>Ga0126381_100000018_pt1 | contig 225751 bp, 185 predicted proteins | sample PanSoiMetPlot_28_FD_96465 | JGI IMG/M metagenome (GOLD analysis project Ga0126381, IMG submission 96465) | Tropical forest soil microbial communities from Panama - MetaG Plot_28 | ecosystem: Environmental > Terrestrial > Soil > Tropical forest > Bulk soil | place: Panama | collected 2016-02-17
GCATCGTTATTCTGTCGCTTCGCTCCACACCGCTAGGGGGCCTCTTCCGACCTCAAATCCATCCTGCTCCTAGTGCGGCCCGCTCGGCAGCCTCGGGCCTCGCGGGCTGCTAAGTCTTGCATCTAAGAATGTATGGAAATAAGGAAGGGTCTGCCGGTTGAGAGACTTACCTCGTTGTGGAGGTCTTTGCGCCCCTATTTGAGCCGTCGCGTCATATCTCTGGCACTGATCATCGTTGGAATCGGGCTGCTTGGTTACGTAGGCGGCGAATATTGGGGAATGTACCGCAGCCAGCGGAACCTGGAAGCTGAATGGGAGCGCCAGGCCGCCGCGGCGAGCACTCCCGGGCCGGCCACGATTTCCCCCGATCAGATGCTCACGCGCGTGATCGTTTCTAAAATCGGCCTGGATGCAATCGTGGTGGAAGGAGCGTCCCGCAAGGATCTCTCTGAAGGCCCCGGACACATGAAGGAAACGGCCATGCCCGGCGAAACCGGCAATGCGGTAATTACCGCTCATCGCGATACCTTCTTTCGCCACATCTATGAGCTGGTGAAGGGCGACCAGATCCAGGTTCGCCGCAACGGCCGGGTCTTTACCTACGCCGTCACCGGCAAGCGCATAGTCGAACCGGATGATATCAGCGTGATCAAAGAGACCCCAGATCCGCAGCTGACCTTGATCACCTGCTACCCGACTTACTACATCGGTCCAGCGCCCAAGCGGCTGGTAGTCTTCTCCAAACTGGTCGATAGCAGCGAGTACGGCCTACCCGGCAAGCAGGCGCAGGCGCATGGCGGACAGTAGATCGTTAGCCCAACTCTGATCCCTTTACAATGGAATGGTGAACTCCTGGGATGTGATCATTGCCGGCGCCGGGATTATTGGCGTGTCTCTGGCGTTAGAGTTGCGTGGACGCGGGGCAAACGTGCTGGTGCTCGACAAGGGTGAGCCGGGCGGTGAATCTTCCTCGGCAGCTGCAGGCATGCTCGCCGCGGGCGGTTTTGAAACCCCGCCGGCGCTGCGCCCCCTGGCTGTCGTAAGCGCACGCATTTTTCCGGAATATGTGTCTGGGTTGGAGAGACTTTCCGGAGTTCAGACCGATTTTCGCCGCAACGGCACGATCGCTTTTCTCGATTCGGCCGCAACGCCACCGGCCGAATACAAGAGGCTCGCGATTAGCGACCTCAACCGGCTTGAACCGTCTCTACAGAGCCGAGGTCAGCAGGCATTTTTTATCGAGGAAGACACGGTCGACCCACGCCTGCTGATGCGCGCTGCGCTGGCCGCCGCACAGAAGAGTGGGATAGAAATCCGGAAAGACGTGAACGTAGTGACGATCCGCGGGAGCGACGGCCAAAATGTCGAGGTCGAAAGCTCTGCAGCCACGCTCAGCGCCCGAACAGTGGTAAATTGCCGCGGCGCCTGGGCCGGTGCGCCGGTAAAGCCGCGTAAAGGACAGATGCTGTACGTACAACCGCCGCAGACAAACTTGTTGCAGCACGTGGTGCATGCGCCTGAGGTTTACGTTGTCCCCCGGAGCTCCGGAAAGATTCTGATCGGAGCCACGGTGGAAGATGTGGGCTTCGACAAGACAGTTACGGGGTCAACCATTCACCAGTTGCTCGCCGCTGCGGCAAGGTACTTGCCCGGGCTGGAGTCTGCCTCGATCATCGAGAGCTGGGCCGGTCTGCGGCCGGGCACGCCGGATGATCTGCCAATCCTGGGGAGGACGGATATTCCCGGCGTTTTTGCCGCCACAGGACATTTTCGCAACGGCATCCTTCTGGCGCCGATCACGGCCAGGATCATGGCCGACGTTATCGCCGGCAAAAAACCGCCAGTGGACATCAGCGCTTTCGCGATAACACGGTTTGCTCCCGCCGGGGCCTGATAGGGCGCAAATCGCAACGAAATCTGCAGCATTCCTGCGTAAATCATGAAAAAATAGGGCTGTGGACCTGGAGTTCCTTCTCATACAGCTTCTGCTCAAGATGGGCGTTGCCACGGCCGTGGCCAGCGCCCTGGGGCGCTCCCATGAGTTCAAAAAACTGCTCTTTGCCACCCGGCGTTCGCGCGACCGCAATATTTTATTCGTGCTTTTTACCTGCATTCCATTCGCGCTGGGCGTCTACTTCCGCTTTCGCGTAAAGAACTTCCAGGCCGCAGATCTTGGCTTTGAAGCCGCTATCCTGGTGGGCGTGCTCGGCGGACGTGTTGCGGGGACACTGGGCGGCACCATCATGGCGCTGCCGGCATTGCTTTATGGCCAGTGGCTCACTCTGCCGGTAAACGCGGTAGCCGGGTTCCTGGCCGGGTCGCTGCGCCATTTCTGCCGCGATGAAGAAGAGATATGGACGTTCTCTCCCTTCATCGACTTGAGCGTGTATCGCTGGATCAGGCGCAACCTGCGCCACCCACGCATCGACTGGCAGACGGCATTTTTCCTGATGATCATTGCCCTGCAGGCAGCGCGGCTGGAACTGGCTTACGCCGCGCCAAAATGGCTGTGGGCGTTGTATATACCAACCCCGGTTGCGCTGCTGGCAGTATTTGCTACGGTGGTGGCGACGATCGCCATTCCCATCAAGATCTGGAACCTCACGCGCATTGAAATGAAGCTGGAAGAGCAGGAGCGCCTTTTGCTGGAAGCCCGCCTGGATGCGTTGCAAAGCCAGATCAATCCGCATTTTCTGTTTAATACGCTGAACTCGGTTTCGTCGCTGGTGCGCTTTGATCCCGACCGCGCCCGCGAGTTGATCGTGAAGCTGTCGAAAATTCTGCGCCGGCTGCTGGGTAAGCACGGCGAGTTTGTGCAGCTGCGCGAAGAGATTGAATTTCTGGACGACTATCTCGATATCGAAGTCGTGCGCTTCGGACGAGACAAGCTGCGAATCTATAAGAACCTTGATCCGGAGACGCTGGACGTGGTGATCCCGGCTATCCTGCTGCAGCCGCTGGTGGAAAACAGCATCAAGCACGGGCTGTCGCCAAAAGTCGATGGCGGCAGCATCACGCTACGCAGCCGGATGCAGGAGAGCAAGCTGATCATCCAGGTGGAAGATGATGGCGTCGGCATGAGCGCGCCGCCGGCGGTTGCCGCCGAACACATGAGTTCCGGGCGTGGCATCGGCATGATGAACGTAGCCGAACGCCTGCATGTGCTGTTTGGCGATGAGGGCCGCATGACCGTCCAGAGCCGCGACGGCCAGGGGACGCTGGTGATGCTGGAATTGCCGGTGCTGCACTCCGAACCGGGTGAAGGCCATCCGGCGGCGATTTACGCCGCGCGCTCCAGCACACGTTCATAGAACGCTTCGTACTCAGGAATGATCCTGCTGGAACAGAAGCGTGATTGCGCTTCCCATCGCGCGGCTTTGCCCATCTCGCGCAGCCGGGTTTCGTCAGAAAGTATTTCGATCGCGCCCGTGGCCATGGCTTCCACATCTCCCACGGCGGCCAGAAAGCCGCTGCGTCCGTGGTCAATCACCTCAGGCACCCCGCCCACAGATGTTGCCACCGTAGGCACTTCGCAGGCCATGGCTTCAAGCGCCGCCAGGCCAAACGATTCCAGCTCGCTCGGCACCAGCATCAGGTCGGCGATGGAAAGCTTTTCGTAAACGCGGTCAAGCTTGCCCATGAATTCCACTTTTTTACGCAGGCCCTTCTGGTTGACCAGCCACTCGGCGCGAGAGCGATCAGGACCGTCGCCCATCAGGAGCAGGCGTGAAGGGACCTTCTTCTGCACCCGATCGAAGATCTCAATCACATCGCACAGCCGTTTCACCGGCCGGAAGTTAGAGACGTGCACCAGGAGACGCTCGTCCTTATCGGCAAATTGCGCGCGATGTTCGGCCGCCTTGGGGTCGCGCTTGTAAATATCGCAATTTACAAAGTTGTAGATGACTTCAATGGGCTTGCGGATATCGAACTCCTGCAGGGTGCGCTGCTTCAGGTACTCGGAGATCGCGGTCACGCCGTCACTCTGCTCAATAGAGTAGCGCGTTACTGGAAGGTAAGAACGATCGGCGCCGACAATCGTGATATCGGTTCCGTGCAGCGTGGTCACAAAGGGCAAACGGCGCGATTTGCCGTTGTTCTGCGCCGCCAACATCTGCCGCGCCAGCAAAGCGCTTACAGAATGCGGGATGGCGTAATGAACATGCAGCAGGTCAAGATTGTAGATTTCGGCAACCTCGGCCATGCGTGTCGCCAACGCCAAATCGTAGGGCGGATACTCGAACAACGGATACTGCGAGACCGTAACTTCGTGAAAGAAAATCCCTGGCTGCTGGGTGTTCAGGCGGATCGGCTGCTGATAAGCGATGAAATGCACTTCATGGCCGCGCGCCGCAAGCTCGATTCCTAACTCGGTCCCGACAACGCCGCTGCCGCCGTAAGTTGGATAACACGTAATCCCAATCTTCATTGTTTTTTGTCGCTTCGCTCCACACCGCTATCGAGCTTCTTCCTGAATTAGGCTTCAGCGCTTGCTGCGGCCCGCTCGGCGGCCATAGGGCTTCGCGGGCTTCTTGCCGAACTTCTCTGTCGCTTCGCTCCACACCGCTATCGAGCATCTTCCTGAATTAGGTCTTCAGCGCTTCCTGCGGCCCGCTCGGCGGCCATAGGGCCTCGCGGGCTTCTTACCGAACTTCTCTGTCGCTTCGCTCCACACCGCTATCGAGCTTCTTCCTGAATTAGGTCTTCAGCGCTTGCTGCGGCCCGCTCGGCGGCCATAGGGCTTCGCGAGTACATGAGGTGGTTTTGATTCACCAACCCCGTCAATCGATTCAACCGATATTGTTAAAGTTCTGCATAAGAAATCAGCTCTATCTTTTGACGTTCGAGGGCTTCTTTGGTTTCGGCTGAGGTTAGTGCCGACAGCTCTATTTCACGTGACATGGTTAGCCGAGTGCCGGCGGCCTTCAGGTCGGCATCAGAGTATCCCGGATGGCTAACCAACTCCCAGATTCCTTCAGGCAATGCCTTCAGGATTCGCAGCAACATTTTCCGGTCAAGCTTGCCTGTCGCGGCAATGCCTACAGTACCATCCGTCGAGCGCATTCCTTCCTCCTTGAGCGCGCGGCGAAACTCCGCAGCGAACATCTGGAAAGCTGTCACTCCGGCGGAGCGAAGCCACAGTCCTGGAGCGGCCAACACTGCTCCATGCGGCCATGCCCGGAATGGTTCAAAGGGATTTCTTACTGCCTTGATCCCACAAGCCTTCGCCGCTCGCAAAACCGGCCGCAGGATATGCGGGAACATATGCGTGTGCTTGTGGCTGTCCACGTGGGTAAGAGTGATTCCCCGCGATTGGATTTTGCGGATCTGAGCTTCGGTCTCTTGTTGAATCTCGTCGGCGGAAATTTGCCGGCGTACCGCAGCCAGCGCAAATTCTTTCAGGCTGGTACGAAAGCGCCCCAAGCCATTCGTCAGAGTGGGCAGATTTGCAGACACCGGATCGCCATCGATCAGCACGACGTGGCAGCCCATCTTAAGGCCCGGCTGCGATCTGGCCAAGGCGGCAGCCTCGTCGAAGGCGCGAGCATTCGCCATCATTGTGGCCGATGTAAGCACGCCCAAGCGGTTGGCCTCCACAATGGCGCGATTCACTCCCGCGGTCAGACCAAAGTCATCAGCATTAACGATGAGACGGCGCACGTGGTGAGTCTAACAAACGCCTTATTGCCGGCTTGGAAGTTGGAGGCTTTACGCAGTCTTAACGGCTTTCGGCACCGGTTCTCTTTCACCCAGAAACATCTTGATTTTTTCCAGCAGGGCGGGAAAGAGGTCTTCTTTTTGCAGGCAGGCAGCCACATCTTTGCCGCCATCCACCGGGCCGTATCCGGTAACGATAATCACCGGCACTTCCGGATTCCGTTCGTGCACTTTGCGCGCGAGCTCCACACCGTTCATGCCATCCATGCGGAAATCAGTGACCAGGATGTCAAAATCTTCTTCGTCGAATTTCTTCAAAGCATCAGCACCGCTGTAGGCGCTTACCGCGCGATAGCCCTGCATCTCCAGGATTTCGCAGCTCAGTCTCGCCAACACCTCATGGTCATCGACGAAAAGGATTGCTCGCATGAAATGCCTCCTATCCTATTGGGGAACCCGGTGCGGCCGGAAAGTGCAGAGAGGCTATGGCCTCAATTCTTTGTTTCATCATAGGCCAGAAAAGATGCCTATGGAAGATGGAATTTTACCGTAATCGCCTGGGACCCTAATCTGCAACTTTCTGGTATGCAATAACTTACTCTCCTTCCGGGTGCAAGTACAGGACCGGTATGTTCATACCCTTCATGAAGTCGTTGAAGGCAGGCACATCTGAGGCCATGATCTGCTTCCATGCCGCCAATTGATGATCCAACTCGCCGCGCAGCGTTTTGAAAGCCTCATACTGCTGCTGTGTGGGAGCGCCGTCACCGGCTTGTACCACGCCGCTCAGGCCATCAAATTGCTCATTCAGCATGTTGGGAAAGGCCAGGTTTGCCTCAGAGCCTTTCATGTTCACCTGGATCAGCTGCTCCTCCACCGGCGTCATTTTCTTATCGAGAGCTGCGGCCCGATCCAGCAAAGGTTTCATCTTGGCGTCATCTTCAAACCGCTGCTGCAGCGACTTGAGTTCACCCCGCATGGTTCGAATCTGGTTCACTGCCCGATGCAGCTCGATATTGGCGTTATTGACCTGCGTAGCCAGCTCAAACTGCTTTTGCAGATCGTCGGGCTTTACGTTCTTTACCCGCGGATCAAGCACAATCTCCATCGGCTGCGACTGGCTCTTGCCCGCCACTGTCAGCTTCACCGTGTATTGCCCCGGCTGGGCCAGCGGACCTTGCGGACCGATGTCGCTATAAAAAGCTCCCGGAATTTTCACCGGCGGCTGCCACCGCAGGTTCCATGCATAACGGTTCATGCCCGCCGACGCAGGAATCGTGGTGACTTCCTTCACCTGGTCAGGCCATTCCGGGGGCTGCTCTTCGCCTTTCTTCTCTTTGCTTGAAAGCGACCGCACAACCTTGCCGCTGGAATCAATGATCTCCAGTTTTACTTCATCTTTTGGAGCAGTCTTAAAGTAATAGTCGAAGATTGCTCCGGGCGGCGGATCGTCTCCAACCGGGCCGCGGCGGTCGATCTCGGTGGGCAAGTGCAACCGCAGAGCGGCTTGCGGCTTATAAAGATACATCTCCGCATTTGCCGGGATCGATTCCAATTGGCGCAGCGGCGTGATGTCATCCAGCACCCAGAAGGAACGGCCATGCGTGGCGGCAATCAGGTCGTCGCCATGCACCTCCAGATCGTGAATCGGAACGGTGGGCAAATTGAGTTTCAACGGTTGCCAGTGGCCGCCGTCATCGGTGGAGAAGTAAACCCCCGTCTCGGTTCCCGCAAAAAGAAGCCCCTTAAGCTTCGGATCTTCGCGCACAGAACGCACGTACGATCCTTCCGGGATGCCATTTGCGATTAGGATCCAGTTCTTGCCGGCATCGCGCGTGCGAAAGATCATAGGACGAACATCGTCGAGCTTGTGGCGATCCACGGCGACGTAAGCCGTGTTGGCATCATAATGTGAAGGTTCAATAATGCTCACCAGGCTCCACTCAGGGAGGTCTTTGGGCGTAACGTTGCTCCAGTGAGCTCCGCCGTCGGTCGTGAGTTGAACCAAGCCGTCATCCGTCCCGACCCAAAGCATGTCTTTTTTTACTGGTGACTCTGCCAGGGCAAAAATCGTGTCGTAATACTCCACGCTGGTGATGTCGAGCGTGATCGGCCCGCCCGAAGGTTTCTGCTTCGCCTTGTCATTCCGCGTCAGATCGCCGCTGATGGCGGTCCAACTCTGGCCCGCGTCGGTAGATTTGAAAACCGTATCCATCGCCGTATACAGGGTGTTGGGATCATGCGGCGAGATCATCAACGGCGACGTCCAGTTGTAGCGGTGAGGCAGCTTCTCTGCTCCGTTGCCGGAATAGTCGATTGGCCACACGGAAATGTCCACCAACTGCTCCGTGCGCTTGTCAAAGCGGCTGGCAAAAGCCTCGCCGTTGGCAAAGGTAATGTTGGGATCAGGCGGATAGGGTGCTATGTAGCCGCTCTCGCCGCCGCCCACCGCATACCAGTCCTGGCGGCCGATCACGCCGTCGTCGTCATAGCTCTTGATGGCGACGGTGGAATTATCCTGCTGCGCGCCGTAGATGTAGTACGGCCAACGATTGTCGGTAATCACATGGTAGAACTGCGCCGTAGGCTGGTTGTATTGCGTTGACCAGGTGCGGCCCCCGTCGAGCGAAACGGTAGCGCCGCCATCGTTGCCGTTGATCAGGTGCTCGGGATTGTCCGGATCGATCCACAAACCGTGATGGTCGCCATGGGGCGCAGGCAGCAGGTTGAAGGTGCGGCCGCCGTCGGTGGAGCGGAACATTCCCGTGTTAAGCACGTAAACCGTGTCGGCCGATTTGGGATCGGCAAAGATATGGCTGAAATACCAGGCGCGCTGGCGCAGACGGCCATCCTCGTTCATGCGAATCCAGTTGTCGCCGCCGTCATCGGAACGGTAAAGCCCGCCTTCCTTTGACTCCACCATCGCGTAGACCTTGTTGGAGTCTGCCCCGGATACCGAAACGCCAATCCTGCCCATGATCCCTGGCGGCAAGCCGTGCCCTTCCAGGTGAGCCCAGGTAGCGCCGCCGTCTGTCGATTTATAGAGCCCGCTGCCCGGGCCACCGCTGTTCAGACTCCATGGCGTGCGATAAACCTCCCATAGCGATGCAAAGACCGTGTTCGAGTTGTTCGGATCAAACACCACGTCGATCGCGCCGGTCTTGTTGTCTTTGTAGAGGACTTTCTGCCAGGTCGCACCGCCGTCAGTGGTGCGGAAAACACCGCGTTCTTCGTTCGGACCGTAAGCATGGCCCAGCGCCGCCACCAGCGCGATATTCGGGTTCTTGGGATCGACGATGACCGCGCCGATGTGCCGCGTATCTTTCAGTCCGAGATTCTTCCAGGTTTTGCCCCCATCCACCGACTTGTAAACGCCGTTGCCGTAAGTAATGTTTCCGCGAACGCAGGCTTCTCCCGTGCCCACATAGATCACGTTGTGATCCGACGGCGCGACGGCAATCGCGCCAATCGAGGCGATAGGCTCTTTGTCAAAGATGGGCTGCCAGTTCACGCCGGCATCGGTCGACTTCCATACTCCGCCTGAAGCCGCGCCAAAATAGAAAACGTTCGGTTCACCGGGAACACCGGTGACTGCCAGCACGCGCCCGCCACGGAACGGGCCAACCTGCCGCCAGCGCATCGCGCCGAAAAGCTTTTCATCAATCAGTCCAGGCGCTGAAGGCTGCGGCTGCGCTACTTGCTTGGCCGATGGCGGCTTTGCCGGTTTGCCGGTCGCAGGCGTCTTGACCTGCTTGTCTTCCGAGGTCTGCGGCTTGGTTTGCGTCGATTGCGCGAATGTGAAACACGAAAATGAAATGAGCAGAAAAAGGACGATACGACTGCGGAAGATCATCGATTATGAACTCCTATGTATACGAGCGAAACATCATACGCCCTAAATTCACCTGCATGCCTTGCACCCTATCCGCGTTGAAATGAACCTTTCTGTCATTAAGGTTCCCGGTCGAACCTCTACCACCTTGCTCGATCCGTCCCCCATCCGGTCATCCCCAAAAACAAAGCACTTACACAATTCAACCCCGGGGATACCCAGCATCCTGTCCTTTATTTCAGCCCTGAAACCTGCCGTCTATTCCCGCTTCGCGAGGGCCTACGTAAGCAGATAAGATAATGAAAATAAACGGCTTACGTTAGCACGATTCGACTATCAGGTCAACAGTTTTGTTCGCGCCGCAATGTATCACACGGCAGATCAGCTATTCCTTTGGCTTGTCAACCCTAGATCAACCCAACATCTTGTGTTTTGGAAGATTCAGCAGCATTTGTCGCAACAATCTGTTCGCCAAAGAAGCTTGCTTCTGAACTGAGAAATTTTTGCGGGCTCTGCCGACGTCTAGTTCACTGTCAGCGGCGCTGAGACTGTGCCAATTCTGCCAGTTCGATTGTCCCGAATCAGGAATCGGACTTCGTATTTTCCGTGCGGCACCATGATGGAGTTGTTGTAGATCATTCCATCGGATTTGATCCCGGGCAGCGCCTGCGGTGGGATAAGGCCCTTCAACGTATTCCGCACAACCGCGGGCGGCGCGCCGTCTTTTGCGAACTGAACGACCAGATCCAGATCAAAAGCATTTTTCTCGCTTTCATCAACCAGACTGCCCTCGGGCATCTTCAACGAGAACCCAACTTTTCCTTTGTCGCCTTCCTGCGTCACCCCCAATTTGACGGTCACGGGAATTGCCGTGCTGTCGAACGGCGAGCTGAGAGCGAACCCAATGTCAGCATTGTGGGTTATTTCCGGATCGGCGGTGAGTCTCGTTTCCAAAAAACCTGAACGAGCGCGGACTACAACATCAGGACGTTTAACCTGCACCTTGAGCTTGCGCCATCCCGGAGCATCGTTGTGAGTATCCAGGTAATACCCGAGCATGTAGTAGGAGCCAGAGTCATCCACGGCGCTGGCAATCGCGCCCGCAAGGTCGTTGGTATTGTAAAAGGCCCGGCCACCGGTCATATCGGCAAACCTTCGCATGCTGGCTAAGGCAGCATCGTTCAAATCACTGCGCATGCTGGCGTCCATAACCGTCTGCGCCGAAGTCTCGTCGCCTCCAAAAGCGCTGTTTCCCACCAGGCCGCGCGCGTCTACTGGATAGATCGAGACTTGCGCGTTGTTCAGAGCCTGCATGGTCTTTTGGTACAGCTCCGCCCAGCTGCCGGGCAACGATGATTCCGAGGCCAGCTGGAATGGAAAGCTTCCGGTAATCCAGATCAGAGATTTTCTACCAGGAACCCCGGAGAGCGACCACGCGAGCGAAAGGAACGCCTTTAGCGTGGTTTCAGTCGACCGCGCCTGCTGGTTCCGCCCCTCTACCGCGTCCGAAGCCGCGATCCACTTGGCAAGCCTCGCGGATGGATCTTCACCGATCCCTGTCCCTTGGGCCCAAAGCTTGTTCGACTCCGGATCAGAGGCGGAAACCATCTGGCCGGCAACACCATACTCCTCCATCGGAGAAACCTGTCCTGTCGCTTTCTTGAGTGCGGCGACGAGCGTGGCAGGCTCGCTGCCCAGGCCGCAAAGGACTTGAACGCCCTTTCCTCCGATCACGACAAGTCCCAGGGTTTGCTGGACCGATGTATTCCGGGCAAGGTATTTGAGAGCCTCCCGGCGGCCGTAGCTTTGATCGAGAAATGGAGTATTGATCGTATCCAGAACAATCACGGCCACCGACGTTGGCTGGCGAATCAGTGCGGCGCTGTTGCTGAATTCACCGGCAGGCGTTGCTCGCGTCGCGGGACGGCTGTTCGCGGCCTTAACTTCCTCGAAGGTTGCAATATGGCGCTCTTTCCCATCTTCAAAGACTTTAAAGTCGTCTTTCGTAAGCCCATGCAGCACATGCCCGGACTTATCCGTGACCACGGCCGGTACTTGAACGATCACGGTTTGCGTCCTGAACGTCAGCCTTCCGTTAGCCCCGTTTGGACCCTTGACGTCTGCGCCGGAACGGCTATCTGTTCCGATCGGCAATCCAGCCGCTCCTGTCGCTGGCCGCCCACTGAAAGGATCGTTATTGTCCTGCGCAATAGCGCTGGTCGAAACTACGACCGGACAAAGGAGAACAATCGAGGTAAGCAGGACTTTAAGAAAATCCAGAGAGAACGAGCTGCGCAGGGACATCATGGCCGCACATCCTAAGTACCACTATAGCAGGGATGCGGAAGTGGGTCAGTTTGAAAAAACTGATCCACCCCCGGTGTCAGCGTCTAGCGATTCGCTTGCGAATCGCGGGCCTTTAGGCAGACATTCATCGCGTAGCTATCAACCTCAATAACAAACTGACCCGTGCTTCCGGGGCAACCGATATACAGCCCGCGACTTTACTGCTATCTTGGTCGACTACTGGAGGGATAGATGCGTTTACTAATCTTCGCGGTGGCAACCGCGACGGTGTTGTTGCTCGTCCCGGCACCCGCACAGCAGAGTCGCTGGGCGTCGGACGATGATAAGACCGCGAAATACATGATTGACATGGAGCGCAAGTGGGCTGAGGGGGTATGCGTAGATAACGGCGTGGTCGCCAGTCTGCTTGCCGAGGATTTTCAAGGCACGTCAACGCAAGGTGCACGCTTCAAGAAAGCCGATGAACTCAAGGACGAGAAGGGTACACGCACCGCTCATGATTGCGGACTCGATGAGGCCAAAGTACATTTCTTCGGAGACAATCTCGCTGTCGTCTATGGCCGCGAACACGCTGTCGGCAAAGACAAGTCCCAGCCAAACGCAAAGGTTTGCCAGGTTTGGACCGATACGTGGCTGAAGCGTGGCGGCAAGTGGCAAATCATCGCCTCGCATGATAATCGCGTGGAATGTAAGTAACGAGGGAATCTCTGGCGCTGGTATATCGAACCAACTGTTGGTAACAGCCGTTTACACTCACAACACTGGAATCTGATCATAGGTCATGAACAGGCGACGTCCGCGCAAGAAGCGTTTCCGGCCCGAGAATAGTCAACAGAATCACTTCTCCACAAATCCCACCGTGCCGTCGCGATAGTTGATAGACACCTTCATGCCCTGCATCGTGCTGTAGCCGATCTGCCCGGACACCTCGACTCCAAGGTCCTTGCTGATCGAATGCAGGTCGACCGAAGTGATGTGCTCACCCGTCTTCCGCACCGTTGCAAAATGCAATGTCGCATTGTCCGCGATCCAGGCGCTGTTGATCCGGCCGCTAGCGCCGGAGACGGGAAGGTTGAACGACCGCATATCTGGCACCGACCTCGCCAGATCAGGAGAGATTGTGTTGACGTTGGCCCCGCTATCGACCACGAACAAGCCCGAAGCCTTCTTTCCCACATCTGTAGGCACCAGCAGAATATGGCCAAAAGTGAAGGCCTGCGAGAAACCGGGCCTGGAGTGCGACGCATCGTCGGCCGCCTGCGGCAGCGGCTCAAGCCGCAGCTTGCGCCCAGGAAAATCCAGCGTAACCAGATAATTGGCAAATATATTGGTGCCGATGGTGCCGTCAACTCCGGCGATCTCATTGGGCGTGGTCTGCACAAAGCAGTCGCGAAACTCCAGCTCGCCGATGGCTATTTTGTCGACCCAGGCTTTATAACCCAGGCTGGCGCCGGTACTGCCCACACCTTCCAGCGCCTGATCAGAGAGCTTTTTTGCGCCGACTTTCTCCGCCAGCTTGCGCGTAATGGTAACGCCCGAAGACCCGGTATCGAGCAGGAGCGTGACCGTCGCACGATCATTCAGGCGAACGCGCAGACCGTATCCGCGAGTGACCAGATCGATATCCGTGAGCAATTCCAGCTTGATCTCGGCTCGCTCGGCTTTATGAGCCTCGATCCACACCGGGCGTCCGGCCAGTGCCTTGAGCAGCTCCTTGTATTCACGCTCGTGGCGTTCGGTTTCTTCGTCATTGTGAAATTCCGCCAGATGCTTTTCCAAAGCGGCAACATTTCCCGGATATGGCTGGCGGACAGCCCATTCATAAAGGGCGTCGCCATCCTCGGGATCCAGATCATGAGCCTTGGCGATCGCTGTTTTGGCTTGGTCGCGACGAACAAAGACCGCATCCACCTTTCCTTGTCCAAGCCATGCGCGGGCGCACTTTTCATCCAGCTTCAACGCGGTCTTGTACTCGTCTTGAGCTTCGGCAATCAGCCCGCGGCGGAAGTGGACATCGCCTCGCGCGGCATGAATCGCGGCAGACTCCGGGAGCGCAGCCAGAGCTTTTTGCGAGCTGTCTTCAGCGGCCTTGACGTCATCTAGTTTGAGCAGGCTCTCCACCAGGCCAAAGTAGGCTTCCGCCTTGGGCGGAGCCTCGGTCAGGCGGCGGAAGGCTGCCGCCGAACCGCGAAAATCGGCGCGACGAAAAAGCTGCTGAGCATCTTTCAGGGCGTCGACCGGCGATGCAGCTGGGGTTTGCGCCGACCCTGAAACGACAAACAAGGCGGCTAGCAGGCAAGCGCAGAAGCGGGTCACAAAGGAAGAATGCACGACTTCCAGAATACTTGCGATCCAATCCTGTTGGAAACACGAACTGTAGTGAATTTCCTCCTTATGCCCTGCGGATTTACGCCTAAATAACGAGGGCGAAAACTCACCAGCCCCGCGAGGCCCGGTGGCCGCCGAGCGGGCCGCACTGGGAGCAGGAGGATTTGAAGCAGGAGACGCTCCTAAGCGGTGTGGAGCGAAGCGACAAAGCAAACTCACCAGCCCCGCGAGGCCCGTTGGCCGCCGAGCTGGCCGCACTAGGAGCGGGAGGATTTGAAGCAGGAGACGCTCCTAAGCGGTGTGGAGCGAAGCGACAAAGCAAACTCACCAGCCTCGCGAGGCCCGTGGCCGCCGAGCGGGCCGCACTAGGAGCGGGAGGATTTGAAGCAGGAGACGCTCCTAAGCGGTGTGGAGCGAAGCGACAGAGCAAACTCGCCAGCCCGCGAGGCCCGGCGGCCGCCGAGCGGGCCGCACTGGGAGCCGGAGGATTTGAAGCAGGAGATGCTCCTAAGCGGTGTGGAGCGAAGCGACAAAGCAAACTCGCCAGCCCGCGAGGCCCGTGGCCGCCGAGCGGGCCGCACTGGGAGCGGGAGGATTTGAAGCAGGAGATGCTCCTAAGCGGTGTGGAGCGAAGCGACAAACCAAAAGAGGCGCCCTTTACGGCGCCTCTTGAGCGTAGCAGGCTGGCATTTAGTCAACTTTGGTAGCCGTGACTTCCACCTGAAAGCGCTTGTTGCTGTTGACGTCGTCCATGCTGGTAATCACCTGCGGTTTCCCAGGCGTAAGCGAAGTGCGCACATGCTGCGATATGCCGCGAATGACTGGACGCATACCCACAGGGCGCGCGTCAGCATTCTGGTCGGTTCCAGCAAAGCTGCTGAGGTTCAATTCAATTCTCACCGACAGCTTGTTACTGGTTGTTTCCATGGCCGAGCATTCCAGATCGAAGCCCACATCGGTATATGTAATCTTGCCTTCTCCAACATCGAGAGGCACTTTCATTCCGATCTTCATCTTGGGATACGGGCCTTTGCCGTCAGCCGTGACAAGGAGATTGTAGTCGCGCTGATTCGTTCGCTTCCCTTCCTGGAGTTCGTAGATATTAAATGCCAGCCGGTACGTTGGCGCATCGTATGTTTTGAACGTCTCTTGTACATCCTTCTTCGGGGCCGTCTCCTTGGCCGGTGGCGTATCCTGAGCAGTTAAGGTCATGACTGATAACAAAATCACCCAAACAATACAGAACTTCTTCATTAGCTATCTCCTTATGGAATTCAGGGGTCCTTAGCGCTGCGATCTCGAAGCAGCCGGTTGCGGGTCTTTCCAAAACTCCTCTTTTTCGGACTCACGGATTCGAACCTGGGCCAGTAGCTCTTCCGTCGGCGTCTGCGCGACATACGCCAGCATCAACTTTTCCTGCTCAGAAAGCCCCGCCGGGCTGGGGAAAACTGCCGGACGGTCACGTTGCGCCAGCACCTGCCGCAACTGAGCTTCCAGATGTCTCGTTTTGCGGGCTCCGGCTTCCCTCTTCTGCACCCTGTCGGGTTCAACAGTAGCTTCCTTTGGCGTGCTGCCCGTTTGCACCTGGTTCGACGAAGGTACCTCCGGCTTGACCTGCACCTGAACCGGCTTTTGCGCCGGCCACAAGAACAGAACGCTCAAGACCACTACCGCAATCGCTGCCACGGCCGCTCCCGCCACCAGCCAACGTGCGCTCCACCACCGCGAATGCGGCTGTTCTGCAGCTTCTCGTATGCGGGCGAGAATGCGCGTTTCCAGGCCTGGCCGTGGTTCGACGGCTGAATATTCCGAAAGAGCGGAGTCAAGCAGATCATCCAGTTTTTGTTCATCTTTCTGGTCAGCCATGCTTCACCTCCAACTGCGACGCCATCTTCTCTTTCAGCAGCTTGCGCGCCCGGAAGAGCCGCGTCCGCACTGACGCTTCCGGAATCTCCATCACTTCCGCGATCTCGACCGAATTCAGCTCCTGCACGGTAGAGAGTTCCAGCGGTTGCCGCAAATCTTCGGGAAGGCCGGCAATCAGCCGTTGCAACAACTGCTGCATCTGTCGCCCGGCAAGCTGGACGTCGGCCCCGGGCGCGGGATCAGCCAGCGATTCCAGCGTGTGCTCGCCGGTTGAATCCTGATTCAGCAATGCAACCGGCCGCGCGGAACGTCGCTTATCCAGGGCCGTGGTCCAGGCAATGCGCGCCAGCCAGGTCTTGGGATTCCGTATCTTGCCCAGACGGCCTTCCTGTTTCATCACGCGTAAAAAGCATTCCTGCGCAGCGTCCTCGGCATCATGGTGATTGCGCAGGATGGAGTAGGCGATGCGAAACACCATCCCGGCATGTCCGGCGACCAGTGCCTCCACTGTGAGCGCCGACGCTTCCATGGGAATCGCGTGTTTCAGAACCATCTCTCCCAAAATCGCCTGCCCGGCCATTGCGCCTTCCTGAATAGAAAGACTGAAGAAGAACGAAGAGTGTTCTGATATTTTGCGGTATTAACGGATCAGGCGCGGAGCTTACGGCTGGGATGAGGAAAAGCAGACGCCAATCATGCCACGGTTATGTGCTGCTGAGAGCTGCTTGCGGCTCGAACATGCCCGCCTGGATCGGCAATTCCAATACGACTCGCGCTCCGCTCGGTTCCAGATTAGCTGCCGAGATCTCGCCGCCATGCTCTTTCACGATCCCGTAGCAGATGCTCAAGCCGAGACCTGTACCCTTGCCGACGGGCTTCGTCGTATAGAACGGATCAAAGGCTCGGTTCAGGTCAGTGAAGCCGGGGCCGCTATCGTCAAAGCAAAGCACCACGCGATCGGCGCGACGTGTGGCCTCAATGCGTATGTTCTTGTAGGTGGAGCCTTCCAGAGCGTCAATGGAGTTGTTGAGCAGGTTCAGAAGGATCTGTTTGAACTGATCTTCGTCCAGCGCGACCGGCGGAAGCTTCGGTTCGATCTCCAGTCGCACCGCGACATCATGATTGCGCAGATGATACTCGCGCAGCGCCAGGACGTCATGCAGCAGCGCTTCCAGGTTGGCTGATTTTCTTTCCAGGTTGTTCTGTCGCGCAAAGCGCAAAAGATTTTCGATAATGCGCTTCATGCGCTGCGCCTCGCGCAGCATCTTTTCCAGCTTCTGCCGCGCCGGACCGGCCGGCAGATCATCGCTGATCAGCTCCGAATATCCGACGATGGAGGTCAGCGGATTGTTCAGCTCATGAGCCACGCCTGCTACCAGCTGTCCCATGGCGGCCAGCTTTTCCGAGCGGGCCAGCTGGCGATGCAAAGCCGCATTGTCAATGGTCACCGCCAGGTCTCCGGCCAGTAACTCGATTTTTGACATCTCCTCGGCGTTCACGCGCGTAACATGACGCGGATCGGTCAGCGAAATGCACCCTACGTGGGCCCCGCGTGTGGACTGCAACGGCACCATCACCAGGCTGCCTTTTCGCCAGAACGGCGTGGGTTCGTATTGCGTGGCACTGGGTACCAGGCCGTATTTCGTCATTTGCTCCGGGGACAATATCACCGAGGTTTGGCCGAGCCGCGCCCCAACCTTACAGGCTTCCACCAGATCGCAGAACTTCCACACTTTGCTGCATTTGTACTCGATAAGCTTTGCTGCTTCGTCCAGATAACCGGCGTGCCCGGCAGCATACAGGTTCTCACCGTCAAGGCTTAGGATGATGACCACCCGGTCAAACGTGCTGGTCTCGCGGATGGTCTCCGCGATTTCCGCGCACAAGGAGTTCACGTCAACGCCGGTCAGCAGGCGTGACGTAATTCCCGCGAATTTCTGCAGTTGTCGATTCACCGTGCGCTCACGCAGACGAGCCGTGCGCAGGAATTCCGATTTGTCCTCTAGAAGGGTGAGGATCATCCCAAACGCGACAAAATATTTTGGCGTGTTCCACAGCTCAGGATTGATTTTCAAGTTCGGCGCCCACTTGTCCAGCAAAGCGCCCACCGGCCACACTGCGCCCCAAAGGATAAAGCCGCCGGCGCTGGTTATCACTCCGGGAGTCCAGCGCTGATAGCGCCTCCAGAAGAGGAAGCCAGGCACGGCGAACCCGAGGGTGAGCAGAGCTAGAAAGCCGAAATCAAAATCGTAATGCCAGGCGCGGTAGATGCAGATCCCGCCACATATAGAAAGGACCGCCACCCAGTAGGCATACTCGAATGTCAATTTCCGCCGCAAAGCCACGAACAGAAGCGACCCATAGAATATCGTTGCCGTGCACGCTATATAAAGGACGCGCCATTTCAGCTCATAGGCTTCGGCGATCGTGTAGATGCTTACCGGAATCCCGGTAACCGCCAGCAAAGTCCAGGTAAGGTTCTTGTTTTCGAAAAACGCTGTCAGGGATGCGACAAAGAACAGGGCGGAAAGCTGCAGACATCCAAGGTCAATGATAAATGTGGCAGGAGTTAGGTTACCGTCAGCCGGCTCAAAGATCTGGACAAAGAAATGGACAAAGATCAGCCCCCACGCCGCAATCCAGAGACTCAGGCGAGCCGATTTCACGTGCCGCCGGAGGGCAACGAAAATGCCGACCATGACGGCCAAGACGAGAATGGTTGGGAGCTTATCGAACAAAGTGGCCATTCGTGCAACGTCCTGTCTTGGAACAGGCAGAGCGTATCACAGGCCAATTATCGCCAAGCGAGAGAATCAGTTGCGATAGGGTGACTGACGTAACTGTGATCAGAAAGATGCTGGTTCCAATTTGGGAACCGTTGGTTCAGGCTGGTTGATCGCCTGCTATACTCGACTTTACACGGGAACCTGCTCCATGTTCCCTGTGCCCTCAGGAGACTACTCTTTTTGGGGCGGTTAGCTCAGCTGGTTAGAGCGCCTGCCTTACAAGCAGGAGGTCCGCGGTTCGATCCCGTGACCGCCCACCATACAAATCAATAACTTACCCACAAAATACGCTCGCACGGAAGGACACCGTCTATAAGAAGTGGGTACGACCCGAGCGATCTATAATTCACATGGACAACGGCAGCCCCAAGCACATCATCCGGATCCAGGTTGAAGTAGCTGCTGAGCCAGCGTTCCTTTGCCGTGAGTTCCGCCTCGACCCGTACATTGGCTACTTCTTCTGCTTGAGCGTTGATATGGAGTCTTTAAGAGCAGCAGTAATGTCGGAGTCATCAGTTAGAATATGCGCCGGCCCTGGCATGTGCGATTGCCGTCCCAGCCAGGACTGCACTTCTGTCGGATCCGCAACTGTAAACCGCCCGTCGCGTTTCACAGGCATGCCTTGTCTTGCCCAAGTTTGAGCAGATGCAGGGCTCGTGCCGAGAAACTTGGCAATCGCCGCCCAGCCCTTCAGCGTCCCCGGCTCAGCTGTCTTCTTTTTGGCCACGGTGACAGTTTAGCGCTCACAATATGCCCGTGTCGCCTCTCTCGCTTGCAACTGTTCCCCCCACTATCGTTTGAAACACAGGTGAGCTTTCTCCGCGATACGGATGGCTCCCAATCTGTGACTGGCAGCAATGAACTCCCCGCAGGCTGTGCAATGCGAAGTAACCTGTTGAGTTGTTCCTTTAACACGACGGTGCTCGAAAAAGTGCTCGGGAAAACAAGGGTTGTCGAGCATCGCCCGATCAATATAAGGAGAAGTTGGAGCAGGTTTGCCTTCTTGATCTTGCGTCATGGGCTGGATTGTCATATGCACTGTTCCGATGAGCTAACCAAGATGATGGCGATGCGTCCGGCACGAGTAAATACTGTTGAGTGAGTATTTGTTGGTTAAAGACTTCTTAAAATCGAAAACCCGGATTGTCCAGCGTTCCCAAAACGCCGCTTAGGCTACTTAACGTGAAATCTGCATTCTTAAGCTGCTCGTTTTTTCTCGCGCCAAATGCTTAAGAAAACGGGTTGAATGAGGAGCCGCCGACGGAACGCAGCTCCTCGCCCTCACGGTCTTAGCACCGTGATTCCCGAGGTGGCGGAGCCGCCGCCACTCGAGGTTACGGTCACCACATTCGGTGGACCGACGTTAGAAAACACGATCGAGAAGGTTCCTGGCGCAGGCGGAACAGCGGGGCCCATGACTCCCGTCCACGGCTGTCCGGTCGCCTGATTGATGATATCCAGAGTCGCCGTAAGCGAAACCCCGGGCGTGAGATCGGTCGCAGTGATCGTGAGGCGCGCTTTGCCTGCACGATAGGTCACCGCGGTGATGATCACCCTGTCGGCTTGCGGATTGACTATCACAGTAAGGGTGCCGGTGCCGCTTAGCCCTGAAACTGCGCTCGTGCCTTTCACGGTGAAGACAAACGATTGTGGACCGGAAAGCGTAGGCACGATAGGAGCCGTAAAGCTTTGCACCGAACCGTCCGCCGCTCCTGAGGTAAGGACGATGCCGGCGGGCGCAGTCCATGCAAAGGTAACCGGACCACCTGCGGGATCGATGGCAGTAGAGGTCAGAGTGACGACCGCTCCGCTGGAAACATTGTTCGCCGGGCTGGAAATCGCTGTTACTGCAGGTGGGGTGGTCGGCGAAGCCTGCGCGATTGGCACCAGCAGGTTAGCCGTAGCGGGATTGCTGGTGTTGTTGCCGCCAACTGTAAGTTGGAAGGTTAGCGTGGTGGGAGAAGCCACAACCGGCGCCGAAAACGTTGCGGTTGCCGAATTTGCGTTGGTGATGGTCACGAACGGGTCACCGGGATTGACGACTTGCTGCCATGAGAACGGACCGTTTGTCGGCGTACTGCCGGCGGAGCTCAAGGTAACCAGGGTGCCCGTGGTGATGGGTCCAGGACCGGGACTAAAGCTCGCGACCGCTTTTGCGTTGTTAGTCCCCACCGTACTCACGCATGCGGTTGCCGGAGAATTGTTGTCTGGGAATGGATTCAGCTGGCCGATTACCTGCTTCGTAAATCCATTGGGATTGGAAGCGGCGCCCTGCACAATGTTGTCCGCAGGTGGCCAGGGGCCAATGCCATTCACCAGAAATGGGAGATCGCGGAAGTTAAACGTGACCGGCGGATTGCCGACGCCCAGGTTTTCGGCAAAGATAAAGTCAAAGTTGGGCGCCTGATACTGGTCGGTGAGAATATTGAGCGTCGGGTTGGCGACTGCCTTGAGGCCTCCGGAGATCTCCGCCCCAATCACCATCGAAGGAGGCATGAAGTTGCCCCCAGCCGGACGGAATCGCCACCGCCCTTTAACCGCGCCGGCCGGTGGGCCCGGGTCCACCGGAAAATTGGCGGCCCAGAACGGGATACGCTGCGACGGAACGCCGTTACAGTCAATATCAATTGCGTAAACGTCAATCCCACGGGAGGGATCGGTGCTGAATCCTTCCACACGCGTCCGGACTCCTGCTTCCTGCGGGAAAACGGGATTACCGACGCCGCCGGTGCCTTGCAGCAGAACGTCAATGGCAATATAGGCAGGATCAGTTCCGGGAGTTGTAAAAATTCCGAGATTCGCCGTGATGGTGTGCGCCAGCACGTAAGGCGCTCCCTGGCTGTCCAGGAATACTTCGCCTGAATAAGTGATGAAATCGCCGACTTCAAGCGGCGCAAACACGGTGGGATCAGTCGGTGGTTGCGTAAGATCGCCATTGAAAGCCACCGGTGGAGCGTTTGTCGCCGGATCGATAACGGGATCCATCGTGAAGATGCGCAAAAAATCAAGACCGGTTGCGTTTTTGGGCCGGTTCTTTTTCGGACAGAGCGGATCATCTCCGGTAGCAGGATCGGAACGTGGAACGCAGACCGGGAAGGCGGTTTCGGTCCGGATGGTCGGATTGTTCTCATCGATGGAGAAGCGCTGATCCTGCAGGTAGATCGGGTCCCAGCTGGCGTAGCCGGCGCTGAACTTTCCCAACGGATCATTGATCTGCACGCGCGTGTTGTTCACGATCACGATGCCGTTCTTGAAGTCAAAACCCTGAATAAAGCCTGATTGTCCCATGGCCGTTTCCTGCGCCACGAAGATCAGGCCTGAGATCATCTGTCCATTGACGATGTTTCCCTGGACGTGGGCCTCAAAAGTTCCCGGCAGTCTCACCGTATCGGCTAACGCCATTCCGGTTTCACCGGAAACGTGAGTGGAGTTGAACTCGAAAAGCTCTTCCCAGGTTAGCGTGTTCGCGGGAAACTCCACGATGGAGTTCGCGGGTACGCGGATGGTCTGGTTGTTGATGCGCAGCCAGCCGCCGGCAGTCTTACAGCCGTCAGGCTGCGGAGGATTGTCCGGGGTAGGATTGCTGTTCGCCAGGCAGAATGCATCGGCGGACGCGAATTCAATGTAGCCAACGATATCAAAGCCCGGTGGTATGGACTGATACGCAGGCAGCGGCACAGGAGCTGGCGGCAGCGTGGGTGCGGTAAACTGCGCCCAGACTGCGCTCGCCGATGCCAATATCGCCAGCAGAACGCATGTTCTGAGTTTCGAATACCGGGTTCTGGGTGCGCACGCTTTCATAGTTGGAAGCTCCCTCTTATGCCTTCTTCCTGGTCCTCTTTGTTGCGATTCTGTTTTGATTTTGTTGGCGATCAGCGTAAGCATTAGTGCACCGCCTTTCCGCTCAACAGATTTTCCAGAAATGTGGGCAGCGGTTCGCCGCCGTTCTTGCCTGTGGCTGGAATGTGGAGATGGTTATCCAGAGCCTGGCCCTTATGGTTCGGGTCCTTTTGCACCGGATAGCCGTTTGCGGAATAAGCCTCGCCGTTCGGCGTTGTCAGCTCCGGATGGTCAAAAGGCGCGGATTGTGCGACCGTGCGCGGATCCGTGAGACCGTTGCGCAGGAAATCCACCAGGTCCTGTTTCTCCTGCAAGGTAAAACCAATGATGCCGATATCGGTGTCCATGATTTTGAGATCGGCCACCGAGTTGAAGTCACCGCCTCGGTTGTAATACTCAACCACCTGCTCGAGCGTGAGTTGGCTTCCATTGTGGAAGTATGGGGCGGTCAGCGCCACGTTACGTAGTTGCGGCGCTTTAAAAAATCCCAGGCTTGAGATCTCATCGCCGCAGCTTAGCGCCGCCTGCGGGATGCCGTCACCCGGACGGCCCGGCACCATGAATACCTGCGATGGATCTTTGCACACCAACTGGCGCCCGATCTCCGAGGCCGAGAGCGACTGTCCGGAAATGGGATCAGTCCCGCCCAGCCCGGGATCTTCCTCGCCCGGGCGCACGCCAATATGGTAGTAACCGTTGTCATAAACCTTGATGTTGAAGTCGCCCATGAACATGCGTTCATATGGGTTGTCAGTAACTGTCTGCACGGCTGCATTCGAAAGCTCAGGCCCGCCATGGCAGGCGACGCACTTGCCCTTGGTCTCAAACATGAGCAGCCCACGAAGCTGGGGCACTGTGAGAGGCGTGGGACCCACGGAATAACTGATTTTGATCGGGAACATTGCCTTCGGCGGTACGTCAAAAAACACGGTCAGTGTGCCGCTGGTGTAATCAATGGTGGCCTGGGTAACGCCCACGCCTTCCACTACGCCAAAGCCATTGTCGAAGGCGTACACGTCCGAATCGCTGAAATCGTTGTGCGGGTTGATCTCGATCATTGAAAACGTGAACGGGTCGATGTTGGGCGAAAGCTGGACCGTGAACTGCTGTTTTTGCGTATCGCCGATCAGCGTGTACTGCTTTTGCTGTTCCAGGTATTTGTCCAAGGGGGTCTGATCGGCAATCAACGTACTTTCGTACATCTGGATGGCTACTCCCCAGAAGAGGGAGAAGTTGTACTCCATCTGGCTGTAGTCCTGGGTCGATGACGGACAGCTCTCATGGCGCGCGGGATCAATTGTGCCCACGTTCCTGCCGTCTCCGGCCACGCAGATGCGCCGCACATAACTCCACCACTCGGGCACGAATGCTTTCTGGATCAGGGCCGAGTACGTAGTGGTGAGTCCTCTCCCGCGGCGGGCCATCGGTCCGAGCACGCTGTCACTCGGATCGACCTGTTGCTGGGCCAGGGGGATTCGCGCCAGCATTTTTTTACCCACCTGGTGGAAATCCCGGCCATCGGCGGACATTTCTACCGCGCTCAGAATTGGGCCCAGAGCCTGCGAGCACAGGGCGGAATTTTTCATAGCTACAAAAGCCGGCAAGAGTGTGTCGGGATTGTTGCTGTCAATGATCAGCAGGTGGGCGTTTTTGTCCCGGGCGCCGAACGGATTATTGCCGTTGCAAATGTTTTGTGCGCGTCCGTCCCAGAAATTGCGAAAGTTGAAGACTGCGTCAACCACACTGGGCGTATTGCGTCCGGTGGTTCTCCGCGTGTTGATGCGCGCGCCGGCGTTGCCAGGATCAGGGTAGGAAAAGACCGGATCAGGAACAGAAGTTGTGCTCTCCACGCTGTTGCGCATGGATACTTTTGCGCTTTGTGCCTGGGCGATGCAGGTTGGCTTTACTGCCTGACCGGACGGCGGGCGGCGTCTCGCCGGGCTGATTACCAGATCACCGTCATGGCCGGAACCAGACACCGGATCGGGATCATCGCTGCCATTGCCTGCGGTCTGGCAGCCTTGGCTGCTGCCTCCATCGGAACCCACAGCGGTTCCGCCGCTCAATGTCACTTGGGGGTTGGCGGAGGCAAACACGCCTTGTGAGCCGCTCACGTCGTTCAGGTCAGAAACGATGCTGGCCCGGTCATCTACATCGGCGAGTTTGTGAAATGGATAATCGCCGTCATGATAGCCTCCGAAACCCGCGCCCGCACTTCCGGGATTCGGTAAATAGTTCGGGCCAATCGTGCCGTTGACGGTTGGGCCCAGCTCGAATGTGTTGTCACCGCCTGCCTGGCCCGGGTTGATGAGATTCATCGGGCGGCTGTCGGCGCCGGCATTGAAGTGGCAGCTGGCGCAGGCCTGCGTATCATCGCTACCCGCCTGCATGTCCCAGAACAGTGCCTTTCCCAGCTGGATGGCGGCAGTCTTGTCCGCCAGGATCCCCTCTATCCCGAATACCGGAGGCACAACGACGCTGGACAGGGGCGCCATCGGCCGCAACGGAATTCTCATAGTGCGCGGGTTGTTGCTCTCCTGGGCGCGCACGTTACAGAAATACCCAAGCGCAACTAGCACCACTACGCACAAGGCAACTAGGCGCAGAACACCCAGGGTCCCGGAAAACAATTTCATCGTACCTTCTCCTAAACCTTCGCAAGCATCAAGCACAGGTTCATTCATTCATCCCGCGCTCAACCGATTCACTTTTGTCCAGCCAGACCGATCGCCGCCCGTTGTGGCAGTTGACAGCGGAGCAGTCAGCAGCACTGGAATGAGTTCTTACTTTGCATGCCTGATGCCATGCTCAAAACGGGAGTCAATATCTCTTGCGCACTCTGCCTTGATTGCGATTTCGCAATCTTCTCTGTCAGTTACCGGCGCGAAGAAAACGGAACGTGTGGTTTCAAAAAAGAATTCATGCGTGAAAAGGGAAACACTTTACGCTCGGCAGGGGGCGAAAACCTTTCCCCCTGTAAATGAAGAATGAAGCGGACGAAGAGAGATGTGTTTGTGTCGAGCCACTATTGCATTGACGCATCGTGCAGGTATGAGTTCGGCGCGTCGGCAATGCAACTTCATGAGTGTGTCAACTGCGACGATGACTACGGTCCATATGAGGGAGGAAAGACAGATACAAACCAAAAGTGGGGTGAATGAGAGGCCCTCCCGGAAAGGAACCTCTCATTCGTGCTGCCAGTTGCTACCCCGTGTCGTTCAGTTGCAGGTCGAGCTGGAAGATCCGGACAGAGAGTCGCAGAATTTCTGCAATGAAGCGCCACCTGCAGCCCCGGTTGCGGGGATGGTGATGGATTGCTCCGTCCAGACACCGTTTACTTTTATCAACCCATTGGGCAGAGCCAGTGAGGGATGGTCAAAGGGCGCGCTCTGCGAACGAACACGCTCGTCGGTGAGGGACTTAAGGAAGGCCACGACGGCCGCCTTCTCCGTGTCACTGAAGCCTGCGCGTTGCAAGCTCGGATCCACATCGGCTGAGGGGAAGTCTCCGCCGCGGCTGTAGAAGTCAACCAACTGGCCAAGAGTGGCTTGACCACCATTCAGGAAGAATGGCGCTGTCAGTTCGACATTGCGTAAACCCGGGGTTTTGGCTGCTCCAGCCACCCTGACTGCGGCTCCAGGTGGAACTGCCGTGCCGGTCACAAGACCCTGCGAAGCAAGCTCCGCCACGGAAAGCGATGCCAGTCCCGACGGATCCGCCGCGGCAATACCCAGATCATCGTTGGTCGGGCGCACGCCGATATTGTGGAAACCAATATCGTGCCAGGCGCCCCCAGCCATGCGTTCAACCACTCCGTTTGCCACGTTGGAAACGGCGGCGTCGGTAAACTCGGCTCCGTTGTGGCAATTGGTGCAGCCCCCTTTCCCGCTAAACAGGTTCATTCCCTGCTGCTCCACAGAAGAGAGTGCGTTGTGATTGCCATCCATGAACTGGTCGAAACGCGAGTTGTTTGCGACCAGCGTGGCCTCATACAGCTGGATCGCAACGCCCCAGAACATGGAGAAGTTGTATTCCATCTGGGAATACTCGTTCGTGTTCAGTGGCGCTCCGGTGTGCAGGAAGTTGCTGTCAGCATCCACCACGGCATCGGAGTTCCACCACTTGGGCTGAAACGCCGTCTGGATCATGGTGATATAGTTCGTCGCCAATCCATTTCCAGGAGCAGCGCTCATACCTCCCAGGACGCTATCCGATGGTGAGACCTGTTGCTTCGCCAGCGGCGTGAGGGTGAGCATCTTCTTGCCCATCTTCACGAATGGCCTGCCGGTAGCCGACATTTCCACATCACTGCCCGGAGGTCCCACAGCCTGCGAGGCCAACGACGAGTTTGAAAGCCGCAGTAAGACCGACTTGATTCCATTCGGACTGGAAGCGTCGCTCTGCAGCAGTTGTGCGTGGGGATCGCCGGTGCCAAAAGGATTCACGCCGTTAAAGATGTTTTGCGCGCGGCCATCCCAGAAATTGCGATAGTTGAAGATGGCGTTAATGACCGAAGGCGCATTGCGTGGTGTGCTGCGCCGGACATTGACGCTGGCGCTATTGTCTTGCACGCTGAAGACCGGATCGACTACCGAGCTCTCATCCTCAGCGGCCTGCCCCGGTATGACGTCGTTGAAGTTGTACCGGAACACGCCCTGGGAACCGACAATGTTGTTATTGTCATCCAGCACGGTCGAACTCGGGTTGTTGATGTCGGCAAGTTTGTGGAGGGGAAAATCGCCCATGGCGAGCTGATGGTCGGCTCCGAATCCGGGTTTGAATGTAGTGGAATCAGCCGCGGGATTGCCGTTGCCGTCCACACGACGCAGTCCTGGATCTGTCTGATTGTATGAACGGCTGTCTGCGCCGGCATTGAAGTGGCAGCTGGCGCAAGCGGTGTTGCCGTCACTGCCGAACTGCATTTCCCAGAAAAAAGCCTTTCCCAGCGCAATTGCCGCTGTCTGATTACGAATCACGTTGCTGAGTTCAGCGGCCGTGGGGCCAGGTACGGGTACAGTTTTCAGCGACCCAAGGTTCCGTCTTGCGGCTCCTCCGCCGCCAGCTCCTCCGCCTCCGCCTGCACCGCCTGCCCCGGTTGTTCCGGAGCCTGTGCTGGGTGCATTCCCGCTACCGGAGCCTCCGCTGGCATACACCGGAGTGAAATTCAGCGTCAGCATCATGTAGCATGCGAAAACCGCGACAACCTTATTGAACGATCGGGCTTCCCGACTCATGAAATTGCTCCTCTCCTAATTAAAAAAGCCGGCCAGGAACGCTGACGCGCACCCGGCCAGCAAAACATTCATCGCGCAGCCACGAGCAATGAACTTGATTGGAGCTAATGCAAGCACGCTGCCACGTTGCCGTCAAAATTGTGGCATCGCGAAAAGAGAAAGTACCGACCGTGATTGCACTCTTTCTTATCTAATGGTTGCGTTGATTGCTGTTGGAGTAAATGGTGCACCGGCGTCAGTCCATGCCGGCCCAGGAAGGTAGAGAAGGGGAAAAAGTTTTCCCGCGCCTGGAGGGGGAATCCCGTTCCCCTTTTCAAGCGCTGCATCAAGCAATCGAGCCAATCAACGTGTTCGCCCATAGCTGCGAGAGCACGCAGCGCACAAGTCATGCAGAATGGATTTTCGCCGTACTGGAACTGGGACCTGAGAGCGAGAAATTCGAAGTTCAACCAAAAAGTTTCAAAGCGTAGATCATCCGTTTATTGCAGGGAGCGGCCGGCTTCAACAAGGAATCCGGCCGTGACCATCAGTTTGCCAACCTCATCGACCACTCACCATCATTGCTGCCTTTGATAACCCGCGCCGGGCGAAGAGACTGCGCCCATCGAAGGAGGCGCAAGGTGATATTGCTTGATCTTGTAGCGCAGGGCCTTAATGCTGATTTTCAACTGGTAGGCCGCGCGCTTGCGGTTCCAGTTGGTAGCTTGCAACGCTTCCTCAATCACCTTCAGTTCGGCCGAGTATTTCAGGCTCCGCAGCATGGACTTAAGATCTGCGCTGCCTTGGGGACGTGTCTTGGCATAATCCGAGGTGAGAGGAATTCCCAATTGCCGGCTTTTGTGTTCCAGCTCAGAAATTGCTAAATCCTCGTCGGCCAGGACGACGAACCGCTTGGCAAAGTTTCCTAATTCACGGAGATTGCCGGGCCAGCGGTAGTCGCGACAGGCTTCCAACAGGCGCGGAGAATATTGCGGGACTCGCAGGGAATACTTCACTGAGAATTCATGCAGGAAATGCTGCAGCAGAATCTCGATCTCCTGCCGCCGTTCGCGCAACGGTGGAATGTGCACGGTAAATGCGTTCAGCCGGTAAAACAGGTCCTCACGGAAGGATCCGCTCTCGAGCGATTCCTGCATATTGATGTTGGTGGCTGCAAGCACGCGGAAATCGGCAGCGATGGACGCACGACCGCCAAGCCGCGAGAACCGGCCGTCCTGCAGGACGTGAAGCAGCTTGGCTTGCAGCAGCGGACTCATTTCGCCGATTTCATCCAGCAGGATCGTGCCCTGATCACAAAGCTCAAACCTACCCGGCTTGGCACGGACGGCGCCTGTAAACGCGCCGCTCTCATAACCGAAGAGTTCGCTTTCCAGAAGGTCAGTGGGAATGGCGGCGCAGTTGACTTTCTCCAGCGGACGGCGCGCGCGCGCCGAGAGTTTGTGGACCAGACGCGCAACTACCTCCTTCCCTACACCGCTCTCGCCCAGAAGCAGGATCGGCACATCCACTTTGGCCAGGTGAGCGATTTGCGCGCGCATTTTCTTCATGGCCGGGCTGGCGGCGACAAAGAAAATATCGCCTTCAACCGGTTCGCAATCACCGCCGTGCTGCTCACATATTGACACCGCAGGTTCTATCCATCGCTTCACCATGGCCTCAAGATCGGCCCGGTAAAAAGGTTTAGTCATGTAATCGAGCGCACCCAAACGTACAGCCTCGGCCACCAGACTGGGGCTGCTCACGCAGGAAACCATGACTATTCTTTGTTCAGGACGAATACGCCGGCATGCCTCTATCGTGCGGAGACCGTCCATTTCTGGCATGGACATATCCACCAGCATTAAGTCAGGTCGGGCACCGTTTTGCAGACACCGGAGAGCTTCACTGCCGCAGGTGGCGGTATCCACCTTGTAATTGGCTATCTCCAACAGCTCCCTGGTATATCGAAGGATACTCGGATCATCATCTACTACTAGAATGCTTTCCTTACCGGAAGTCAACGAAGCGCCTTTCATTCGTTCTTCTCCATCGAGTTGTGTCGGTTCTTTCCGCTAGAGCTCCTTACCGACCCAGTATCCTTCCGGGATCAACTTCGGTAAAGCAGACCAATTCTTACCCCGCTTGTCAGTCAGCATCATGTGTGGTCTTGACGCGTTTTCTGAAATGAACCATTTTTTGTTTGTCTATTGACCCAGGCCCGATCCATCAATCGGCCGTCAGTGCTATAGACTTGATTGTCCGAAAAAAGATTCAGAGTGTTGTGATATAGCCCTGAAGTTTTCATGGTTTTTTTCTTCCGCGCATCAATTTGATAAAGGTCCGACAATCCCTGGAGTTTTTAAGGAATTTGCACGAACATGTGTACTTTATGGCCGTTCGTCAAGTCCACGCAAAACCTTGAATGCAACGTTCGGGGCATTTTTTTTTAGCGGCTCATGACGTAACGCTTTATCGGATCAATCGCTTACCGGATAAGAGAAAAATAATGTCGGTCTCACTCCCGTAGCATTTCTGGATTAAAATTTCTAATAAACAATTCAACAGATTTCCAGGACAGCGGGCGAAACCAGGTTCATTTCCGATTTGGTACGAAGAGCTCATTGTCCTGATTTGTTCAAGCTCTTTCTCCGCTGAGCGACTGCTCCGCGAATTTGCCCAATCTCAGCAGTGGGTCCTATATTCGACCGCCGGTTGATCACCACCAGCCACCACAGCACGGCGACGCGGAAGGAATTTTTGTTTTTCTTATAACTTAAGAACCTCGCCAGGTGCTAGCGCACTCTGCATGGCATGAGCATTCTCGGCTTGAGAGCCCCTGTCTGCCCACGTCAACACACCAGCTATTGCAGCAACCACGATCGAAAGCAGGTAGTAGCGGAACTCGATGCTGGGAAACAGGAGGAAATGGAACGCAGACGCCGTCAGCACAACCAGCAAAAGAGTGTGCAACGGGCCCCTTAGGGCCAATACCACCACCAGAGCCGCGAGCAAATACCAGTCCTTCTTTAGGACCAGCAAGCTCGATGATGTAAGCGCATGAGAATACATCGCGGCTGTCAAATGCGGTGTCATTGCTACCGGATAAGGGAAGGGACCATAAAAGTATTGCTGGATGAGAAATTTCCAGCCAAACGTGCCGCTGAAATGATTCAACAGCAGAACAATAGCCGCGCCACCGGCGCACGCAGCCGCTGCCGGTATGGTTTTAACTTGTTTGCTCAACCACAGGAAACACACCATTGCCGCCAGGACCAGCACATTGTCCGTGCGCACCAGAAGCGCGGCCAATAACAGAACGATCCCCTGCCAGTAAGCCTTCTGCTCCGCAATCATGTAGCAAGCCAGCAGCAGGACTGCACACGACATCTTGTCTGGAGTAGCCTCCCTGGCAATGCGTAGAAACGGAAGCATGATGAGCAACGTGACTGCCCACGCTTTGCCGTGGCTGACATATCGCCTGATCCAGGAAAACACGATCATACCGATGAAGAAATAGGAAATCGATGATATGAGCATCAAGCTGCGGAAAGGAGGAACACCGGCTTTGTAAAACAGGTATGCCGCGCCGATATAGGCGGGGCGAATGGAGTAAAACGGAAGATACTGTGCGAATGAATTTGGATCGCGTGCCCGCACCGCCGCATCGGGATCGGTAAGCAGTCGGACTCGAGCCTCGGGATCCTTCACCCCTTCGGCTTCCGCGTAGACTTTTGCATGAGCCGTCGCCAGGGACATGCCGTCGAGCAGGTATACATTCCCTAGATAACCCAAAGCATCCCAGTTATACGTGGGATAGACAACCGGGATGCTGGACAGTGCAAGCAGAATAGCTATCCCGCAAGCAGTCAGGAGTCGATTTCGCATGAACTCCCATTCTAACCGGACATTCTTAATGCCTCAGCTTCCGCTTTCCGCGATGACAGGGGGAGCGCGGGCAGTGTTATTCTATCTGGCTGCAGGCGGGTGCACCGCCGCTGAACGATGGCGAGAATCGAGAAATTGGTCATTATCGGAGGCTGTGGCCACGTCGGCCTGCCGCTTGGCATTCTGTTCGCACACAGCGGCATTACAGTTGTGTTGCTCGACATCAACGAGGAGCGGATTGCGACCGTCAACCGCGGCCACCTGCCATTCCTCGAGGAGGCAGCCGAGGATCTGCTCCGCGTCGTGGTGGGAAAGAGACTTTACGCCACCAGTGACCGCTCCTGCTTGCGCGACGCAGACGCAGCCATCACGGTGGTTGGAACTCCCGTAGACGAGCACCTGAATCCGACTGTGGCGGATCTCTTCCGGATCATTGATTCGGCGATTGACCTTCTCCCGGAAAAAGCACTGCTGGTACTTCGCAGCACCGTCTATCCCGGCGTATCAAAGCTGGTCTACGATCGCATTGAGAGTCGTGGGCGCAAAATCCAGGTTGCCTTCTGCCCGGAACGAATCGCGGAAGGCAAAGCTATTGAGGAAGCCCGCAGTCTGCCGCAGATCATTTCCGCTTTCCAGCCGGAAGCGCTCCGGCGCGTGAGAGAGCTTTTCTCCAGGATCAACAACGACTTGATCGAACTCACTCCGCCGGAAGCCGAGCTCGCCAAGCTGTTCAGCAACAGCTGGCGCTACCTGAATTTTGCCATTTCTAACCAGTTTTACCTGCTGGCGGAGAGCCATGGGCTCGATTTCTATCGTGTGTACGATGCGATCACGCGCAGATACCCACGGATGAAGAGTTTCGCGAAGGCCGGATTCGCGGCGGGACCCTGTCTTCTGAAAGACACGCTGCAACTGGCTGCTTTTTCCGGGAACAGCTTTTTTATGGGGCACGCCGCCATGTTGATTAATGAGGGACTCCCCAACTTTGTTGTCACTCAGTTGCGCAAGAATGGTTTGCAGGAGAAGCGCGTAGCGATCCTGGGTATGGCGTTCAAAGCCGACTCCGATGATAAGCGCGAGAGCCTCTCGTATAAGTTGCGCAAGCTCCTGGTGCTGGAAGCCCTGGAAGTCTTGTGCACCGACCCATATATCGCCGATGAAAGCTTCGTCGCGCTGGCCGACGCGGTTCGGCAGGCCGATATCATCATTTTTGGAGCGCCTCATTCTGTGTATCGTGAGCTGGAAATTCCGCCCGGCAAACAGGTGGTTGATGTTTGGGGCTTCTGGCAGGAGCAACCTTCCCCCAGAACTCTGACTGTTACTGCAGGACGAGAGCACCTATGAAGATCCTGGTCACCGGCGCGGCAGGCTTTATTTGCGGTTACCTCGTCCAGGAGTTGCTTGAGGCTGGCCATCATGTCATCGGGCTGGACAATTTCAGCAAGTACGGCCGCGCTGAAAAGTCCTTCGACTCCCATGCCGCCTACACTCTGGTCGAGGGCGACGCCAAGGACACCAGCCTGCTCAAAGAACTGATTGCGGATTGTGATCATTTCGTGGCGGCAGCCGCCATGATCGGGGGCATTTCGTACTTCCATCAATTCGCTTACGATCTGCTGGCGGAGAACGAACGCATCACGGCCGCTGCCTTCGACACCGCCATCTGGGCCCACCGGGAACGCAGGCTGAAAAAAATAACCGTGATCTCCTCCAGCATGGTTTTCGAAAGCACCAGCGAGTTTCCCACTCCGGAAGGCGCAGAACGTCGATCGGCCCCGCCGCGCTCGACCTACGGTTTTCAAAAGCTGGCCGTGGAGTACTTTGCGCAGGGCGCTTTTGAGCAGTATCGGCTCCCCTACACCATCGCGCGGCCCTTCAACTGCGTGGGAATCGGGGAAAAACGTGCGCTCTCCGATTGCGAAGTCATGAGTGGCAACGTCCGCCTTGCGCTCTCACATGTTGTTCCTGACCTGGTGCAGAAAGTGCTGAAAGGGCAAGATCCGCTCCATATTCTTGGCGATGGTAAGCAGGCGAGACACTATACCTATGGCGGGGACCTGGCACACGGTATTCGGCTGTGCATTGAGCACCCTGCGGCGTTGAATCAGGACTTCAACCTGTCAACTCCAGTGCGCACCACGGTTCTGGAACTGGCCCAGATGGTTTGGCGCAAGATTCATGGCTCGGCCAAGCCGTTCCGGCACGTGAGCGATCCGCCTTTTGAAAATGATGTTCAGGAGCGTTCGCCGGCCACGGAGAAGGCCGCGCGCGCGCTCGGATTTCACGCGGCCACTCCGCTCTGCGACATCCTCGACGAGGTGGTCCCGTGGATCGCCCAACAGATCGAGGTGGGAAAGATTTAACAGGCACCATGAGCCAGCTGAGCATCGTGATACCGGTGTATAACGAAGGTGCGAATTTCCCAGCTTTATGGAGCGAGATTTCAACTCTGATCAAGTCCGACTTCCTTGCTTTCGTGATCTATGATTTCACCGAAGACGATACCCTTCCGGTCGTTGCCAGGATCGTAAGCGGCGGAGAGAATCGCCTCCACGCCATCAAGAACCAGCGTGGTCAAGGCGTCGTGGGAGCGATCATGACCGGATTTGACGTCGTCCCGGATGGGCCGGTACTGGTCGTAATGGCCGATCTGTCAGATGATCTGGGACAGGTGGATCGGATGCTCGAGTTCTACGCGCGCGGATATAACGTTGTCGCAGGTAGCCGCTATATGAAAGGCGGTCGACTCATTGGAGGGCCTTTTTTCAAGCAGCTGCTTTCGCGAATCGCGGGCACATCCTTATGGTGGCTACGTGGACTTCCCACCCACGATGCCACGAACGCCTTTAAGATTTATGATCGCGCCATGGTAAGGTCACTCAAGGTTCAGAGCCGCGGCGGTTTTGAACTCAATCTGGAACTCACGGTGAAGGCTTTTTTGGCAGGTTACAAAATCACGGAAGTCCCCGCCACCTGGCGCGACCGTACTGCCGGCAAATCGCGGTTCCGGCTCTGGAACTGGCTGCCCCGCTACTTGCGCTGGTATTTCTATGCATTTCGCCCTTCTCACCGCGGCGCCAAGGACCACACTGCAGTTATGCAGGATTAGGCTTGAGAGTTCATGACAATCTCTTATCTATGACGGCCGGCCCCAACACGCAGCTCGAGAAAACCTATCACCGCCGTTTTGACCACGAACTCGAGTATCGCAATGCGGTTTGGAAGGTCCTCGTCCGCGACTTTTTCTCGCGCTATATCCGGCCGTCGGACACCGTCCTGGATCTCGGTTGCGGCTATGGGCAATTCATCAACAACATGGAATGCGCCCACAAGTATGCGATGGACCTCAATCCGGCATCGAAACAGTTTCTCCGCGACGGGATCGTCTTGCTTGAGCAGGACTGTTCCGAGCGCTGGCAACTCAACGACGGCAGTCTGGACCTGGTCTTCTCCAGCAATTTCTTTGAGCACCTTCCAGACAAGAATCACCTGACCAGAACTCTCAGGGAAGCGTATCGCTGTCTGCGGAGCGGTGGGCTGTTAATCGCCATGGGACCGAATGCCAAATACATACCAGGCGCTTATTGGGACTTTTTTGACCACAACATCCCGCTCACCGAACTTTCCCTGCAGGAGGCACTCGAAGTGGGGGGCTTTCGCACGCGCGAAGTAATCGCGCGCTTCTTGCCCTACACCATGGTGAATGCACGCCAATATCCCTTGCAGCTCGTCTCCATCTACCTGAAAAACCGCTGGCTGTGGCGTTGGTTCGGCGCACAATTTCTCGTGGTGGTAGAGAAGTAGCGGCTCCAAGAGTGATCCCCATGCGTCTGCTTCAGATGCGGCGCCTGACTGCCAGCTCGCTTTGAGGTGATTCTCAAATCGCTTGCCCGCCGGCTGTTAACCCCTCAAGCAGCTTTTGATCAATTTGCTCAAGCGATTGTGGAAGCGGCGAGTAATCCATTTGCGTCGATATCTGCTGGCCCGATGTAATCACGTATTGAACGAAGTCCTTCAGAACCTTGCGTTTATTTGGATCTGACCCGTCTTTGGGAATCAGGAGATAGGTCATGCCGCTGATGGGATATGCGCTCTGAGCAGACGATGGCGGCTGCACGATCGACGCACGCAGATCATTCTGCAACTGTCCCTTGAAAGCATCGATCGCCGCCGTCGCGCCTGCGGCGCTTGGAGTTACCCATTGACCCGCGGCATTTTGTATCTGTGCCACCGGCAGTTGGTTTTTGGTGGCGTATGTCAGCTCGACGTATCCGATGCCGCCCTCGCTCTGTTTAACATAACCAGTAACGCCCTCACTTCCCTTTCCTCCCAGTCCAACGGGCCAATTGACGGAAAGCCCTTTGCCGACGTTCTTGGCCCATGTGGGGCTGACCTGCGCCAGAAAAGTCGTGAAAATATTTGTTGTGCCGCTACCGTCGGAGCGATGAACTACGACAATGGGCTTGTTGGGAAGCGGAACTCCAGGGTTTGCCTTCACGAGTGCGGGGTCCCGCCAGTTCTTGATCGTTCCGCTATAAATTCCCGCCAGGGCTGCCGGCGTAAGCTTTAACGGCTCCTTCAATCCAGGAAGATTATATGTAATGCATACAGGCCCGGCACTCTCGGCGATCTGCACGAGGGCCGGCATATCTTTGAGCTGCTCATCGGACAGCGCCACATCGCTTGCGCCAAAATCCACCAGCTTATTCTTTAGCTGTTGAATCCCGCCTCCGCTGCCGATCGATTGATAGTTGATTTGAACATTGGGGTGAGACTGGCGATATTCCTCAACCCACTTGGTCATAATCGGATTCACGAAAGTGCTGCCGGCGCCGGTAAGCGTAACGGTTTCGGGTTGACTGGAGGAACTGCCGCTGCAGCCGGCCAGAACCAACAAGCTGATAAGCACCACCCAACAGATCGAACGTTGCATGCTCTCCTCCTTGTCCTGCACTGGCGAGCATCCTAGTCGGGCTGTGTTAAACCCGTGTTAAATCCGCGTACGATGAAATTGGGTTTCTTTGCCAACACCTGCAAAACAAACGCTTAACTAGTTCCCCAGATCTCTCCGATCACCCGCTGAAAGTTTCGTCCCAATACTTTCTCAACCACCGATGCAGGCTGCCCACGTTTCGCAAGTTCGGCAGCAACGATCTGCATGTGGTCAGGGCCGTTTAGATCCGGCACGTAAGGGTAACGGTCTTCTCCCGGCGCAGCAATGCCGAGCTGCTTGCGCTGAATGAAATTCTGCTCGAAGGCTGCCTTCGTTTCAGGTGTCAGAACGATCTGCTGGATTCCGGCATCAGAGCCAATGCCGACGTGATCCGCGCCGCACACGTTGATCGCGTGCACCAGGTGATCGAGCACATGCTCCCTGGTGGGAATCGTGGGCGAAGCGACCAGGTATGGCGTGAGGTAGAGGCCAAAGTATCCGCCGTGATCGGCCAAAGCCTTAAGAATTTCGTCTGGTGTGTTGCGCGGGTGCTGATAGAGAGCCGCACATCCGGAATGAGAAATAAGCACCGGTTTGAAGGATCGTGCGATCGCTTCGGAAGCTGTCCGGTATCCGCTGTGGCTGAGATCCACCGCAACCCCTATCTGGTTCATCGTCCTGATAGCATCGATGCCGGCTTCGCTCAAACCGCCATTTGAGGTTTCCAGGCACCCGTCGCCGAACTTGCTTCGTTTGTTATACGTGAGCTGCATGATGCGAACACCCAGCTTCCGGAAAGTGCTGAGTCGATCCACGTCTTGCTCGATAACGTTTGGAAATTGAAATCCCAGCATGAGCCCCAGCTTGTTCTCGCGTTTGGCGCGGGCTATATCGGGATGACGGCGAACGATCAGAAACATGTCTGGATAAGTGTCCGCCAGTTGCACGACGTTAGCGAGGCTATTCAGTGTCTCGTCGAAGTCTGGCGTGGAAATGCTGAAGTGAATGGCGGTAATACCTGACTCTCGCACAGCCTTCAGTTCTTGCGGTGACGGGCTCGAGTCCAGAAATGTGTCGCGCAAAGGAGCACAGAGAGAATCGACAACGATAGCGTTTGAGTAAACCTCATTCGACGATGACGCCTGACCCAGGAGGGCTGCAGCGGTCAGTCTGGGAAAGACAATGGCGGCGGCTCCTGCCCTGAAAAGCAACAAGCTAAAGCGCCGGCGTTGCTTATCGAATTGACGGCAAAGGACCACAGCACCGTGATTGTATGCTCATCCACGTTAATGAAACGTGAAAGTTACTCAAAGTGCCGTGATCCTGAGATCCGTCCATGATTTGCGGTCGCCTGGGATCCCGGCTGACCTCTTACTGTTTCGCGCCTCCTTCACTTGCGTTTCCGTCGATCAGAACTCCAGGCATTTAAGACGGTCTCCGCCATCACCTGGGTGACGGATCGACCAGATGACGATCACAGGGACTTAATGAACTCAGCCAAGTCCTTCTTTTCGCTCTCGCTCAAACCTAAGTTCATATGCTGGTCATAGTGACTGATTACGTCGCCCAGGGTCTGAAAGCGGCCATCATGGTAGAAACCGCGGCTCTGCCGGCTCCAGAGCCCCGCGAGCGGTGCGGTGCGATACATATGCGTCGGTGATCTGTCGGCTTGAAAGGAATCAACGCCGATCTCACTTGGAGAGTGCAAGTTGTTGCCGGGTTCTGTATACAGCGGCGGAACGTGGCAGCTGGCACACTTGCCTTTGGTTTCGAAGACGTTCTTGCCGCGTGCCGCTGCCGCCTCATCATAGCTTCCCTTCGGCGGCTTAGGAGCTGGGATTGCCAGCTGATAGAAGTGAAGGGCGGCAAGCTTAGAGGTGAGCTGATCCGGTTTACCGCGCGAGTTGTAAGAGCCACTCTTAGCGGAAACGGGATACTGGCTCTTGTCGTTGAGCCGGGCATCGAAGAAGGTGCCGGAGCCATGCATCTCCGTGCCGCCGACGTAAGCGTTCCAGTAGGGCACAGAACCAAATCCTGTCCAGGTATGAAGATTCACGCCGGCCAAGCCATAGGCCGGAGGAATCAGAGTGCAGGCGCGCTTCCCATCGGGTCGAAGGCCTTTGCCGTCCTTGTCCAGCTCGGCATCAAAGCAGCCCGGCCCCCAGCTTGCGAGGACCTTCTTCACGGTAGCGACATCGACTCCCAGCGAGTCGGCGATAGCCTGCAGGTTGGGCGCGAGCGAAATAATGGCGCCCACGTTAAGGTCTCGAGCGCCCCAGCCGTCGAGGCGGTGACCTATTCCGGGAACCAGCGCATCATCCACCGTGGAATGGCAGAGCGCACACTGAATTCCCATTGACACAAGTTTTCCCTGGCTATCGAAATGGCCGGTGACGCCGACGACGGCGTTGAGCTTGAGAAGCGCCAGCGTCGTCGCCGGGTCGTCCAGATTCACCTTGCCTGCCTTTAGCTGACTAACCAGGCTGGCGGGCAGTGCGTCCAAATCAACTTTCAGACCTACGGCAAGCGCAGTCTTGGGGCTCACCCCCGGACCGACGCCTCCGAGTTTTTCGCCGGCAATCGCCTGGTGAAGCCGCAGGGTGTCCCCCCAGAAGGCTTCGTCGCCGAACGTGTCGTAACGAAAGATCTGCTGTCCTTGTTTGAGCATCTGTTGCGCGTAGTTGTTGATGATCGCATCATTTGGCGATTGAGGTTGCGTTGAGGGTGTTTGCGCGGACTGAGCCCATACAAACCACGCCGTGGTCAGGAGCACGAATATCGGCAGCACAGCGATAGATTTTCTGATTTTCATAGACGATCCTTTCTTTCCTGCAAGATGGGAACATCGCAAAGACAACTCAACCGTGGCGGTCGGTACACAATATTAAGCGCAGTCAGTGGATTGCTCAACAAATTAATGAGCTAGTGATTTGCGGTATGAATGAGGAACCCGCAGCGGACGCCGCGGTGATTTAATGTGGAACACGCGGATGGCGCCCCAACAGCTCTGAACGGCTGTTGCCGGGCGCCAGTTCCGGTGCTTCCGTGACAATGGCTAGGCCGCCAATGTCTTCAACCTGCTTGAGGACTTGTCGTAGTCTTCGCGCATTTTGGCGATGCGCGTCTCAATTCTCGTTTTGGCATCACCCTGAAGCTTTTCCGCCTGTTTCTGCAGGGCCTGCACGCGAGCGTTGCGCTCGCTCTGAATTTGCTCTGACCGCTGCTTCGCCTCCTGCAATTTCTTTTGCAATCTGGTGTTGAGGTGGTCGACTTTGGCTTGGAGCTTCGCTTTGCCGTCGGCTCGTGCCTGGGCTTGTTCGGCTTTCAAATCGGCAATTTCGGATTTAAGTTCCGCCAGGTCCCGCGACCTCTCGTCGGCTTCAAATTGCCTTCTTGCGGTGCGAAATACGGTGCCGCCCAGCGCTTCCATCTGCGTATCGACGGGCGTTACCCAGTCTTCATCGACATCTGCCACCACAGCAACCTTGCCTGGTGTAAGCGCCTTGGAGACCTCGTTGACATAATCTGCATTGAGGCCGGCAATGTTCAGATCGCCCAGCGCGCCGGCTGACGAGCCCACAGCAGCGCCAATGCCCATTCCAACTGGTCCTCCGAGCAAGCCGATGAGGCTGCCCAGCCAGAGCCCCTTGGCGGTCTGGAGCGGAAAACTGCCCTCGGTTTGCTTCGAAGAAATTTTTCCGCTCGAATCTTTTTGCAGTACCTGGGCCGCATATGCGGTGATACTGCCCTCTCCGTTCAGTTGGTCGAGAGCACGCAGGCCCTCGTAGGCTTTCGCTTCATCGCTAAAGACAACTGCCAGCAGTTTTTCCATGACATATCCTCCTCAGTAACAATTCATCAGCACGCGATTACGATCGCAGCTGTATCAGGACGTTTATAAATACCGCCGGAATTTTCTCGCTGCCTGAAATGGGCGAAGCGATTGATTGATTGCTCATCGATCAAGTTGCGATAGGCCGTTTGAATGCAATTCAACGTCTTTCGAGTTGTTATTCGCGCTCTGAAAAAATGATTTTCGATTGCACACTAAACGTTGCAAACGCACCGTAATTGTGCTGGCGGGCACCTTTCTTTTCGGACGCGATTGGTTGAGAATTTTCCGCGACTGCCTGTCTTGAGGACGCCATTCACGACGAGGCAGTCAAAACGGTGAATGCCGACATCCAAAATCCTGGAGAGCAACCAGGACGCGCAACAAATGTGCTCAGGAGGAGACATAGCACATGGCAGAGAGACATACCGCCATCCCAATACGAGAAAGCCTTCGACCTCACCAGCCAGGGCAAGACGTTTTCAAAGCGATCCTTTCCGAGGATGTTGAGTGGAAGGCGTTCCCGGCGTTCCCGCCTTCGGTGCGCCTGGCCGTGGTTGTAGGTCAACCTTCGGAGAAGGCCCCGTACACAATCAGGGTCAAGGTTCCTCGCGGCGTGAAGTTGATGCCACACAAGCACCCGGAGGATCGCGTGTACACGGTCATTTCCGGCGTGTTTTACATTGGCTTAGGCGATCAGTTCGATGCTGATAAATTACAGGCCTATCCACCCGGCTCCGTGATCGTCCTGCCCGGTAATACGCCCCACTTTCATTGGGCCAGGTCCAGCGAGTACGTCACGCAGGTGAGTGCGATTGGGCCGTTGGGTCTTGAGTACTTGGATCCAAATGACGATCCCCGGAACGAGAGCTCCGGGAGGTGAGCAGCAGATCAGGGATTTCATTGGTCACTGAAGAACTGAGGAGCGGTGCGGCCTTAATCTGCCGATAGAGCGTTCGGGTGCGGCCGAACATTCAATGAAAAGCGCTTCGACGACTTCATTTGCTGTTAACACGGCGCTCGTTCCTTCCTGCCAGCTTGCAGGAAGTTCAAGTGAAAAAAATGAGTGACGCTCGACTTTCGTGGACACTTGCTCAATTGCTTTGATAGGCTCTTGAAAATGGACGGAGGCCACTATGCCAAAGGACGATCCACGATCGCACCAGGCAGGTACGACCGGCCGGGAATTTCCAAACACCACCGGCAGTGTAGCGGCACCAACTGTCAAATCGGCGTCTCCGCCAGGCCGTGCGAACACTGAGGTCGCGGGCGGTGGTTCGGTCGCCACAACCACAATCCCGCTGAACATCGAGACCGCAGTTCCGATTACGCTCCGCGTTAACGGCAAGGAACATCGACTTCGCGTCGATCCTCGGACAACACTGCTCGATTGCATCCGCGAAAGCGTTGTTCTCACAGGAACCAAAAAGGGCTGCGACCACGGCCAATGCGGAGCATGCACGGTGCATGTGAATGGCAGGCGTGTGGTCTCGTGTCTCAGCCTGGCCTTGATCCATGACGGCGAGGAGATCACAACCATCGAGGGCCTTGGTACGCCTGACGCGCTGCATCCGATGCAGGCAGCCTTTCTCGCCCACGATGGATATCAGTGCGGATACTGCACCTCGGGCCAGATCATGTCCGCGGTCGCTTTGCTCAAAGAACCGTGCGGGCCTGACGATGCAGCAGTGAAGGAACTCATGAGCGGCAACATCTGCCGTTGCGGGGCATACGCCAACATCATTGCCGCAATCCAACAGGTGCGCAAGAACACCTAACGCTTCGTATCGCGCAAGAACCTGAACTCTCCAGGAGGATCTCATGCGCATGTTCGAATTTCATCGGCCTGAGAATGCAGCATCGGCGATTGCAGCGGCCGAGCACGCAAAAACTGCCCAGCAGGGCGCGGACGTGAGATTTCTCGCCGGGGGCACAACGTTGATCGACCTGATGAAACTGGAAGTCGAAACGCCAGAGCGGCTGCTTGATATCAATCGTCTGCCGTTCGACAAGATCGAAGCAACGCCCGATGGCGGCTTGAGAATTGGCGCCACGGTGCGCAATTCAGACCTGGCATACCACGCGAAGGTGCAGCGAGATTATTCTGTACTCTCGCAAGCCATTCTCTCTGGAGCATCGGCACAGCTTCGCAATATGGCGACCACGGCCGGCAATCTGCTTCAGCGAACACGCTGCATGTACTTCCGCGATACCGCCATGCCCTGCAACAAACGCCAGCCTGGAACAGGGTGCGCGGCGATCACCGGGAGCAACCGCATGCTCGCCATCCTTGGCACAAGCGACCATTGCATTGCGACCCATCCCTCGGATATGTGCGTGGCCATGGCAGCATTGGAAGCGACCATTACCGTGCAAGGCTCCAAGGGCCGGCGTGAGATCGCCTTCAGTGACTTCCATCTTTTGCCGGGCAACACTCCACACCGCGAGACGGTGCTCGAACCGGGTGACCTGGTCACGCACCTCACGCTGCCGCCGCCAATATCAGGAAGCAAACAGGTATATCTCAAGCTGCGCGATCGGGCGTCCTATGAGTTCGCGCTCGCGTCAACGGCCGTCGTGATCACGATCACGAACGGAACCGTAAGCTACGTGCGTTTGGCTCTGGGCGGCGTCGGCACCAAACCGTGGCGGTCTGCCGAAGCCGAAGCTTTTCTGATTGGCAAGCCCTCTGGAGCTGCCAGCTTTCGCCGGGCGGCAGAAGCTGCTCTGCATGGGGCCAAACCGCAGAGCGAAAATGGATTCAAGATCGAGTTGGCGAAGCGCTGCATCGTGCATGCTCTTGAAACCGCAGTCAACGGTTGATCTCGCCGAAGGAGGAAATCATGGCCATTACAGAAACTCCACCTGCTGTTTCTCCGATCGGTCGCGACACGGTCCGCGTGGAAGGTGCGCGCAAAGTCACGGGAGTAGCGCAGTATACCTCTGATTTTCATTTTCCGGGAATGCTATACGCCGTTCCGGTCGGCGCAACTATTGCCAACGGAAAGATCACCGGTCTCGACACCGCTGCGGCAGAGAAGATGCCTGGTGTGCGGGCTATCCTGCATCGGGGCAACATTGGAAAGATCTTTCGTTCCACGGTGCAACCGGGATTCGAAGGCATTTGTGAAGAGCGACGTCCGCCGTTTGAAGACGATGTCATCCGCTATTACGGTCAGTACATTGCGCTTGCGGTAGCGGAGTCGTTTGAATCGGCCAAAGGCGCCGCAGATGCGGTTCGCGCAACTTACGTGCAGGAAAACCCGAATGTCGATCCGCACCTCATCGCCGACGATGAGCCCGACGAGTTGATGACAAGCTTCGGTTCCCGGCATCGTTTGGACAGCCTGCGCGGCGATCCCGATACCGCTTTTGCCGGCGCACCAGTCAAACTCGACCACACCTACGTCACACCCACAGAGACCCACAATCCTCTTGAACCACACGCTACCACCGCGATCTGGGATGGACAGAGCCTGACGCTGTACGAATCGGCGCAAGGCGTGGTCAATCTCCGCGGTGTGCTGGCGCAAATGTTTGGTTTGCCGATAGAAAATGTCCGCGTGATCACCAAATTTGTAGGCTCAGGCTTCGGAGGCAAGTTATTCCCATGGAGTCACTGTTCGCTGGCTGCGGCAGCAGCCCGGCAGGTCGGCAGACCGGTAAGACTGGTGCTGAGCCGCAAAATGATGTTCCATGCTGTCGGTCATCGGCCGCGAACCCAGCAGCGCGTGCGCATCGGCGCCACGCCGCAAGGCAAGCTGCTCTCACTGCAGCACGACTATATTTACCAGCGGTCAATGCTCGATGCGCACCACGAAGATTGCGGCGAGGCCACGCCATTCCACTACAGTGTGCCCAATCTTCGCGTGACTTTTGGCCGTGCGAAGCGCAACATCGGCGCAGGAGCCGACATGCGCGGTCCCGGTGCAGTCCCCGGACTCTACGCGACTGAATCCGCGATGAATGAACTGGCGCACCAGCTCAAGATCGATCCGGTTCAGCTTCGCCTCATGAACGAGCCAAAGATCGATGAAGGAAAGTCGCTTCCGTTTTCATCGCGACACATGATCGAGTGTCTCCAGCTTGGATCGGAGAAATTCGGTTGGTCGAAGCGCACTTCCGGCGTCGGCTCAATGAAGCGCGATGGTTTAACTCTGGGCTGGGGCATGGCCGGATGCGCATGGCTCGCCGGCCGATTCGCGGCGGCGGCGAGCCTCCAGTTGCGCGATGACGGCACCACGCGTGTGGCCTGCGCTACGCAGGACATCGGGACTGGGACCTACACGAACCTTGCTCAGCTGGCAGCGGAGAAGGCCGGCGTGCCTCTGGAGAAAGTTGAAGTTGCCTTGGGCGATAGTTCGCTTCCACCAGGTCCAATCTCGGGCGGTTCGTTGGCTACGGCGTCGGTAATTCCCGCCGTATTCGCGGCCGCGGATGCCGCCATCAGCTCGCTCAAGATGGTGGCAGTATCAACGCCCGCATCACCATTCCTTGGCCGCAATCCGGAAGATCTCGCGTTCGAAAACGGCAAGGTCTTCGTGAAGGCCGAAGGTGCCGGGAAAGGTGCGGCGTTCGCTGATCTGCTCCAGCGCGCCAATCTACGTCTGGTTACAGGCAGTGGCAATGCCCCGGCAACCTTCGGAGATCCCAACGCGAAGTTCTCCACGCACTCATTTGGCTGTCACTTCGCCGAGGTCACCTGGCAGCCGGAGATCGCCCGACTCCGCGTCAACCGCGTAGTAACCGTCATTGATGCGGGCAAGATCATCAATACCCTGGCCGGCCGAAATCAGATCCAGGGAGCAGTGGTGATGGGTGTTGGTATGGCTCTGCTCGAACACACTTCTTATGATCCCCAGAATGGCGCCCCAATCAACAGCAGCCTGGCCGACTACATTGTTGCGGTGAATGCAGATACGCCCGCCCTGGAAGTACATTTCCTCGACTATCCTGACAAAGAGATCAACGAACTTGGCGCCCGCGGCATCGGCGAGATCGGCTTGGCCGGAATAGCCGCCGCCATCACCGATGCCGTCCACCATGCCACCGGTATCCGTGTGCGGGAACTACCGGTAAAGATCGAGAATTTATTAGCGTGAAACTAGACAGGGCGCCCGTGGACTCCCTGCTTCCCTAAGCTGCCTTGGGGATTCCTTGCTTTAAGGTTTCTTTTCCTAATCCGAGCACTACCCGGCCCTGAACTTTTCCGTGCCTGAGCCTTTCGAAGACCTCGTTGATCGATTCCAGAGGCGTTGTCTCGATTGTCGCCTTCACTTTGCCGTCGGCGGCAAACATGAGCGCCTCCTGTAAATCACTGCGAGTACCGACAATTGAGCCGCGGATGGTGTAGCGATTCAGAACCACATCAAAAATGGAAATCGGGAATTCTCCGGGAGGCAGGCCAACCAGCACGCAAGTGCCACCGCGCCGAAGCATGCCCATAGCTTGTTTGAAAGCGGTAGTTGAGACCGCGGTTACGAGCACTCCGTGCGCTCCGCCAATCTGTTTCTGGATTTCGGCGGGCGGATCCTGCGTGGTGGCATCAATCGTAATGTCAGCTCCGAGCTCCTTGGCCAGGGCAGTCTTTTCCGCTCCCAGCTCGACTACCGCGACATTCAGTCCCATCGCCTTTGCATATTGAATCGCGACGTGACCCAAGCCACCGGCTCCAGAAATCACGACCCACTCTCCGGCACGGATGTCAGCCTCGAGGAGCCCCTTGTATGATGTGACACCGGCACAGAGAATGGGCGCCGCATCCACAAAAGAAACATTGTCGGGTAGCAGGCCCAGATAATCTGCTTTCGCAACCGCGTATTGGGCGAAGCTGCCATCCACGGAATACCCGGAGTTTGTCTGCTGCAGGCAGAGCGTCTCCCATCCGGAAAGACAAAACTGGCAATGCCCGCATGCGCTTTGGAGCCACGCCAATCCTACGCGATCACCTTCTTTCAGGTGTGTAACACCCGATCCACGCGCAACCACGACTCCGGTCCCTTCATGCCCCGGAGTGAAGGGTAGCCTGGGTTTTACCGGCCAATCGCCATCGGCCGCGTGCAGATCCGTGTGACATACTCCGCTGGCCATAAGCTCAACCAATACTTCATCGGGACCTGGCTCTGGAACCGGCACTTCCCGAATCAGTAGAGGCGCAGAAAACTTTTCAACAATTGCTGCTTTCATGGTTTTGGGCGTCATCCGTTAACCTCCTCCGAGTTGAAATAACTGATGTGCTGCAATTCGCTTTGTAGAGGCAAAGACGCAGTCAATGGCAGTGAGTGCACCGCCTTTTGCACTCTTAACGGCGATGTACGTTAGACGCCGTTTTGACCGCGGTTGGTTTTCGGCCGTGAATCTGTCGTCAGGAATCACCCGCTGGGCAGCGTGCATCGAAACGAACAAACTTATTCTCGTTCAGAGGATTCAGTGGAGGAAGTATATGAGCGCTGCCATCGAAGATTACGGGATCATAGGAGATTGCGAGACAGTAGCCCTTGTGGGCCGCAACGGTTCTATTGATTGGTTATGTTTGCCCCGTTTCGACTCTGACGCCTGTTTTGCAGGACTGTTAGGGACACCCGCGAATGGTCGATGGTTACTTGCTCCAGCCTCCGGTGTAAAGAACACAACTCGCAAATATCGGGATCATACGCTCATTCTCGAGACTCGATTTGAGACTGCGGACGGCGCTGTGACCGTGATCGACTTCATGCGTCCTCGAAGCGACCACTCCATGGTTTCGTCGAATGGCGACGCGGACCTGATCCGTATCGTGCGTGGAGAAAGCGGGCAGGTCCGCATGGCCATGGAACTCACATTCCGGTTCGATTACGGACTTTCCGTACCCTGGATCAGTCCGGTTGGTGAGGGCCTTTTGCATGCCATCGTCGGTCCACACCTCGTCGTGATCACCGGGGGCACATCTCTGACTCACTCTAACGGCACGGTCAAAGCTGACTTCACAATTAAGGCCGGTCAGACAGTGCCCTTCGTCATCGTGCACAGTCCCTCTCACTATCCCGCGCCTTTGCCCGTCAGTTCCAGTGCCGCTCTGGCGCAGACTGAACGTTTTTGGCTGGACTGGATCACGGACTGCACGTACAAAGGGCCTGCCGTCGATGCGGTTGAGCGCTCACTCATTGTTCTCAAGGCGCTCACATATGCGCCGACCGGCGGCATCGTCGCCGCGCCCACAACCTCGCTGCCGGAGGAAATCGGCGGCGAGCGGAACTGGGATTATCGTTATTGCTGGTTGCGTGATGCGACCTTCACTCTTCTGGCGTTCATGAACGCGGGATTTCACAGCGAGGCTGCCGCGTGGAAAGACTGGCTGTTGCGAGCCGTTGCGGGAAAAGCGTCCCAAGATCAAATCATGTATGGCATTGCCGGCGAACGGCGCCTGTTGGAGTGGGAAGTCTCGTGGTTGCCTGGTTACGAGAACTCCAAGCCGGTACGTGTCGGCAACGCCGCCGCTACTCAGCTCCAGCTGGATGTCTACGGTGAAGTTGCCGATGCAATGCACCAAGCCAGGAAAAGCGTAACGGCTGTCCCGGAGCAGAATGCTGCAATAGAACGGGATTGGATAACCCATCTCGAAAAGATCTGGATGGAACCCGATGAAGGCATCTGGGAGGTACGTGGAGAACGGCAGCAGTTCACTCACTCCAAGGTGATGGCGTGGGTGGCCGTGGATCGCGCAATTAAGGACTTCGAGAAGTTTAAGCTTGCCGCCCCTCTCGATCACTGGCGAACGTTGCGCGATAAAATCCACGACAATGTCTGCCAGCACGGATTCAATCCTAAGGTCGGTACCTTTGTTCAGAGTTACGGATCCACTGCCTTGGATGCCAGTCTCTTGCTCATTCCGCTACTCGGCTTTTTGCCTGCATCGGATCCCCGGGTGGTGGCAACAGTCGAGGCCATCGAACGTAAATTGGTCGTAGACGGGTTTGTGATGCGGTATGACCTGGAAAAATCTGATGATGGTCTTGCTGGGCATGAAGCCACCTTTCTCCTGTGCTCCTTCTGGCTGGTCGATTGTCTGCTGATGCTGCACCGGCGTGACGACGCCTTGAAACTGTTTAACAAGCTGCTGAAGGTCCGCAATGACCTGGGTCTGCTGGCCGAGGAATACGACCCAGTAACAGGCCGGCAGTTAGGAAATTTTCCCCAGGCATTCTCACACATCGGGCTTGTCAACTCAGCCGTGAATTTGAGTCGTGCCGTTGGATCTGTCGATCAGCGCACCGACACCGAGTCCAGCGGCCTTGCTGCGTAGACGAGCCAAGGCCGAAGCGGCCCGACATCTGTGTTGCCGGTGCTTGCTGCGGCTTTTGACCTGCTTAACACTCTCGCCGAAATTTCCACAACGTAACAGCTCTGCTCGCGGAAGGACAATCTGCATGGGGCCATCACGACTGAGGAGGGGTGCATCCTAAAAAAAACATGGCGTAGAAGGCGCACGAGGAGCAGCAGCATGACACGCGATCAGCGGCAACTTCGCAGCCAGGAACTTCGAACACACAACCATCAGGGAGACGCTCTTCGTCTGGGCATGAACTGGACGGAAGAAGATCTTTCCAAGCCTCAGGTATTGGTCGAAAGCGCATGGGGCATGGGGCATCCCGGCACATTCCACTTCGAGCCCCTCATCACCGAGGTAAACCACGGAGTCTTTGAAGCAGGCGGCAAACCTGGTGTTTTCACCGTCAGTGACATCTGTGATGGCGTTGTACAAGCAACAGCCGGCATGAGTTACTCTCTCGTTTCGCGCGATGTGATTGCTGCAATGGTGGAAATTCATGCACTCGGGCATCCGCACGACGGAATGGTACTGATCTCCGGGAACGACAAATCTGTTCCTGCACACCTGCTCGCCATGGCTCGCTGCAATCTTCCGTCGATTCTGCTCCCCGGCGGTACTCAACTCAATGCACCCGACTACGTTACCTCGGACCAGACATGGGAAATCGGGATGTCAGTTGAGCGCGGCGATACTCCTCGCGAAGAACTGGAATCCCGGCAGCAGACGGCGTGTCCTACCTGCGGAGCGTGTCAATTTATGGGCAGCGCCAGCACCGGACAGGTCATGGCTGAGGCCCTGGGTTTGGCATTGCCGGGCTCCGCTCTCACTCCCTGTTTTCTAACCATACATTTGCGATACGCACGATCCACCGGCAAACAGGTCCTGCACCTCATCAACAAAGAGATCCGTCCCCGCGACATCCTGACGCGGGAGGCATTTGAAAACGCGATTATGGTTCACGCGGCTACAGGCGGATCCACCAACGCCCTCATTCATCTGCCGGCAATCGCTTATGAGGCGGGTGTCGACATCACGATCGACGATTTTGACCGCATCAATCGTACCGTTCCGGTACTTGCCAACGTGAAGACAACGGGCCGCTATCCGGTCGAATACTTCTGGTACGCCGGTGGCGTGCCTCGGTTGATGCTCGAATTACGAGACGTTCTCCATCTCGATTGCCTTACGGTGACCGGCAAGACCCTCGGTGAAAATCTCGCGCAAATTGAGAAGAGCCGCTTTTTCAATGAACGGATGGGCTACCTGCGCAACTATAAAATCGCCCGCGACGAGATCATTCGCCCCCGCTCCAACCCATTCGGCGTCGAGGGGGGCGTTGCCATTCTTCGCGGAAACATTGCTCCCGGCGGAGCGATTATCAAAACCTTTACCGTTCCCAAGGAGATGCACGTTCACACCGGCCCAGCCCGCGTGTTTGACACGGAAGACCAGGCCCTGGATTCACTGATCGGGCGTCGCGGAGCCAGAAAAGTCGCCCCGGGCGAGGTCGTGGTGATCCGCTATGAAGGGCCACGTGCCAACGGAATGCCGGAAATGTATTTTGCGTCTGCAATCATGGCGGCGGACCCGGCTCTCAATCACACCACCGCTCTCATCACAGACGGGCGTTATTCCGGGGCCATGAAGGGCCCGTGCATCGGACATATCACGCCAGAGGCCATCGACGGCGGTCCGATCGCTCTGATTGAAGAGAATGACCTTATCGAAATCAATATTCCACAGCGCCGCTGTGAGGTTGTCGGCATCGGGAAGAAATCCATGGAACCCAGAGCGGTGGAGCGAACGCTGGCAGAACGCCGCGGTCGCTGGAGCCCTCCGCCATTCCGCCACAATCGGGGAATTCTGTCTCTCTACTCGCGAGTCGCCGCAGGTTCTTCGCAAGGTGCGTTGATGACGCCTCATGATGGAGCGAATCCCGATGCGGTTCCTGCGGCAGCTGAACCCGTAAGCCACAACGAAAGCGCCCATCTCGAATTTGCCATCAGAAAGCGCGCCTAAATCCCAGGAGGTACAAGATGAGCGCGGATCGCACACCCAGAGTGGTTATTGCCGATTACGATTATGGTGACGTTAACATCGAACGGTCCATTGTCACCGCGGCCGGCTTTGAATTGGTGGCGGCACAAGCGAAAAGTGAAGATGAAGTCATTGCTGTCGCCTCGGATGCCGATGCCGTCCTGACTCAATATGCCGAGATCGGAAAACGCGCGATCGACAGCTTCAAAAGATGCAAGATCATTGCTCGTTATGGAATCGGCGTCGACATCGTGGATGTCGACCAGGCGACACGGCGGAACATAGTCGTAACCAATGTTCCGAACGACTGGTGCATGAATGAAGTCGCGGATCACGCGGTCGCGCTTCTGATGGCGCTGGTTCGAAAACTGCCACATTACAACCACGCCACTCATGACGGCGACTGGCACTGGCAAACCGGACGTCCCATTCAGCGGTTACAGGAGGGAACGGTCGGTCTGTTTTCCTTCGGCGCAATCGCCAAGGAAGTTGCCCGCCGTATGAAAGGATTCGGTGTAAAGGCCGTAATCGCCTGCGATCCATACGCGGACAAGAAAGATGCCGCCGCACAAGGCGTCCCACTTGTATCGTTCGAAGAATTGCTGACCAAATCTGACTATCTGGTAATTCAAGCTCCGTTAACCAAGGAAACACGCGGCAGGTTCGGCGAGGCAGAACTCCGGCGGATGAAAAAGGGCGCCATCCTCGTCAACACTGCGCGCGGGCCGATTGTCAAAGATGAAGACTTGTATCGGGTGCTGAGTGATGGCTGGCTCGCCGGGGCTGGCCTGGATGACATCGAGGAGGAACCTGCGAAGCAGGCAAACTGGAAACCTGTGAACCCGTTGTTCAAGCTCGAGAATGTCATTATTACTCCTCATGCCGCCTATTACTCAGAACAGTCGATTCAGATCGTTCGGCGGTTCGCATCCGAGGAAGCGGTACGCGTTTTGAAAGGGGAGGCGCCGCTCTCTCCAGTGAACAAGGTCGCCACGCCGATCGGTATTGCTGCTTAAACAGCGCACGAACCCGAGCGTCGTGCCTTATCCACAGCTCAGATTTCGGAGATTCATCCATGCAAGCCCTGGCCGTATTTCCTTCGCAGAAGCATCTTCAACTTGTCGAGGTCCCTCCACCAAAGCTGCAGCGCGCAACCGACGTTTTGCTCCGCGTGCGCGAGGTAGGTCTCTGCGGCACTGACCGGGAGATCGTTTCATTTGAGCACGGCAGCCCCCCTCCCGGATCGGATCATCTGATCCTCGGACACGAAACGCTCGCGGAAGTGGCGGAGGTTGGACCGGGGGCACACAGTCTCAGGCGAGGCGATCTGGTGGTGCCAATAGTCCGCCGGCCGTGCTCTCACCCTGAATGTCGCCCCTGTCGCGCCGGCCGCTCGGATTTCTGTACTACCGGAGACTTCACAGAGCGCGGAATCAAGCACGCGGACGGCTATTTGACGGAATACGTCGTAGATGACGAAGAGTATCTCGTGAAAGTCCCGGGACCTCTGGCCGATGTCGCCGTCTTGATCGAACCATTAACCGTCGTCTCGAAAGCCGCGATTCAGGCCCGGGCAATTTCGGAAAGGCTGCCCTATGAGCCAGGGTTTCAGCGCGCCCTGGTTCTCGGAGCCGGCCCTGTAGGTCTTCTAGGAGCGATGGCTCTCATCGCCAATGGATACGAAACCGTGGTCTTTTCGAGAGAGCCTGAAGGCGGGGACAAGGGGAAGCTGGTTCACTCTCTGGGCGGCTCGTATGTCTCGGCCGCCTCACAGCCGATTGAAAGCCTCACCGACAAAACCGGAGAATTCGATGTCGTTTTCGAAGCGGTGGGGTTTGCGCCTGTAATGATGGCCGCGGCCCACTCGCTCCGTGCGAACGGCGTTGTTGCACTCACCGGAATACCTCCGGAAGGCAAAGCGCCTGAACTCAATATCGGACTGTTTTTGCGTGAGATGGTGCTCAGGAACCAGGTGATCTTTGGGACCGTGAATGCCGGCCGCAGAGACTACCTGGCGGCAATTCAGCAACTCGAGCAATTCATGATTCTCTTTCCCGAGAGTGTTCGCAAGCTCATCACAAGTCGCCGTCCTTTGGGCGAAGCATCGAGAATGCTCACACATCGCGATGGAATCAAGAGTGTGGTGCAACTGAGTTCACGAGCGGCATAACCAGGTGAAACATGGCACAAGCAACGCAAATTCTTCCTTCAGCCACAACAACAGAGTGGATCGATGTGTCCGTGCCAATCTATGACGGCATGGTCCACTTTCCGGATAATCCTCCCATCGAAATCGATACACTCAAACATGTAGACCGCGGAGACCTCTACACGCTTTCGGCGTTTAAGATGGGCGCGCATACGGGAACTCACATTGACGGTCCCATTCATTTCCTGCGCGGTGGTTCCGGGACAGACTCAGTTCCGCTAAAGAACTTGATTGGACCTGCACGCGTGATCAAAATCGAAGACTCGAGGGCCGTCACCGAGGCTGAACTTCGCAATCACAACTTAGGACATTCCGAACGCCTTCTGTTCAAGACATTGAACTCGCAACGATGCTGGAATGGCCCCGAGTTCGTCAGCGACTTTGTATCGATCGCGGAAGACGCCGCGAAGTATCTGGCTGAGCTCAAGACCCTGGCTATTGGAATCGACTATCTCTCGGCAGGCAGCCCCGAAGTACACCGAACGCTTCTTGGAGCCGGTGTGGCTATCATCGAGGGCCTCAACCTCTCCGACATCAATCCTGGAGAATACGAATTCATCTGCCTGCCGCTCAGGATTCCTGGAGGCGATGGCGCCCTCGCTCGTGCCCTGCTGAGACCGGCTGCTTCACCCCCGATGCCACACACTGCCCAGGAAGTATTCTCCGTTCACCGGACGCAAAAATACGAGCCTCTTATGCGCGGTGTTCACGGAACCTATCTTTTCGACATTGACAAGGTGGGATGCTGGTTTGTCGCGGTGGACGATGGGGCCATCCGCATTGAGGAGACCGAGCACGATGCCGACTGTACGATCAGCTGTAACGAGCAGGATTTCGTCGATATCGTTGAAGGCCGGCTGGACCTGATCACGGCGCGTAAACAAGGACGCGTGAAAATTCACGGCGATATTGCCCTGGCTCGGAAGTTCCATGGGCTGGTAAGCGCCAGAATCGAAGGAATACGAGACGCAGCATGAGAGCTAGGGTGGTCGCACAATGACCCTGAAAGTCCCTTCCAAAGAAGGACGACGCTGGGATTTGATCAGCCTGGGAGAGGTGATGCTGCGTTTCGACCCGGGCGACTATCGTGTCTCAACTGCCCGGACTTTTCAGGTATCCGAAGGTGGTGGCGAGTACAACGTGGCCCGTGGCATCAAGCGCTGCTTTGGACTCGACTCGGCGATTGTTACGGCCCTTGCCGATAACCCCGTCGGCCGTCTTCTTCAGGACCTCATTTACCAGGGCGGCGTGGATCAAACGCTGGTTCACTGGGTCGAGTACGACGGCATTGGCCGCAATGCTCGAAATGGACTGAACTTTACCGAACGCGGTTTTGGCATCCGGCCGGCGCTCGGCTGTTCGGACCGCGGGCATACGGCCGTCTCGCAACTCAAACCGGGAGACATCGACTGGGAGCACGCTTTGGGAACGCTGGGGGCGCGCTGGTTCCATACCGGAGGAATCTTCTGCGCGCTCTCTGAATCAACGCCTGAGGTGGCGTTGGAAGCAATGCGCGCCGCTAGGAAACATGGCGCAGTGATTTCCTACGATCTGAACTACCGCGAATCGCTGTGGAAAGGAATTGGCGGCAAGGATCGCGCGCAGGAAGTGAATCGACGGCTAGCTCCATTGGTGGACGTGATGATCGGCAACGAAGAGGATTTTTCTGCTGCGCTGGGTTTCGCGGTGGAGGGAATGGACGAGAGCATCAGCGTGATCGATGTTCAATCGTTTAAGCGAACCATTGAGCGCGTGGTGCAAGAGTTCCCCTTCCCGGTGGTCGCCACAACCCTCCGTCAGGCCAAAACAGCGAGCATCAATGATTGGGGCGCAATCTGTTATGTGGACGGACAGTTCTATGAGGCGAGGCGCCGGGAGAATCTGGAGATTTTCGATCGCGTCGGCGGAGGCGACTCTTTTGCTTCAGGGCTGATCTACGGATATCTCAGAGGCGAGAGCCCGCAATGGTCGCTTGAATGCGGCGCCGCCCATGGAGCGCTGGCGATGACCACACCGGGCGATACGACCATGGTCACCGTCCAGGAAGTGATTCGGGCAATGAAGGGTGTTGGCGCGCGCATAGCCCGGTAGCCGGAGTGGAACAGATGACTAAAAACGAAGTCCGGGAACGAATCCTGGATATAGGGATCATTCCCGTGATCCGGGCAGAGTCACCTTCACAGGCAGTGCAGGCGGCGGAAGCCGTTTGCAACGGCGGCATACCCATTGTTGAGATCACGATGACAGTTCCGAACGCAGTGGAGGCGTTACGGCAGCTTAGCAGGGACATGAAGTCACGCCTCCTCGTGGGAGCGGGAACCGTACTTCGCGCAGATATGGTCGAGCAATGCGTGGACGCCGGCGCTGAATTTATCGTCACACCTGGATACAACCGAGAGGCAGTGGCGAGGACAAAAGGGCTGGACAAGCTGGTAATGACGGGAGCGCTCACTCCCACAGAGGTGATGGAGGCATGGGCGGCGGAAAGTGATTTCGTCAAGATATTCCCATGTGGTTCGGTGGGCGGGCCGAAGTACATCAAAGCTTTGAAAGGACCGTTCCCCAACGTGGCGATGATTCCAACCGGAGGCGTCAATCTGCAGAATGCTGCCGACTTCCTGCACGCAGGAGCTGATGCCCTGGGGATCGGGGGAGAGTTGGTGTTAGCTGCTGCGTTGAAAAGAGGCGATCTGCGTGCGATCACGGCGGCAGCACAGCAATTTGTGGAGATCGTGCGGCAAACCCGTATTCATCGCGCGGCCTAGATGTGGTAAGCAGACGACGGTGCCCGCGCTCTCAGTGGGTCGACTTTCGCTGTCATACGACTTTCATTGTCATGAAAGGAGGTTTAAACCCGCTTTGAATGTCGAGAAAATCAGTTGATGAAACTCCACTCTCGCTTGCGTAAATGCGGGCGCGGGATGATTCAACGATCGTGGGCAGCTCGATTCAGGAGTGATGCCTCATCCGATCAACCAGCAAAACTGAAAGGAGTACGAACATGAGCACACTTGTGGCGGTTGTATTTAACGATGAATCCACAGCTTTCGAAATGCGCGCGGCGCTGGTAAAAATGCAACAGCAATACCTGCTGGAGATGGAAGACGCAGTGGTGGTCACCAGAGACCCGAATGGCAAAGCGAATCTGCACCAGGCCGTGAGTCTCACCGCGGCCGGCGCAGTCAGCGGTGGCTTCTGGGGCATGCTGATCGGGCTATTATTTCTCAACCCCCTGCTGGGAGCCCTGGTCGGCGCCGGGGCCGGCGCAATCTCCGCGAAGTTTCGCGACATTGGCGTGGACGACAATATGATGAAAGCTGTCGGCGAATCACTCAAGCCGGGAACGTCAGCGCTGTTCGTGCTGCTGCGGAGAGTGACCGCGGACAAGGTGCTCGATGGCCTGAAGCCGTTCGTGGGCAAAGGTCGAGTGTACCAATCGTCACTCAGCAAAGACGACGAAAAGGCACTGCGCGACGTGCTGGAAGCCACGGCACCCCAAGTCGCGGCCTGAATCAGTTGTTCGATTTCAGCCCTGGCAAAACGTGGTGATCCTCTATTTTTGTGTTTTTCGGTTCTCCCAGCCGGCCGTTGCCCTGTCCAGAAACTCGGCGACGCGATTGAAGTCTTGAAAGCTCATCTGGTAGCGTGATGCAACTTGCCGTTTCATCCAGGCAGGCCAATTCTTGCGATCGCCCATGGCTTTCCTCATTCCGGCTTTGATTCCAGGATCACCACCCGATTCGAGCTCTAGCAGCTCCACTGATCGCCTGGCCAGACTCTGTCCTCGTTGGCTTTTCGGGTTTTCCTCGAGGGCACATGCGGTTTCGCGATAGAGGTCGGCCCGCGCCTGTGACCTTCGCTCGCGTTCCTCCGGGTCTTTGAGTTCCTGCGTCAGTTTGGTCCAGGCTTCCTCGTTGTAGTACTTCTTCCAGGCCGCTGCGGACGCCTTGCCTATGAAATCAGCGATCTTCTCGAGGTCGTACGAAGCGATGTGCTCCTGAGATTCAGCTGGCCAGTGCTGGCGGTCGAGCCACGCTTTGGTCCAGCCGGCCCGGATGCCGCGATCTCCCTCGGATGTTTTCTCCATCAGTGCGATCCATCGTGCGGCCAGGGCCTGCGCGCGTTTTCCGTCAGGATCCGCTCCCAGCGCAGCCTCCACATCACAAAAAAGCGCGATCCAGTCGCGCGACGCTCGCAGCCGCGACCCCGGCGTGGATTGCTCTTTGAGCTTCGTTAATTTGGCCCAGGCTTCCCTGCTGAAGTACTTTTCTCTGAAATCAACACTGTTTTGCATCTTAATCGCTCCAATGATTTTTTTGAGAAGGGCTGGTTTGTCAGGCTGAACTCCGGTCACGCCATCGCGGATGGCGCCAATCGCGCGATCCAGCAGCTGCTTCTTTTCTTCCAGGATCTTGAGCTGCACCTGGAGCGCATCCGGCAAGCGGAGAGGTTCGCGATCAAGCAATGCCTTGATCTGACGCAGAGAGAGTCCGAGGAACCTGAGCGCGACAACCTGCTCAAGCCGCTCAAGATCACTCAGACCATACAAGCGGTAATCTGCGGCCGTGCGCGCAGGCTTCAAGAGCCCCAGGCGCTCGTAGTGATGCAAGGCGCGAACCGTAACCCCGGCAAATTCCGCGAACTCGCGTACCTTGTACTGCCTGTCCAAACCGGCCTCCCTGGATACGATCGTGAGGGCTGACGTAACGTTAGAGTCAAGCACTATCTTAGCGGACGCCAGGCAAAGATCTGCGTCTGCGAATGGCGAAGCAGTCATGCGCTGCTCTCGTAAAGCATTAACGGCAAACCGACACAACCAACGGCACTCGGTCAGCGTCCATCAATTGTCTTCAATCTTCAAACGCCTTGCATAAGGCGGTAGTCACTTGGCAGTGGGACTGAAGGGCATGAAACAGCTGACAACATCTGCAGCAGGCTCGACACTTCTTTCAACTATTGCCACTGCCGCAATCGGTGGAATTCTGGGAGGATCGGTTGCGGCATTATTGGTCATCGGATTTACGGAAATACTCAAGCTGATGCTTGGCGTCGTCTCGCGACAGGCCACATGGGTTCTCATCCTTATGCCTATTCTCGGATTGGCGCTTTCAGTTCTGGTGCTTTACGGATTCGGTTTGAGTAGTGGAACGCAGAGTTTCCAACGCCCACACTGGGCGCGGGTGTGGAGAACTTTCCCGCCGCGTCGCGCTCGCGCAGACCTGACAGGCGACATGGTGGCGTTCGCAGGCGAGGAAGACCGTTTTCCGTGGCGCCAGGCGCCGATCCGCATGTTTGCCATGGTAGCCACGGTAGGTTTCGGTGCGGCGATGGGAACCGAAGCGCCGGCGGCTTATCTTGGGGTGGCTACGGGAGCGGCGCTTGGCAACCGCTGGCGCCCACTTCTGCGGCCGGCAGCCGTGGGGGGCGGCGCTGCCGGCGTGGCGGCGCTGATGGGCATTCCCCTGCTAGGCACCGCATACATTCTGGAGCTGGGCCGGCGACACCACGCCCCACTCAATACCGAGCGGGTCACTGCGGCACTTCTGGGTGGATTCGTCGGATGGCTTTTACACATTGCTCTGAATGTCAACCTGCTGCGGCTGGTTGTTCCCAGGCAACCACCGCATGCCTTTCATCAAGCAGTGATCACGGCACTCCTCATCGGGTTGCTTTCCGGCACGATCACCGCGATCTCGGGAGCAGCGATCTCGCGCGCGAAATCCTTCACGGTCCATCCCATCGCCCGGCTCACATTGAGCGCGCTGGTTTTGGGTGCAGCCGCAGTAATTCTGGCGAAGATCGCGTCTCCTTCAGCCGCCGTAGGCCCAGGCGGCGGAGCGATCACCTGGGTGGAGGGTGCGCGGGCGTCGGTGATTACGGTATTTGCGGTCGATGTACTTCGCGCAGTGGCCACAACTGCTTCCGCGGCCGCGGGCGGTTGCGGCGGCTTGTTTGTGCCATTTCTGGCTATCGGCGATCTGGCGGGACGTGTGTTTGCACCGTCGCTTGGATTGCCCGACGATCTTGCCGGTGCCGCCGGTGCAGCGGGCGGGATCAGTGGAGGCTATCATTTGCCGTTCACAGCGGTGGCGATGGTTCTGGGCCAAGGCGGGAATCACCTCGCGATGTTGACGTGCCTGGCGACCGTCGTTGTTGCAGGCTTTGCGGGCAGGGTTGCGGCAACTCTGATGGGCCATGCCTATATAGAAAAGCGAACTATAGAAGAGCAAACTCCAACGCGAAAAACTGCCTAGTAGTTAAGTTGTAGAGTCGCATTTCCGGCCTGCTCATCGCCTGCCCACTCAGTTCGTCTTCGAAAGAAATTGCATGATTTGTCGTGCCTGTTGAAACGAATAGTCACTGACGTGAATCTGGCCGCGAAACGGTCGATGGATATCGGAGATGGCTACCAGGGTCAGAGAGACGAGCAGAGAAAAGCAAAACACCTCCAGGCTTTGCAGCTTGATGTTTTCACTGCCGAGTGTGCATGAGGAAATGATGGTCAGCGCGCCTCCCACCAGAAGCACGCACCAAAGCATGCCGGGAAGGCTGGATTTGCTTTGCCGAATACGGATCAACCGCCGTCGTGCCAAAGACTCCAGCTCTGACATGGCATGCTCTTGCGCATTGACCTGGGTCGGCGATGCCTCTTTGAGAGACATTACGGCCTTCCACATCTCCTGATTGATGGCCATGCTTTGCTCCGGTACTTGGCCGCGCGCCATCTGTGGCCAATCTTGTGAGATCACCGCGTCGACATAGTCACGCGCCAACCGCTGCAACTGGGTGCGCTGCGGATCCGGCAGCCCGGATGCCAAACGATACACATCAACTACGGCAGTCGCCTCAGCGTCCACGTTTAGATCTGCTTCGCCGAAGGTGCTCCAGACGGCGTACAGCATGAATCCCAGGATGACCGCATAGGTTGTGCCAAGAACGGCCAGCTGCCAGCCAATGAGCTCGTTGTAACCGCGCCGACTCTCCCGTGGCCAAACTTTGTTCAGCATTGCCATGGCGAACAGCGATACGAGCACCGTTGCTGCGACGACGGCAATGTTCTGACCAACAGTTATCATGAGCGTTCCAGCATCCGTGTTGCTCTAAAGCGCAATTCCCGTGCGCAGATATGCCAAATGTTTGCACCCCGATTGAGAGATCACTGCTCCCTACGGATAGATGCGCAAAGGTCGGCAACAGAACACCTTGAAATTGGAAACTGGCTGATCTTCAGGCACGCGATAGATCCTGCCAAACCGTTCAGGAATTCGCCCCGAAATGGTTCGCTCATTGGACTGGCCACTCTGTGCGCGTTCGGAGGCATCTACTGCTAGCAGGCGGCAGAGCTACAGTTTAAGATTACACTCGCATTCGAGAACCACGTTGCAAAGAGGTTCACAATGACAACCAACATTGGCACGCCACCGCAGGCCACAGTCAGCACCGACCACAAGGCTTATGCGGCGAAGGGGCTGGCACTGGTTCGGGTGACAATCGGGGCAATGTTCGTATGGGTTTTCTTCGAAAATCTGGGAAAAGGTCTCTACACCACTGCGGGTTATGCAAACCTGATCAACTACTACATCAAGGCGAGTCACTCGCCGGCCGCGTGGAAAGCCGTGATGGGTTTTATGGCTAGCCATGCCGCGATGGCGGCCCCGGGGCAAGCTGTGACAGAGATCTCCCTGGGAATCCTGCTGGTTCTGGGCTTGTTCACACGCCCGGCAGCGTTCGTTGCGTTCCTGTATCTCGGCAGTCTTTGGGTCTCCGAATGGGGCACCGCGTGGATCTGGGAATTGCTGGTTCCCGTGCTTGCATCGCTTGGCCTCGCGCTGGGACGCGCGGGTCGCACCTGGGGTGTCGACGCGTGGCTGTCCCAGCGGAATCCCTCTTCTCCATGGTGGTAATTTGAACCAGGCCCACATGCGGGTGTCGGTCATTATTCCAACGCACAACGAAGCGCAGGCCATTGGCCGCGTGCTCGCCGATCTTCCCTTCGATCTTGTCACCGAGGTCATTGTGGTCGACAGCAATTCAAGCGACGGAACGCCCGATATCGCCGAACAAATGGGGGCTCGCGTACTCCATGAACCTCGCCGCGGATATGGGCGTGCCTGCCTGACCGGTCTTGCGAACGCAGACAACCCTGAAGTAGTGGTCTTCCTCGACGGAGACTACAGCGATCGCCCTTCGGAGCTCGCGATTCTCTTGGCTCCGATCATCGGGGGCCGGGCCGATATTACCGTAGGTTCGCGCCTGGGCATCGACCGCAATTCCGGGGCGCTACCTTGGCACCAAGCGTTCGGCAACCGCCTCGCCGCCGGCATGATCACACTTTTGTACGGCGTGAAAGTGAGTGACCTCGGGCCGTTCCGGGCCGCGCGCGCCAACGCGCTTCGCGCTCTTGCGCTGGAAGAGACCACGTACGGTTGGGCTGTGGAAATGATCTTGAAAGGCGCCCTCGCCGGCTTGCGCATTGTTGAAGTTCCCGTCAGCTATCATCCGCGGATCGGAAAATCGAAGATCAGCGGTACGCTGAAAGGCACGGTCGGAGCGGCGTGGTTCATTCTCAGCCGGATCGTGCGCTATTATTTCCGACGTCGAAAGGCTGGGGCAGCCCGGCCGGCGTAAGTATCACTACATCGATTTTCTATGGACTCGCACAACCAGAACAGCGTGCGCTTGCCTGAGCCAAGCCGTACTTTGGTGATCATGGCGAAAGCTCCCAAGCCGGGCACGGTAAAGACCCGGCTTAGTCAAAACCTGCCCTCGGTCGCTGTTACCGCACTCTATCGATGCCTGCTGGAGGATACGGTAGCGTTGGCGAAGTCATTGACGAGTGTAGAAGTGGCAGTGATGTGTCCCGAGTCCGACCGGGAGCAAATGGCAAACTTCCTGGGCAGTACGGTGCAGATAGTGGCCCAGCGGGGTGAAGGCCTCGCGGCCGGACTCACCTCGGTTTTTCGACACTTCACCAGCGCACGTCGGCAGCACGTCATTGCTTTCAACAGCGATAGCCCGCACCTCGAGCCATCTGTCCTCGATCGCGCGTTCGAAATACTCGCCATGCATGACGTGGTTGTCGGGCCAACACATGACGGAGGCTACTATCTTGTCGGCGCCAAGGCAGCTCACCCGTCTCTCTTCGAAGGCGATGGACTGGGGACGAGAAGCGCTTTTGACCGATTGCTCACCCGCACAAAACTACTTGAGCTTTCAACGGGCTTCACCGAACCTTTCTACGACATTGACGTCGCTGACGATCTCATGCGGCTCGCTCCAGAGCTACAGCTTGCCCCCGCCAGGGCGCCGCGTACGGCAGCCTGGTTCTCCGAGTGGAAACAGGCAATCGGCCAACTGAGTCATCGCACGGGCGACCTGTGAAGCTCACGCCGGCGCGCAAATTGTTAGGGCTTGGCGGCATTTTGTTGTTGGCCCTCTCGATTTGCTCGCGCAGTTTCAGCAATGTGGGTGAGCCTGCGTTCATCATTTGGCTGAGTATCGCCGGCATCGCATATCTGCTGGCGATTCGTGAGTTTTTCCATACGCCGAGGTTTCCAAGACGCGTCATGGTCCTGGGCCTGGTAGTGGCCGCTGTGTGGCACGTCTTGTTTCTGCTGCAACCTCCAGGGCTGGATGACGATATCCACCGTTATGTTTGGGATGGGCGAGTCCAGCGGCTGGGCTATAACCCTTACATCCTGGTGCCAGGCAATCCGGCGCTTAGCGGGTTGCACACGTCCGAAACCCGTACGCTGAACAATCCCGATGTGCCGAGTCCATATCCGGCCGGCGCTCAACTGTTTTTCCGGGCCGTAACCGCCATTCATGAGTCAACATTTACCCTGAAAGTAGCTTTTGTACTTTGCGAAGTGGCGCTCGTATTTGTGTTACTTGATGTCTTGCGTCGCACCGGAAAGGGCGAGCACTGGGTTCTTGCCTTTGCCTGGCACCCCCTGCTGGCGACTGAAGTGGCAGGTAGTGGCCACATCGATATTGTCGGCGTGTTGTTGCTGGTTGTGTCTGTGGCTGCGTTTCTAAGACGCTGGCGGGCGGTTGCCGCCGTGGCATTCGCGCTGGCTGTTGCCGTGAAGTTCCTTCCCATTGTGCTTGTGCCACTCTACTGGCGACGCCTGCGCATTCGTGATGCCGTGCTGGCAGTCGTTGTTTTTGGACTGCTCTATTTGCCCTTCCTGCAAAGAGGGCGGATTCCGACCGGTTCGCTCGGCGCCTACGTGCAGAGTTTCCGCTTTAATGGTCCGTTGTTTGCCATCTTGGAGCGCGCGTTGAGGCCGCAGCTCGCGGTTGCGTTGGCAGTGCTTGCCGGTATTGCCACCGCAATCTGGCTGAGAAGAAGGTCCGCGGAATTGTCCGCTGACGCATTTGCGTGGCCGATGGCAGCATCGCTTTTATGCGCACCCGTTATATACCCGTGGTATATGGTGTGGCTGCTGCCCTTCTTGCGGTCGACCTCAACACTGCCGGTCACCATCTGGACACTGAGCATTATCCCTACGTACTATGTTTGGCATCTGCGCGCGGCCGGACGACCGTGGCTGGTTCCGGATTGGATTCTTCTGCTGGAATACGGATCTGTGGCAATAGCTGCTGCGATTATCGCTTTGCTCCGGATCAACCGGTCGGCTGCACCCCAATACTCCGCCGATCCCGCAGAGTAAAGGCAACTGCAACAGCTGATTTGTGTATCTAGGAGTTTGGTGCCTCATCCTACATAAGATTCATTTCAGTCACAGAGGAGGTTCTCCATGCCAACGTTGAGCCGTTCAATGACGATCTGCTTCCTGATTTTTGCCGTGCTGGGGTTTACTGCTACCTCACGGGCACAGACGAAGCCGCCCATCGCCGAACAGATTGCCAAGGCCTATGGCCTTGACTCGTTCGGCCAAATTGATGCGATCCGTTACACTTTCAGTCTTCCCGCTCTCAAAGTCCTGAGGACGTGGACCTGGGAGCCTAAAGCCGATCGGGTCACCTACGAAGGAAAAGACAAGGAAGGCAAGCCCGTGAAGGTCACCTACGTGCGTTCCCAGCTCGACAGCCAGCCTGAAAACGTGAAGAAGGAGATCGATCCGGGCTTTATTAACGATCAATACTGGCTGCTTTTCCCGTTTCACATGGTCTGGGATACCGGGGCTGCCGTCGAAGATAAAGGCATGGAGGCCGTGCCCACTGGAAAGGGTAAGGCCAGGCACATTGTGGTGAAATACGGATCAGAGGGATACACGCCGGGCGATACATGGGAATTCTATGTCGGTCCGGACAATCGAATCCTGTATCAGGTGTTCCATCATGGCGGAAACGCCAAGCCAAGCCTCGTCAAGATGACGTGGGAAGGCTACAAGCAGGCAGGTCCCCTGCTTATTTCAACCCTGCACAAGGGTACTGCCGACGGCCATCCGGCCGAGATTACCTTTTCTAATGTGGCCGTTAAGACGGCAGGTTCGGATAATTGGGTTGAGGCGAAATAAATCACGGACGCACAGCCCGGTTGCAAAACTGGGCTGTGCTTTGTGTGACCCCGGGATGGATCGATGGAATCGATCAGAGCAGGTACTTCGCAGCTGTGCAGCGCATTTCCCGGGCTACTTACGTGTCGATTTTAAGCGGAAGACAAGAAAATAGTCTTGTCCATCTCCCTTCACAAAGTCGTACTCTTCCAGTAATTGATAACCAGCCTGAGCGGCTTCGTTTATTACCACATCACGCGCAACGCCGTGGTCATCGCCCTTGCCATTACGATCAATGATGCCGATTCTGGCGCCGCTGCGCAGCGAGCCGCGCAAATTCTCCAGCAGAAGCACGGGATGCGCGACCTCATGATAGGTTTTTAGCAGCAATACGGAATCAATGCTGTTTTTCGAGAGTTTGGGATCATCCTCCGTGCTCAGGATCGGGTGAACGTTGTTCACGCCTTCCTGCTTAATACGCCGCTTTATATAAGCAATGGCATCTGGATTGATGTCCACGGCATAGATAACTCCAGTGGTTCCCACGCGTTTCGCGGCGCGAACGGTAAACCATCCTGAGCCGGCTCCGATGTCAGCGACATTGACGCCTTCCTTGATACCGAGAATATCCATCACACGCTGGACCTGTAACTTTTCGTCGCGGTCTTTTGCTTCAAAAACCGACAGATCCCCGGTGTAGGGTTTACTTGTCTTGCGCGGCGTCTGAGAACTGGTTTGCGCGCCGTTTTGTGGCGCCCGCGCCGTCAAGATCACCGGCCAGGAAGCAGCGCAAGTCACACTTCCAAAAATAAAAACAAGAGCGGCAGCCAATAAGAGGCTCGCCTTGTCTGTGGGAACGAAACGTCGCATGTTTAACTCCGCGCCATGACAATTGTGGTGCAGGAACTCTCTCCCTTGGGAAGGTCTCGTGCCGCGGCCATCGTGATGTCCAGCCGCTGCGTCTGCCCGCGAATGATTGGACAGTAGAAATCAGGTTCCGGAAGCGCGGCCTGCAGACGACGCCGCCCGGCGCAGCCGCCGTGACATGCGTCGCGAAAATGGCAAGGCTCGCATGCCGCGGGCAGCGATCGCGCTTCAATAAATGGATTCGTTTCGATCACCTTCGGTCCTGAATTTCTCAATTTGCTTAAGGGCGTTCCACTTCCCTGCCAATAGACGCACGGTTGAGTGGTACCGCGCGGAGTCACGCGAATGGTGTTGATACCGCATCCGCCAGTGCGAGGCGGAAGCCCCGCCATCGCCCGCACCAGCGGCTCGCCGATAGCGATGACGTCAGTTTCCGCAAAGAGACACCGGAACCCTTCCCAGTACTCTTCATACGTGAGCGCGTACAGATCGGAACGCACCGATTGATAAACATTCACGCGCAGAGGAGCACCAAACCTTTTGGCGACTTGCGCCACCTCTGCCAGGCGTAAGTAGTTCGATTTCATCATGACGGCGATGATGGTTACGGGTACTCCCAGCCGCGCACAACGTTCGGCCTGTTGCTGGATGAGTTCCCAATTCCCGGGGCCGCGTTGTGCGTCCTGCTCCGCTTGAGTGGGGTAATCGAGAGAAAATTCGATGTCGTGGAAGGCACGGAGTTCATGGTCTTCCAAAACAGCCACACTGTGTCCATTGGAGGTAATGGTCAGCTTGGCTGGTCGTGTTCGCAGATAAGCCAAAATTGTCTTGAATTCCGGATGCATGCCGTTTTCGCCGGTACCCAGATTCACCGAGCGTACCGGTACGCTTTCCATGACTGATTTGACTTGATCCAGGGAGAGACGGTCGGTTCGAGTCGGATCGCGGTAGCAAAAGGCGCAAGCAAGATTGCACTCGTTGGTGAGCCCGAGCCCGAGAGAAATGCCGGGAACCTCCTCGCGCGTATTCGAAATAGCGGATAAGGGCGCCGCATTGACGTTGCTCATGCATCCACCTCCAGGAGAGGCGCAGCATGACGCGCGAGAACATGCATGTAGCGGGCAATACCAAAAAATTCCCGCCGCTTGCCAAGCCGGCGTTCTAAGGCGAAGATTCGCTCATACTCTGCCGATCGAGAAATTTTTGCCGGCAGGTAATCCGCGATCACGCGCACTCCCCTCTGAGCGGTGAACGTCAGGGATGCGTCGTTGAGCGTCGCATCCAGGGCCTCCGGCGTGAACAATCGTACTTCGCCTCCATAGAGAGACTCGTGTCCCCAGTCCGCATCGAGGTTACGTTCCGCGGTGATCAGATCTCCCATCTGGAGTGCCGCCTTCAGCACTTCACCCGCCTGGTTGCGTACCAGAACAGACAACATCGCCGATGAATCGCGCAGGCCCCGGGCGGCGCTTCGCAAGACAGCGCCCGGATCATCGACATATTCCAAAAGGTTGTGGCAAAGGACGATATCGAATGATCCCGCCTCAAAAATGTCCGCCAACCGGGCGGCATCTCCGTGTTTGACACGCACTTTGTCACTCAACCCAGCTGCGGCGATGGCCCGTTCCGCCAGATCCAACATCGCCGGAGAGGCATCGAGCGATGTGACATCAACACCCAGACGCGCCAGCCGAATCGAAGCGTCTCCCGTCCCGCACCCAAGGTCGAGGGCGCGCAGTGACTTGATTCCAGATGGCGTGAGCAGAAAATCCTGTACGTTCGCAAAGGTCAGATCTCCGCGAAGGCGGCCTTCCGGGGTCTCGAGATATGCGGCATACCGGCTCGCATCGCTCTCGAAACGATTCTCGCTGTTGACCGTTGTCTTCACGGAGCCTCAATGAAGGGGTCTCAGATCCAGTCTCTGGTTAAAACCAAAACCATGAATCGGACGAACACATGGTATCGCAATAGGGCCACGCGTGGGCACAAACCGGCGATCCCGGAAATGATCGGTAGGCATTAGGAATAGGCATCGTCAAGGACAGATTTTCGGCTGCAATGAATCACTGCCGCCACATGCCTGGCCTTACTCTTTCACCGGCGTGTAGCGTACCTCTATTTGTCCGCCGCGTAATCTCGCCTCGAGGCAAGGTTGTGCATGCACTGCGGGACCGTCAAGCACCCGGCCATCCTCTAAAGCAAACCTGGAATTGTGTAATGGACATACAATGCTGTCGCCATCCAGTGTGCCTTCCGAAAGTGGTCCGCTAAAGTGAGAACAGGTCTCCGCCATTGCGAACAGGCGATCGCCGCGACGAACCAGCAGAATGGGCACGCCATTGTGGACAGCTCGGGTGGGTTTGTTGTCCGCTAACTCCCGTTCCGCCAGGACGGCCACAAAATCCGTTGGGAACCGTTGACCGGCCGTACGATCGACTCCTACTCTGTTTTCGTACACCATCTTTCCGCCCAGATGGGCCGCAAATGCCATCACCGCATAACCGATAGCCGCGCTCAAACGGCCGGCCGCACGCGATTTCTTCCCGCGCAGGACAAGGGAGGTCGCAAACAGCGCCGTAGCGCTGACATTCAAGAGTCCATGAATCAATCCCCTTCGGCGCGCCGGAGGATCAACATCCGACCAGTCGGTGACGCCGGCCGCAGCAGAGCATGCGGCACCCGCTAGCCCGATGGCGATAGATGTGTCAGCGGCCAATGCGAACTCACGGCCCCTGCGCGTGAGACTCAAAGCATCGAATATCATTGCGGCCGTCCAGGCTCCGACCGGTATGTCTGTAAGCACGACGTGCAGGGGTTCACCCAACCACGTGCCGTTCAGGAAGTTCCTGACGAGTTGTGCCCCGGGTCGTCCTCCTGCATACAACGCTTTATCCACCGCCTTTTGCAGCCTATCTTCGAACGGCTTGCGGGCTGGTATCTCGAATTCCTTGGAATGAAAGCCACTCACGCTTGAGGGCACCGCAACTCTTAGATTGGACATTCCGCCTCCTCCAGGAAATAACTACGAAGTAACAAGTCTCTTTTGGTGAGATGCCAAGTTACTTGAGCGCGGAAGTCCTGGCGCCCGACAACAAGACGGGAATTCAGGTAGGATCGCAAGCCCTCGCGGGGCCTCACGAATACGCTGGTTCCGGCGTCTATAACTGAAGAGCGAGGGGCCTATGACAAGAGTGGAGATCATATTGGGAATGGTGGTGGGATGTGCATGTGTCTTCATAGCCGGTGCATTGGCCGCCACACCGGATACAGGGACGGACGTTATGCAGCAAACTTCAATGCCAGCTTCCCCATCTGTCTCCCGGCGGTTGCGCGACGAAATCAAGGCAGTCGAAGCCATCACGCCTCGGTTCGTCGACCGCGGAGCGGCGCTGTTTCTGTTGGCTCACGATTACGCCAGACTCGGTGCGACGGCGAAAGCGTTGGACCTGTTGAAACAATGCGTGGCACTGGATGAAGGGTTTGATCCCGAAGGTGACAGCGCATTTGCGCCGCTAAGGAGCGATCCGGAATTTCGCAGTCTTGTCGAGCACGTGCGGCAGCGAAATCCGCCGGTACACCAAGCGCATGTTGCGTTCACAGTCGCGCAATCCGATCTCTTCCCCGAAGGCCTGGGTGTGGACTTTTCGCGGCGCGTCTTTTACATGGGAAGCGAATACCATAACAAGATCGTCAGGGTTTCTGCAGCGGGCGTGGTTACGGACTTTGTGAAAGAGGGGATCTACGATTTGATGCCGGTTGGAGGCGTACACGTGGATCCTGCGGACCACAGCGTGTGGTGTGCAACCGATCCCGGAGAGAAAAATCGTTCCGAAATCGTGCACTTCGACCCCCAAGGAAAGCTTCTGGAGCGGTATGCGCCGGCCACGGCCGGGCCGCACGTGCTAAACGATCTGGTTCTGCGCGGCGGGAGTGAAATCTACGTGACGGATTCGGAGGGAAACCACGTCTTTCGCTTTGATCGAAAGTCGCACCATTTTGCGGAATTGAACACAGGCCGTCCGGTCTTTGGGCCCAATGGCATCACGTTGTCCGATAATGGCGGTGTGCTCTACATCGCCGACGATCTGGGTGTAATCCAGGTGGATTTGCGCACCAACGCCGCGCAGGACGTAAAGCCTGCGGCGCATGACACGATGGCGGGAGTCGACGGTTTGTATTGGTACCAGGGCAGCCTACTGGGCGTTGAGTACGGTACCGGCGCCTATCGCGTCATGCGTTGGAACCTGTCGCCGGACGGGCGCGAAGTGAGGTCCAGCGAAACGCTGGAGCGAGGGACCGAAATGGTTCGCAATCCCACGACCGGCGCGATCCTGGGCAGAAACTTCTACTTCATGACGAACACCGGCCTTCGGAACCTTCATGATGGCAAAATTGCTGATCCATCGAAGCTCGAGCCATTGCACATCGCGGTTTTGCTGCTCAAGTGAGCACAGATTGCCAGGGAGTGTGCCACGAAAGGTACGCGTTCTCGCTCATTCGTACTTCAACGCGACCAGCGGATCCACCCGAATGGCTCGACGGGCAGGGATATAGCAGGCCAGCAACGCCACCACGGTCAGCAGAAAGCCCACAGCAGCAAAGGTGAGCGGATCATACGAACTCACGCCGAAAAGCTGGCTGGCCATCAGTCGCGTGAGCGCCAGGGCTGCGGCGATGCCGACGAGCACGCCCAGGAATGCCATTCGGAGCCCCTGGCCGAGAACCAGGCGCATTACGTCGCCGGGTTGCGCTCCCAGCGCCATGCGTACGCCGATCTCATGCGTGCGCTGGCCCACCAGATGCGAGATCACGCCGTAAATCCCAATGCAGCAAAGAGCCAGCGCGAGTACAGCGAATGCCGTGAGCAGGAGCATCGACAGCCTGCGCGGAGCAAGCGAATCGGCCAGCACGCCTTGCATGGTTTCGACGCCGTAGACAACTTCCCGCGGATCCAGTTCTGCCACGGAGCGGCGCACTGCGCCCATGATGGCCACAGGATCGCCCTGTGTGCGCAGTACGGCGGCAGCGCCGCCGGCAGCCAGCGGCATGATCTTTTCCGGCAGCTGCATGAAAGGATAAAAGAACTGCGCCTGGATGGCCGATGCCGCATCGCCGCCCGGGCCCCATTGCTTCACATGGCCGACCACGCCCACAATCTCGGCATCCACATTGAACTGCTCAAGATGGACGTGTTTGCCAATCGGATCTTCATGCGGGAAGTACGTGCGGGCAAACGCGTCGTCGATATCGATCACCACGGGCGCATTCTCGTTGTCCTGGGCGGTGATGAAGCGGCCGCGCTGCAGGGTGATACCCATCGCCCGCTGGAAGCCCGCTTCGACAAGATAGAACATTGACTGCGGCATCTCATTGTCATTGGCAGGCTTAGGACGGCCTTCAATCCAGAACGGCAGAGAAGAATCATGGATCATCGGCCTCGAGCCGAGCGTAACCGATACGGCTTCAACGCCGGGGATCGAAAGCATTTTGTCGTCGAACTGGCGCAGGCGCGCGCGGGTCTCGGCGGAGGTGGTCGACGGCGAGGACGGCATCGACACAACGAAAGTGATGGCGTGGCTGGGATTGTATCCGGGATTCACCCTCCAGAGAGCTGCCAGACTGCGCAGCATCAGTCCTGCACCGATCAGCAGCACCAGAGCCAGAGCGACTTCACTGGCGACGAACACTTTTTGCAGCCGCTGTCGCGCGCCGCTGAGCCCGCGGCCGGTTTCCTTCAGAACTTCCAGGACATTGATTCGTGAAGTCTTCAGCGCGGGCGCCAGCCCAAAGATGATCGCAGCAAGCAGTGAAACAGCGGCGGTAAAGAGCAACACGCGCGCGTCAAGCGAAACCTCACTGGCCCGCGGGAGTGTTCCGGGCAGGGTTTTCACAACCGTCTTGGTCCCGTAAAAGGCGAGCAGAAGCCCCAGCGTTCCGCCAAGACCGGAGAGGAGAATGCTCTCCGTAAGGAGCTGGCGAATCACACGCGCCTGGCTTGCTCCAAGTGCCGCGCGCACGGCAAATTCGCGCGAGCGCCCGAGCGAACGTGCCAGCAGAAGATTGGCGACGTTGGCACAGGCAATCAAAAGCAGGAATCCGACCGCCGATAGAAGCACAATCAGCAACGGCTGCACGTTGCCTACGATGTCCTGCTTCATGGAAACCAGAGTGATACCAGTTTGTTTGTTGGCTACAGGATAGGCAGCGGCAAGATTGCGCGATATCACATCCATGTCGGCCTGGGCCTGCTCGAGGTTAACGCCGGCTTTCATGCGGCCGATGACCCGCGCGCTCACACTGATGCGGCGATCGCGAAATGATGGATTCGTCCACTGGCCGATTGGCGTGTACACATCGCGGTCCTGGCCGTAAAAGGTAAAGCCGGAAGGAATCACGCCCACCACGGTGTAGGAGGTGCCATTCAGGATCAGCGATTTTCCCAGCACCTCAGGCGAGGAGCCGAACTTCCTGCTCCACAGCCCGCCGCTGAGAACCACCACCGGTCCTGCGCCCGGCTGATCATCGCCAGACTCGAAGATGCGCCCAATCGTGGGCTTCACTCCCAGCGTCGGAAAAAAGTCCGCGGAGATCATGTAGCCGCTCAGCCGCTCTGCTTCACCCGAGCCGGTAACGTTGTAATCCTGATTTCGGTACATGGCCATGGAAGAAAACGTTTGCGTCTGCCGCTGCCAGTCGAGAAAGTTGAGATACGTTGCGGGCCCGCGCTCCACTCCGGGTGCGGTTGCATAGACAGCCACCAACTCGTCAGAATGCGGATACGGCAGAGGATTCAGCAGCACGCCGTTGACGACGGTAAAAAGCGCGGTGTTGGCGCTGATTCCGAGCGCGAGGGTAATCACCGCGACCGCAGCAAAGCCTGGCGACTTCAGAAGCATTCGGATGGCGAAACGCAAGTCCTGCAGGAGAATGGTCATAGACACCGTTGGTTGGACTGTCCAGCGGCTTCAATCGTAACCATGGAAAAGCGCGAGCGCAATGATGTTCCAGGGGCCAAACGTCTGGCCCTGATCCCAGCCGGTCTGGCCGGCGGGTCATACTTCGGCTTGAGTTGCAGCCCCGGACCCAGCGATTGTCGTGGCCCAAGTGCAGGCCTGACCGCCGGGTCTGGGCTCTCCATTTTGAGTTGAAACTAAGCGACCAGTCTTTCAGCCACCCTGCCTTCGATGATGTGCCCGATAAGACGCCGCGTGCGCTCAAGGAACGCAAGCTTGTCCGCAAGAACACTTTCCAGGAGGACGCCGACGGCATAATGACCGCTTACCTCCGCTGCAGCTATGAGCGCGACATACTCAGCAACCCGGAGGTGGGCCAGATGCGTGGCTTTGGCCAGAATAAAAATGTGCCTCGCCACGGGTGATTGTATTTCCGAGAGCTCCCTCTTGAAATCTTCAACGAACACGTCATGCAGGCGTCCGCTAAGCTTTACCGGCTCTTCGTCAATGATTTCAAAAACCTTATCGAGTGTTTCCAGGTTCTTTTCCGCTACAAAGGCACGCGCCTCCAGAGCTTCCTGTACGTCTGGGTTCTCGGCTGTCTTGCTGAACTCTTCAAACACTTTGACGCTGCGCTCGGTGTTGTGCCGGGCATCGCTCAGGAGTCTCACAAAAACTTCTTTCGGATCTTTAGTCATCGGCTTTTTCTCCTTCATTTTCAAATACATTTCGATCGTTGCAGGGTTGAAGGTTCACGCACGTTGGGTCCAATTGCGTGGCTGGAGAAAAGAAGCCTCACCGGGAGTGAGGGCTGAATGTGAAGCGCTGATCGTTATTGGATGATGAGCGTCACCGCGTTGGAAGTTTGTCGCGAAGAGGCAGGTTGTCCTTGTGAAAAGAATTTAACAAGGGCGACGACATAGAGTCCGTGTGGAAAAAGCTGGGCTGCAGCAGGTCAGGCTGAAGCTGGCCATCTCAGGTGTTAGCTGAATGCGCAAACCTGATGCGCAAGCTTTCTGATGTTGCGTTTCTACTTCCCTTCCATCGCCGCCTCAACCTGTAAGCTCTGCATATCGCGGAAGACGGTTACCACCGCAAGAGTTTTGCCGCCGAGCTGATAGGAAACCGCACAATCCTTCGCATCGAGGCTGCCCTCGATCTTGGTGGAGTCCCACTTCTCAGCATGTCCGACATAGTTGATCGCCACGTCATAGTGCTGGCTCCAGAAGAAAGGCACGGCATCGAACTTCTCTTTCCGCCCGAGAATGTTTCTGGCTGCAGTCTGCCCCTGCCTCTCAGCCACCACCCAGTGTTCCACGCGAATGCCCTCGCCGGAATAGTGATCCGGCCAGCGGGCGATATCTCCTGCAGCGAAGATTCCCGGACTGCTGGTCTCGAGGTATTCATTGACCACCACACCGCGATCGATCTTCAGGCCGGCTTTCTCCGCCAGCGCCAGCGACGGACGCACCCCCACTCCCAGCACAATGAAGTCGGCGTTGAGCGTAGTGCCGTTGCTGAGAGTCACCTTGTTGCCATCGACGCGGCTGACCTTCGCTCCCAGATGGAAGGCCACGCCTTTGCTTTCATGCAAGCCGCGAATGAACTTTCCCACATCCGGACCCATGACCCGCTCCAGCGGCTGGTGGTCCGGCGCAACCACGTTCACGGCAAGCCCACGCGCCCGCAGCGACGCAGCAACTTCAAGGCCAATGAAGCTAGCGCCCACTACCACGACCTCTTTCGCCGATCCCGCTTTGGCGATGATGGCGCGGCTGTCCGCATAGGTGCGCAGATAGAACACCTTCGAGCCGGCAGCGCCTTCGATCGGCGGCTTGACCGGATCGGCCCCGGTCGCCAGCAAAAGCGCGCCGTACTCATACGATTTGCCGTTTTCCAGCACTACACGTTCAGCCGCAACATCGATTGAGGCGACTCTCGATCCCAGCACCAGATCAATCTTTTTGCTGGCATAGAAATCCGGCGGACGCAACGGAATCCAGTCTTCTGACGCTGTGCCGGCAAGAAAATCCTTGGAGAGGTTCGGACGGTCCACGGGCGCAGACTCATCGGCGCTGATCATGGTGACCGGGCCATCGTAGCCTTCGCGCCGCAGCATCTCTGCCGCAGCCAGGCCGGCTGCGCCGCCGCCAACAATCACAATGGATGAAGGGAGCTTGCCCGACGCTTTCTTTGCCGGTTCGCTCAGCTTCTCGCGAGCAAACACTTTGTCACCGACCCGCTCCACCCTCCAGCAACTCACCGGATCCAGAGCAGGCGCGCGCAACGCTTCACCTGTCCTCAGGCTGAAGCAGGCATGGTGCCACGGACAGCGCACCGTATCGCCTACCACAAGGCCATCAGCCAATGGGCCGTGATAATGAGTGCAGAATGCACCTACGGCAAAGAATTCATTGCCACGCCGGGCGAGGATCGCCTCTTCACCATCTACCTGGCCCAGAACAGTACTGCCATCGCGAAGATCTTGAACCGGAAAGCCATTTTTGAACTCGGGTTTGGCGGTGTCTTCCATGAGCGAACAAAGCCTCCATTGAGATTTGCTTGGTTACTGCGCGGACCTGCAAAAACTTATTTCACGAAGCGATTTTCAGGACGATCTTTCCCCGCTCGTGCGGGGCGCCGGCCAGCATATCGTGGGCAACGCGCGCCTGGCTCAGCGGCAAGACCGTGCCAACCGACGGTGCAAGTTTCCCGCTGTCAAAAAGCTCAGTGATGTGCTTCAACCGGTCCGTGGTAACTTCCACGTAAAAGAAAACAGCTTTTACGCCATATCGCTTCGCCGTTTCCTCGGACACTGGCGATACCACGGAAACAAGAATCCCGCCGGGCTTCAGCACGCGAAAGGAACGCTCCCTGGTCGTGCCGCCAACCGTGTCAATCACCACGTCGACTGCGTGTGCAGAATCTTCAAATCGGGCGGCATGGTAATCCAGAACCGTGTTGGCACCGAGGCGGCGGACGTAATCCAGATCATTTGCGGCCGCGGTTGCAATCACGTTGAGTCCGGCGTCGCGAGCAAGCTGCACCGCGTACGCGCCAACATTTCCGGCGGCTCCATGGATGAGCACCGTTTGCCCGGACTGAGCATGCGCATAGTCAAAGAGCATCTGCCATGCGGTAACCGCCACGACTGGGGCGGATGCAGCTTCCAGAAAGTTCAACCTTTTCGGTTTGGGAGCCATCATTCCAGCGGAGGCGAGCGCAAACTCGGCATAAGCGCCGACGAAACCCTCGTTCGTGGAGCCGTAGACTTCGTCACCTGGCTTAAATCCGGAAACGCCTGGGCCGACCTCGGCAACGACGCCGGAGAGATCTGACCCGAGAACCAGTGGCGGAGCGGGGCTGACAGCGCTCTTCCCTTCGCGAATCAATGCGTCCCAGGGACCCACTCCGGCTGCCTTCACATGCACTAAGAGTTGTCCTGCTCCAGCCGCAGGACGTTCCATATCCTGATTGACGATTACCGAAGGTGGACCAAAATGCAGAATTCTTGCAGCTTTCATCGTATTGCGGCTTTTTGCATCCATAGACATGTTACCCCTACTGAGTTGTGACGGCGATCTGAAGTGACAAGTTGCTCTTGGTCTCGAGGTGCATAATGAAGAAGATCGCTGAACGCCATGACCCAAGAAGAAATCCGCCTCAAGGAATCACTGCACCGCCTCAAACACTGGAAGCGCTGGGGACCGTACGTGAGCGAACGGGCCTGGGGTACCGTGCGCGAAGATTACAGCCCGTCCGGTGAAGCCTGGGAATATTTCCCCCATGACCACGCGCGCTCGCGGGCCTACCGCTGGAATGAAGACGGTCTTGCCGGCATCTGCGATCGCCACCAGCGGCTGTGCTTTGCCGTGGCTTTATGGAACGGCCGCGATCCCATCCTCAAAGAGCGCCTGTTCGGGTTGTCAGGCAATGAGGGCAACCACGGCGAGGACGTAAAGGAGTACTACTTCTACCTGGATTCCACGCCGACTCATTGCTACATGAAATATCTGTACAAGTACCCGCAATCCGAGTATCCGTATGACCGGTTGGTGGCGGAAAACCACCGGCGCGGGAAAGATCAGCCCGAGTTTGAGCTGATCGATACCGGCGTTTTTGACGAGGATCGCTATTTCGACGTCTTTGTGGAATACGCCAAGGCCGGCATCGAAGATGTCTGCATCCGCATCACGGTGGCGAATCGCGGTCCGGAAGCCGCTGAACTTCATCTGCTGCCGACGCTCTGGTTTCGCAACACCTGGTCATGGGATGAAAGCCGCAACAGGCCATCACTCGTATTTGATCCGGCTTCCGGGGCGATTCATGCCCTCGAATACTCTATTGGCAGCTACTGGCTCTACGCCGAGCAAGGCGGCATGCCGCTCTTCACTGAAAATGAAACCAATTTCGAGCGGCTATTCAACACCCGCAACAGCTCGCCGTTTGTCAAAGACGCTTTTCACCGTTACCTGATCCATGGCGAGAACGACGCGGTAAATCCGGCTCTGCAGGGCACCAAGGCCGCGATCTGCTACAAGCTGGCTGTTTCTGCCGGCGGAGAGCAGACGCTAAACCTCCGCCTGAAACGCTCCGACGCCGCCATCCAACCAGATGCGGCGCTTGGGGAAGAGTTCGGGCGGATCTTTGCGGCGAGAAAACAAGAGGCCGACGAGTTTTATTCCACCATCATTCCGGAAGCCGCCTCTGCCGATATACAAAACATCATGCGCCAGGCTTTGGCAAGCATGCTATGGACCAAGCAGTACTACCACTATGTGATTCGAGATTGGCTAAGCGGTGACCCCGCCATGCCGAAGCCGCCAAACTCCCGTAGAGACGGGCGCAATCATGCCTGGGGACACATCTACAACGCCGACATCATCTCCATGCCCGATAAGTGGGAATACCCGTGGTACGCCGCCTGGGATCTGGCTTTCCATTGCGTCTCACTGGCGTTGGTTGATTGTGAATTTGCCAAGGACCAGCTCGTCCTTATGCTCCGCGAGTGGTACATGCATCCCAACGGTCAAATCCCGGCATACGAATGGGCGTTCGGCGATGTCAATCCTCCGGTGCACGCGTGGGCTGCCTACCAGGTCTATAAGATCGACCGCGCCAAGAATGGCGGCAAGGGAGACACTCAATTCCTGTCACGCGTCTTCCATAAACTGCTCTTGAATTTCACCTGGTGGGTCAACCGCAAAGACGTGGAAGGCATGAACGTTTTTCAAGGCGGATTCCTCGGTCTGGACAACATCGGCGTGTTTGACCGCAACATGACTCTGCCCAACGGGAGCCACCTGGAGCAATCCGACGGAACCAGCTGGATGGCGATGTACTCGCTCGACATGATGGCCCTTGCACTGGAACTGGCGAGTGAAGACCCAACGTACGAAGACGTAGCCAGCAAGTTCTGGGAGCACTTCATCTACATTGCGCGAGCGATGAACCACATGGGCGATGACGGGCTGAGCCTATGGAATGAAGAAGACGGTTTCTTCTATGACGTTCTGCATTCAACCGACGGCACTTCCCTGCCTTTACGCGTGCGCTCGCTCGTGGGCTTGATGCCGCTCTACGCGGTGCAGACCATGAATCCGGATCTGGTGGACGCCATGCCGGCATTCAAACGGCGTTTGCAATGGTTTCTCCAATACCGTTCCGATCTCACTGCCAACCTGGGGGCCATGCACGTCGAGAGTGAAACATGTCCCAAGCTCTTTTCGGTGACGAACCGCACACAGCTCGAGCGCATTCTGAAGGTCATGCTCGACGAAGATGAGTTTTTATCGCCGCATGGGATCAGGGCGCTCTCCGCTTATCACCGGAAGAAGCCCTACATGGTCGAGTTGGACGGGCAATCGCATGTGGTGGATTACGAACCGGCGGAATCTGAAACTGGATTCTTCGGCGGCAACTCCAATTGGCGAGGGCCGATATGGTTTCCGGCAAATTACCTGATGATCCACGCGCTGCGCCGGTTCCACAAATACTATGGTGACACCCTCAAGGTTGAATGCCCAACCCGCTCAGGGCGGATGGTGGACTTGAATGAAGCAGCCGATGAGATCAGCCGCCGCCTCATCAGCACCTTTCAGCGCGACGAACAGGGGCGCAGGCCGGTGCTGGGCAAAAATGAAAAGTTCCAGTCTGATCCGTATTGGCGCGACTACATCCCGTTCCATGAGTACTTCCACGGCGATACCGGCGCGGGCGTTGGCGCCAGCCACCAGACCGGCTGGACTGGGCTTGTAGCCAATATGATTGATGAAATCTTTACGAAACAGAAACGGCCAGTCGGCATTGCCACAACCGTGGCTCAACCCAAGGTGAAGACAACGTAGATGATTACGATTTTCAAAAAATTGGGCCGAACATTCCCAGGATGAAATTCGCGGCATCATGTTTGTGCAGTGAGAGCAGCACCGCAATCTGAGCGCGAATCACGTTGGGCGACGAACAACGATTGCATTAAGTGCGGCATCCATTTTTCCAAGGCCTGCCATGATTAATCTGGATAAACAAATCTGCACTGACTTACATGCTGGGCTCAGCCGGGAATGGCTGGAGACCAATGGGCTGGGCGGCTTTGCCTGTGGGACCGTCGCCGGAGCCAACACGCGCCGTTATCACGGCTTGTTGACTGCAGCACTGAACCCGCCCGGCGGACGCATGCTGCTGCTATCCAAGCTGGAGGAAACGCTGGTCGTAGGTGACCGGCGGATTGATCTCTCCACCAACGAGTACCCGGGAGCAATTCACCCTGAGGGCTTCAGGACGCTGGTTGGCTTTCGGCTTGATCCCTTTCCTACCTGGACTTTCGAGGCCGATGACGTCAGACTCGAAAAAACCGTCTTTATGCCCCAGGACAGCAACACCGTCCAGGTGGAGTACAAGCTGCTGCACGCGCCGCCCGGCGTTGAACCGGTGCTGGAAGTGAGGCCGCTGATCGCCTTTCGCGACTATCACTCCACGACCCACCAGAACGACTCCCTGAATTCAGCGCTGGGCCAAAGCGCCAACTCCGTCAGCGTACAGCCTTATACTCTTCTGCCAAAGTTGCACTTCGCTCACAACGCTGACCGGCTCGAGCATCAAGGGTTCTGGTACAACAATTTCCTCTACCGGGAAGAGCGGGAGCGTGGCCTGGACTTTCAGGAAGACCTGTTCAATCCCTTCGTGCTTTCCTGGAAGTTGAACCAGAATCGCGACGCGCAGATCATCGCCTCAACCGAGCGCCGCGATATTGGCGGAGCGGATAAGGTTCGCCGAGCTGAAATGCAACGCCGACAGAAGCTGGCTGCGTCGGCGCCCGTCAATGATCCGCTGGCGCAGGCTTTGGCCGTGGCGTCCGATCAGTTCCTGGCTCGCCGCGGCAAGGATTGGACCGTGATCGCCGGCTATCCCTGGTTTATGGACTGGGGGCGGGACACCATGATCTCCCTGCCTGGGCTCACGCTTTTCACCGGCCGGGCAGATATCGCCCGCGGCATCTTGCGAAATTTCGCCCAGCATACTGACAGAGGGATGCTGCCGAACCGTTTTGTCGATTCCGGCGAAGCCCCTGAGTTCAACACCGTGGATGCGACTCTCTGGTTTTTTGAGGCGGCTCGAGCTTATGCTGCCGCCACCAACGATTATGAGTTCGTGCGCAAGGAGTTGTACCCGGTCTTGACTGAAATCATCGATTGGCATATCAAGGGCACGCGCTACAACATCAAGGTTGATGAAGATGGCCTGCTGAACGCCGGCGCTCCCGGAGCCCAGCTTACGTGGATGGACGCCAAAATCGGCGATTGGGTAGTGACGCAACGAAGCGGCAAGCCGGTTGAAATCCAGGCGCTCTGGTACAACGCTTTGCGCGTGATGGAAGCCCTGGCGGCGCGCTTTGGCGACGATGAGCGAAGAAAGAAATATTCCAGCCTCGCGTCACTCGCAAACGCCAGTTTCAATCGCATCTTCTGGAACGAGCAGGCGCGATGCCTGTATGACGTTGTCGACGGCGGTTCGCCCGACTCGTCCATGCGCCCGAGCCAGATTCTGGCCGTGAGCCTGCACCATTCCATGCTCTCGCCGGAACGGGCCCGCTCGGTATTGGAAGCCGTGGAGCGCGACTTGCTCACGCCTGTGGGACTACGCACACTCAGCCGCTCGGATTCACGCTATCGCCCGACCTATGGAGGCAATCAGTACAGCCGCGATTCCGCATACCATCAGGGTACAGTGTGGCCGTGGCTGCTGGGGCCGTATGTTTCCGCCTATGTGCGAGTGAATGGCGGAAAAACACCGCAATCCCGGGAACGCGCGCATGATTTGCTGCGTGGGATCGAACAGCACCTCAGCGAAGCCGGGCTGGGACAAATCTCAGAGATCTTTGACGCCGACGAGCCGCATCTTCCGCAAGGCTGTTTTGCCCAGGCGTGGAGCGTCGCAGAGATTCTGCGCGCGCTCTGTGAGGACGTTTATCAAACCAACGCAGTTGCAACGCGAGAGACGGCAGCTGCGGACTGATCCTTCAGCGCGCTAACCTGTTCATGGAGCTGGCGGGCCGCATCCTTGCGGTCGGTAAAAACTTTCGCGCAGTCCCCAAATCGCACGGTCGCCGCAATGCCGTTCTTGCCGAACAGCTTCATGGAATGCGATCCCAGAACATGGTCGCCGTAATAGCAGACATCCGTGGCAGGATCGCCGTCTGCAATCGCATAGCTGATGCCGGCTGCGGCAATCGGAATGCGGTTCTCAACCGCCGGCTGAAGCAACGAGGAGCGGAAAGGTAAAACCTCGCGGCCATCCGAGCTGGTGCCCTCGGCGAACAAAACCACGGGTACTCCCTCGGCTAAGGCAGCCGCCATTTGCGGTTGAATGGAGTGGGTGGCATGCTGGCGCGAGCGGTCAATATAGATGCATCCCGCCAACGTGGCTGCCCAGCCGATTCCCGGCCACGACCTGACCTCTCGCTTAGAGACAAAGATGCACGGAGTAATCGCGCTGAAAACCAGGATGTCGAGATAGCTGAGATGATTCGCGACCAGCAGCCCGCTTGCGGGCGCAGATCCCTCCCAGGAATAGCTCACGGCCAGCCCGCGCAGGGTGCGGGAGGTCCATCGATGTAGCGTGTAAGCCCGGTGACGCAGGCTGGTTTTACCGGTAAGAGCGTTGAGCAGATATTCCAGAAGGCTGCCGATAATGCAGAGCATGATGGCCGCATAGCGCCGCAGGACGCGCAGAAATCGCCGAATTGGACTTGTAACCGCCTTCAAGCTTCAAAACAACCTGCCCCGGATGGCCGGTGAAAGACTATTTAAATCCATCAGGGTCAAGAAGTCGATGGTTTTGAATTCACGGTCCAGGGCCGGTGGACCGCAGACCTCGGCGCCCAGAGCCAGATAGGTGCGAAGCAGCTTGGGAGGATCCGCCTTGATCGCCGGCTCAGACAAATCAAAAGCATAGTCAGGCGTAGGCATGGTCCGCAGATGTTCCGGCGCCAGGTTTTTCTTCAGCCTGTGATACATGGCAGAGCCGGCCTCGGTATCCTGCGAGGTCAGCGAGCTGCACCCGATCAGGTAACGCCCGCCGCGATCGCGAACGTAGCGTGCCACTGTCTTCCACAGGAGCATCAGCACTTCGTACTTGCGATGGTTGGGATGGATGCAGGCGCGGCCAAGCTCCACCATCTGATCGCGCAGCGGCTCATAGGGCGCGAAATCAAACTCCCGCGCGCTGTAATAACCCAGATGGCGTGCCGCATCGCTGCCCGTCTGAAGGCGGTAGGTGCCGACAACGTTGCCGGTACCCCGCTCTTCGACAATGATGTGGTCGCACACCGCGTCGAACTCATCCTGGTCTTCGCCGGTGGCAAACGCTGAATCCAGACCTTCCTGCAATTCAAGGTTGAAGACCCGAAAACGCAGGCGATACGCGGCTCGGCGCTCCGCTTCCGTCGCGGCGACATAGGCACGGTACGGCGCAACGGGTTTCCGGGCAAACGAAATTCCGGGAAGCGCAATTTCGCGCGAAAATCCCGTAGCCACCCGCATCGCCATCTGGCGTACGGAATTGACACCGGATTCCCAGGAGAAAAGCGGCCTGCCGGAGACTTTCCCGCTTCTTCGCATTCTCATGTTGCAGTGATATCAAAGCGAAGTTAAATCGAAGTTAACGGCAGGTGAGGATTTGATGAATCGGGGAACACTGACGTACATCCACGTTCGTCACTCAAGGCGAACGCTGCCGAAAAAAAAAGCGCGGAGAGAAAGGATTTGCCTCTCCGCGCTCCCTGGTGGAGCGGGTTAAGCCTTGTCCGGCGAACGCCAGGGCATAGTCCGCAAAGCTTCGATGAAGTCGATGAATTCGGCCTGATCGAGCGACCGGAAGACCCCGGCATCATGGGCGCGGATAAAGCTCCCACCGTTGGGAACAAGGCAATCCATGGCCTCGCGGATGTTGGCATGTTGGTGTCCGCAGGAATAAATGCCCTCATCCTCCGTCCAGCAGGCAACGTAGTGAAGGTCTGATATAGTCGTACCCCGGAAAAGCAAATATATTATACACCTTTTACGGTGTAACCGTATAAGGGGTAGATTTTAACGGAATGCCGAAAGACCCTATCAAGCGTGCCCAGCGCCCTGGATTTGTTCGGCAAACAGATTCGCGTAATGCGAAAGGAACGGCGGCTCTCCCAGGAGAAGCTGGCGGAGTTGTGTGCCGTGCATCGGAACTACATCGGGCGCGTGGAACGGGCGGAGACCAACATACGCTTTGATTCTGTCATTCGGCTCTCCGCCGGCCTAAAGGTGAGGCCGGATAAGCTGTTCAAGCTGATCTCACGGCCGACCATCGCCGACGCGGACGCGATCAAGAAAAAAACCAGCGAAGAGTAGCTATACGCTTGGCGGTGTTAGCAGCAGGGTCGGGCTTTGATTCCGTCAACTCCCTCTTTGGCGATGATCGGAACCATGACTAAACCGGCAATCGGGTCGGTCCACCACCAGCCGAGCGTGGCATTTAGAAGAAGGCCCGCGAGCAAAATGGCTGACAGGTAGGCGCAGAAATCAGTTTGCCTGGCGTCTGCACGCATGGCCGCGCTCGCGAGCGAACCGGCAACGCTCTTTTTAGCGCGGGAAAGAAGCGGCATCACAAGCAGGGAAATCGCCGCCAAAATGATTCCGGCGATACTCGGTTCCGCACGTTCCCTGTTTAGCAGGTCGGAAACCGATTGATACGTGACGTATGCGGCGAGGGCCAGGAAACAGCCGCCCACGATCCTGAGACTAAGTTTCTCGTTGCGCTCCCTTCGTTGCTCGTCAGAGTCAACGGACCTTCTCCACAGCAGCGTGCTTCCGGACGTAACCTCAATAAAGCTGTCAATTCCGAAACCCACGAGTGAAACACTCCCCGCCATCAAGCCGGAGACAACTCCCACTACTCCTTCGAGGGCATTCCACGCAATAGTGAAGTATTCCAACCGTCTTCCACGCTGGGCGGATATCTGACGGGACTGGGCAATCTCTGCCACAACTGGCATCGTAACAAATGGCGAGTTTTGCGTCTGCCTCCGACTGCCTATTTCAAAGCAAACCAGAAGAACAGCACGTTTGAGATCAGCATGCCCATAGCGGCACAGCCGAGCCAGAAATTCTCAAAATGCGAATTGGTGGTGCGCATGATGCGGGAGTTGTTGGAGAGCAACAGAATGAAGGCAAAGATCGGCACCAGGACAATTCCAGCCAGCACCTGCGACCAGTACAGAACGCGGACGGTGTGAACGCCGAAGAAATCGACTACCACCGCCAGGAAGACGGTGACCGAAATCATCACGTAGAACATGCGCGCGTTCCAGGGCTCGATAGAGAGTCCGGAGTTCCAGCCCACGGCCTCAGCAACGCTGAAGCAAAGCGAAGCCACGAGGATAGGCAGGGCGATCAGGCCGGAAGCGATGATCCCAAGCGAAAAGAGTATGGTTCCGGCAAAGCCGAAAGATCCCAGAGCCTCAGAGGCGCTGCGCGTCGTCATGTTGGACGGATCGGCGACGTGCAGGTGCGAAGCGGCCACCATCACGGAGAGCGAAATCATGCAGGCTACAAAGGTCCCGGCGTGAGATTCGCTCACATGAGCGCGAGCCAGACCTTCGGGAAGACCGCGCTTGGAGCTGGTTTGCCACACGATGACGTCGGGCGTCAGCAACGAACCGAAGACGGCGACCACACCCATCATATATGCGGTACTCACCTCCATGTGCGGCAAGAAGACGTCCCTCGCGAGACCGACAAATGAATCGGTGACGCGCCATGCGGCCACGACATAAGAAATCAGGATGAGCGTGAGCGTGCCCAGGACCTTGGTGGTCTTCTGATAATTGCCGATAATCAGCACATACCAGACCGTAAAACCAACGATCGCAAGATAGAAAACGCGGGGAGAAATCGTGATGAGGGCGAAGCTGTCGCTGACGGCTACGATATCGCCCACGATCATGGCCATATTCACCCCGGCAACCATCAGGGCAATGACAAGGGCAACCCTGGCGCCGTAATTCTCCCGCACTAGCTGCACCAGGCCTTTCCTGGTCTCATGTCCTATGCGCGAGGAGACGGCAAAGACGCTGAACAGCACCGGAACGCACAGGACAACGACCCAACCGAGTGAAGTGCCAAAACTGGCGCCCGCGACCGTGGCCGTGAGCACAGCAGCGGGGTCCAGGTCAGCGGCGCCGGCAATGATGCCGGGAAGCAGGCGCGCAGCACGATCGAACAACGACGAGTTGGGATTGTCGGAAGAACTTGTCTCCGCCAGACGAGAAGTTCCCATTCGGAAGTCCACTTAGATTAGAAGCAGATGCAGCTCTGGCAGTTGGACTAAGTTCAAGGTCAAGAATCACATAAAAAGAGTGCAGGATTTCCGGCCAAGCGGGGTTTGAGGCGAAGCGCTGCCACAGGAGCGCGCTCTACTGCCGCACTCACCGCGCCGCAGCTATTTTGACTTTAAAGTATCGGACTCCAGCCGGAGCATTCTTGCACGCCGATGGGCTCGGACAGCGGCGAGCCATATCGGTAGCGAACGATTGCATCAGAGGTCAAACAGAAGTTCCTGGATCCGGTTGCCGTGCTGATCGGAGTAGCAACCACAACAAAGTTGCATTCGGCGCCGGTATCTTGCTGGCCCTCCTGCAAGCTGACCGCCTTTTCATGGCAGTTCCCTTCGGTGCTCACGCTGAACCTGTATCCGCCCTTGTCGCACCAGGTACCGGCCACGCAACGGGCGTTGCCCAACACCTTATCGGGGAGCAAACAGGCATGTTCGGCATTGCCTACAGAACAGGAGCCGCTGGGTCCGGGGCCCAAGGTCGCCAGATCCGGCGCGTATCCCTTGTCAGGATAAGTGGTCCTATAGGTGGTCTGGACGATATTGATGGTGCGCACGGTACTCATAGCCACCGCCTCGTTGGCGGCGATTTTTGCGCGCGATAGGTTGGGAATCAAGACGGCCGCGATAATGATGAAGCTGAAGAAACTGCCGAAATAGCCCATGATCAGGCCGGCCATCGCCATGCCCCCTCCGGACAAACGCCCCATGCTGCGTTGAATGTCGCCGCGAGAGATATGCCCCAGGATGATCGCTGGAATCCCGGCAAAAATGTTGAGGCAAAGAAGGATCGAGGCAATGCCCAGAATCAGACTGGCAATAGCCTTTCCATCCGTGCGCGGCTGCTGCTGCCCGTAATATGGGCCCGGCTGAGGGTAGGGTTGGCTTTGCGGATATTGTGGTTGCGCCGCTGGCGGATTGAGAAAGTCTGACGCAGGCTGCCCCGCAGGAGGCGGTGCGGGCGCGCTCTGTACCGGTGTGGCGCACTGGGGACAGGTCTTGGAGTCGTCCGGCATGGATGCGCCGCATTTGAAACAGAACATGCTCTACCCTCTTTCTCGAATCAGTTGGATTTTTGTTGCAACGTACTTCATCCGCGCGCAAAAGGCAATCGGCTGATCAGCGAGGAATCTTTTTTGCCAGCAGCTTCATGCTGGAATCAGGCAAGCTGCTTGAGCGCGGCCTCAGCCGCAAAATATCCACACATGCCGTGAACGCCGGGGCCGGGCGGCGTGGAAGCCGAGCAAAGGTAGACATTCTTTAGCGGTGTGCGATACATGCTCGCCGTGGGGCGGAGGAAGAGCTGGCCGAGGTTCACGGCGCCGCCGCCGATATCGCCTCCGACCAGATTGGCATTGTGCTGCTCAAACTCCCCTGGCGTCATGATTGAGCGTGCTGCAATGCAGTCGCGAAAGCCAGGCGCGTAGCGCTCCACCTGGCTCTCAATCGCCTCCGTGATGTTGCCGCGGAAACCGTTGGGCACGTGGCAGTAGCCCCAGGCCGTATGTTTGCCTGCCGGAGCGCGCGTCGGGTCAAACAAGCTAGGCTGGGTTAGCAGAACGTAAGGACGGGAGGAGACTTCTCCACGCCAGGGCGCACTTTCTGAATCGGAGATCTCTTTGAGCGTGCCGCCGAGATGTACCGTTCCCGCACTTGCGCATTCAGCGGCGCGCCACGGGATGGGCTGATGCAAAGCCCAGTCGATCTTGTAAGCGCCTACGCCGTAACAATATCGCTCCAGCTTTCGCCGGTATCCAGCAGGCAGCTTACCACCCATGATCTTGACCAGCTGGCGCGGTGTAACGTCAAAGAGTATGGCGCGCACCGGGGGCAGCTGATCCAATGAATCCACACGACAGCCGGTCAAAACCTTGCCACCCAGTGATTCCAAATAGCTGACCATTGCCGACGCAAGTTGCTGGGAGCCGCCGCGGGCAAAAGGCCATCCGCCGGCATGGGCGGCGACCGCCAATACCAGGGTCGGAGCAGAGGTTGCTATTGCTTCCAGTGGAAGCATGGAGTGTGCAGCCATGCCGGCGAAAAACCCACGGCCTGGTTCGGTTCTGAACTGCGCACGGGCCAAAGAAGCCGCCGAACGTAGTGCGTGCAGTCCAAATCCAGCCATCAGAAATGGATGCCGGGGAAAATGCAGTGGCGCGAAGATATCCTGCAGCAGATCGTGCGCGCGATTGCAGAGGCCGCTCATCAGCGAGCGATATCGGCTCCCGTCGGCACCCAGCGTGGCTGCCGTTTCGTCGACAGATCGGTACAAAACTGATGTTGGGGCACCTTCCAGAGGATGTGCCAGTGCAGCGGGTGGAAAGACCCATTCCAGCCCGTGTTTATCCAGCGGCAGTGTACTGCAGAAAGGTGAACAGATTCCCATCCCGAAAACGGAGGAGCAGACATCGTGGACGAAGCCGGGAAGGGTGAGTTCAGCCGACCGTACACCTCCGCCGGGGACGTCAGCTGCTTCGAGCACAACGACCGACTTGCCCGCCTGGGCGAGACGAATCGCCGCCGCAAGCCCGTTGGGGCCTGAGCCTACAACGATCGCGTCACTCTTTGGAATATCGATTTTCGTCTGCGCCGTCACTCACGCTCAGGATAAATCATGTCGTAAACGGCGGACGGCTGGTTTCGCGGCGAGGCTATCGTTTGAGGCGGAACTTTCGGGTGACGGATTTTCCTTGCCGCTTTGCCTGCACCATGACCGCTCCGCGAACCAGGACTTCGTCTGTCAAGGGAATCAAGAGTTCGGCTGTGCCGTCATCGTCGGCTGCTCCACGCGCCAGTTCCAATCCGTCAGAGGCGATCACGCCGCGCACGACAATCTCCGCTCCGGTAGCCGGGTTCCCGGAATCGAGAACACGGAACGTCACCGGAAGAATGCTTGCATCACCGGGGGGCGCAGCGGTCCACTGCAAAGACAAACCTGAACCACCCACATCCTGCACTTCAGAAGCGTTGCCGAGCTCGCTTTCAAGACGCCCTTCCTGGATGGCCTCGAGCACGGTCTTGTGCTGTGACTTCAATAGCTCGTGAATGGCCTCGGTTGAGAATTCAGGCTGGGAAACCTGGTGAGCATAGGAAACCGTGCGCTTGCCCACGCACTGACCCTTCACAAAAACCAGGGTCTGCAACAGCAGATCATTCTGCCGGGCCTCACTTTGCACGTGATAAACGACCTCAGCGTGTTTCACGTCTGTATTGAATCCGAAAATTGTCATAGACCTGGGATTGGAAACTGGCTCCTATACGGATCACGCCGGGTTGTTCACTCGGGTGCTGCAGCACATCGATTCAGAATCACTAACTCCGTGCAAAGTCAAGGCCTTGACACTCCAGCGAATGGAAATTACATTCGAATGTTCAGCACTCAGCGGTCACACTTTCTGTAAGGGCTTGCATGCCGGAGAACAGCTACTTCGCTCATTATATTCCGTTGTTGATCCAGGTGATCGTAGCCATGGCGCTGGCTGCGGTGATGGTCACCCTTTCCCACCTCCTGGGCAAGCATAAATGGTCCCGTGCTAAAAACCTGCCTTACGAATGCGGCATTACTCCCACCGGTGACGCTCAGCAACGCTTCAGCGTGAAATTTTATCTGGTGGGTATGCTCTTCATCCTGTTTGACGTGGAAGCCGTGTTTCTTTATCCCTGGGCCGTGGTTTTTCGGGACCTGCCCAAGCTGACTGGCTCCCGCTGGTTTGGCTTCACAGAGATGCTGGTTTACATCGGTCTGGTATTGGTAGGGTTCTTCTATATATGGAAGAAGGGTATTCTGGACTGGAACAAGCCAGAGAGGAGTGACGGCTAATGCCTCTGGCGCCGGCCATCACCGATCTCGGGCAGCTGAAAGACCGGCCTTTGGTCGCCGATCTCCTTTCCTGGAAGGCTGACGCGGTGCAACGCGCTCGCTTTGATCGCGATGAACTTACGATCTTTGTTGCCCGCGAAGTTATCCGCGACGCCTGTGCCCGGCTGAAATCACAGGGCCTGATTGATTTCCTCTCCGATCTGACCTGCGCTGACTTCTATCCGCGGGAGCCGCGCTTTGAAGTCGCCTATCACCTGCTCTCCATTAAACGAAGAGAACGCGTCCGCCTGAAAGTTGTACTGTCCGGCGATGACGCGGTGGTCGAATCGATCACGCCCATCTGGCCTGCGGCGAACTTCTTTGAGCGCGAGGTCTTTGATCTGTTTGGCATTCGCTTTCTCGGCCATCCTTATCTGCGCCGCATCATGATGCCGGAAGATTGGGAGGGCCATCCTCTGCGCAAGGATTACCCGGTGGAGGGCTATCGTTAATGGGACACTTGAACGCCAATCCGGTGCTCGATCCCACGCAAGACAAAACCATGGTCCTCAACATGGGCCCGCAACACCCGTCCACCCACGGGGTGCTGCGTCTGCTGCTGGAGATTGACGGCGAAACCATCATCCGCATGATGCCCGACATCGGTTTTCTTCATACCGGCATTGAGAAGACGTGCGAAGCCAAGTTTTACCAGCAAGTAGTCCCGCTGACCGACCGTATCGACTACCTCTGCCCCATGGTAAACAACCTCTGCTATGTGATGGCGGTGGAGAAGCTGCTGGGGTTGGAAATTCCGCCGCGCGCACAGTGGATGCGTGTGATGCTGGCCGAACTCCAGCGCATCAGCTCGCACCTGGTATGGCTGGGGACACACGCCATGGACATCGGCGCCATGTCGGTGTTCCTCTATTGCTTCCGCGAACGCGAAGATCTGCTGCGAATCTATGAGATGGTAAGCGGCCAGCGGATGATGACCTCGTACTTCCGCATCGGCGGGCTGGCGCTTGATCCTCCGCTCGGTTTCTTTGAGAAGGTAAAGAAGTTCCTCGATCTTTTTCCGGAGAGAGTCGACGAATACGAGAACCTGCTTACAGGCAACCGTATCTTCATCGATCGCTTGAAGGGTGTAGCCAGGGTCAGCGCTGAAGACAGCCTGGCGATCGGGCTGACTGGCCCTTCACTGCGCGCCAGCGGTGTTGATTTCGATATCCGCCGTGATATGCCGTACTGCGGCTATGAAAACTTCAAGTTCAAGGTTCCGATCCAAAAAGATGGCGATGTGTGGGCGCGCTACCTCTGCCGCGTCGCTGAATTGCGCGAGTCACGCGAGATTGCCAAGCAGGCGCTGGAAGGTATGCCCTCCGGTCCTACCAAAGCTGAGGCACCCAAGGTGGTGCTGCCGGATCGCGAGAAGATGAAGACGCAAATGGAAGCCCTCATCTATCACTTTAAGATTGTCACCGAAGGCTTTACTGTTCCTGAGGGTGAGGTCTACCAGGCGATTGAGTCGCCACGCGGCGAGATGGGCTATTACATCGTGAGCGACGGCACCGCAAAACCGATGCGCGTGCACATGCGCTCGCCTTCGTACGCCAACCTTCAAGCTTTACCTCAGATGTGCGAAGGCCGCCTGATCGCCGACGTGGTGGCGGCGATCGGCAGCATTGACATTGTGCTGGGAGAAATCGACAGATAAGGATTTGGTAATTGCGTAATTTGGTAATTTGGTAATTGTGAGTAGCCCGGAAGAGATTCGTGACAGAACCAAGAAGTTTGCGATTCGTATCGTGCGGCTTTTTCGGGCGCTGCCAAAAAGTACAGAAGCTCAAGTGATGGGTAAGCAGCTTCTGCGGAGTGGTACTTCGGTGGCCGCAAATTACCGGGCAGTTTGTCGTGCGCGCTCGACACCAGAATTTATTGCACGAATCGGGATTGTAGCGGAAGAAGCTGATGAGAGCGTTCTTTGGCTCGAACTATTAGAGGAAACAGAAACGCTCAGCAGTGCGAAGTTGCGGGATATTATGCGGGAGGCAAAAGAATTGGCAGCTATCTTCTCAGCCTCTCAAAAAACTGCGAAAGAAAACAAATAAATTACTCAATTACCAAATTACTAAATTACCAAATCAACGAATCATTTCATGGCAGCAATAAGCGATAAACTCGACGCTTTTTTTACCGAGAAGATGAAGGAGTACCCGACCAAGCGCGGCTTCCTGGTGCCTATGTTGCTCTACAGCCAAGATGAGGTCGGATATCTTTCAGACGCGGTGATCGCTCATCTGGCCAGGAAGACCGAGCTGACCGAGCTCGAAGTCCGCAACGTGATCAGCTACTACTCCATGCTGCACACAAAACCAATGGGTCAATATCACGTGCAGGTGTGCACCAACATCAGCTGCATGCTGCGCGGCGGCGAGGAAATTCTGGAGCATTGCAAGAGCAAGTTGGGCATCGGCCACAAGCAGACCACGCCTGACGGCATGTTTTCTCTGGAAGAGGTCGAGTGTATTGGCGGTTGCAGCTGGGCGCCGGCGGCACAAGTGAACTACGATTTTCACGAGAATTTGACCAACGACAAGATCGACGCAGTGATAGAGCAGTACCGGAAGAAAGCAAAACAATAGCAATTGCCAGAAATGCCAACACTGCCAAAGAATCCAAATTGAACGGCGTGTGGTGGCACGGCATCCTGAAGCGGGACGCAATGGACAGCAGAACAGAAGGATTGCGAAGACGGACAAAAGAATTTGCGATTCGCATTATTCGTTTGTTTCAGGCTCTGCCGCAAAATAAAGAGGCTCAGATTATCGGCGGCCAACTCTTACGGTGCGGTACTGCCGTTGGAGCCAACTATCGGTCTGCTTGCCATGCAAGATCTAGAGCAGACTTTATTTCAAAGATCGGCATAGTCGTAGAAGAAGCTGATGAGTCAGTATTTTTGGATTGAGCTGCTCGCTGATTTGGCAATTGTCAAGAAAGAACGGCTGGATGATGTGCTTCAAGAAGCTCGAGAACTGAATGCTATATTCTCAGCATCCAGGCAAACAGCTAAACGTAATACATGATTTGCAATTTGGATTTTTTGGCAATTTTGGCATTATTGGCAATTTAGAAAACATGGCTGAACTCACCTCCCATCCCGATGAAATAAAGATTGTCTCCAAGCGTTTCGGCAAGGGCGCAACCGACATCGAGACTTATCTGAAGCTCGATGGCTATAAAGCTGCCCAAAAAGCGCTGACCATGGCGCCGGACGACATCATCAATGAGGTCAAAGCCTCCAATCTCCGCGGACGCGGAGGCGCCGGCTTCCCTACCGGTATGAAATGGGGATTTGTACCCAAGGAATCGGCCAAGCCAAAATACATCCTGGTCAACGGTGACGAAAGCGAGCCTGGCACCTGCAAAGACCGTCCCATCCTGGAACAGGACCCGCATGCGGTCATTGAAGGCGTGATCATCGCCGGGCTGGCCGTCGGCGCGAAGCAGGGCTTCATCTATATCCGCGGTGAATACCGCTACCTGGTCGATATCATGCGCAAGGCGCTCGCCGACGCCTATGCCAAGGGCTTCCTGGGCAAGAACATCTTCGGCAGCGGCAAGCAGTTTGACTGCTACTGGCACACGGGAGCCGGAGCATATGAAGTCGGCGAAGAGTCCGCCTTGATGGAATCCCTGGAAGGCAAACGCGGGATCCCGCGCATCCGTCCGCCCTTCCCGGCTGTGGTCGGATTGTGGGGCGGCCCGACGGTCATCAACAACGTCGAGACCATTGCTTCGGTCCCGCATATCCTTCTTATGGGCGGGCAGAAATTTGCCGACTATGGCCCCCCAAAAAACGGCGGCACACGCCTTTTCGCCCTGAGCGGACACATCAACAAACCCGGCGTTTACGAACTACCTCTGGGATACCCGTTAAAGAAGCTGATCTACGACGTGGGCGGCGGCATTCCCAATGGACGCAAACTGAAAGCTGTCGTGCCGGGCGGATCTTCTACCTTCATTCTCACCGCGGAAGAGGCGGAGCAAATGAATATGGACTTCGATTCGTTTGCCAAGCGCGGCGAGTTTCTGGGCTCGGGCGGCGTCGTCATGCTGGACGACACCACCTGCATGGTTAAATTTGCGCTGCGGATCATGAAGTTCTACCAGCACGAAAGCTGCGGCTGGTGCATTCCCTGCCGCGAAGGCACAGACTGGCTCAAGAAAACCCTGACCCGCTTCCACAATGGCGGCGGGCTGCGCAAAGACATCGATAACATCAAGTACCTGGCGCAAAACATGCTCGGCCGGACCTTCTGTCCATTGGGCGATGCTGCCGCCATTCCAACCATGTCTATCGTGGACAAATGGCGCAGCGAATTTGAAGCCCATCTGGAAGGCCGTCCGTGTCCGTTTGATCCGGCGGCCAAAATCACTGAACTTCCTGTGGTGGGGGCGCACTGATCATGAGCGCACAGCCAAATCCGGCTACCCCCGTCGTGATCGACAAGTCCTTCCTGCTGGCTCAGCTGCAGGAGACCCGCGATATCTTTCTCAACAGCTTTGCCGGGGTCACCGAGGAGCAAAGCCGGTTGAAGCCTGCTTCCGACCAGTGGTCGGTACTCGATACGGTCGAACATCTCACAACCGCCGAAACCGTCCAGCTCAAGTTAATCAGTACCCAGCGCGCTCCCCGTCCGGCTGATTCGCCCAACCGTGAACATGCGTTTCTGCAGATGATTCCGAACCGCACTCACAAGCTGGAAGCCCCGGAAATAGCGAAGCCAAACGGGCGTTTTGCGACGCTGGCGGAAGCTGCTGAACAATTTAAGACCACGCGAGCCGGCGTGATCCGGTTCCTGGAACAGTACACGGAAGATCTGCGTGCCAGTGAAGTAAAGCACCCTCATCCGGCTGCCGGGATGGTCAGCATTTGTGAAATGCTGGTTGCAATGGCCATGCACGCCAAGCGGCATGCAGCGCAAATCGAGGAAACCAGGAAGACATTGAAGCTAAGTTAGGCATTATTGCTGGATTTGGTAAATGGGTAATTGGGTAATTTAAAAGGCAAGGAGCATCGCGGTTTGGATTTTCAATTACTAAATTACCAATCTACTCAATTACCAAAGCAGCTAACTGTTAAGGGCTGGTTGGGACTCTAAAATCATGGCCGAAGTAAAAAACGTAACCATCACGGTCGACGGCAAGCAGGTGACGGCGCCTGCAGGCACGCTGCTGATTGAAGCCTGCAAGGCTGTGGGCATTGAAGTTCCATCGTTCTGCTACTACCCCGGCCTGGCGCTGCAGGCGGCCTGCCGGATGTGCCTGGTCCGGATTGAAAAGATGCCCAAGCTGCAGACCGCATGCACGGTTCCGATTACCGAAGGCATGGTTGTAGCCACCGATACCGACGAAGTCCGCCAGGCGCGGAAGTCGATGATCGAACTGCTGCTCGGTAATCACCCGCTGGACTGCCCCGTCTGCGATGCCGGCGGCGAATGCGAACTGCAGGACATGACGTTCAAGTACGGCGCGGCCGAATCGCGCTACATGGAAGGCAAGCTGCACAAGGAAGAGCAGCAGTGGTCGCCGGTGGTCTTTTTTGACCGCCCGCGCTGCATCCTCTGCTACCGCTGTGTACGCGTCTGCGGCGAAGGCATGGACGTCTCCGCTCTCGGCGTGCAGCTTCGCGGCTCCAGCTCGGTAATCGCCCCGAACGAAGGCGACCATCTCAACTGCGAAGAATGCGGTATGTGCATCGACATCTGCCCGGTCGGCGCGCTTACTTCCGGCGCCTATCGTTACAAGACGCGGCCGTGGGAGATGAAGCACGTGGGCACCATCTGCACGCACTGCGGCGATGGCTGCAAGACCACGCTTGGCGTCCGCCGGTCTGATACCGGCATGGATATCGTGCGCGGCGACAACCGCGACAAGAGCGGAATTAACGGCGACTTCCTCTGCATCAAGGGCCGCTACGCTTTTGACTTCTTCGATCACCCGGAGCGCCTGCGCCAGCCGCTGATTCGCAAAGAGGGCAAGCTCACGCCCACCACCTGGGAGGAAGCCATCGAGCATGTGGGCAGGCGTGTGCGTGAGGTGCGCGAGAGCAAGGGCGGACAGGCCATCGGCGTGATCGGCTCCAACCGCGCCACCAATGAAGAGAATTATCTGCTGCAGAAATTTGCCCGCACTGTGCTGGGCACAAACAATATTGACCACCGGCGCACGACCGACTTCGCCGGCTTTGCCCACGCGGTTGCCGGGAAGCAGAACATCACCGCCAGCATGCGCGAAGTAGCCAGCGCTCCCGCCATCCTGCTGATCGGCAATGATCCCACGGAACGCCATCCGCTGCTGGCCTGGAACATCCGCAACAATGTCAGGTTGAATAGCGCGAAGCTCTACGTCGTAAACTCGCAGGCCATCAAGCTGCGCCGCCAGGCTGCGCGATTTGTGCAGATTCCCGCGGGCAGCGAAGGCAAGCTTGTCTCCTTCCTGAATGGCGACGACGCTGCCGCCGGCTCGCTCACCAGCGCGGGCGCTTCGAATGACGCGCTCAAACAGCTTCGCGATGAGCTCAAAGCCCAGAAGGACCTCGTCATCATCTTCGGCTCGGAAATACAGGGCGCCGATATCGCATCTCTGGTCAAGTTCGGCGCAGCTTCGGGAGCAAAATTCATCTGTCTGGGCGATTACGCCAATTCTCGCGGCGCAGCGGACATGGGCCTGTACCCTGACCTGCTGCCAGGCTACACCGCACTCAGCTCAGCCGGGAATTTCGCGGAAGAGTGGGGCCAACCTCCTACCGCCAAGGGCCTGAGCCTGGCGGAGATGAAGCAGGCGATCAAGGATCGCAAGTTAGGCGCGTTGATTGTGGTCGGCCCGGATGCGCCCGACGATCTTGGTCTGGAGCTGCTGCACGCCTCGGACACATTTATCGTCACACTCGAACTGTTCCAGGAACAGAACGGGAACGGCGCCTCACCGAGCCGCCGCAATTGGGCATCCGTGATTTTACCCGCAGCTTCCGCCTATGAGAAGGCCGGTACCTTCACCAATACCTGCGGCGATCTGCAGTTGGTGAAGAAGGCGGGGGACATCACCGGCATCAAGAGCGATTTTGAGATCATTGTCCGCATCGCCGAGCGCATGGGCGCCGATATACACAAACTGGTGCCGTTCGGACAGGGCGTCCGGGCCGACATGGGACAGACGCGCGGTGCGCAATCGGGTGAAGCGGATCGCCATTCGGTCTGGCTGGCTGCGAACGGTCTGGAGCCGCGCCTCAGCCCGTTTGATCCCATGGCGATCCTGGATGAGATCCAGCGCCTGGTGCCGGGCTATGATCTTTCGCGCCTGAACCTGCTTGCCGGCAACGATCAGCACATGCACGCCGATGAGCACAGCAACGCGGGAGCAACCAGCGGATTGGTGCAGATTTCTGCGGCAAAGGATTCGCTCTTTACCTCAGGCACTCTGGGCCGGTACTCCAAGGTTCTGGACGATGTGATTGAACGCCATGGCGCGCCGGCGAATAGAGAGGTGATGGCGGATTGATTGTGGTATCAGCCGGCTGGAGCATGGATCGAGTAACCGGGCATGAGTTTACTCATGCCGTATTGCGTATGAAAAGATTCGGGCTTCAGGCCCTTGTATAGGAATCGTGGACATAAAGACCTTCATTATCGTTGCTGTCATTAAGATTGCCCTGGTGGTCTTCATCATGTTGACCGGCGTGGCCTATACCACCTGGCTGGAGCGCAAGCTGGTGGGACGAATCCAAAATCGCTGGGGACCGACGCGGGTTGGGCCCTTCGGCCTGCTGCAGCCGCTGGCGGACGGTATCAAGTTCATCCTGAAAGAAGACATGATCCCGGATAACGTCCACCGGGGTTTGTTCATCCTTGCTCCCGCGCTGGCACTGACTATGTCACTGATTTCGATCGCCGTGATTCCCTTCGGCGAAGAGATCACCATCGCCGGTCACACTACGGCTCTGCAGATCAGCGGCATTACGCAGTCGACCGGCTACATCAGCGATATCAATATTGGCCTTCTGATCATTCTCGGAGTGACTTCGATCGGCGTCTACGGCGTCGCGCTCGCGGGCTGGTCTTCGAACAGCAAGTACTCGCTGCTCGGCTCACTGCGCGCCAGCGCGCAGATGATCAGCTATGAATTGGCGCTCGGTCTGTCTCTGGTCGGCATTCTGCTGCTCGCGAATACGCTGAGCCTGCGCGGGATTGTTGGCGGCCAGAGCGGAACCTGGACTCTTGCCGGGCAAAATACCCATATTCCTCACTGGTACATCTTCCCTCAGATCATCGGCTTTTTCATCTATCTGCTGGCGGCCTTTGCGGAAACCAACCGCATCCCGTTCGATCTGCCGGAAGCGGAAACGGAGCTCGTGGCCGGCTATCACACGGAATACAGTTCCATGAAGTTCGCCATGTTTTTCATGGCGGAATACGTGAACATGTTCACGGTGGCATGCCTGGCCAGCCTGCTGTTCTTTGGCGGGTGGCATGGTCCAGCGATCCCTGGGCTGCCATTAATACTGCAGCAGCTTCTGCCGGTGCTGTGGTTTGCGATCAAGGTTTTCTTTTTTATCTTCTTATATATTTGGATTCGCGGGACGCTGCCGCGCTTCCGTTATGACCAGCTCATGGCCTTCGGCTGGAAGTTTCTGCTGCCGCTGGCTATCGCCAACATCATTGTCACCAGCCTGATTGTGACTTGGAACGGATAACCGATGGTCCACCAGGTACTTTTCATCGTGTTTGGCCTGATCTGCGTGGCAGGGGCAGTCAACCTGCTGGTGCAGCGCCATCCTATTAACAGCGCGCTCTCGCTGGTGGTGGTGATGGCTTCGCTGGCATTGATCTATCTCTTGCTCGGCGCCGAGTTCGTTGCCGCGATTCAGGTAATTGTTTATGCCGGCGCCATCATGGTGCTGTTCGTCTTTGTCATCATGCTTTTGAATGCCGGAGCGGAAGAGCGAACGCGCGGCAGCCATATTGCTCTGTTTGCCGGCGTGCCCGGCCTGGCGGTGCTGGCGGGAACGGTGGCGTGGCTTCTGATCCACAGCAGCGGAAAGCTGGGCAGCGTGGCCATTGGTTCTGAACCGCACAACATCGCCTTCGGCGATACCCACAATATCGCGGGCCTGCTGTTCCACAACTTTCTCTTGCCGTTTGAAGTCACCTCGGTGCTGATCCTGATCGCCATCATGGGCGCCGTGGTGCTGGGAAGGAAGGAGGTCTGATGGTTCCTCTCTCCTGGTATCTGATCCTCAGCGCGATTCTGTTTTCCCTCGGCGTCTTCGGCTTTCTGCTCAAGCGCAACATCATCACCATTTTTATGTCGATTGAGTTGATGTTGAATGCCGTTAATCTGAGCTTTGTCGCCTTCGCCAAATACTGGCATGCGAATCCGATGAAGCTGCCGAGCGGCGCGGAGGTTGTCCCCTTGAGCGGCCAGGTTTTTGTGTTCTTTGTGATGGTGGTTGCCGCGGCGGAAGCGGCAGTTGGGCTGGCGATCATCATCTCGGTTTTCCGCACGCGCGAAACTTTGAATGTTGACCAGGTGAACCTGCTGAAATTATGAACCAAAACCTGAATCTTTGGGTGATTCCCCTGCTGCCGCTGGTAGGCGCGGCGATCAATGGCTTCTTTGGCCGTCGCTTCAAGAACGCCGTGGTCTCGACCGTTGCTCTGCTCTTTACCGCGGCATCTTTCGTGTGGGCTCTGCGCGCCGTGTGGATGGCATGGCCGGGCAGCGGCATTTCGCTTCCATACATCGAGAGTCACGGCACCTGGATCACCGCCGGCACGTTCTCAGCGCCTTTCGGTTTTTACCTCGACCAGCTCTCCATGGTCATGGTGCTGGTGGTTACGGGCGTCGGTTTTCTGATCCATCTTTACTCCGTCGGGTACATGGCGCATGAAGGCGGCTACTACCGCTTCTTTTCCTACCTGAACCTCTTCATGTTTTTCATGCTGACGCTGGTGCTGGCGAACAACTACCTGCTGATGTTCGTGGGTTGGGAAGGCGTGGGACTCGCTTCATACCTGCTGATCGGCTTTTACTTCCTCAGAGATTCTGCCGCGGACGCCGGCAAAAAGGCGTTTATCGTCAATCGCATCGGCGATTTCGGCTTCCTGATCGGGATGTTCCTGATCATCAAGCAATTCGGCACGCTGAACTATGACGGGGTTTTCGGCAAAATCGCCGGCGGGCACTATTCACCCGAACTCGGCTGGGGAGTGTTCACGATTATCGGTCTGTGTCTGCTCTTTGGCGCCTGCGGCAAATCGGCGCAGGTTCCCCTTTACGTCTGGCTGCCGGACGCCATGGAAGGCCCAACGCCGGTTTCGGCGCTGATTCACGCGGCCACCATGGTCACCGCGGGCGTCTACATGTTGGCCCGCTCGCACGCGATCTTCAATCTCGCGCCGCATGCGCTGGAAGTCGTTGCCGTCATCGGCTGTGTCACGGCGATCTTCGCCGCCACCATGGGTATGGCCCAGACCGATATCAAGCGCGTTCTGGCTTACTCGACGGTATCGCAACTCGGTTACATGGTGCTGGCCTGCGGCGTAGCGGCTTACGCAGCAGGAATCTTTCATCTGATGACGCATGCATTTTTCAAAGCGCTGCTCTTCCTGGGAGCCGGCTCGGTGATACATGCCATAGGCGGCGAACAGGACATGCGCCGCATGGGCGGCCTGCGCAAAAAGATCCCTGTCACCTTCTGGGTGATGACCGTTGCTACCTTTGCAATCGCCGGATTCCCGCCTTTGGCGGGCTTCTTCAGCAAAGACGAAATCCTGGGCGCAACATTCACCAGCCCCCACGGCGGACACCTCCTCTGGGCTATTGGCGTGATTACCGCAGGGTTGACGTCCTTTTACATGTTCCGCCTCTGGTTCATGACGTTCTTCGGCGAATACAAGCCCGGAGTAGTCGATGTGGGTGAAGAAGCGCATGCGGCCGCTGCTCCGGCGCACGCAGCCCATACGGCGGCTTCACCCTCTCACGGCCATGCCGATGACCACGCGCACGGCCACGGCGGTGTCCATGAATCTCCCTGGGTGATGTTGCTTCCGCTGGTGATTTTGGCTATCCAGTCATTCACTGGCGGCTGGGTAGGCGTTCCCAAGTTCATGGGCGGGCACAACCAGATGTCAGCCTTCCTGTCGCCGGTTTTGGAATCCCCCGGTAACGTCGGTGCCGAACGGCTGGCTGCGGGTGAGAACGGGACATTACCGGAGAAGGAAGCAGAGCAGGAGCGCGAGGAATGGCTGCTCGCCACAACCTCTGTCGTTGCGGCCGCGCTGGGCCTGTTTTTTGCCTGGCTGCTCTATTACAAACGGCGTGACCTTCCCGACCGGATTACCGCGAAGATGCACGGCATCTACACGATCGTTCTACACAAATACTACATTGACGAAGGCTACGGAGCGATCATCGTCAAGCCTCTGCTCGCTCTATCTACCGTCGTTTTCTGGCGCGGTGTGGACCAGGGCATTATTGACGGTCTGGTCAACGGCGCAGGCAGCGCCTCGAAAGGTATCGGTGGCGAGCTTCGCCGCATGCAGTCCGGCAATATACGGTCTTATGCTGCATGGGTGGCCGTGGGAGGCGCGGCTGTCATCGCCTTCATGGTCTGGCTGGGGGTGAGCAAGTGAACGACTCGATTCTTACCCTCGTTACCTTTGTGCCGGCCATCGGCGCCCTGGTGCTGATGCTCATGCCGCGCAATGACCGCGCGCTGCGCTGGGCCGCTCTTATCATCTCGCTGGCAACGTTCGGTCTGTCTCTCTACCTGCCGCTCAATTACCAGCACGGCGTTGCAGGATTTCAATTCGAGCTGAACCGCGTCTGGATTTCCACGGTCAATATCCACTACCACCTGGGCGCAGACGGCATCTCCATGTGGCTGGTGCTGCTTACGACACTGCTGGTTCCCCTGAGTGTGCTGATCTCCTGGAAGTCGATTCACGACCGGGTCAAGGAATTCTTCGTCCTGCTCCTGCTGCTGGAGATGGCGATGATCGGCGTCTTCCTGTCGCTGGACATGTTCCTGTTTTATGTCTTCTGGGAAGCAACCCTGATCCCGATGGCGCTCCTGATCGGGATGTACGGCCACGAGCGGCGTGTCTACGCGGCAGTCAAGTTCTTTCTTTATACGATGGTCGCCTCGGTCTTCATGCTGGCGTCAGTGATCTGGCTTTACGTGCACACGCCCGGGCCGCAACATAGCTTTGAATTCACGGCGTTCCGCGATCTGATCGCCGGCGGCGCAATATCGCCCACGGCGCTGCAATGGCTCTTTCTCGGGTTCTTTATCGCCTTTGCCGTCAAGGTGCCTCTGTTCCCGCTGCACACATGGCTGCCTGACGCGCACGTGGAAGCTCCTGCAGCCGGCTCCGTCCTGCTCGCCAGCGTCCTGCTCAAGATGGGCACTTACGGCCTGCTGCGGTTCAATGTCGGCATGTTCCCGGCCCAGTCGGCAGCCAATGCCACATGGATTAACACGCTGGCCGTCATCGGCATCATCTATGGCGCATTGGTCGCTCTGGTCCAACCCAATCTCAAGAAGCTGATCGCTTATTCCTCGGTCAGCCATCTGGGCTTTGTTGTGTTGGGCATTTTCACGTTTACACAGATCGGCACTGACGGCGCGGTTTACCAGATGTTGAACCACGGCATCTCGACCGGCGCGCTGTTCATGCTGGCTGGGATGATCTACGAGCGCAAGCACACCTACGACTTCAAAGAGTACGGCGGCCTGGCAACGCCGATGCCGGTTTATGCCACGTTCTTCCTCCTGGCCGTGCTCTCCTCCGTCGGTTTGCCCTTGCTCAACGGATTTGTGGGCGAGTTCCTGGTGCTGAGCGGCACATTTCAGAGCACAGCCTCCCACGCCATGCTCTTCTCCATTCTCGGAACCAGCGGCGTGATATGGGGCGCGTGTTACCTGCTCTGGATGTACCAGAAGGTCTTCTACGGCCAGATTCATCACGCGGAGAACAGGACGCTGGCGGACATCGACGGGCGCGAACGCATTTCGCTGGTGCCGCTGGTTGTGCTGGCGCTGATCATGGGAGTCGCTTCGCCTTACTGGATGAAATCGATCGATCCGTCGGTCGGCGCCACGGTGCCGAAAACAGCAGCAAAACTGAAAGTGTGCCAGGACCAGTGCACCAACGCCGCGGAAGTGCCGGCTCCAGAAAAAATCTCTGCGGTCGCGCCAAGTGGAAAATAATAGATGAACTCGATTCAAACCATCGACTACATTCGCATCCTGCCGGAACTGGTGCTTACGGCCTTCGGCATCATCGTGATGATGGCGGACCCGTTGCTCAAACCCGGGGCCAGCCGCAAAAATCTTGGCGTGATCTCGCTGGTGGGAACCCTGGCAGCCATCGCTGCCACATTCGTCCAGATCTCCTGGATGCACTCCGATGCCGCCTTTTCCAACCCCGGCTGGTTCGGCATGGTGCGTGTCGATAATTTTGCCATCTTTTTCCACCTGCTGATTTCCGCCATCTCGGCGATCTGCATTCTCGCATCGCTCGAATACCTTGACGCGCAGAACATCCGCAGCGGCGAATACTATGCTTTGATTTTGTTCGGCACCGTAGGCATGGTCCTGATGTCCTCGGCGATCGAGCTGGTGCTGATCTTTATCGCGCTGGAAATCTCGTCGATTGCCACTTACGTTCTTGCCGGATACCGGCGCCGCAACGCCAGCAGCACGGAATCATCGATCAAATACTTTCTGCTGGGTTCGTTTGCGACCGCATTTTTCCTTTACGGTGTAGCCCTCATGTTCGGCGCCACCGGATCCACCAGCATTCCCGACATCCGGGCAGCCCTGGCAACCGGCAATCCCAGCCTGCTCGCGATCGCCGCAACCGCGCTGATGATCGTGGGACTCGGCTTTAAGGTGGCTTCCGCTCCCTTCCATGTCTGGACGCCGGACGTTTATGAAGGCGCGCCCGCTCCCATCGTAGCGCTGATGTCCACCGGACCGAAGGCCGCGGCATTTGCCGTTCTGCTGCGCGTGCTCTTTGCCACCACCACGACAGAGTGGTTCTGGCTCATCTGGGTTTCCGCCGCGCTCTCCATGACGCTGGGCAACTTCGGCGCGCTCGTACAGAACAACGTGAAGCGCATGCTGGCGTATTCATCCATCGCACATGCCGGATACATTCTGGTGGCCTTTGCTGCGGGCGGCGAGACAGGGATATCCGCGGCCATCTTCTACACCGCTGCCTACGCTGCCATGAACGTGGGCGCATTCGCGTTGGTGAGCCACTTTGCCGCCGGCGGTGAACGCTATGTCAGCATCGATGATTATGCCGGGCTGGGCCGCCGATCCCCATTGCTGGCCTTCACCCTGACGATCTTCATGCTGTCGCTGATCGGCATACCTGGCACGGCAGGCTTTTTGGCGAAGTATTTCGTTTTCCAGGCAGCATTCACGGGGCACTCATACGCTCTGATCGCGCTTGGCATAATTGGCCTGATCAACTCGGCGGTGGCCTCCTACTACTATCTGCGCCTGATCGTGGTGATGTATATGCGCGAACCGGTCATGGCTGAAGCTCCGGCATCTGCTTCTGCGCCTATGCGACTGGCGCTCGTGCTGGCAGCGATCGCTACGATCTATCTCGGGGTGATCCCAGGGCGGGTATTGAACTCATCGCAACTAGGCGCTCGCGATCTGGGACCAACTGAAAGTCCGGGCAGAATAGCCGTTCACGTTACCGTCCACACTGGCGAGCCGGTGGCAGCGACTACTCCGGCGAAATAGTCACATCGCGCCGGGCAAAAACCGCAGCCGCGGCAAGCCAGAAGATCGCAGTCTGGCATAGCGCCGCGGCGATGATCTTCACAACCTCGCCGTCCGGTGGCTGGAACTTGAAACCCAGCAGGAAGTGAAACATCCATGCCACGGGAGACAACGCCCAGACCGGGGTACGGCCTGCGGCCTCAAGAGCGAATGGAAAGCCCAACAGCATTGACGTAGCCGCGATCGCCAGCAGCGGATGGAGGAAGGTAGCAAAGAACAGCCCCACTGCGGCAGCTGCCATACAGCTCATAAATAATGCCAGAATGGCCGCCGGAATTCCCTGACTGTTAAACCCGCCTTCCTGGCAGAGCCACTGGGCGATTCCACCCACCAGCGCGCAGAAAAGTGCAGCCGCCATGGAGCATCCGAGCAGAAGCCCGCCGATATATTGCCAGCGGTAAATGCCCTTGGAAAGCACAGCAAGAATCCGGCGCGTCTTGCGCTCCATCTGCAGCGCAGGGACAGCCATCATGGTAGCCAGGAACACCGCGTAGCCGGCATGCCACCGCAAAAAGAAGAGCACATCTCCGGGATGCACGCGCAGGCGAAATACCCCGCCAATGCCAAGGATATACACCGTCATTACGGCAAGCGCGATCCATTGGGTTCGGAGGAAGTTCACGCCCAGCAGGAAGATGGCGCGCACGTTTCAATTTCTCGTGTGGTACAGGACAAGCGATGTGCCGTCCACCACGGCCAGCGTCCCTTGCGCTGTCAGGGCGTAATAAACCCGGTCACTGTGCACCGGAGCGGAGAATACCGCTTTGTGGTTCGTGGTGTCGTACACATCGATCCGCGTTGGCTTGGCAATTTCCACCGGGACGTTGGCGGCATTGTTCATCTTTATCTGGTGCTTCTCTATCTGAACCGCCAGATTGCTGCCGTTTCCCTTCACCGAACCGACATATTCCTTGGAAGAGCCTTTCAACGTAAAGACCGTGCGGCCATTTTGGGGAAATACTGACAAAGTGCCGCACCCGTAGGTGGCGTAAAGACGCGCATCAAGCGCGGTGGCCTGATAGGCACAGGGCTGGCTCGGTGAGTACCAGGCAAACAGCAGTGGCGACCAGTTGCCGCGATAATCCATTAACCCGAACGTCGTGTGGTCGTCTGAGGGCCAGGGCTTGGAACTCACCAGCACATGTTCACCGGCCGACCACGATGCCAGATACCAGGGCAAACTGAAACTGCTGATGGTTGCGAGCGTTTCCTCGTTCAAGACTTCCACGTCGGCGCTGGCTCTCTGAACATCAGAGGTAGGGGAAAGCTGGTCTCGTTTGTAAATCCGCTGATGGACCAGAGTCACCTCTTTCCCTGACGGTGAGACGCCGATCTGCCACACTTCTTCCGCAACGTCCTTTTGCAGTGGGAGTGCTTTCGAAGCGATGACGCGAAAATCGGCCGAGTACAGATACAGAATGTCTCCGGTGCGGACCACAAACCGGCCGTCGCGCGTGGCCATCACCTTGGTGGAATCGGCGTTTGTAGTCAGGCGCAATGCTTTGATTTCATGGCCGTCCTGCGTGCTCAGGATCTTCATGTCCAGGATGAAATTGCCGCCGCCGCCGCTGGCGTCGCGCGGGGAGAGCCTTACCGGAGCACGAGACCGGTTGACCTGGTAAACCAGAACCTTGTCCGCGGAAAGAAAGACAACATCCTGATGCAGGGTCCAGCGAAAGCTGATGGAGCGATCAAATGCTTGAAAATCGAACTTGTCCTTCAAGTCGATTTTCCAACTGGGCTCGGTATTGGTATTGGGATGTGGAGTGCCGCGACTCAAGGAGCCAAAACCGGCCAGCGCCAGCAAGACGAGTGATTTTGTCCACGCTCTCATCTCAGTTCCTCCCTGTCGTCAGGCTCCTCGTGGCCGCCGCCGTTCTGGCTTGTGAGCTCCACGAAAAGGTCTTCCAGCGTGCGGCGAATGGGGTTCAGGGCAATTACCTCTCCGCCGGCGAGCCATATCTTTTCGATGATGCGGCGCTGCTCGAGAGCGGGTACGGTAATCTTGATAAAACCATTTTGTTTTGAACCCTCGAACATCAACGCGTCAATGCCTTTCGCGGTAATCACAAACCTGTCCTGCGCTTCCAGCAGTTCTGTTACCGTGCCCACGCGAGCTACCCGCCCTTTGATCACGATCGCCAGACGATCACAGATCTGCTCCACCTCTGACAATAGATGCGAGCTGAGGAAGACCGTTTTTCCCGCTTCCCGCGCCCGCAACAGGATCTCTCTGACCCGCACGCGGCCCAACGGGTCGAGCGCTGAAGCCGGTTCGTCCAGAATCAGCAGCTCAGGATCATTCACCAGGGCCTGCGCCAATCCCAGGCGCTGGAGCATGCCGCGAGAAAACTTGCCGGCATTGCGCTCCGCCGCGAAGGCCAGTTCCACCTCGGCAAGCATTTCTGCCGTACGCTGGCGGAGCAGCGGATCGTGCAGTCCGTTCAACGCCCCGTAAAACCGCACCAGCTTCGCCGCCGGCCGATGAAAGAGGGCAACGTTCTCTGCCAGAAAGCCAATGCGCCGCCGTGTTGGCGCATGTCCAAAACTGTGGCCCAGCATCTCGCCGTGGCCGCTCGACGGAAACATCAGACCGATGGCAATATGAATCGCCGTTGTCTTGCCTGCGCCTTTCGGGCCTAAAAAGCCAAAAATCTCGCCCGGCTCGACGCGCAGGGAAAAGTCGCGCAAAGCCGTAACCCACTGGCTGCGAAAGAACCCGCGGTACTGTTTGCTGACAGCGCTGAAGGCGAGGGCCGGAATACTGGGCATCCGCGCTTAAGAATAACACCTTAGCCGGCAGCAGGCACTCAGTAGTAAGCACTTCGCTTACCTTTCCAACCCCTTGTGAAATGGGGCCAAACGGATGTCCTGGAGAATGAAATATGCATTGAATTTCAGCTATTAGGAATGGCGAGGGCGCATTCTTACCGTCGCTGAAGGTTCCGCCTCGTTCGGTGGTTAGCGATAGGAATTTGTTTACTTGTCCAAAAAGGAAAAGCCCGGCCCTAACGGCCGGGCTGATGCAAACTTTTGCTGGCTACTTCATCTTGCCGATGATCTGGAAGGCGATAACGAGTGCGTAAAGCGCCAACGACTCAATCAGCGCCAGACCGAGCAGCAGGAAGATGAAGATTCCCGGACGCGCTCCAGGGTTGCGGGCCAGGGCCTCCACGGCGGAAGCGGTTGCCTTGCCCTGCCCAAGGCCGCAAAGGCCGCCGGCAATACCGATGGCGGCGCCTGCGCCAAGCGGGATGGCCCAATAAAATGTCGTGTTGCTCGCAGCGGCTTGACCGCCTTGAGCGTAGACCGGCATGGCCACGAACATCAGGACCATCGCCAGGAAGATAAACGCTGTTGTTTTACTCATGTTGAGTCTCCTATGAATTGCTTCCAGTGGGTGGTTGGCATCCCGCCCTGGGGGACGAGGCCCTCACGCTCGAAGCGAACTTGTTTGGTCCCTAGTGCTCTTCCGCCACCACGCCCGACAGGTAAATCGTGGTCAGCAGGGTGAAAATGTATGCCTGCAGGAATGAAACGCCCACGTGCAACAGTAGGAAGATTACGGGAATACCGATCGGAATCAGGGCAAAGAACGCAGCCGTCACCATGTCGCCGGCAAAAATATTGGCGTAAAGACGAATCGTGAGCGACATGACGCGGGCCAGCGTGCTGATGATTTCGATGGGAAAGATGATCCAGGCCATCCACCATACCGGGCCGGCAAAATGAGCTAGGAACTTCAATGGGCCCTGCTTCTTGATGCCGTGCAGGTTGTAATAGATAAACGCCACAACGGCGCAGCCCAGCGGTACCGCCGCCGTCATGGTCGGTGACTCAAAGGTGGGAATCAGCCCGATCAGGTTCATCAGCAGGATAAAAATAAACAGTGACACCAGGAACGGCGTGAATTTTTCACTGTGATGCCCAATGATTTCTCCGCTCTGGTTGGTGATGAACTCATTCATGGTCTCAGCCAGGTGCTGGCTGCCTCCGGGCTTCTCTACCGATAGGCGCGAACGGACCCAGAGAAAAATAAGCAGCAGGATGACGATGACCAGGATTTCAACCGCGACAGCATTGCTGATCGGAGCCGAGGGATCAGCGGGATGGAAAACCGGAGGCAAAGCTTGAAGAATTGCGTTCACCGGTCCCCCAAAGAGCCGGTTCAAGAGCGCAGTAAACCACAATTGTTCCATTCGTCTCAGTTATCCTTAATTTGTACCTGGAAATTAGAATCCCTGTCGAAGCGCGCCGTAGATCGCATAAGCAGCTTCAATCAGGACCGCCCCCACCGGCAGTGACAGGCCCGCACAAAGGCCCAGCAAACTCATTGTGGAACTTTTGAATATAGCATACGCAGCGATGGCGATCAAAGCGTAGCGCAGCAGGAAACGCAGGATGATTCCCGCTGCAGAGCGCCGCTTTCCCTTGAGGGCGACCGCATCCACCAGAGAGGCCAGCGTTCGCTTGAGCCAGTAGAAATTCACCAGGGCGATCCCGCCCCCGACCAGGAAACTCAGCCCCATTCCTCGCCCGGACGTGGCCCAGAGCACAGGCGCGACCAGAATCAGCAGAACTACCATGCTGTAGAAGATTCGCCGATAGGTCTCGGCGGCGAGCCGTTCAGCTTCGCGACCGTCAATCGCTGCGGGGGTAGTCAATCTTTGAAGTCCTCAGACATAGCGGTGCGGACGAAGTAGACGAAACCGGCAATGGTCCCAAGGATCAGCCCCCAGAGCGCCAGCGAGCTCTTTCCCAGCCAGCGGTCCAGACCCGCACCGATCAGCCAGCCGACAAAGGTCGAGGCCGGAATGGTAAATCCGAGCTGGAGGTACTTTTCCGCGGCGATCCACTGCTTTTTGGGGCTGCGCGGTTCATTGGCCATATGCCTCCATTTTGCTGCGGAAGCGGCTTCTTTGCAATCAACGGGTTCCAGCTACCCAAGCCGCATCTTCGAACCCTTGGCTATAATCAAATATTGGCTATGTCGCAGACTGCCCTCCATCTCGGACTGGCTTCAGCCGCCGCCAAGTTCGGCTCCTATAACGGGGTGGAAACAGCCCTGAATTTCGGCTCGACGACCGGGGAGTTCGCCGCTTTGCGGAGCGCTTGCGGGCTATTTGCTTTGCCCTGGAGGTCGCGGATCAACGTCACCGGCAAAGACCGCGTCCGCTGGCTGCACAACATGGTCACGAACAACGTTCGCGATCTGCCGGTCAATCGTGGCAATTACAACTTTGTGCTCAATGCGCAGGGCCGCATTCTGGGCGACATGTATATCTTCAACCACGGGGAATCGCTGTGGCTGGAAACAGACTCCCGCCAGGTGGAGACCCTGATCGCCGCGATGAAGCGATTTATCATCATGGATAAGGTAGAGCTGACGCCGGAGAACGAGGCGCACGTGGCGCTTGGCCTTTGCGGCCCGAATGCTGCCAAAGTTTTGGCAGCCGCAGGGACCGACGGCACGGGAATGGCAGCTCTGGAAACGCGGGATCTGACGGTTGACGGCGTCTCTGTCACGCTCATTGCGGGGCCGGAGAAAAAGCCTGGTTGGTTTGAGATCTGGTTTGACCAGGCGCATGCGCAGGACGGCTGGAACAAGTTGCTCAATGCCGGGGCACAACCTGTTGGGTCTGAAGCGCTGGAGATATGGCGGGTGCTGCACGGCATTCCCAACTACGGGCAGGACATTCGTGAGCGCGATCTTCCGCAGGAAACCGCGCAGACTGATGCTCTGAATTTCACCAAAGGCTGCTACATCGGGCAGGAAATCGTGGAACGCATTCGTTCGCGCGGCCATGTCCACCGCCAGTTCACCGGGTTTGAATTCCCGAACGGAGCCCCGGCGCTTGCCACTGGCGATCCCGACCGCAAGGCGCCAGCCGAGATCACCAGCTTAGCCAACATCCCCACGCCGTCGGGGGTAAAGACTATCGGGCTGGGCTATTGTCGCCGCGAAGTTATGGAATCCAGCCCGCAGATCGACGTGAACGGCATTGCGGCAACGGTCGTAGATTTACCTTTTGAAATCCAATAAAGACTCGAGGAAGTATGGCAGAAAAACAACCAGAATTCGTTGTAAGTGATCGGCGCCGCTTCGGTGCGGAGGGCGAATTGCGTCCGGACGCACAGACTCCTGAAGAGGAAAAGGCCGCGACGCCGCCGGCAAAGCCCGCTGATGCCGCGCCCCAGGCCGCTCCCCAGGCAAAAGCTGCTGCAGCCACACCGCCCGCCGACCCGCAGGAGCAGGAGATGCCTGAACCGCCGACAGCGGAAGAGCAGCACGAGCAGAATGAAGCTTACAAGGCCTCAGGCAAAAAAATTGACGAGATGATTGCCGCTGCCGGGAAGTCAGGCCACGGCCCCATGGAAATGACTTTTGAGCGCGTGGTGGAATCTTTTTATATGAGCGCGCTGATCCAGATGGGCGCTCTCCGCCAGGAAGGCGAAACGCCGCGCGTCGACATCATCGGAGCGCGCCAGACCATCGATTCGCTGACCATCCTGCAGGAAAAAACCAAGGGCAACCTCACCGATCGCGAGAAGACGCTGCTGCAAAACGTTCTGTTTGAGCTGCGGATGGCCTGGATCGAAATCACCAACGCCGTCGCCAGCTCCGCCACCAAGCCCGGGGCTGCGCCACCGGCCGAGAAGAAATGAACGCAGTTCTCACCGTGCTGGGCAGTGGAACGTCCATGGGCGTTCCCACCATCGGGTGTAATTGCCGCGTGTGCACATCCGCCGATCCGCATGACCATCGCACAAGGCCCTCAGTGCTGGTGCAGTATGACGGCCGCTCCGTGCTGATCGACACCACGCCGGACTTCCGCCAGCAGGCGATTCGCGAAAAAATCACGCGGCTGGACGCCATTCTCTATACGCACGCTCATGCCGACCACATCCTGGGCCTGGACGACGTTCGCCCGATCAGCTTCAAGAGCGAAGGCAAGATTCCTCTGTACGCGCAGGAAAAGACCGCGGAAGCACTCGAAAGTATTTTTCGTTATATTTTTGAAGCCAATTACAAATTTGGCGGCATTGCGCGCGTGGAGATGAAGCGGTTTAACGGATCGATGGAGCTCTTCGGCGTGCGTTTTGAACCCGTCAAGGTGATTCACGGCGAAGCGGAAATTCACGGTTTTCGCTTCGGCTCAGCCGCATACCTGACCGATTTCAGCGAGATCCCGCCGGAGTCGAAAGAGCAGCTGCGCGGTCTGGACATTCTCTTTCTTGATGCTTTGCGTCATCGTCCGCATCCTACCCATTCCACCGTGGCGAATTCGCTCAAACTGGTGGAGGAACTCAAGCCGCAACGCGCCTTCTTCACGCACATCTCCCACGACCTGCCGCACGAGGAGACCAATCGCAGTTTTCCGGAGCACGTGCGCCTGGCGCATGACGGCCTGAAGCTGGAGTTTAAGATCGCATGAGAATCTTCCGCTCTCTGGAGGACGTCCCAGCAGATTTTGGGCCGACCATCGTCAGCGTCGGCAACTTTGACGGTGTGCATTGCGGCCACCAGCAGGTGCTGCACGAGGTGGTGCGGCGCGCCCACGCCAACGGCAGCAAAGCCATTGCAGTCACGTTTGAACCGCATCCGTTCCGGATCCTGCGGCCTGACATGGTGCCGCGGCTGATCACGCCACTGCTGAAGAAGGAGGCGCTGCTGGCGCAGACCGGCCTGGACGCGTTGCTGGAAATCCCTTTCACCCGCGACTTCTCTATGACCACGGCTCACGATTTTGCTGCCAATATACTTGCCGGCAAGCTGCGCGCAAAAGAGGTCCACGAAGGCGACAATTTTCGCTTCGGCCACAATGCGGAAGGAAACACGGAGAAACTGAAAGAACTGGGCCGGGAACTGGGCTTCAAAGTGGAAGTCTGCCCGGTGATGATGGTGCGAGGCATTCCGGTTTCGAGCAGCCAGGTACGCGCGCTCTTGACCGCCGGCAAGGTCAGCATGGCTCGCAGGCTTCTGGGAAGGGTCTTCAGCGTTACCGGAGCGCCCGGACGCGGCCGGGGGTACGGGCACAAATATACGGTTCCGACCATCAACCTGAGCCGCTATGACGACCTGGTTCCAGGAGACGGCGTTTACTTCACACAGACGCGCGTGGACAACGAAACATTCAATTCCGTGACCAACGTGGGTCTGCGGCCGACTTTTGGCGACGAATCGTTCGCCATTGAGACCCACCTGCTCGACTTCCACCCGATCGACGTCACCGCGCAAACCGAGGTGGAAATCTCATTTCTCCATTGGCGCCGTCCGGAGATCAAGTTTCCGTCGATTGACGCGCTGAAAGAGCAGATCGGAAAAGATGTAAGGAGAGCGCAAAGGTATTTTGGGTTGCTGAAAAACAATCAACTCACCACGGAGACACGGAGACACGGAAACAGCTAGAAAAGGCGTTTTGCCGCTGATCTTCGCGGATGAACGCTGATAAACGCTCCTAACCTTGCCAGAACCGTATTCATCTAAACAGATTGCTCCTATCAGCATATCTGCGGCGATGCGCGTAAACCTGCGACGAATATTGCTTTCTCTGTGTATCAGTGGTGGATTTGAGGTGGCAAACTGCTAGAATCCACAGGTCCATGGCTTCCACCACGCTCCCAAAGCTCAGCCAGGTAACATCCGCGCAAAAGCGCACGCTTATTGCAGCCGCTCTTGGCTGGGGGCTTGACGGCTTTGATGTGCTGCTCTACAGCAACATCCAGGTCAAGGTCATGCAGTCACTGCAGATCTTTCCCACAGACCTGCACTACAAAGCCATCTCAGGACTGCCGAATGCCTTCATGCTGCTGGCGTCCGGCATAGGCGGCATACTTTTTGGTTTCATCGCCGACCGCATCGGGCGAACCAAGGCCTTGATGCTGAGCATACTCACATATTCGCTGTGCTCGCTGGGATCCGGGCTCTCTACTTCCCTGGCTGCGCTCATCTTCTTTCGGTTTGTTTTGGGATTGGGCATGGGTGGCGAATGGAACACCGGCGCAACCCTGGTGGCGGAGACCTGGCCAACGAACCTGCGCGCGCGCGCCATTGCGATTGTCCAAAGCGCATGGGCCTGGGGGCTGGCCGGAGCAGCGCTGGTTACGTGGATTGTGCTGGACGTCTGGCGTCAGAACTGGCGCATGGTTTTCTTTGCCGGCGTGATTCCCGCGCTGGTCACGCTGTGGATCAGGAAGAGTGTTCCGGAATCAGAGATGTGGAAACAGCACCGGGACCAAGCCAAAGAAAAAACAGCTCCGTTTTCCGAAATCTTCTCTCCCTCCCTGCGCAAGCACACGATCTTTCTGCTCCTGATGAACATCTTTGGCCTGTTCGCGTGGTGGGGGCTGTTCAGCTGGATTCCTCCCTACCTCACTCTTCCGGTCGAACGCGGCGGACGCGGTTTCAGTCTGATGAGCACCGCCACGCTGCTGGTAACGCTCAATCTCGTGGGCATGTTTCCCGGATATCTGTTTTACGGCTGGGTAGCGGACAAGCTGGGACGCAGACGCTCGCTGATTTTGTACACGCTGTGCGCGGCGGGCCTCATCCCGCTCTACGCGGCAGCGCGCGAACAATGGACCATCCTGGTCCTGGGGGCATTTGTCGGCTTCTTTGGCACCGGGTTCTTTGCCGGTTCGGGAATCGTCGGCAGCGAGCTCTTCCCTACCCGCGTGCGCGCCCGCGCGCTGGGCTTTACCTATAACGGCGCGCGTGCGCTAAGCTGTGTTGCGCCCTATACGATTGGCGCAATCGGTGACAAGTATGGGTTGAGTGCGGCATTTCTGCTGTGCGCGATTGCGTTTGTTCTTACAGCAATCATGGCCGGGCAATTGCCGGAGACGCAGGGGAAACAGCTGGAGTAGCTTTTTGCCCGTCCCGAGCGAAGCGAGGGAGCCCTATCGCCGACAAGCATTGCGGGAACACCGCCGTAGTCAATCCGCCCAGAAATCACCCGAGTGATCCGTAAAATAGAATGCTTCGGGTCCACGACAGTCTTCGTCGCGAAGAGACATTGTCCACACCTCATTGTTATCAAAAGCAATTGTCAGTTCTTCTTCGGTCAATTTTGTCTTTTGCACGGTGCGTGCTGACAGCTTGCAGAGAGCATCACAATATCCTGGTTCGCCCCACGCGATCTTGGATTCTCCAGTTGTAATCCAATGCGGGCTATAGGCGTTTAGACAAGATCCATTAAAGCGGAGTTGAACGTAGTCCTGCAACACGAACTCGACGGAAGACAGCTGTTCGCCTTCCAAACGAGCTAACGCATCTGCAAAAGATTGGTCCATTAAGCACAATTCCAGCCAATAGGGATCTCTCGCTTCGCTCGAGATTTCAGAAAAAGCTCCGCTCGGGACTACGGAACAACTTCAGCCGGCAGCGCACTCTTCTTCGGCCTGCGGTTCGACTGCAGAATCTTCTTTCTCAACCGCAGCGACTTCGGCGTAACTTCAACCATCTCGTCGTCGGCTACAAACTCAATCGACTGCTCCAGCGTCAGGTTCTGGAACGGCACCAGCCGGATGGCTTCGTCGGCGGTCGATGCGCGCATATTGGTCAGCTTCTTTTCCCGGACAGCGTTCACGTCCAGGTCGACTTCGCGCGCGTTCTCGCCAACGACCATGCCTTCGTACAGTTCCACGCCAGGGCCCACAAAAAGCACCCCGCGTTCCTGCAGGCTGAAAAGCGCATAGGCGGTCGACGTGCCCGGACGATCGGCGACCAGCGCGCCGGTCATGCGATGCGGGATCTCGCCCAGCCACTCCGTGTAGCCGTCAAAGAGCGAATTCATGATAATCGTGCCACGCGTGTCGGTGAGCATCTCTGAACGCAGGCCGATCATGCCCCGGCTGGGGATGGTGAATTCCATGCGCACACGCCCCGAGCCGTGATTATGCATCTTGGCCATCTGGCCTTTGCGCTGTCCGATTTTTTCAATCACCACGCCGACGAATGCATCCGGAATATCGACCATCAGTTTTTCTTGCGGCTCCATCAGCTTGCCATCGATGCGCTTGGTGACGATCTCCGGCTTGCCGACCATCAGCTCATAACCCTCACGTCGCATGGTCTCAATCAGGATCGAGAGCTGCAGTTCGCCGCGGCCCAGCACTTTGAAGGTATCGGTGGACTCGGTTTCCTCGACGCGCAGTGACACGTTCGTCAGCAGCTCTTTCTGCAGGCGCTCACGCAGATTGCGCGACGTGACATAGGTCCCTTCGCGCCCCGAAAACGGCGAAGTATTTACCGTGAATTGCATCGCGATCGTCGGCTCATCGATCACGATGTGCGGCAGCGGGGCGGCGTTTTCGACGTTGGTGATGGTCTCGCCGATGTTGATTCCCTCAACGCCGGCAATCGCCACAATGTCGCCCAGCTCGGTCTGGTCGATGTCAACGCGCTTCAGCCCGCTGAAGGAAAACAGCTTGGTGATCTTCACCTTCTGCAGCGCCCCATCCAGCTTGGCGATGCCGACCTCTTCTCCGGTGCGCAGCTGTCCGTTGAAGACGCGCGCAATCGCCAGCCGGCCGAGGTAGTCGCTGTAGTCCAGGTTCGCTACCAGGATTTGCAGCGCGTTGGCGGCCTCGCCCGCGGGCGGCGGCGTGCTGGCCAGGATCGCGTCAAACAGCGGCCGCAGGTTTTCTCCGGGAACATCCATCTTGTCCGACGCCGTACCCGCCTTGGCATTGGTATACAGCACTGGGAACTCAAGCTGATCTTCGCGGGCATCAAGGTCTATGAACAAATCAAAAAGTTCATTCAGAACTTCCTGCGCGCGCGCGTCCGGCCTGTCAATTTTGTTGATGACCACTACCGGCGGCAGCCCTGCTTCCAGCGCTTTGCTCAAAACGTAACGCGTTTGCGGCAGCGGGCCTTCGCTGGCATCGACCAGCAGCATGACGCCGTCCACCATTTTCAGTGCGCGCTCCACTTCCCCGCCAAAGTCACTATGGCCGGGCGTATCGACGATATTGATCTTCACATCCTGATACCAGATCGCAGTGTTCTTGGCCAGGATAGTGATGCCGCGTTCTCGTTCCAGTTCGTTCGAGTCCATCACGCGTTCCACGACGGCCTCATTGGCGCGAAACGCGCCGCTCTGCCGCAGCATGGCGTCCACCAGCGTAGTCTTGCCGTGATCAACGTGCGCGATAATTGCGATATTGCGAATCTTGGAATTCAAAATCGATCTCTCTGGTTTAAGGCTCTAAGAATGGCTTAGTTTCTATTCTATCTGCAAATGCGAAACAGCGCCCCATCGGGGCGGGCACTCAACAAAAAAACGGACGGCAGGAACAACCTGCCGCCCGCATCCGTCTTGCATGGAACGTTCTAGTGTGAAAGCGCCTTATCGATCTTGACGCGGTCATCTATCCCCACGATCGCGCTCTCCTTGATTGGTTTGTAGCCGTCTTTCTCGATCGTGATGTCATAGCTGCCGGGTTCAACCTGGATCTCCACCGGCGTGGTCTTTTGCAGCGGCGTGCCGTTCACCGTTACCAGCGCACCTTTGGGTTCCGACTTGATCTCAATACGCGCCTTGCCCTGTGATGATCCGCTTCCCCCGAACACTTTGCCCATGCCGCCGTTCACCAAGCGAATATTGTCCGTACGGCCGGCGGCCATCATGCTCGGAGCATAGTTCGCGGTCTGGCCCGCAACCATCTTTAGGTCGGTACTGGCATCGAGATACCCTGATTTGCGCAGAACGATATTTTGCGGGCCGGGATCGACCATAAATTCAATCGGAGTCACTCTGCCCGTATCGCGTCCATTGATAAAAACTTCCGCGCCTGCAGGCGAACCGGCAATCGTGATAAAACCTTTGACCGGATTCAGCTTCACGTCCATCGGCGTGCGCGCTCCTGAAGTCACCTGGATGCTGCGCGTCTCCGGAGCATAACCCGGCATGCTGAACGTAACTTTATACGTCCCTGGCGCTAACCCGGTGACCGTCTGCGGAGCTTTCCACGACTGTCCGGGGCGGCCTTCAATCTCAACCGTCGCGCCCATCGGAACTGACGACACAATCAACTGGCCTTCGCTTGGAGCCGGTGGAGGCGCTGGAGCAACGCGCGCATTTTTTGCCGCCCGGCCCGACCGTCCTGCATACGCGCGTGGCGGCGGCGACTGCGTTTGCGCCTGCGATTCAGGCTGCGTCTGCGTCCCGCCTGCAACCGACGGCTGGCTGAACGGCGCCGGAGCGGTCGCTGCCGAATTTGCCGGTTCCTCGCTCGCGTTCTCCGTCGAAACTCCTGCCGGCCGATGTTGAAAGATCATGGCCAGGCCCAGGATCAGGCACAGTCCGCCCACCACCAGGCCTACCAGCTTCCAATGATTCGTAGCCTGCACCCGCGCTCTTGAGGTCGCTGCTTGCTGGACAGGAACTCGCGTCGTACCTGGTGAAGGCGTCCTGATCACCTGGCTCGAGTTCGCTGACGGCATTGCCTTGAATGACTGGCTGGCCGAAGGCGAAGGCGGATTCCACATGGACTGGCTTATGTTGAACGAGCCCGTCTGTGACGCCTTCGTCTGCTGGCTGGCCGCCGGCGGATTCCACATGGATTGGCTTATGTTGAAGGAGCCTGTCTGTGACGCCTTCATCTGCTGGCTGCCCGAAGGTGAAACTGCGCCGCCCTGATATGCGGGCCGCGATCCCGTGGCATTCGCGCGCGCAACCGGCTCGGCCTTCGCGGCTTCTTCCAGCGCGGCAATTAATTTCTCGCCGCTCGCATAGCGTTCTGCCGGATTCTTCGCCAACGCCTTCAGTATCACGTTGGAAATTGCTTCCGGCACGCGCGGATGCGCCATCCCCAGCGGATGCGGATTGACATCGGTGATGCTTCGATCCACCTCGCCCAGATGTTTTCCGTGGAAGGGGCTGCGTGCCGTGTACAGCTCGTACAAGATCGTTCCCAGGCTGAAGATGTTCGCCGCCCGGTCTGCAGGCCGGTTCCTCACCTGCTCGGGTGAAAGATACGGCTCGTTCTCGAGCTTCTTGGCTGGAGTCTGCGTGAGCAGGTTCTTGTCGCGCAGCAAGCCAAAATCCAGGACCTTCAGCGTGCCGTCACTCTGAATTTTGATGTTCGAAGGGTTCAGGAAATTGTGGAATACGCCTTTTGCGTGCGCGGCATCCGCTGCGGCGCACAGCTGCTTGGCAAACTGCAGAACCTCAGCCATTTCCGGCTGGCGCTTCTGCATGACCTCACGCAGCGTCTGCCCTTCAATAAACTCGGCCGTCATGAAGACGGTAAAATCTTTGTACCCGCACGTGTACAGCTTCGCGATATTCGGGTGATCGAGTGTGCTCGCGGTTTTAGCCTCGGCCACAATCTTTTTGATCAGGTCGCCGGCGTCATCCAGCCACTCCGGCACTTCGAACTTGCGCAGGACAACATTCTTGTTCTGTTGCGGATTTCTGGCCTGATGGACTGCCCCGATGCTCCCTTTCGGAAGCTCTTTCACCAGCTCCAGGCGATCGGTTCGCGGAGCCGTGGGTGCAGTGGCCGTGGCGGTAGCGGTATCGGCGGTAATGGTCTCTGGGTTTTCCTGCATCGTTGGCGCACCTATGCAAGTCCGGGGAAGGAGGAACAAGGGGATCATACCCCGAAGCCGCCCGGGCTATGTCCACAAGAACAGTACTCTCTTATTACCAAGGTAATTCCAGATTCTCATCCTCGGCGGGTGGTCTGAGGTCGATTTCATGCAGTAAATACCGGGCTTTGTGAGCGGGCGATTTCGCAGCTGCGATATGTGTGCCGCCATCGAGCACCAGATTCTGCGCGCTATCCCCGGATCTCTCGATCCTTCGCCTCCTTTGCGTCCCTCGTGGTGAATGGTTTTCCCTTCTTTTTGATTTCGGCCGATTTCTGTGATCGCTCTTTATCCGTGTTCATCCGTGGTGCGGTTTTGCCTTTGCTTTTGGCTGATCGCTGATAGCTGATAGCTGACTGCTTCACTGAGCGCAATCACCTCCAGAGGGCATCCCTCCCAGTTGTCAAACCAGCACACGATCAAATCGCAGCCTGTCAGAGGGTGCATGTGTTCCAGAAAATTCCGGCTCTCATACTCGATCTCGATCCGCAAGCGCTGCCACTTGTTTCTGCCCACCTCGCGCATCGCCTCACAATCCGGAAACTCCGTCTGCAGGCGCTGTATGGCAAATCCCAATTCTCGCGCCATGCAGGCAAAGGCCGCCAGCACCCCAGCCTCGTTGGTCGGCGCAAAAGTCAACGGACCCTCCAGAAATGGCCACCCATAGACCGGCCGGTCAGGCAGAATCCGTGGCTTGAAAGTTGATCCCGAAGGCAATTTGTATTTCGTTGCTTCTTCCGGCGATATCTGCAGGTGCTCCGCAATAATGTTCATAACGTCCTGCCATTCATCGCCTAGCCCTTTTTCCACCATGTAGGCCAGCATGCCCGCGGGCACCTCTCGCCAGTACCTGAAACGGCTCATGTATGGGCGGTTGCTGTACGTCCCCTGCCGGTCATAATCATTTACCGTGGGTATCTTCCCCATGTTTCGCACCACCGTCGCCCAATCCACATACATCGCCTCTGGTGTCAGCGGCACACCAGAACCGTGCCGTTCCAGCCCGCATACCGACAGCAATCGCGTATAGGTGCTGAAATGCTTTCGCACGCAGTGCTTCCTCACCTGCATGGTCACTCGAAATTCTTCCTGTCTGGGCACCCGTCCCAGCCTGGCTACACATTCCTTCATCGCGGCAATGATTTCTTCTCTCGTCACAGTTCGCTCCGTGTGTTTCCGTTCGCGCGTCGTCTTTGCGCATGATGGGCAGAAAGCCATTTGCGCGCGTGAATCGGGCAGAAATAAAAAAAGCCACCGATAGGTGGCTCAGTTTCCTTTTAGATTTTTGGAGCGCAGGCGCCCACGCCTGCGGTTTTGATTCTCAAATTGACAACGTTGGGGGCGATTTTGGCAATCGCTTAGACACACTTATGCGCGCAATTTGCCAAGGCAGGCAGACAAGGGACAATCTTATTGCGGACCTTTGGCGGGTTGCAGGCCTTTCGGAGATCAAGTGGACCGCAGGCGCCCTCGCCTGCGAACGACTCGCTTCTTCCCCGACGCCGCTCTCGGTCAAACGACTACATTCTGCATTATAGGCGAAGATCTCTTCGCTGCCAATGAAAAAGCGAAGATCGTGTGCCACTGAAAAACCCTCTACAAGCTCGTCATCCCGAGACTCGTTCATGAGGCCGCGCTCTCTTCAGCGGCCGAATAGAGGCGAGGGACCTTGCCTTTCCAAAGCCATCAAGCTGCACAACCGCATCGAAATGAGTCGCACAAATAGGAGAATGTCGCACCAAATCTGCGTGCCATGGCCACACCGCCATCCCGCGAGACACTCCAGTCCCGCAGGGACAACCGATAATAGCCCGGTATGTTTCCGAGTCCCAGCGAAGCTGGGATGAGGAATAAATGCCGGGTAAGCTAAAGAAAAGATTCCTTCCTCTCTGCCGAAGGCCGCGCGCGCAGCGCAGCGCCATGGAACATTGTGCCCGGCTTGTATGGCTGGTACAAGCCGGATTTTTTCGTGGTATACATCAAGTGTGATTGCACGAGGACTGGACAACAGCCGGGTGCCCCATCCTTTCGCAGAAGCTGGCTTTTTGCTTTTTCAGCTTCTGCAAAAGGGTGGGATGCTGACTCTTGCTACGAACACTCGGGGTTGAAACAGACTCCATGACCCTCGATGCTCCAGCGCCGGAGGCGCGAACGAGGTTAGCCCACCCTGAGCCGAGCGCATGCGAAGGCGTAAGGGTGGGTAGGAGTCAGAAGAAGACAAGCCCCGTAGGGGCGACACGCAGGGTCTCGCGGAGACGCCCGACAGAATGAAACAACTTTCTTTCTCAGCTCCTTGGTTTTTCAATTTTGGCGATTCCGGCGATTTTGGCAATCCTTGCAATTCTGTTAGCTTTCTCCTGATGTCCCTTCTCCACGAAATCGCCGACGGCCGCACCGACCTCGTCTTCGATTATGTGGCCGCAGGGCACCCCGCTTCTTCCACCGACGAAGACGGCGTTTCGCTCTTCAAATGGTGCGCCTACTATGGCGACGTCAGCGCCATCAAATTCCTCCTCAGCAAAGGCGAATCGCTGCCATCGCTCGGACCGGACCTTGGCCTCCATGCCGCCTGCTTCCACGGCCACTGGCGGCTCTCGAAATTTCTGCTCGAAAGTGGTGCAGACGTGAACCGTCCCTCAACCGATACCGGCGAGACCCCGCTGCACTCGGCGGTCTCGAAGTCCTGGCCGCAAGCCGCTCTGGTTGTCAAGGTGCTGCTGGCGCACGGCGCTAATCCAAATACTGTAACGAAGCACTCAGTAGAGACCGGGGCCTTCATGCGCGACGTTCGCACTCGCGGCGAGACCCCGCTGCACCGCGCTGCCGCCTTCTGCGACGAAGAGACCATCCAGCTTCTTCTTGATGCCGGCGCCGCCCGTGACGCCAAAGACATGAACGGCGATTCCCCGCTCAGCTGGGCCAGCTGGCACCTGCGCCCAACCTCGATTCTCCGCATGCTCCTCTACGGTGACTTCCGCGTCAACCCCGGCCACAAAGACATGGCAGCCTACCTGCGCGGCAAGCCGACGGAGTTGAAACCATCCTGACGTCGCTTAAAGCTGGCGGAATCAGATCAAGCCAAACTTGTCCTTCGCCGGCCCGTTCGCGGCAGGCGCACTCATCAAGTGGACCAGGGCAACCACCGCGACCAGATTGATTCCGAAGAGCCAGTAGTCCACTTGCCGTGAAATCTCGAAATGTATGCTGGATGACAGGTTGAAGCCGAAGCGCAAGATCGGCGCCCGCTCGCTGATCGCGAAAGAGATGCGCAATCCGGTAAAGAAGCCATCAAAAGAAAAGCCCGGAACCGTGAAGATTGGGATCTGGGCTGCGACAATGACCTTACCCCATTTGAACGCCCAGGGCTCGCCGTGCCACAGCTCAAAGCCTACCCATGCGCTCCAGCCAAACAGAAGAACAAAAAGTCCAACCAGTGCAGCAGCCCAAATGCCGACCTTGGCTAAGGTTTGCCACTGTTGATAGAGCCCGACGACTACGCCGAAAATCCCTCCCAACGTCAGCATCAGCGCAATCAGCTTTATCCCGATTCCGGGTGAACCGTCTCTCTTGGCCATCCTGTTTTACCGCACACCCAGCCTCTTGTTGAAGAACTCCGCTCCTGCCTTGTATCCGCTCACCCAGCTCTTCCACAGCAGCAGATCATGAATCTCATCAGGAAAGATGAGCTGTTCGAACTGCACATGCTGCTGCCGCAAGCGCTGCGCCAGGTCTACAGTCTGCCCAAAAGGCACGTTGCGGTCGTCGTCGCCGTGAATCAGCAGCACCGGCGATTTCCAGGTCGCCACCGAAGCCACCGGCGACGAATCAAACGCCAGCTTCAATGCTTCCTTATAGTCCGGCGCATCTTCCGTGAAGCGCCGTCCGGCCAATTCTGACCAGTCATGTACGCCGTGAAAATCAACGCCCGCCGAAAAAATGTCTGAGTTGCGCGCCAGCGCCATCGCCGTGAGGAATCCGCCGTACGATCCGCCCCAGATGCCGATGCGCTTGCGATCGACATAGGGCAGGCCCTGCAGATACCTGCCCCCCGCCACCACGTCCTTGTATTCTGAGGCTCCTCGCCAGCCCGCATTCGCCGGATCACGGAACGCCCGCCCATACATGATGCTCAAACGGTAATTCACCGAAAGCACCACGTATCCCAGGCTCGCCAGGTACTGATTCTCGGCATAAGAGTTGTGGTAGTAGTACATGTAGTGGAAGCCCAGCAGCATCTGCCGCGGCGGGCCGCCATGTACAAAGATCAGCGCCGGGGCCGGCGGCACAAGTTTTGCGGCGGTCCGATTGCGCGGAACAAAAAGCTGGCCATGCACCTCCAGCCCGTCCTCGCTGCGAAAAATGGCCTGCTCGGGCTCGACCAGCTCAGTGGAAGGAAAGTCTTTCGGCAGCGCCTCGGCCGCAATCATCTCCCGGCTTTTTTCGGTCACCCGATAAGGCATGGCCGGCGACGTGCCGCTCGATCCCAGGCACACAATCGTCTTGCCGTCCGCCAGCATGAGCGGATGCCACTCGATGGTCTCTCCGCGAGTGACCGGCACTGTAACGCCGATCGATTTACCGTTTACGATCTCCATCGCTCCCAGCGGAATCTTGAAGATGTGCCGCCGGTCCTCGTCGTTCTGATTCGATGTGTACAGCACCGCCGTCTTATCTGGGGTCAGCTCCACGTCTTCGACATCAAAATTTCCCCGGGTCAGCAGGATTACCTGCCCTCCACTGGCCGGTGTCAGGTACAGATGATTTCTTCCATCCTGCTCCGAGCAAAAGACAATCTTGCCGCCATCGGCAAACTTCAGCGACTCCGAGGCAAACGGCGGCAGCGAATCGTTCATCGCCTTGCCGCTATGCCAGATTTCACGCGCTTCAACAGGTGCTGATGCGCTGCCGCCATCGGCTTCACCTGGCACGCTGGCCAGCCAGATGGCCCACGGCCGCGGGCGCCGCGGAATCAGCGGCAGGTGGTTCTCTGCCCCCGCCACGCGTAGAAACACCAGCTGCTTCCCATCGGGCGACCAGCGCGGCGCGAAATCCCGGTCCACGCTCGGCGCAACGTAATGCACTCGCTGCGCGACACCGTCCTCAAGATCCAGAACCGCCACAAAGCTGTGACTCTTCCGGTCGGAAGTAAACGCAATGTGCCGGCCATCTGCAGACCACTGCGCGCTTTCCTCATCTCCGCGCAACTCGGTTAACTGCCGCGCCGGCTTGTCGCCATTCACGGCGGCGATCCACAGCTGATGCTTCGCTCCCACCCACACCGCCCACTTTCCATCCGGTGATATCTGTATGTCCTCACAATCCTCTTCGTTACAACCCATATCGCCGATGAGCCGCGCCTTTCCGCTCTCCAGGTCCACAGCCCACACCTGCTGCCTGGGCTCTTTGACCTCGCTGGTGGGGTTCGCCACGTGGCCTTCGCTGCTCACCTCTGATCCTCGCGCATAGACCACGGTCTTGCCGTCCGGCGTGAGCTTTACCGCAAAGATGTCCTGGCCATCGTCCCCTTGGTAATGCGTCACCTGGTGGGCAGCGAAGTCCGGCGCATCGGCGATCCAGACATTGCGTTCGCCTCTGCTGTTAAACACCCAGGCAATCCGGTTTGCCTTGCCCGCCGATGTGAGCGCCGTCGGAAAAGGAGAACTCATCACCTGTTCGAGAGTAAAGCCGGCCGGTTTTTGCGCGAGAGAGACAGTGGCAAGAAAGAATGAAAGAAGCAGTGTGAGCCGTTTCATAGACGGGACATCATAGCACTGCCCCCGCACGCCATATTTCAGGCATGCATGAAGGATTCGCACGGCACTGCTGCTGACAACTAAGGATGCTTTTCCAGATATGAACCCACCAGCGCCGCGCACGCTTCCACAAATTGCTGGTCGTCCGATGTAAAGGTGTTCACGAAGTAGCTGTTGATGTCGATCTCGCCGTAAAGCTGCTTCTTGACCATCACCGGAACCACAATTTCCGACTTCACCAGCTCCGAGCCGGCCAGGTATCTGGGATCGGCGGCCACGTTATTGACCACGATCGTCTTTCCCGTGCTGGCAGCAGAACCGCACAAGCCTTTATCCAGCGAGACACGGTCATGCGGCTCAAAGCTGCCTACATGCGGTCCGAGCACCAGCGCATCGCGCGTGACCTGGTCGAGAAGGTAAAAGCCTACCCAGTTGTAACGGGTCATGGTTACGTGCAGCCGCTGGACAATATGCTCCATCAGCGCAATCGCAGTCCGGGCAGACTGCGAGAAATACCCAAATTCCCTGAGCAGCTCGCTTTGCTTCGCCATCTTCTCTTATACCGCTTGAAATGTTGCTGTTGTTATAAACCCGGTCATCGGGCGGCGGCAATGGCAATTTGGGTTCTTGCGGCAAAAACCTGTTACGGTGGTACCGTCCTGACGGGTGAGCAGAAGCGCCGCATGCGCTATCTCTTCTTATCCATGAATTTCCCTACGATCACGGCAATGTTCTCGGCAAACTGCTGCTGCAGGGCGGCCCGGTTCGCGACCAAACCCCGCATCTGATTTGATAAAGATGCGCCGTAGCCTTTACCCTTGAGTGGGAATGACTTATGAAGATCTTCTTTTCTCGCAAGCTCGCTGCCTTTCTTTGTTTCTTCTTCCTCTCCACCGCTCTTCTCGCCCAGGACATTAAATCTTTTGAGAAGCGGATCACCGTCAAAAAGCTGGCCAATGGCCTGACCGTGGTGATCATGGAACGACCGGAGGCTCCCGTCTTTTCTTTCTATACGAGAGCCGACGTCGGAGCTGCTCAAGAGGTCCCCGGCATCACGGGCCTGGCGCACATGTTTGAGCACATGGCGTTCAAAGGCACGCATGAGATCGGCACCTCAAATTGGCCCGCCGAGAAAGTAGCGCTGGAGAAAGTGGAACAGGCATACGCCGCCTACCAGGCTGAGAATCAGAAACAGGTGGACCGCGATGCCGGCAAAGTCGCCGGCCTGGAAAAAGCCTGGCAAGATGCGATCGCCAAGGCCGAAGAGTACGTCATTCCCAACCAGTTTGGCGAAATCGTGGAAAGCGAGGGTGGCGTCGGTCTGAATGCCTCTACCGACCACGATGAGACTGTCTATTACTACTCGTTCCCGGAAAACCGGTTTGAACTGTGGGCATACCTGGAGTCGCAGCGCTTTTTGCAGCCGGTAATGCGTGAGTTCTATAAAGAACGCGACGTGGTCTATGAAGAGCGCCGCATGAGCGTCGACAGTTCGCCGCAAGGCCGGCTGATCGAACAATTCTTGAGCGCGGCTTATGTCGCCCATCCCTACGGCTGGCCCGTGGTGGGATGGCCATCTGACTTGCGCGCCTTTTCCGCCACTGATGCCATGCACTTCTATGACAAGTATTACGTGCCCGCCAACATGGTGATTACCGTGGTGGGCGATGTGAGAGCCAGTGAAGCGCTTCCCATCATGGAAAAATATTTTGACCGCATTCCCGCGGGTCCTAAGCCTGCGCCGTTGCGGGTGAAAGAGCCGCCACAGGCGGCGCAACGCTCCGTGGTCATCCATGACCCCAGCCAGCCGGTTTACCTGGAAGGTTATCATCGCCCTGACTTCCGCGATCCCGATGATCCCGTCTATGACGTGCTATCGGACTTGCTTTCCAAGGGCCGTACCTCCAGACTCTACCGTTCGCTGGTTCGTGATAAACGGCTCGCTCTTGTGGCCCAGGGCGGCAGCTTTCCCGGCAGCAAGTATCCCAGTATCTTCTATTTCTATGCCGTACCCACGCAGGGGCACACTGCTGAGGAATTGGCCAAACCGATCCACGAAGAGATCGAACGTCTGAAAACCCAGGACGTAACCGACGACGAACTGGAATCGATCAAGACCCGCGCCAAAGCCGACCTGATCCGCGGCCTGGGGAACAACCAGGGCCTGGCCCTGCAGCTGGGTGAATATCAGGCCATGTATGGGGACTGGCGCGAGCTTTTCCGCCAGATTGATGAGCTCGATAAAGTCACCAAGGCCGATATTCGCCGCGTAGCCAACAAAACTTTCCGGGACGACAATCGCACCGTGGCGGTGATCGATACCGAAACAACCAAGCAGCCGGCCGCGGCCACGGGTAAAGGAAAGCAGCAATGAAACATACAAAATCTCTCTCCGCTGCTTTAATTCTGTTTACGCTGTCGCTTTCTTTGTCCGCACAGCCTGCCGGTCAGGCCACCGCCAAATCTTCCGGCACACAGAAATCCGAGGCGCCAGCCACGGTACCCAAATCGTGGCAGAAAGTGCCAATTCCGCCTTTGCGCGCTTTCAAGCCGCAGGAGCCCCGGCGCGTGGAGCTATCGAACGGCATGGTGCTCTTTCTTCAGGAAGATCACGAGCTGCCTTTGATCGATGGCACCATCCGCATTCGCGGCGGATCGCGCGATGAGCCTGCGGAAAAAGCCGGCCTGGTAGCCATCTACGCCGATACCTGGCGCACCGGCGGCACACAGTCCAAGACCGGCGACGAGCTGGACGATTTTCTTGAAGCCCATGCCGCGCGGGTGGAAGCCTCTGAAGGCGGCGACTCCACCTTCCTCGCCTGGTCATCGCTCAAGGAAAACTTTGACCAGGTCCTCCCTGTCGTGCTCGACCTGCTGCAGCACCCGGAGTTTCGCCAGAACAAAATTGACCTAACCAAGCAGCAATTTGCCAGCCTGATTTCGCGCCGCAATGACGATCTGGATGAGATTGCCTCGCGCGAATCCACCCGGCTGGCTTACGGGCCGGAGAATCCTTACGCCCGCATCGCCGAGTACTACACCATCTCTGCCGTCACGCGCGATGATCTGCTGGCATGGCACGCCCGCACCGTTGCGCCCAACAACATGATCCTTGGCGTCGTAGGTGACTTTGATTCCGCTGCCATGGAGCAGCGGTTGCGCCAGGCCTTTGCCGGCATGCCCCGCGGCGCCTCCATTCCTCCACCGCAGCTCACTTTCCGCGAACCGAAGCCGGGCATTTATTTCATCGAGAAGGGTGATGTGAACCAGAGCGCCATCCAGATGGTCGATCTCGGAATCGAACGCAACAATCCTGACTTCTACGCGATTGAAGTGATGAACCAGCTTTTCGGCGGCGGTTTCTCTTCCCGGCTGTTCGCCAATATCCGTACCAAGCAGGGGCTCGCTTATTCGGTAGGCGGTGGTGTCGGTTCTTCCTATGATCATCCCGGCATCACACACCTCGCCATGGGCACCAAGAGCGGAAGCACGGCTGCGGGCATTGAAGCCCTGCGCAAGGAAATGAAAGATCTGATTACCGGCGAGGTGAAGCCTGAAGAGCTAAAGAAAGCCAAGGATGCTCTGCTGAACTCCTTTGTCTTTGAATTTGACTCCAAGGAAAAGGTGCTCGCCGAACGCATGCGCTACGAATTTTACGGCTATCCGCCGGACTTCCTGGAGCGCTACCGGGCGGGCATCGAAAAGGTCACGGCAGCGGACGTCGACCGCGTGGCGCGTAAATATATCCATCCGGAAAAAATGGCCGTCTTGGTGGTAGGCAAATCCGCGGATTTTGATCGCGCTCTGGCGACCTTCGGAGAGGTCAAGACCATCGACATCACCATTCCGGAGAAGAAGCCGCAGCAGTGAAGGCTTGTCTCAGATCGCGATACATCGCCGCTTGCTACTGCGATTTTAGAGGGAGGCGCAGTACGATGGTCGGTCGTGCTCGCTCGGCGGCAAAGGCGCCGGTTCGGCCGTCGCCGAGATCCAGTTGGCTGTTGGCAACATACAAAAAGTCATTCCCGGCCACAACGCCCTGAATCGGACCTTCATATTCCGTGCGAGCCATCTCCAGGGTCTCAACTTTGGTGAGGCTCTTCCCGTTCGGGTTAAGTTGCAATCGGAGCACCCGCTCAGGCTTGGGACCGATTTGTACCGAGATAAGCGAGTCCCCGGCGCGCGAAAGCCCATCCATTCCAAATAGCCAGACACCCGAGGGTGCTTCCAACCGGTGTTTGCTCCTGGTGGCCACATCCACGGCCCACAGCCCGTCCACGTAGTCGGCCACGTAGAGCGTCCTTTCATCTCTGGAGAACGCAAGGCCTTGCGTTGCCGTGAAGCCGCTGGCCGGTATGAACGTCTCAAGCGAACCGGCGCCCGGCCGGAGCAGATAGATTCCCGAAGCGCCCGTATCGGAGATATATACATTTCCTGTATGATCCACCGCCAATGCATTCAGCAGGTGTCGCTTGCCATCGGCTGCGAGCATGGCTTTCCTGGCCAGCTTCCCGGATTTCAAGTCGAAGGCGAAGAGCCCGGTGCGGCCAGAATCTTCTTTTTGATATCCAAGCATGTACGGAGCCGCAGCGGTGGTGGCGTATAACAAATGCCGTGGAGAATCGATCGCCAGTGAATTGCCGGACATAAACCCATCCTGGCCCTGCTGGATGAAATCTGAGACAGCGCCCTGCCTGGTCCGGCGAAGGATCTTGCGCTGCCTTACGCTGGCGATATAGGTGGTGCCGGTTGCCGGATCGACGGCAATGCCGGTGGCCACGATGGCCGGATCGGTCAGCGTAAAGGCGATTTGGCTGCGAGCCAGCGGCTTGCGCAGCTCCGCCAGACGAGACGCGAAGCCGGCCCATTCCGGAGTTTTCCGGATGCCGTCGAAATCAGGATCAGTCTCCGCGCCGAGATCGACTTTTTGCGCGAGGAGCTGATCGAGACGGCGCACAGCTTCCTGAGTATTGCCCCGCAACGATTCCCCGCAAGCCACGTTGTACAACCATCGCAGATTCTCGGGCTCCAGCGCGAGGGCACGCTTTTCTAACGCGAGAAACTGGGCGTAGTCTTTTGCCTGGTAAGCCTTGATGGCTTCGGCATTGGCCGCGGCGGCGGTGGCCGGGGACTCCTGGGATGATGCCAAGCCCGTCAACAGGAGCCCGGAAAGCATCGCTAGAATGGCCGTTCTCATTCGCCTCACTTCCTCTAACTTCTCCTGGTCTTCAAAATTTCAAGATCGATTGTAACCGCCTCCTCCCAGGAATTCCCAAAAGTTAGACCCGCCCCGACCTTGTTGGGAAGCAGGCCAGGTGCGGGTTTGTCGGAAGCAAGAGGATTCCGTTTTTCAAAATAGCGGCTATTGAGGTTGTCATTCTCTAGGAATCGGCGGCGCTGCCCCGATGCAGTTTCAGTCTTAAAACCGCAACGCTTCCGAGCCGATTCTCTGCTTTTCGGGCCGGATTTCCATGTGTAAAGCTTCATTCATCAAAAAGTAATCTGCTGTTCATCTTTCCCAAGTTGAGACCTGTTATCCGTATATGCGGGTGGCGCGATGGTCCTCGGGACTCGCTCTTAAGTGACCTGAACGGGCTACAAGGTCGCCGCCAATCTCACAAAAATTCTGGAGGTACCAATGCTGCACCTCAGACGTCTTGGCATGCTGGGCTCACTTGCCCTCTTGGCTGCACTGTGCACCTTGAACGCCCGCGCGGAAGATAACCGTGGCGCAATCAAGACCGTTTTCGTGATCGCGATGGAAAACCACAACTGGACCCAGCCGGCCAACCAGTTTTCCGGCGGAATCCAGCAGATTTTTCAAAATCCCAACGCGCCCTTCATCAACAGCCTGGTGAACGGAACCGCGACCGCCACGATTAATGGCCATAAGGTCAATATCAGCGAGCAGGTGTCCTACGCCTCGAACTATCGCAATGCTCTGGCTACCGCGGGCGGCGCCAATCCTCACATTCACCCATCCGAGCCCAATTACATCTGGGCGGAAGCCGGCACGAATTTTGGTGTTTTCAATGATAACGATCCTTTTGCACCAGCGAGCGGCACCTTGCAGACCAGCAATGTGGACAATCAGCTGCACCTGACCCGTCTCTTGGATCGCTGCGGGGTGAGCTGGAAGTCATATCAGGAAGATATAGATCTGGTGCCGGACGGCACGTCTTTCGACAACGTGGTTCTGCCCCAGGCTCAATGGACGTCTCCGATCAAGAGCCACTCCGGAATTTTTGTCAGCGGCGTCAACCAGTTCAACGGCTCCGCGCAGTTCAATTACGCCGTAAAACACAATCCGCAGGCGTACTTCACCGACAGCAACGGCGGCAATGATCTTACAACCGCGAATCCTGAGCGTCTGCAATATGCTCCGTTGCAACAGCTGTTCCTTGATTTGGCCAGCAACAAGCTGGCGCAATACAACTGGATCACGCCAAACCAGTTCAACGATCAGCACACGGCACTCACGGGCGGGTTCAAGGGCGTGACTGGCGACGCGGCGAACATCCTGCAAGGAGACTTCTTCCTGCAGCAGGTGATTCCCGTGATCATGGCTTCCAAGGCCTACAACGACCATGGCGCGATCATCATCTGGTGGGACGAAGCCGAGGGCGACGGCGTCTCCGGCGACAACCCGGATGACCTGACCCACACGATTGGCGAGATCGTTATTTCTCCCGAAGCTCATCCCAATGAGGGCGGCGTTCCTTTTGCCAGCGATGTGTTCCTCACCCACTCGTCCGATCTGCGCACCATGCAGGAAATCTTCCACGTGACGAGACCGTTCTTCCTGGGTGACGCAATCCACGCGAACGATCTTTCCAGCCTGTTTGCCGAAGGCGCGATTCCACGCGGCGACCGCGATGGCGACGATGATCGCGGTGGTTGCAGAGGAGATCGCGACGACCGCTAGAACCAGATAGCTTCATCGCCTGACGTTTCAACTGGCGCAGAGATCGAAACAACCTGAGATCTCTGCGCCATTCGTTTTTCCAGCCGTAGCAACGATCAACTCATGCCTGGGACGAAGCGTTTGCATCCTGTTTCGGACGGGCTTATCATGGCGCGGTTCGCGGGAAGCGAGTTCGAGAATCGCATGCTGCAATTCTTGCTTCGGCAGAAAGGTGGTCCCCATGATTCGTATGCTGCTGCTGTGCGCAATGCTGTTCCAGACTTCAACGCAAGCGACACTGAAGCCTGCCATCGATAATGACCGGGTTACCGTGCGCGATGCTTCCGATTACACCGTAGCGGCTCAACCACTCGATGCCGTGGTTGTCTCTGCCTCGGGCACTGCGACCTTCCTTCCTAAAGGCGCAAAGGCGAAGATTTTCGGTCATTTGCTGGTAATCGACCTGAAGGATCATCCCGTGCCGCCGATAGAAAATAAGACCGGCTATCCTCTCGGCTTTCCCCGCCCGGGATCGAAAAAGCTGCTGGAGAACGCGCGCGTCATCGTATGGGATTACACCTGGCAGCCCAATGTGGCTACGCCGATGCACTTCCACGATAAAGACGTCGTAGCGTGGTTCCTTGAGGATGGTGATCTGAGTTCAACCACTCCGGATGGAAAGTCCACGGTAACCCAATACACTGCCGGTACTGTAAAGTTCAATGCCCGTGACCGGACGCACACGGAAACGCTCATCAAGGGAAAACAGCGCGCGATTATCACCGAGCTGAAGTAGGCTGGCGGATCAATTCTGTCGCTCGCTCCAAACCGCCAGTGGCCATCGTTTCACCGGACGGTTTTCTGCGTCTGAGGCACGCGGTTCGGCACGCAAGCCGGCCACGTTCGAATGCAAAAATCAAAGCCGTGTTTCCGCATTGCTCAGAAGCTTGCGGGAACACGGCGATTTCTTCTAAGCAGAGAGTGTGAGGGCGAGCCCGGCTTGCGTGGCGAGCCCGCTGCTCCTGGAGCTGAAAAAATCTGAAGTGATACCAAGTTCCGTGGCGGTTTGGAGCGAAGCAACAGAATTGAAGCCTATATCCTGGCTTTCACGCAATGCTTTTCAAACGCCTGTTTCAGCCGGGAGGCGATGGTCATCGGGTCGCTGACCTCAATGTCGCTGCGCTGCATCATGTAAACCAACCGGCCATCGCGCAACAAGGCGATGGATGGCGAAGACGGAGGATAACCGGTGAAATGCTGCCGGGCAGCTTCGGTTGCCTCGCGGTCCTGGCCGGCAAACACGGTGATCATGTGGTCCGGCCGCACGCCGCTCTGGATGGCCGCGCGCACCCCGGGGCGCATGCGTCCTGCGGCGCACCCGCAGATAGAATTCACCACCACCATCAGCGTTCCCTTCTGCCGGATGGCGTTTTCCACGTCCGTCGCTGTACGCGCCTCATCAATGCCTGCACCGGTAAGCTCCTGGCGCATCGGCGCTACCATTCCTTCTGGATACATTCCTTTTCCCCTCCAACATATGATCTCATCTTCAATTTTAGCAAGAACTGCTCTGGTTATGCTGGTGTCTTTCCCCTCGCCCGCAAGACAATCAACGGCCGTTGCCGTCCGCGCCGATAACCGCCATGAATCGTGTAAAATAGAGTTCTCCTGTCACGGTGGGTATAGTTCAGTGGCAGAACGCCAGACTGTGGCTCTGGATGTCGTGGGTTCGACCCCCACTACCCACCCCAACATCTTCTTTATTCTTTAGATCCGTAGCAGTCCATCAAGCTCTGACGGATTCGGCAAGTCCTGGTTCTTGTGAGTCCTGGTTCTTGTGAGTCCTCGTTCTTGTGAGTCCTCGTTCTTGTGCCACAATGATCGCCCAGGCGTTCGCAAGCGACGGAGGACGAACAACGCATATGTCAAGAAACGTGCTATCGGTCGGTACGCTCTCAGCCCCACACGGGCAAAAGCAGTATGGTGTGAACGAATTTCTAGTCCAACGCCAGCCTTACCGGCTTCCGATGTGGCTCATCAATGGAGTCGGCGAAGGGCCGACGCTCGTCGTGACTGCTGGCGTCCACGCGGCTGAGTACGCCAGTATCGCCGCCGCACTCGAACTCGGACGTTCTCTTGATCCGGGAAGCCTTTCCGGGCGCGTGATCGTGGTGCCGATTGTGGATGTGCCGGCGTTCAGTGCGCGTTCTATTTACGTGTGCCCTCTCGACGGCAAAAATCCAAATCGCGTATTTCCCGGTAATCCGCAGGGTAGCGCTTCCGAACAGATCGCCGATTGGTTGTTTCGCAACGTAATGTCGCAAGCGAATTATTACGTAGATTTACATGGCGGAGATCTGATCGAAGCATTGGTTCCGTTCACGATTTTCTATCGCTCCGGCGATATGCGTGTTGACGAAGCGTCGCTGGCAATGGCCAAGGTCTTCGGCATTCCTTTTCTGGTGTGCAGCGAGACCCCCGGGTCAACGTTCTGCGCGGCATCACGCGCAGGCATCCCGTCCATCCTGACTGAGGCCGGCGGACAGGGAATCTGGACCGCCGAGGATGTCTTCTGCCATACGAATGGCCTCAACCGCCTGATGCGCCACCTGAAAATGATTCCAGGTAATGCTCCGGACACCGTGCCGTGCACACTTCTCGAACACTTCCTTTGGTTGCGCAGTGAACACGAAGGTTTCTGGTATCCCGCGATCGCGGTCAACGATCGAGTCAAGGCCGGGCAGAATTTGGGCTACATTAAGGATTGCGAAGGGCACGTGCTGCAAACGGCCATCAGCCCAGCCGATGGCATCGTTCTTTTCATCGTCTCGTCATTAGCGATCAACCGAGGTGATCCTTTGTTGGCAGTCGGCGCCTGACGGCGTAGTCAGATATATACGCTGACCCGTTACTCGCGCTTCCGGTAGCCGCAACTCGCGTTAAAGCCCTCCTTGGCAGTCACGCATATAAAAACCATGTGCGATTTCCGTCAGGAAGCGACGCTGCGCCTTCAAAACTCAACCGCTCTTTCGCAATCCAACTGCCGGTGTCGCTTTACCTGCAGCAGACGCAGAAACCCGCCGCTTGGTTCTGTTTAATTCCTGCGCAGTCCGTTTGCCGTTCTTTTTTGCATTGACAGCCGGGATGTGCGAGAGGAGAATGCAGCACGGGCTGAGTGGACCGAAGTCGGGTCGTATGCGTGCATGCGGCCTCCAGATCTTTGGGGAAAGGGTTGTTTCACATGATCTCCCGTCGCTCTGCGCTATATTGGCTTGGGCTCTCCGCTGGCGGAGCCGGCGCGCTCAATACATTTTCCGCATTCGCAAAAAACATGCCACCCGAAAATGGGACGCGCGTGATCGCATGGGAAAGCTTTTGCGTCAGCGGTGCCGCTCAGGAGCAGCATCTTCGCTCCTATATTGCTAAAACGTTGCTTCCCTGCGTGAACCAGTTGCGCAGCACCCCCAGAATGTGCCTTGAGGCTGTCGTCGCGCCTCATACACCACAAACGCTGCTGCTCACGATGTACTCCAGTTTCAATGAGATGCTCGACGTGCGTGCCCGCATCGCGTCTGATCCGCACGTCCGCCGCGCCTGGGCGGGAATGGAGTCGGCGCAGGTGCTCGATGAGGTTCGATCTCAGGTGTTGATCGTCAGCGAGGATTCGGTGCGATTCCCGGCAGAGGCGGCGTTCGCCAAGACGGGCTTATTCGAAGTTCGAACCTGGCATGCACCCGCGTGGCACGAGGGGCCGGCGCCAGAAGTTAGATCCGTTCTCAGCCGTATTGGCGTTGATCCGATTGTGGCGGGAGCTACGGTTGCCGGTGAACATCTGCCGCGGTTTACTTACGTGGTCCCGTTTGACGACCTGGCTGCCCGCGAGCAGGCATGGTCCAGGCTGGATGGAGACGCGCAGTGGATGGAGATGCAGCGGGTGTCCATGAACAGATTCGGATCCGGCGCGAGGACGACCGCAAAGGCGATTTATAAACTCGCTCCCTATTCGCCGTTGGGTTAGGCGGAGGAACTTACAGATGAGCTGGGTTTTCAAGATTTTCCCCTCGATTGGCGTCGCCAGGATCGGCAACTGCCCTGATGATTCAACGTCCGGGTTCTACGTGGGACCTGAGATTCCGGGGTCAGTGATTGTTCCCCCGAATGGCTACAAGGACGCGCAGGGTCGTGTGCGCCGCCAGGCCGCCCGTTTCCGCATTTACGGCTGGGAAAACGGCGTGTTTATGGGCGAGATTACCTCATCCGTCGCCAACATCACCTGGACAGTCGAACTCGCGAACACGAAGGCAGCATTTAACGCGTTCGCCGGTATCGGCCATACAGGCCCACTCCGCAACGCATCGGTTACCGATCGCAGCTCCCTCATGATTACACCCGGGCCTCGCACGATCACCGGTCCCAACGGCGCCGCGCTCTTCGATACCGGTCATTTCATGGGAACCCCAGTGCCGCTCGGAGAAATTCAAACCGACGGAAGCGGCCGTCTTCTCGTACTCGGCGGATTCGGTTCTTCCAGTTCGCCCACCAACGCGCCGCTCGTGCAGTTTGCCAACAACGACGGCTGGCACGATGACGTTTCCGACGGTCCGGTGACCGCGACGGTGACACTTCACGGCAATCAAACCGTTCAGGCCAGCGGCGCGTGGGTGATCTGTCCTCCGCCGCGTTTTGCACCGCCGATCTTCCATATCATTAGTCTCTACGACGCGCTGTTGCAGACCGCGGTCGATCGCCTGGGCTACCAGGTGCCGGCGACCCCGTCGTTCACAAACGATATCTACCCTATCCTGAAGCGCGCGATAGACTATCAGTGGGTTACTACCAAAATCGGCAACAACCATAACCCGCTACAAACCGTTATTCCGCCGCCGGCCACCGCCGACCAGCGAAACCTCGTATTCCAGGCGTTGCGCAATCCGGCCATTACCCCCACGGTAGATACTCCACATCTCATGCCGGCCGTTTGGACGGATTTCTTCGCCGATGTCTTCGGGATCAGAGGTCACGGAGGCCCGAACACCGGTCATTGGGCGAACCATGCGTTGACTCCGACGCAGTACAATGCGATGAAAAACTGGGCTGCCGGTAATTTCATCAATGATTGGGTTGGACCTCCTGCGCCCGCTACAAACATCACTCCTGACGGCCTTACTCGCGCGGCTCTGGAGAACTGCAGCGGCGGTCCGTTTTTCCCTGGAATCGAGACCAGCTTTTTCACCCGCGATGTGTACCCGTATGTCGAACCCTTCCGGCTCGATGGGACTCAACTGAGTGCCGGTGACCTCAGCAAGCAGCAGGCTATACCCTGGCAGGCAGACTTCTTCGACTGCGCCTTCCAATCTCCTTTATCCTGGTGGCCGTCGGCACACCCCGACAACGTCTTTACTGCGACCTCCAACAATTACGTGGCGTGGGACCGAGGTCTGAACAGTTTTCAGGACATGGTGAATTTCTGGAGCGGTCTGGGGTTCCTTGTGCAGAGTGGCGATGCAGTCATCGAAACCGAGCGAACGCTCTAACCCTGACCGCCGTGAGGCATTGCTTTGACGTTTTAGTGGCCGGCGGCGGACCCGCCGGTGCGGTCACCGCGCTCGATCTTAGCCGCCGTGGGTTCCATGTTGCGTTGATCGAGCAATCCGCCTACGAGAACGTTCGCGTTGGCGAGACGCTGCCACCAGACGTGCGCAAACCTTTGGTCGAGCTGGGTGTCTGGGATCGATTTCTCTCGTCCGATCGACTGGAGTCTTACGGTATCCGCTCTTCGTGGGAGTCGCCGGCCGCGCGCCATCGCGATTTCCTTTTCAATCCGTATGGTTGCGGCTGGCACGTTGATCGCGCCCGCTTTGACGCCATGCTGGCAGGCGCTGCTGCCGACGCCGGAGCCGAGCTGCTCCTCTCCGCCCATGTGAAATCCTGCACCATGACGGGCGATCAGTGCCGGCTCGACGTGACTCATGACAAAAACAACGTCACCTTCTCTGCCCGCATGTTGGTAGACGCCACGGGACGCAAGGCTCTGCTCGCCAGCCGGTTGGGAGCGCAGGCCGATGTGGCGGACCGGCTGATCGGGGCAGTTACGTTTTGTAAGCTCTCCGAACCAGCGCAGTGGGCTTTGATCGAAGCCGTCGAAGACGGGTGGTGGTACTCTGCCCCACTGCCAGATGCCCGTATGGTCTTTGCCTACATGACCGATTCCGATCTATGGAATGCCGGCACTTGGCATAAGCTGATTGAACTGGCGCCCTTGACCTTCGAGCGCGCCGGACGCGGACGGATTCCCACGCCTACTTTGGTCATCTCGGCCGGCTCCCTGGTGCGCCGTCCCCTTGTCGGCGCGAATTGGATAGCTACGGGCGACGCGGCCCTTGCGTTCGATCCGCTCTCCGGGCAGGGCGTACTTAAATCTATCGAGACTGCAACTCAATGTGCCGCGGCAATTGCCCGCCATTTTGCAGGCGACCCAAACGCCCTTGGGTCCTACGACAACTGGGTGCAGGAAACCTACCAAGCCTATCTGTCTGTGCGCCGTCATTTTTACGGCGCCGTGCTGCACTGGCCCAATTCGCAATTCTGGCAGCGACGACAATCCAGCTAAGCTTACGCCGATCAGCTCGAACATTTTGGCAAGGACAAGAAGGATGCGCTTGCGAAAGTTATGGATGCAGTGGGCCGCGTCCCGGCCGTCAAGTACCGTATCGAAGCGGCAAAGTATCGCGCCGAAGCTGCGCGCCTGCGTGATCAGCTGGCCCAAGTCGAAAACCAAAACCAGTCCTGCTCCGGCTTCCCTTCTCACTAGCCTGCACTCGTTTATTGAGCCTAAGCTCGCAGGCAGGTTGGTCCCACTACCTGCTCAACTTTTCAATTCCTTACAAAACCATGGTCTATTTGATATGCCGATAGTCTCCGCTGGCCCGTCCCTGGTGCTAAAATAGCGTCCCTTCTAAGTGCATCGGGTTCATCCGCGCGGGGTGATTCGCATGAGGAAAACTGTCGTCTGTTTCCTACTCAAAATTATTGTCCATTACTCAACGAACATACTTAGGGCGCTGGTGTTTTGTGCTTGTTTTGGCACGTGCATTACCTCTTTAATCGCGCAAGCCACCGGGCATGCGGCCGCCTCTGATGGCATTGCTAATCCTGCTCTGGTAACCATGGCACAGCAACCGGCGCCAATGCCTCTGCTCCAGCCAGGAAAGCCCATTGAACGTGAATTGTCCGGCGCGGAAACTCACTGGTATCGCCTCGACGTTCCGGAACACCAGTATGCCAAAGTTGTCGTGGAGCAGCGTGGCGTCGATGTCACAGTGCAGGTGCTGGACAACACGGGTGCGGTGCTGGCCGAGTACGACTCGGAAAGCAGGCTCACCGGCGTCGAAAAGCTGGGCATCGCAGCAGACTCGACGGCTGTGTATCAGCTGAAAGTCAAGGCAAGCTACCCGAAAATTGCTGCCGGCCGCTATCAAATTCAAATCGGGGAACAGCGTGCCGCTACAGACAAGGACCAGGCGGAATTCGAGGCGCATAAGCTCGCTACCCGTGCAGCCACTCTACGCGACTTCGGCGGAACGGAAGAAGCTCTCAACCTGACGCAGCGAGCTCTCGAAGACGCGGAAAAGTCGTTGGATCCTGACGATGCATACATCGGCGAGCTGGCCATGCGGGTTGGTCAGTTGGCGCTCATCCGAGGCAACCTCGAGAATGCTGATGCAATGCTGAGTCGCTCGATCGCCGTGTACGAGGAAGTGGCGCCAAAGCAGGATCCTCGAGAAGGCCTGGCTCTGAGTTATCTGGGAGGGACGTATAAAGCCAGATACGACATGATCAAGGCCGAGCAATACGAAGAGGAAGCACTGGACATCTTCCGAAAAACGCTGGGCGAAGAGCATCCTTGGGTTGCAGGCTCCCTCGCAGACATATCTGTCTATCGCCTGCGGCGAGGTGATGTTACGGCAGCTCAGTCGAGGCTTAAAGCCGCATCCGCCATTGCTGATAAGACACTCGAACCCGACGACGCTATCTCGCTCAAGTTGACGCACGATCTCGGGCATGTCTATCTCGAACAGAACGACTACGACCGCGCAGAGCCCCTGACCGAAAAGGCTCTGGAAGGGCTGGAAAAGAAATTCGGGCCGAACTCTTACATGCTGGCGCCATCCCTGCAGAATCTGGGATCCATTGCGCGAGTGAAAAAGCAATACACGCGCGCTCTGGAGTTGCTGGAACGGGCCGAAGCCATTCGGAAAAGGGAAATAGGAGCTACGAATCCCGACACGGCCGGCCTATTGATCAACATTGGCAACGTCTATTGGGACCAGAACGAGCTGACCAAAGCTGCCGAATACTTCCAGCGCGCTCTCGGTATTCTGCAGACTTCAGCCGGCCCGTACCATGCCCTGACCCGCGCTGCGATTACCAATCTGGCACAGCTATATGGCGAGATGGGCGACAAGCCTCACGCCCTGGAATACCAGCAGCGAACGGCCGAAGTAGTCGATAAGGAAATCGAATTCAACCTTGCTACCGGCTCGGAAAGACAAAGGCTGGCTTACAGCAAATGGATGGCAGTCCGAACAGATCTCATCGTTTCATTCCATATTCAAACAGCTCCGCAAGACAAAGCCGCAGCCGAGCTGGCTGCCCTCACGATTTTGCGGCGAAAAGCCCTGGTACTGGATTCAATGTCGGGAAACCTCGCGGCCATTCGAGCACACATGAAGCCCGACGATCAGAAGTTGATTGACGAGCTCGGCGGTACAGACACCCAACTGGCCAAGATCGCACTCAGCGGTCCGGGAAACGCGCGACCTGGGGAATACCTTCAGCAACTTCATCGCCTGGAAGAAAAAAAAGAAGAACTTGAACGTGATATCAGCGAGAAAGGCTCAGGCTACTTCGAGAAAATGGACGCAATCACCCTGGAGGCGATCCGGTCCGCAATCCCCGGCGACGCCGTACTGGTTGAATTCGCGATTTATCATCCCGATTTTTCAGGTCAGCATCTTCTAGAGGGGTCTTACGATCCGCGCTACTGCGTCTACATCATCCGCCATGAAGGCGACATTCAGTGGGCTGACCTGGGCAAAACGAAAGAAGTGGACAAAGTGGCTGACGCTCTGCGGCAAGCCTTGCAAGACCCAGGCCGCAAAGATGTACAGCAGCTGGCGCACGCCGCCGACGCAAAAATCTTCAAGCCCATTCGGCCCCTGGTGGGCGACGCGACTCATCTCCTGATCGCGCCCGATGGGGAACTTGATCTCATCCCGTTCGAGGCACTGCTGGATGAGCAGAACCGCTACCTGGTGCAGCAGTTTTCCGTTACCTACCTGACCACGGGGCGCGATCTGCTCCGCCTGCAGAAGCCACGCCCCAACAACAACCCGCCGTTACTGGTCGCCGATCCGTTGTTTGATTCGCCGGGAAATAAGCTGCTGGTTAAAACGGCAAAACCGGTTCTGGGAACCGCGGCCACCGGGCGCCGAAGCATCACCTCCGGGCAAAAACTCTCCGATATCTACTTTGCTCCTCTCATCGGTTCTGAACGAGAGGCGCGGGCGATTCATGCTCTATTCCCCGACGCACAAATGCTCACCGGAGCTGATGCCACCAAGGCTGCTCTTGAACAAGTGAACGCGCCAAGAATCCTGCACATCGCCACCCATGGTTTCTTCCTGGAGGACCAAGGAAATGCAACGCCAACGGGCACAAAAACAGGTGTTGCCGCCGGCGAACTGGAAAATCCTCTCATGCGTTCGGGGCTGGCTCTGGCGGGCGCAAATTCCAACCATGATCAGGTTGGCGGCGGCATACTCACAGCCCTGGAAGCATCGAACCTGAACCTCTGGGGAACGAAGCTGGTAACCCTCTCCGCCTGCGACACGGGAATCGGCGACGTTAAGAACGGCGAAGGCGTCTACGGATTGCGGCGAGCGTTTGTCCTGGCCGGCGCCGAAACCCTGGTGATGAGCCTTTGGCCGGTAAGCGATGAAATCACGCGCGAGATGATGACCTCGTATTACACCGGTCTGAAAAGAGGATTAGGGCGGGGCGAAGCGCTTCATCGCGCGCAACTCGCCATGCTCAGGCAAAAGGGGCATACCCATCCGTTCTATTGGGCCAGCTTCATCCAATCAGGCGAATGGGCCAATCTGGACGGTACAAGGTGATCGCTGCACACGAGAATCCTGGTTTCTTCGTTGCTGTTGACCCGCCACGGCCCGGGGCCAGCATCGCGAGTGGCTGGCGAGAAGCCCGGGAAGTGATAGTATTCACTAACAAGTTCTTTGTCACACCCATGAAACTGCCCGGAATTACTCTGAACTGCTGGCTTAATCCTTTATGCGATGAGGGCGGCCCCGGCCGTGCGCGAGCTTTCACAGCGCTGTGTGGTCTGCTTCTGGCGACCATCGGTCCATCTGGAATTCTCTGCTCGGGTGCTGTCGCACAGCAGGTTGCCCCGCCGGCTCCGGTCGTGGTTCAGCCGGGAGCGCCCGGAAGCCCCAGCAAGCGATTACCTGCGTCCACAACCGCAAAGCTGCCGCCACGTTCGCCGGCCGACGTGGAGTTCATGCAAGGCATGATCATGCATCATGCCCAGGCGGTAGAAATGACGGCGCTGATCCCTTCACATACCAAGAATAAAGAACTTCGCTTGCTCGGAGCCCGCATCAGCAGCTCCCAGACGGATGAAATCAACTTCATGAAACGATGGCTCACTGCGCGGGAAGAACCGGTCTCCATGGCAATGCCGGGAATGCCCGGCATGGATAAGTCTGGCCATCCGATGCCTCTTATGCCCGGCATGCTTACACCCGAACAAATGGAGGCGTTGCGCAAAGCGCAGGATGCCGAATTCGATCACCTGTTTTTGACCGGAATGGTTCAGCATCACAACGGTGCTTTGACAATGGTGAAGGACTTGTTTGACGCCGCCGGCGCCGGCCAGGACGCTGAGGTGTTCAACTTCGCCACGGACGTGGATACCGGCCAGCGTGCCGAAATCAGAATTATGCAAGCAATGTTGGAGAAGAAAACTCCAGAGGAGAAACAATGAATCGAGTGCCCTGTATCGCTTTTCGTCTGGCGGTCGCCGCAATCATCTTATTTTTTGGTTTCAACCGGCAGCATGCACAAGCGCAGACCCCGACGCCGACTCCGGCCCCGGCTGCACAGCAAGCCGACGGGGACAACGGGAACCCGTTTGCTCCAGAAGCTGCTCCCGCACTGCCCCCGGGCATGACGGGATCCGATGCAAACGATCCTCGTGCCAAGCTCGCCCCGGGCCTCTATAACGCAGGCGAAGCATCGATGGGCATGAAGCATCTCGTGCTTCTCAAAAAGCCTGAGGCATTTCAACTCAGCTCCACCGATCCCGACGATCCCAAGGTGCAGAAGACGCTGAGCCAGCTCCGCGGAGGCAGTCTCGCGAAGATCCCGAAGCCGATGCAGCTGGTGATCGCGCAGCTTGCTTTCGCCAACTCAGATCTTGCGTTCCAGGGAAACCACCTCTTCCAGGGAAACTTCTACGGTGTAAACATCTTTGACATTTCCAATCCGGCAAAAGCCACCCTGCTGACTTCGCTGGTATGCCCTGGCGGCCAGGGTGACGTTTCGGTGTACAAGAACCTGCTCTTCATGTCGGTAGAGATGCCTAATGGGCGGCTGGATTGCGGCACGCAGGGCTTTCCTCCTGATCCTGCCCCACCGGCAAGCGAGGAGAAGGAGCAGAAACGTCCGTTGCCTTCCGCGCAGAAGGACCGTTTCCGCGGCGTAAGAATCTTTGATATTTCTGACATTAAGAATCCCAAACAGGTTGGGGCCGTGCAGACATGCCGTGGATCGCACACTCACACTCTCGTGGTCGATCCCAACGACAAGGACAATGTTTATATCTACGTGTCGGGTACATCGTTTGTCCGCCAGCCCGAAGAGCTGGCCGGCTGCTCGGGTGAAACTCCGGACAAGGATCCGAATACAGCGCTGTTTCGCATCGAGGTGATCAAGGTTCCGGTGGCCCACCCGCAGGACGCGAAGATTGTCTCCAGCCCCCGGGTATTCATCGATGCACGTACGGGCGCGATGAACGGTCTGAATAATGGTGGAACTCACGGCAAGAAGGGCGCAGAGAAGCCGAAAGATACTGACCAGTGCCACGACATCACTGTGTATTCGGCCATCGGCCTCGCAGCGGGCGCGTGCTCCGGAAACGGCATTCTGCTCGATATCAAGGACCCGGTGAATCCCAAGCGCGTGGACGCGGTCAACGATCCCAACTATTCCTACTGGCATTCAGCTTCGTTCTCCAACGACGGAAGCAAAGTGGTGTTTACCGATGAGTGGGGCGGCGGCCTGGGCGCGCGTTGCCGTGCCAATGACCCGAATAAGTGGGGCGCAGACGCAATCTTCGCACTGCAAAATGACAAGCTGACGTTCCAGAACTATTACAAGATGCCGGCTGCGCAGGGTGACACGGAAAACTGCGTGGCGCACAACGGATCGCTGATTCCTGTTCCCGGCCGCGATATCGAAGTTCAGGCCTGGTATCAGGGCGGCATCTCCGTTGTGGACTTTACTGACGCAGCTCACCCGCAGGAAATTGCCTACTTCGATCGTGGGCCCATTGATCCAAAAATGCTGGTGCTGGGCGGCGATTGGTCAGCCTATTGGTACAACGGCTACATTTACGGCTCTGAGATCGCGCGCGGCCTGGATGTGTTCGAACTCACGCCCACCAAATTCCTGACGCAGAATGAAATCAACGCTGCCAAGGCGGTCAAGGTAAAAGAGCTGAACGTGCAAAACCAGCAAAAGCTCGTATGGCCGGCCAAACTGGTGGTGGCCAAGGCATATCTGGATCAATTGTCGCGGTCGCAGGCTCTGCCGGCGGATAAGATCGCGGCTCTCGAAAAGGCCATTCACACCGCTGAAACTTCACACATGAGCAAGAACGCCGTAGCGAAGCTGAACAGCATGGCAGCGTCGTTGGCAAAAGAAGCCGGTGCGGTCAAGAACCAGGCGGACTCCGCACGGCTCAATGCTTTAGCCAAAATCCTGCAGCATCCCGCCGCGTAATCGTTCACAGGGCTGGGCTCGTTAGTAACCATTTCTCGGCGGCATGAGGCGAATCACGCTACTTGCCGCCGAACTCTTTTGCGCCACGGACGTGGTCCAGATGACTCCCGCCAATAGATTGTCTTTTTGAGGGCGATCTCGCAACCCCTCAGAGCCGCTTAACGCACTACGTCCCACTCACATAGAATAGATTCATGGACAAGATCTCCATGAAACTATCCCTCGCCGCAGTATTCACCCTGTTGCTTGTCGCCTCGTGGGTTTCCAACTCAGCGCAGGAGCAAGCCGCAAAGCCTGTGGCTCACGGCATTGCCCTTGCGAATATGGATCGATCCGTGGTGCCGGGCGATGATTTCTACGCTTTCGCCAACGGCGGCTGGATCAAGCGCACTTCTATTCCGCCGGACCGCGCCGGCGTGGGCGTCTTTACCCGTCTTTCCGACATAGCCAACAAGCGCACAGCTGACTTGATTGCGGAAGCCGCCAAGTCTTCCGCGCCGGCAGGTTCCAGTGAGCGGCAGATCGCCGATCTCTACAACTCGTACATGAATGAAGCGGCCATCGACTCACGCGGCCTGGCGCCGCTGCAGGCCCATCTGGATTCAATCAAGGCCATCAAGGACAAGAAAGAACTGGCGCATGCTTTGGGAGAGACTCTGCGCGCCGACGTGGATGCCCTGAACAACACCAATTTCCATACTCCCAATTTGTTCGGACTGTGGACCGCGCCCGGCTTCAACGATTCCGAGCACTACGCGGCCTATCTGCTGCAGGGCGGCCTCGAGCTTCCCGATCGCGAATACTACCTCGACGATTCGCCGCACATGCGCGAATTGCGTAGCGCTTATCAGATCCATGTCTCGGCGATGCTGAAGCTGGCTGGCTTCACAGACACCGATGCCCGCGCCAAAGCCATTTTTGACCTGGAGCATTCCATCGCGGAGAAGCATCTCACCCTGGCCGAGAACGACGATATCCACAAAGCCAACAATACCTGGAAGCAGTCAGACTTCGACGCGAAAGCTCCGGGCCTGGATTGGGCGGAGTACTTCCGCGGCGCGGGCCTGGAAAAGCAGGCAGAGTTCACGGTCTGGCAGCCAACAGCGTTTGCCGGTGAGTCCGCGCTGGTGGCATCTGTGCCGCTCGATACTTGGAAAGACTGGCTGGCCTATCACCTGATAGAAAATTACGCCCCCTTTCTACCCAAGGCAGTAGCCGAAGAACGATTCAACTTCTTCGGCAAAACGCTCTCCGGCGTACCGCAACAGCGCCCACGCTGGCAAAGAGGGGTGTTTGTTGTCGATGGCATGCTCGGTGATGCGGTGGGAAAGATCTACGCAAACAAATATTTCTCGCCGCAGGCAAAAGCGCAGGCCGAGGCAATGGTGAAAAATATCACTGACGCCTTCCGCAAGCGTATTGACGCTCTTACCTGGATGAATCCTGCCACTAAGGCCGAAGCCAAGACCAAACTCGATGCACTTTACGTAGGCGTTGGGTATCCCGAGCACTGGCACGACTACACGGGCCTGGAGATCAAGCCAGACGATATTTTCGGCAATATATGGCGGGGCAATTTGTTTGAATATCATCGCCAGGTCAACCGGCTGGGCAGCAAGGTGGATCGCCAGGAGTGGTCCATGTCACCACAAACGGTGAACGCCGTGAATCTGCCTTTACAGAATGCCCTCAACTTCCCGGCTGCGATTTTGGAACCACCGTTTTTTGATCCGAAAGCTCCCGCTGCGGTGAACTATGGCGCCATCGGTGCGGTGATCGGCCATGAGATCAGCCACACCTTTGACAGTGAAGGCGCAGCCTTTGACGCCAAAGGCCGCGTGCGCAACTGGTGGACAGAGGCCGATCTGGCGCACTTTAACGCCGCTACGGCCAAACTCGCCGCGCAGTACGATACCTACACGCCGTTTCCCGATCTGCACGTGAAAGGCGAGCAGACGCTGGCAGAAGACATTGCGGACGTGGCCGGCCTGGCCGCGTCGTATGATGGCTATCGCGCATCGCTGGGCGGGAAACCCGCGCCGCAGCAGGCTGCATTCTCCGGCGATCAACAGTTCTTTATTGCCTTTGCCCAGAACTATGGATCAAAAACCCGGGACGCCGCGCTCCGCCAGCAGATCATGACCGATTCGCATGCTCCGGGACAGTTTCGAGCTGCCACCGTACGCAACATCGACGCTTGGTATCCGGCGTTCAACGTGAAGCCCGGACAAAAGCTGTATCTGAGCGAACAGGAGCGAGTGAGGATCTGGTAGCCGGTCTCGGTCATTGCACGATCGCAAAGAACTAGATATCCGCTATAGTCACCGCGATTACGGCGGAGTAAGGGAGAGTATGACTGCGCTTCAGGTGCTTCGCACCGCGATATGCTAAACTATTCTTTTCAAGGACATACGTCAGAACAATAAGCATGCTCTTCTCCAAAGAATATGTCGGGTATCTAGCCCGGCAGGTGGCCCAAAAACTGATCGCTGGCGAATTTATCGAGGCTGAAAGCGTCAATGAGGTCTCTACGGCGCTGAATACTGCTCTGCTCGAAGAGCTGCAGCTCGAAGACCGTATTAATGATGAAGTGCGGCTGATCCTGGAGCAATACCAGGACGAGATGCAGAAGGCAGGCGCCAGCTACCAGGAAATGTTCAAAAAAGTGAAGGGCGAGCTGGTGCGCAAATATAAGGCGGTGCTGTGAGGCTCTCTCGTGACAAGGTAAACAAGCTGGCGCACAGCGTAGCCGACGCCCTGACTGCCATGGACCAGGTGGAATTTATCGAGGACCCAAACTCCATACGCATGGAGGCTCGGCGCATTCTGGAAGAACTGCTGGCCGCGGAAGAGAAGATCGATCATGCCGCGCGGCAAAAAATCGAGAGCCAGCGCCGCACCATCACCGAAGGCACCCAGGAATGGGACATTCTCTATCGCAAGTACTACAACGAGGAAGTCAAGAAGCTGGGAATCTAGGCAAAGAAAATCATCCGACGATCAGTAGCCCGCCAGATGCCGCTCCTGCGGCGTCATCTGCGCCCATAGTTGATCCATATTTCTCTGGATCCACGTGTTGGCCGGCTCCAGCTCGTGGGCGGAATTAAACCAGCGATAAGCCATCACGCGGTCCTGCTTCACGCAGTGGCCGCTGGAGTATAGAGCCGCCATCTGGATCGCGGCTCCTGGATCATTCTTTTCCGTCGCCGCGCGCAGATAGAGCAAGCCCTGTTCACAATTCTGCGGAACGCCGCGCCCCTGCAGATACTGTTGCGCGCGAATCAACGCCGCGCTCGGTTTGTGGTCAGGGCGAACTTCGATGACTTTTGTATCGGGGATGGATTTCGCGTCGTCGCTGGGTTTCGCATCGTCGCTCGATTTCGCATCATCGCTCTTGGCGGCTTTGTTGTCGTCATTGCTCGCGACCAACGCCGTGGGCTCGGCGTTTGCCTTTGGAACCACGGAAGGAATCTCGCTGTCAGCCTGGACTTTGGCATCGTCCTTCGCAGCAGCATCAGTGCTTCCGCTGTCCTTTGCCGACGGGTCCTTGGACTGATTGGCTGGCTGGCCAGCGTTGGCAGGCGCAGGCGGCTGGTTATTGCTCTGCGGACCGGGTGAGGCTGCAGGCTCCGCCTTCGCCGGCGCAGGCTTCGGGTTGGCCTTCAAATTCGACCGCCACTGCACAAATATCAGTCCGATGATGGCAGCGAGAACCACGAGAAGGATCAGCTTGCGCAACCCGCCGTGCGAGGGCTCGTCTTCCAGCAGATATTCACCACCCTCTTCCGTCTGTGAGTTCAACCCCAGAAATGACGGGCCGCTGATTTCGGAACGAGTGCTTTCCGAATGCACTCGACGCGGATCTCTGATTTCAAAGTCACCAGCGGGCGACCGATGCATCTGCGTGGTTCTTACAGTCGAGCCCCGGCTCGTTGATTCATCTTGGAAGATCGCCGGTTCGCCGTTGTGACGGGCGCCGGGTGCGGGAAGATCCGCGGTTGCCGTGGATGTCGCGCCTACGGACGCGCGTTCTGTCTTCGCGTGCCCTGAGGCTTCAGGCGTGGGCAATTGCGCGTTAGCGATAGCAGCGGCGCGAGCCTCATCTCCCGCTCCGCGTCGCTCCTGCATACGGCGCTCCACACGCGTTCCGCACATGCCGCAGAACTTGAGGCCGGTCTCATTCATATGGCCGCACGAAGAACACTTGATGCTTGGACCGCTCTGTCGCGCACGCCTCTCGGCTTGCCGGCGCTCCAGTCGCACGCCGCACATGCCACAAAATTTGTATTCAGGACGGTTCTCAGTCCCGCAGAAAGCACATTGCATCCGGATCTGATCCCTTCAGGCAATACCGTCTGAGACTCTCAATCCACAAACAGCAGCTCACTTTACACAATACTAGGATGACGCTTTGACCTAATAAGCTGCAAGCCCTTTATCACCTTAAGCCTTCTTATCCGGGATCTTTACGCTGCGGGCGTAAGGCGGAGTTCGGCTGGCTAGGCCAAAAATAGTAGGAGTATGCCACTCACTCTGGCGCGCTCACACTTTGATCGCCAGGTTACCGGATGCGTCCAGAGAGTAAGAGAACCCGGGTGGGACGACCGTGGTGGCACTGTATTCGGTAACAATCGCGGGACCACGATATTTGCGTTTCAAGAGCAAGTGGTCCCGGGGCACGATCTGCGTCGTATGTCGTTTGGCAGCGAAATATACCTTGGCGCGGGCCGGTTGCAGCTGGCCAGCCCCGGACTGAATTCTCATCCGCGAAAGCTTCTCCGGCGACGCAACGCGGCCTCGCATGCGCACCGTCACAATTTCAACGTCGTTTTCCGGGCTGCTGTAGCCGTAGCGCCGCCGATGCTCGGCATGAAAGCGTTCAAGCACGTCAGCACCGTAGGGAAGATTCAGCTCGTATCCCTGGCCGCGATAGCGCAGATCGCAGGTGGCTTCGTACACGGCTCTTCCCTGCCAATCTTCCTTCTGCAGCTCGCCCGCAATCCCGCGCTGAAGCTCTGCAAAGATGGCCTCCAGCTTCCTGGTCGGCAAACTTTTTTGGTCTGATCGGGTCCGTTGTGGCATCGGCTGAACGTGCAATAGCACGGTACGGGAATGATCTTTCACCACGTCACTGATCAGGATGCCCAGAGCGGAAAGCGCGCCGGGGTAAGCAGGAACAATCACACGTGGAATTCGCAGCGCTCGCGCCAGTTCACAGGCATGCATGGCGCCCGCCCCGCCGAATGCAACCAGAGAAAACTGCCGGGGATCATAGCCGCGTTCAATGGAGACCACGCGAATTGCCTTCTCCATATTCGCGTTCACCACGCTCACCACGCCGGAGGCAAACTCATCCAGTGAGAGGTTGCTTCCCTGCTCTTTCAGCCATTGGGCAACCAGCTTTTGTGTGCGGGGAACATCGAGCTGGAAATCCCCGCCAAGAAACTGGTCTGCCGGAAGACGACCCAGCAGCAGGTTCGCGTCGGTAACGGTCGGACGTTCGCCTTTGCCGTAGCAGATGGGTCCCGGATCGGCTCCGGCCGACTCCGGTCCCACGCGCAGTGCTCCACCGGCATCGAATCGGGCGATCGATCCGCCACCTGCGCCGACGGTATGAATATCGAGTACAGGAACGCGCACAGGAAGGCCGGCGACATCGGCTTCATTGGTTGTCGCGGGTTTCCCATCCACCAGCGCCACATCGGTGGACGTCCCACCCATATCAAAAGTGATGATGCGATCGAAGCCGCTGCGCTCCGCAACCGCGGCCGCGCCTACAATCCCGCCGGCCGGGCCGGAAAGCACCGTGCGCACCGGCTGCTCTGCCGCGGTGGAAAGAGCGGTGATTCCGCCGCTGGATTGCATCACAAAAATTCGCGCCGCTTTGCCCCCGCTGCCGGATCTCTGTTGCAGCTTCTCGAGATAACTCTGCATCACCGGCTGCAGGTAGGCATTCACCAGGACTGTACCAGCACGTTCATATTCGCGAAATTCCGGCAGAATCTGATGCGAGGCGGAGATCGGGAGGTTCAGCGCGGCCAATGCTTCCATCACCGCCTGCTCATTTTGCGGATTGGCGAATGAAAACAACAACGACAAAGCAATCGCCTGGGGTTGCTGATCGCGAATTTGCGCGGCCATCGCCGCCAATCCTTGCCGGTCGGGAGCGCACAGAATCTTGCCTTCTGCCGAGGTCCGTTCATCCACGCCAAAACGCAGCTCCGCCGGCGCAAGAGCAGGCTCTCTCTCAAAAAAGAAATCGTAGAGCTTGGGGCGATGCTGCCGGCCGATCTCAATTGAATCTTCGAATCCTTTTGTCGTGACAAACGCCACACGCGCACCTTTGCGCTGCAGCAGCGTGTTGGTGCCGACGGTGGTCCCATGCAAAACCACAACATCGTCGGCTGCCCCGGCAATTTTGTGGACAGCTTCAGAAATAGCCTGCGCTGGGTCAGCCGGAGTGGAGAAGACTTTCAGGATGCGCAGAGTGGAGTTCTCAAGCCAAACACAGTCAGTAAATGTTCCGCCGCTATCGATGGCGATCCGGAGAGGAGCGTGCGCGGACGGACGGCGCGTGGTTGCGTTCATTGTTTTTGATCGAATCACTCTATTGTTATCTTCCAGGACAGGCGGAATTGCGCTTCAATATGCTCGTACGCGTAAGCGAAAAGCCAGAGCTGTTCATGCTACCATGCCGTCGAAGGCCACTTCGTGGAGGTGACCGCAATGAAGCGGCTGCTATGGATCGTTGCGCAATTCATATTGCTGGGATGCACCCTGTTCGCCCAGGACGTTACCGGTGACTGGCAAGGGACACTTCACACCGGCTTCGGTTTGCGAATCATTTTGCATATCGAAAAGCAGGACACCGGCGCGTTGACCGCCTTGTTGTACAGCATTGATCAAACACCGGATATGGTGGCTGCAAACGCAGTGGTATTCAAGGATTCAACGCTGAAAGCAGATTTTGACTTGCTCCAGGCCAAATATGAAGGAACGATCAGCGCTGATAAACAAACCATTACCGGAAGTTGGACTCAACTTTTCAAGCTTCCGCTTGAACTCCACCGTGCCACCAAAGAGGCGGCCTGGAAGCGCGATCCATCTCCACACACCACTCAGTTCATTGCCGTTGATACCAACGTAAGATTGGAGGTGCTCGACTGGGGCGGCACAGGGCGTCCTCTCGTTTTCCTGGCAGGCTTGGGCAACACGGCGCACGTATTCGATACGTTCGCGACCAAGTTCACCTCGAAATACCACGTGTACGGCATCACGCGTCGCGGATTCGGCGCATCCAGCGCTCCTGATTCCGGATATTCAGCAGATCGACTGGGCGACGACGTGCTTGCGGTGGTTGACGCGCTCAAATTGGACAGGCCGGTCCTGGCAGGTCACTCAATCGCGGGTGAAGAACTAAGCTCGATCGGCAGCAGGCATCCGGAAAAAATCGCGGGGCTCATCTACTTGGATGCTGGCTATGCTCACGCCTTCTATGATCGCTCCCGCGGCGATCTGAATCTGGATGCGCTCGAACTCAAGAAAAAGCTGGATCTCGTGGGCTTCGGCAGTGGTCAGGATGGCGCGCCGATCATACAAGAGCTATTGGCAACCGACCTTCCTCAATTGGAAAAAGAGCTGAAGGAAGCGCTAAAGGACGTGGAGTTGGAACCCGCAAACCTGCGCACGCTTAAATTGCCAGGGCCATCCCGAGCGATCCTTGCCGGAGAACAGAAATACACTGACATTAAGGTTCCGGTTCTCGCTATCTATGCGGTGCCAGTATCCAACGGACCCCTACCGGGCGATCCGGCACAGCGCGCGGCGGCTGAAGCCAGAGATACGGAAAAAGCTGAGGCGCAAATCAAGGCTTTTGAGGCGGGCGTTCCTAAGGCCCGTATCATACGGCTGCCCCACGCAGATCATTACGTCTTTGTCTCCAATGAGGGCGACGTATGGCGCGAGATGAATACCTTTCTCAGCAGTCTGCCATAGGTCCGGGCGCCCGTGCACTGCCAAGAGATTACAGCCGCTTTCCCATCAGCAGGCCGTCAATTGAATCCAGATAATACCTGGGCAGCACCTTCAGCACGGTGTAACCGTGCTTCTTGTAAAAATTGAGCGCCGGATCGTTGTCCACGGCGACCTCCAGGGATACGTAGTCGCAACCGGCTTGTTTCAGCTCATGCTCCGCCGAACTCATGAGCAGTGTGCCCATTCCTCCGTGCTGCGCCTCCGGAGCCACGTCAATGGTGATGATCTTGCCTATCGAGCGCGACGCGCGGCGCGGCCGGAAGCGATCGGCAACGACGAATCCGAGAATGCGGTCGCCATTCACGCCGACCAGCGATATTGCAGTAGGCATCGCCAGGAAGTAACGCAGCTCCTGCGTCGAATAGGCAATGCCCGCTACGAAGCAGGATTGGTCAATCTCAAGGAGACGTTGGAAATCTGCCGGCTGATACTTGCGGACCTGAAGCACGCAAGCATTGTACCGGGAGCCGGCAACTCACCTTCGCGCATGGAGCCAGATTTCAGGAGAAGTTAACTAAACGCGGCGGCTGTTTTTGCGGCAGTCTTCGCACACGCCATAGATCTGGAAGTTGTGCCGGGTGGCGTCGAAGTGGTACTTGCGCCCGATCTCTTCCTCAATCTTGGTTACTTCCGGAGAAAAGAATTCCACCGACGCCCCGCAATCGGTGCAAACCATGTGATGGTGGTTGCGGCGGTTGAACTGGTGCTCATAGCGGGCCATGCCGTCAGGAAACGGGACAGCACTGGCCAGCCCGCACTCAGCGAGGAGTTTGAGCGTGCGATAGACGGTGGTGAAGCCGATCTTCGCGTCTTTCTTACGCACCAGCCGGAAAAGCTCGTCGGTAGAGAGGTGATCGCGGGTTTCCAGAAAGGTACGCAGGATGGTATCGCGCTGGTCGGTATGCTTCAGGCCGACGCGCTTCAGGTGCCGGTAAAAAATGTCCTGGGCCTCGCGCATGGATTCGCGTGAAGGCGGCGCATGATCGTCGATCCGTCGTTGCAGCATTCGAGTCTTGCCGGCTGTCCAGTGCCCGGCTAAATGAAAATGAATTTCATTTTCATTATACTCACCGCGCAACGCTATGAAGGCCAAAAATGCCAAAAATCGCCGGTCAATGATCCCGGCCTTACTACAAAGGAGTACCTGACCCTGTCCAACCCGATGCAATGCTGTTTGCCGCCTTCCAGGGATTTCCACAAAGCCCGATTTTGGCTTTGTGGGGTGGAGCGGTTCCCATTAGAATCTTGATCTCATGGCGACCACCACTCCTGTTGCGGCCCCACCAGCCCGGCGCAGCTTTCTTGGCTTGCTCCTCAAGATTGTTCTCGGCGTTCTTCTGCTTCTGATCATCGCCGGTGCAGTGGCCTTCTTCTGGTTTTATCGCACGGCTCACGCATCTCTGGCGCAACTGGACGGCGCCATCACGCTCAATGGGCTGCAGTCCACGGTCACCGTAGCCCGCGACGCGCACGGCGTCCCTCACATTACGGCAGCAAATCTTCCTGACCTGTTCTTCGCTCAGGGATACGTAACGGCGCAAGACAGACTCTGGCAGATGGACCTGACGCGACGCGCCGTCGGTGGAGAGATGGCGGAAATTTTTCCGGCATCCAGTGGACCGCCGGCGCCGGTTTCGCGCAGCACGGCCGCCGTTCGCCCGCGCCAGAGCTGGGTTGACTACGACAAGCAACAACGCATCATAGGCTTGCGCGCAGTAGCTGAACGCGTCGCCCAACAGCTCCCGGACCGGGATCGCGTTTTCTTTGAGGCATACGCCAGGGGCGTGAATGCGTATATCAACCAGCACGAGAATAATCTTCCCATCGAGTTCCGCATTCTTGGCTACAAGCCGCGAATCTGGACGCCGGCCGACTCCCTGCTGATTGGGATTGGCATGAGCCAGCTCCTCAACCCGCAATATGAAATCGAATACTCACGCGAGAGGATTGGAGCCAAGCTCTCACCCGAGCTGATGGCCGATCTTTACCCGCCGAGTTCGCCACGCGATCATCCGCCGGCCAGCGAAGCAGGGTTCCCGACGATCCCCGGCGGCTCAGGCAAACGTCCAGGAACAGCTGCGCCACCTCATGCTGCTTTGTCTTTGCAGCAGTCTATTCCTGCGCGCCTGCATGGATCCAGTTCTCCCCTACCCATTCGCGCTAACAGCGGGCGTAAATGGGACTGCGAAGCCTGCCTTCCCGGCTCGAACAACTGGGTGGTCTCCGGAGCGCACACGGTTTCCGGAAAGCCGCTGCTCTCGAATGACATGCACTTGCCGCATCGGGTTCCTGGAACATGGTATGAAGTCCAGCTCCACTCCGGTGACTTCGACATCGAAGGCTTCTCTCTGCCCGGCCTGCCGTTTATCAGCGTGGGACACAACCAGCGCATCGCCTGGGGATTCACCAATCTCAACCCTGACGTGCAGGATCTTTTCATTGAAAACTTCAATGCCAACGGGGAATACCAGACGCCCACCGGCTGGCAGAAGCCGGAGATTGATCACCAGATCATCCATGTGAAAGGCCGGCCCGATGTTGCTATTGACGTTGTAAACACGCGTCATGGGCCGATTATCAGCGGCCTATTCCCTGGCGAAACGCGAAAGATAGCCCTGGGTTGGCTCGTCTATGATCCCCACACCATCAGCGTGCCGCTGTTTGATCTGAATTCGGCGCAGAACTGGGACGAGTTCCGAAAAGCGCTCTCTCAGTTTGCTACGCCGTCGCAGAACGTTGTCTATGCCGACATCGACGGCAATATTGGCTACCAGCCGATGGGCTTTGTACCGATTCGCGCTGCCGGTGACGGCACTGTTCCGGTTTCCGGGGCCGACGGCAAGCACGACTGGATCGGATACGTTCCTTTTGACAAGCTGCCCAGTCTTTACAACCCGCCGTCTGGCATCATTGCTACAGCCAACTCCAGGATCACGCCAGACGGATATCCCTATCAACTAGCGACGCAGTGGTTCCCGCCGTATCGCACCGAGCGCATTTTTCAACTCCTGAAATCGGGCAAGAAGTTTTCTCCGGCTGACATGCTCGCCATCCAGACCGACGTCACGTCGGCCTATGACCGCTTCTTTGCCGAGAAGCTGGCTTACGCGATAGACCACAGCTCCAAGGCGACCGACCGCACTCGCCAGGCTGCTGCAATCATGCGCGGCTGGGATGGATTGATGTCGGCCGATGCGATCGCGCCAACCATTGAAGTCCGCTCGCGCCGCTATCTTTGGGAAATGCTGCTCGATCCCAAGCTGGGAGAGGATGCCGACAACTATGAATGGTCAGAGGCGGCAGTTGCGCTGGAGAATATCATCCGCGACCAGCCCGCGCGCTGGCTGCCACCCGGCTATGACAATTTCAATGACTTTCTCACCGCAGTGGTCGAGCGGGCGCTTAAAGACGCTCCGGCTGATCTTGGCTCCTGGAAGTACGGTGAAGAATATCCGGTGGTGATCGGACATCCGATCTTCAGTGGGTTACCCATCCTGCATGGCCACGCCAGCATTGCTGGTCCGGGGCGGCATCCGCAGTCGGGCGGCGGCTATACGGTCAAGCAGGTTGGCCGCGGCTTTGGCCCTTCAGAGCGCATGACCGTGGACTTCTCCAACCTTGACGCTTCAACTTTCAACATTGTGCTGGGAGAATCCGGCCAGCCCTTCAGCCCCCACTACATGGATCATTGGGATGCCTGGTACAACAATAAGACGTTTCCGCTGGCGTTCTCGGATGAAGCAGTCGGGAACACGAAGGCGCACGAGTTGAAGCTGGAGCCGGGGAAATAAGTGTGTGGTCGAGCGTAGAGGGGCCAGGTACGCGGATCTGAGTACTCGCCAACTTCAGATCCATCCCCGCTAACGCTACGTTTTTAAGACGTCGAGGGCTGCTGGCGCGCCTTACGGATCGATCTGAACGCAATCAATCGCATTGCCAAGAATATCAGGCTGGGTGATGCCCGTTTCCAACGCGTCGGTGGTGGTATCGAAGATATCCAGCTCGCCGCCCTGAATCACGTAGATCACATTGCGATTGGTAATCGGTTGAAATCCGGTTACATCAAAATCCTGACGGAATGACGATTCCAACGGGAATGTCGTGGCCAGCGTATTCATATTCAGGATTGTCAGGCAGCCTCTTACCGTATTCGCTACCGAACCCTGATCCACGCTGCACCCGCTGGCACCGATATAAAGGCGGCCGGTGGTTGTGGAGGCGATCTTTTCATGCAAGCCGTCAGTAATGGGAATGCTTGACGAAACCGTAGACGAACCGGTGTTCACAACGGAGAGGATCCCGCAACGTGAAAGCGGACACGATGCTCCAGGACCGGTGGGCGCAGGAACCGCCGTGCCTGCGACAAAGAGGTTGTTTCCGCTGAGAAAGCCCGATGTGGCTGCCGCCACTGGGATCACCGGGCCAAAAGTCGCGGGCGAAGCCGGACTGGAAAACACCCCGCTGAAATCAAGCGAGACCACGCTGGCAGGGTTCGGTACCGGCACACCTGCCACAAGATGGGTGCTGCCGCATTCACCTGCACAATTCAGAATAAAGGCCTGTGTATCGCTGGCGCCGAAGACTGCGCTAAACGGTTGATCAAAGTTGGGCGAAGTAATTTGCACGATCGCTTTACTTGCCGTGTCAACGACAAAAATGCTGTTGATGTTGGTTTGGGACTCGGGATCGCTGAACACCAGCAGCTTGGCGCCGCCGGGGCTCATCACGAGCCGGCGCGCAGAGGGAACGTGAAGGATCGAAGGGCTTACGTTCCCGTCGGCAGTCGTTCCAAACCTTACCTCGTCCAGGTTGCGTTCGGCGGCAAAAACCGTTGCACCGTCTTTGGTAATCGCAATATCCACCGGTTGGTCGTCAAGCTGCATGGTGAATGCAACCGCCTCGGTGGTGTTATTGATTATGGTCAAAACGTGCTGTGTGCTGCTTAGAACGGCGGTCTGGCCATTGGCGGTGATGATCTTGGTCGCACCCGGAGCAGCCAAGGTCTTGGGGAAAGGAGCGTCCTTACTTGCGTCAATGATATTCACTACGCTGGCTTCCACGTTGGTAAGCAGCACGCGTTTCTTCAAGCCGCTGGGTTTAGGTGCGCTCGACGTTGAAGATGAACTGGATCCGCAGCCGATGACGGCAGCGAGGGCCATCACCCAAACCACTGAGGCATAACCATTTGGACGCATTCTGTACTAGACCGTTTCCTCTAAGAAGACAGGCAATTGGGATTGAATCGCGATTATAGCAGAGCGACTTTGCCCCCTGCTCCCGCCCGGAGACCCGCATTTCCGGGCAGAATTCTCCCCTGCTCCTCCACAGAACGCATCGGCTCGCCGTTTGTGCGCAAAAAAGTTTGCGCCTCAAGACTTTGTTGCCCTTGAAAAACGGCGAAATAGCGAAAGCAGCGTGCCTGCTGATATTCTTGAAGGGACATGTCGCAAAACCTCCTATCCCGGTTGAAACAGGGCCCCATACTTGGTGATGGCGCAATGGGTACGTTGCTGTATGCCAAAGGCGTCTTTATTAATAAGTGCTATGACGAGCTCAACCTCACCCAGCCTGACATGGTGCGAAGCATCCACCAGGAATATCTCAATGCCGGCGCAGAAGTGATCGAGACGAACACTTTTGGCGGCAATTCTTTCCGCCTGGCCCGGCACGGACTGGCGGAGAAGGTGGCTGAGATCAACCGTCATGGCGCAGTTCTGGCCCGGGAAGCTGCGGATGCGTTTAACCTGAAGAAAGCCGCGGGCGTTCTGGTGGCCGGCTCCATCGGCCCGCTGGGAATCCGTATCGAGCCGCTGGGCAAGACCGCGCGTGAGGAGGCCCGGGAATCTTTTCGCGAGCAGATCGCTGCGCTGATCGATGGCGGCGTGGACCTGCTGATGCTCGAAACCTTCGGCTACCTGGAAGAGTTGCACCAGGCGATCCTGGCAGCGCGCGACGTCTCGCCTTCCACCCCGCTCGTCGCGCAGGTCACAATCGACGAAGACGGAAACTGCCTGGATGGCGCCAGCCCTGAAACCTTTACCGCCAAACTCAACGATTGGGGACCGGACGTGATTGGCTGCAACTGCAGCGTTGGTCCGGTGGCCATGCTGGAAGCCATCGAGCGCATCCGCCGGCTGACGGACAAGCCCCTCTCCGCCCAGCCGAACGCAGGCATTCCCCGCAGCATCGAAGGCCGCAATATTTACCTGTGCTCGCCGGAATACATGGCCAGCTACGCGCGAAAGTTTGTTAATGCCGGGGTCAACCTGGTCGGGGGCTGCTGTGGAACCACGCCTGAGCACATCAAGGCGATGAAGTCAGCGCTGCGCATGACCGATGCCAAGGGCAAGGCGGGCGGTTTTCGCGTAGTAACAGAATCCAAGCGCGAATCCACCATCACGCCGCCTCCGCTGGCGCAGCGCTCCAATCTGGGGCGGAAACTGGCGGCAGGAGAGTTCGCCACCCTGGTGGAAATCGTGCCGCCCAAGGGCGTTGATTATCACAAAGAAATCGAAGGCGCAAAGTTCCTGAAAGCTGCCGGCATTGATGCCATCAACATTCCCGATAGCCCGCGCGCCTCTGCGCGCATGAGCAACATGGCTCTGTGCATGCTGATCCAGCAAAAGGCCGAGATCGAAACCGTGCTTCACTTCACCTGCCGCGACCGCAACGTCCTCAGCATGCAGTCAGAGTTGCTGGGGGCGTACTCCACTGGAATTCAGAACCTGATCTGCATTACCGGCGATCCGCCCAAGCTTGGCAACTATCCTGACGCTACGGCTGTCTTTGACGTTGACGCCATCGGCCTGGTGAATCTGGTACACAATTTGAATTTTGGACTGGATCTGGGCGGAAACCCGATCGGCTCGGGCACCCGCTTCCTGGTGGGCGTGGGCGCCAATCCGGGGATCGTGAACATTGACGAGGAGGTTCGCCGTTTTGAATACAAGGTTGAGGCTGGAGCGGAGTACGCTGTCACGCAGCCGGTATTTGATACTGCTCTCCTGGAGCAGTTTCTTCGGCGCATCGATCACCACCGAATTCCTGTGCTCGCAGGCATCTGGCCTCTGACCAGCGTCCGCAATGCTGAATTCATGAAGAACGAGCTGCGAGTGTCGGTTCCTGACTCCATCATCGAACGTATGGCCAAAGCGCCCAGTGCTGAGGCCGCCAGGGCGGAGGGCATTCTGATCGCACGCGAGATGCTGCATCAGGTGCGCGGCCTGGTACAAGGCGCGCAGGTAGCAGCTCCGTTGGGGCGCTACAGCTCCGCTATCGAGGTACTCGACGGCGATATCGGCTCTGCTGCAGTAGGAACCTGAGAGCCCTCGCATGACGGGGCTCTGACAAGTCCGACAGGATTTTTGAATCTTATTCATTTTCCGTTTGTGGAACTTGCTTGGAAAAAATTTAGAAAAATATCCAGAACCGCCTTCTGACCCCGGAGGTAGAATGTGACATGGAGTCCCGGCTCAGTGCCCAAATTTGAAGATTGTCTTCAACGCCTGGAACAAATCGTCGACGACCTCGAGAAAGGCAATGTGCCGCTTGAGCAGGCTTTGAAGCTCTTTGAAGAGGGGTTAAAACTTTCGTCATCCTGCCGCAAGGAACTGGAGGAGGCGGAAGGCAAAGTCGAGATTCTCCTACGCCAAAACGGAAAGCTACAGCCTGAGCCTTATGAGGCAGCGCTCGAAAAGGCTCAGCACTCGGTCAAAAAATAATCTCTGAGAGCCTGCGGCAGCCCGCAGCGTGCAAGTCCCGCGAAAACACATATGTTTTCGCTCCAGCCTATTTGAGGTAAAGCTCGATGAGACCGCTCAGTGTAGTTGTCGCTCAAAGCAACGGCAAAACAGCGGAAGTGCTGGCGAGATCCCTCAACAACCATTTCCGCTTGGTCAACGTGGCCGAAAATCTGGACGACCTGCGGCACGCTATTCCCCGGCACCGCGCCGATGTGGCTATCGTTGATCTTGAACTGGCTCCTCTCAACCAGGTGCAGATGCTTACGCGCGAATTTACGGCCACCCGAGTCATCTGTACCCACCGTCTGGCAGATGAAAAGATGTGGTCGGACGCGTTGGCCGCCGGCGCAGCTGATTGCTGCTACTCCTCCGATGTGCGCGCCATCGTATTTGCCGCTACCGACACAAAAACCGTTTCGCACGCCCACGCGGCGTAACACCCGGTTCGCTCCTCCTGTCCACTGACAAAGAGGGAGTTGCCAAAGGCACTCCCTCTTTGCATCCTCGCGGATCAGCCGATCCCGTGTTTTATACTCATGGTTCATGCTGAAACAAATTTTGGAAGAGGGCCAGCAGACCATTGACGCTGCCCTGGAAAAACTCTTGCCTGCAGAAACCGTACGGCCTGATTCGATTCATCGGGCCATGCGCCACAGCGTGTTCGCCGGGGGCAAGCGTCTGCGCCCCATTCTGTGCATGGAAGCTGGGCGTATGATCGCGGGCACGCTTCCCGAGGGGATTGAAGAGTTGGGCAGCGCTCTGGAAATGCTGCACACCTATTCCCTCATCCATGACGATCTTCCGGCTCTCGACAATGATGATCTTCGCCGCGGCAAGCCGACTTGCCATGTCGTCTTTGGCGAAGCAATCGCCATCCTGGCCGGCGACGCGCTGCAAACACAAGCCTATGAGGTGATGTCACGGCTGAAATGCTCGACCGAGGCGCGGGTGAAGATCATCGAAGAGATTGCCCGCGGAACCGGAACGGTTGACGGAATGATCGGCGGACAGGTTAAAGATCTTGAAGCCGAACGGCAGAGGCCCGACGCTGCCACATTGGAATATATTCATCGTTCCAAGACCGGCGCGTTAATTACCGCGAGCCTGGTGAGTGGCGGATTGTATGCCGGCGGCTCACATGCTGAGATCCAGCGCCTGCGCGACTTCGGCCGCGCTGTTGGACTGGCATTTCAGATCGTTGACGATGTTCTTGACGTAACGCAGTCATCAGAACAGCTGGGAAAGACAGCGGGCAAGGATACAGCTTCAGAAAAAGCTACGTACCCGTCCCTTTTTGGGATTGACGAATCGCTTCGCCGTGCTGACGCCCTCATCAACTCCGGCTGTGCTGCCCTGGATTCTTTCGCCGAACGAGCTCAGACACTTAAGGAGCTGGCCCATTTTCTGGTGGAACGTAAGAAATAGGAAATGGGGTTATCTGGTGCGATACACCCCTGAACTGAAAACCGCTTCATTCCCGCAGCACCGCCATGATAGTATTCCTGCGCATATTTGTCCCTATATGTGTGCAAAATTAAACCTTTGCCGGCGGTGCGCACCGCCGCTCATGCATGAAATGGAATCCAATCCGTTTTGAACTGCTGTCCGTACTTCAAAAAGACTTGTCGAGGGTGCAGTGCGGTTGCTGATGCTCTCGGCAAAGTTCGATAACAAAGGAAGGGAGACTTACACATGACGAAGTCCGTGCGTTTACTGCTTATGGGCGCGGCCCTGACCGGCTTTATGGCCGGCCAAAGCGCTTTCGCTCAGAACTCCGGCGGAGACAAGAAGGACCAGAACCAGACCTCCTCCGACAGCGGCAAAAAAGCCAGCAAGAGCAAGAAAGAAAAGCATGCCTGCAAGGGCCAGAACTCCTGCAAAGGCAAGGGCGGCTGCGGAACAACCAAAGGCAAGAACGACTGTAAAGGCAAAGGTGAGTGCCGCACTGACGGCAAGCCCATGCCAAAAGAGGGATAGTCCTGGGTCCTCTTAGTTGTTGAAGAGGACCGGTGGAACGCCCGCTGGTCCTCTATTTTCTTTCTACCCAGTTCTTCCATCACATAGGTATATGCCTGCAAATCGTTTTAACGGACACAAGGACTACGGCGTAGGCATTGGGCTGCGCATCCCGCACTACAATCACATTTTTGAAAAGAAACCGGTTGTCGACTGGTTTGAAATCATCTCAGAGAACTTCATGGTCGATGGCGGCCGGCCGCTTCATGTCCTCGACCAGATCCTGGAACGTTATCGCGTGGTGCAACACGGCGTTTCGATGTATTTTGGCTCAGCCGAACCGCTGAACCGCGAACACATGCGCCGTCTGAAACGGCTGGTTCGCCGCACCAATACTCCCTGGCTCACCGATCACCTCTGCTGGGGCAGCGTCGACGGTCGTTACTCCCACGATCTGCTTCCCATGCCTTACACCTTTGAAGCCGCCAAGCGGACGGCGGAAAAGGTCCGCGAAGCGCGCGATTTTCTGGAAGTGCCCATCGCAGTGGAAAACGTGAGCAGCTATGCCGAATACCACGTCTCAGAAATGACGGAATGGGAGTTCCTGAATGAAGTGGTGGAGCGCGCCGACTGCGGCATTCTGCTTGACGTGAACAATATCTACGTCTCTTCGCGCAATCATAATTTTGATCCGTTCGAATATCTTCGCAGCGTGCCTGTGGAGCGTGTAGCCCAGATACACATCGCCGGCCATTCCAACTACGAGAAATTCATCCTCGATACGCACGATCACCCGGTGATCGATCCGGTGTGGCAGCTTTATGCCAGAGCCATCGAGTTGGTTGGACCGACGGCAACGCTGCTCGAGTGGGATGATCACATTCCATCGTTCGATGAAGTTCACCGGGAAGCGCTTAAAGCCAAGAAATATCTTCCTGCGAATGCGGCGGTGGCGTCATGAACCAGGGTCATATGAGCTTAGAGCAGCTCCAGCGCGCGGTCTTTGACGTGATCCGCCAGCCCCTGACGGAAGACGAGCGCATGCGCGAGCAGACGCTCGATGGCCGGTCAACCAAAGCAATTGCCGAAGAGATCGTGAAGCCCAATGACCGGTTGACGTCAGTCGAGCGCCTGGAAATCTACAATCGCGTTTACTGGTTCCGTATTCTCTCTTCCCTGGCCGACGATTTCCCCGGACTGCGCGCCGTCGTGGGACAGGAGACGTTCGACAAGATCATCCTGGCCTATCTCACCGAGCTGCCATCTGTGTCCTTTACCCTGCGCGATCTTGGATCGCGGCTGGAAGAGTGGCTGCGCCGGCATCCGGAATTCATCGCAGAGCGGGAACAGATCGCGCTCGACATGGTGCGGCTGGAGTGGACCGACATTGAAGCCTTCGACGCTGCCGCCTTGCCCAAATTGACCCAGGAAGAGCTGCAGTCTCTGGGCGAGGACCCGGTCTTCCATCTGCAACCCAATCTTTTTCTCCTCGACCTCGGATATCCGGTGGATGAACTGCTCTTGAAGATCCGTGAAACTGAAGAGCCGGAGACCGATATCGCCAGCAACGTGGTGATCATGGAACACTCCGACCAGCCGGAAAAGCACTACAAGTTGCCGCAGGCAAAGAAGACGTATCTGGCGGTGCACCGGCAGGAAGACACCGTCTATTTCAAGCGTTTGAAGCCGGAAGCATTCGCGCTGTTGCGGGCCTTGCAACAGGGCAAACCGCTTTCGCAGGCCATCGAATCTTCGGTCGACTGGTCAGGAAAGAAGCTGGAGCGCGTCATGGAGCAGTTGCATGACTGGTTCGCCAACTGGTCAGGCCTGGGCTGGTTCTGCCGTGCTCCGGAGGACGCAACACAAAAATGATCGCAAAAATCGAACTGCTCTACGGCTGGTTGCGCAAGATCGGCGACTCTCTCCAATCGCCTTTTCTATTGCTGATCAGGCTCTACTGGGGCTGGCAGTTTTTTCAATCAGGTTGGGCCCACCTGCACACTATCCCCAAATTCATTGAGTACATGGCCAGCCTGGGCATTCCCGCGCCGACACTCAATGCGTACTTCGTCGCCGTGCTTGAAACCGTCGGTGGCATTCTTCTGGCGCTGGGGCTGGGTTCGCGTCTCATCTCCTTGCTGTTGGCCGGCGATATGTTCGTTGCGTTCGTGACCGCCGATCGCGAAGCCCTGCTCTCCATGTTTTCCGATACTGACAAGTTCTATGCCGCGGCGCCTTACACGTTTTTGTTCGCCTGCTTAATTATTCTTTTCTTTGGTCCCGGAAAACTGTCACTTGATCACCTGATCGCAACAAAACGCCGGAAGGCGGCGCCCGTTCCCGCAATCGCTACCAAATGACCAGACAAGTGTTAGTCTTTCACTATGCGAATTGGCAGGCTCGGTTATCTCATTCTGCCTGTGTTGCTCTTTCTTTTGACGCCCAGAAAGGCAGTGGCCAGAGACGGCGGCGACGGCGACACAGCAACTCTGAAGGTCTCCGGCGCTACCATCGACGTTACCCTGCCTGAAGATGAGATGAAGCTCTCACACCAGGATCTGCTCAACTGGGTCAAGGGCGCAGCGAATGCAGTTTCAACTTATTATGGGCGCTTCCCTGTCCCGCATCTCGCGCTCAAGATTCGCAGCACTAATGGTTCCGAGATTCGCCACGGCGTGACTTATGCCCGCGACGGCGGCCTCATTCTCGTTAGCGTGGGGCGCGATACCGACGTCGATGAAGCCAAAGATGACTGGGTGCTGGTCCACGAGATGATCCACCTGGCGTTTCCTTCCATGCCGGATGACCAACACTGGATCGAAGAAGGCATATCCACTTACGTTGAGCCGGTGGCTCGCGTTCACGTAGGTCTGATGTCGCTGGACGAATTCTGGCGGACCTTTGTTCGCGATATGCCCAAAGGCGAGCCTGCCGCGGGTGATCAAGGTCTGGACAACACCCACACCTGGGGCCGCACATATTGGGGAGGCGCCATGTTCTGCATGCTGGCCGACGTACGCATTCGCGAACGTACGGGCAATCGCAAGGGCCTGCAGGACGCATTGCGCGGAATCCTCAATGGCGGCGGCAATATCACCGAAGATTGGAACATTGAAAAAGCCCTGGCTTTGGGTGACAAGGCCACCGGGACTACTGTCCTGCGCGATCTCTATCACGAAATGCGTGACAAGCCTGCGCCCGCGGATCTTGATGCCCTGTGGAAGAAACTCGGTGTTGAACTGAAAGACAGGGCCGTCACGTTCAATGACAAAGCCCCCGAATCCAACATCCGGCAGGCAATGGCCGTGCCGCCCTCATCGTCCTCTGCCCGCCAGGCAAATTAAGACCAAAAAAAGAGGCGCCCCGGTCAGAAGCGCCTCGTCGAGTCGAGGAGACTTACTTTGCTATTCACAGAGTCATCGTCCGAAAATCTTCTCGCAAATTTGTTACGACCATCCTCAATAGTGAAATCTGTAACGGAGCTGCACCGCCACGATCCGTGGGTCGCTGACATGCGACCCACCAAAGCTGTTACTGTGGTCAATGAAATAGCGCTTGTCGGCCAGATTGGTAGCGGTAATCTTGGCTGACCAGTTCTCGCCGAAGGACCTCCCTAACGCCAGGTCCACGGTAGCGTAGGCAGGAAGGTGTCCCGGTCCATCGCCGTCCAGGAAGCCGGAGCCTGCATACACATTGCCGGAGAGCCAGAGTTTGTGTGGGAGGGTTGAGGTGAATCCAGTGCTCAACGTTTGCCGCTGATCGTGATCAAGATAGAAGAAACCTGCAGCCGGAGGCGTAAAATCCGTCAGCCCGCCCGTGACTGCTCCCGAGCCTTCGACGGTCTGGTGCGAATACGCCACATGAACGTCAATTCTCTTAAACAGTTTGGGTGAGCGCACTGTGGCTTCGTAGCCGACGATGCGCGCCGCTTGAATCGTCAAAGGGATGAACAGGCTGGAATTGCCCAGAGCATCGTGATCAAAGTAGTTGTGCGCGCCGGTGCGAAACTGGTCAAAGTCGAGCGTCCAGCCGCGCACCGGGATGGTCAGACCGATCTCATGCTGCTCATCGCGCTCGCCATGCAGCGGCAGGAAGCCCGATGCAGGATCCACTGCGTTAAAGATATCGCTGGAAACCGTATCGAGCGGCGGCGCCTGATAGTACCGGCTGTACGCGCCGCGCACCACCCACTTCAACCTCGGTATCTGGATGGCGACACCCAGGCGCGGGCTGGCAGCAGTCTCCGTCAGCAGGCCGGAGAAGTGTGTAAGACGCACACCACCGGTGAGCGAGAGCCACGAAGCCGCCTTGTACTGGTCTTCCACCCAGACCGCGCTCAACTGCGCGCCCGCGATATTTCGCGTGGCAGGAATATTCACAGGTGCAAGGATCGGTGGATCCTTGCTGTCATCGACATTGGTGCCGGTAAGGCCGATCAGCGTGTTGTCATGCTGATAAAAGCCGTAGACGCCTGCCTTGGCATTGTGCCGGCCTTTCACCACACTCAATGAAGCCTGGCCGCCGATGTAGGAGGACGCGCGATTGTCCGTGGTCACGATCCGCTCATCCGGCGCTCCCAGGCCTTCAAAAGCGGCACGATTGAAGTGGTACGAAGGCGAAAGCGTAAACATGACGCCCGAGCCGATCGTGTGCACCCAGGAGAAGCTGCCGAAAATGTCCTGCTCGCGTTCGCGATCGCGTATGCCGGCAAGCTGCTGTTCGGGAGTGTTGGGCACCTGGAAGTAGTCTGTGCGGGCCGAGCCTACAAAGCTCAACTGGTCATGGGGCGTGATGTTGTAGATCAACGAGGTAAACGCTCCTCCGCCGGCAGCCTGGTTGTGGAGGTTGTCGCTGGTTGGCGTCTCCAGGCCATGATCGGTGCGATTGCCGTTCACGCTGAAGTAGTATGCGGAGCGATCGTTGTGATCGCCGAAGCTCAATTGGTTGTCAGTGGAATTGAGACTGCCATAGCTGGTAACCAGCTCGGCCTGTCGTGAACGCTCAAAGCCGGAGCGCGTAACCACATTGAAGACGCCATAGGTGCGATCGCCGGACTCCGCGGAAAAGCTGCCGCGCTCGACCTCGATGTAGTCCACATCCTTGGGGTCGAATTGCGGCCCCACGTTGGTGGCGATGTTGGTGTTAGGCACGGGGACGCCCGCAATCGCCCAGGTAACCTGATGTCCGCCGCGCACGTGTAACTGGTCATGCACCATGGCGGCGCCGGGAACAAAATCCGTGATCATCGACATCGAATTGGTGCGGTCAGCTCCCGGCGTCTGCGCGATATCGCTGCGGCTGACCAGCGTCTCGGTCGTGGGTGATTCAGGATTAACCGTCTCCGGCGCTCCCGAAACTTCCACTGTCTCTTCATGCCTGGCCAGCGCCATCGCGAAGTGAAGCTCCTGCACGTTTCCAGAAGTCACGGTCACCGATTGTTCAACCGCCGCGAATCCGGGCGAGGCGATCTTGACGGCATATTCGCCCACAGGGACGTTCAGCACTGTGGCAATTCCGTCTTCATTTGTGGTGGCAGAGGTCTTGAAAGCAGACGTGCGGCTCTGTATCTCCACCTGCGCCCCTTGCACGGGACGGTGCTGCGGATCATGAACAATGGCCTTAACCGTTCCAAAGACCGAAGCAAAAACCGGCAAGGAAGCCAGCAGAGCCGGCAAGATAATGAATGCGATCAATCGTTTTGACATTTTGCTTTCCCCGCAAACGGAAACTCAAATTCCATTTAATTCAGCACAAATGACCGAACCGGCCCAATCCTCAAAATCGAATAACTTTTCAAGACGCAAAGCCAGGAAAACCTGGTGCGCGTAGCGTCAGCGAACTTCAAATTGAGGGATTTCAGCGGAAGAGCTGGGCATCAGAAACGCAGTCGAAAAACTCTCCGCTTTTTGACGCCGCGATTCAGGCGCGAGGTGGGCCGCGATCCGTGTGCGATGAAAAACCGGCGCTGATGAAACGAACCGGAAGCACGTGAATGTTCTGGTCGCTCACTGCCAGTGGGGGAAGCGTTGATGAAGAATATGCAGCAGCGCTGCTTTGCCGGTGTCCCGGAGTACAGCAATCCATAGGGCACTTGGTATCGCTGTCAGCGGCGGAAATGGATTGTGACGACGACGGAGATTCGGCCATGTGATGATGCTCATGGCCCATCCGATCACAATGAGGAGCCGCGCCGCCATGGCAGGAAACCGCCTTGCCGGTTCCCGAACAAGCTGCCGCTGTGAGGGGCGACATGATCATGGAAAGCAGCGCCAATATCGTCGTGATGGATAAAAACCGCCGCATATAACAAGCGCAATATACGCCTATTTTCTCTCTAAAGGCAATCTGAAACCGGGTGGTGACAAATTTAAATTGGCTAATCCCGGTGGTCTCGAAAAACCAATGAAATGCAAAACTTTCCCTCATTTATTCTAGAGTATTGAGCCCGCAGGAGGTTACAGGCACCGCGGGATAACCGCCGTGGTCGGCTTCAACCTACTGGGTTCGACCGTTCACCTGGCGGGTGCCATTTCAGGCCGGCTCAGCCGGTTTATGTTTACCCAGATAGAAATAGACTGCCGGGGTAACGATCAACGACAGCACCATGGAGACCATGATTCCTCCGATCACGGCAATCGCAAGCGGCTGCAGCATCTCCGAACCGGCACCCAGAGCGAAGGCCAGCGGCAGCATCCCCGCCATGGTCGCTAACGCAGTCATAAAAATTGGACGCAAGCGACGACGGCCTGCCTGGATCATCGCTTCTTCGCGTTCGAAACCCGCATGAACGAACTTCTGGTGCGCATCCAGCAGCAATATACCGTTCTTGGCCACAATGCCGACCACCATGATCAGCCCCATCAGCGAAGCCAGGTTCACCGTTGTCCCAGTCACCAGCAGAGCCAGAACTACTCCGGAAATCGAAAGCAACGCCGAACTCAGGATGGCCGCAGGTGCCGAGAAGTTGCGGAATTCAAACAGCAGCACGGTAAATACCTGCACAATGGCCAGCGCCAGTACCATCGCCATGTCGCGAAAATCTTTTTGCTGCTGCGCGTAGGTGCCGCCGTAAACTACGCGAATACTCGAAGGCAGATGTAACCCTGCAACCACGCTCTGCACCTTGGCAACGCCCGTACCTAAACTCATGTTCTCCAAACGCGCGGTGACCTCGACCATGCGCAGCAGGTTTTCTCGATTGATTTCCGTTTGCCCCGGCAGTTCGGTGAGTTGGGCCAACGATCCCAGGGTCGCAGTACGGCCAGAAGAGCTGACCAGCAGGGTGTTGCTCATCGATTCCAACGAGCTCCGGTTTTGATCCGGAAAACGGACGCGGATGTCGTACGCGCGATTGTTGGTCACCACGGGATTGGCCGCTGTGACTCCCTCGAGCAACGCGCTTGCATCGGTTGAAACCTCTTCCGCGGTAAAGCCGGCTTTGGCGGCGACCGTCGGGTTCACCCGAAATTCCGCGGCCGGGCCGCTGGTGGTGTTCTCGATCCCGTCTTTCACATCCACAACACCTTTGATCTTTTCAATCGCATCGGCCACACGCGGCGCCTGCTCCTCGAGCACCTTGGGATCATCGGAAAACATTTTGATCACCACAGGTTCCGGTTCTCCTGTGAGATCGCCGATCATGTCCTGCAGGATCTGCTTCAGATCGATGTCCACCGACGGCTCTTCCTGCTTTACCCGGGCGCGCACGTCAGCCATGATGTCATCCACCCCGCGGCTGCGCCGGGCCTTGAGCTTGACCGAAATATCGCCGGTATTCGCTTCCGTCACCGCCGCCAACCCAAGCTGCATGCCGGTTCGGCGGGATGTGCTTTCGACTTCCGGAGTCTCATGCAAAATCTTCTCAATATGCGATATGACGCGGTCCGTTTCCTGGAGGGAACTACCGGGAAGCATGACATAGTCGACAATAAAACCGCCCTCATCCATTTCCGGCAGGAGATCAGAACCCAGAAACTGGAAGCAGACAAAAGAAACAATCACCAGCGCGATAGCTCCGCCCAACAGCCACCAGGGGTGCTCCAGCGCGCGGCGCAGCCAGCGTTCATAGAATTCAATCACCCGGCCAAAGAAGCCCTTCATCGAGGCTTCCTCGGCGGCCATCAGCTTGCGGATCTCCTGATCAACGTCTGCGCTCTCCGCGGACGTCGTCTCCGAAGCATCGTTGCGCCGCAAAAGGAAAAAACTGAGCGTTGGTGTCCAGGTGAGCGCCAGAACAAGCGAGGTCAGCAGCGCCACGCACATGGTTACGGCCAGGGCGCGAAAGAACGTGCCATTCACGCCGGTCATGGAGATCAGGGGCAAGAAAACCACAATCGGAGTGAGAGTCGAGCCGATCAGCGGAACGGTAATTTCCGCCAGTGCGCTTCTGACGGCTTCGATCTTCCCTTCACCGGCATCGCGATGCAACACGATGTTTTCCACTACCACAATCGCATCGTCGATCACCAGCCCGACGGCGGCTGCAAGCCCTCCCAGCGTCATCAGATTGAAGCTCTGGCCCAGTATCTTGAGCGCGATGAAGGTAACGAAAATCGTGACCGGAATCACCAGACCGGCAACCACTGAGCTGCCCCAATCCCGCAGAAACACCACCAGCACAACCGCAGAGAGAATCAGGCCAAGAAGAATCGCGTCGCGTACGCTCTTGATGGAATCCTGCACGATGCCGGACTGGTCATAGAACGGAATAAGTTTGATGCCCGGGGGAAGGGTGCTGCGAATGCGCTGCACCTCGTCGTGTACGGCGTTGGCGACGGCCACGGTGTTGCTGTCGGGCTGGCGATTGATGTTGAGCAGCACCGCAGGCTTTCCGTCGGCGCGGACAATGGTATAGAGGGGCTTTACCGATTGCTGCACGGTAGCCACGTCGCCAATGCGAACCGGAATACCCGCCGCCGTATTTTTGATGACGGTTTGGGCCAGATCGTCAGTGGTGCGCGCCTGGCCGTTCACCAGTCCGAGAACCAACTGGTGGTTGCGTTCAAAAAGTCCGGGCGATTCCACCAGGTTGGTGGCTTTCACGGCATTCAGAATGTCGGTAACGGTGACGGAGGTCTCCAGCAGACGCGCCGGGCTGGGCGTAATCTGAAATTCCGGCTCCTGTCCGCCCTGGACAATCACGGTAGCCACTCCGTTCATTCGATTGAGCCGCGGCGCAATCTGATAGGTCGCCATCTCCCACAGTTGCGTTTGCGGAACAGTATCTGACGTCAGGCTGTAGCCGAGAATCGGAAACGATGCAAAGGTCAGCCGGTGGCTCTGAATTTTGGTGCCGGGAGGAAGTTCGGGCTCCACTTTAGACAGTGCCGCGTCCACCAGTTGCAGTGTCTGGAACATATCCACGTGCCAATCGAAGAACAGATCAACCTCAGCCGATCCGCGGCTGGTAATGGAGCGGACCGTCTCCAGCCCCTGCACATTGTTCACTGCCTGCTCCACCGGCCGCGTAATGGTGACCATCATCTGGTCGATCGGCATGACTCCGTTATCGATGCCGACAACAATGCGAGGAAAATCGGTGGAAGGAAAAACCGCTACCGGGATGGTGAATGCCTGGTAGGCGCCAACCAGCGCTACCGCAATGATTACAAAAATAACCGACTTGGAGTTCTGCGCAAGCCAGTGGCGTCGCGGGGCGTTGATCTGCGCTTGCGTTTGCGCGCCATTCCTGACCTTGGGTTCATCCGCCATTCGGCCTAGTCCTTTTTGCCCTTGGTCTTTCCGCCATCGGCCGATCCGGCCTTGGCTTTACCGGCATTGTCCGGATCGGCGCTGGCCTCATCGTCCTTGTCTTGAGCGGCAGGACCCTCCGGTTTCTCGATCTTCACCTTGGTCTTGTCGGGCAGACCGTATGCCCCTGTTGTCACCACGATCTCGCCCGCTTTGAGACCGGAGACGATTTGCGCCTGCTGCCCGGACTGAATGCCGATCTTCACATCGCGGCTTTGCGCCTGGTTTTGTGCGTCGACCACCATGACCTGGGCTGCGCCTTCTTTGGCATTAAGCAGCGCTGAGGCAGGCACGACCAGTGCATCCTTCACGGTTTGCGCAGTAATCGCAATCTGCGCCGTCATGCCCGGGCGCAGCTGCTGCTCAGGATTCGCAGCCTGCACCCAGATTTCAACTGTCGTGCTGTTGGGATCGAGCGCCGGGCTCACCAATGAGACTTTGCCGGGTACCGGTTTTTCCAGACCAGCCATCACAATCGTGGCGGGATCGCCGTTGTGCAGCAGGACAGCGTCGCTTTGCGGAACGTGTGCCTTGGCGACCACCTGCGAGATGTCCATGACCGTGAGCAACGGGGCAGAAGTGGAAGCCATCTCTCCGGGATAGAGCGGACGATCCGTCACCACGCCATTGATGGGACTGCGCAGCTCGGAATAGCTGAGCTGCGCTTCAGAGCTCATCAGCTTGCCCTTGGCTGAGGTCAGCTGTCCGCTGGCCGACTTCAATGCGCCCTGTTTGCCGACTGCGTTCAGATCGTCCAGGTGTTTCTTGGCGACGTTATAGGCGCTGCGAGCCTGAGTCAGCGAAACCGCCGCTGCATCCAGATCCTTGCGCGGTAGCGCACCCTGTTTGAACAGGTCTTCACGGCTGGCATAAAGCTTCTGCTGCGCATCCAGTTCCTGTTTGGCTGTCTCAACGTCGGTCTCGGTTTTCGCCACTTCCTCGGGCAACGTGGCATTTACGTTGGTGTTGTAGGCCGCCTCCGCCTGTTCATATGCGCCCTTGTTGTCCATGGCCGCGGCCGAGAGATCCCGGTTTTCCAGGGTGGCCAGCAACTGCCCCTGCCGGACCTTCTGCCCGCGCGTGACATAGAACTTCCTTACCGGCGCATTGATCTTGGGCGTAATGGCCGATTGCGCGATCGGAAAGATGACAGCCTCTGTGCTCACCACACGCGAAATATCCGTTGTGGCGACGGGCGCTGCCTGCACGGTGACTTCCGGGGCTTCTTCCTTATCACCCTTGCCGCAGCCCGCCATCATTACGGTGAGCGCCGCCAACAAGGCACAGCACCGCACCAATCCTGTTCGTGAGTTACGGTCTCCCATAGTAGTTCGAAATTACATTGTACCTGTTAGGGTCTGCAGGTTGGCCAGTGCGGTCCTGGCGCGGACTTCGCCGTCATTGAAAGCGTTTCGCGCCTGGTTGAGGGTATTTTGCGCGTCCACCACCTCCAGTACCGTGGCTTCCCCACCGCGATAACGCAAATTGGTCAGTCGCAGGCTCTCGGCAGCCAGATCCGCGGAGTTCTTCAGCGTCTCCAGCTCAGCGTGAGCAGCCTGGGCCTCGGCGTAAAGCTCGCGCATATCGGCCTGCAATTTGCGCTGGGCCAGGGAAAGCTCACGCTGCGCCTGTTTCCGCTTGAGATCGGCCTGCACGACCTTGCTGTGCGTCGCCCCCCAATTCCACACCGGGATATTCAACGTAGCCGTCACGGCGTATCCCAGGTTATGAGTGCCATCCGGTTCGCGCGTGGCAAAGTGCGCGGCATCGATGCCGTAAAAGTAGTCGATGGTCAGTGTGGGGAAATAGCCGCTTTGCGCCGACGTCAGCTCAAACTGCGCTGCCTGCGAATTGGCGGTCGAGGCACGCAGGTCCGGGTTTTGCTTCTGCGCTGCCTGCATAAATTCGTCAAAACTCATCAGCGGCGGGGCAAACTGCGCCTCATCGACCAGAGTGAAATTCAGATTGAAATCCGGGAAAAGGAGCACGGCCAGCTCCAACCGGCTCTTATCCATGGCAAGCTGGGCTTCACGCAGATCGCGCTGGCGATCGTTGAACTGGAGTTGCGCCTTGATCACGTCGGCATGAGCAACCTCGCCGCCGTTTTCGAGTTTCTGGCTAAGGGCAAGAAAGTTTTGTGCTTCCGTCGCCCCCAGTTGAGCATTGGCATATTTCCGCTGCGATGCAATCAGCCCGTAATAGCCTTGCACAACCACTACCACAAGGCCTCGACGGGCGATTTCCGCCTTGGCGCGCGCCACCGCTTCAAGCGCCTGCGACCGGCGAAAATCGGCATAAGGCGTGTAGCCAATCGTCTGATGAATGTTCCCCTGGCTCAGATACTCGTGCACCGTATTGTTCGCGATAAAGACGCCTGAGGGCGTGCCGTTGGGCTCGGTGTAAATGAATGAGTTGTTAAAGTTGACGCTTGGCAGCAAGGCCGCTCTCGCCTGGACCTTGTCCTCGTGGGCCACTCCCTGATCGGTCAGCGCGGTTTGAAAAGGAATGCTGTTGTTACGCGCTCGCGCCAGCGCATCCTGCAGGGTCAGCGTTAAAGGCGCCTGCGAGGAAGCCGCAGGCTCAGGATTCTGTTGAGCGAAAGCGTTGAGTCCCGCAAGAGAGATTAGGAACAAGAGGGCGAGACCGACATTTGAAGTCCTGGCAAACGAAGTCATGGCAGACAAAGGAACCTCCTGGCCGCACACAGTATACTTTCTCGCGCGGTCGTGAATGGCGTGTGAAATCGATTCGCCGCAGAAACGCGCCTGTGCGCTAGAATTGAAGGTGCAGGAGGGCGCAATCCGAGCCAGGACACAACTCATAGCCAGCTTGCGGGCCTTTACGGCCTTACTGGCTTTAACAATGATTCTGGCGCCGGGTTTGTGCCGGGCGCACTCGCTGCCCTTGGCAACAACCCACACAGCCCATCCTGTTGAGACGCCATGCCATGAATCTATGCCGGCGAATCCAACGTCCCCGGCTTCGAACCAGAAATGCTGCTCTGCGGCGCACTATCCTGGGGCCTTGTTGAGCTCTGAGCAGCTTGCCCCCGGGCCCTCGGACGCTGCAGATCAGTTCAGCTACCGGTTTTCATGTGCACCCGGCAAGCTGGATCACCCCACGTGCTTGACCCCGACTCCTTCTACCCCTCCAAGCTCGCCCCCGTTGCGCATCTGATTCCCAAAATCCGTGCATCGTCATAGTGATTCAAAACAAAACCACGGGCACATGTGTCCCGACTGTTTACGCACTGTCAAAGGCAAGCAACGGGTTCAATGAAGAAGTTATTCATACTTACGATGTTTTTTCTCCCTTCCTTAATAGCGCACATTTCTGCGCAGGAGGCGAACAACCAACCATCGGTCTCGAGCCCGGCACACACGGAACAAGGCGATGACGCGGCGGATCAGGCTGGGATGCCCGGCATGCCGGGGATGGATCACGGCTCGGAACCCAGCCTGATTGACGAGATCCTGCATCACTCGACCTCCGGCACTTCAGCACAGCCCAATTCCGTTGCAGAGCCCATGATCATGCGACCTGCGGGGAGCTGGCTGTTTATGTTTCATGGCGAGGTGTTTGTAAACGCGCTCCAGCAAAGCGGTCCGCGCGGTTATGACAAGTTTTTCTCCACAAACTGGTTCATGCCCATGGCGCAGCGGCGCTTCAAGCGCTCCGAGCTCACACTGCGCACCATGATCAGCCTGGAGCCGGCGACGGTAACCAACCGCTTTTACCCGTTGCTGTTTCAACAAGGGGAAACTGCTTTTGGCAGACCGATCAACGATGGTCAGCATCCGCATGACTTCTTCATGGAGTTGGCGGCGCTCTACGATGTGCGGTTGGGCGAGCATGGATTGCTCTCTTTCTATGCTGCTCCGGTAGGCGATCCGGCGATGGGGCCAAGCGCATACGCGCACCGCGCGTCGGCTTCAGAAAATCCGGTGGCATCTCTGGGGCACCATCTGCAGGATTCCACCCATATTGCCAACGATGTCCTGACGGGAGGGCTCACCTACAAGTCTGCGCGCATCGAATTCTCCGGTTTCCATGGCCGTGAGCCGGATGAATTTCGGTGGAACATTGATTCCGGCGCCATCGACTCATGGTCCACTCGGCTGACAGTCCAGCCGGGACAGAATTGGAGCGCGCAATACTCTTTCGCTCACCTCAGCAGCCCGGAGCAATTACATCCTGAGGAAGATGTTCAACGCATGACTGCTTCAGTGATGTACAACCGCCCGCTCATGCGAGGCAACTGGGCGTCTACCTTGCTCTGGGGACGCAATCGCGTGTTGCAGACCGGGCAGGTATACAACGGTTATCTGGCGGAATCGACGTTGCAATTTGCGCGCAACAACCATGTCTGGGGCCGCATTGAGAATGTTGATCGAACCAGCGAACTGCTGTTAGGCAAACAACCGGAACCGACGGGATTCGACGAAGTCCTTCTCGCGCGCGTCCAGGCTTACACCGCCGGCTACGATCGCGACTTCCGTCTCATTCCCGGCGTAGCAACCGCACTCGGCGGACAGGTCACGCTCTACGGCAAGCCCGCGTTTCTCAATCCAACTTACGGCGAGCATCCCGTGGGAGTTATATTGTTTGTGCGTTTTCGCCCCATCGGTAGCGTTCACAATCATTGAGGGATATCGAATGAAGACACCACGCCGCACTTTTCTCGCCGGAACAGCTTCCATTGTTACCTCCACGCTGGCGTTGCCATTGGACGCTTTCACCCAGGCCAAAACGCCGGCCAAGCCTGCCGCCAAGAAAGAAGAAGACGAAGGTGTCTCCACCAATGAAGACCTGATGCGCGAGCATGGCGTCTTAAACCGCATCCTGCTGATCTACGACGAAGCCCTTCGCCGCATTCAAGGGAAAGAAAAATTCGATCCTGCGGTCATCACCAAATCGGCTGGCCTGATCAAGACCTTCATTGAGGACTATCACGAGAGACTGGAAGAAGACCACATCTTTCCGCGCTTTGAGCAAACCGGGAAGCTGGTGGAGTTGACGGTGAACCTGCGCGCGCAACACGCCATGGGGCGGCGCGTCACCGAGAGAATCATTGCCACAGCGAAGAGCGGCGACATGCCGACGCTGCAGTCATCGCTGGCGGCCTTCATTCGTATGTATCGCCCGCACGAGGCGCGCGAGGATACCGTCCTCTTCCCCGCCCTGCACAGCGTCGTGAGCAAGCACGAGTATGACGCCATGGGCGAAGAGTTTGAGCGCATTGAGCGCAAGACTTTTGGCGGCGACGGCTTTGACATGGCGGTGGACCAGGTAACCGAATTGGAAAAGCAATTCGGCATCTATGACATTGCGCAGTTCACGCCCGAGAAATGACGGCGATACTGCTCTTCCTGGCTGCGATTGTCGCCGGCGCGATCGCGTCTCTGGCGGGCTTCGGTATCGGCAGCATCCTGACCCCGATCCTGGCGCTGAGCGTCGGGACAAAGCAAGCGGTGGTCGCTGTCTCGATTCCACACCTGATTGCGACGGCAATCCGCTTTTGGGCTCTGCGCCGCAGCATTGATCTTCATGTGCTCAAGAATTTCGGCGTTGCCAGCGCGATTGGCGGCCTTCTGGGCGCATTGCTGGGATCGCGCTTCAGCAGTCCTGTGCTGGCTTATATTCTGGGCGCCCTGCTGGTCTTTGCCGGTATCACCGGACTGGCGGGCCTGGCGCAGAAGATGCGCTTTGGTACCGCCATCGCCTGGCTGGGAGGTGGTGCATCAGGTCTGCTCGGCGGGTTGGTCGGAAATCAAGGCGGTATTCGCTCCGCTGCACTGCAGGGCTTCAATCTTGAAGCAAAAGCATTTGTGGCGACAGCGACAGCCATCGCACTGGTGGTGGATGGCGCGCGCATGCCGGTTTATTTCTTTACCAGTCCTGACACTGTAGAGCGGCTGGCGCTTTGGATCGCTGCCATGGTGGCGGGCGTAGTCATCGGCACCCTTGCCGGGAAGCAAGTGCTCCAGCGAATTCCGGAAACGTATTTTCGGCGCCTGGTGGCGCTTCTCATTCTCGCCCTGGGAATCGTGATGTTGAAAGCGGCTGCCCAATAGTTCCGGCAACAGCGCTTCTGCAACAGTTGTCACTCTTGTGAGTACAGGAATACGATAAAAATGGAGACATGAATGGATAGCGCGCTGCTGATTCACCGGCTCCATTTTGCTTTCACGGTCACGTTTCATTATTTGTTTCCCCAGCTCACCATGGGGCTGGCGCTGCTGATCGTTGTGCTGAAGACGCTGGCGCTGCGCACCCGCAATGATATCTATAACCAGTCTGCCCGCTTCTGGGCAAAAATCTTCGGGATCAATTTCATCATGGGCGTGGTGACGGGAATCCCCATGGAATTCCAGTTCGGCACCAACTGGTCCCACTTTGCACGTCTCACGGGCGGCGTGATTGGACAGCCCCTGGTAATGGAGGGCGTGTTTTCCTTTTTTCTGGAATCGGCATTTCTGGGGCTATTCCTTTACGGCGAAAAACGGCTGGGACCGCGCGGACACTGGTGGGCGGCTTTTATGGTCTTTCTGGGTTCATGGCTCTCCGGATATTTCATTATCGTGACCGATGCCTGGATGCAGCATCCTGTCGCCTTTGTGCGCGCCGGAAACGGAACCTTCCAGGTGACAAGCTTCTGGGGACTGCTGCTGAATCCCTGGGCATTGCTGCAATACGCGCACAACATGAGCGGGGCCGTTATTACCGGAGCTTTCGTGATGGCGGCAGTTGGAGCTTATTACCTGCTGGAAGGAACGTTCACCGAACATGCCCGCGTTTTTGTTCGCGTGGGGGTGATTGCCGGAGTGATCTTCTGTACGCTGCAGATCTTCCCTACAGGTGATCTTCACGGCAAGTTCATGGCCAGGCATCAACCCGTCACCACCGCGGCAATGGAGGGCCTGTTCAAGAGCGAAAGCGGCGCGCCCATGGTGATCCTCGGCCAACCCGACGAGGAACACCAGCGGATCGATAATCCGCTGGTGGTAAACAAAGTGTTGAGCTTTCTGATCTATGGCACCACCACAGCAGAGGTCAAAGGTCTGAACGAGTTTCCCAAAGACCAGTGGCCCACGAACATTCCGCTGCTCTACTTCAGCTACCACATCATGGTGGGTCTGGGCACAATCTTTATTGCCGTAATGGCGGTGGCCGCATTCCTGCTCTGGCGCAGGAAGCTGTATCAGTCGCGCTGGATGCTGTGGATCATCATGCTGTGCCTGCCGCTGCCTTACATTGCCAATACAGCAGGCTGGATGACCGCGGAGATCGGGCGCCAGCCCTGGGTGGTCTATGGGTTGATGCGGACCACGGAGGGCTATTCGAAGTATGTGCATGCCGGCAACGGTCTGTTCACCTTGCTGGGCTTCATGGGCCTGTACACCGTGCTGGCGATTCTCTTCCTGGTGCTGATGAACCGCGAGATCGCGCACGGACCGGCGCATGAAGCTGGCACTCAAGTAGTGAGCGGCACGCCGATTACTGTCGCCTAGGAGACTGCGAGATGCATTTCATCTGGTTCTGGCTCGTGGCCGTGATGATCACAGCGTACGTGGTCTTCGACGGATTCGATCTCGGCGCCGGCGTGTTGCATTTTCTCATCGCCCGGACCGACCAGGAGCGGCGCACGGTGATTCGTTCGATCGGCCCGGTGTGGGACGGCAACGAAGTCTGGTTGATAGCCGGCGGCGGCACTCTCTACTTCGCTTTCCCGCTGCTTTACGCATCCAGCTTCAGCGGGTTCTATTTGCCGCTGATGATCGTGCTGTGGCTGCTGATCCTGCGCGGAATCGGAGTAGAGCTGCGCATGCATCTGGATTCTCCGGTATGGCGCGGCTTCTTCGATGGCTGCTTCGCCCTCTCTAGTTTGCTGCTCGCCGTCTTCTATGGCGCTGCGCTGGGCAATGTGATTCGCGGAGTACCGTTGAACAACGAAGGTTTCTTTTTCCTGCCGCTCTGGACTAACTGGCGTCCCGGTCCGGAGCCGGGAATTCTGGATTGGTACACCGTGATCGCCGGATTGGTTGCTCTGGCATCGTTGACGATTCACGGCGCGCACTACGTGGCTGTGAAAACTTCCGGCGATCTCAATCTGCGCGCCCGACATGTCGCCAAGATGCTATGGCCAGCGCTGTTTGTGGCGACCGTGATCAGCCTGTGGGCGACGCTTTCTATCCGCCCCGAGGTGCTTACCAATTATCGACGCTATCCATTTCTGTTTGTGATCCCTGTGGCGGTGGCGCTCAGCCTGTTGGCGATGCTCATGCATGGACGCCGCGGGAATGACAAGGCAGCGTTCCTGGCTTCGGTGGTTTACCTGGTGTTCATGCTGGTGGGAGCAGCTTCCGCCATGTATCCCAACCTGCTGGTATCAACTACCGATCCTGCACGGAATATTACGGTAACCAATGCGGCCACCGGGCTCTATTCACTTTCGATCGGACTTATATGGTGGAGCTTTGGTATGATTCTGGCGGTGGGTTACTTTGTCTTCGTGTATAGGATGTTTCGCGGCAAAGTAAGCGCATAGAAACGTCGCTTGCTTGGTAAGTACCGGTATTTTTTCTACCTGAAACTATCAGGTAGACCGTAAGCGTTCTATACCAATCTTCACAAATCAAAAGCTGCAAAGGTGTTCTCCGGAGAGCCAAATAGAAGATGCACTAGGAGGTATACTCCATGAAAAGCGCCTGGATCGCTTATTCCCTCGTCATTGGTTCCCTCCTCGTGGCTGCGCCGGGTCAAGGTTCCGCGCGTGAGCCCAAACTCCCAAACCCCTGCCGAGATCTGAGAAGCGATCTCGACGATCAAGTCAATACACTGCATAGACGCCTCGACGATGAGCTTAGCCAGTGCCGGCACACTCAGGGCAAGAACTCTGAGGTTTGCCGCGAACTGAAAGAGCAGCAAAAATCTGAACTCCAACGCATGCGCGACCAGCGAGAATTTGAGCTTCAAAGCTGCAGCGCTCCCAGCTTGACCCGCAGCAGGTTCCCGCAAAACCAAACCGAGGCGTGCGACAACGATAACTACCGGCACAGCAAGAAGCCGTACCCTGACGGCAAGTATCCTGAGCCGCCTTACAAACATGGCCCCAAGTATCCATCGAAAGACTCTTCTGCAGGGCACAACCCGCCAGGCTACGATGGCGGCAAATATCATCGCGGTGCAGACTCTGGAAACGGCAACGCCAAGAACACGGGTAATTCCGGAGCCAGTTCTTCACACTCAGGTGGCTCCAGTTCGAGCTCTTCGCATTCAGGGGGCTCTGGCAGTTCCGGTTCGTACTCTTCACATTCCGGAGGAGGTTCCGGCTACTCGTCGAGCGGTTCCAGCGGTAGTTCAGGCGGATCCTCGGCGCACAGCTCCGGCGGCAGTTCAGGGTCGTCAGCCGGCTCCAGCTCGTCGAGTTCCAGTTCGAGCAGCACGGGCGGCGGCTCTCATCCACATTGATAACCAACCTGACAGATCGAGCCACAGGTGACGTGGCTCGGTCTTCATGAGTTCCGCGATGCGAACCAGAGATCGTCTATACTTTTTCCCAGTGCAAAACGAATCCATCCTAGACAGGAAACCTCCGGATGCTGACCTGCGCGTTCCCTATGGATCGGACCCGAATCAATTTGTTGATATTCGCTTGCCTGCAGGAAAGGGACCGCATCCGGTCGTATTGTTTATTCATGGCGGCTACTGGAGAGCCCGATATGATTTGACGTATGCCGGTCATCTGTGTGGCGCGTTGAAGAGCAGCGGCATAGCGACGTGGAACGTTGAGTACCGGCGCGTGGGGAATCCCGGAGGCGGGTGGCCCGGCACCTTTGAAGATATACGCAGCGCGTATCGTCTTCTCCGCCGCGGAAAAAGAGACTCGCTGGCGCTGCTGGACCTGAAACGTCTGTGCGTGGCCGGCCATTCCGCCGGCGGGCATCTTGCCGTATGCCTGGCCAGCTTTGAGCCCACGATCAACAATGTGCTGTCGCTGGCTGGAGTACTTGATCTGCGCCGCGCGTGGGAGCTGCACCTGAGCAACGATGCTGTCGTTGAGTTTCTGGGCGGCACACCGGCCGAGGTTCCCGAGCATTACCGTGAGGCTTCGCCGGCCGAGCGCAAAATACCTCGGGCAACCCAGAAATTGATACACGGCACCATCGATGATTCCGTCCCTTACGAAATCAGCAAGAACTATGCTGAGCGCAAGCAGAAGACAGGCGAAAAAGTGGAGTTGATCACGTTGCCGGACGTGGGGCACTTTGAGATCGTTGATCCCGGTTCCAGTGCCTGGAAACAGGTGGAGCAGACGTTTGTCGCTCTAACCCAATCCCGAATTTCACGGAATCAATCTATTGCGCCGGCCGAGGTTTCCTGAGAAGCTGCGCAGCCAGCGTTCCCAAAGAGAGCAGCGTGATGATGGTGATCATCGATAGCGAGATCACGCAATAAATGCACCACACGTACAAGATATCTTTTTCAATGTGGGCGAGATAGAGTGAGAAGATGAGCCCCACCACAGAAGCTGCAGCCAAAGCCGGCCACCAGCGTTTCACAGCGAGCACGAACAGCAGAATGTATCCGGCAATGCCGATGTCGGCAACCAAGACGCCGTGAAAGACGGCATAGGGACTCTTATTCACGGTGCCGCAGTCCCATTTTTCATTGATGCTGCAAGGTGAAGTGTCTGTGCGATAGTGCTCATGACGGGCCAACATTGCGGCCACAAAACCTACAAGAGCTACCAGCATAATCAACCATCTCATGGCTTTCCCCGTATTCGTCAGGCGTTACTTCGTTAGACCCAGCGCCCGCGACTGAAACTGCAGCGATTCATCCAGGTGCTGGGAGACGAATTGCCAATTGTGTCCACCGGGATAAATATGCGCTTCGTGCGCGATGTGGCGCTCAGTGAGCAGCCGGTCCATCTGGCGCGTACCGGCGGCAAAACCGTAATTATCATGGTCGCCGCAGTCAAAGTAAATCTTCAGGCCCTGCAGGTGAGAGGTGCGGGCAAAGACAAACGGCGTGTTCTCCTGCCAGAAGCGCTCATTCAACGGCGAGCCGAAAGCTGGCCCCAGGAAGACTCCAAGCCCGGATTCGGCTGAGCCATGGGGAAGCTGCTCCAGCAAGGCAGGCATGTGGACGGCGACAGAGGCAAACATCTGCGGGTATTTAAAAGCGAAGCGGAGCGCGCCATAGCCGCCCATGGAAACACCACCGATGGCGCGGCCGTTGCGGCTACCAGTCAGACGAAAACGCCTTTCCATCTGCGGCACAAATTCGCGGACAAAGAAATCTTCATACAGCACGTGGCCGTCGCGCGAGTTGATGTAGAAAGAGTTCTCGCCGTCGGGAGTGATGATCACGAACTCGCCCAGGCGCTTTTGCTCCCAGGCATCCTCAATCACGTTGGAAGCGCCGCTCGATGTCAGAAAGCTCTGGTCACCGCCCAGCCCGTGCAGAAAATAGAGCACCGGATAGCGCCTGCCTGGATTGGCGTCATAGCTGGGAGGCAGCATGGCGCAGAAACCAACGCGGCCGGGGACATACTTGCTCTTCATCGCGCCGCATTGCACACGCGATTCAGAGAAACAACTCAACGTGCAGAGCAGTAAAAAAAATGAAGCCCAATATCGGAACATTGATGATTAAGGATAGCATTGCCAACGATCAGCAATCAGCAGTCAGCACTTAGCAGTCAGCACTTAGCAGTCAGCACTTAGCAATCAGCAGTTAGCTAGTACAGAATTTACCGCAACGGACGCAACGGACGCGAAGGAAATTGGACTGGGGGCATTCGGCACGGCTGCAGAGCCGGATGGAAAAGCGACGCCAATTCTTGTCGTTTGCGACCTTCGTGCCCTTTGCGGTTCATTCTTTGCTGAATGCTGAATGCTGATTACTCGAGCTAATCATGCCGCAATGCCTGAACGGGATCCAACCGGGCTGCGCGCGAGGCCGGATACAAGCCGGCAAAAAGGCTCACCAGCGCTGAGAATCCCAGAGCCAACGCCACCAGCCACAACGGCACATACCAGAAGTTTTCCGGACGCAGGTCCTGCCGCTGGAGCCAGATGTTGGTGCCAATGTTGATTCCCCGGGCGATCACCCAGCCCATGCCAGCGCCCAGGGCGCCGCCCAACAAGCCCATCGCGCCGGCTTCGAAGAAGAAGATGCGCTTTACGTCGCCGTCGCTGGCGCCCAGGGCTTTCATGATGCCAATCTCGCGCCGCCGCTCCAGAATGGCCATGACCAGGGTATTCACAATTCCCAGGGTGGCCACCGCCAGAGCCATGCTGCCGAAGATCGCCAGGAAAGCGTCAAGAAATTTAAAGAAGCGAGTTATGCCTTTCGAGGCGTCAACGATTGAGAAGGTAGTAAAGCCCTGCTTCTTGATTTCTTCTTCCACCTGCGAAACCGCCTTGCTCTTGGAGACGCGTACCATCAGCGCAATATAAGTCTTGTTGGCCGAAGGCCGCAGCGTGTTCCACAATTCGCCCGCTTGCACCATGTTGAGCGATTCAGCCAGGGCCAGCGGCAGAAACATAGGTGTTCTTCCCTGCCGGAAGCCGCGGTTAGGCTCGCTGCTCACAATGCCGACGATCTTGAGCCTGATCTGCCGCGGTACCAGGCTGACCGACTGCGCATCGTCGCCGAGCGAGTCATCGCTGTCGTCGAGATCATCAGGGTCGGGTTGTGGCGGCTTCTTTTTTGCCACCTTGGCGGTCTGCGTGGTGTCGACGGTTTCACGCGTGTGATACCGCACCAGCAGATATTGGCCGAGCAGCTGGTTGGCCTGATCGGTGGTCAGCTTCACGTCAGAGTTCCGGGACTCCGGCGGCAGATCAAGCAGTTGACGGCCAAAATCGGCAAGGATGACTGCTTCCTGGGCGTCCGGGGCGGTAAAAAACGAGCCCTGCGCGTCATCAAACGCTTCACTATTGCGCGCCGATTGCGGCAGCGTTCCGACCACGGTGAAGTGTCCGTCACTTTTCGTGCTCTCCAGGCGCACGTCGCCTACGGCACTGAAGTTGGGATATACCTCGGCCACATCGGGCATCTGCTCAAAGGCATGGCGCGCGGCATCGTCAAGCGGCTTGGGCTGGACGGTAGAAGGCGCGGCCTGCGCGAACCGTGGTCCGCGCGAGTCCTGGCGCGAGGTAACGATGATGGTGTCAAACAGGCCGGAACGTCCCAGCTGGCGGGTGGCCAGCTTCTGCAGTCCGACGCCGAGCGACATCATGGCCACCAGCGAAGCCACGCCGACACCGATGCCGAGCGTAGTCAGCGAATTGCGCAAGCCGGCTTCACGCAGATTGCGTCCGGCAAGCTCTACCAAATCGTAAGCTCTCACCGTCCGGCTCCAATCTTTGCTTTCTCAATCTTTTCTCTATCGATCTTTTCCAGCCGTGTATTCGCCAGTTCGCCGACCAGTTTGCCGTCTCCCAGGAAGACCAGCCGGTTCGCATATCGCTCCGCCAGGGAGCGTTCATGAGTCACCATGATGACGGTCATTTCCAGCGTGCGATTTAATTCGCGGATCAGGTCCATGATCTCAGTGCCGGTTTTACTGTCGAGGTTGCCGGTGGGCTCATCCGCCAACAGAATTTTGGGTCGATTCACCAGCGCCCGGGCCAAGGCTGCGCGTTGCTGCTCGCCGCCGGACATCTCACTCGGCCGGTGCTCAAGGCGATCCGACAAGCCAACGCGTTCCAATGCTTCCTGTACACGGGCCTTTCGCTCGCGGCGGCGCACCTCGGCAAAACGCATCGGCAGTTCAACGTTTTCATAAAGCGTCATGGTGGGAACAAGATTGAATGACTGAAAAACCATGCCTACGACATGACGCCGATACTGCGCCAGTTGCTCTGAAGTCATGGTGGCCAAATCTGAGCCTTCCGCCACGATCGCGCCCGAGTTCGGGCGATCCAGGCCGGCGATCAGGTTCAGCAGCGTTGATTTGCCCGAACCCGATGCACCCAGCAAGGCGATAAACTCGCCCCGCACCGCGGCCAGGCTTACGCCATCGACCGCCGGAATGGTCGAGCGGCCCAGTTTGTAATGCCGAACTACCGAGACTGTCCTGACCGATTCAATTTCGTTGCCGTTGGCTGCCACGGTAAACGCTCCCAATGTTTCTCTTCGAAATGTTACTACGCCCGTCTGGATTTCATTCGGCGGAACCAGCCATTCACCTTAGGACAAAGGTGCCCGCTCGCGGTTGTCCCTCAAACGTATTGACTAGAACTTCAGGCTAGGCCCTGTGGTTACCCTCGCCGGCTTGGCAGCAATACACCGTCTATATTCCTGACGATCGAACGCTCGAAAAGATTAACCGGGCATGAACCAATTTGCGTGATGAGCCGGGATCAGTGGTAAGTTGGTCTGAACTCATGAGCCCTGTAACTCACTTTTTTGCCGGATGGGTGCTGGCCTGCGCCTCTCCTGTGCCGCTTAGACGACGCGAGAAAGCCCTCGTGGTTGCCGCTGCGGTAGCGCCTGATTTGGATGGTCTGGGCATCATCCCCGAGTTATTGACCCGGCATTCGTCACATCCACTGCTGTGGTTTTCCGAATACCACCATTCCTTGCACACGCTTTCTTTCGCGTTGATTTGTGCGATTGCGGCCTTTCTTGTGTCGGGCCCGTTAACAGGAAGAAAGATGTCACAGCATAAGGTCGGCTCAACCAACGTAGCTTCCGGACTTGAGACTTCCCGGCTGGCGCCCCATCCATGGGTAACCGCAATGCTCGTCTTCGTGAGCTTTCACCTGCACTTGCTGGGCGATCTAGCTGGCGCTCGCGGCCCGGATGGCTACCAGTGGCCCATCCCTTACCTCAAGCCATTTTCCAACGCGGCTGAGCTTGCATGGCATGGCCAGTGGGCCCTGAATGGTTGGCAGAACTTTGCTTTTACCGGCTTGCTCTTGCTGGTGACGTTCTGGTTTGCGTGGAAAAATGGTGCTTCTCCACTTGAGCTTGTCTCTGGCCCGGCAAACCGCGCATTTGTTCTTACGCTACGCCAGCGAATGCCGTCTAACAGCTAACATAATCGGGCGTTGAAGGCAGAGACTTAATCCAGGAGCCCTAACCTGTTCCGTATCATTTCCTATAAAGCCATTCCTGCGGTATCCTCCTCTTTCATTCCGGAGGATACCGTGCTTTCATCTTTACGCTGGTGTACGTCCATGACGCTGGCAATCGCTGTTTCGTTGTGCTCGGCCCAACAGCCTCAAAAACGTGCGTCGGCAACCCACTCACCCGTTACGCCAGGGGCGCGAATGCTGCAATCTCAGGCGGCCCAGGTGTCGAGTGTTGATCCCGCCCTTCTCTCTTCGCTCCACTGGCGTTCTATTGGTCCTTATCGTGGTGGACGCACGCGCGCAGTAGCCGGCGTGCCGAGCCAGCCGAATGTATTTTACATCGGCGTGTGCAATGGAGGAGTGTGGAAGACCAATGACTACGGCCGTACCTGGCAGCCCATTTTTGACGATCAGCCCACAGGCTCGATTGGCGCGATTGCGGTGGCGCCGTCAGACCCCAATGTCGTTTATGTCGGGAGCGGTGAGGGGCTGCATCGGCCGGACTTGTCGGTAGGCGATGGCATTTATCGATCGAATGACGCGGGCAAGACCTGGACGCATCTCGGCCTGCGCGACGGCCAGCAGATTCCGCAGCTGGCGGTTGATCCGCGGGATCCGAACAAAGTGTTTGCCGCGGTCGCGGGACATCCGTACGGACCAAACAAAGAGCGCGGTATTTTCCGCTCAACCGATGGCGGCCAGAGCTGGCAGAAGGTTTTGCCGACGGGCGACGATGAAAACGTGGGCGGCGACGATGTGCTGATCGATCCCAGCAATCCGCAAATCGTCTATGCCACGTTGTGGGAAGCGCGTGAAGGACCATGGGAGAACGGCGCATGGAACGGCTTCGGCGGCGGCATCTTCAAATCAACCGACGGCGGCCAGACCTTTCAGCAACTCGCAGGCGGTCTGCCCCAGGACATTATTCAGTCACACATTGCGATCGCCGAGAGCAACCCGAACCGGCTGATCGCCTCAGTTGCGGCGAAGCCGAACTCGGTGGCTCTTTATCGCTCCGATGACGCCGGAGCCACCTGGACCCAGATCACCAAAGATCCGCGGCCTGCGGGAAGAATCGGCGGGGGCGATCTATCGGTTCCGCGTTTCAATCCCAAAGATCCGGACATGATCATCGTGACCAGCACGGTTACGTGGAAATCGACGGACGGCGGAAAGACATGGACCGGCTTCCGCGGCGCGCCTGGCGGCGATGACTACCAGAATCTGTGGATCAATCCCAACAATCCGCAAACCATGATCATCGTGAGCGACCAGGGCGCGATCGTGACGGTGAACGGCGGCGAGAGCTGGAGTTCGTGGTACAACCAGCCCACGGCGCAGATGTACCACGTGAACGCGGACAATGCCTTTCCCTACCGGCTGTGCAGCGGACAACAGGAGAGTGGATCAGCGTGCATCTCCAGCCGCGGCAATGATGGCGAGATAACCATGCGCGAGTGGCATCCCGTAGCGGCGGAGGAGTACGGGTACGTGGTGCCGGATCCGCTCGATCCCGACATCGTTTACGGCGGCAAGCTCACGCGCTATGACCGTCGCACCGGCCAGGCGCAGAACATCATGCCCAAGGCGTTTCGCGGAGCTGATTTCCGCGTGGTGCGCACGGAGCCGATTGTTTTCTCTCCCATCAACCCGCACATTTTGTATTTCGCGACGAACACGTTGTGGAAGACCATGAATGCCGGCCAGAGCTGGCAGCAGATATCGCCTGATTTGACGCGGGCAACGTTTGAGGTGCCGGCCAGCGTGGGCAAATATCGCGATCAGGAGACGGCAAAGCCAATCCAGCGCGGCGTGATCTACGCGGTTGCGCCTTCTCCGCTCGACATTAACCGCATCTGGGCGGGTACCGACGATGGGCGCATTCACGTTACCACTGACGGCGGCGCGCACTGGACGGAGGTGACGCCGTCGAGCATGACGCCCTTCCAGAAAGTCTCCATCATCGATGCCAGCCATTTTGATGCGCAGACGGCCTACGCGGCGATCAACACGTTGCGGCTCGACGATCTGCGCCCTCACATTCTGCGGACGCGCGATGGCGGCAAGAGCTGGACGGAGATTGTGAACGGCATTCCCGAAAATGACAACGTGAATGCGGTACGAGAAGATCCGGTGCGCAAAGGCCTTCTGTTCGCCAGCACCGAGCGCGCGGTTTACGTTTCCTTAGACGACGGCGAACACTGGCAGTCGTTGCGGCTGAACATGGCGCCGAGTTCCGTGCGCGACATCATCCTCAAGGGCGATGACCTTGCTGCCGGCACCCATGGGCGCGGCTTCTGGATCCTGGATGACATTACCCCGCTGCGCCAGATTGACGCGAAGGTTATATCGGCGGATGCGTTTTTGTTCAAGCCGCAAGCGGCTGTGCGCGTGCGCTGGAACATGAATACTGACACGCCCCTGCCGCCGGACTTCCCTGCCGGTGAAAATCCGCCCGACGGCGCGGTGATTGATTATTATCTGCGATCGGCTGCCGCCGGGCCGGTGACGCTGGAGATCAAGGACAGCGCAGGCAAGACGGTGCGCAAGTATTCGAGCGCGGACAAGCCTGCGCCCGTCGATCCCATGCTCAACATTCCAACGTATTGGGTGCGGCCGTCACGCGTGCTGTCAGGTGAGGCGGGCATGCATCGCTGGCTTTGGGACATGCATTACCCGAATGTGCCGGGAGTTGACGCGGAGTATCCAATCGCGGCAATTCCGCATAATACCGCGCCCCAGCCGAGCGGACCATGGGCGATGCCGGGACAGTACACGGTGGTGTTGACCGTAAACGGCAAGAGCTATTCGCAACCTCTTACCATCAGGATGGACCCTCGAGTCAAGACAACGACGGCAGGGCTCGAACAGCAGTTCAAGCTTTCGAGCGATCTCTACACGCAGCTGCTGACGCTTTCCCCGGCGGTGGAGCAGGCAGGCGACTTGCGCAAACAACTCAAAGATCTGCAATCAAAGTCGAACGGTGAGACACTGGCAGCGGTGAAAGCGCTGGACCAGAAGCTGCAAGCGCTGGCCGGCGGAGTTGCGCGCAGACCGGGCGCGGGCACTGAGCCGCCGACCCTGGGCGGGTTGCGCACGCGCTTCCTCGCTCTCTTCGGGGTCCTGCAGGAAGCCGACGTCATGCCCAGCACACAAGCATCTGAGGCCGTAACTGATCTGCAAAAGCAGTTACCCCCGGTCATGGAGCACTGGAAAACGCTCGAATCGCAGGATATTCCCGCGCTGAACAAACAACTGAAGAACGCCAACCTGCCGGAGCTTAAGATCGAAGCCGCCATCTCGACGGCACGGGCAACGGTTTCATCAAAGGACAAGGATGAAGAGTAAGGCACGAGTGAGGATGTCATGACGCAATCGTCGAAGCCTGTTCTTGATCCTAAAACGCAGTGGTTTCTGGATTTCCTGAAAAGTAGCGGGCGGCCGCAGGTACATGAGGTGCCGGTGGCCGAAGCGCGCGAGATGTATGTGCGGGGCCAGAACCTGGTCCCGCTGGTGAAAAAGCCGGCGCAAATTGAAGATCGGACCATTCCTGCAGGAGCCGCTGGAAATTTGAAGCTGCGTATCTTTCGTCCGGAAGCCAGCAGCGGCACGCTTCCCGTGGTCATGTATTTTCACGGCGGCGGATGGGTGCTGGGCGATGCCGAAACCTACGACTACTACATGCGCGAACTGACCAACGGCTGCGGCGCGGCGGTGGTTTTTGTGGAGTACAGCCGGTCGCCAGAGGCACGGTACCCGGTCGCGCTGGAAGAATGCTTTGCCGCGACCAAGTGGATAGCAACGCACGGAAATGACTTGAAGCTGAACAGTTCTCAGATCGCCGTAGCGGGTGACAGCGCGGGAGGGAATATGGCAGCGGTGGTCTGCCTGCTGGCCAAAGAGCGCGGCGGGCCGGAGATCGCTGCTCAAGTTTTAATTTACCCCGCCACCGGCCACGTTTTCGATGCAGCGTCCTTCCACGATTTCGCCACCGGTTATTATCTAACCCGCGAGACCTCGCAGTGGTTCTGGCAGCAGTACACCGGAGGCGCCGCGGTGGAGCACGAACCCACGGCGTGTCCGTTGCAAGCCACAGTAGAACAGTTGAAGGGATTGCCGCCAGCGCTGGTCATCACCGGCGAATGCGATGTGTTGCGCGATGAAGGCGAGGCTTATGCCCGCAAACTCACGCAGGCCGGAGTGCAGGTGGTCTGCACGCGATATCTAGGCGCGATTCACGGCTTCATGGGAATCAACGCTCTGGCGGATTCTCCGCCCACCAAAGCAGCACGAGCTCAGGTGCACGCGATGCTGCGGGAAGCGCTGGCGAGAGAGACTGCAGACGCACTCGCGTAACCTCACGGCACGTTGGATCCGAACCTGAACGTTGGCCCTACCGAGACGCGCAGGCTGTTGCGCCCTTCGGCCAGAATGTCACTGAAGAGGTTCACGTGGACATAGTCAAGCCCCACGCGCAGTCCCACGTGTTTTGAGGCATTGAAATCGAAGCCTCCGCCCGCGCCATAGAAAACCTCAAGATCACTCTTCTTGCCTGATGGAGCAATGGCTTGCACCAGCAGCGCCGTGACGGGACTGTTGGGCTTGAGCGTGGCCGTCTCATGCATTCCGCCGAGCGCCGGCCTGATGAAAAAAGTAAACCACTTTAGCTGCCGAAAATTGATCTGCGGCCCGGCGGAGAAGGTGTAAGTGGTGGAGTCAAACGGCAGCGCCAGCACAGTGCCGGGCGGCAGCAGGTTGGGCGGCGGCAGCTGAGCCAATATCGAGGACTTGAGATCGGCGGGAGTGATATCGCTGTGGCCGGTGAAGATGCTGTAGTCGGCACCGAGAGCAAGCCAGCGATTGAGGTTGACGCCGAACTCAGCGTTGAATCCGCGCTCGGCTAAATTCAGTTTGGGTGAATTCAGATAAGAAAAGCCGGTAAAGGCGTCGAATCGAGGCACGTAATCCTGCTGAGCAAAGGCGCATAGACTGGTAAACAAGAAGAAGGAAAAAGATAATAAGAGCTTCATGCTGGATCCTTTCTTTCGGAACTGCTCGCATGAGCACTGCGGGACGAGGTGACGAGCTTGTTCCCTCAGATACACAATGGGAGTAGAACAACGTAGGCAGAGGATGCCAACGTGAAGCACACGTCATGCGCCGGTGTGAATACCGGACCAGCTCTGGTTTCGGTGATGCGACACTTATTTCTTCTGAATTAAGCGCGCGGCCTTGCGGAAGATATCCAGGAACATTTTTTCCGTCAGCTTCCCGGTAAGAGTATTTTGCAGCGACGGATGGTAGGAGCAGAGCAGTGTGCGGCTGTTGGGCAGCGCATAGGTTTCGCCGTGGCCGAAGAGATAGCCTGATTTTGATTTCAACTCGCCGCGGCGCTTCAGGTAGTTCAAATAAGCGTCAAAGGCAATCCTGCCCAGCACCACCACCACCTTCACCCGGGTCAGCGCAGCAAATTCGCGGTCAAGATAAGGCGCAGGTCGCGATCTCCTGCGGCGTAGGCTTGTTTTCCGGCGGAGCGCAGCGCACAGGCGCTGTGATGTAGGCATCCACCAGGCGCAGGCCATCACCACGGTGAGTGGCATTCGGCTGCGAAGCGAATCCGGCTTTGTGCAGTACCGGATAAAGAAAGTTGCCGGAGCCATCGCCGGTGAACGGACGGCCAGTCCGATTTGATCCATGCGCACCCGGAGCGAGCCCCAGGATGAGAAGGCGGGCTTGAGGATCGCCAAAACCAGGAACCGGCTTGGCCCAGTATTCCCAATCGAGATAGGCTCGACGCTTTTCCCGGCCTACCTTGCGGCAATGAGCAATCAGACGCGGACAAAGCGTGCAGGCAACGATCTCACGATTCAACTCCGCCAGTGCCGGCGAGATAACGTGAGTGGGATCGGGCGAAGGCTGGCTTGCGCTGGCTGACATGAGAGTCAAGTTTATCAGGCAGCGGCCAGCCTGGAGGGCAACAGTTCAGGCAGCGAAATTATGCGCGCTGCAGGTTGCCGGCGACGCAGAACTGGTGATCGCGCTGCATGAGAGTGGCCAGCGCATCGAGAAAAACCTCGGGGCCATCCAGCGGATTCACATGCAGCTCAGACTGGTCATCCGAAACCTGGTCGTAAGGGTCCATGACAACCGAGGGAATACGGCGATTGTGTCCTTCAGAGCACACACGCCGGCGATCCATCAGAGACACGGTATTGGCAATTACGATGGCGCAGACATGGCGGTGGCGAAGAACTTTGAGAGCCGAATCAACAGTGGAGACGGGGATGACTCCGTAACCCGCGTGAGCCAGCACGGCGTTACGTATCGGAGCCAACACCCTTTCTGCCGAGATAGAAAGGACTGCGGGACGCATATATTTTTTATCCGTCGAGCCAAAAACTTGCCAAAGAGCTTTTGGTTTTTTCCCGAAAGCTTTGTTGCCCAAAAGTATTCGCTCGCGCGAAATTGAAAGCAAGTAAAAAAATGCTTATGTTTTGTTAAGGACTGAAGCCAGATGATTTGATTTCAAAGTTTTCGCGGTGCTGATTTGGGAAACATTGAGATTTCTCAATGAAGGGGTCGCCGGCACTTCACAATCCTCAATACGCAGCTTGAAAACGACCACACAAACCTTCGTTCGCGGCCACGCGTGATCATTGCGCAGCAAGAATCGTCAACTAAGGTCGTCAATACCCTTAATTAAGCATTCACGCTGGGTCGAGAGCAGGCCATTGATCCCAGCGGTTTAATCCTTGCTGGTTTTCTTGGGCGTAAGATCGCAGGCCCGCTTCACCTGGTCGAGATCAAGGCCGGCGGGAGAAAATTCCGCGATTTCCGGACCGCGTGGGCCGGGAAGCTGAACTTTGAAGATGTGGGCGCCAATCAGTTCCCGGGTTGTGCCCTTGTCCATAGAGAGCGAGCGGCCGTCAATCCAGTTCCAGCCGTTGGTGTGGTGAACGTCATCAGCACGGACCATGACTTCGATCTGCGGCTGACCCCAAAAGCCGGGACGGTTCGGTGGACCGAGGGGCGCACCGGGACTGAAATCGGCGTTGGTGTATTTGCGATTGGTGCACACGAGTTCGACGCGCGGCTTGTTGTCTCTGCTCCAGCTCAGGTAGTTATCTGCCTGAAGCTCGAAGCGCACGATCTTGGCAGCGGTCATTTTGTTTTCAGAACGAAATGCATACCAGTTTCCGCCGACATTGACGCCGTCGTTTTCCCCTTGATACGGGCTCATCCTGGTTCTCTGGGCGCGGGCGGAGAGCGCCACAACGCAAACCATCGCCAGGGCGCCCAAAAAGATCACTGCGGTTGTGTTCCGATGCTTTCCTATGAAAGATTGCGCTGCCTTCACTTTTCCTCCGACAGTATTTTTCCTACCTTTTGCTTCAACAATGACATAAAAGTAAATGAATCCGGATAACAGATAAAAGCACTTAAGCAGCCAAACCCTCAGTTGTCGAATTCTCTGATTCCGCAGGGGCTTTCGACTTTAGATTCCAAAAATGGTGCTTTTCAACCAGCGACAATGGCCGATTTGGGCCAGAAGCCGGGTCGTGCTGCTGGGTAGAGTTGAACGGAACCGCTTTCTTCGCGTATTCTGCTGAGTCGCCATCCAAACAAAAAGGACAGATGATGAACACGGCAGAATTTCACCAGGAACTTGATTCTCGAATCGCGCGGCGCGATCTGTTAACACACCCTTTCTATCGCGCGTGGGCGATGGGCGAGCTAACACAAGAGGACCTTCGCCAGTACGCGATGCAGTATTTTCATCACGTCGCGGCGTTCCCGGATTACCTGGAGATGTTTGAGTCGCGTCCACAGCTGGAGGGCGAACTGGCGCAGGCAGTGGCGGAGAACCGTGCCGGCGAAGAGGGCCACGCCGAGTTGTGGCTGGATTTTGCCGAAGGTATGGGCGCCGACCGCGCCATGGTCGCCGGTGAACCGCCGCTGGCCGAGATTCAGGACTTGATCGACATGTTCCAGACCATCGCGCGCGAAGGTTCGCCGGCGGAGGCGCTGTCTGCGTTTTATGCGTATGAATCGCAGGTGCCGCGCATTGCGGAGGAGAAGGCGCGCGGTCTGAAGGAAATGTACGGCGCCGACGCAAAAACCTGCGGCTATTTCACGTTGCACCAGACTGCCGACGTGCACCACGCGCGTGTGTGGAGCGAGCAGCTGGAAAAACAGACACGGAATGAAGAGAGCCAGGGTAAGGCGCTGGCAGCCGCGGAGCGGATCGCTCAGGCGCTGTGGCGCGCGCTGGATGGAGTTGAGCGCGAGAGACTGAGCAGAGGCAATCGGGAGATCGGGAGATCGCGCGCGATCCAACCCCAACGAGCCAAAACCGGGCTCGATGGGGGCCCCGTGATCGGGTGATCGGTTTTCTGGCTCCGATCCCACGTTTCGTGAAGGCTTCGGCAATCCATTGAAGGAGATCTACACGAAGAGAAATTCAAGATAGCCCCATTTTTTCCAGGCCGAAAAGGCACAGCGGAAAAGATGGGGCATTCGTATTTATGGTCGAGCCAGTGAGACGCAAGCTCAGGGCGATAGAGGGTTAGCTGGGGACGTGGACGACGATATCGAGCTGCGATGGTATGGGGGAACCATTGTGTTTAGCGGGAATGTATTTGTATTCCCGGACGGCTGCCAGCACTCTATCCTGAATTCTTCGATCCACGAGTCCGGTAATGAGGCGCGCATCTACCACCTTGCCGTCAATGCTGATAGTGAGCTCAACGACAAGATATTGTTCGTAACGCGGCGGAAGATCGTCGGCGGAAATCTGAGGAGGAGCACCCTCGGTCTGAACGGCGACTGAATATACGTCGTTGGGCATGACGCCAAAGGTAGTACGCAACTTGAAGTTCTGGACCAGGGCTGCGGTCGTCTTTATGGCTTTCTGGCGGATGACCGCGACGGAGTCGCCGTTGCTGTCGGCGGCGACCTCAGCTTTGGGCGCCCGACGCTTGGGCCGATGGGCAGGAGCAGGAAGGAAGCTTGGCCGGTTCGGCCTGGACTTCGCGGGGCTGAACGACAAGAAATTGCGGCCGGACGCGACCTGGGTTGCGCGAATTCTTGCCGGCGCGATGATCGGCCCAAGATTTCGATAAAAGAGCGCAATCAGGGCTAATACAGCCAGGTGCGCAAAGGCTGACACCAAGCCAGCCCAAACCCGGCGCGCCGGACGGCTAGGAACGAAGATTTGATCCTGGTCCAGCATACTGATGTGCTGATTTTAGCAAGAAGTGACGAAGCGGGATCAGGTAACCATAGGAGGGTACCCTACTTGAAGGCTGCGATGGCCATGGCTATAGATCCGGATCCAGTTGTGCCGGCCGGAGTAAGCGTCCCGTCGTTGTTCATTGTGTAAACCGAGGTTGCGCTCCCCTCATTGACCACGTAAAGGAATTTCCCGGAAGGATCAAAAAGAACCCGGAAAGGCAGGCTTCCGGCTGGGATAGTTGCCTTACTATTCGGGGCCAGAGCTCCGGTGACCTGATCCACGATGAACATTGAAACCGTGTTATCGAGCCGGTTAGTGGCGTAGGCAAATTTGCCTGAAGGATCCAGGGTAACACCGGTGGTCCCCTGTCCAGCGGCAGCTGAAGGCGGCGTCATGGGCGTCAAGACTCCGGTGGCCGGGTTGATGGTGTACTGCCACACCAAATTCGCGAGATCATCGGCAACATAAACGAACCTATCTGAGGGATCTACGGTAATAGCAAAGGGATCTGCTCCCGCATGCACAGTGGCTGGGAACGTGGGTGACAAAACTCCCGTGGCGGAATTGATGGTGTACATGGAGATGGTTGCGTCGTCGCGATTCGTAACGTAGAAAAACCGCCCCGAGGGATCAGCGGTAAGGAACCCAGGAGCCCATCCGGCAGCGACCGTCGGCGGAGTGGTTGGCGTCAATACGCCGGTGCTGGGGTTGATGGTCAACATCGAGACCGTATTGTCGTCACTGTTGGCGGTGTAAACGAATTTACCCGAGGGATCGATGGCGATTTCCTGGGGCAGAAAGCCGGTCGGAACCGTAGCGGGCGTGGTCGGTGTAAGAATGCCGGTGCTGCGATTGATGGTGAACATAGCAATGTTCGCCTGGTCAGAGGCGTTGGAGACGAGGTTGGCGATATAGGCAAACCTGCCCAGGGGATCAACAACCATATCCTCCGCCGCCATCTGGCCGGGTAACAGCCCGGTGGGAGCCGTCGGCGGAGCAGTCGGCGAGATCGCGCCGGTACAGGTGTTCAGGGTGAACATTGAGACTGCGGTGCCGTCACCGCTTGTGCTCAACTGGTAGGCAAATTCCTGGGGCAAAGCCTGCACAGAACACGACTGTGAGACAGTCTTGCTGGAGTCGCCGCCGCAACCGAATATGAGTACAACCAGTGCAACTAAAACCAGCATTCGATAGTTTGCGATCATGTTTGCCACCTGGTAAGCGGGAGTAGTGTACTCACCTTAACTATCGAATGACTAGTACAGAATTGTCAGGTTGTTATGAATCAGAGGTAAGTTTTCTTTAGTTCTGTTTAGCCGGATGGGATGGATGTAGTGGACTAGTGCCGCACATCCCAGCTCAAGTCAAATGCGCATCAAACAGCGCCAGCCAATACTCTGCCCATGCAAGCCAAAACCGGGCTCGCATGGGGGGCCCGCTTGCAGTCCAATGGTTAGGTCATTCGCACGTCAAATCTATTCTGTTCGCAATGCGTTCATCGGCGAGATGGAAGCTGCACGGCTGGCGGGAATGATCGCAGCCAGAAAGGCAGCGAAAGCGAGCGAGCCAGCAGCGATCGTCAGGGCCAGCGGGTCCCAGATGGAGACGCCGTACAGTTGAGAAGAGATGAGGCGTCCGGCGCCGATGGCCAACGGCACTCCGAGAACGAGCCCGGCGAGGACGCGTTTTCCTGCCCCGGCAAGCACAAGCCGAACCACTCTCATACGGTCAGCGCCGAGAGCCATGCGGACTCCGATCTCCTGAGTCCTCTGCGCGACGGTGTAAGCAGTTACGCCGTACAGACCGATGGCAGCCAGCAAAAGCGCCACCAAGCCGAAGAGCCCGGCCAAGCCGGCGACCGCACGCTCCTCCTCGAATCGGTAATCAACCTGCTGCTGCATGGTCCTGATACTGGTCATCGTGAGATTAGGATCCAATTCCGCCAGTGTGCGCGTGATCAGAGGCTCGAGCGTGCCCAGCGGAGATTTCGTCACCAGCATGATACCGCCCATGGCGTGGGATTGCAGTTCGACCCGCTGCATGACTTCCTGCTTGTAGTCGACGGTCTGCGCAAGAGGAACATAGAACATGGGACGAGCAGGTTTGCTCAGACCCCAGCCGGCAAATTTGGCATCGCGGACCACGCCGATGATCCTGAAGGTAGCGGCGTTCTCCGGCATGTCCAGGCCGAAGTGCTGTTCCAGCGGATCTTCATTGCTCTTGAAGAAGCGTTTCACGAAAGCTTCGTTGACGATGGCCACCGGAGCCGTGGTTTCGTTATCAGCAGCGGTGAATGCTCGACCACGCAAAATGGTCATGCCAAAGTTCTGCAGGTAGTTGGCAGTGACACGGTCCCAGGAAGCGCCTGATTCTTCGCTCATCTTAGGAGCTGGATGGCCTTCGACGAGAATCAATTCGCCCCAGTTGTCAGTCAGGGGGTTGTAGAGGGCGAGCCCTGAGCCCTGAACTCCGGGCAGAGCGTTAAGCCGGTCTTCCACTTGGCGGTAGAGAGCAGCCAGCCGGGCGGGCGAGTAGCTGGCCGGCAGATTCTGTATCGCAATGACAACACGGTCGCGCACCTGATAGCCGAAATCCTGATGCTCAAGCTTGTTGAGGCTTCGCGCCAGCATGGTGGCGCCGGCGACCAGCACGACCGAGAGGGTCGCCTGCACTACCAGCAGAGCTTTGCGAGCGAAGGTCGAACGGTCACTGGTGCCGCGTCCTGAACCGCGCAAGGCGTCAGACGGGTCAGTGCGCGTTGCCAACCAGGCAGGTGCTGCGCCAAAGACGATCCCGGTGACCAGCGCCAGAGCAAAGGCAAAGGCCAGCACAATCAGCGAGGGCGTGGTGCTGATGGGAAGGAAATGTGAGCTCTGGAAGGCCAGGAGCAATAGCAGCCGCGAGGCGCCGATGGCAACCACGAGCCCGGCAAGCGCGCCCCCGATCGCCAGCAACACGCTCTCAGTGAGCGCCTGCAGGATGATCTGCTTCCGCGAAGCGCCGATGGCCATGCGCACTGCGGTTTGTCCGCGACGCGCCACGCCACGAGCCAAAAGCAGATTGGCAACGTTGGCACAGGCGATCAGCAGCACCAGGCCGCACACGCCCAGCAGGATCTGCAGGCTGCGCCCATACTCTTCTTTCATTTCGGCCACGCCCCCGCCCGCGGGCACCACGTTGATCACCTGCTTGGGAAGCAGACGTTCAATCTCGGGCATCCAGTTCGCGGGATATCCGGAATCATGCACAAGCCACTGGCGCAGCACGCCAGTCAGGCGCGGTGACATGCCTGCAATCGAAGCACCGGGACGCAAGCGGCCAATCGCGCGCAGCCACGCGGAGATTGGCTGGTGCAGGAGGGAGGTGGCTCCTCGCATCATGGGCTCTTTTTGCAACGGCACCCAAAGGTCGGGAGGATCGCTGCGCAGCGTTTCGCCGAAAAATCCAGGAGGCGCTATCCCAACGATGGTGAACGGGTGGCCTTCAATGACAAAGGTCGAGCCCACGATGGAGGTGTCGCCGCCATAGGTAGTCTGCCAGACATGATGGCTGAGGACGGCCACGGGCGGTGACGCCGGAGTGTCATCCGCGGGCGTGAGAACCCTGCCACCGAAAGAGGAAACGCCCAGCATGGAGAAGTAATTTCCGGTTACGAACTCAGCGTACAGAGGCCGCGCGGCCGGTTCTACGCGTTCGCGCCGGACGCTCATGCGCCAGTTGCCGGCCTGGAATCCAGCCAGCTCTTCAAATTCGGGGGTCTCGGACTTGAGCCGCTCAAAGAGCGGATAAGAAAACATTCCCCAGCGATCCTGCGGCCCGCCTTCCACGCAGCAATCGTCTCCTTCACCAATGCGATAGAGTCTTCCCGGATCTGAGACGGGCAAGGAACGCAGCATTACGGCGTCAATCAGGGTGAAGATCGCGGTAGTCCCGCCGATGCCAAGGGCCAAAGTGAGTATGGCTGCGGTAGTGAAAACCGGAGATTGCCGGAACTGCCGGATCACATAGCGAAGATTGCGAAGCAGGTTTTGCATGGCACACCTCCAGTTGCGTATGAATACGTCTGGATAGGACGGAGGGTTCCCGAAGAAGTTAGGAAAAAGGTTTGGAGGTAGAGAGACACGGATGGCAGCACAGGCTGGGCACCCTTCGGCGAGCGCAGGGCAGACCCTGCGTCCACGACATGTCAGAGCTGACTGCCCGTCAATTCTTTAGAAGCTTGAAGGCGTGGGTCCACTGGTTTTTGGCGAAACCGGGAATACACCAGAGCATGCAGAGTGGTTCGATGGCTCGCGCGGCTTCGGCGGCGCCCATATCTTCCGTTTCCCAGCCGAACTTTTTGAGGATGGCGACGACCTCCGCCTTGGCCTGATCGTTGTTTCCGCAAATAAACATCGTAGGCGGACCGTTCTTAAACTCGGGATTGATCATGAGCCCGTTGCCGACGCTGTTGAATGCCTTGACGAAGTTAGCTTGTGGAACGAGGCGCTGCAGACGCTCCATGAGGGAGTCATCGAGGCTGGTAAAAAATTTGAGTACGCCTTTCTGCGGTGGAGCGTCGGCGATGGGATTGGTGGCGTCAATCACGGTCTTGCCGGAGCAGTGCGCTGCTACTGCTTTAGCCACATCTTCGGCGACGCCGCCTTTGACCACCAGCACCAGAATGTCGGCTTTCTGCGCAGCATCGGCGAAGCCGGTGACGTCGCCCTTCCAATCAACCGTCTTTTCCGGATGCTGTGTGCCCACGACAACCGGATATCCATGCTTCTCAAAACCCCTGGCCAGCGTGAGTCCAACAGCACCGGATCCTAAGACGGCCACTTTCTTCATGTTCGTTCTCCCTGGGCCCTGTGCTGGGCCACTTGGGGCTAGATGCAGGCGAAAGGCGGAGGATGCAAAGATTGGCGAGCCTGCTTCTGCCGAAACTGCGTGGGACGCCAGAGGTCCCTCGCTCCGCTCGGGATTTCGCCTGCGGTGATCAACGTCTGCCTGAAGGGCCCGCGATTGCACCCCATCGCGCCAAAATCGGGCGCGTCGGGGACCCCGCGATTCCTGCCCCACCGCGCCAAAATCGGGCGCGTCGGGGACCCCGCGATTCGCAAGCGAATCGCTAGACGCTGATACCGGCAGTGGGGTCAGCTTTTTAAAACCGACCCGCTTCCGCAGTACGGCTCAATTTGACCCCTTTCCTAAGCTCTCTTAAACTGGACGTTTAGGGTAGCCAAGGAGAGTCCCTCAATTCTGCCACCCCGGCAGTGACAAGGAAACCAATTGGACAACGCAGAAAGCAACGCTCAAGAGAAAGAAAACGCAGGCCAAATGGAGGCTCCCGCCGGAGCAGCAGAGCACGCTCACGAGCATTCGCACGACCACCTACCTGGCTCCGTGCCGCCGATGGATGAGGCATGCAAGCGCGAAGTCGAAGTCGAGATCCCGGCCGAGGTGGTAAGCAAACAGCAAGAAGCGATTGTGAAGCAGTACGCCCGGCAGGCACGCGTACCAGGGTTCCGCAAAGGCAAGGTCCCCACCAGCGTAGTGAAGAACCGCTACAACAATGAAGTTACAAGCGACCTGGTGGAGTCGCTGGTGCCGCAGTATTTTCGCGAGGCGGTGCTGAAGGCGGGCTACAGGCCTGTGTCGCAGCCGGCAATCTACGGACTGGAGTTTACGCCGGGCGAACCAATGCGCTTCAAGGCAGCATTCGAGGTTCTGCCGGAGTTTGAGCTGGCGGACTATTCGACCATCAAGGTCGAAAAACCTGAAATCAAGGTTACAGATGAAGAGGTGGAAGCCGAACTCAAGCAGCTGCAGGAGAGGCAGGCGAGCTTCGATCCGGTGAACGATGATCGGGGCGCGGAGAAGGGCGAGTTCGTGCAGGTGTCGTTTGAAGCGAAACCGAAGGGGATGGACGCTGCGGAGGCTGCGGGAGAAAAAACGGAAAGCGCCGGGCCAGAGCAGGCTTCGCCAGGAGCTGATCAGGGCAGGGCCACGCAGCCGGTGCAGATGGATGAAGTGCTGGTGGAGATCGGCGGGGCAAACACGATCCCGGAATTCACCGAGCATCTGAGCGGCGCCAAGGCAGGCGATGAGCGCAGTTTTGAAGTGAATTATCCGGATGACTTTTACGATAAGCGGCTGGCAGGACAGAGCTTCAGCTACAAGGTGAAGATCAACGCCATCAAGAAGAAAACACTGCCGGAGCTGAATGACGAATTCGCCAAAGAGTTGAGCCAGGAATTCAAGGGCCTGGACGAGTTGAAAGAGCGCATCCGGGAAGGCATGGCAGCGGAGCGCAACCACCAGGCGGAACATGACGTGAAAGGAAAGATGCTGGATGACCTGCTGGCTAAGCATGAGTTTGCTGTGCCACGGTCGCTGGTGGAACATCAGATCGATTTACGGCTGGAGCGCGGGTTGCGCGCCCTGGCGGCACAGGGCATGAAGCCCGAAGACATGAAGCGCATGGACTTCGGCAGGCTTCGCGCGGGGCAGAGAGAAGCGGCGATTAAAGAGGTGAAGTCGAACGTGTTGCTGGCCAAGATCGCGGTGAAAGAAAATCTGCAGGTCAGCGACGAGGAGCTGGATCAGGAGATCGCGGGCATGGCGCAGCAGATGCAGCAGCCGCTGGAGGAAGTGAAGCGCCGGATCCTGCAGGACAATGGCGCAGAGCGCCTGCGCGAACGCATGCGCACGGAAAAAGCGTTAAACTTTTTATACGGGAAAACGAACTGACGCCCGGCAGAATTTCAAGGACGGAAGGAAACAGCTATGGCACTGGTACCGATGGTAGTGGAACAAACAAGCCGCGGCGAAAGAGCGTATGACATTTACTCGCGGCTGCTGCGCGACAATATTATTTTTATCGGCACGCCGATTGACGATACGATTGCCAACCTGGTGATCGCGCAACTGCTGTTTCTGGAGGCCGAAGATCCGGAAAAGGACATTCAGCTGTACATCAACTCGCCGGGCGGATCGATCACGGCGGGAATGGCGATCTACGACACCATGCAGTTCGTGCGTCCTGACGTGATGACGATTTGTTGCGGCCAGGCCGCGAGCATGGCAGCCTTGTTACTTTGTGCCGGTGCCGCGGGTAAGCGGTTTGCCCTACCAACTTCTAGGATTCTTATTCACCAACCTTTGATGTCTGGCCTTAGCGGCCAAGCCACAGATATTGATATACATGCTAGAGAGATTCTGCGGATGCGCGAGATCACCAGCCAGCTCATTGCCAAGCACTCCGGGCAGAAGCTGGAAAAAGTGGAAAAAGATGTGGAACGTGACTTTATAATGAATGCACAACAGTCCAAAGAGTACGGAATCATCGACGATATTATCTATAAGCATAAGTAGTTGCACGAAAGTCACATCGGGCAAGGTCGAAGGCCGGAGACAATCAAGGCCTACCCGATTCAAAGGAGTTCGCTCGTGAAGCCCAGGACGCCGGAAGAAACACTTCGTTGTTCGTTTTGCCATAAGTCGCAGGACGCCGTGGCCAAGCTCATCTCGTCGCCCAGCGATTACCCCCGGGCTTACATTTGTGACGAGTGCGTTGCCGTCTGCAATTCCATTCTTGAAGACGACCGCAGCGAATCCCATGCTGCAGCCGCACCCAACCATCTGCCCAAGCCGCAGGAAGTCAAAGCCTTCCTCGACGAATACGTCATCGGCCAGGAGCAGACCAAGAAGAAGCTTTCTGTCGCAGTCTATAACCACTACAAGCGCATCCACATGAACCGCACCAAGACCGGTGAAGTGGAGCTTACGAAATCCAATATCATGCTGATCGGCCCCACGGGCACCGGCAAAACCCTGCTCGCCCAGACGCTGGCCCGCATGCTCGACGTGCCCTTTGCCATCGTTGACGCGACCACGCTTACCGAAGCCGGCTACGTTGGCGAAGACGTGGAAAATATCGTCCTCAAGCTGCTGCAGGCTGCGGACGGCGACGTAGGCCGCGCCCAGACCGGAATCATCTATATCGACGAAATCGACAAGATCGGCCGTAAGGATGAGAACCCTTCCATCACCCGCGACGTCAGCGGTGAAGGCGTGCAACAGGCGCTGCTCAAGATTCTGGAAGGCACTATCGCCAACGTTCCTCCGCAGGGCGGACGCAAGCATCCGCACCAGGAATTTACGCCGGTGGATACCACCAACATCCTCTTCATCTGCGGCGGCGCTTTCGTCGGCTTGGAGAAGATCGTGGCCCGGCGCATCGGCAAAAAGTCTATGGGTTTCCGGACCTCGGAGCAGAAAGAAAAAGAGTTTACCGAGGCAAGCAAGCGTGACACCGAGCTTCTGCAGAAAGCCGAGCCGCAGGACCTGGTCCGCTTCGGCCTGATCCCCGAATTCGTCGGCCGCCTGCCTGTCGTCGGCATCCTCAATGATCTAGACGAAGCCGCGCTGATCGAAATTCTCACTCGTCCGCGCAACGCCATCATCAAGCAGTACCAGCGAATGTTCGAATTTGAGAACGTGAAGCTCAAGTTCTCTGACGGCGCGCTGGCAGCCATCGCCCGTGAAGCCATGCAGCGCAAGGTCGGCGCCCGCGGTCTGCGCATGATCCTGGAAGAGCTGATGCTCGATCTTATGTATCACCTGCCCAGCCAGAAGCGCGTGAAGGAATTCGAGGTCACCAAGGAGATGGTGGAACGTCGCGACATCTCTCTGCCGGCAATGGAAAAGCAGGCTAGCTAGCTCTTCCCTTCACTAAGCAGTTTTGCTCCACCGCCTGCCCAAGTGGCAGGCGGTTTTGTTTAATCGAGCAGTAGTTAGTTATTAGTAGTTAGTTTGAGTTCCTGACCCCTTTCGATCCGTGTCATCCGTGTGAATCAGTGGTAAAGGGTTTTGCCTTTCAAACCCCGCGTCTCCTTGGCGGATTTCCCTTTTTCCCGATCTCCGATTTCCTCATCCGCGTTCATCTGCCGCTAATCCTCGGTAAAGTTCTGTCCTGGCTGATCACAGAGCCATCAGCAATCTGACCGCCTTCTTCGGCGCGATCACCTGCACCCGCGCTGAACGTACCAACTCTCACTTACCAAATTGCTCGCCCTCGGTGCCCACATTTTTTGCCAACGCGGCTTACGGCAAATTTTTCCTATCCCGTCTGTAACAAACCCTGGACTCCCGTCACATTCAGATAGTACGATTCACGAACGCAAATTCCAGCGGTTGCAACTTAGCAAGTGAGTAGCCGAATTACGGTTCCGGCCAGGGCAGCTTTCTGGCCAGCCGGGAAGTCCTGTCTTCGTACCCAAGTTTAGGGCCCAATCTCAAAATCTGGATTTGGAGGTGTGCGATGAAGCGCACAATTCTTTGGAAGCTTGCGGTTGTTTGCTTTTTTGGGTTCTCCTGCGCTGTTCCTGCCGCCCATGCTCAATTTAAGCTTGCTGCGCAAAAGATATCGCTCGCGGATACCACCACCACTCCGGCAGATCCATCCGTGCTTACGGTCAACAATGATTCGCCGGAAATCATGGCGCTGGATGTCCCGCCCATGCCGTCATCCGGTTACGTGCTGTTTAGCAGCAACGTCTTTTGGACGGTCGATACCACAGCCGCGGCGCCGGTTCGTGCTTTCTTCCCGCTGAGACACATCATCACCAGCCCTGCCATGCCGCCGGGCATCGTACTGGTTTTTTCCGTGCCCATGGCCAACATTCTCCACAGCAGCAACGGCAATGGCGAAAGCCTGGAATCTGGCAACACAAACGATACCGAGGTAATTACGCGCGACATCTTTGCCCAGTTTCTTTTGGCTGAAAATCCCAGCCTTACCCAGACATCGGCTGCGCAGATCGCTGACGCTCTATTCAAGCAAGGCTTTCACGTCAGCGTGTCGACGAGATTGAACAGCCGCAACATCATTGACGCAACCGTCACCAACCCCAACGTGTCCTTCTTTACAGAACACGGATCCAATTAACTCCGTTGGCCCACCCTTTCTAAGTTTTGTTTTGCCTACAGGAAAGGGTGGGCCCGCGGAATCGCACCCTCGTGTCAATGGCAGGTCGCGGTGAACACGGCGTCCGTCTCACCGGTGCTGCTCACCAGGATCGTGTGGCCAACCATCACGCCGATCGAACTGATACCGTTCGGCAGCGTTAAACGCGAACCCGGAACCGAAAATGTCTTGAACTTCCCACCGGTAAAGACAAACGCCTGGCGGGTGTCGGGCCCGGTCCATACAAAGCCGATGATCTGCCCGGTGTCGCTGACGTCGCTCAGTATGGTGCCACCAAACCCGACCTCGCCCGGGAAGTTGAGCGTGGTGATGGCCCCGCTGCGGTCGATGAATCCGTGATCGTCCGCGCCTCCGGTGTTGAAGTGCCCGACGATCACGCCGCTATCGTTGATCCCGGTCACCTCCGTGTCCACCGCGCCGTTCGGATGAATGACGGTGAAATGCCCGCTGCTCAGCTTGAAACCGTGGAAGTGGTTGTCCGTGCCGAGGAACTCTCCCACGATGGTGCCAAATTTGTTGATGCCTTCCAGACGTGTTTGGACCGCGCCCGGGAAGGTCACGGTCTGAAAGGTCGAACCGTGGTTCACGAAACCTTTGGGATTGTGGTTGCCCGGGTCAAACGAGCCGACCTGAATTCCATTGTCATTGCGGCGTTGCAAAGTAGTGGCGACCCCGCTGGGGTCGTTCACCACGGCCAAGCTGCCGTTGGAAAAGCGTATAAAGCCGTGCGATTGCCCGGAAACGAATAGATTGTCCGTGCCGACAATGTTGCCGAAACGGTTGATTCCCGTCGCCACACTCACGCCATTGGGTGAGGGGATTGTGAATGTGTGAAAGCTGCAGGTTGCAGGTGATTGAGCGCGTGCAGTCCCCGCTGTAAGTACCGCGCAGGCCGCCAGACAGAGAGTAGTAAGGTGATGCTTCATAAAATTTTACTCGAGGGGGGAACAGGTTGGAGATGCCGCGGTCCAGTGCTGCGGATGCCTTAACGTAGCTCCCGCTTCTCATCCGTGCGGGGGCTTGTCTCAGGCGCTCCCCAGGGCAGGCTTCGGACTAAATGCACCCACGCCCAATCCCGCTATTCCCGCGGCAATTCCGCCAGGAGTGGGCGCCGGTTTTTCGGCGTTAAGTTTGTTGTGCTCGCCTTGCGAGAGTTAGTGCGCTCTACGGAACAATCTTCTTGATAGAGAAACCAGCCAGGCCTGCCTGCCCACCGGCAGCAGTACGGCTTAGTTGCGCTTCCACGTAATACACACTGTCTGTGGGATTGAAGCCTTCGGAATCCGCGAAGGTGAAATTGAAGGTCGGATTCCCGGGTGTGTTGGCCTCCTGGTAAGAAGCGCTGGGAGAAGAAGCATTGCTGTCAAACGTCAGCAAAACAGTAATTGCTCCGGTGCTCAGATTGAGCTGCTTGAGCGAGAGAAATACGTGCCCTGTGCCGTTGTCGAGAAAACGAGCCGCAAAAACTCGGAACTCAATGCTCTGCAGGTCCGTGGCCAGGTCCCGCACGGGCAGCACGTTGTAGCGGATAAATGCCGTGGCGCCGACAGGTGCATCATTGCGCAACTCCACTTTCCCATCGATGTACTTGATCAAATTAGTGCTGTTGGGATCAACGGTTCCCGTGGAACCTACCCAGGTTTGCGCCTGGATGACGGTTGCGTTGAAAACGAATGCCGCGACGACAACCACGGCAAGACAGATGTTCCTGGTGCTCAGAGCCTTCATGCAAAATTCCTTCCTTCGTAAAAGTTCTGGGCCAACACCGGGGAACGGAGTGAATGGCAGAGTTACTCAAGCTCATTGCACGTTGCGTGCCTTGGCACCTCAGAGAGAGCTGCTGGTTAGGAGTAGCATCCGGGTACTCAGGTTGAGCAAAGACATCGCTTTGTTGGGCAAGCAGGAAATTGCCATCGGCTCTTTTGTACATTTCGATTTCCGCCGATCGGACCAGTCATCCCCTTTCCGTCTTCCCACTACCACCGGCCAGCATTTTGCCGACGCCAAGATGTGCCGAAGCGATAAAAGTGTCGTCCGTCCATTGTGGGTAATGTGCTTTTCTTTAACCCATTGATTCCACTACTCTGATTTTGATTTCCACCCGCCAGACCTTCGCCCCGCGAACTTGCGTCGCATGATAATCTTAGATACAGCGAGTGCTTGGGCATTTTGGCCCCAGCCAGACGAGAGAAAAAGGCGACTCAGTGACCCAGACCAAGGAAAAATTCGAATCCCGCAAGCTTCCGATGATGCCCATTCGCGACGTGGTCATCTTCCCCTACATGATGACCCCGTTTATTGTGGGCCGCGAATCCAGCGTGCGCGCCCTGGAAGAAGCGCTGGCCTCGGACCGTAAGATTTTCCTGGCCACTCAGCATGACGCATCCATCGACGAGCCCAAGCCGCTCGAGATTTACCAGGTCGGCACCATCGCCAACATTGTCCAGAATCTGAAGCTGCCTGACGGGAATATCAAAGTCCTGGTGGAAGGCGTGGAGCGCGGGCGCATTCTCAAGCTGACGAACAATGACGGCTATTTTGAAGCGGAAGTCCGCACAGTGAAGTATCCTGCCGAGCCGACGAAGGCGCTGGAATCGGCCATGCAGCGCGTGCACACTCTGTTTGACCAGTACGTGAAACTCTGCCAGTCGCTGAACCTGGAGCCGGTGATCATCACCGGGATGAGTGACCCGGCCAAGCTCAGTGACACCATCGCGCAGAACCTGCAGCTTTCGATCGAGGAGAAGCAGGAGCTGCTGGAGATTTTTGATCCCGCCGAGCGCCTGAACCGCATTGCCGACGTCCTCGACATTGAAATTGAAAAGCTCAACATGGATCGCACCATCCAGACGCGCGTAAAGCGCCAGATGGAGCGCGCGCAGAAAGAGTACTACCTTAACGAGAAGATCAAGGCCATCCAGAAAGAGCTCGGTCGCGGTGAGAAGAGCGAGTTTGATGAGCTGAAAAAGAAGATCGACACCGCGGGGATGCCCAAGGACGTCCACGAGAAGGCGATCCAGGAGCTGAAGAAGCTTGAAGCCATGCCGCCGATGTCGGCGGAATCGACCGTGTCGCGCAATTATCTGGACTGGCTGCTGGCTGTGCCGTGGAAGAAGAAGTCGAAAGAGATCCGCAACATCGAGCATGCGGAGAAAATCCTGAACCAGGACCATTACGGCCTCGAGAAGATCAAAGACCGCATTCTGGAGTTTCTGGCTGTTCGCCAGCTGGTAAAAAATCCCAAGGGCTCGATACTCTGCTTTGTCGGACCTCCGGGCGTGGGCAAGACTTCGCTGGGCATGTCGATTGCCAAGGCTACGGGCAGAAAATTTGTTCGTTTGTCGCTCGGCGGGGTGCGCGACGAAGCCGAAATCCGCGGGCATCGCCGGACATACATTGGAGCTCTGCCGGGGCAGATTATCCAGATGATGAAGAAAGCCGGCACCAAGAACCCGGTCTTTATGCTCGACGAAGTCGACAAGATGGCTTCAGACTTCCGCGGCGACCCATCTGCCGCGCTGCTTGAAGTTCTCGATCCCGAGCAGAACTGGATGTTCCAGGACCACTATCTCGATGTGGAATACGATCTCAGCCAGGTTTTCTTCGTCGCCACAGCGAATGTGCTGCATACCATTCCGCCGGCCTTGCAGGACCGCATGGAAGTGCTCCGGCTGCACGGTTATACGGAACTCGAGAAAATTGAGATCGCCCGGCAGTTCCTGGTGCGCAAGCAGCGCGAAGCTACCGGACTGACGGAGAAACAGCTCCAGTTCACCGACGATGCTCTGCGCGAAATCATCCGGTCATATACGCGCGAGGCCGGCGTGCGCAACCTGGAAAGAGAAATTGGAAACATTTGCCGCAAAGTAGCAAGACGCGTAGTAAAGGAACAGAATTACACCGTGACGCTGGGCGGTGAAAACGTCAATGAGTTTCTCGGCGTCACCAAGTTCCGTGACACGCTGGCGAATGAGAAGAGCGAAGTCGGGCTGGTTACCGGCCTGGCCTGGACCGAGGTCGGCGGCTCAATTTTGAGCACGGAAGTCGCCATCGTTGACGGCAAGGGCAAGCTCACCATCACCGGGCAGCTTGGCGATGTGATGCAGGAGTCGGCTCACGCGGCCATGTCGTATGTCCGCTCGCGTGCCTCGCGCCTCGGCATGCCCCGCGATTTCTACCGCAACGTGGATATCCACATCCACGTACCTGAAGGCGCGATTCCGAAAGACGGTCCTTCGGCCGGCATCACCATGGCCACGGCCATAGCCAGCGCCATGAGCAAGATTCCTGTACGCCGCGATGTTGCCATGACAGGCGAGATCACTCTCCGCGGCAAGGTGCTCCCGATCGGCGGCCTGAAAGAAAAACTTCTCGCTGCGCTGCGCGCCGGGATCACCGAAGCCATCATCCCGAAAGAAAATGAGAAAGACCTACCTGAGGTCCCGGAGAACATCCGCAGCCAGATGAAGATTCACCTGGTTGAAAATATGGACCAAGTGCTGAAGGTCGCGCTCGAAAAGCCGCTGCCGGAGATTTCCGAGGAAACGCCTCAGCAGATGCCGGCCCCAGCCGTACAACCGGAGATCTCACGCGAACGTTACCTCTAGCCTCTCGAATGAAATTGATAAAGCCCGCTCGCAAGAGCGGGCTTTTTCTTGTTAAGAGCGAACCCCCGAGGCCGCCTGGACTGATTCCTTAGCGCGGTTGCAACTTAGCCGTAAATTCCGGATAGTCCGTTTTCATAGCACCGGCAAAGCCGGATTTCATGCGTGCTTTGTCGCTGGCGGGCCAAATCTCAAGCGTCGCGAGCGCCTTCTCGAATTGACCGCAAAACACCTGCTGAGTGGCGATGGTCAGCACGGCGCTGGCAGCGTCGTCATCCTGCCGTGGCAGTTGCGGCAGCGACTGGAATTCGAGCGTTCGTTCCGGCGTAAGCCATTCCTTAGCCAGTCCGTAATTCTGTTTCGAATCGGCCATGATTTGGGCACAGAATTCGGGTGTTGCATCCGTCAGCTTGCCTTCGACCACCCTGAACACCTTCTGTGCGAAGGGATTGTTGGCGTTTGAGGTGAAGCCATAGGGTCCGGGCGTGAGCACCCAGATCAACATCTTGCCTGCCTGGTCTTTCTCAAACTGCACTCTGCCGGGTTCAGGAATATCGAACAGCTTGTGCGGCCTCGGCGCAAGCGATATCACGTTGTACTCCCAGCAACAGTGCATCCCGCCTCCGGTATCCGTCTTGAACACGATCTCCGGGTGGCCGTCGCCGTCAAAATCCTTCCCCGTTGCGTTCTGGTCGAAGATCACGTTATAGCCTGTCGTGCGATAGACCACTTTTCCAGTTGCGCTGTAAATCGCCCCGGTGCAAGTCTCTTCGCTGTATTCGCTCTTTCCCGTCGGCCCGAGAGAGATCTCATATCCACCCCACAGTTTCTTCTTGTAGGCGGCGTTGTCCTTGCCCTTATCGACGAAGCAGGCAATGTCGTTTTGAAGCACCGTCTGCGCAAGCAATCCCGGGCCGAAGGTTACGGTTAGCAGCAGGAATAATACGAGCCGTCGCATGCCGAGCAGTTTAGCGCGGCGGCGTGAAAGAGAAAGTTACAAAAGCCTACTCCATCCGTGCATCCGTCTCCTTCGGCTGCGTTGACTCGTAATTCGATAGATTCTTTACCTAACACTCTGCAACGTGCATCTCTGCCCAGAGCTGCTGCATCTTTCAAAAACAAACAGCGCTCCGCTTTGGAACCCCTGGACAGGTTTGGCGCAATGCGAACGAAAGCAGTGTGTCTGACCCCGCCCCGCTTTCGCATAAGGATGAGTATTTGCCCATGAGACTTGCTGTAATCGCCCCCCGTCGTCTGCACTTCAGAGTCACAAGCACAATAACTTTTCTTTTCCGTCAGAAATTTTCCTTCAACCTTGCAACCGCAGCCGCCGTGCTGGTCATTGCCGGATGCGGAGGCGTTAACGCTTCCGCTCCAAAACCTTCGCCCACGCCCAGCGGTACGCCGCCGGCTCCCACGCCAACCCCGGTTACAACGCCCACGCCGGTTCCGAGTTCAGTCAACATTCCTACATGGCACATGAACAACTCCCGCACGGGCTCAAACGATCAGGAAACCGAGCTCACGCCGGCCAACGTGAGTGCCGGTTCATTCGGTAAACTGTTTTCTTACGCGGTGGATGGTTACGCCTACGCCCAGCCGCTCTATATTTCCAACCTGACCATCAACGGCTCGACCCACAATGTTGTCTTCGTCGCCACGGAGATGGCTAGCGTCTACGCCTTTGACGCCGACAACTTCGGCGATGGCAGCCCACTGTGGAAGACGTCGCTGCTCCAGAGCGGAGAAACGCCGCAGCCCGGCGGCAATCCTCAGCCCTACCAGGGGCTGACTTCAACCCCGGCGATCGATACCGGCTCCAACACCATGTATGTGGTCACTTCGCAAAAATCCAGCGGCGCACCTTTCTTCCGTCTGCACGCGATTGACATCACGACCGGGCGGGAACGCGCCGGCAGCCCAGCGGTGATCCATGCGTCCGTGCCGGGAACAAACTCTGAAGCGGTCAATGGTGTGATCAACCTGACCGGGGCTTGCCTGCAGCGCGCATCACTCCTGCTGTCGCAAGGCACGTTGTATATCGGCTTCTCTGCCTGTCCCACGGGCTGGCTGCTTAGCTATGACGCTGCCTCGCTCAATCAGATTGCGGTGCTGAACATGAGCCCCAATGTTGACGGCTATGGCCAATTTGGCGGCGCCGGCGGCGTCTGGATGGGCGGCGGAGGCCCCCTGGCCGACGATGCTGGAAACGTCTATGTTTCCACCGGCAACGGGCCTTACGACGATGGACCGGAGTGGGGTGATTCCATTCTCAAACTCGACTCTCACTTGCACATCATCGATCATTTCACGCCCTTCGACTGGGCCTTCCTGCAATGCCGCGATCTTGACGTCTCTGCCGGTGGCATCATGCTGGTTCCCGGCCAGGCGCAATTGGTTGCAGGCGGCAAAGCCGGCAAGATGTACCTGGTGAACACCGCCAATCTCGGACAGCTCCAGCCCAATGATGCCGGAGCCGCGCAAACTCTCTTTTTCAGTGCGGGCAGCTCCACCCAAAGCTGCGTCGACAATCACGGCAACACGGTCAGCGGTCAGGCAGGCACCAGCAGTTTTTATGGCACCGCAGCCTGGTTGAACGGCACGCTTTTCGTCGGCAATGACCCCGGCCCGGTAAAGGCTTTCAACTACAACTCCGGACACCTGGTCCCAGCCGGCGCTACGCCTGAAAGCATCTCGGCTCTCAGCTATGGAACCACGCCGTTCGTCTCGTCAAACGGAACCGATAACGGCATTGTCTGGGTGCTGGATCATGGCAAGCCCATCCAGGATCCGCTTTCTTCAACGCCGGCGCCAGCCGTCCTGCGCGCTTACGACGCAACCAACATCTCTCATCTGCTTTACTCCAGCGCGCAAAACGCGGCGGACACGCCTGGCTTCGGCATCAAGTTCACGGAGCCCATTGTCGCTAACGGAAAGGTGTTTATAGCCACCGCGCATGATTCTCTGGGCACAGCCTCGCCCCAAGGCGAGCTAGATATTTACGGACTCAAGCACTAGCATCACAACCATGCCGGGCTTGCAGAAACGCGGCCCGGCTTTCTTTTGCAAACTTACAAGCCGGTGTTTATTACCCGGCTTTTGCCTTGATCCGCGCTCATCTACGGAAACCCGCGGCGAGACGTGGCAATTGCTAAACTGGTTCTTTACTTCATGAAGCCGATCCTTGCCAAGTTCCTTGCCTCTGCCGCCGATCCCAAGTCCTTTCCCGTCGAGGGCCCGCCGGAATTCGCCTTCCTCGGGCGTTCCAACGTCGGCAAATCCAGCCTGATTAATTCCCTGCTGGGGCACAAGCTGGCGCATGTCAGCTCCACGCCGGGACGCACACGCACCATCAACTTCATCGGCATCTATGCCAAGCTAGGCCAGCCGAATCCGGAATTGATGCTGGTGGATCTTCCCGGCTATGGGTATGCCAAAATCTCGCGTGAGATTTCCGCCGAGTGGCCGAAATTCATCGAGCCTTATCTCCAGGATCGCGAAACGCTCCAGCTCTCCATCGTGCTGATTGACTCGAACGTTCCTCCGCAGGAGCCTGACCGCCAACTCATTCACTTTCTCCGCGCCATGCGGCGCGACTTTCTTGCCGTTGCCACCAAGACAGACAAGCTCTCCGGCAACAAGCTGCGCCATGCGCTGGCTACGCTGGCTCGAGAACACATGCTGGAAACCATTCTCCCTTACTCCGCGGACAGCGGCTCCGGCCGGGCCGAGCTTTGGCGCGAAATCAGGTCGCGAACGGGCAAATAATGGCAAAAAAGCCCATGGATCCCTTCGCGCGCAAAATGGTTCAGGGCACCTTTGTCTATGGCGCCGTTATGTTGGTCATGTTCGGCGTCTTTACAGCTGTCTATCTGCATACCCGGCCCCGCTGTTCTGATCGGGTTGTAGCTGAAGCAATCAGCCCGGGCAGGCAATGGACCGCAACCGTCATGGAGCGACGCTGCGGCGACGAAGCTCCCTTCTTCACCCATGTAAATCTTCGCCCCGCAAACCAAGACCTCCGCCACGGCTTCTTCTCCGGCTCGACGACGGAAGGCGAAATCTTCCTGGTCGAGCAGGATAGTGTCGCTGCAGGGATCACTCTGCAATGGACTGCTCCCGACACACTGAGCATCCATTGCGAAAGCTGCAATCCGGCCCTGGAGAAGGAAAGGATCCAAAACTGGGGAAAGGTGACCGTGACTTACTCAACATCCAGCAGCTAGAGTGTGCGCCCCCAGACGAAAACACCGCCTGAACGGCGGTGTTTTGTGTATAGCTGCATCTAACTCGCAGCAGTTTGTTGGAAGGTCTTACGCAACTTTCCGCGAGTCCCGTGGCAGGCGCTCAATCTCCACCTGCTGGCGGCGAATCTTGTCGCGAACAGTCTCCACGTGGTCCGACCCTTCCCGGCGAACCACTACTTCCTCGGCGATGTGGGCTGTCTTGTTGACTACCGCCTGTTCTTCGGTTTCCGTGATCTCAATTGTCTTATCGGCCCAATCAACGTCCTTGATGGCGCGGCTGTCCGTCACCGGACGGCGCAGAAGCGAAGCGTGCTCTTCGTGCAATGTCACTTGCGATTCCACCGGTTCTTCAATGACAAAGCGGCGGACACGAGCGCGGCCTTTCTCCACCTGGCGCTTGCCTACGTCAAGATGTTCCTCCGCCAGGCGCAGCACTTCTTCCTTGCCGGTGGTGGTGGCGGTGGTGCCAGCCATTCTGGGGGTGACAGGAGGCGGCACAACTGCCTTAGACGAGGGCGTGCTTGCGGCCTCCCAACTACCCGACGTTTCGTTGACGTTGGTAGGCGGATGCACATCGAGGATCTTCATGGCGCGCGGAACATCCGACTCCGGCAGACGCAGCGTCAGAACGGCGCCCCCGGTTTCGATGGCCCGGCTATAGGATGCACTCTGGTGGTCTCCAACGTCGCGGCCAAACAGCCGACGCCAGAGCCCGGCATCGTTCACTTCGGTATTGGTGAGAGCATCGCGGTTCAGCAAGCTCATATCGCCGGTGGAAAAGCCTGCGGCTTCCAGCGCTCGCATGGCATCTTTTGCTTTGACCGATCTGTCGTACACAGCAACTATCTTTTCGTAAGCCATCTATTTCCCTCCTGCCGGTTTGGCTGGTCCCTGATTGTTCGCACCATCGCCTTGCCGCCTCATGCCGGCGGACCACGCGTTGCTGCCGGAATACGGTCGATGATTGCTTCCTGTCGTCGGAGCGTGACTCGCTGCCGGCTCTTCTCTTTTCGATGGACAAGCCGGATTCGTATCTCCTCTTTCACCATTAGCCTTCGGGTAACGGTGAGGACCTCCTCCACCATGGGAATGATGATCGTATCTCCTCTTCGGCGGACCGCCGGCGCACGTTCAACGAGTGTGCCAACCGGCCTTCGCTCGATCTCTACGTCTTCGCGCGTGAGAAGTTCGTCCACCAGTTCTTCACGCTCGCGCGTGACCGTTGCAATGCGCACGCGGCCCGTGACCACTCGTTCCTTGGCAACGGCAATCTCCTCGGCGTGCAAAGGTAGGACAATTTCATCGGCGTTTTCTTGCGTGGTGGGTCCCCGTGCCATGGTTCGAACCGGTGAACGGCCGGGTGGCTTTCCGGGTGTGCTGCTTTGATGGAGCACCCTGGCCGAATTTTTCACCATTTTGCCGCGCCGCTTCCTCCCTCGCAATCCGCAAGATTCCCATGCCACATGCGGAACAAATACAGGGATCACCGGTTGCGCAACTCAGTCCTCAGAGAAAACCGCAAGACCGTTGTTTCGCAATCACGAACGCTGGCGGGAGATCGCGGACAGCGTTTCTCATCCGATTCCCAGTAAAAAAACGGGGACCTTCAAATGGCAACAAGCGCTCACTGCCTGCGCATCTTGGTAACGACACTCGAAAACTGTCGCGCAAAATTCAAGGAGGTCTCCTTTATGGCAGTTTCCCAATATCTCAGACCAGGCAGTTTGCTTGAATCGGTGCAAAGCCACCTTACCCCCGGCGTAATCAAGAGCGCGAGCTCGCTGGTCGGCGAATCCGAATCTTCCACCCGGCAAACGATGAACGGCGCGGTTGCTGGTGTGCTGAGTGGTGTCACCAACATGGCTTCTTCGCGCGAAGGCGCCACCCACCTCACCAGCATGATTGGTGAGGGCGGCTTTAGCAGTGCCGTCGATAACATCGGCTCATTTATGGGCGGCGGCAGCGCCACCACCGGCATGCTGAGCACTGGCCAACAGCTGCTGGGCAAAATCTTTGGCGGCAAAACTTCCGCAGTGGCCGAGTCGGTGGGAAGATTTGGCGGTGTTAGAGCCTCTTCCGCCACCAAGCTGATGTCCATGGCAGCACCGCTGGTCCTGGGTGTTCTGGGAAAAAGAGCGGCGGCACAGAAGCTGGATTCTTCCGGCCTCGCCAACCTCCTTCTCAGTGAGAAATCAGATATCGCAGAGGCAGCGCCTGCCGGCCTCTCTCAACTGCTCAGCACCGGTCCTACGGTGGTGAGTGCCAGACCGGATGTACGCGAAGCCGGGTTGAGTTCGCCTGCCCATTTGGAACACTTTACCGAGCGCACACCAGTCGAGGAACACACAATTGCGCCGCCTCCGGCAAAACCCAGCATGCGCTGGGTCCCACTGCTTCTGGCAGTGTTGGTAGCGCTAGCCCTGTTGTGGGGTCTGCGCGGCCATGCGCCCAGGGCCAATGTTGGCGACGTAGCCGGAAAGGCGGTGCAGCAAATCTCGTTACCCGGCGGCGGGAACATTGCCGCTGCTCCGGGATCAATCAACTATGACCTGGCAAAATTCCTGGCGGATCCGTCAGCCCAGGTACCCAAGAACTTCGTGTTCGACAACTTGAATTTTCAAGCCGCCACGACGCAACTCACGCCTGACTCGCAATCCACGGTGAACAACCTGGCCTCAATCCTCAAGGCTTACCCCAATGCCCAGGTGCAGCTGGTGGGCTACACCGATAACACCGGCACACCGGACGCAAACCAGACTCTCTCGCAGAATCGCGCGGACGCAGTCAAATCCGTGCTAGTCAACCAGGGTGTGCCGGCAGAGCGGATTTCCACTCAAGGGCAAGGACAGAACAATCCAGTCGCTTCAAACGACACGGAAGAGGGACGCCTGCGCAACCGGCGCACGGAGCTGGTGGTCAACAGTAAATAGTGTTTGAAATTGAAAAATAGTGCTTGCAATTGAACCGCTGACAACGCGTGGAGCTCAATCGCAGTGGCGTTCGTTCCTCGCGCCACTGCGGTCTCCGCGGACGAAGGGTATCTTGGGTCCCTGTCAGTTGCCCGCTCTATTGCCACTCTGATGCTGCTGCAACCAGGTTGAGAGCTCTGACTCCAGGCGAGTGCGGCTCTTGGCGCAGGTGCTGATGCCTTCAAATGATTTTTTCAGTGTGCGCTCCGCCGCCGGGACTTTGTGATCGCCAAAGAAATTCTGCACGTCGTCGCGCATCTCCACGCTGCAGAAATTGCTGGTCGCGTCCACAATTTCCGGCCCGCTGGACATTGTCGTTTTCTTCGCTACATCCGTCCAGTGCGCTTTGATCCAGTCCCATGCAGTCTTCTGATTATCGACAGTCTTGAGCACGCGCGCGATCAATGCTGCGGCATCCTGGTTCCGGACATTGTCAGAGACGCTGAGCTCCAATACCTGCTGCACAATCCTGGGATCGCGGAACGCGGCCAGCGCGCCGCCCACGTTGTAATACTGTTCCGGTGAATGCATCTTGCCCAGCGCATCCACATATTGCTGGAACAAAGCTTCATTGCCGTAGCGGGCGGCCACTTCCAGCACCCATTTTGCGATGCTCGGGTCCACTGAGTCCGGGTCCTTCAGATACTGTTCCGCCAGCCGGGTCGACTGCCGGATCGTCTCCGGGTCCTCACCTACGACGCCGAGGATATGAATCAGGTCGCCGCGCAACGTGTGCGTGTCTTCGTTTTCATTCGCTCCGCGTGTCCACCCAATCTTCGCCATGAGCGGCTGGAAGTTAGCGCGCACCCAGGCGCGAAACGGCTCCGCTGCACCGTCAGAGAGCAGGTAGTCGTTGGCGTAATCCAGTACGGGCAAATAGCTCTCGACTACGGTTCGTTGAGGATCCTGGTTCAGCGCAGCCACCAGGTTCAACAGCATTGCCATGCTCTCCTGGCCTGTGCCGACCAGCGCCGTCTCGTCATACACCAGGGATATGCGCTCTGCCGTCGTCAACTCAGTTCCGATCACCGCTGTCAGCCGGTCCAGATCGGTTTTGTCATACTTGGTGCGGTAATAGCCCGTGGCGTTGACATTCACAAAAACCCATTGCGAGCATCCGGCAACCGGGAGCGTTTGCTCCTTCTGGCTCAGGATCTGGCAGAAGGGTTTGGATCCTTCGGTCTTCACGCACAGCGGCGCCATCCATTGCTGCTCTTTTTGGGGAGCAGCTTCGGGATCGGCCCAAAAGCGTTGTTGCGCCACCGTGACCTGGGTCTTCGGCACCGGTTTGATCACCCTCCGGCGGCGTTTCGACTTCTTAGCCGGAGCTTGGGTAGCAGGCGGATTCTGGCATGCAGCCTTCACCATGATCAACGGCTCACCCGCCTGATCTACAAAGGTGGGCATGATCTTGTCTACCGGGCGGCCGGATGCAACGGTCAACGCATTCCAGAAATCTTCAGCCGTCGCGTTGGCGTAGGAGTACTTGCGCAGATATACGTTCACGCCGCGACGAAATACGTCCGGGCTGACGTACGCCTCGATCATCCGCAGCACGGCCGCTGCCTTCTGATAAGAGATCGAGTCAAACAATTCATTGATCTCTTCCGGCGTCTCCGCCTTGGCTCGAATCGAATGCGTGTTCACCAGCGCATCCTGCTGAAGTGCCTGGTCTGTCTCTTTCACCGCATCCAGGGCCGCATTCCATTCCGGATGCAGCGTCTGTGAAGGCTTCAACGCCATCCACGTGGCAAAGCCCTCATTCAGCCAGATGTTGTCCCACCATTTCATGGTTACCAGATCGCCGAACCACTGGTGCGCCATCTCGTGCGCCAGCACCTCAAATACCGCCTGGTGTGAATCAACAGAAGAATTCTTGTCGTCGATGAACAACAGCGATTCGCGGTAGAAAATTGCCCCCGTGTTCTCCATCGCGCCGGCTTCAAAATCGGGCGCGCCCACAATATCCAGTTTGCCGAAGGGATAAGGTATGCCGTAATACTGGTTGTAAAACTTCAGTATTTCTTCGGCATAGCGCAGCGCTGCGGTTCCCAAGGGCTTTTTGTCCGGCGTCCCGCACACGCGGACGGGAATGTTGTCGGCCGTTCCTTCATTGCACTCAAAATCTCCCACCGCCATGGCCACCAGGTAGGTGGACATTTTCGGCGTGGTGGTGAACTTGATGGTGTGTTTGCCTTCTCCGGGCTCGGGCGCATCCGAAGCGATGCTGCCGTTGGAGATGGCAGTATCGCCCTTGTCGACGATCAGCGTGATGTCGAACTTGGCTTTGAAGGCGGGTTCATCAAAAGAAGGAAACGCCCGGCGCGCGTCGGTGGATTCGAATTGCGTCACCGCATAGTTCCGCGTTTTCGTGTGGGCGAGATAAAACCCACGCAGCGTGTCATTCAGAATGCCGGTGAACTTGATACGGATGGTCGCAGGACCGGGCTGCAGTTCTTCGGCCAACGTGAGTGTTGCCTGTTCTTTTTCGGGCGCCAGGCTGGTTTGCGCCGGCTGGGTCTTTTCACCCTGCGTGACCGTTGCTTCCTGCAATTCCAGTTCAGCCGAATTGAGTACGATTGCGCTCGTGGCCTTCAGCACCTGAACGTCGATCGTCTCTTCGCCGGCGAAGGTGGCCTTCACCACGTCAGGAGTGAAGGTAAGAGCATAGTGATCGGGAGTCACAGCTCCGGGCAGGCGCTGAGCTCCTGCCAGCATGGGCATGAGCATCATGATCACGCATACAGTTTTTTTCAGTGGCGCCATTTGTCTCCTTAATATTCTGCTGCGCATAACAGGATTGCCTCTCATTGCGCTTTGCACGGATGTTGCGTAATCCGGGGAAGTTTTGCTCCCTTGATGATGGTGGCGCAGAGGCTCGGCCGGTACTCTTTGCCATTCCAGTCATAGACCGTGGTTTCCATCTTTTGCGCGCCGGTCTGAAATTCTCCGCTAAGCGAAGGCATACCATGTTTGACGATCTTCATGGGATGAAGTGAGGCGTATTTTTCCCGCAGGGACAGCCTGTATTGATCGCCATTGCGCAAGTAGACCAGAGTGTCACAGTTGCTGCCCTGGCAGTGGCACGCGCCCTGCACCTCGATAATCGTCCCTACTTCGCGACCGCCTGCCCGAATTGCCAGCGCGGACAGCGCCGGTGCCTCCGCCTTTTGCGACTCCGCGGAACCGACACACGCAGCATCTTGCAGCGCTGTTTCCTTCAAACCTTCCGGCACACCGCCCTGCTGCATCGCGCTTTCGGCTCTGACTCCTAGGATCACAATAAGAAAAACGACGATTTTCCTGGTCTGCATGGGTTCCTGAACAATGAATGCGCTATTGTGAATATGCTATTAAGGGAAGATACCACACGGTCTCTGGTTGAGAGGTTGCTCTAGTAGGTCCGGGGCGTTGCTGCACGGAGGGATCATTGTTCCCGGCAACCCCAATTCCCCTTGTGGCCCGACCACGACAGCGCTCGGGCCAAAATCAGCGTTTGAAAGTGTACGCAACACGGAAAGGATTCGCGCCGCCGGATCCAGCTTCGGTCCTCCGGGCTTTTCCTGTCTGACCGGATAGACCCTGCCGCCCAGAAAAGTTCCGTCGCCGGCAAGATGTGCTTCCAGCACCAGTGACAATCCGTTCTCAGCACTCAGATTAAACGGTCCATAGGTGGCAAAGTTGCCCAAGGAATAGGCGATCAACTTGCCCTTGTAAACCTCCATCGCGCGGACCACATGCGGTCCGGAGCCCAGCACCAGATCGGCGCCGGCGTCAACCGCAGCATGGGTAAACTTGCGCAGGTCACCCCGGTCTTCACCCAAAAATGTTTCATCGCCTTGCAAAACGTGCTGATGCGTAGCGCCTTCGGCGCCCCCGTGAAAACCCACGATCACCAGGTCGGATTCAGCACGCGCTGTGCGGATGGTGTCGAGCGACTCATCGAGATCAAGAAAGTTGTACGCGCCGGGATACGTTGCAAACGCGATTACGTCAATTTTTCTGCCTTTCACCGTGAGACGTGCGATGTCGCCCAACTCGCCGGTGTGCGCAATCTGCACCGCTTCCAGCGCCGTCCGCGAACTCGTGCGCCCTTCCTGGCCGAAGTCCATCGCGTGATTGTTGGCAAGCCCCATCGCAGTAAATCCAGCTTCCTTCAGATATTTGCTGTAGCGCGTGGGTACGCGAAAGGCGAAACACGTTCCTTCTTTCTTGCCGTGACACTTGGCCGAATCGCCGCCATCCACCAGCGGTCCTTCAAGATTCCCATACACAACGTCACCACGTTTCAGGAATGGCGTGACTTCCGAAAGCAAACCGGCTCCATCACTCGGCGGCAGCGTGGATTCGTCAGGGAAGGTCGTGCCCAGCATCACGTCGCCCACCGCGGTAACAACGATCTCAGGACCCACTGCCACCGGACTGCACGCGGCAGAACAGACATCGACAGTCGCATTTTCTACCGAGCTGATGGACTGCGGTGTGTGCGAATTGGTTTGCACCACCGGCTGCGTATTTTGCGATCCCTGAACGGAATTGGCAGATGCGCTCACCGGCGCGTAGAGTGCCGTTATCACGCAGCAGGCAGCAAGCGCCGCGACGCCTGGACCGATGATTCTGCGAAACATCTCTTGACACAGGCTCCGCACAGAATCAGACGCACGTCGAGTTAGCCGCTGAAAGCTCACGCTCAAGACACCACCTGCCCTGCTACTACCATTTCAGCACAGCGGTCCCAAGCGAACCAATAAGCGATTTCCCTGTAATCCGCCACATCAAAGACCGCCAGATCCGCGTCTTTGCCCGCGGCAATGCTCCCCTTACGCGTCTGTCGCCTCAGAGCACATGCGGCATTAATGGTGGCAGCCGTAATCGCCTCTGCCGGCGTCATCCTCATATGCGTACACGCCAGGGATATCACAAAAGGCATGCTGGGCGTGGGCGAGCTCCCCGGGTTGTAATCCGTGGCCAACGCGATCGGAACGCCTGCGTCGATGAACCGCCTCGCGTCCGGGAATTCCTTGTGTCCCAGGAAATAATTCGCTCCCGGCAGGAGCACGGCGACCGTCTCTCCCTGCGCCAGCAAAGCGGCGTCTTCGTCCCGCACGCAATCCATGTGATCGAATGACGCGGGTTGATGCGCCAGAAGGCTGGCCAGCGGCGTAGCCGTAAACTGGCCGACGTGCGCACGCGTTCCCAGGCCGTGCGCACGAGCCGCAGCAAAAATCCTCTCAGCTTGGGCCAGGGTAAACGCGCCGCGTTCGCAGAACACGTCAACGTACTGAACCAGCTTCTTCTTCGCCGCCAGCGGAATCATCTCCCGGCAGACTTTCTCGACGTACTGTTCTTCCCTGCCCACAAACTCCGCCGGGACCACGTGTGCTGCCAGCAGCGTTGCAACGACCTCGCCCGGCCAGCAGCGCGCGGCCTCGCGAATCGCTTCCAGCGACTTAATCTCATCCTCAGTTGTGAGGCCGTAACCGGACTTGGCCTCCACTACGCTGGTTCCCTGCTTGAGCATGGCATTGAGCGCGGTGAGAATCTTTTCGCTGAGCTCACCCCGGCTGGCCTCCCGGACCGTCGCCACGCTCGACCGTATGCCGCCGCCGGCAGCAGCAATTTCTTCATAGCTGGCCCCGGCGATACGCTTCTCAAAATCCACCAGGCGCGGCGCCACGAATGCCGGATGCGTATGACAGTCAACCAGCCCCGGAAGCACGACCTTCCTCTTGCAATCGAACTCCTGAACTTTCTTGCGGTTGGTCCGCAGCCAAGGATCGCGCAACAACTCGCGTTGCGGTCCAGCTGCCAGAATCTTCCCGCCACCGCAAAGCACGGCCGCATCTTCAACTAGTCCGATTTCGTTGAGCGCAGCTCCGCGTCGCGACGCAGCATCGCCACGCAAGGTGACAAGCTGGCCGATGTTGGCCAACAGCAGGTAGGGAGATGTCTGAGTCTTAGGCAAGCTTCAGATTACACGCAAAACGAGTTGTTCTGTCTTATCAGTGTCATCAAGTGTTGATCAGTGGTAAATCTCCGATTTCAATTTTCATTCTTTTGGCAATTCCGGCGATTTTGGCAATTATCGGACTATTTACCCTCACGTTGCATAGGTATCTTCACGCCCTTCGTCTCCGCGAACCGCTCTGCCTCTTCATAGCCAGAGTCCACATGCCTTGCCACGCCGATCCCCGGATCATTCGTCAGTACCCGCTCGATGCGCTTTGCCATCATCTCCGTGCCGTCGGCGACCGTGACCTGTCCGGCGTGCAGCGAGTAGCCGATACCCACGCCGCCGCCATTGTGAATTGACACCCAGCTTGCGCCGCTGGCGGTGTTCAGCAAGGCATTCAGCAGCGGCCAATCGGCCACCGCATCACTGCCGTCTTTCATGGCTTCGGTTTCGCGATACGGCGAGGCTACAGAGCCGCAATCCAGATGATCGCGCCCTATCACGATCGGCGCTTTGATCTTGCCCTTCTTTACCAGATCGTTCATGGCCAGCCCAAATTGCGCTCGTTCTCCATAGCCCAACCAGCAGATACGCGCAGGCAGTCCCTGGAACTTGATGCGCTTGCGTGCCAGGTTGATCCAGCGGCTCAGGATGCGGTTCTGGGGAAAGAGCTCCAGCACCAGATCGTCGGTGACAGCGATATCCGCGGGATCGCCCGAGAGTGCAACCCAGCGGAACGGGCCGCGGCCTTCACAGAACAGAGGACGGATATACGCAGGTACAAAACCAGGAAAGTCGTAGGCATTCTTCACGCCGCGCTGAAACGCGAACGTGCGGATATTGTTGCCGTAGTCGAAGGTCACGCTGCCCATCTTCTGCAAGCGCAGCATGCCCTCAACGTGACGGGCCATCGCGTCGAGCGACTTTTCCAGATAAGCCTTCGGGTCGTTCTTGCGCAACTCCAGCGCCTGCTCCAGTGAGATGCCGTTGGGCACGTAGCCATTCAGCGGATCGTGCGCTGAGGTCTGGTCCGTAAGGATGTCCGGCAGCACGCCGCGCTCGGCCAACTCGGGAATCACGTCCGCGCAGTTGCCCACCAGTCCGACCGAAACTGCCTCTTTCTTGCGCACGGCATTCTTCAGAATGCGCAACGCCTCATCCAGGTTATTGACCATGAAGTCGCAATAGCCGGTCTTCAGGCGCTTCTTGATGCGCTCGGCATCCACGTCGATCCCCAGGAAAGCCGCGCCGGCCATGGTCGCCGCCAGCGGCTGTGCGCCGCCCATGCCACCCATGCCGCCACTGACCACCAGCTTGCCCGCCAGATCGCCGTCAAAATGCTTCTCCGCAGCCGCGGAAAAAGTCTCAAATGTCCCCTCAATGATGCCTTGCGATCCGATATAAATCCACGAACCCGCCGTCATCTGCCCATACATCATGAGCCCGGCTCGCTCCAGTTCGTTGAACTTCTCCCAATTGGACCAATGTCCGACCAAGTTTGAGTTGGCGATCAGCACGCGCGGAGCATAATCGTGCGTTTTGAAGACTCCCACGGGCTTGCCTGACTGCACCAGCAACGTCTCGTCGTTATCCAGCGCCTTCAAGGAGGCCAGGATCGCCTCCAGGCATTGCTGGTTACGCGCAGCTTTTCCCGTTCCGCCGTAAACCACCAGGTCGCGAGGGCGCTCGCCCACTTCGTCATCCAGGTTGTTCATCAGCATGCGCATGGCGGCTTCCTGCGGCCATGCTTTGCAGGTTAGATCGGTTCCGCGAGGCGCTTTCAACGGCGGAAGGTGGGTAGCCTGAACTTCAGTATCGACCGGCATAGGGAAATGTTAGCAGGATTGGCGGCGGTATGGACTAGATAAGCCCTGCGATGAGGATGTCTTGCGCGCCGAGCCGCCTGTTACAGGAGCTGAACCATGCGGAGTAAAACGAAAATCACAAGCGGGTTGGAGCGAAGCGACGGTTCTCGCCGTTTAGCGGCGAGGCCGACTTGCGCGCCGAGC
>Ga0126381_100000020_pt1 | contig 206068 bp, 180 predicted proteins | sample PanSoiMetPlot_28_FD_96465 | JGI IMG/M metagenome (GOLD analysis project Ga0126381, IMG submission 96465) | Tropical forest soil microbial communities from Panama - MetaG Plot_28 | ecosystem: Environmental > Terrestrial > Soil > Tropical forest > Bulk soil | place: Panama | collected 2016-02-17
CGAGCTGACGATGTTCCGGCTCGCCCATGCGTTCGAAAAACGATAGCATCGAATTTCGTCCGTTTTTCATCATCAACAACCAAAAGGAGAAAACATGGCTTTTACGCTTCCTTCGCTGCCGTATGCTTCCGACGCTCTGGAGCCCCACATCGACAAGCTGACGATGGAGATTCATCACGGCAAGCACCACAACGCGTATGTGACGAATCTGAACAAGGCGCTCGAATCGGCGCCGGCGCTGCAGAGCAAATCACTCGAAGAACTGCTGGCAAACAACTGCGCGATTGTGCCGGAGAGCATTCGGACAGCCGTGCGTAACAACGGCGGCGGACATGCCAATCACTCGATGTTCTGGACTATCCTGGGGCCGAAGGGCGGCGGCGCGCCGACGGGCGACCTTGCTTCCGCGATCAACTCGACGTTTGGAAGTTTCGATTCATTTAAAGAGAAGTTCAATGCGGCGGCGACGACACGCTTCGGGTCTGGCTGGGCGTGGCTGCTGAAGAGCGGCGGCAAGCTGGAAGTGACTTCGACGCCCAACCAGGACAGCCCGATCATGGAAGGCAAGGGTGTGGTGATGGGGCTTGACGTGTGGGAACACGCATATTACCTGAAGTATCAGAACCGCCGTCCGGACTACATCAACGCATGGTGGAACGTGGTGAAGTGGGCTGAAGTGGCCAAGCGTTTCGCTTCGGCATAAGTGTCCGAATTACCCGATATCACTGCTTACATTTCCGCGCTCGAACCGAGGATCGTTGGTCATCGGCTCGAGCGCGTTCGTATTAATGCGCCTTTTTTGCTGAGAACGCTTACGCCGACTGTTGGGGATGCCGAAAAGCGTGAGGTGGTCGGGATTCGGCGAGTGGGTAAGCGGATCGCGATTGGCGTGGAAGGCGATGTCTGGCTGGCGATTCATCTGATGATCGCCGGGCGTCTGCATTGGTTCGACGCGGGGACTAAGGTCAGCGGGCGGAAGAGCCTCGCGGCGTTTGAGTTTTCGAGCGGCGCGTTAACCCTTACCGAGGCCGGTTCGAAGCGCCGCGCCGCGCTGCATATTGTGAAGGGCGATGACGGGCTGACGAGCCTGGATGCCGGCGGGATCGATCCGATGTCGGCCAGTCCGGAGCAGTTCCGGGAAGTTCTGGTTCAGGAGAACCACACTCTGAAGCGGGCGCTCACTGATCCGCGGATTCTGAGTGGCATTGGGAATGCGTTTTCAGACGAGATTCTGCACGATGCGATGCTTTCGCCACTGGCTCAGACTCAGAAGCTCAAGCCGGAGGAGTGGACGCGGCTGCATGAGGCGACGCGGCGGACGCTTGCGTTATGGATTGAGCGTTTGGCGCCGGGAGACTCATTTCCGGAGAAGGTGACGGCGTTTCGCGACGGCATGGCCGCGCATGGGCGGTATGGAGAGCCTTGCCCGCGTTGCGGCGAGAAGATTCAGCGCATCCGGTACGCGGATAACGAAACAAATTACTGCGCGAAATGTCAGACCGGTGGAAAGGTACTGGCCGACCGGGGACTTTCGAGGCTGCTCGGTTCTGACTGGCCGCGGACACTGGAAGAACTGGAGGCGCTCCGCCGGAAATAGGCCATCTGTCAGTCGAATTTGACTATTCGCAAATTTGCGAATAGTATGAGCGTGGATGCCAACATCGCGCGTAGTTATCTACCGCGAGGAAAATGGATCAGTGCCCTTCGTCGATTGGTTCGAAAACTTGCCGGACCATGCTCAGGACAAGGTGCTCGTCCGGCTGGAAAGACTTAGAGATCTCGGGCATGAACTGCGCCGTCCCGAAGCGGATTTCCTTCGGGACGGAATTCACGAGTTGCGGGCGACGTCGCGTGGCGTTCATTATCGCGTTCTGTACTTTTTTCACGGTCGAGTGGCCGCGGTGGTCGCGCATGGCCTGGCAAAAGAGAAGGCGGTCCCGGATCGTGACATCAATCTGGCCATCCGCCGGAAACGTTTGTTTGAAGGGAATCCATCAAAACACACCTTTGAGGACGCAAATGGCTGAAAGCAGGGACAAGTCAGCGGACGCCGTCCGGTACCTGCACCGCAGGTTCTACGAAGGCAAGCCTGAGAGGCTTAGATCTTTGGAGACGGCGCGCGAGAACGAAGGGATCGCGCGGACCATTCAGATTCTGCGAAAGAGAGCAGAGCTAACGCAGGGCCAATTGGCGAAACTTGTCGGCACCACGGCATCCGTGATCTGCCGGCTTGAGGACGCCGATTATGAGGGGCATTCGGTGTCAATGCTTCGCCGCATCGCGGCCGCGCTCAACAGGCGTGTGGAAATTCGTTTTCTCCCGATTCGGAAATCCGCATAGACGGCTGGCGATTCGGGTGCGGCATTGTTACCGGCCCAAATCCGCGGGGTCGTTTTTGTCCGATACTGGTCGTGCGAGATGTCCCGCGTTGTAGAGCAGGCTCCCGAGGAACTTACTCGAGACCGGCTGATCCGGCTCGGGGAGGGAATCGGGAAGGTGGTGTACGGCTCGCCGCACTGGGTGGTGCGTCGTGAGCGTTCGCCGCGCGAGGTGGTGGCCCTCATCATCCTCTGGAAACTGATTCGGAAGCGCGCTCACTGGCTGCCGTTCGGGTGGGGCAAGTCCCTGCTGAACAAGCCGTCGCGGCCGATCCGCTTTCTGCGGGTTGTGATTCATACTTCAATCGCACTGTTGCCGCGAAAGCTTTGGTACACGAACCATGTCGCGCAGGTTCTGAAGAAGTACCGGTTTCAGGACCGGCGCGGTGATCGGCTGGCGCGTTTGCATCTGGAAGACACGGGACTGCTTCCGGAGACGATTTCGTTCCCACCGATCACAGTGCTGGTGGGCGGATGGCCGGGGTGGCTCGTTGTGAACCAGGCGACCGAGCGGGTAGAGCAGACGCTTGATAAGCGCATCTCAGAGCTTGCAGCGGCTGAGGAGTTCGACTCCGTGGAACGCTGGCTCGACCGGTTCCTCGAAACGCGGCAGACGGGCTGGCGGATGGGATTGTTCTCGGTGGACGCGCATCTGAAGAACTTCGGGATTATCGAAAACCGCATCGTTTTACTGGATACCGGAGGGCTCACAAACCGGTGGAACGATATCCGGGAGAAGCTTTCTTCCGATGAGCGGGTTGCGTTGCCGCACGTACAACTGGGGCTCGAGCGGGCGCTTGCCGCACATCCCGAAGTGGCCGCGAGATTCAATGAACGATGGCGTTCCGTGGTGAACCGTGACACGGTGATCGAGAGCTGGCCCGGAAATCCGGCCCGATGATATTCTTGGTCCCGAATGCGGACCCGTATCTGTCTTTCTCTGGCGTTGCTTGGCGGTTTTGCGTGGGCCGCGCCGCCCGCGTATTATCCGACGAACGGCTGGCGTGAGTCGACTCCGGAGGCGCAGGGAATCGACTCGCAGGCGCTTGCGGGCGTGGTCGATAACATCACGAAGAAGCATCTGAATGTGCACAGCGTGACGGTGATCCGGCACGGATATGTGGTGCTCGATTCGTATTTTTATCCGTATCGTCCGACCGCGACTCATGATGTGGCTTCGGTGACGAAGAGCATCACGGCCGCGCTGGTGGGAATCGCGGTGGACAAGGGTCTGGTAAGGACCGATGACAAGCTGCTTTCATTTTTTCCCGAGGAGCGGCCCGCGAATCCAGACGAGCAGAAGCAGAAGATCGCGGTGGCCGATATGTTGGCGATGCGGTCCGGCCTCGATTGCGGATTTGCGCCGGGTGAACAGGAACTCGAACAGATGCGGCGGACGAACGAGTGGGTGAAGTTCGCGCTGGCGCTGCCGATGAAGTACGCGCCGGGCGAGAAGTTTGGGTATTGCAGCCCGGGTTACCACCTGCTTTCGTCGATTGTGACAGCGAAGACACACGAGCCTTTGGTGGATTTCGGGCGGAAGAATCTGTTCGGGCCTCTGGGAATTAAGGACGTAACCTGGCCTCCGGATGAACAGGGGCGTACGCATGGCTGGGGCGACAGCCATTTCTATCCGCGGGATTTCGGGAAGATTGGGTATTTGTATCTGCATGATGGGCAGTGGGACGGGAAGCAGATTGTTTCGAAGGAGTGGATTCAGAAATCGATTCAGAAGCAGTCGGACCCCGGGCGCGGCGCGGGCCGCGGTTATGGATACGGGTGGTGGCTGGCCAAGACCGACGGAATCGATGAGTTCGGCGGCAATGGACGCGGTGGGCAGATTGTTGCGGTGTGGCCTGAGCGGGACATGATCGTGATCGTGACGGGGGGCGGATATCCGGCGAGTGAGGTGAGTCCGGGGATCGCGAAGGCGATCCGGTCGGATGCGCCTCTGGCGGAGAATGCCGAGGGCGTGAAGGAAATGAAGGCAAGGGTGGCGGAGGCGGCCAAGGCTCCGGCGCCAACTGCTGTGGCGGAATTACCGGTGATGGCGAGAACGGTATCGGGCGTGGTGTATGAGTTTCCACGGAATGCGTCACGCATCGATAGCATCTGCCTGGAGTTTCCCACCCGCGGAATCCGGGCCCCCGTTTGGTCGGAGGTTCCCGTGAAGCCGCCGGGTTCTGGCCCGACGGTTGGTGGGCCGCGCGCAAAGGGGAATAGTGAAGCGCGTCTAAAACTCAGGTATCTCGGGACGGATCTGGAAATGCCGTTGGGGCTGGATGGTGTTTACCGGCTGGGTCCGTATGGTCCTCTGAAGCTGCTGGCGGGGGCAACGGGGAAGTGGACATCCGACAGCGATTTTGCTCTCGATCTGAATTTCATTTCGAACATCAATCACTACACGGCGACGATGCATTTCGAGGGCGATGAGGTTAAGGTGGCGATCAGCGAGTCATCAGGGCTGATCCGCAACGGGAATCTGGTGGGGAAGAAGGCGAAATGAACCGACGTGGGTTTCTGAGAACGATGATCGGGGGAGTCGCGGCATTCGCGAGTCTCCCGTTGGTACAAGCAGCGCTGCCGAAGATGAAGATCACGCGCGTGCGGGCGTATGCTCCGCCGACGCCGAATCCGCTGTTCAATCAGGCGGACACGGTGGTTACGATCGAGACGGACGCGGGGATTACGGGGATCGGAGAAGGCGGCTTTCCCGACACGCTGCGACAGTGCGCGGGGCGGCTGATCGGGCAGGATCCGCAGCACATCGAGCGGCTCTGGCAGGATATGTCGCGTTCGTTTTTCTATCCGCCGGGGCGGGAGAAGGAGGATGCGCTCGGGGCGCTCGATCTGGCGCTGTGGGATATCAAGGGCAAGGTCCTGAAGCTTCCCGTACACGAGGTCCTCGGCGGCATGACGCGCAACTACTGTGAGTGCTACAACACGGGCGGCGTCGTGCCTGGCATCAAGCCTGGTATGAGCGTGAAGGATCGGGCAGCGGCTACGGTGGCGGCGGGTTACCGCGCGTTCCGGATGGGCGCGGCGGATACTCCGGCGAATACCAAGTACAACACGCATCAGAAGGTGAATCAGCTTTTCGAAGAGTGCCAGCAGGCGCGCGAGGGTGTTGGGAAGAACGGGGATTTCTGTATCGATTTCCATCAGCGGTTCGATCTTTCGGATGCGATTCGCGGGTGCGATCTGATCGAGAGCCTTGCGCCGCTGTTTGTGGAGGATCCGGTTCGGGCGGAGGCGTTTGGGGAAGATATTCCGCGATTGCGCAAGCTGGTGAAGGTTCCGATTGCGGCGGGCGAGGAGTGGGGCAACCGGTGGGACTTCAACCGGCTGGTAGAGGAGCACGATATCGATTACGTACGCGCGACTCTGCCGAACGTCGGCGGGATTACGGAGATGATGAAGATCGCGGCGATCTGCGAGACGCATTTCGTGGGGATGGTTCCGCATTTCACGGGACCGATCGCGACCGCGGCGCTGGTGAACTCGTTGGGGACGTTTTCGGGACCGTTGCTGATGGAATACGGGTTTCAGGGAAAGCCCCTGCCGCATCTGCCGGTGTGTCTGGATTTCAAAGAGGGGAAATTGTATCCGAACGATCGACCCGGGTTGGGCGTCGAACTGGATATAAGCAAGTTGACGCAGATCCTGGAAGTTACGAAATACGATACGAACCGGGCGCAGCTTTATTACCGTCCAGACGGATCGATTACGAATTGGTAGACGATTCGCGCACCGCATGCACGATAAAGCGGTCCGGCGCTGGACCGACGTAAAAGAACGGGTAACAGGTCACGAGCGTCAGGTCACGGTTTGGCGCGGGCATCAGGACCTGCGTGTCGCTCGGGTTGACGATCTGGGTGGAGTTCACCACGTACTTGAACTGTCCTTCGGGGGTTTGAAGGACGATTTCATCGTGCGGCTTGATAAAACGCAGAGCGCGGAAAAACTTGTCGCGGTGAGCGGCGATGCAGGTGTTCCCGTCGTCGCCGGGAAGCGCAGTTCCGGGAACATGGCCCGCGCCACGGTCGAGAATGGCGGCGTCATCTCCTTCGTAGACGGGAAGGCCGACGCCGAGGCGTGGAATCTCGATCCTGCCCAAGTGGTCGCCGCGGTGGAATGTAAGCGCGGGTTTTGGAATCGAGAACGCGATTGACGGCGGTACGGGCGCGGTCAGGCGGGGCGATATGACGAGACGTCTGGGGGCCGGATTTCCTATCCACCAAATCAGAACCCCTGCCGTAGTCGCGAGGACCAGAGTTCCCAGTATGATTCTTCGCATCGCGCGTCTCACGCGATAGATAAATGCAACTATGCGGCCAGAGCGGCCAGGGTTCGCTTGCGAATGATATTCACGATACAGGTTTCGATCTCGCCCTCTTTGATTGCCGCTTTAATCGATTCAGTGAGTACGCCTTCGGAATAGGCGTCGAGAATGGCGGGATGGACGTAGTAGTTACGGCAGGTTGCCGGGCGATTGCCCAGACGTTGCGCAACGTGTTTGACGGCTTCGACAACTTTTCGTTTCGCTTCGGCCTCGGTCGTAGAAGGTCCAATGTCGGCGAGAGCCAATGCAGCCTGTACAGTTCCCGCCCACGTACGGAAATCTTTGGCTGAGAAATCGCCGCCGCTGATCTCGTGAAGGTATTGGTTGACATCCGACGAATCGACGGAGTGCAGTTCGCCGTAATCGTCTTTGTACTGGAATAACTCATAGCCGGGAAGATCGCGACAGGCGCGGACGATTCGCGCAAGGCGCTTATCTTCGACGGTCACTTCATGCATCTGCCCGCTCTTACCGCGGAAACGAAAGCGCAGAGTTGCGCCATCGATTTCGACGTGGCGGTCCCGCATGGTCGTGAGGCCGTATGACGAATTTTCGCGGGCGTATTCTTCGTTGCCGACGCGAATGAAGGTGGTTTCGAGAAGGCGGACTACGGTGGCGAGCACTTTCTCTCGCGGGAGGCCAGACAGTGCCAAGTCCTGCTCGACACGCTCGCGAATACCCGGCAGGGCGCGGGCAAAATCGAGCATCTGGTGGAATTTGGTCTGATTCCGGATGCGGCGATATTGCGGATGATACCGATACTGCCGGCGGCCGCGGGCGTCAATGCCTGTGGCTTGAAGATGCCCGTTTTCGAGGGGGCAGATCCACACGTCGCGCCACGCGGGCGGAATCACCAGAGAACGAATGCGGGTGAGAACGTTTTTATCGCGGACGGGATGGCCGTCCGCATCCACGTATGAGAAGCCCTTACCGGCCTTTTTTCGCTGAATTCCGCGAGAAGAGCAACTGACATATCGAAGTCCCGCGACGAGGGCGGATTGCTTTGGGTCTTTCGGCAGACGCGGCCTTCTGAGCGCCACATCGGACGATGGGGCAATTGGATTGCCACATGGGACGATCTGGCAATTCGACTGCCACGGCGTCTATTCGAGAGGCAGTCCTGACTCTTTCAGGGCGCGCCATCCGCCATCGAGCGAGATGGAGTTCTTGTAGCCCATCTTCGACAGATTGTCAGCGACGAGCGCGGAGCGGAAACCGCCGCCGCAATAAAGCACGAAAGTCGTACTTTTATCCGGATATCTCGCTTCGACATCGCGTTCAATGATGCCTTTGCTCATGTGCACGGCGCCCTTCACGTGCCCGGCGGCATACTCGTGGTCTTCGCGCACATCAACCAGCACGGCGGGTTCGCCGTTGGCGACCATTTTTCGATAACCTTCGACGTCGGTTTCCCTGATTCGCGACTTCGCGTCATTAACGAGAGTAAGAAATTCGGGGCTATGAGCGTGCGCCATCCCGGCTATTCTACCCGACGAATTTTCGCTCCTACAGCGGAGAGTTTGGCTTCTATTCGTTCGTATCCGCGATCGATGTGATAGACGCGGTCGATCACGCTTTCACCTCGCGCCGCCATTGCGGCCAGGACGAGTGAAGCGCTGGCGCGCAGGTCTGAGGCGATGACGCCTGCGCCGGTGAGATTGGATCGTCCGGCGAGGATCGCGCGACTCCCTTCGACTCGGATATTCGCGCCCATTCGCATGAGTTCCTGGGCGTGCATGAAGCGATTTTCGAAAATCGTCTCGGTAATGATGGAAATACCGTCCGCTTGGGTCATAAGAGCCATGTACTGGGCTTGGAGGTCGGTGGCGAAGCCGGGGTATTCCTCGGTCGCCATGTCGATCGGGCGGAGCGCGCCGTTGCGCTCCACGCGGATGGTGCAGGGATCGAGTACCGACACTTTCACGCCGGCGTCAATGAGTTTTTCGATGAGAGCCCCGAGATGATCGGCTACGCATCCGGTGACGGTGACATCTCCGCCTGTGATAGCCGCAGCGATTACGAAGGTGCCGGCTTCAATGCGATCAGCGATGATCTCGTGGGTCGCTCCGTGAAGGCTTGAGACGCCCTGCACTTTGATCAGGCTGGATCCGGCGCCTTCGATTTGCGCGCCCATCTTGATGAGGAGATTGGCAAGATCGACGACTTCGGGTTCGCGGGCGGCGTTCTCGATGATGGTTTCGCCTTCAGCGAGAACAGCGGCCATCAGGATGTCTTCGGTGCCGGTGACAGTGATGCGATCGAAGACGATGTGACCGCCTTTGAGGCCGTTTTCAGCGACCGCTTCGATGTAGCCAAACTCCTGGGAGATCTTTGCGCCGAGATGTTCGAGACCCGCCAGATGAAAGTTGATGGGGCGGGCGCCAATATTGCAGCCACCCGGCATCGAAACGCGGGCGCGACCCGCGCGGGCGACCAGGGGGCCGAGAACGAGGCTCGACGCGCGCATGGTTTTGACGAGTTCGTAAGGAGCCTCCGGCGAAACGATCCTGGGCGCTTCGACGGTAACGGTCTCGCCATCGATCACCACCTCAGCGCCGATGTTCACGAGGAGACGCTCCATGGTGCGTATATCCCGCACGAGCGGAATGCGCTGAAGCGTTACTTTCTCCGACGTGAGCAGGGCGGCCGCGAGAGCGGGAAGGGCGGAGTTTTTCGCGCCGCTCGTCGCGATTTCTCCCTCGAGCGGCGTGCCGCCCTCGATTACGAACTTGTCCATTAGTTCATTATTGGCCGGACGCTTTTTCGTCGTGGTTTTCCGCGGTTTCCCATTGGCGGATGGCTTCGCGGACGTTGTCGCCGGCGGCGGCAAGGAGTCGACCGGCGTCATCGTACGAAACCCCTGTGGCGGCGCTGACGATACGTCTCGCGCGGTCGCGGAGTTTCGAGTTTTTCGGCTGCACGTTGATCATGAGATTTCGCCATACGTATCCCGTTCGGATAAAGCTGCCGGTTGTGAGCATGTTAAGGACCAGCTTGGTGGCGGTGCCTGCTTTGAGCCGTGTGGAGCCCGCGATGACCTCGGGGCCGGGCAGGGGGGTGATGGGAATGGCAACGCGGCGCGCGAGTTCCGAGTCCGGTGTGCAACTGACGCCGATGGTCAATGCACCCATACGTTTGGCTTCGTCGATGGCGCCGAGAACGTAGGGCGTGCGGCCGCTGGCGGCGATGCCGCAGAGGATGTCGGAGGATCGGAAGCCGCGAGCCTGGAGATCGCGCGCTCCGATGGCGGGATCGTCTTCGGTCGTCTCGGTTGCGCGTGCAAGAGCTGCCTGGCCCCCTGCAATAATTCCCTGGACGAGTTCAGGAGAGACGTTAAAAGTGGGCGGACATTCAGAGGCATCCAGCACGCCGAGTCGTCCGCTCGTCCCGGCGCCGACGTAAAAGAGGCGGCCGTCCGACGCGAATGCCGCGGCGATGGCATTGACCGCGCGGGCGATGTTGGGCAGTTCGGCGGCGACGGAGTCCGCGACTTTCCGATCCTCGTCGTTGATCACGCGCAGCATTTCCTCGGTGGAAAGACGATCGATACCGGCGGAGGCGGGATTGGTCTGTTCCGTCAGGAGCGAGGCGATGTCGGAGGCCATCAGAATACGCCCGCTTTTTTCATGACGTTTACCGCGGCGTCGTGGCCCAGCCGGGCTCCTTCTTCGGGCGGCATGTCTTTGAGACCGCGGCCGAAGACTTCGACCGAGAGCGCATCTTCGTAGCCGATCTTCCTGAGCGCCTGAAGGCAGCCGGTCAGGTTGATGACGCCTTCGCCGGGGAGGAGGCGTTCATTGTCGCGTACGTCTTCGGGAGCCTGGCGCGCGGCGTCGTTGAAATGAACGTGAACTATTCCGTCTTTGCCCGCGTTGAGGATGTCCTGGACGGTTGCTCCGGCGTGATGCCAGTGCCACGTGTCGAGCAGGAGACCACAGTTGGGGCCGCATTCGCGGGCGAAGGCGAGCATTTCGTCCATGCGGTAGATGAATTCGTAGGGCTGGGCTTTGCGGATGTGAAGGGGGCCGAGGAACTCGAGCCCGAGGCGGACGTGCGAGCGGGCGAGGATGTCGGCAACGGCGCGGCAGCGGTCCAGCATGATTTTGCGCTGTTCGGGTTTGGGTTTGTCGCTGGACGACAACACGTAGGTGACCATCCGGGGGCAGCCGATGGCGGCTGCGAAGGAGGATAAGTCCGGAAGGTCAGGCAGGCCCGAGCGGAACGTGGCGTCGTCGCGGCGGATATCGACGGGAAGGTCGACAGCGGATGGCTTCAGTCGATTTTGCGCGAGAGTGGCGCGGGTCTGCTCCAGGCCGTTCCGCATGGCGGTACGGACCGAAACATCGCAGCCGGGGAAGCCGACTTTCGCTGCAAGAGCGGCGGATTCAGGCCACTGGACGCGTCCGGCGGTGAGCTGGGCGTTGTAGGCGGGATACACAGGTCTATTGTAGGTTCGCCGGGGCGGTCAGGCAGGCTCGGATGTGATCAGGAAGGCAGCCTTTTCGGAATTGATGCCGAAGGGCGGCGCGCCGGCGGCGACTTCGAATCCGGCGCCGGGCGTGAAGGGCAGTCCGGCAATCATTCCTTCACCTTCGAGGGCTATGTAGAGCGTGTTTCTCGCGGGCGATGGACACTGCGCTTCGCCGATTACGGAAAGGCGCTGGGTCCGGAAATATTCGCAGCACTTCAGGAGGCGGACGCAATTGCCTTGGGATTCGGAAGGCACAAGGGCGTCCCAGGGTTCCGGCTTCACGACATCCATGCCCCGTTCCAGATGGAGTTCCCGGCCGCGGCCATAGTCGTAGAGGCGGTAGGTAACGTCTGAAAGTTGCTGGACTTCGCACGCGACGATTCCGGCTCCGATGGCGTGGATCGTTCCCGCGGGGAGAAAGAACGTATCGCCCGGATGGACTTCGGTCCATTGCAGCATGGATTCGACTGCGCCCGAAAGACATGCCGCTCGAAGGCGCTCGGGAGAAACGGGCTCTTTCAGTCCGGCCGCGATGCGAGCGCCGGGTTCGGCTCGAAGAATGTGCCACATTTCCGTTTTGCCGCGCGAGTTTTCATGCAGGCGAGCATACTCGTCGCCGGGGTGGACCTGAACCGACAGGAGATCGGATGTGAACAGCAGCTTGACCAACAGAGGCATCGTTTCCGATGCCTCAAACCAGACCTCTCCGATCTCCTGATTTTCGTCGTTGCTATACCAGGGTTGCGTTCGCGGCGTGCCCCAGACCTTCGTGTACGGCTTTGTGGGCAGCCGTGAAACAGCGTTCACCCCAGCTTCTCCACCAGCGCCTGGATGCGGTCGAGACCACGCTCGAGTTCCTTCATCGAGGTTGCGTAGGACATGCGCAGGTGGTCGTCAGTGCCGAACGCCTCGCCGGGAACGACCGCGACATTGGCTTCCTTAAGAAGCTTGTCCGCGAATTCCAGCGGAGTGGCGATACCGGCCTTTTTGAGCGCGCCGCGAACGTTGGGATAAGCGTAGAACGCGCCCGCGGGCATGGAGCACGAGAAGCCCGGAATCGAGCGCAGCCGCGGAATGACGTAATCGCGCCGGCGGCGATACTCGGCGAGCATCTGGGGTACGGAGTCCTGGGGCCCGCGTAAGGCTTCGATGGCGGCCTTCTGAGCGATGGACGTCGGGTTGGACGTCGAGTGGCTCTGAAGCTTCATCATGGCTCCGATGATCGGCTCGGGAGCTAGGGCGTAGCCGATGCGCCAGCCGGTCATCGCGTAGGTCTTTGAAACCGTGCCGGCGATGAGCACGGTCGATTTGGAGCCTGGAATGGTCGCCACGGAATACGGCTTGCCGTCATAGAGGAAGTGCGAGTAGCACTCGTCGGTGATCAGGTAGATGCCGCGCTTCGACGTAATTTGGTAGATCTTCTCGAATTCCGCGTTGTCAAGCACAGCGCCCGACGGGTTGCTCGGGGAGTTGATGATGACGATGCGGGTCTTCGGCGTGATGTGCTTTTCGACCATCGCGGCGGTGAGACGGAAGTCTTCCTTCTCATCGGTGTCGACGAAGACGCACTTGCCGCCCGCGAAGTTGACGATGTCCTTGTAAGTGACCCAGTAGGGGACGGGAATGATGACCTCATCGCCGGGGTTCACGAGCGCCTGCGTGTAGTTGAAGAGAACGTGCTTGCCGCCGACCGAGATGATGCACTCGGACGGCTTGTAATCCGTGCCGAATTCAATCTTGTGACGCTCGACAACGGCCTGCTTTGCGTCGGCGGTTCCACCCGCGGGAGTGTACTTTGTGAAATTGGCATCGATGGCCGCGATGGCGGCCTTCTTGATGTTGTCGGGCGTTGGGAAATCCGGTTCGCCGGCGCTGAAATCGACGACATCGACGCCCTCGCGACGGAGCTTATCGGCATCGGCCATGACCTTCATGGTCGAGGAAACGCTGATCGCGGAGATGCGATCTGCAGTGTGCGGTTTGGTTTGTTGCGCGGTTGGTGTCATCTTGTGATTTCCGATATTAGTGGCCGGCTCGCGCCTTGGCGAAGTCCGCGGAGAAGCGTTCGCGTAGCCTTCGGTCTACGGCGGGAGGTACCAGCCCGGCGACGTTGCCGCCCAGGCTGATCACCTCCTTTACCAGCCTCGAGCTGATAAAAGAAAACGCTTCGCCGGCTAAAAGAAAAACGGTCTCAATGCCGGGCTGCAGGCGGCGGTTCATCAGAGCCATCTGAAGCTCGTTCTCATAATCCGAGATGGCGCGGATGCCCCTCAGTATGACGCCGGCATTTCGCGCGACGGCGTAGTCGGCCAGGAGCCCGTTGAAGCTGTCTACTTCGACATTAGGATACGGGCGAACGGTCTCCCGAAGCATTTCGACTCGCTGCTCGACGCTGAAGAGCGGGGACTTGGACTCGTTACGCAGGACGGCGACGGTGAGACTGTTGAAAAGACGCGAACCGCGTTCGATGACATCCAGATGACCGTTGGTGATCGGGTCGAACGAACCGGGATAGATGGCTGCCACCCTGTTTTGCGCCTGCGTCATGGAGTGCGGGTGATCTTTGATTTTAGCGAATGGGCAAAGCGTTCCGCGAACATCCGATGTTACGGACGCGTTACCGCTCGAAAGTCTGCCACGCAGAACCCGGTCGTCTACTTGTGCTGGCGTCTCTAAGCTCGTGACTGTACTAACCTTAGCGCTTCTGGCCGTGCTCGCCGGCGTCGCGGTTGGTATACCGGTCCTGATCGGATTCCGATCAAAGGGGCGACGCCGCTGCTGGCGCTGCCGGGTCTGGATGCTGCCGGCGCGAACGCGCGTTCGCCGGTATTCAGGGCTGCCAATTGGGAACTGCGAGGGTTGCGGCGTGTGGTGTCTGGCGCTTGGTCCCCGGCACAAAAAGCCCGAGCCCAGGCGCACACAACTTCATGTTTGATCAGAGCCCAGCGTACCAGTCGTAGCCGCGTTCGGCCCAGTAATCGTCCGGACGGGAGTCCGTGAATTCGATCGAGCCGATGCGCTTGATGTTCTTAATTCCGTATTTCACCGGGGTGACCAGACGGAGCGGAGCGCCGTGCTTCTCGGTGAGGGGCTGGCCGTTCATTTCCCAGGCCAGAAGGGTCTGCGGGTGCAGAGCGCTGGGCATGTCGATGCTGACGTAGTACTCCTCATCGGGAGTTTTTAGGCCAACGCACTGGGCTTTTTCCGATCCAGGGGCGAACCGCGCGGTGAAATCCGACAGGCGGGCTCCGGCGAATTGGGTGACGGTGCTCCAACCTTCCACGCATTTGAAGTCGATGATTTCTTCATGCCGGGGGAGCGAACGGACGTCGGCAAGCGTTAGATTTGAGGCTCTGGCCGATTGGTAAGGTGTGAGCGCGAGCTTCCAGTCGGAAAGCTCTGAGTCGTCGTCTAGCCCGATTTCGCCGTTCACTTTGATATTGCCGACGGCCGAAAGCGGGTATGTTTTGGCGAGGCGACTGTTTGAGTAGAGAACGCCGCGAACCGTCTTTTCATTGAAACTGAGGACCCGGCGGAGACCCGGAGCGATGTCTCCCTCTTCCCCGCCCATATTCAGCAAAGCCCATCCGGCCGCCCCGACCACGGCTCCCGCCCCGAGGACAATGAATGAGCGCCGCGTGCGCCGGGCGAGTTCGCGTTCCGGATCAGTCGCCATTCGCCGCCCCAACTTCTTTCAGATCGTAGCCGGCCACCATCGAGCGGAAGTTCGCCCAACCGGCGCGGATCACCTGCGCGATGTGTATCACGAAGAATCCGGCGTATCCCATGGTGAGCCAGAAATGCTCCCACCTCGCCCACTCGTAGCCGCCGAGAGCAGCGGTGAGCCAGGCAAGCTGCGCGGGCTTGTAAATTGCCAGACCGGTCAGAACGCTGAAGCCCCCCATCAGAACGATTGCCGTATAGGTAATGCGCTGGGCGGCGTTATAGCGTCCCTGCGGCGGCAAGGGAACGTTAAAGCCCATATCGTGCTTCGCGACCTGAATCGCTTCGCGGAAACATGCTGCGTCGGGCACGAGTTCGCGCCATTCTCCGGAGACAACTGTGTAAACGAAATAGGCGATCCCGTTGATAGTGAAGATCCACGCGAGGCAGAAATGGATGGCCATGCCGTAGGCGAGCTTGTGTTCGACCTGGGCAAGTTTGTAGAACCGGTCGGGGAAGAAATGGAACAGGGTGACGTTGCCTAATCCGATGCGATAGGGGTCGTATGCCCAATAAATCAGCATCCCGCTGATGATCATGAGCGACAGGATCGGGAAGTTGATCCAATGAAACCATCGCGTGGCGAGTTTGTGCTTCTCCTCGAGGACCCTCACAAAATGGATTATCTCTCCTGCGGCCCCGAACGCTGAAACCGCCGATCCGGGATGAAAACGGATCTCGGCGATAGATTCGCAACCCGTTGGGGCTTTGCGGGCGTAGGATAGGTGTGGAGTCACGCGTGCGCGCCGTTTGTCTGTTCACATTTTTGTGTCTGGCTGTCAACGGTCAGTACCCGACCAGCTATCCGCCCGGGCAATATCCGCCCGGGCAATATCCGCCGGGCCAGTATCCGCCGGGGCAATACCCGCCGGGCCAATACCCCAATACATATCCGCCCAACACGATGCCGGGGCCGATGGGCATCCCGATGCCGGTTCCCAACATTCATCTGCCCAAGCGGAAAGAAAAGACCAGCAACAACACGACAACCAAGATGACGGTCGAGACGCTGGAAGGGACACTGCGCCGGCTGGCGGAGAAAGATCTTCTGGTGCAGACTTCGCCGAGCAAGATCCTGAAGTTCAGGCTGATTCCGCGGACCGAGTTCATCGGCAAAGACGGGCGGCAGGTGCGGGATTCGCTGATTCATCCGGGAGACCATGTGGCAGTGGATGTGAATCCGGATGATGTGGAGACTGCGATCCGTGTGGTTGTGATGCGTTTCGGGAGCGGCGCGGAACGTGAAGCGGCGTCGGTTCCGGTGGATGAGGCGCGGGTTGCCACGCCGGATTCGGGCGACTTCGGGAAGTCGCATACCGTGACGGACGCGAATCGCGATGATTCGCCGCATGAAAGTTCTTCGAGCGCCTCCGAAAGCGCGGGCGGGGATAGCGAACGGCCGACGCTGACGCGAACTCCGGAGCGGGTTGATGAGCCAGCTGCGACCGGGCCGACCGCGCCTAACCTGAGCGACAACTCGACCGATTCGATCATTCGCGACGCGCGGTCGGCCGCGATGTCGTTTTCCGCGGACCTGCCGAACTTTCTGGTCCAGCAGGTCACGACGCGATACGCGGGTTCGCGCTACGTGGATAACTGGCGCGCGATGGATGTCGTGACGGCGGATGTCGCGTCCGTGGGCGGCAAGGAAGATTACCGCAACATCAAGGTCAATGGGCGACCGACGGATAAGCCGGAGGACAGCGGTTCGTGGTCTACCGGCGAATTCCAGATCACGCTGGAAGACATTCTGTCGCCGCTCACGGCCGCGGAGTTTACGCCTCGCGGGCAGGACCGAATCGCTAACCGTGCGGCATGGGTGTTCGATCTGAGCGTCAATCAGCCGCATTCGCACTGGACGCTTGTGTCTGAGGGCGGGCGAAAGTATAACCCGGCGTATAAAGGCGCGATCTGGGTCGATAAGGAAACCCGACGCGTTTTGCGGATTGAGCAGAAAGCACTCGGGATTCCGCGGGATTTCGCTTATGACAAGGCAGAGGCGTCCGTGGAATACGGCTTTGTGAATATCGAGGGGCGGCCTTACCTACTGCCGGTTCAGAGCGTGAATATGGCGTGCATGGCGGGGAGTTCCAACTGCAGCCGGAATGCGATTGAGTTTCGGAATTACCGGAAGTTCACGACGGACTCGAACGTTACGTTTCAGTAGGCGTTTGCGCCACGGAGGCTGCGGCGTTATTGCCCGGCGACCTCCCGAAATCTTGTGTAGCCGCCCCGACTGACCGGAATCTTCGTTCCATCGGTTAGGACGGCGAGCCACGTGTCTTTCGTGTTCGCGTCGATCCGAGCGATCTTTTCAACGTTCACGATGTAGGAGCGGTGGAGTTTCACGAAGCGCCTGGGGTCGAGTGCAGTTTCGAGGCTCGAGATGGTCTGCTGCTTCAGCCACAGGCGGCCTTCACTCCGGAGGGCCACATAATCGTCCTGAGCTTCGACGTAGTCGAGTTTCGCGGCGGGAATGACGTGAACGCGCGGACCGTCCTTTACGACGATGCGTTCGAGGTAATCGCCGGGAGCGCGGGCCGCGATTTTCAAATCCGCCGGAGCGGGCGCGGAGGGCCGGGATTCCCGCAGGCGGCCTCGGACACGTTCGAGAGCCGCGCGAAATCGTTCTGCGCTGTAGGGTTTCAGCAGGTAGTCCACCGCAGCGGCGTCGAAGGCGCGCATGGCGTATTGATCGAATGCCGTGATGAACACGACCGCGGCCGGGGTTTCGATCAGTTCGAGCACCTCGAAGCCGTCGAGCTTGGGCATTTGTACGTCGAGGAATACGAGGTCTGGGGTGTGATCATTCACCGCCTTCACGGCCTCGAAGCCGTTCGAGCATTCCGCGACGACTTCGATATCAGGCTCGGCGTTCAGATGCTCGCGCAATACGCGGCGCGCAAGTTCTTCATCGTCCGCCAGGACAACGCGCAGACTCATCGCTGGGACCTCGCCGGCAGCTTCAGATTCACCGAGTACAAACAATCCCCCACAATAATTTCCATCCATGCCGAACCACCGTACCGGGAATCGAGCCGGTCCCGAATGTTGCGCAGACCGAGACCGTTGCGTCCGGTGGAGGGCGCCTCAGGATCGAACGGATTTGCGATCGAGAAGAGCATCCAGTCGCCCACGCGACGGCTGGACAGGGTGATTTCACCTCCCTCGGCCATCATGGCGATTCCGTGCTTAACGGCGTTCTCAACAAGCGGCTGCAGCAGCAAAGCGGGCACCTCGCATTCGGAACACTCGGGGTCAATGCTCTGATTGAGCCGCAGTTTTCCGCCAAACCGGACCTGCTCCACATCCAGATACATTTTGGTCAGCGCCATTTCCTCGGCGAATGAAACCGTGACACGCTCGCCCAGACGAAGCGATGTGCGGAGAAAGTCCGCCAGCCGGACGCACATCTCGCGGGCCTGAGTCGGATCGATGGATGTGAGGGCGCTGATCGAGTTGAGGCTGTTGAACAGAAAATGCGGGTTGACCTGGGCCTTGAGAGCTTTGAGCTGGGCTTCGCGGGCGAGGATTTCGGAGCGTCGGGAAGATTCGAATTCCAGCGCGGCGTAGTGAAGGGCTACCGCGACGACATAGATCATGAGGACGACCACAGCCAATACCGGCGTCGCCGAACTGAACCGGCTGTCGAGTCCGAGAAACGTCGGAGTGAGCACGGACGCCGCAAAGCGGGCCACAAGCAGCACGCCGCCACACAGGATCAGCGCCGCCCCCAGGTGCTGAACGAGCAGCTTCTCGCCGGAAGCTGAACGGAGCGGCAGCGACCGGCAGACGTAAAACGGGGCCAGGCAGACGAACGCCATGACGATGACGGCGGGGGTCATAACGGCCAGCGCCTCCATTACGGAGAGATGTCCCGAGAGGCGCACGATCAGGACCAGGATCGCGCCGAGCGGGATCCACGCCATCATCCAGAGTCCGAAACGGCGCCAACTCTGCAGAATCGGATGCATTGATTGTCAGGTTAATTCTTGACCGCTTAATTCTTGACCGCTTAATTCTTGACCACCACGGCGCCGAAGGCCGTTCCTCCGAAAACCTGAAGCGTGGGAACGGGACTGCCGGGGTCGGGGCGCGGCGGAATGCTCTTGTCCTCATACGCGCCGAAGACGGCGTTGCCGCGCATGTCGACGCGCCAGGATTCCGGGATTCGGATTTCGACGGCGCCGAAGGCGACGTTGGCCTCGATTGAGGCCATACGTTCCGGATTGGAGATCGAGGCCTTACGCAGGTCGATTTCGATGGCGCCGAAGACCGATGTGAGTTCGCCGCCTTCCAGGCCGATCGTTTCCACGCGGCGCTTGACGCCACTGAAAACGGCGAATTCTTCGATTCTGCCTGTTGTCGCGCGGGTACTCTTGTTGGAACTGAACGCGATTTTGTCGCGCCATTCGTGGGGGCGGAGCTCTGGAAAACGGATGCGGTACTGGAGGAGCATCAGGCCGGCCGCGATCAGGATCAGCGGCCATAAAATTGCGCCGCGGATATGAATCAGGTGAACATCGTCCAGCAGGAGAAGCGCGGCCCATACCATGCCCACGAGGGTCCATGTGCGCGTCACGGGACCGCCGTTTCGCATGAACGTCAGTCCGCAGTAAGCAAAAATGGCCAGCGGCCAAAACAAACTGGCGACGCTGAACGGCAGCAGGTCCAGATTATCTACAAAGAGCAGCCCGCCGAGAATGACCAGGAGAAGGCCGATCAGCATGCCGGGACTCGCGCCGCACGCCACCGACTTCCAGCCGCACTGGAGAGTTACCGGCCGTTTCTCGAAATCGACCATAGGTACAGTTCCTCAACGCCAGTCGCGATGAGCGTGACCGGCCAGAAATTCCAGACTCGCGCGACATGAATGATACCGAAGCCGTCAGCCAGAGAGATCAGGCACATCAGCAACAGCACGAACGGGATCATCAGAACGCCCGGGTAATAAATTCGTGTCGTCATACGTTCCGGTTCCCAGATTAAGGAGACACGAGAACAGCCGCATGCGAGAATCGGCGAATGCCGGGAATGAATCGGTGAATGCCGAAAAGGAACAGACGAACCAACGTCTCTTACGGCATCTGGCGGCGGAGGTGTTCTTCCGCCTGGTCGTCCCAATATCCGGCGCGGAGTTCGAGGAACAGGGAAGTGTAGGGAAGAAGAGAATTCGTCTTTATGATCAGCACGTTGAATGTTTTGGACGCCTGATCGAGTTTACTGATGATCTCCTCGTGGAGCAGCGGCGTCGCGGTCTGGCCGGCGAGAAACTTTTCCATGAGGCCGTTGAGTAGCTGGCGATACGCGGCGATGCCGGGCGCTGCCTGGTCCTCTACGTACTTCAGTTCCTTGTCCACGTAGACGACCGGCCGGAGGTGGTTGCGTTTCGAAAGTTCTAACAGCACCTGGCGCATCGTGTCGACCTGACTGTCGGTGGAGACGATGGTCTCGATACCCGGGGCTGATTGCAGCGGGTATGCGGAATCGGCCACGACGATCCAGTTGCGGTGGCCGAAAATCGAAAGGCGCTCATCGAGCACCTGACGCCAAGGACGTTGCTGCGCAAACGCCGCGCCCGCAAGCGATAGAAGAATGAACAGACTACGACACGTTTGCGGGAGTCGCCGTTTCATTGTGGATCTCCTGAAGGCTCCAGACGCGGATTGGATCGCGCAGACGCGAGGCTATCGCTTCGACCGCCGCGCGGGCGCCGCTCATTGTGGTGATGCAGGGGACGCGATAAGTGACCGCGGCGCGGCGGATGGATTTTTCGTCCTCGAAAGAGAGCGCGCCGGTTGTCGTATAGACGATCAATTGCAGATCGCCCCCTTTAAGGAGGTCGACCGCATTGGGGCGGCCTTCGTTGACCTTGAACACAACGCGGCATTTCACGCCGGCGTTCTGAATCGCGGAGGCGGTGCCGCGCGTGGCTACGATCTGGAATCCGAGTTCGGAGAAACGGCGAGCGATATTTGCGGCTTCCGGTTTGTACTGATCGCTGACGCTGAGGAAAACCGTGCCTTTATCAGGCAGGGGGGCGCCCGCGCTCAGCTGCGCTTTGGCGAACGCCTCACCGAAATTAGAGCCCACGCCCATGACTTCGCCGGTTGATCGCATTTCGGGCCCGAGCGCGGGATCTACGCCGGGAAATTTGTTGAAGGGAAACACCGGCGATTTGACGAAGTTCAGCGGAACCGGGAGCCGTTCGCGATGGGGCGTGACGTCGCGCAGTTTCGCTCCAAGCATGATCTCGACAGCAAGTTTGGGGAGCGGCACGCCGGTCGCCTTGCTCACATACGGGACAGTTCGCGAGGCGCGAGGATTCACTTCGAGCACGTAGACAACGCCGTCCTTGATGGCGTACTGCACGTTCATGAGTCCCACGACATTTAACGCGCGAGCGAGGCGAACCGTGTAATCCTCGATGGTCTTTATTTCGGCAGCCTTGAGCGATACCGGTGGCAGGACGCAGGAACTGTCGCCCGAGTGGATTCCGGCTTCCTCGATGTGCTCCATTATGCCCGCAATCAGCACGTCGTCGCCGTCGCACAAGGCGTCTACATCGACTTCGGTCGCGTCTTCGAGGAAACGGTCGACAAGAACGGGCCGATCCTGCGAGAATGTGACGGCTTCACGCATGTAGCGGCGCACGCTGTCCTCGTCATAGACGATCACCATCGCGCGGCCGCCGAGCACATAGCTGGGCCGGAGGAGCACGGGGTAGCCGATATCGTTGGCGATTTCCACGGCGCGCTCAACGCTTGTCGCGGTTCCGTTGGGGGGCGCCGGGATTTTCTGCTCCTCGAGCAGCTTGCCGAAGAGCTTTCGATCCTCGGCGAGATCGATGCTTTCGGGATCTGTGCCGATAATCGGCACGCCGAGACGCTTCAGTGGCAGGGCCAGCGTGAGGGGCGTCTGACCGCCGAACTGAACGATGACGCCGTCCGGTTTTTCGATATCGACGATGTTCAGGACGTTTTCCAACGTGAGCGGTTCGAAATAAAGGCGGTCGCTGGTGTCGTAGTCGGTCGAGACGGTTTCCGGATTGCAGTTGACCATGATCGACTCGACGCCTGCTGCCTGGAGGGCGAAGGAGGCGTGGCAGCAGCAGTAGTCGAACTCAATGCCCTGTCCGATGCGATTGGGCCCGCTGCCGAGGATCATCACTTTTTTGCGCGCGCTCGGGTCGGCTTCCGAGGCGGTTTCGTAAGTTGAATAGAGATAGGGAGTGAAGCTCTCGAATTCGGCGGAGCAGGTGTCGACGCGATTGAACACCGCGCGGACGCCGAGCTTCTTCCGTTTTTCGCGCAGTTCGATTTCCGTAGTCTTCCAGGCGGTGGCGATCTGCACATCCGAGATGCCGAGGCGCTTGGCCTCGGAAAGAACGCCGGCGTCGCGCGGGCTTTCGGGAAGCTTACGCTCGAAATCCACCACTTCACGCAACTGTTCGAGGAACCAGGGATCGATGGCGGTCATTTCGTGGATTTTCTCCACGGTGTAGCCGGATGCGAGCGCGAACCTCAGGTATCCCAGGCGGTCCGGCGTGGGAGTGATGAGCTTCTTGTTGATTAGGTTCGGGTCGAAGGAGTCGGATCCGAACTTCTTGCCCGTTTCGAGACTTCTGATTCCCTTGCCAAGGGCTTCTTTGAAGGTTCGGCCGATGGCCATGACCTCGCCGACGGACTTCATCTGCGTGCCCAGGGTGGTGTCGGCGCCGGGGAACTTCTCGAAGGCCCATTTCGGAATCTTGGCCACGACGTAGTCGATTGTCGGTTCGAATGAAGCGGGCGTGACCTTGGTGATATCGTTGCGGATCTCGTCGAGCCGGTATCCGACGGCCAGCTTCGCCGCGATTTTCGCGATGGGGAACCCGGTGGCTTTCGACGCGAGTGCGGAACTGCGTGAAACGCGCGGGTTCATTTCGATGATGACCATGCGGCCATCCTTCGGGTTGATCGCGAACTGAACATTGGAGCCGCCGGTATCGACGCCGATTTCGCGCAGGCAGCGGATGGCGCCATCGCGCATCATCTGATATTCGCGATCGGTGAGGGTCTGGGCGGGCGCGACGGTGATCGAGTCGCCCGTGTGCACGCCCATGGGGTCGAAGTTTTCGATCGAGCAGACGATGATGACGTTATCGGCGAGATCGCGCATCACTTCGAGCTCGAATTCCTTCCAGCCGAGCGCGCTTTCTTCGATCAGGACTTCATGGACGGGCGAGAGGTCGAGTCCGCGTTCGAGAATCTCAACGAGATCCTGGCGGTTGTAGGCGATGCCGCCGCCCGAACCGCCCATCGTAAAGCTGGGGCGGAGAATGGCGGGGTAGCCATGGCGTGCGGCGAAGTCGAGGCCGCCCTGAACATCCGTGACCAACTGCGACGAGGGGGTTTCCAGGCCGATCTTCCGCATCGCGTCTTTGAATAGAAGACGGTCCTCGGCCTTTTTTATGGCGTCGATCTTTGCGCCGATCAGTTCCACGCCGTAGCGGTCTAAAACGCCGGCCTCTGCAAGTTCGACGGAAAGGTTGAGTCCGGTTTGGCCGCCGACAGTCGAAAGAAGCGCATCCGGCCGTTCGATTGCGATGATCTCTTCGAGATAACGGCGGCTGAGCGGCTCGACGTAGGTGCGGTCGGCCAGTTCCGGATCCGTCATGATCGTCGCCGGATTCGAATTGACCAGGATGACTTCGTAACCATCAGCACGGAGGGCTTTGGCGGCCTGGGTTCCCGAATAGTCGAATTCGCAGGCCTGGCCGATGATGATCGGGCCGGAACCGATGATCAGTATGCGGTGAAGATCGTTGCGGCGTGGCAATTTTCAGCGAGCACCTTTCATGAGCGCCGTGAAGTCGTCGAATAGATAATGCGAGTCGTGCGGCCCGGGCGCTGCCTCGGGGTGGTATTGGACGCAGAACACCGGCTCGCGGCGGTGTCGGAAGCCTTCGAGCGTCTCGTCGTTCAGGTTGACGTGCGTGACGTCGATGTCGCTGTCTTTGAGAGAGTCCGGATCGACCGCGAAGCCGTGGTTGTGCGACGTGATTTCCACTCGCTGAGTGACACGGTTGATCACGGGATGATTTGCCCCCCTGTGGCCGAACTTCAGCTTATATGTTTTGCCGCCGAGAGCGAGGCCAAGGATCTGATGGCCGAGGCAGATGCCGAAGATGGGCGTCTTACCGATCAGGCGGCGAACATTATCGATTTGCGAGGTGAGGGGTTCGGGGTCACCGGGCCCGTTGGAGAGGAAGACCCCGTCGGGCTTCAGCGCAAGGACGTCTTCGGGCGAGGTGAGAGCGGGGACAACGGTTACTTTGCAGCCCGAGTGAACCAGGCGGCGTAGAATGTTGCGCTTGATGCCGAAATCGTAGGCGACAACGTGGAAGGCGGGCTCAGCGGCGGATTCGATCCGTTCGGAAGGCGAGCAGGGATCCACGCCATGAGTCCATTTGTAGGAGGAGGGAGTGCTCACCCGGCTGGATAGGTCGAGACCGGACATAGAGGGAATAGCGCGCGCCTTTTCGACGAGCTTTTGCGGGTCTTTTTCTATCGCCGAAAGCACGCCTCGCATAGTGCCGAGACTGCGCAGATGTCGGACGAGGGTGCGGGTGTCGAGCCCCGAGATGACCGGGATTCCGGACTTGGCGAGAAAGTCCCGCGCCTCCTCTTCCGAACGCCAGTTGCTGGTAACGGCCGAGAACTCCCGAACCCCGAGGCCTTCGATATACGGACGGGGCGCCTCGTTGTCCGCTTCGCTTGCGCCATAGTTGCCGATTTGCGGGTTGGTGAGGATTACGATTTGTCCGGTATACGAGGGATCGGTGAAGATCTCCTGATATCCGGTGATGGCGGTGTTGAAAACGACTTCGCCGGAGCGTTCGGCAGGCGCACCAAAGCTCCTACCCTCGAAGACCGTTCCGTCTTCCAGGGCCAGGATTGCAGAATCCAACAAACTCCTCCTGGGGATGGGGTAAAGGCTATTGTAGCGTGTGAGATACGGCGGGAAGCGAACACGCCGAAGCGACTCCCGTGAGACGATTCGCGCGGGCGCTTCGCAATCGGAGCAGTAGCAACTCCGTCGCGGCGTTCGTGGAGAGACCTTCCGCGCGAATGTTTGAGATGCAGTCGCGTTCGGCGTCGGTACGCCCGAGTTGGGGCGACCAGGTAATGTAGACCCCGAGACTGTCCGGTGAACTCAGCCCGGGACGCTCGCCGATCAGGATCACCGAGAGCGAGGCCCGCAGGGTTTGGCCGATTTCGTCGGCGATCGCAACGCGTCCTCTGGTAACCACCGCCGCGGGCGCGATCTTCCAGTCTTCCAGTTCCGGGATCAGCGCGCTGAGGACCGGGACGGCGTGACGGTGTACCGCGAGGGCGGAAAGACCGTCTGCGATGACAAACACGAGATCGTAGGGGCTGGCGCAGGTTCGGAGTAATTCGCGCGAGGCGTCACTCAAACGGCGGCCCAGGTCGGGCCTCCGCAGGTATTCGTGTTTGTCGCGGGCCTTGCTCTCGACGCGCAGAACGTGCAGGCCGGCCTCCTGGAGTTCCCGGGCGATTGCCGCCGCGTCGAACGGGTAATGCACCGCGTCGCGGGTGCGGGCGTGAGCGAGTTGGAAGTCGAGCAGGTCCCGGGTCGAGATGCTGCTCCCCGTTCGCCTGAGTCCGACGCGTGCCGGCGTTAGCTGTTGCAGGACGTTCATGCGGTGAGTAGTGTCGCCGCCTGCGCGAGCTTCGGGAGTTCGGCAAGCCCATCCACAAGCCAGGCCTCAAACTCAGGCGCGGGTCTCAGACCCATCAAACGGCGCAGATAGAGCGCATCGTGGAAAGAGGTGCTCTGGTAGTTCAGCATTACATCGTCTGCGCCGGGTACTCCCATGATGTAGTTGACGCCTGCGGTTCCGAGCAGAGTCAGCAGGGAATCCATGTCGTCCTGATCGGCTTCGGCGTGGTTGGTGTAACAGACGTCGCAGCCCATGGGAAGGCCGAGGAGCTTGCCGCAGAAATGGTCTTCGAGACCGGCGCGCGCGATCTGTTTGCCGTCGTAGAGATACTCGGGCCCGATGAAGCCGACGACTGTGTTAATCAGCATGGGGCGGAAGCGCCGGGCGACTGCATAGGCGCGCGCTTCGCAGGTCTGCTGGTCCACGCCGTGGTTCGCGTCCGCGGAGAGCGCGCTGCCCTGGCCGGTCTCGAAGTACATGATGTTGGCGTCCGGAGCGGCCCGATTCAGTTCCCGCGCGGCCTGTTCCGTCTCAGCCAGAAGTGAAAGGTTCACGCCAAAGGAGCGGTTGGCGGCTTCTGTGCCGGCGATCGACTGGAAAACCAGGTCAACCGGCGCACCGCAGCGGATGGCTTTCATCTGGGTCGTGATATGTGCGAGCACGCAGCTCTGAACCGGAATACGGTACTTCGAGCGAACGGCGTCGATGAGACGCAGGAGGGTGATTGCAGATTCGACGCTATCGGTTACCGGGTTGATACCGATGACGGCGTCGCCGCTGCCGAGCAGCAGCCCGTCGAGGATCGAAGCCGCAATGCCCACCGGATCGTCGGTGGGATGGTTGGGCTGGAGACGGGTCGAAAGCCGCTCGGGAAGTCCGACGGTGGTACGGAAGCGGGTAACCACGCGGATCTTCGCAGCGACGATGATCAGGTCCTGAAGCCGCATGATCTTCGAGACAGATGCGGCCATTTCCGGCGTAAGGCCAGGGGCGAGCGCGCTTAGTCGGCTGGAGGTGGCGTCGTCACTGAGGAGCCAGTCGCGGAATTCACCGACGGTCAGGTGACAAATGGGTTGGAAAGCTACCGCATCATGGGAGTCGGCGATAAGGCGTGTGACCTCGTCTTCTTCGTACGGAATAAGCGGATGTTCGAGAAATGTGCGAAGGGGAAGGTCGGCCAGGGTCATCTGGGCGGCCACGCGCTCTTCCGCAGTGGCGGCGGCAATTCCAGCAAGTTCGTCGCCGGAGCGCAGGGGCGTAGCCTTCGCCATCAGCGTCTTCAGGTCGTCGAAGCGGTGGACCGTTCCGCCGAGCGTGTGCCGCAGGTTCAACATCAACAGCGTAACCGTTTGCAGCCCGAGCCAACAGTCGGAGCCGCGCCGGTTCCGAAGAGTTCGTTACTGAGAAGTGCGCCGGTACCAGATCCGACAGTCGGAGTTTCATCGGACGCCGCGTTTTGTTAGATCGGTCCCAGATTTTCACGCACCATTCCGTTGAAATCGCGACGCGTCCGCGTGGATGAACACGCAGATGTCGTGAGGGCCATCAGGAGTATGGCGATGCCCCGCATGGCATCGGCTGATTGCACGCGCGGGGCTTTGGGCAAGACTAGGGTTTCGGAGCGGCGGTCTGCGGCGCTGCCGGGTTGGGGAAGCCACCGCGCCCTGCGCCCGGCATGCGCGGCGGGTGAGCGACATACTCCGCCACGTCCTTCGCAGCCTTGGTTTCGACACCAGGCTTTTGAAGGAAGCCCAGGTCGCGGAACCAATCGATGAAGCGGTATTGCCAGGTTCCGAAAGGCGTGTCATTGCGGTCGGTCAGTCCACCCGACATGCGGCTGCCGTCGGGCAGAGGATCGCCGGGATGGCGTCCGTTGCCGTAGATGTGCATTTCGACATTTGGGACGCGTTTCGCAAGCATCGCGCTGAAGTATTCATCTGCCCACATGGCGTGGACGGCATCGTCCGAACCGGCGCACACGATGAACGCTGGCGGCGTGTTGGAAGGGATGGGCGGGGCAGTTCGGTTGCGCGCGAACGGCGACGGGCCGGGATAAATGATTCCGACGAAATCGGGGCGCGACGTGGTTCCCGCCAGCGGATCAGAAGGATCGCTGTTTTTCTTGTCGAAGTCATCGAAGAGGACGGCTGCGGGAGCGGCAAGTTCCGCGCCCGCCGAGAAGCCCATGATGCCGATCCGGTTCGGATCGAAATTCAACTCTTTGGCGTGAGCGCGGACGAGGCGGATGGCCTGAAGCGCATCGTAAACTTCGTCAGTTTGGGGATTGTAGCCATCGCAGCGGAGGCGATTGCGGAGGATGACGGTGTTGACGCCGTAGTTGTAGAAGAAGGGAACAAAATCGGCGGCTTCGGAGCCTACGTTGAGGGTGTTGTGACCGCCGCCCGCGGCGAGTATAACGACAGCGCCCGTGTTGATGCCGCGATCGACCGAATGGATCTCGATCGAGGGGTTGTGGATGCTGACGATGCTGTTGATGCGCCCCGGAACGGCCTGGCTCATGTTGTACTGCTCCGGCTCGCGGATTTTATCGGCTTTGAGATAAGGCGAATTCGGCGGAAACAGGGGCACGACGACTCCACCCGGCAGAATAGGCTGCGGGGCGTACGGCTGATCCGTTGCGGGACCGGGCTTCGGTATCGCCATCGGAGCGGGCAGGGGAGGGATCGTGGCCTTCGTCTGGGCGTATGCGCCGATGGCGCAGACGGCCAGGCTGAGGGGTGTGAATAGGCGGTGCTTCATAGGAATGGCGGTTTTTATGTTATCGAGTGACGGCTGCTACAGCGTCCACGGCGAACCCGGCATCGACTGATGCAAGGCCTTCAAAGACGATGCTCGTCATCGGCGCGGCCGGGCGAACGCGGCGCAGGACGGTTTCGACACTCGGTGAAAGCGGATAGACATTGGTCTGGAGAATATCGGCCGGAGTCGCGCCGGCGTCAGCGAGATCGCGATCGAGTCTTTGAAACGCGAGTGTGGCATCCTTCTCGGCTGCGCCGAACGCCACGCGCGTTCCAGTGAAAGCGAGGCGCGCGGGTCCGTCGCCGCCACGAACCACGGCTTCGCAATTCGCGAAGGCGCGCCATGGCGCCCTCTGCGACTGCACGAGATCAACGGCGGCGCCCGGGAACTTCGCGCTGACGGCAGCGTTGAGTTCCGATGCCTGGTTCAACTGGCTTACGTAACAGGTCACCAGCAATGGCTGACCACCCGTGGACTTTGATGCGAGCCCGGACAAAACGCTGTCGAGAAGAGGACGCGCGGAACTTGCTCCATCTCCGCCGGTCGCCGGTTCACCCGAGAAAAACCGAAGACCCTCGGGACTGACATCTCTCCGGGCGAGCGAGACGGCTTCGAGGACCACCTGCGCATTGTCCAGGGGCAGACTACCGACGCGGAGTACGCTGACGGATGGAAGCGAGAGTTTCTTTTCCGTGAAAACCTCGCTTACGATTTGAGGGACACGCCGGACATCGCCGCTGCCGGCTACAAAAGCGCGGATGTGAACGAGGGGAACGCCGCCGTTTTCCTTCAGAATGGCTTTGATGGCGTCTCGCGTCTGCTGTGAAAGGAGACCCTTGCCAGAGAGCGGCGAAACGCTGAAGATGAGGCGTTTGGTTTCCCCTATCGATACGGCTGGCGGGTCCTTCGGAAGTTCGAGAGTCTGGGTGATATCGTCGGGATTCTTCTTTTTGCCCCCTGATAACGCGACCGCCAGACAAACGATTCCGATTGTTACGCGCGCCGCAGATGCACCCATGTATCGCATCGACCTTTCCCGATTCTATCCGTATGGCGCGCCAGACACGGTAAGGGTAACCTCGAAGCCATGCGCCCGTTGCTGAACTTCTTATTCGGCAAACCGCTTGCCTCCTGGGAAGACCGGCGGGAGAAGGTCGGGACACCCAAGGGCATCGGGATCTTCGGACTCGATGCGCTCAGTTCCGCGGCTTATGGCCCCGAAGCGGCGCTGACGATTCTGCTGCCGCTCGGGGCGGTAGGCCTGGCCTATATAACTCCGATCACTCTGGCGATTGTCGTCCTTTTGAGCATCGTCTACGTGTCGTATCGGCAGACGATCGCCGCGTATCCGCAGGGCGGCGGATCGTACACGGTCGCGCACGAGAATCTTGGCGTGTTCGCAGGTTTACTGGCAGCGGCTGCGCTGATGATCGATTACGTTCTGAACGTCGCGGTCGGGATTTCGGCGGGCGTGGGCGCGCTCGTATCGGCGCTCCCCGGCCTGCAACCTCACACGCTGGCGATCTGCCTCTGGATTCTGGGGATCCTTACGCTCGTGAATCTGCGCGGGACGCGCGAGGCGGGAAATATCTTCCTGCTGCCAACCTGGTTTTTCATTGCTTCGCTCTGCGGCGCGATCGTCTGGGGCGGCGCAAAAGCAATCCTGGGCGGAGGGCATCCTCAACCAGTGAGCCCGCCGCCGCTCGCCCTTCATGCGACGGCTGCGGTGAGCGCATGGCTGCTGCTGAAGGCTTTTGCCAGCGGGTGCACGGCAATGACGGGGGTGGAAGCCGTGAGTAACGGCGTACAGGCGTTTCGGGACGATGTGGTGCGAACGGCACGGGCCACCCTGACGGTCATCATCGGGATTCTGATGTTCATGCTGATCGGGATCGCATGGTTGTGCCATGCGTATGGAATCGCCGCTACGACGCCCGGCGGGGCAGGTTATCAGAGCGTGCTTTCGCAACTGATTTCGGCTGTGGCGGGACGGGGCGTTTTTTATTACATCTCGATTGGTTCGATTCTGGCGGTGCTCTCCCTTTCGGCAAATACGTCATTCGCCGATTTCCCGCGCGTCTGTCACGCTGTGGCGTCCAATCGCTATCTCCCCTACGGCTTCACAACACGAGGTCGGCGTCTCGTGTATTCCCAGGGAATTTACGTTCTGACCTTGCTCGCCGGGTTGCTTCTCGTTGTGTTCGGAGGCGTAACCGACCGGTTGATTCCTCTGTTCGCGGTGGGGGCGTTTCTTGCGTTTACGCTTTCCCAAGCCGGAATGGTGGCGCATTGGCGTAAACAGGCGGATGCGCCCTGGTGGAATGAGGCGGTCAACGGGATCGGCGCCACAGCGACGGGACTCACCCTCGCGATCGTGATTGTCGCAAAGTTTATCGAGGGCGCATGGATGACTTTGATCGCGATTCCGGGGCTGGTCGCCCTGATGATGGCTGTGGGGCGTCACTATCGGGACATCCGAAATGAGATAGCCGATTCCACGCCACTCAGCCTTAACGGCCTGAAGCCACCGCTGGTCCTTGTTCCCGTCGACGACTGGACAATGGTTACCGAAAAAGCGTTACGATTCGCGATGACGATCTCGCCGGACGTTGAGGCGCTGCACATCGAGACGGGAGAAGAGTGCGCGACGTCTCTGAAATCGCAGTGGAGCGATCTGGTTGAGCGGCCCGCGGCGGCAGCGGGCAAGCCCGCCCCGAAACTGGTAGCGCTGTCTTCACCTTACCGAATGGTGATTTCTCCGATTCTGAAATACGCGCTGGATCAGGAGCAGCGCAATCCGGACCGGAAGGTCGCCGTGGTCGTGGCGGAACTCCGTGAGAAGCACTGGTATCACTTTTTTCTGCATAATCAGCGCGGAGAGGCGCTGACGGCCATGCTCATGCTCAACGGCGACCGAAGGATCGTTGTGATTAACGTCCCCTGGTACGTGGATTGTTAACTCGCGAATGGATCACGGATACCAGCGGGCGGGCACAATTTCGGGCCTTGGCTCGCCGTTTTCGACGATTCGGGCGATGAGCCGTTCTCGCAGCCGGGACGCGACCTCCTTCGTATCCGTACGGCCCGCAAGGTTGACGATTTCATTCGGGTCGCTGGTGAGATCGTAGAGGTGCCGCTCGATATAGCGATTGCTCCAGGGTTGCTTCGGATCGCCGGCGTCAGGGTCGAATACGCAGTACTTCCAAAGTGGAGTACGAATCGCTCGCCCAAGCGCTTCCTCGCGCATCTGGATGTAGACTTCGTCGCGCCAATTCCGGGCATCTCCACGAGTGAGGTTCATCAGACTCTTGCCCTGCATTGTTGATTGGGCTGGCAGGCCGGCGGCTTCGAGGAGCGTAGGGGCGAGATCGACGGTACTGACGATTTGGTCGACCGTGACGCCGGGGCGGAAGCCGGGTCCGCGGACGAGGAGTGGAATACGCGTGGAGGCGTCGTGGCAACTGCGTTTGTATTCCGCGTTTCGGGTTCGAAAATGACAGCCGTGGTCGGTCGTCATGACGACGATGGTGTTGTCGAGTTGTCCCTGGGCTTTCAACTCCGCCATCACGCGGCCGAACTGCTCGTCTATGCGCGCGATGATTCCGTAGTATTCGGGAAGCTGTGATTTCCAGTCACCCGGAAAAGGCGCGAGGTCGCCGGGAACGTAGAAGTTGTTTTTGTACCGATCGGCGTAACCCTTGGGCGCGATGAAAGTATTAGTCGAGTTCTGAAAATGGGGCTCGAGTTGCGACACGAAGAGGAAGAACGGCTTCGAGCGCTTTCTTTTCAGAAACGCGACGGTCTGGTCCGTGAGCGCATCAACGCGGTACTCATCGCTGAACGCCACTGGCTTGCCGGCAGCGTCCCACATCTGGCCAGAGTAGGGAACGGACGAATGCTCGAGCGCGTTCGACGCAACCCAGAACTGGTCATAGCCGCCGCGCCGCTCAGGAGGAACGATATCGCTGCCTCCCGTACTCAGATGCCACTTCCCGATGTACCCCGTTTCGTAACCCTGGCGGGAGAAGAGCATCGGGAGCGTGGTCTCGTTGTCTTTGAGGACAAGACCGTTGCGAATGACTCCCGTGGTCGTGGGGTATTTGCCGGTCTGTATCGAGCTGCGCGCGGGAGCGCAGACGGGCTGCGGAGTGAACGCGTGGATGAAACGAACACCTTCGGCCGCCATCTGGTCGAGATTCGGCGTAAGTCCCATCGGGTTGCCGTAGGCGCCGATCGAATCCCATCGCTGCTGGTCGGTAAAAAAGACCAGTACGTTCGGCCTGGATGTGGGCGGGGCCTGCGCTCGCGCGGCTGGACCCGCCGCGGCGAGGGCGCTCCCGATGAATTCCCGTCGCTTCACTTTTATGCCTCCGGAGCAACGCCGCCAAGACCCGAACGGTACGGATCGGTATCGGTGAGCGCGGCGCCACGAATCACTTTATCCAACTCCAGAAATTCCTGGATATCCGGGTTGTCGGATTCATAGAGTCCCGCGGTGGGGCCGAAATAGGCGATGCTTCCCTTGTTTATGAAGACCACCTTGTCGGCCACATTGTGGAGCAGGTCGAGGTCGTGGGTGACCACAACGGAGGTCAGGCGAAGTTCCCTCTTGAGCCGCAGCATCAGGCTGGTGAGGTGATCGCTCATGATGGGATCGACCATGGTGGTCGGCTCATCGTAAAGGATGCACTGAGGTTGGGCTGCGATTGCGCGCGCAATCGCGACAGCGCGGCGATAGCCGGTCGACAGGTCGCTTGGGTACGCATCCTTCGCCTCGCTGATGCCGACCAGTTTCAGGAGGCCATCGACAACCTGCTCTTTGTTTTCGTTATCGTAATCCTCGCGCTGCTCGAGGGAGAAGAGCACGTTCTCGCCGACCGTGAGTGAATCGAACAGGGCTCCCGACTGGAACACCATGGTCACCTTGCGGCGAATGCGGTTCAGGTCGGCTTCCGGAAAATCCGTTATGTCTTCGTGCGCGACGATGATTCGGCCCTTGTCGGGCTTCAGGAAGCCCATGATATGGGCCAGGCTCACGGACTTGCCGACGCCGGAGCGTCCAATGATCGCCACCGTTTGGCCGACATCGACGCAAAAATTGGAATCGACTAAAACGGGCTTGTCGAACGTCTTGTAAACATGGCGGAATTCGATGTAGTGCGGGAACTGCTCAGGCAAGCCGATAACTCCGCAGGTCTTCGGGCGTGTTCAGGTTCCGAAACGGGGCTGGATCCCGGGCAGGGACGTAACACACTGAAAAACCATCCGATTCCAGACGCCGGAGCGCGTCCGTGACCTTCCGGGTCCCGGATCCCAAAGCGGCGAGTACGCCCACGTGGCAACGGCGATGGTACACCGAGCAGAGCGGCTCCAGGCTCCCGTCGGCATATCGGGGTACGGAGCAGTCGCAACCTGTTGAAAAGAGAGATTCGAAGACCGTGGAGTCCAGCGAGGGCATGTCGCACGCCGCGATCAGGTTCCAGTCAGCTGGCGTCGCGCGAAGCGCGGCTTCGATTCCAGCAATGGGTCCCTCGCCCGGGAAGTTGTCGGAGATCACGGAGAGCCCGAGGCCGGCATACCTTGAGGGGTCACCAACAATCGACACGGTTCCGCAGCTCTCTCGGACCAAATCGGCGACACGCAGCGCCAGCGGACGGCCCTCGACTTCGATCAGAGCTTTGTCCTCGCCCATCCGGCTGCTGCGACCGCCGGCGAGCACCCAGCCTGCCCGGTTTTCGAGCCCCTGCGAGGTCTCCAATTCACTCCGAATGTTACCATTCAAGGGCCTGCACTCCGGATTCGGCGACAAATTCATGCAGTTCTGTTCTATACTCATCTTGGCTATGATGGGGGCCGGGGCGGTACTCGCGGCGTCAGACGGACGTTATTCTGCGTCCCGGACTACCAGCACGGTTCGCGCGGACGAAAAGACAGGCCACTTGATCAGGAACGTAGTCGCCAGAGCCGAATCTTCTGGTCTTCCCTCCGACGCCGATAATTCAGCGAACGCCTTAGAGAATCCTGCGGAACTAACTGCAACGATTGATCGTATTGCGGCCGAGCAGGGCGTCGAGAACTTACTCGTTCACTCGGTGATCCGGGCGGAGAGCAACTACAACCCGCGCGCTGTTTCGCCCAAAGGGGCGGAAGGCATCATGCAGTTGATTCCTTCGACGGCTAAGCGATTCGGCGTAAATAATATTTTCGACCCGATCGAAAATATTCTCGGTGGCGTTAAGTATCTGAAATTCCTGCTTGATTACTACCAGAACGATTACGTGCGCGCGATTGCGGCATATAACGCTGGCGAAGCAGCGGTCGATAAGTACAACGGTATTCCGCCGTTTTCGGAGACCCGGAATTACGTTTATCGGGTATCGCAGAATCTCAAGACGGCGCGCGCAAATCAGATTTCGGTGGCTAGCGCCACACCTGTCGAAACATACAAACGGATTGAAACGTCTGTTGGGTCTGACGGCAGGATCTACTACCGTACTCCATAGGGACCCCAATGCTTCGGCGATGCTGGCGGACAGCGACGTTCTTCCTGAGCCTGCCCGCTTTCGCCGTCTCCGGTTCCGGCTTAATTCAGGTTACTGGCATTCACGCGTGGACTCACCCCGGATTTACGCGTGTCATGTTCGACACGACCGGGGATTTCCAGGCGCATTCCGAGCGGGCGTTCAATCCGGATCGAATTTTTTTCGATTTAGCGCATGCGCGGCCATGGATTGACGGACGTCGGTACGCAACTTATCCGATTAACGACACATTGATCCGGCGGGTGCGGGTTGCGGAGACCTCGCCTGGGACCACGCGGATTGTGTTCGATCTGAACGTGCCAGCCGAGTTCAAAATGATTCGGCTGGATCACCCGAACCGGATGGTCATTGAGATCAGCCCGAGCCACTCCGAGGCGGTAAGCGAAGCGTCTCCCACGGTTTTGACGCGCAGTGCCGGGCCTGCGCCGCTGCCGTATGTGCCGAATCCCGCGCCGCCCTCTGCTTCCGAGTTAACCGGAAACGTTGCGGCGCGATCCGGTTTTCGGTATCCGCCGGTTCCGGCGAGGCCTCGATTTGTGCCTATGCCGCTTGCCGACAATGCGCCCGCGCTCGACGCGCCCCCGCTGCTGTCCGTGTATTTCCCGGACTCCGCCTACCGGTTGCCGCAGGGTCGCCCGCCGAAGAGGCAGGCGTCTTTGATCGCTCGCACCACGGCGCCGGCATCGTCAGCTCCCGCGCCGTTGGCGCCAATCACAATTTCGCCGCCTGCGAAATCTTCAACTGCAGCGAAACCTTCAACTTACGACATGACGCCCCGCGCCTCCCTCAATGCGAACCGGTCGTTGACGCGCGCTCTGGGACTCAAGATCAATCGAATCGTAATCGATGCAGGGCACGGCGGTCACGATGATGGAACCATTGGACCGAACGGGGTACTCGAAAAGGATGTTGTGTTGGATGTCGCGATGCGGCTTTCGCAGCTTGTTCAGAGCCGGATGGGCGCGGAAGTGGTGCTGACGCGGTCCGACGATACGTTCATTCCGCTGCAGGAGCGCACCGCGATCGCCAACGCGCGCAAGGCCGATCTGTTTCTTTCGATTCATGCGAACTCTTCGCCTGCGCCGTCGGTTGCGGGAACCGAGACGTTCTTCCTGAACTTCACGAATTCGCCAGGCGCTCTCGACGTGGCGGCGCGTGAGAACGCTGGCGCAGACAAGAGCGTGGGTGAACTGAAGGACCTGATCCAGTCGATCACGCTGAATGACAAGATCGCGGAGTCAGAGACGTTTGCGCAGGATATTCAAACGGCTCTGTTCTCACAGGCGGCGAAATCGAACGTGGCGGCGAAGAATCGCGGGGTGAAGCGCGCGCCATTCGTGGTGCTCATTGGCGCGGAGATGCCGTCGATCCTTGCGGAGATCGGCTTTCTGAGTAATTCGCGCGACGAGACGAACCTGAATAAACCGGAGTATCGGCAGAAGATCGCCGAGGCGCTTTACAGAGGGCTCTCGCAGTACGCCCAGTCGCTCAGCCACTTCGAAACCACGGCAAGCAATCAGCCCCGACCGAACTAGCCGGCGCGCGGAAACGCTTCGAAGCGGTAGCCGACCCCCCTCACAGTCAGCAGGTGTTTCGGTTTGACGGGGTCATCCTCGATATACCGGCGCAGGCGGACGATGAAATTATCCAGCGCCCGGGTGTCGGTGTCTTCACGCAGTCCCCAGACGCATTCGAGCATCTCGCCCCGGGAGACGGGACGTCCAGCGTTTTCGATCAAATGCTTCAGGACGTTCATTTCCATGAGCGTGAGCGGGAAGATCTGATCTTTCACGCGAAGTTCGAGGAGATCGAAGTAAACCGATTTGTCGCCAAAAACAAAACTGTTACTGGGTTTGCTTTCGACTGGCTCGGCTGGCTCCCGCAGCCATTCCCTTCGGCGCAACAGACCATTGATGCGCGCGATGAGGATATCGAGTTCGAACGGTTTCACGAGGTAGTCGTCCGCGCCAGCGGTAAAACCTTTGAGTACGTCGGCGGAGTGGCCCCGCGCGGTCAGTATCAGCGTCGGGACATACTGTTGTTCACGCCGCATCTCGGAAACCACGTGAAAACCGTCGACGCCCGGGAGCATCACGTCGAGCACGATGACATCGAAGTGAACCCGCTTCTCGCCGACGAGCAGAGCCAGCGCGGCCTCTCCGGTTTCAACGACTTCCACCTCGTAACCTTCCTGCTCGAGATTGAAGCGCAGACCATCCGCCAGGTGTTGCTCGTCTTCAACTATCAGGATTCTCTTCATCGTTCGAGTGGAAGTTGCAAAACGAACGTGCTGCCGCGGCCCGGTCCGGCGCTCTCGGCCCAGGTCCGGCCGCGGTGGCGTCGCGCCACGGACCTCACGATGAAGAGGCCAAGGCCTGTGCCCTTTACGCGCGTGGCAAGGGGGCCGCTCATCCGGTAGAAGCGTTTGAAGATTCGTTTCAGCTCAGAGCCGGGGATGCCGGGGCCATTGTCAATGACGCGCACGGACGCGAACTGCCCGTCTTCCCTCGCCAGCTGAACGCGAACTTTCGGGTCGGGCCCAGAGTATTTCACCGCGTTGTCGAGGAGATTGGAAACGGCGGCGCTGACTTCGTCCAGGTCGCCGACGATGCGGAGTGGTTCGGAGTCCTCGGCTCCGAACTGGATGGCCTCTGCTGAAAGGCGGTGGAGCACGCGGGCGCGTTCGACGCTGCTCTCAACGACCGCGGTGAGGTTGACGGGCGAGATGTTGGCTGGCCGACGCGAGGAGCCGATGCGGCCCGTGCGAAGGATCTGCTCGATGGTGGCGAGGAGGCGGTCGCTGTCCTGAAGGATCGTGCGATAGAACTCGCGGCGTTTGCTGTCGTCCACGGGCCGGGATTGCAGAGTTTCCACATACAGGCGGATGGAAGCGATGGGCGTTTTCAGTTCGTGCGTGACGGCGTTGATGAAGGCGTCATGCTGTTCGTTCCGCCGAATCTCTCGCACCAGAAAAATCGTGTTCAGGGTGACCCCTCCGACGATCACGGCGAGGAGGAGAATCCCGAGGACAAGGCGAATGCCGCGTTCCCAGTCGAGCACGACGCCGCCCAGGTACAGAAGGAACGTGACGACGATGAGGGCGACGCCCAGCGCAATGAATGCGATGGATTTCCTGCGCCGGGCGCCGATCATGGCTTCAGCTTACGTGATGCGCTTTGTCCGCGCATTCGTTGTCCGCGCATTCAATGTATGATTGACTAGCCATGAAGATCGTTTATTGCCTTGCTATCGCGGCCCTTGCCGGATCGAGCCAGCTTGCGCTGGCGCAGGATGGGTCGCGCACTGTCGCCGGCGGCGGTATCACTGTGTCTGGTTGGTCGGGAAAGATCGATGCGAACGAAGAGAAACAGGGGCACACGATCAACGACGCTAAATTTGCCCAGGAAGGCAGCGGATTTCACGTGGTGACCGGTCCCGCGGTCGGGTACTGGAAATCGAGCGACAAAGCTACCGGAAACTACACGGTGAAGGCGACTTTTACGGAACCGAAGTACATGAATCTGAATACCCATCCGCATCCCTACGGCATCATGATCGCGGGGAATGACATGGGAACTCCGGATCAGTCGGAACTCTATTGCGCGGCCTATGGGAACGGCAATTTCATCGTGCGCGGATTCGGACCGGCGCCCTTTCAGATGAATGGCCGTGGCGCGCCGAACGCAGCGGTCCACAAGGCGGCAGGTCCGGGGGAACCGGTCACTCAGGAAATCGCACTGTCCGTGAAGGGCGATCACGTGACCTGCTCGATCAACGGAACGGTTGTGGCGGATTACGAGAAGTCGGCTGTGGTAGGACCCGGAAGGCTGAAGTCGACAGATGGCGTGTACGGACTTCGGTTCGCGCACAACACCGAGGTCAACGTAACGGGTTTTTCGATGACGAAGGATTAAGCGCGGCGCGCGCTTCTCGAACCATCTGCTCGGCCACCGCAGCCGTTGACGCGGTTGCAGTCAGATGGCCCATTTTCCGGCCGCGCCGTGGTTCGGTTTTTCCATACAGGTGGAGCTTAACTTCGGGTTCGGCGAGCGCCGCGGACCACCGCGGCGAGCTGTCGTTCCAGATATCGCCTAAGAGATTCGCCATCGCGGCGGGGCGTAGCATCTCGACAGCGCCCAGAGGTAATCCGCAAACGGCGCGAAGCTGCTGCTCAAATTGACTCGTTACGCACGCGTCGATTGTGAGGTGGCCGGAGTTGTGCGGCCGGGGCGCGAGTTCGTTAACCAAGAGATCGCCGCCGCGCGTCAGGAAGAATTCCACGCAAAGGATGCCGACGACCTTCAGGGCCTCGAGTAATCCGCGGGCTATTTCCTGAGCGCGGGCGCGGACGCGAGGATCGAAGCCGCCGGGCGCGGTCGAGACGTCCAGAATTCCGTTACAGTGCGCATTCGCGCTCGGCTCGTAGAACACGCAAGAGCCGTCTTCGCCTCTCGCGCCGATGACCGATAACTCGGCGGCGAAATCCACGACAGCTTCAAGTACCGCTTCCTGTCGGCCGATCGATTCCCAAGCTGCTTGCGCGTCGGCGAGTGATTGTACGCCGTACTGGCCTTTGCCGTCGTAGCCGAAGCCCGCGGTTTTGAGAATCGCGGGGCCGAAGTTGGGGACCACACGGGTCAGATCTTCGGCAGACGCGATTCGCTCGAAGCGCGTGACCGGAAAACCGCCCTTGCGGAGGAACGTTTTCTCGCGAAGGCGGTGTTGGGTAACGTGGAGAACTTCGCCCGCGGGACGTACGAGGGCACGATCGGAAGCGGCTTCCGCAGTCGGGGCGGGCACATTCTCGAATTCGAAGGTGATGACATCGACTGCGGCGGCGAAACTGCGGACGCGGTTGAGATCCTCGTAGGGCGCATCGATCTCCACGTCGGCGATTTGGCCGGTCGGCGAATCGCGATCTGGCGAGTACGTGTGGACGCGATACCCGAGGCGTCGGGCGGCTATGGCGAACATGCGGCCGAGCTGGCCGCTGCCCAGGACACCGATGATCGAGCCAGGCGGGATCGGTTTCACGCGAGCGTGTCGTCGAGGACTTTGCGCTTCTGCTGCTCGCGGAAGTCCTTCAGCTTTCGGCGGAGGGGCGGGCGTTTGGCGGAGAGGATCGAGACAGCGAAAAGCCCAGCGTTTTTCGCGCCCGCGGTTCCGATCGCGAGAGTAGCGACCGGTACGCCGCCGGGCATCTGGACGATCGAGAGCAGGGAATCGAGACCCTTCAGCGATTTGCTTTCAACCGGCACCCCGAGAACGGGCAGCACGGTGTGCGCGGCGGTCATACCCGGGAGGTGCGCGGCGCCGCCAGCACCGGCGATGATCACTTCAACGCCGCGCTCTTCCGCGCCTGCGGCGAACGACGCCATGAGTTCGGGGGTGCGGTGAGCGGAGACGATACGGCATTCGTGAGGAACGCCGAAGTCTGTCAGGATTTCGGCCGCGGCGCGCATCGTCTCCCAATCCGACTTGCTGCCCATGATTACGGAAACGAGCGGCCGCGGCTGAGAGCCCGAATCTTTGTGACCGGCCTTTGGCGAGCGTGAAACGGTGCTTGCCATCTTCTATTGGCGGGAGTGAAGCTTCATCTGTTAACGGGGTGAAGGTTCATGATATCAGCGGTATAGACGCCGCCTAGTTATGTGGAATGCCGCTGCGCTGCGCGCACGCTGACGATCATTCCGGCGAACGCGACGACGGCGATACTATACGCCCAGGCGTTCAGAAACCCCCCGTCGATCAGACTCCCGGCGATCACCGGCGCAATGATCGCGGAGATGGATGTGAGGGATTGAGTGAGGCCCAGGACCACGCCCTGCTCGCGCTTACCGGCATTTTGGGTGATCAGTGACGTCAACGCGGGGCGCAGGCCTCCGCTGCCGTAAGAGCTGAAAGTGCTGTTTACAAGAAGCTGAGGAATCGTGAAGGTCCATGCCATCCATGCCGCGGTCGCCGAAGTGGTGGCGAAACCGGTCCAGACGAGGGTACGTTCTCCCAGCCACTTCACGAGACGGCCCATCAGACCGCCCTGAAGGATGATGCCGAGGAATCCCACATAGGCGAAGATATAGCCGACTTCGCGCGCACCGACCGGATGACCGTTCCACGTATAGCGTCTCTGAGCGAAAAGCGCGAAGCCGCTCATCGACAGCGAGAAGCCGAAGGCGAAAAGGAAAAACTGCCACAACAGATTACCCAGTTCGGGGCGCGCGAAATATTGCGCGTAAGCGTTCCAGTGGAACACGCTCAGACGCCGGCCACCGGGTCCGGAATCTCCCTCGGCGGTCTGTGTGTGGGGACCTTCCTTTGGTAACAAAATAGCTGTGCAAAGGATGCTGCATGCGGACAGGAAGGCTGCCGCGAGGATCGGGTAAGAATAGCCGTATTGAGAGAGAAAGCCTGATATCCCGGGTCCGATAAGAAAACCGATCCCGAACGCGATGCCAATGACGGCGAACGATTTTGCGCGGTTTTCCGGCGCGGTGACGTCAGCGATGTAGGCCTGCGCGAGCGAAAGGTTACCGGCAGTCAGGCCATCAATGATGCGCGAAAGGAACACTAGCCAGAGCTGATTCGCATAGGCCAGAATCAGAAAGCCGATGAGAGTGCCGATCTGGCTCACAATGAGAAGCGGCTTCCGCCCCATGTGATCCGAAAGGTTGCCGAGTATCGGGCCCGCAATGAGCTGGCAGAGCGCAAAAGATGAAATCAGGAGCCCGACGACCGTCGCCGAAGCGCCCAGATGTTCGGCATAAAACGGTAGCAGCGGAAGGATGATCGTAAGCCCGAGAATATCGACCAGAACGATCAGAAAAATGGGGAGAAGAGGGGAACGCTTCACGGCCTGCGCGGCCGGCGAGATCGGCACTTCCTCCATCCTAACGCGAGGTGATTGCCGCAAGCTCCGATTCAACGTGGCGGAGCGCGCGCCGCTTGATCTCGCGCAGACGCTCTCCGGAGGCGCTTTCTATTTCCTGCAGGAGGCGTTTTCGGCTGAGTTCGAGAAGCTGTTTCCTGCGTTCAAGTTCGGCGTCTTCGCGTGTGTTGCGGCGGCTCGGGGAAACGGTTTCGCGCTCCTCCATCTGCATTTCGACGGATTTGCTCTCCCAACCTCGTGCCATAGCGCCGCTGAGTCTATGATCGCGTGTTTCAGGCGCCAGCGGCTCGGGCTGAGCGAGCCTTCTTTCTCCTCGACTTCGGAGCCTTCGCCTTGCCCGACTTAGGCGCCTTCGGCTCCGCCTGCTGGCCGCGCCATTCGTCCCAATCGGCTCGCGTGGCTTTGACCATCCGGGCGGCCGCTTCGTGAAGCCACTGATTCGGGCGCCGGGCCAGGTCTTTTAGCAGGGCGCGCGTCTGTTTCGACCCGATGTGTACATTGGCGGTCTCCCAGCCCATCGCCCGGAGGAGTTTGTCCTTTTCTTTGTCCTTAGCGACATTGCCGAGTTCAACTCTGATGCAATCCGGCGCGAGCCGGCGCACGATCCAGCTATTCTTCAGACGCACGAACGGATCAAGCGCCCGGACTGATGTGTCTAACGCCTCCTGGTAACGAATCCGCGACGACTGATGTTTGCCCTGCGCCCACAGCCATGCCGAAGGGGCCAGCGCTTTGGCTTCACGACAGACCGGCGAACCGAAATGATTGGCCGTTCCGACGAATCGCTCCCGACCAAGGCTGCCCAGCCCCGCGACCCGATGGGCGAAACGCAGCGGCAGGTTCGGGATGGGCATGAGTCGGTCGATGCCGCGGCGCGCCTCTTTGGGAATGCGACCCTTCCATGCCTCCAGGGCTTCTATTTTGGCCCAGAAGGCAGCGGAATCGCGTAATACGACAAGTTCGCGAAGCCAGGGGTGCTTCCCGGCCAGAATCCAGGGCTGTCCGCCCGCTTCAAGGCTCGACCTGTAGCCGTCGAGAATTTCACGGCATGCCTCATGGTGCGCGATGTTGAGGTGACCCGCATCGATGGCAAGATGAGCGCTCGCCGCCAGGCGCACCAGATCGATCGTATACGGCATTTGGGTGACTTCATCGAAGTCGTTGATCCCCCACACGAGACGCGCTTCCTCGTCGCGCCAGGTGCCGAAGTTTTCCACGTGCAGGTCGCCGACGGCCAGAATCTCGGGAGCGGCGTTGCATTCGCCGCACTGTTCCGGCCAGAGCTGGCACCAGCGATAGAACGTGGCGCGGAAGAACGAGAAGATGTCCGCCTTCATCAGCTCATGTTTCTGATCGAGATCCTCTGGCACGATCTCGAGATGAGAGCCGAGCCAGCTCTCGTAAGATTCAGTTGCAGCGCGGAAGCTCACGGGCCGATTGTAGCCCAAACTCATCCAGGCTGTCAGGCAAGCATCTTGGGGATAATCATCCAGCGCAGGGCGCCGTGCGGACGCGGCCGGAGAGTCTCGACGTCAATCCGGACGATCGCCGCCTTTTTTATATCGACGCGCAAAGAAGGAGTGTTCAGCAAATAGGCGGTCAGGCGGCCCAGGTGAGGTTCGTGGCCCGCGAGCAGAACACACGATTCGTCCCCATGCTCCCGTATCGTGTTCCACGCTCCTTCGGGCGACCCATACGGCACCAAAGACTCGGCGGCGACGATGTGCCCTTTGTATTCCAGTTCGTCGGCGGCGATCTGGGCGGTCTGGCGCGCGCGCGTATACGGACTCGTCAGAATGAGCGAGGGGCGAAGTCCCGCGTTGCGAGCGAGACGGACGACGCCGGCGGCCTTTCTGCGGCCCTCATCGGTCAACTCGCGGGCGGAGTCCGGAGAGCCGGCTTGTCCGTCTTCGGCAATGCCATGACGAAACAGGTAGATTTCCATGTCGAATTAGTGGTCGTGATGGTGATGATGCGGGACATCGACGGGAATGACGCAGCCCGTTCCCGAAATCGCGCAGCTCATGTGCTCAAACTGGACGGTTGTGTGGTGGACGTGAAAGTGATCGCCGAGAAGGTGGTTCAGGCGTCGTAGGATCAGATCGCTGCGGGAAGGCGGCATGTCCTCGATCAGGACATGGCAACTCAGGGCGCGCGACGAAGAACCGAGGCTCCAGATGTGCAGGTCGTGGACGTCGAGTACGCCTTCCACGCCGCAGATCGCTTTCGCGACCTCACGAAGATCGAGCCCCTGCGGCAGACCTTCGAGCAGGATGTTAAGGGATTCCCGAATGATGTCCCACGCGGTCCAGATGATCAGCGCCGAGATTCCGATGGAGAGAACAGGGTCGACCCGCGACTGACCCGTGGTCCGAATGATGATCGCCCCGATAACAATCGCGGCCGATCCGAGGAGGTCGCCCAGCATGTGAAGGAAAGCGCTGCGGATGTTGATGTCCTTCTCGCGCGTTCGATGGAGACCCAGCATGACGCCGCCGTTGAGAAGGATGGCACCGCCCGCGACCCAGAGCATCGTCATCTCCTGAACGGCCACCGGGTGAACCAGACGGTCCCAGCTTTCGTATAGCATCCACAGGGAGAGGGCGACGAGAACAAGAGCATTGACGAACGCGGCGAGGACCCCGGCCCGGTGATAGCCGAAAGTGCGGGACTCGTCGGCGGGCTTCGATTGGACGTATACCGCGAACCAGGCGAGGAGGAGTGCAAGCGCGTCCGTCGCGTTGTGGCCGGCGTCGGAGATGAGCGCGAGGCTTTGGGCGCGGAAACCGGCCCAGAATTCGAGAATGACAAAAGCCGATGTCGCGATCAGGGACCAGACGAGCACGCGTTGAGACGCGGGGGCGTGATGGTGTGAGTGCAATCGACCTCCGATATCTATTCTAGAGGCTCTCTGGTTTTGCCGCCTATACTGAGATTACGTACCGTTTCGCGCCCATTTTCCGTCCTTTGAATCAACGCCGATTCTATGGCCGTCACCCGCAGCACCTTTGAGTCCCGATCGAAGCCGCTGGAGAGATCGTCATCCGGAATTGCGTCCGGAACCGGGAGCCGCGCCCCTGAGCTGATCTGGCTCCTGGCCGCTGCGCTGATCGTGTCGGGCGCGTGGTGGCTGGCGTACTCTGCGAAAGTTCGCCGCGCCGCAGGCCCTTCCGCGCCGCTCAACCTGGCCCATCTGGATCGGGCGGAACAGCTTTATCCGGTGCTTGCCGTATTCCCGAATGCGGCGGACAAAGCTTTCGCCGCAAAGAGGATTCTCGACACGATTGAGGATCACGAGGGGATGCTTCCGAATGACGGAGCACTGGCTCGAATTCGACTGCCAAGGAACGAGACCGCAGCGAACAAGAAGCTGGATGAATTTCAGAAGCGCGCGGAGGCAGCCCGGGGTGATTCCATTCCTCTTTTGACTCCGGCGGAGTTCACGCAGATCAAGCCGCAGATTGCGGTACGGGATCTGGCGGATTTCAAAAACGACTTTTTCCTTTCGGCGGCGGCGATTCTTGCCGCGTTCCTGTTGACTCACATCGTATGGACAGCGCGGCGTTTCAGCGGTCCGTGGATGTTTCTGCCGCTTCTTCTGATGCTGACGGGGACCGGGTTCAGCCTGATGATCGCGCTGCGAGATCCCATTCGGGACACGCTGATCTTCCTTCCGTACGCAGAGGGAGTTGCGGCGGGCTGCATCGTGATGCTGATCGCAAGTTTCGTCGATTGGGAAGTCGCCACCGCAGGGTATAGTTTCGTCCCGTTGCTCGGCGCCGCGGCTTTATCAGTCGCACTGATCTTCTTCGGGACCGGCCCCGGCGGTAGTGACGCGAGAGTCAACCTGGGGCCGTTTCAGCCCGTCGAAGCAATCAAGATTCTGCTGGTCTTTTTCCTGGCGGGCTATTTCGCCAAGCGCTGGCCTTTGCTGCGCGAACTGCGCGAGAAACGGTTGCGGGTGCCGTTTCTCGATCTGCCTCCGCTGCAGTACTCGGCGCCAGTGCTGATAGGAGTGGGGGTGGCGCTGCTGTTCTTCTATCTCCAGAAGGACCTGGGCCCGGCGCTGGTCTTCGCCTGCGTGTTCCTGACGCTGTATGCGATTGCCCGGAACCGCGCCGCGCTTGCGGTGACGGGGCTGGCGGCGCTTCTGAGTGGATTTCTCATTGGCTACTTTTTAGGGACGCCGAAAACGGTACACGACCGTGTGGCGATGTGGCTTTCCCCGTGGAATAACACTGCGCACGGCGGCGATCAGGTCGTGCACTCGTTGTGGGCGTTGTCATCAGGAGGATTGCTGGGAACCGGTCCGGGACTCGGTGAATCGGATGTCGTGCCGGCGGGATATACGGACCTGATTGTCTCGGTGATCGGCGAGGAGTGGGGATTCGCCGGCATCGTGGCGATTTATTCGATCTTCGCGTTGTTGCTCTGGCTTGCGATTCGGGTGGCGCGCCGCGCCCGGACGGATTATGCGTTCTTCCTTGCGCTGGGACTCGGGCTTCTGATCGCTGGTGAACTGCTGCTGATTTCGGGCGGAATCCTGGATCTCTTCCCGTTGTCGGGCGTCGCGACACCGTTTCTGAGTTATGGGCGCACGGCGATGCTGGCGAATTTCCTGATCGCGGGGATTCTGGTCGCGCTGGGACGTGAGAAGGCGCCCGCTTCGCGGACCGCGCCATTTCATGGCGGGCTGCGCTGGATTCAGGTCGCCGCGGGCATAATGATCGCCTGCGTCGTAGGCAAAGCGGCCTGGGTACAGATCGGGCATGCCGATGCTATCGCCGGTGAAGGGACGCTTGTGCTTCAGGCGGACGGCGGGCGGCGCTTCGTTTATAACCCGCGCCTCATCGCGGCGGCGCGGGATCTGCGGCGTGGAACCATCTACGACCGTACGGGATTGCCGCTGGCGACGAGCAGTTGGGACGAACTGGAGAAATACCGCGCGCAGTACAAGGAGATGGGGATCGACATCGATCAGGCCTGCAACCGGAGTGATCCGCGGTTCTACCCGCTCGGCGCGCTGACTTTCCATTTGTTAGGCGATATTCGGACGCGCGCGAACTGGACCGCGCCGAACAGTTCTCTGGTCGAGCGGGATGAGGCGATCCGGCTTCAGGGGTATGACGACCGCGCGCGCATCGTGGAAGTGAAGGACGTGGCGGGGAAGCCGTTTTATTCGGTTCGATATGACTACCGCGAACTGCTGCCGCTGTTGCGCCATCGCTGGGAGCCCGACAATCCCGCGGTGAAGCGCGTAACGGATCGCGAACGGAACGTTCACCTTTCGATACACGCGGGCCTGCAGGCGAAGGCTGGGCAGATTCTGCGGGCGCGCCTGGCGGCGCAGCATCTGACGCGCGGGTCTTTGGTGGTGATGGATCCTTCCACCGGCGATCTGCTGGCTTCCGTCAACATCCCCTCGCCGGATTTTCAGCAGGAACGCCTGGCGCTGGGCGAGGCGGCGGGATCGCTGCTGGACCGCGCGCGATATGGCTTGTATCCGCCCGGTTCAACGTTCAAAGTGGTTACGGCGATTGCGGCATTGAGACTCGATCCGCAACTGGCGAATCAGCAATATCAGTGCGTTCGGTTGTCCGATGGGAGAACGGGTAACTACGTTGGAAATTCGAAACGGCCGATACGCGACGACGTAGAGGATAAATCGCCGCACGGGACACTCGATATGAACCGGGCTCTGATCGTCTCGTGCAATGCGTACTTCGCGCAGCTTGGGACGTATAAGGTGGGGGCCGAACAGTTGCTCGATACCGCGAACGTGATCGGAATCGCGGTGGCTAATCCACCGACCGTAAAGAATCTTCGGCCCCAGATGCCGCAGATTTCGTACGGGCAGGGACAGGTGGTGGTATCGCCCTTTCAGATGGCGCGCGTAGCCTCGGCGATCGCGGCGGGCGGGCTTCTTCCGTTCGGCCGCTGGATCACAGACGAGAGCAATACTCGTACGAATGCCGCGCAGCAGTTGCTTCCGCCAAAGCCCGCAGGCCTGATCGCGCAGGATATGCGCGGCGTGGTGACAAGCGGGACCGGGCGCATGCTGGCGTCGATTCAACCGCAAATCGCCGGGAAGACAGGAACTGCGGAGCTTGCGACCGCGCCTTCGCACGCGTGGTTCATCGGCTTTGCGCCCTACGACAGCGCCGATAAACGGATCGCGTTCGCGATTCTCGCGGAAAACGGTCATTACGGCGGGACCGCCGCCGCGCCCATCGCCGGCGACATCGTAACGGCGGCTCAACAGCTACATTTAATTCCATGAGCCTGCTGCGGCGAATCGAACAGACTCTTGATAAACGTCTGCGCGCTTTATTCGGCGGATCGTCGGACCGTCCCGGCGCGCGTGAGGGGATTGAACTCTATCGCGACGCGCTCGACCGGGTTGTGGCGCGCGCAACGGCGGGGAAGCGCGGGGATCGGCTGTTCCCTTTCGATCTGGTTCGCATCGAACTCGCGGCGCACGATACGGAACGAAAGGCTGTTCTCGAGGCGCTGTTCGACCCCAATCAGATGTCGGACGACATCCGCGCCGCCCTTCTCGAGGAGCGCATCACCGCCCCCGCGCGGCTGACCGTGGTGGTTCAATACCCGGCGGATGCTCAGGCGGACCTCCGCATTTTCTGCGAAAAGGCGCCCACCCCCGAACCGGCGAACGAAGCCCCCGTCGCGCGTCCGCTTGCCGTCATGTGGCTGATCACCCTCTCCGGCGTATCTTCCGCGGCGGAGTTCCTCGTGGACCGTCCTCAGATAAATATCGGACGGGAGCGTGAAGTGATCGACTCCCAGGGCAGGGCAGTGCGCCGCAACGATCTGCACTTCGATTCCGGCGCCGACGATGCCAACAGCACGGTATCGCGCTCGCACGCCCATATCCGGTTCGACTCCAATACCGGTGAATGGCGAATCTTCGACGACGGAAGTTCCTTGGGGACGACGATCTTCCGGGACGGCCGCCGCATCGAAGTACCTCCGCACGCCCCGCGCGGGGCCATGCTGCGTCCGGGGGATGAGATTTATCTCGGCCAGGCCAGGCTGCTGTTCGCGAGCCCGCGCTGATTACATCTTGCCGCCGCCGAGCCAGTAGCCGGGGCGAGTCTTGCACGTATATTGCTGGCTACGATCTACGTTGACTTCGATCGTGTGATATCCCGGCTCGTTCGTATCGTTCGGGTGGTACGTGATGATGTACTGGCTGTGAAGCTCCTGGCTGATGCGCTGGATCGCGTCTTCGAGGCCTTTCTGCTTCATGAAGTAAAAATGCTGGCCTCCCGTCTGCACGGCGAACTGCTTGGCGGGATCGGCGACGAAAATCCGCTTCGTATCGATGTAGATCTCTTTCAGGACCGGCACAAACTGAGCGCGGTTCTGCATGCCGAAGTTCGTTTCCATCGTGGTGGGCGTGTTGGGAACGCCGAGAGGCGCGTTAATGGTCGTCGGGTCCATAGCCACGGGGCGCGGGTCATCCTGACGCTGGGTGAGCCGGACAGCAAGCTGCGTGATATCGACGCAGTAAATCAGAACATTGGCCAGGTTCGATTTGATTAAAGCCTCGCGCAGGCGAGTCGCGCTGCCTTCATCGCGGGTTTCGCTGATGAGGAGAACGATCTTGCGATTGTGCGGCGCGCGCTTACGCAGCAGGTCCACGCTGTAATCGACTGCGTCGATCATGCGTGACCCGGTGTTGCCGGCGTTGATGCGGTCAATCGCGACTTTGATCTTGTCGGGATCCTGCGTGAAATCCTGGACCAGCATGGGATCGCGCCCATCGAATTTGACGACGGCGGCTTCGCCCTGGGTACCTACGATGGACTGAGCGAGCGAACCCACGTGCTTCATCTGTTTCAGGATGGACTCGACGCGGCCCGAGCACTCCATCGCGATCACCAGCGAGATGGGATCGTACGTGACGTCAACCTGAATGTTCTGTTCCTTGCCGTTGTCGTAAAGATGGAACTGCTGCGGCTGCAGTCCGTCGACGATGGCGCCGGCTTTATCGGTTACAAGGACAGGCGCGACGATGTCCGTGGTCGTGACGCGGATTACCTGGTCGCTTTCGGGAGCCTTGGGCGGATCCGCGGACTGCGCCAACGCCCCTGCGGAAAAAGCCAAAGGTAAGACTGCAAAGGAAAGTGAGAACCGTGACGGTGTCATTCGATGCCAGCCTCCGCGATTTCAGACGCGCTGTGACTCGTGCGTCCCTCGATCAGGTCCAGCACGTGCGGGACCAACTCCAAAATAGCATCGAGCGACTGGAGGGCCCCGCGCGGAGAGCCGGGCAGGTTCACAATGAGGGTCTTGCCTCGGATGCCGACGACGGCGCGGGAGAGCATGGCGTAAGGCGTGGAGGCGAGTCCTTTCATGCGCATGGCCTCACTCATACCAGGAATTTCGCGGTCGATGACATCCCTCGTCGCTTCGGGAGTTACATCGCGCGGCGCGACTCCGGTGCCCCCGGTCGTGAATATCGCGGACGCGGCTCCTGCATCCGCGATTTCACGAATCGCGCGGGCAATGAGCGGGCGTTCGTCCGGCGTCACGCAGCTCCTGGCCACCTGGAATCCTGACCGCGACAGGCGCTCGGCGACGGCGGGTCCGGATTTGTCGTCGCGCGTACCCAGGTGGGCGCTGTCGCTGACAGTCACGACGGCGGCGCGGATCAACGCCGGAAATCTCCGCTCTTCCCGCCGGATTTCTCGAGAAGATACACGTCCTGAATTTCGATGCGCTTGTCGAGGGCCTTGGTCATGTCGTAGATCGTGAGAGCGGCGACGGAGGCCGCAGTGAGAGCTTCCATCTCGACCCCCGTTCGCGCATCGGTCGAGGCCGAGGCGATGACGCGAATGCCTTCGCGTTCCACGGTGAGGGAGACATCAGCATGTGAGAGCGGAAGGGAATGGCAAAGCGGAATCAGATCGGAGGTCTTCTTCGCCGCAAGTATTCCCGCGATACGGGCGACTTCGAGTGGGTCGCCTTTCGGATTCGTACGCAACGCGTCGAGCACGCGGGCGCTCATGCGGACGAACGCGTGAGCTCTGGCGGATCGGGCGGTGGCCGGTTTGCCGCCGACGTCGACCATACGGGCTTCGCCGGCGGCATCGTAGTGGGAGAGTTTCGTATCCGAACCCATCAACTCCCGATGATCTCAAACCTTCGGGATCACGGCTTGATGTTCGCCATGTATATGTTCGTCACGAAGTCGCGGAAGAATTGCGGAAGTAGGCGAGGCTCTGTTCTACATGGCCGCTGCCATCCTGCCAGAGGCCGTTCTTGTTATAGAGGCGCCCCATCGGCGTGTTCATATTGACATCAATGCCGAACCCATCATCGAGCATGAGCTGGGCCTGTACGCTGGTCATGATCGTACCTTTGCGCCGGAATGCGCTCATGGCATCGAGGAGATCGTCTACGGACATGTGCCAGCCCGCGCCGCCGCTCATGGCGGAAAGGTTGCCGGAATTCCAGCCGTTTCCGCTGACCGGGAACTGATAAGCGAGCGCATCGGCGCCGGGGCGATCGAGCGTCGGCCCGGCAACTCCGGCGGGCGCGAACACATGCGCATTGACGAAGGCTGCGTAGGCCTGGATGGTGACGAAATCCCACACGATGTCGTTCCAGTTGGGGAACAGCGGAAGCGGGAAGTTCGCCGAAGGAGAAATATTGCCGTTGATCGTCGAAATCAGAATCCGGCACAGGCCGAAGTTCATATTCTGATAGTGGTACTGGCCGAGATCTGTCACGCCGGCGGCGACTTCAGACTTCATGAAGGGATAATCCGAATTCGACGTGCCGCTGTTGAATCCGGATGTGTGCGTCATCAGATGGCGGAAGGTGATCCTGTTGATGTTCGGTCCCTTGGCCCAGTAGTCCGGAGTTGGCTGATGATCGGCGTGTCGTATGACATGCGCTTGTCGTTCAGCAGCTTTGTCATAGCCATCGCCGTGATCAGCTTGCTGCAGCTTGCCACGTGCATGCGGACGTCCGGGTTCCAGCCCTCCGCGCCATCGACGGGCTCTTTGGCGAAATTCCATTCGAGGGTATAAATCGTCTTGCCGTTCTGGCGAAGACGAATCACATACCCGGCGACCTCGTTCTTGATCGCGTGGTGCAGCGCGTGTCCGAATCCATTGACATCGAGATGATAGGCGGCCGCGGGCGGGAATCGAAAAACGTGATTCTGAACGCCTTCTTCGAGCCCCCGGCTCGAAATGATGTTCGTCACCTGAGGAGGCTGCATCACGTGCGCCTTGATCGCGGTCTCGTCGATGGCGATTCCCTTGATCCCGGGAAATACGGCAGATGGCGCCTTAACTGGCGCCGCTGCTGTTTGTGTCTCCATTCAGCGTCTCCCTGGCGCCGGGATTCCGGCAACCATGAAACAAGTGCGGCGCCGGCAAAGGGCGTTACGACGTGGGGGGACCAGGACTGGGAGCGCAACCCAATACTTGCGGGGCCCTTGCTATACTCCTGCCCGTAATGATAGGGAAGACCCTGGGGCACTACCGGATCGTAGCGAAGCTCGGTGAAGGCGGCATGGGTGTCGTCTATCGCGCTTATGACGAGGTTCTCCATCGGGATGTCGCCGTGAAGGTAGTGAACAAGGACCTCGGCGGGGGTTCGTCAGCCCCGCGGAACCTGCTGGAAGAAGCCCGCGCCTCCTCATCGCTCTCTCACCCCAACATTTGCGCCATTCACGAGGTCGGTCAGGACGGCGGCGATCTGTACATCGTGATGGAGCTGGTCGAAGGCAAGACGCTACGCGAACTGTGCGCGGGAGAGGGGCTTCCGGCAGAATCGGTGTTGCGCTACGGAGCTCAGATCGCGAGCGCCCTGAGCCGCGCTCACGAACGTGGGATCGTTCATGGCGATCTGAAGACCGCGAATATCGTGGTCGGCGATGACGGCCTGGTGAAAGTCCTCGACTTCGGGCTGGCGCGGCGCGTATCGGACAGCTTACTCGATGGAAGCACTCGTTCGATTTCCACATCGTTAAGTACCGTCAGCGGAACGCTTGCCTACATGGCGCCGGAGACGCTGCGAGGCGAGCAGGAGGACTCGCGCAGCGATCTCTGGTCCCTCGGCGTTCTGCTTTATGAAGCTGTCTCGGGGCAACTTCCGTTTCAGGGCCGCACGGCGTTCGAGATCAGTTCCGCGATCATGCGCGAGCCGGCGGAGCCGCTCGGGCCGCCCGTCCCTCCCGGGTTGTGGACTGTCATCCAGCGCTGCCTGTCGAAGGAGCCGGTTCAACGGTATCAGCGCGCCAGTGAAGTTCAGGCGGTGCTTGAAGTGGTCCAGTCCGGGGCGATCGTGCGGCAGGAACCCGCCAGTGCTCCCTCTTTCAGGACGACAACGCTGTTCAGCGTGCAGCACGTGCCGGTGCGCAAGGGAGATGCTCTTCTTCTGGTGGGCACTGTCAAAGGAGCGTTCATCTTCCGCTCTAATGCCCAGCGCAGGCGGTGGGAAATCGGTGGTCCGTACTTCCACGGCCAGAACATCTACGCTCTTACATTTGATGATCGTGCGAGCCGACCCCGCATCTGGGCTGCGACTTCAGGCTACTGGGGAACCATGCTGCGGTCCAGCGACGACTTCGGCAAAAGCTGGACCAATCCTCAGCAGGCGCCAGTCCGGTTCCCGGCGGATACGGGCGTATCGCTGAAAAACATCTGGCAGATTACCCCGGGCGCGCCAGACGAGCCCAACGTACTTTATTGCGGCGCCGAGCCCGCCGCACTCTTCAAAAGCGACGATTATGGCGAAACGTGGCATCTGGTGCGCGGGCTGTTCGACCACCCCCATCGTCCACGATGGGCGCCCGGCAACGGAGGGCTGGCGCTGCACACAATTGTGCCGGACCCGATGGAAAGAGGGCGCATGTATGTCGCTATTTCCTCCGGCGGCGTTTATCGAACCGACGACGGCGGCGCGACCTGGGCCGCAAAGAACCGCGGCATCCGCGTAACGTTCTCTCCGGCCGAATATCCCGAGTTCGGCCAGTGTGTGCACAAGATCGCGCTGCATCCGGCCCGCCCCGAGCGGCTCTTTCTGCAAAATCACTGGGGGCTGTACCGTTCGGATGACCATGCCGAGTCGTGGACGAATATCTCAAACGGGCTGCCGTCGGATTTCGGATTTCCCGTCGTGGCGCACCCGCGGAAGCCCGATTGTGTTTATGTCGTCCCAGTGGAATCGGATATCTTCCGCTGCTCTTGCGAGGGGCGCCTGAGGGTCTATCGGACGCGAAATGCCGGCGCCTCATGGGAGCCGCTATCGCGCGGGCTTCCGCAGAAGCGCGCGTACGAAACGGTCCTGCGTGACGCGATGGTTGCCGACGCGCTCGATCCGACGGGGCTTTACTTCGGCACGAGGAGCGGTCAGCTTTTCGGGTCTTCGGACGAAGGCCGCACGTGGCAGAAGATTCACGAGGGGCTGCCCCCGGTGGTGTGCGTGCGCAGCGCCGTGGTGGATGGCGGCGGAGGATCAAGGCCAACCCGGGGAGGAAAGTGATCGATGGCCGTGGTCGTCCATATTCCGGGCGCGCTTCGGGAATTTACAGGTGGCCGGGGCAGCATCGAGCTTGCGCAAGGCCCGGCGACCGTGGCCGACGCCTTGAGCGCTCTCTGGACGATCTATCCCGGGGTTCGCGACCGCGTCGCCGATGAGCAGGGCAGAGTGCGTCAGCACATCAATATTTTCGTCGGAAACGAAGACACGCGTTATACCGGCGGGCCCGCAACACCGATCGGCGATGGCGCGGAAATTTCGATCGTTCCCGCGGTCAGTGGCGGCTCTAGTTTTTGATGAGTTCGATATCGAGTTCGATCGCGACTTCGTCGCTCACTGCTACGCCGCCGGTTTCCATCACCGGATTATAGAGGATTCCGAAGTCTTTGCGGCTGACTTTGGTTGCGGCCAGCACGCCGACTTTTGTGCGACCCTGCGTGTCCTTGATCGGGTCGGTCGGGCCATCGACATCGAGCACGACCTGACGCGTAATGGCGTTGATGGTGAGGTCTCCCATTACGCGGAGCTTTCCCGGTCCGGCGGGCTCCACTTTGGTCGAATGGAACTTCATCACCGGATACTTCTTTACGTCGAAGAACTCTTCGCCCTTCAGATCGGAATCTCGTTTCGGTTCGCCCGTGTTGATGGTCGAACAGTCGATGGTGGCTTCGACCTTATCGGCGGTGGGGTTCTTCGCGTCGAGCGAGACGTTGCCTTTCACGCCGCCGAAGTGTCCGCGCACGGTCGAGATCATCATGTGGCGGACACTGAACTGGGCGCTGCTGTGCAGGGGATCAATGCGCCACGCGGCTGTCTGCGCAAATAGCCCCGCGGTGGCAAAGAACGGGGCGAATTTAGCGATCGAGAGCAATGACCCCCCAGGGGCTGCCGCCTGCCTTGACCTTCTTCGTTACGGTGTTCGTGGCGATGTCGACAACGGAGACGTCATTCGATGGTCCGTTGGCCGAATACAAAGTCTTGCCGTCGGGTGAGAGCGCGATCCCCCACGGGCGCGCGCCGACTTCCACGGAATTCACAATTTTGTTGGTTGCCGGATCAATTGTGAACACCTGCTTGCCGCGTCCCGTGCTGACGAAAAGATTTGATCCGTCTGGCGCCATCAGCACGGCCATGGGCTTAACTGCGCCGGGTTTGCCCAGTGAAATGGGCTTGGTCATAGCATATTTGACGGCATCAACCACATCGACCGCCCCGTCGTTTTCGGCGTTCACGTAAGCGCGCTTTCCATCCGGCGTGAAGGCGATCGAGCGTGGACGGTGCCCGACCTTGATAGTTTTCAGCACTTTGCCCGCCTCAGGGTCAAAAACGGAAACGGTACCGCTCTCTTCGGATGTAACCCAGGCAAGCTTGCCGTCGGGCGTGACCTTCACGCCCTCGGGCTGCTCACCGACTTTAGCGGACTTCACGACCGTTCCCGAAGCGATATCCACAACACTGACGGCGGCATCGTCTTCGTTGGAGATGAAAATCTGGCTGCCATCTTTACTTAGATCGAAGTTTTCGGGATCGGAGCCGGCTTTGAGGACCCGCACAATCTTTCTCTGCGCTACGTCGAAAACACCGATGCCGTCGGCGCTCTTGTCCGGCGGAGGGAGCGTGCTCTCGTCTACTCCGGGGCCGCCGATGGGGGATCCGCTGAGCGCGACATAGATGGTTTTCCGGTCAGGGCTGGCGTGAATCCCACGAGGCCGCTTGCCGAGAGGGACCGTAGCGATCACGTGGTAATCCGCTGAATCGATGATCGTCATGTCGCCCGAAACTTCATTCGTAACGTAGAGTTTGAACTTGTCGGATTCGGGCGGGGCGGCGGGCTTTGCGGCCTCCTGAACCGGCGCGGGCTGCGAACAACCCGACAATACTATTGCGATGCAGGCCAACAGCGCCGCAGAGAATCTGCTCATCGGGAACTACTCTCCTTTGAATGTGAAATCGGCTGTGACTTTGCCGGACGGTCCTACGGTCACTTTCTGATCCTGCGTTCCGTAAACTTCGTGCACTGCCTCCAGCGTGTAGTCACCGGGCGGCAGATTGGCAATTTCGAAAGTTCCCGCGTCGCCCGAAACAGCATAGTAAGGATTCTCAACGACGCCGATGTAGGCGCGCATCCAGCTATGGATATTGCACTTGACGCGGATCATGATTTCCGGCTTGGTGAACTTGCGCGCCAGAGGCTCATCGCCCTGTCCCTGGCTGTGGTTCCATTCCCGGTTGATCTGGGCGAGCGGGTGAATATTATGCGTAACCGGATCCGAATTGGTTACGCTCAGCGTCTGACCGACCTGAATACCGACGATGCGAGGCCGAAACCAGCAGCCTTTCTGATCGATGGCGACCGGTGTTGAGGGGACTTCGAACTTTTTGCCTTCAAGCCCGGTCTTCACATAGACGAACACGTTGGCGAGCGTTCCGTTCGGATTCACAACAACAGATTCGTCGTACGCTTTTCCGTGATGCGCTTCCACGCACGCGGGGTCGTTGCTCATATCGATCGATTTGCGCGGCGGTTTGCGGCCTGTGAACTTGATGTTTCCCGAAAGAGAGCCTGCGGTTGCGGGATCGACTTTGAAGTAGGCCGGAGCGGCTGGAGCCGGGGCTTTGCTTTCCGCCGGTTTGCTCGAACAGGCTGTTAGCCCCAACGCGGCGGCGAGCGGCGCCGCCCAATAGATTCCCTTCATCGGTGTTCAGTTTATTACTCGGTCTGTGGTGGTCCCGCGTCCGGAGGCAACTCACCTGTCAGGGAGTTCAGAAACTCGACGAGATCCGCGCGTTCCTGGCCAGAAAGTTTGATTTCCTTGATCTCTTTGTCGAGATAGGGATTAGAGTTTCCGCCGCCCGCGTAGAAGTCGACGACGTTTTTCAAGGTCTTCAGACTTCCGTCGTGCATGTACGGAGCGCTGTTGGCGATGTTGCGGAGTGTCGGAGTACGGAACGCGCCGTGGTCGGGATCGGCTTTGGTTTCGCTGAATCTGCCGGGATCCGTGAGTTCTCCTTCGCCGTTGACGCCGACGCCGATGTTATGGAACTTGCCATCGGTGAACAGGGCGTAATGCTGCTCGATGGTGTGGCACGCTGCGCAGTTTCCGCGTTGTTTGTCGGTGAAGATTGCGAGACCGCGGATTGCGGCGGCCGAAAGCGCCTTTTTATCGCCACCGTAATAATACTTATCGAACGGGGAATCTCCGCTGATCACCGTGCGCTCGAACGCGGCGAGGGCCTTTTCGACTTTCGTGATGTTGATCGAGCCAGGCCCGAAAGCCTCGTCAAACTGCGTCTTGTAAGTAGGATCGGCCTCGAGCTTGCGCACGCTTACCTCATGGGCCTGATTCATCTCGACCGGATTCGCAATTGGGCCGGCAGCCTGGGCTTCGAGGCTCGCCGCGCGGCCATCCCAGAACTGGACGGGCGAATAAGCCGCATTGATCACTGTTGGGGCGTTGCGGGTACCTTTCTGCCCGCCGAAGCCGGTGGAGTGCGGCTGATGATCCGTAAATCCGAGGAGCGGATTGTGGCATGAAGCGCAGGAAAGGATATTGCCGTTCGAAAGCTTCCTTTCGTAAAAAAGACGGCGACCGAGCGCGACGGTTTCGGCGGTCAGCGGATTATCGGCCGGTATCGGAACCGGGGGCAGGCCCAGAGGAGCCTTAATCTGAATCGGTTTTCCGATAGGTTTGGCGCCGGCCGTCGCCATGCCCGTGTCAACTCGGCCGGTCTTGCCGCATCCCGCAAAGGTGAGGAAAGCGGCGAGCGCGCACAGGGCTCGCGCAGTCAAATGGGTTTTCATCGATCTTTTCTTTATTTTGTCACCTAAGGTTGTAGGCGACTTTTGGCCGGATTAGGTTTCCATTCATGGGCGCGCTTTTCGGCTTCCGCGATCTCCGGTTTCGTCATGTCTTTCGCGAGATCGTCGCGGAGTTCCTGAATGGAATCGCGGTCCTCTGTTTTTGAGTGCGCGAGGGCGATTTCATACCACATGTAAGCCTCAACGGGATCCTTCGAAACGCCTTTGCCAAAGTTATAGAGAATCGCGAGGCTTGCCTCGGCGTAAGGGTCTCCCTGGTTGGCGGCCGCGCGATACCATCTCTGCGCCTGACCGAGATCTTTGGGCAAGCCGATGCGGCCGGTTTCGTAATTCTTTCCCAGTTCGAACTGCGCCTCGGCATCGCCTTTGGTGGCGCTCTCGAGCAACCGCTCGCGCAGAGGCTTTTGGGGCGGGGTTTGCGCGGCGGCGGTAAAGTTCACAACCAGGCACGCCCAGAGACACAGCCGACGCATATGCAACCCGAAGCAATGCTAGCATGTCGATCATGAGACGGGCGGTCGCTGTATTGCTCGCGTTTTTGCCCGCTCCGGCATTCGCCTGCAAGTGCCTTTCATCCTATCCGGTTTGCCGTGAAGTAGCGGCCAGCGATGTGGTTTTCATTGGAACCGTGGAGTCGGTGGAGCCGGGATTTCTCGATCCCTGGCACTGGCGCGACGCATCTTCCGAAATTCCCGTAGCGGAAATCGATCGCCTGCGATCCGAGGATTCACCTGCAGCAGCGGCGCGTCTGAAGGCGATTTATCTGCGTATGCTCGGCGACACGCCCGAATCCGTGAGACACGAATTGGAAGTAGCGACGACTCACAAGCAAGTCGAGGCGGCGTTCAGTTCGATCGCAGCGCAGGGGCGGCGCGCCCGCTTCCGCGTACGAAAGTCTTTTCACGCCTCGGATGATGATGACAATCGAAGCGAAGACCAGGAACTGACCATCTGGAACGGCGGGGGAGATTGCGGAATCGATTTTCAGGTGGGAGAGACTTATCTGGTCTACGCGGGTGATGACGAGGAAACCGGCAGGCTTCAGACCAGCATCTGTTATCGCACGCGTCGCCTGACAGAGGCGGGGCCGGATCTCGCGTACCTATATTTCTATGAGGACGGGGGCACGAACTCCTCACGGCTCGAGGGCTTCGTGACGACGGATCGAAAGCAGGAGCGCCCGACCTTGACGGACTCCGTAAATGCGCCGGCTGAGGGCGTAGTGGTCGGCGTAACGCGAGACGGCAAATCGCGATACGCCCGATCGACCGCCGAGGGACGTTTCATCTTTGATGGGCTTGCGGCCGGACGATACGAGGTAACCGTCTACGATGCCGGTTTCCCGAAGAACGCAACGACGCTCGCCGGGCCTGACAAGGTCGACGTTCCGGAGAAGGGCTGCGCGAGCGCGTTTCTGGTGATCGCGCCCCGAAAATGAGAGGGAGCGGAACTAAGGCTGCGATAGAATCCAGCGCATGCGACGCCTCCCTGCAGTCCTTCTGCTCTGCGCCTGTGCGCTCGGAGCGCAAACAAAGAAGATCGTAGTTTTCAATCCGGGTCCCGGCCAGGTTGAGGAGTTTCAGGCGGTTTCTTCCAGGGTGAAGATCGTCCCGGCGAATGCCGGTAACGTGCAGGCGGAAATTGCGGATGCGGACGGTTTCATCGGAAACATCACGCCGCCGATGTTCTCGGCGGCGAAAAAGTTGAAATGGGTTGGCGTCATGTCGGCGGGTGTTGAGCACGTGTTGTTCGTGCCGGGCGCGGACGCATTTCGGAACAGCGACGTGACGCTGACCAACAACAAAGAAGTACAGGGAATCGAAATCGCGGATCACGCGATGGCCCTTCTGCTTTATACGTCGCGCGGCCTCAACGTCTTCGCCGAGAACAAGCGCGCACAGACCTGGCAGCCTCGGCCGTACGGTGGCATCGAGCTGCGCGGCAAGACGGCTCTGATCATCGGGGTGGGGGGAATCGGCACGAATATCGCGCTTCGGGCGTGGGCGTTTGGGATGCATGTGATCGGAGTCGATCCTGAAGACAAGCCGATCGTGGCCTACATTGACCGGATTGTGAAGCCCGACCAGCTCGATGAGGTTGTGCCGTTGGCGGACGTGGTCTTCATTTCCGCGCCCGACACGCCGAAAAGCCATAAGATGTTCGGGGCGAAGGAATTCGAACTGATGAAGCAGCATTCGTATTTCATCGCCGTGAGCCGCGGGGGAGTCTACGACATGCCGGGACTGGTGAAGGCGCTCGACAGCAAGAAACTGGCCGGCGCCGGCGTGGACGTCACGGACCCCGAGCCGTTACCCAAAGGTCACCCGCTGTGGCAGTTCGATAACGTGATGATCACGCCGCATATCGCGGGACGTTCGGACCTGGACAACGGCCGAATGGTCGGCACCATCAAGGACAATATTCGGCGGTTTGCGGAAGGTTTGCCGATGATCAACGTGGTCGACAAGCAGAAGGGATACTGAGGGTCAGAACAGCGAAGGCTGATCCGCCGCAGGGGCCTTCTTTTTCTTGGTCCGCAGTGGGCTTCCCACCACCCCGAGAATCTGTATCCCTCGGAGCGCCTGGCGCGGGACGAAGATCTTCTGGCTGTTACCGTCCGGCTCCGGCGGGGTGACGGTGAAGCCGGCGATGTCCCAAGTCAGCAGGTTGTTAGGAAGGATCCCATCCATCACCTCACCGTCCTGAAAGACCATGCGGACCCATAACCCTTCCAGCTTCGGCCGAGTCATAAAAATCCGGCCTGTTTCCTGGGCGCCTTCAAAGTCTTTGACGAAGGAGACGCTCTTTACCTCCGTGTAGGGCAGGAGCGCGAGCGCACCGTCAGGCCGAAGAACTTCAATGGCCTGGTGCTGAAGATATGTGTAGGGATTCACAAAACCGGAGAGCGTTTCCCGATCAAAGCGCCGAACAACGACCTTTTTCGCAGTAGAACTGGCCACGGGCGCTCCGAACTCCGTTTTCTACTGGAACGGACTCGCCGGATTTGATTTAAACATTTTCGCAAATATTGTATCATTGCTCGATAGGGTCGTGACCGGCATGATGCCAAAGGGTTTATCCGAGTCGCCCCTTTCTCGCGGCATAAGAGGGTATCTGGGGTTCTGCCGGATGGAGAAAGGCCTGTCGGCGAATTCGCTGGATGCGTATGCGCGTGATCTGGCGGGATTTCAGGAGTTCGCGGTTCCCCGAACAAAGGGCGAATTTCCTGACGTCGAGGCTTTGAAAGCCTATCTCAACCATCTCTATCAAAAGGGCTTGGGAAGCCGGACGATCGCTCGTCACCTCAGCGCGGTTCGTGGCCTCTTGCGGTTCCTTGTGACGGAAGGGCTGATCCCCGCCGACCCGTCGGAGCACCTGACGAGCCCGAAGCAATGGAGCACGATTCCGAAGTTCCTGAACCACGACCAGACCGAGAAACTGATCGCCGCACCCGATTCCGCCAAACCCAGCGGCGTGCGGGATCATGCCATGTTCGAGCTTCTTTATGCGTCGGGCATCCGCGTCAGCGAACTCGTGCGTTTGAAGTTGTCGCAGGTCGATACGGGACTCGGCGTGATTCGCGTGACCGGAAAGGGCAATAAGCAGAGGCTGGTCCCGATTCATACCAGCGCGCTGAAAGCGCTGGAAGAATATACTACGAACGCCCGGCCGGCCCTGCTCAAAGGCAAGGCTTCACCATATCTGTTCGTAACGGCCCGGGGCGGACCGTTGACCCGCCAGGCGTTCTGGGCGGCCGTCAAAGTGAACGGCCGAAAGGCGGGAATTTATCACAATCTCTCGCCTCATGTCCTGCGCCACACCTTCGCCACGCACCTCCTTGAAGGCGGCGCGGATCTTCGGAGCGTCCAGGCAATGCTCGGGCACTCCGACCTCTCCACAACCGAAATCTATACGCACGTTGTTCGCAGCCGTCTGCGTGAGACGTTCGACCGGCACCACCCGAGGGCCTGACCTTGAGCGATTACCTATTCATGCTGGAAAGTCATCTGGACGCGGGGCAGTCGCGGACCGTCATGGCGATGCAGCGCATCGCCACCGAAGCCGGGATGAATGTATGGCTAACCGGCGGGGCCATGCGCGACATGCTGCGCGGGGCTCCGATCCGCGATCTGGATTTTACGGTGGAACGCGACGCGCTGAAGACGGGTAAAGCGCTGGCCGAAGCGTTGGGCGGCGCCGTAGTTTCCGAAGATCCGTTCAAGCGCGGCATAGAGTTAGAGCTACCCGGCAGGGCGACTGCATCCGTCTGGAACGCGAGGACCGAAAAGCATTCGAAACCGGGTGGCAAGCCACAGCTTGCGCCGGCCCCGATTCACGACGATCTGGCGCGGCGGGATTTCACGATTAACGCCATCGCGCTGTCGCTCAATCGCGGGTCGCGGGGGCTTTTGATCGATCCCACCAACGGCCAGGCGGATCTGGCGAACCGCGAACTCCGTGCCACGAATTCGTCGTCGTTCTTCGATGACCCGGCGCGCATTTTTCGATTGATCCGGTTCCGTCACGCGCTGGGGTTCGAACTCGTGCCGCGAACCCAGTCGCAACTGGAGAATGCGCTGATTGAGAAGTATCAGGATGCGGCGTCACCCATCGCGCTGGCTCGGGAGATTCGAGCGGCCTGGGCGGAGCCCAACGTCGTGGCGATGCTCGAGGCATTCGACGCGAACGGTCTGCTGCGTCTGCTTTCACCCGGGCTGACCGGCCCGAAGCTGAACGCGCATGGACTCGCCCGGCTCGAAAAATTGATTCACGGGGTCCTGCCTGCGGGGACAAAGGCGGGCGGACTGGCTTTCCTCTCCGTGCTGATGGAAAAACTGAGTACAAGCGAACGGGCGGCAGTGCTGCGGGCTTTCGAACTGACGCACGCTGAATCGACGGCGATGAAGAAGCTCGACGAGCATGCGAAAAAACTGGAATCAGCGCTGAAGTCGTCGCGCATTCATAGGCCTTCCGATGTTTGGGCGGCGCTGCGCGAAGCGGGCGCGGATGATGTGCTGATGACGCTTTATCACTCGAGCGCTCGTCTTGTGCATGATCGGATCAAGGCGTTCTATGAGAAGTATCTTCCGCAATCGCAGGAGATCACAGAGGAGCAGGTGATCGCTTCCGGCGCGAAGCCCGGAACCCCCAAGTTCGAGAAGACCCTGCGGGCTATGATCGCCGCACGGCTGAATGCGCGGCCCCGAAAAGTCGTTCTGGAGCCCGAACCCGCTCCCGTTGCGGCGGCGGGCGCGGGCGCGCGGGGCCGGAAGTAGCTTCGGCGCACGTATCACTCTCACGCGAAAGGGATATGCGCCGCGTAGCCGACGCCTGCTACCCTCAAGCGCCTTGTCTTCTTCCGCCGAACTGAGGCAAATTCTGGCGACGTTTATTGCGGGCGCCGCGCAGCCTGCGCTGCTCGACCCCGGCGAGGAACCTCTTCGGCTCATTCCCGATCATTGGGAGATTTCCGAATGGAACGGCCGCATTGCGTTTCAGGCCTGGGATGACCGGCGCAATCTCGTCTGCCGCATTGCGGGAGTGAAAGATCAGCGTCGCGGGCGGCTGGCGCTTTTTACGGAGCGTTTTCCGAAGACGCAGGGCGAGATCCAGATCGCTGACCTTGCCGCGCCCGAGGGCATGGAGATCGAAAAGCGGGCAACACGCGCCGCCTTCCGCGAGCGATTTCGGTTCACGCTCGCGCGCGAGTTTCCCGAGTGGAAACTCGAGGACCTGAGCTCGGAACTTGACCTCGAACACAGCCTGAGTCCGGCTTACATACGGGCAATGATTCGCCGAGGATCGAGCGGTATCGCGGCGATAGCGGCGCCTCCGGGCGGAGCGGAACCGGTCGGCGCCATCGCGTTCGCCCTGATCTGGCTCGAGCATCTTCGACGCAGAGACCCGGAGCTTACCATCCGAAGGCTCATCATTTTCTGTCCCCCGGAGTCGGCGGGCGAAGTCGCGGCGCGCGCGGCCCAATTAAATCCGGCTTGCGTCGAGTGCGCGATCGCCGTTTTCGATGAGCGTGACCGCGTTGGCTCGTTCGATTTCGGGGATGCCGGGAATCTGGACTCGAGTCTTCCGCCTTGCCGGCGTTCGCCTCTTCCCAACGCCGATGCGCCAGCGTTTCCCGAGATGCCGGACGTCGATCGCGTCGAGCAGTCGGACGGCGCGATCGCCTTCCGCGTTCGCGGGCTGGAGTTCGCGCGATGGCGGCCGGCCGGATCGGGTGGGAAATTGACCTGCGGAATCGGGCGGCGGCGCGCCTGCGGTCTCGAAACGCTGGCGCCGATGGCGCGCGAGATCGCGCGTGTGCGGTCGGCGGATGCCGAAGACCGCCAGCATCCGCTCTATACGCAATGTCCGGAGGGTTGGCTCGAATCGGCGGTGCGGGCAAATCCGTCCGCTTTGGATGCTTCGCTTCTGAACGCGCCGATCTACGGGCAGGTTCCGATTTTTGGAGGACGCGATCAGGGGATCGTCGACCTGTTGGGCATCGACCACAGCGGTCGCCTTGTGGTGATCGAAGTCAAAGCGTCGATGGATTTGCAACTGCCCTTTCAGGCCATCGACTACTGGCTACGAGTCCGAAAGCATCTGGCAGCGGGAGATTTTCACAGGCTGGGGTACTTCCCGGGAGTCACCGTGCGGATGGACGCGCCGCGGATTCTCCTGGCGGCGCCTGCTCTGGAGTTTCACTCGACGAGCGAGACGATCCTGAGCTATTTGCGCCCGGATATCGAGATCACTCGCGTGGGACTTTCGGCGGACTGGCGGAAGGAACTCAGAGTGATGTTCCGGCTCAACGGCGCCGAGCGTCCGGAGTAGCCTGCGCGTCAGAAAAAAACCCCGCAACCACGGTTCATGGTGCGGGGTTTTTGATCCGACTGAATCCGAACTTTTTGGCTACTTCTTTTTCGGCGGAACGATCGCGTCTTTCGCGGCCTTCGCGACGCGGAACTTTACGACTTTTTTAGCCGGGATCTTGATGGATTCGCCAGTCGCCGGGTTGCGTCCCATGCGGGCTTTGCGGTCCACGCGCACAAGCCTGCCGATGCCAGGCACGACGAAGACGCCGTTCTTCTTCACTTCGCTCACTGCGAGCGATCCCAGATGGTCGAGGATCGACCGGGCCTGCTTATTCGAAATCTCGCCTGCCTCGGCAAGCGAGCGTACCAACGCGGTCTGCGTCATTCTCTGAGTGGCCATTCAACCTCCAATGCGGTATTGCGTGAGCCTCGAAATGTCGCGGAACCCCTTTATCTATTGGGCTTCGAGGCGCATCTCTCGTTCACGAGTCGTTTTCATCATACGGAACGCGCGAAACAAAGTAAAGCGAAAATGTTGCGATAACGCGCCGAAACCCTCATTTTTTGCGGGTTTCAGCGGCATCGGACGCTCCGGAGCCCTGTATACGGCCCTTTCACGAGGCCTCACGCGTCGGAAGCGCCGATTTCGCGCGGTCGCCAGGCAGCCGATACACTGAAGCTTCATGCCATTTGAAGAGGTAGTGGAGGCTCAGGGCCACCTGATCGATTCGCACGTCATGGAGCAGATTTTCGACAAGGTCGTGGAGTCAAGCGGCCGTTTCGAAGTCGAACAGTTCAGTATCGGACGCACCAACAGCGATCCTTCTTACCTCAGACTAAAGCTCGAAACCCCCACCCGTCAGCAGATGGAGCATCTTCTCGCGCAGATTCTGCCCATCGGATGCTCACCAGTCGAGGGCGGAGACGCCGTTCTGAAAGTAGTGGACCGTGACCGCTGTGCGCCGGAAGACTTCTACTCGACAAGCAATCACCGCACCTATTTGCGCATCGGCGGTGAATGGATCGAGGTGATGAACCAGCGCATGGACGCGATGATCGTCGTAAAAGGGAATGAAGCCTGGTGCCGCCGGCTGCGCGATCTGAAGGCCGGTGATCAGGTTGTGACGGGAATGCGGGGGATCCGCGTGGCGCCCGAGTCAAAGGAGCGCGACCGTCTGGCGTTCGCGTTCATGTCGAACGAAATCTCGTCGGAGCGCCAGGTAGAGACGGCGGTACGTCAGACCGCCGCGCTTGCGAAGCAGGCCAGAGAACAGGGGAAGAGCATCGTAGCAGTCACGGGACCCGTGGTGGTTCATACGGGCGGCGTCGCCGGACTCTCGAAACTCATTCGCGATGGCTGGATCAATGCGGTTTTGAGCGGAAATGCGATGGCGGTTCACGATATCGAGGCTGCTCTCTTCGGAACGTCTCTGGGCGTGAGCCTCGCGGACGGACGTCAGGCCGAACACGGACACCGGAATCACATGCGCGCGATCAATGCCATGTATCACGCCAGCGGCATTCGCGGAGCGGTGGAATCGGGCCGTTTGAAATCGGGCGTGATGTATGAGTGCGTTCGGAATAATGTGCCGTTCGTTCTTGCGGGCAGCCTTCGGGACGACGGACCTCTTCCGGAAACCATCACGGATATGAATGCGGCCCAGGACGCCTATGCGGAGATGCTGAAATCCGCCGGCCTGGTCATATGCCTTGGGTCCATGCTGCATTCGATCGCAACCGGTAACATGCTGCCGAGCTGGGTGAAGATAGTCTGCGTGGACATCAATCCCGCTGTGGCCACGAAAGTGAGCGACCGCGGCACCGGGCAAGCCGTTGGCGTGGTGACCGATGTCGGGCTCTTTCTGGAGCTGTTGTCGCGGGAGCTGACGGAGAACAAATGAAAGCTGAGAAGCGCCAGTATACGGACGAGCACGCCGCCGCGGGAATCGACTTTCAGTTTCCGGAAATCGAGACGTGGCCCAATCACTTCCCGGGTTATGAAATAGAGATCGACGTGCCGGAGTTCACGTCGGTGTGCCCGAAAACGGGACTGCCGGATTTCGGGACTATCGTGGTGACATACGTTCCGGACAAGCTTTGCCTCGAGCTGAAATCGTTCAAGATGTACACGCTGGCGTATCGCGACCTCGGAATCTTTCAGGAGAACGTCGTGAACTGCTTCGCGCGCGATATCGCGAAGGCATGCGATCCGATCAGTCTGACGGTCGAGGGTGAATTCGCCCCCCGCGGCGGGCTCGGATCGCGAATGACTGTTCACTGGTTCAAAGAGACTACGAAGAAGGGGAAGGCTGGAAAGAAGCGTGCCCGGCGAGGTTGACGCGGACCGCGAAAAGATCGAGGAACTGACCGCGATCATCGAAACCGTTCGCCAGCGGGTGCGCTCCCGTTATCCGCGGCCGGAAGACGGCGCGCCTGAAGCGGACGCTTCGGGTATCCGGATCGCGCTGGCGGACCTGATGCCGATTGTTCATGCGAGGGACGCGGCGCAGGCGAAGATCGCTTCGATCGGGAGCGTGAATCCCCGGCGCGGCGGGCCGATTAACGCGCTGATCCAGTTTGTGAAAAATGCTATCTCGCGCGCCATGCGCTGGTTTGTGCGGGATCAGGTTACATTCAATCGGGAAACGATCGCGGCGCTGGAGGCGGTAGTGGAGGCGCTGAACGATCATAACCGCGCTCTGGTTTCGCTTGCGGGGCAGGCCAACGATCAGCTCGGGTATCTGAGAAAGGACTTCGCGCGGGATCTGGAAGGCGCGAGGCGGGAATCGAGCGATCAGGCGAGAGCGATTTCAGATGAGATGAATGCGGTAAAGGGCGAAGTAAGGACCGAAATCGCCGAGGCGCGGGACCTGAAGTCCGAAGCCGCAGAACTCAAGGATGTCCGCAAGCACTGGATCGAGTGGCGGGCGCAATGGGAACAGAACCTGGCGACCAACGAGGTTCAGTTTCTGCGCAGCGTCGCCGATCTCCAGGGCGCCTTTCAGCATCGCGTGACGCAGATCGAATCGAACTTCCGGGACATAGTGAAGGCTCAGCACGCGGATTATCTCGGCGCCCTTGATCGCGCCAATCTCGATATTCAGAAAAAGCTTTGGTCGGACCTGGAAAAGGTGCGCCTCGAATATGACGGCCTGATCCACACCGAACTGAGACTTTTGCGGCAACGCGCCGCGCAGGCCGCCTCGCCCGCGCCCGGGCCTGCGCCGGTCGCGATACCTCCGAAGGCCGAACCGGAGTTCGATTTCGACTACACGCGATTCGCTGAGCGATTCCGTGGCTCGGAGCAGTACGTCCGCAACAGCCAGGAAATCTACGCGCAGTGGTTCGCCGGACGCCGGAATGTCCTGGACATCGGATGCGGACGTGGAGAGCTTCTGGAGGTTCTGCGAAGCGCGGGAGCGCAGGCGCGCGGCATTGATCTCAGTGAGGAATCGGTCGCGCAGTGCCGATCGCGCGGGCTCGAAGCGGAACTCGCGGACCTCTTCGAGTATCTTCCGAACCAACCGGACGGCGAGTTCGACGGTATCGTCAGCTCACAGGTTGTGGAACACATCGCGCCCGCGCGCCTTGCCCCGATGATTCGTCTCTGCGCCGCGAAGCTGTGCCGCGGGGGATTGCTGGCGATCGAGACGCCGAATCCGGAGTGCCTCGCGATTTTTGCGACGCATTTCTATCTCGATCCGACTCACACCCGGCCGGTACCCGCTCCACTGCTCTCTTTCTATATGGAGGAGGAGGGCTTCGGCGGGATCGAAATTCGCCGGCTGTCTCCCGCTGTGGAGTCTATGCCGGAGGTTGGTGAGTTGCCCGAAAAGTTCCGCGAACGGTTTTTTGATGGCCTCGACTACGTAATCACAGGGACGAAGTTGTAGAATAAGAAATGGCGCTATAAGCGCTCTGTCCGGCCGAGCGGACAGCTTCCGGCTATATCCCAGTTGGGACGTCGTCTAACGGTAAGACTGCAGACTCTGGATCTGCGTATCGGGGTTCGAATCCCTGCGTCCCAGCCAACACTTCACAACCATCGACTTCATTGGAGCATGATCCAAAGCGGGTTGGACGCCTGTCCGTTGACAGTGGCTACGACATCGACCCGGCCTCGCCCTTTGAGATTCGGCGGAATCAGCACGTTGATCTGATCCAGGCCCGGATAGGTGCTTTGAGCGCCATGGTAAGTAACCGTCGCGCTCTCCCCGCCGATAGTCACGTTAACGGTCGAACCGTTTCGAATTCCGGTGCCATAAAGGCTGAGATAAACGGAGCCGCTCGATGGATCGATCGCGTTGGGAGCGCATCCGGAACTCCCACACTGGGCGACGTAGTAGAAACCCGATCCGGGGATTACTACCGCCGCGGCGTAGCCGGACCCGTACGCATCCGCGGAAAGAAGCGTGGGCGCCACGGCGTAGATTAGGGCATTGCCATTGATTGTGGTTGCGCCGTTGTTTATCGCGATTGTCGCGACGCCGCTTGTGACATTCGCCGGCAGGACGAAGTTAATTTGCGACGGCGACACATAGTAAATCGGTGCGGGAGTTGAGTTGCCTGCGCCATCGGTCACTAGGACAGTAACGCCGCCCAGCGTCGTGCCGAGCGCGGGCGACTGCGCGATTGCCACAGCGCTGGCGAGGTTGGTCCCATACGCTGATGCCAGCGATCCCGGAGCGAGCGAATAGCCGCCCGTCGGCGAATTCACAACGACCACCGAATTCGAAGGCCGCGTGATCGTTTGCAGAGCCGGAGGATACGTCGCGCCTGTTACGGTAGGCGACAGCGGGAACGGGGGCCGGGGAGACTGCGTAAAATCGAAGGCGTCGATCATGTCATTGGCCGTGTTGTCGCGCGCGGTCATTGAGTTCACCCCGAACCGCTCCTCCACAATCTTGAGCCACGATTCGAACGAATAAGTCTTGTGATCGACGAAGCCTTGGCGCGAGTAGGGGCTGATGACCAAGCCTGGCGTTCGCATTCCGAGGCCGTACTGATCCACCTGCGGCGGATAAACGTGATCGTAGAAGCCGCCCCAATCGTCCCAACTCACAAAAATTGCGGTCGAATTCCATTCGGGCCCGTTCATCACCGCGTTGATCAAACCGGTTACGTATGCCATCCCTTCCTTAATGCCCGAGTAGGGGTGTTCGCTCACCGGGCCCGAAGGTATCACCCAGCTCACCTGAGGCAAAGTGCCGTTCATCGCATCGGCATAGAATTGCGCTGTATCCACCAGCCGGCTCCATTGGGCCGGATCGTTCTTAACAGCCGGAAACAGAGGAAGGGGGTTCCAAACCGAGAAAGTCTTAGGCGTTTGCTGCTGGGCCGTGGGGCTTCCGATCACTTCGCCATCTTCGCTGTCGGGGGTTGTACCCGAGGTCACATAGTAGTTCCATGAGATCTGACCGCTTGTCAGCAGTTCTGTAATCTCCGGAAAGCCGAATGAGGATGGCCAATCATCCGGCTGAACAAACAGTTGACCTTGTCCGGCGTTTCCCACGTATCCTCCGCTCTGCGCCGCCAGCATGTAAAGGTGCGCGGGGAGACTCCACGACGCGACAGACTCAAACATTCGATCCTGCAGCGCGTACAGGTTGGCGTAACTCCAATAATTCGGGATCTCGTGGAAGTCGTGCCAGGCCATGACATCGCGCGGATCGTTGCCAGGCGCGCAGTTTGAACTCGGAGGCTTGCAGTCGGTCGGGACGCCGCCGAGAAAGGATTGGGCGAGGAATCCGTCCATCGCGCCACCGTTCACGTCGCCGGCGGAATTATTCCAACTGTGGGGCCCACCGCGATTAATGTCGTTGGGATCGTGGTATGGAGCGACGCAACCCGGGAGTTGCGGCGCTGTGAGACAGACAGAAGGCGGAATCCCGTCCGCATGCGGGTACGTGCCGAAGTAGGAATCGAAGCTGCGGTTTTCCTGCATGATGAACACGAAGTGCTGAATCTTATTGAGGCCGGGCGGGGCCGCGACCTGGGCAGCGGCAGGTCTCCGCGGGCGCGCCAGGACGAACGCGAGCGCTACAAAAAGGAAAAAGGCGACTGCCTTCAGCCGCCGCGTTGCTCTCATATGATCCTCCGAACGACGTAGATTTTGCGGTGAGACCCGCGTTTGGGCGTTAGCCGCTGCAATCGACGCGCCATATACCAACGGCTTTTCCTGTGGCGTGTGAGGACACGAACCAGGACCGTACTCAGGCTTCTTCGAGCAGGAAGGTCCGGCCATTTCGCTGCCCGCACGGCTGAACACAGAAAGCTTAACCAGCAAGCTCCTGCACGCGCCAATGAACCCAAGATCGGCTCTCCACTGAGGTTGACCGCTCCGTTAACTGCCTTGTTTTAAGGAAGCCAATAGAGAATTTTCACTGCTATCTCGAGGTCGATGAGATGTATACCGTCTGCATTGAATGCGTTGGGAGCTCTCACTCCGGCGCCGTTTCGACTGAGCGGACACCCGTAGGTGGGCGCTTACACGATCACGGTGGAGGCGTCGGGTTCAAGAGCTTCAGCCAGAAGAACATCGCCCCGAATGTAACGACGCCATTGGTCCACCGGCGGTGATGACAGTTGGCTCAGTAAAGCGAGTCTGTCACCGTCGAGGCGAATGCCGTCGGCGCAAGACGGTATCGGCCACGCCCGCCGCTGTCGTCAACAGCATGCAACTGCACCCCGTACCTGCGAGAGATTCCCGGTAACCTTAAAGAGGAATGTGTCGGATGGACTCAATCAGTTGGACGGCGTCACATGATGGATGCCGCCAAGTCCCGGCGGCGCGCCACGCAGAGTCGACGCAGGCAGGTTTATCTTCGCGAGAGACGGTCATCTCTTGCGGAAGGTGATGGAAAGCAATGTGAAATCGCGCCTGCTGGTCCCCAAGCGTATTCTTAAGGGGCTATTAAGCCTCTACAGTCAGCGATCCGTCAGTGTTTTCAGGAACTGCACAATATCATCGATTTCGCCGTCATCCAAACTGGACTTGTCATTCGGGCTGACGGGAAACGGCGCGCCGGTTTCAAGGTTGCTCCGGTACCGCCCGGGCAAATCCGCCGCCCCGGGATCGCGCTTCACGTAAAACCGAACGGCCTCGCGCAGAGTATGGTAAGCCCCGTTATGGAAAAACGATCGCCGCAACGCCACGTTCCGTAACGTCGGCGCGCGAAACCGCCCGCAGTAATCCGGACGGCCGCGAAAATCCGTCCGATCGGGTCCGCAGAGCCCGAGATCGAACCACGACGCATTCGCATTCGCCGGAATCTCCGGATTCCGCGGAACGCCAATCGCGATCAGCCCGAAATCCGTGAACTGCGGTGAAGTACCCGAAGCGCCCTGAGCCGACGGATGGCACCGCGCGCAATTTCCTTTTGCAGGATCGGTGAACAGCCGCAGCCCACGCAGTTCCTGCGCGGTCAGCGATGCCTTACCCGCCAGATACGCATCGTACTTGCTGCTGTACGGGTAAAACTCCGCCGGCTCCTGTTCCCATGCTTCAAAGGCTTCAAGAATTGTGTCGAAAACGCTTCCGCGCTGAAGTCGCTGGATCTCGCCGGCATAATTCGCGCGCATCGCGCGCTTCACCACTTCGTCCGGGTCTGCATTCGCCATCTCGTACGCCGACAGCAGAGGTAATCGCGCCTGATCGCGACCGCGATCAACCCTCCCATCCCACGTCAGCCCGCCCGTGGGCCCGTTATCGGCGCTGTCGCTGCCCGTCGTTTCCGCGTCAAAATAGTGCTCGGTGAATGCAGGAACAGACTGCAGATATCTCAGCGACGGTACGGCCCGGTGTCCCCACTGTCTTCCATCGCGTCCGCCGCGGGCTGCCGCCAGCCCATTGGATGGCCCGTAGGCGAATTTCGGATCGTGGCAGGTTGCGCACGACATCGTCCCGGAAGCTGAAAGCGACGGGTCGAAAAACATCCGTTTACCAAGCGCCGACAGATCGTGCGCTCTTCTGTAAGCCTCCGCACGCGACAGCGCCTGCGCGAAACACGCGGCAGCAATAGCAAGAACGACGGCGCTCCTATACAGTAATTTCATGCCAAGACGGATCCCCATGGTTGCGCTCACCGCGGGTATCGCTATATGTTATGCATCCTGCGCACAGAACTCGCGCCCCAGCCTGAACGCGATCGAAAACATCGTGGTCATCTATGCGGAAAATCGTAGTTTCGACGTCCTGTACGGATCGTTCCCCGGCGCTGACGGCCTCGCGAACGCAAAGGGCACTCAGGCCGATCGGGACGGTTCCGTCATGCGCGAACTCCCGCCCGTCTGGAACGGGCTCACAGCCGCGGGCGTCACGCCTCCCATCACGCAGGCTCAGACGGCCCATCTTCCGAACCGGCCGTTCGCGATCGATGACCCCAAAGGCTTCAACGCCGGTCTGACCGTGACCACACGTGACCTTTGGCACCGCTTCTATGAGAACCAGATGCAGATTAATGGCGGCGCGAACGATCGCTACGCCGCATGGGCCGACTCAGGCGCGCTGACGATGGGGCATTACGACGGTTCCAGCCTGAAGATGTGGAACATCGCGAAGGAGTACACGATGGCCGACAACTTCTTCATGGGCGCGTTCGGTGGTTCGTTTCTCAATCACCAGTGGCTGATCTGCGCCTGCGTGCCGGTGTATCCGAATGCTGACAAGAGCAGCGCCAAGGGATCGATCTCCGTCGTGGAACCCGACGGAGTTACGCTAAAACTGGCTGCGAATTCGCCGAAGTCTGCGGTTGATGGACTTCCACGTTTCGTTAACAGCGGCAATCTCACGCCTGATTTCCGCGCGGTGAATACCATGCAACCGCCCTATCAGCCGAGTTTCAACAAGCCTTTGCCCGGCGGTGATCCTGCTTTTGCCGATCCGTCAAACCCGACCACTCTCCCTCCTCAGACCGCAAAGACGATCGGAGATCTGCTGTCAGAGAAAGGGGTAAGCTGGGCTTGGTATTCGGGCGCATGGCAGGCGGCGCTTGATGGAAAGAACGCCGTTCCTGTGCCCAATTTCCAGTTCCATCATCAGCCGTTCAATTACTTCAAAACATTCGCGCCCGGTACCGCCGAACGCGCGAAGCACCTGAAAGACGGTGGTCTCGCCGGGTCTGAATTTCTGAAAGCGATTGACGCTGGCGCGCTCGAACAGGTCGTCTTCTACAAGCCCCAGGGCAACCTGAACGAACATGCCGGTTACGCCAACGTGCAGGCGGGCGACGAACACATCGCTGACGTCATTTCTCACCTGGAGAAGAGCCCGCAATGGAGCCACATGGTCGTTATCTTCACGCATGACGAAAACGGCGGCTTCTGGGATCACGTCGCTCCGCCCAAAGCTGACCGTTGGGGTCCCGGAACGCGCATTCCGGCAATGATCATTTCGCCGTTTGCGAAGCCCCATTTCGTAGACCACTCGCTCTATGACACGACGTCCATTCTTCGTCTGATCACCGCGCGCTTCGGGCTGCCGACGCTTCCCGGCATTACCCAGCGCGACGCTGCTGTGATGTCTCGGGAAGGAAAGCCTTTGGGCGATCTGACAAACGCCCTTACGCTACCATAAAACTTTCCCTCCTCATGCCCGTGCGCTTACACAACACCCTGACACAACAGGTGCAGCCATTCGAGCCTCTTGAAGGAAAGACGGTCAAAATGTACACCTGCGGGCCGACCGTTTACGATTACGCGCACATCGGCAACTTCCGCACCTTCGTCTTCTATGACCTGCTGAGGCGATGGCTGCGCGCCTCGGGCTACACCCTCGATCACGTCATGAACATCACCGACGTGGACGACAAAATCATTCGAAATGCCGTCGCGCAGGGGAAGTCGCTCGAAGAGTACACCAACGCTTATACCCAGAAGTTTCTGGACGATTGCGCGACGCTGCGTCTCGAACGCCCAGAACGCATCGTGCGCGCCACCGAACACATCGACGAAATGGCGTCGGCGATTCGCAAACTCGAAGACGAGGGCTATACCTATCGCAGCGACGGCTCGCTCTACTTCCGCATTTCGAAGTTCGCGCATTACGGAAAGCTCTCGCACCACGATTTCACCCAGATGGTGTCGGGCGCGCGCGTTGATGTCGATGAATACGAGAAGGCGGATGCGCGCGACTTTGCGCTCTGGAAGGCCCCGAAGCCGGGCGAACCCGCGTGGGACACGGTGATTGGTTCCGGCCGCCCTGGGTGGCACATCGAGTGCTCCGTGATGGCGATCCACTACCTGGGGGCGACGCTCGATATCCATGCCGGCGGCGTCGACCTGATTTTTCCTCATCACGAAAATGAGATCGCCCAATCGGAATCCCTGACGGGTAAGGAATTCGCGCGCTACTGGGTGCATTCGGAATTCCTTCTGGTGGATGGGCAGAAGATGTCGAAATCGCTCGGCAACTTCTACACCCTTCGCGACCTGTTCGGACGCGGCTTTACCCCTGAGTCCGTGCGCTATCTGCTTGCCTCGGTACCGTATCGGAAAGGCCTCAACTTTACCTTCGATGGGTTGAATTCGGCGAAGACCGCCATCGAGCGCGTCCGCAATTTCAAGCTTCGCGTCGATACCGGGAAATTCTCGGAAGGCGAAAACGAATCGCTGCGCGCCCGGGCCGAATCCGCCGTCACTCGGTTCCGCGAATCGATGGACGACGACCTCAACACCGCTGAAGCGCTCGCCGCTGTCTTCGAATACGTACGCGATGCGAATACCGCAATAGATTCGGACGAATTTCGCGCCGCAAACGCCGCGGGGGCGAACTCAGTACTCCACCTTTTCGATCAGGTCTTCGATGTTCTGAAGCCAGCCGAGCACGCAGACGGCATTTCGGAATCGGAGATCGAGTCGCTTATCGCTGAGCGCGCTGCTGCCAAAAAATCCCGTGACTTCAAACGGGCGGACGCCATTCGCCACGAACTCCTCGAAAAGGGCGTGATTCTTGAAGACACCAAAGATGGCGTCCGCTGGAAACGAAAATAAGAGTAGAGAAAATAGAAGTTAAGAACATGAAACTGCACTCCAGAGCCGTCCACGCGGGCGATCGCAAGCGCCCGCGGCAGGATGATCCGAAGTGGGTTCCGGTCACCACCCCGATCCACACGGCAACCGGCTTTATCTACCGCGATCTCGACGAACTCGATCGTGTTTTCGGCAAGGAACTCCCCGGGCAGAGCTACAGCCGCTACGGCAATCCGACCAATGACGCGCTCGAAGAACTGATTAACGATCTCGAAGGAGGGGCGGGCGCGCTCGCCTGCAGTTCCGGCATGGCGGCGCTTCATATGGCGATCAATACGGCGCTGATCGACCGCCGCCGGGTAATCCTCGCCGCCAAACTCCTTTACGGCGCCACGCTCGGGATGCTGACCAAGGTCTTCGAGCCGGCGGGCGTCGAGGTCGTCTTCGCCGATTTCGGCGATGAGGACGAGGTCCGCGCCGCGATTGCGGAACACAAACCGGGCGCTATCGTGATGGAAACGATCGCGAACCCGTTGCTCCAGGTCCCGGCGCTTGATCGCATCGGCGCAATGGCCCGTGAGGCCGGGTCCCCCCTGATTGTGGACAATACTTTCGCTACGCCCCTCATCGCGCGCCCGCTCGAACACGGCGCCGCAATGTCCGTCCACAGCATCACCAAGTATCTTTCAGGCCACGGTGACGTGATGGGTGGGGTAGTAGTGGCGGACTCCGACCGCGTTGAACCCCTCCGAAACCTTTCCCGGACGGTCGGAATGGTCCTCGGGCCGTTCGAATCCTATCTCGCGATGCGGGGAGTCAAGACGTTCCCGCTCCGCATGGAACGCCAGTGCGCAAACGCCTGCCGGGTGGCATCCTGGCTCTCCACCCAGCCGCGCGTCGAGCGCGTTTACTTCCCCGCTGACCCCAGGCACCCGGATGCCGCTAATATCAAACGGATCTTTACCCCTGGGCTCTACGGCGCGATGGTCAGTTTCGAGGTCAGGGATGCCGGACGCCCCGAGGTTTTCCGCCTCATGAACGCCCTGAAAATGATTGTGCCTGCCACCTCTCTGGGGGACGTCCACAGCATGATGCTTTACCCGGCCATCGCCTCACACAGGGAACTCTCCCCGAAGCACCGCGAGCGTCTGGGTATCGGGGACAGTCTGGTTCGGCTCTCGGTAGGTATCGAAGCGCCCGAAGACATCATCGCGGACCTCGATCAGGCCCTCCACGCCTGAACGTGCCGTACGGTAACCATCTACAGGTGTGAAACCGCGGCGACACCCGCTGCGTAGATCATTGAGACCCGAACGGGCATATACTTGGTACCAGGAGACGCCGCTCCGATGATATCCATCCGAATGTTCGCTTCACGGACACTGCTGGCGGCCGCTCTCGCGGCTCCGCTGTTCGTCGTTAACCCCGCCCTCGCCGACGATAAAAAGAAGGATCCCGACGAAATCGGCAATCGCGACGTCAGTAAAGGCATTGTCCCCAACTGGTACTCCATCGAGAAAGAGATCGCCCTCGGTAAACAAATGGCGCAGGAGGTCGAGCGCCAGGCCAAAATTGTGGACGACCCCATCATCGCGGAGTACGTGAACCGCGTGGGGCAGAACCTGGTTCGCAATTCCGATGCCAAGGTTCCTTTCACCATTAAGGTGATCGACTCCGAAGAAATCAACGCATTCGCGCTGCCGGGCGGGTTTTTCTTTGTCAATACAGGAATTCTGCTGAACGCCGACAACGAGGCGGAAATGGCCGGCGTGATGGGTCATGAAATCGCGCATGTGGCGGCGCGACACGGCACGCGGCAGGCTTCCACGGCCCAGACCGTCAACCTCGCTACGATCCCGTTGATCTTCATGGGTGGCTGGGTTGGCTACGGCATCCGTCAGGCCGTTGGCGTTGCAATCCCGATGGGTTTCCTGCAGTTCTCCAAGGGATATGAGTCCGAGGCCGACATGCTCGGTCTTGAGTACATGTACAAGGCAGGCTACGACCCCGAGGCTTTTGTAGACTTCTTCGAAAAGGTCCAGTCTCAGGAAAAGCGCAAACCCGGAACGATGTCGAAGGTCTTTTCGACGCACCCCCCAACCGAAGACCGCATCAAGCGCTCTCAGGAAATGATTCAGAAATACCTGAAAGCCAAGCCGGAATACGTGGTCAGTACGAGCGAATTTAATGATGTGAAGGCCCGCGTGGTCGCCATGCATGGCCGCCGCACTGTTACTGACCCGAAGGATGCCGGACGTCCCACGCTGCGCCGGAACCCGAACGGCCAGATCGATTCCAACGGCAACGAAACGGCTCCGAAGAGCGACTCCGACGACCGTCCGACCCTGAAGCGTCGCGATAATTAAAAGAAGCGGCGCGACAATTAACAACACCTGAATCCGAGCATTCACAGGGCAGGCCGAAAGCGCCTGCCCTTTCCTTTGTTGCGCCTTGTGGATTCCTGACCGTGCGCGAACGCGCCTGTTCGTATCCGGACAGCGGGGCTTGCGGCCCCGCCGCTAACTAACTGATTCTTCCCGCAAGCGTCATTGGATCAGGACGTGCGCATTCTCAGATGTACGCCGGATTATATGGTGAGTGAGATAACGCGAAAGGTACTGGTTGTTGACGATCAGGCCGATATCCTCGAAGCCCTGCGGCTGCTCCTCAAGAGCCATGATTACGCCGCTGAAGTCGTGCAGTCGCCCGAGCAGGCTCTGCGCGCGGCTGCCGAGGGCGACCACGATATCGTCATGATCGACATGAATTACGCGCGCGACACGACGTCCGGAGCCGAAGGATTGGCTCTGCTCGACGCCCTGCGCGCCCGCAGACCGGAAACGCCTGTCATCGTGATGACGGCCTGGAGCACAATCGATCTGGCGGTGGAGGCGATGCGCCGCGGCGCATCGGACTTCATCACCAAACCCTGGGAAAACGAGCGCGTCCTCGATCTTCTCGCGCGGCAGTCGGGGCGAGGCCGCGAGCTTTCGATCGCGCGCCGGGTGCAGCGGCGCCTGCTCCCGCTGTCGCGCTCCACTGCGCCGGGCATCCAGTGCGAATGCGTCTTCCGCCCCGCGGGCGATATCGGCGGAGACCTCTGCGACATCTTCGAGGCGACCCCCGAGTCTTCCGTCTTTCTGCTTGGGGACGTGTCGGGCAAGGGCACGGGAGCCGCGATCCTGATGGCCAGCCTGCAGGCCACGATTCGCGGCGCGCAGGAACTATGGGACCGTCCCGGCCGTCTCGTCGAGCGGGTGAACCGGTTGTTCTTCGAATCCACCGAGCCTGAGCGCTTTGCCACGCTCTTCTTCGCGCACTACGACGCGAGACAGCGCCTCCTGCGCTATGTGAACTGCGGTCATCCCGCGCCGGTGCTGCTGCGCAATGGCAGTCAGATCGAACGTCTCGACTCCACCGGACTGGTGCTCGGCGCCTTCGAAAACGCTCCGTTCGAAGAAAAATGCGTGCCGATTTCGCCGGGCGACCGTGCTGTGCTGTTCTCGGACGGCGTATCGGAAGCGCACGAAGATCAGGACGACGCCTGGGTTCCCGAGTGCCTCTCGATGCTGTCGCGCGCCGGATCGAAAACCATCGCGGATTCGCTTGCCATGGCCGCCTCCGAGAGTCCGGATGACGTCACGGTGCTCGATGTGCGGTTTGCCTGACTCGCTTCTGCGCTAGACGCTCGGTCGAATTACTGCCGAGATGTGGTCGGCGAGTTCCTTTGCTTCTTCGTCGGCCAGTTTCTTTCCGAGGCGCGTGACGTAAAAGACGTCGATCGCTTTCTTCGCTTCGGTATCCACCAGGACGACTTCGATGTTCGCGCCCCGCTTTGAGATGATCGAGGAAACGTCGTAAAGCAGGCCTGGCCGATCCTGCGCGGTCATCTCGATCAGCGTGGCGTTTTCGCAGGCCTTGTTGTCCACGCTCACCCGAGATGCCGCCATCGCGTGGGCATCAGGCTTCACTTTGGGGCGCCGTTTCAGCAGAACATCGAGCGCGATTTCTCCCCGAATCGCCCGCGTGACCGTGCGGATCACGTCCTCCTTCTCAGCGGGGTTGAGTTCCAGAGTCCGCGCTGGGTCGGCAAACGCGAAGGTATCGATTACCGTCCCGCGCGCATTCGAAAATGCTTCCGCCTTAAGAATATTGAAACCGAAACTCGAAATCGCCGCGGCCGCCGCCGAGAACAGATACGGACGGTCACCCGCCACTATCGTAAGCACCCACGCGGCGGATTTTTTCAGCGATACGTGAACGCCGCGGTGTCCGCCCTCGCGCTCCAGCCGAAGGTGCTCCGCAATCTCTTCTTCCGTGTGAGTCCTGAGGTAACGTGGCGGCAATCCTTCCAGAAACGGTCGCAGGGAGGAATTTACCTCGCGCTCGGGCTGTTTGATCCGAGCGCTCAGCTCCCGCGTCAGCTCGGCATAAGTCTGCGAATACAGATTCCAGAGAAGTTGCTTGCGCCAGGGCGTCAGCGCTGATGGATTCACGGCTCCGATATCGGCGCAGGTAAGCAGCGTGAGCAGTTTCAGCCTTTCGATCGTGCCCGATTTCGCCGCCATGTCGCGAATCGTCAGCGGGTCCGACAGATCACGGCCGTTCATCACCGACGACATCTCGAGATGCGAGCCGATAAGAAACGATACCGTCTCCCACTCCCGCTCGCTCATGCCAACGCGGCGCAGAGCCTCTTCGGCGATGCGCACAGACGCAGTCACATGGCTTTCGCCCGGAGTTCCCTTACCGACGTCGTGGAACAGCAGAGCAACCGCAAGGAGATCGGTCTGGTCTATCTCGGCCGCGAGATCTCCGAACGTCTCGCCAGGCCGTCCGCGCAGATCGAAGATCGATTGAATCGCAACCAGGGTGTGCTCGTCGACGGTGTAGCGATGATAGAAGTCGCGGATCACGAGCGCATCGATCTCCCGAAGCTCCGGGAAAATCGCCTGAAGCGCGCCGCAGTCGTGCATGGCGCGCAATGCGCGCGCCGCGTGCGGTTCCCTTATAACGTCGCGTACTTCTGGCCAGAGCGCTGCCCGGCTTCTCGCCCACGCCTCAAATTTCTCCTTACCCTCCTCGAGTCGACGCGCCGTATCCGCCGCCAGCGGCAGGTCATGATGCGCGATGAACTGAAACAGCTTCAGTTCCACCGCCGGGTCATTCTGAATGGCCGCGGGCGCGCGCAGGAACACTTCACCGTGCAGGACTGTGAAATCCGGGTTCGAAAGACGGCTCGACCGATCGCGGAATTGCGAAAAGAGCGTGCTGCGCCGCGCTTCGAACGCTTCCAGTCTCCTGCTTGCGATGCGCGCGATGCCGCGTGCCGCGCGGTAATACTCACGCATCAGATGTTCGGGGGAAACGGATCCGCTCAACTCCGCGATCTCGTCCTGCCGCTCGAAGCTCATCTTGTTGTCGTCGCGCCCCGCCAGATAGTGCAGGAAGCAGCGGATCTGAAACAGGCGCTCCGTGCCCTCCGGATTCTCGCCCTCCGGCGCGCCCAGCTTCGCCAGCCAGCGCAACACCTGAAGATCCCGCAAACCGCCGGGCGCATCCTTAACGTTCGGCTCGAGATGGTAAATCGTGTCCTGAAAGCGGTTGTGCCGTTCCCGGGTAAGTTGGGCGATATTCTTTCCCAGGTCGGGACGCGGATCCTTAATCTGCTGGAATAGCGATTCGTCGCCGGCGAGAAACCGCCGGTCCAGAAGGCTTACCGCGAGTTCCGCATTTTCCGCATCGATGTGATTGCAGTCCGCGGGCGTGTGGACAGACTGCGAAATCCGCAGCCCCTTGTCCCACAGGTCCCGCAGGCACATCGAGAGCGGATCTTTGATTGCGGATTGCGTCTTTTCATCCGGTGTGAGAATCAGCAGATCAATGTCGGAGAAGGGGAAGAGCTCTCTGCGCCCGTATCCGCCCACCGCCGCGAGCGCGATGTTCTTAGGCATCCACGCCCATCGCTCGCGCACGAGTTGGTCGACGAGCGCCGTCCGTCCTTCGAGCGCCTCTGTCGCGCTGCGCGACTGAAAGAATAAATCGCGAATGCGCTGTTCGCCCGGAGATCCCTCCTTTGGCGGCGCATCGGGCGGCCGAACTGACCGCGGATCAGACTGCGGCGTCACCCCGATCCCCGTTCCGTATTCTGATCGCTTCGCCCACATCGTAAACAAAGATCTTTCCGTCTCCAATCCGTCCGCTGCGCGCGGCGCTCGTGATCGTGTCGAGAACCTCGTCGAGGCGGCTGTCGACGACCACAAGCTCGAACTTCACTTTCGGCAGCAGATCGACGTTATATTCCTGTCCGCGGTAAACCTCTTTGTGGCCCTTCTGGCGTCCGTGTCCCCGAACCTCGCTGATGGTCATTCCATCGATCCCTATGTTCTTCAGGGCTTCTTTGACTTCCTCGAGCTTGAAAGGCTGGACGATCGCTTCGACTTTTTTCATAAGCCCCTATTTGTATCAGGCCTCCAGGAAGTAACCTTCTTCGCCATGTTGAGTCAAATCGAGCCCCTGCTCCTCCTCGTCGTGAGTGACGCGCACGCCCAAAGCGATGTCGCAGATTTTGAGAATTACGAACGTTCCCGCCGCTGCTAGTCCGACGGCGATCAGAACGCCGATCCCCTGGTTCAGAATCTGCCCGGGATTTCCGTCCACCAGGCCAAGCGGAACCACCTTGCCATCGATTGGCGCATCGTTGATCAGGTTCGTCGCGAAAACGCCCGTCAGAATCGCGCCCAGGGTTCCGCCCGCCCCGTGCACGCCGAAAGCGTCGAGCGTGTCGTCGTATCCGAATGCCTTTTTGACCGCCGTCACCATCCAGAAACAGAACAGGCCCGCCAGCAATCCGATCAGCAGGGCCGGCATGGATTTCACGAAACCGGACGCGGGCGTAATCGCCACCAGCCCAGCCACGGCTCCCGAGATTCCACCGAGCATACTCGCCTTGCCCGAATGCAGGCGCTCACCCAACATCCAGCCCAGCGCCGCCGCTGCGGCTGCGAAATGCGTCGCGATAAACGCGCTCGTCGCCAGGCCTGACGCCGCCAGCGCGCTGCCCGCGTTGAATCCGAACCAGCCCACCCAGAGCAGACACGCGCCAATCACGCTCAACACCAGGCTATGAGGCCGCATCGGCTCCGCCGGATAACCCGTTCGCTTCCCGAGATACAACGCGCAGACAAGAGCTGAAACGCCCGACGTTATGTGCACGACCGTGCCGCCCGCGAAATCGAACGTCCGGATCGCTCCGCCCAGATACGCATTCAGCAGCCCGCCTTTGCCCCACACCATGTGAGCCATCGGAAAGTAGACGATGAACGCCCACAACGTCGTGAAAAGCATCATGGCGCTGAATTTGATTCGCTCGGCGTACGCGCCGGAAATCAGCGCCGGTGTGATCACCGCGAACATGAGCTGATAGACCATGAAGGTCCCCTGGGGAATGGTGGCGGCATAATCAGCGTTCGGCTCGCGGCCCACCCCGTCAAGGAATAGATACTTCAGCCCGCCGATGAAGGGCGTCCCTTCTGAGAACACAAGGCTGTAGCCTGCTATGGCCCAGATCACCGTGATGAGGGCCATCATCGCAAAGCTGTGCATCATCGTGCTCAACACGTTCTTGCGCCGAACCAAACCTCCGTAAAAAAGAGCCAGCCCAGGTCCGGTCATCATGAGCACCAGGGCGGCGCTGACCAGCATCCAGGCGTTATCACCCGCCGACTGCGCGCTCTTCGCCGCAGCCTCCACAGCATTCAAGCGTGTGGCGATATCCGGCGCCGCATAGAGCAGAGCCGCGTTCGCAGTCATCATGGTGTTTGCTCTGACAGGGAGAAATGACTATTATCCGTTCTGCGCCAAAGCGTTGAAATTAATACATTTGATGGTTCGGATCAAAGAATTTAATTCGAATGAAGCCGGCTGCGGGCACAACTGGTCTATGCGGATGCGTGAGATCGAAGCGACTGGCCATTTTGTTTGTCGGTGTCGCCCTGGGATACGCACGTCCTCAGGGTCCGGTCTCTTCATCCGGCGAACCGGTTATTCGCACGGATGTGCGGCAGGTCGTGGTTCCCGTGGTCGTCCTGGATCGTCAGAGCCATCATGTTTCCGGGCTCAAAGCTTCCGATTTCCAGATTCTGGAAGACGGCCGATATCAGCGAATCGTGGCGTTCGAAACCGATACCGCGGTGAATCCATTACAGCGCGTAATTTCGTCCACCCCGGTTCCCGTGTCGGGCAGCCACGATTCACCCCGGGCCGTCAGTACGGGCGCCTCAGGAAAAGCGACGCTCGACGCGGCCCGCAGAACTTATCTGATTCTGGTGGATACTCTGCACTCTTCCTTTGCCAGCTTTAATCGCATTCGCGACGCGCTCGGCAGGTTCTTCGACGGAGAGAAGGCGGGGGACTCACAATACGCGCTGATTGCCCTGGGGCGTCAGACGCGGATCGTGCAGGATTCCACCAGCGATCCTGCCGCGATCATGACGGCTGTCCGGTCCAAAGCGTTTTTCAAACTGATTCAGGATTCCGAGTCCGTGAATATTTATGCTGCCGTCGAGCAGTTTAAACCGATCGTGGATGCTTATTGTGGTGTCTGCAGATGCGGGTTGCCAGACGCGCCCACAACCTGCGGCGACGGCCTCTACAAACCCCAGGTCCAGGGATTTCTCAATATCACTGCGGAGCGCACCCTCGCGTTAAACAGAGAATTCCTCCGTGAGTTGGAGGGTATCGTCCGAGCCACCGCCGATATGCCGACCTCCCGAACGATTCTTTTCATCTCCGATGGCTTCAACCGATTCCCAGGCCGCGAACTCTACGCGATCCTTCAGGGCCACGGGGTTCGCGAAGGCGTGTTCACCTGGAACCCGCGGGATACGCAAACGGAACTGGATGCGGTCCTGAAAATCGCAACTAAATACGACGTGAAGTTCTACACGCTCGATTCGCGCGGGCTTTACTCTGACGCTTCGCTGCCAGGCAGCGGCTTTTCCGCCGCTACCAACGGCTCGTCCCGTGGCGTCGATTCGATGATCCGTTCCACAGCGCGGGAAAACACGGACGCTCTCGCCGAACTCGCTCATCAAACCGGCGGCATTTTCTATGAGCATGACAATGATCTCCTGAAAGGCATTCAGCAGGCATTCGCCGACGGCCGTGAATACTACTCGCTGGCTTACGTCTCGGACAATAAGGCTTTGGACGGGAAGTACAGACAGATCGAAGTCAAAGTCAGGGGAGGGAAGTGGAAGGTGAACGCAAAGGCGGGTTATTGGGCGACTCCGGATTAGGCCTTCACCCACAGCACCGGCTGCCGGATGAAAAAGTTTCGAATCACTTCTTCCACATCCGAATCCGCCGGCAGCTTCTTCCATAACTCGACGTATTCGGGCCTGCCCAATGCGATTCCGCCGAACAGCAGCGCGGATTGCCGCATGGGCCATCGGTCGTAATACATCACGTCCGGCGGCTTCGTCCATTTCGATTTGTCGGCGATAAACGGAAACAGAAACGCGATCGCTTTCCCGATGCCGCGCCCGTCCGGCATCTGCCACTGCCAAAGATCGTCGCGCCCGTCCGAAAGAATCTGACAGATTGTCGTCATCGCCTCCAGGTTGAACAGAGAGTATCCGTACGGCTTCGTGCGCGCCAGTTCGGGCGGGAAACTGCCGTCCTCCGCTTCCTGATCCGGTATATACACGGTGCGATAGCGATTCCGCACGTAGCCCATCTGCTCGCGGTCGCCGGTGAGCTTCGCGAAAGCCGCTACCTGCATGCCCCAGCAAGTTGCGTGGTTGTTCTTCGTGTCGCGCTCTTCCAGGCCGTTCTTACTGGTGGTCATCCACTGGGTGTAGTCGCGAAACCATTGCTTCACGGCCGCGCTGTCGGCCGACGAGAGCGTCCCGGACCGCTCCACGAACGGAATCGCCTGCGCAACTTCAACTAAGTGGATTGTGTCGATCACTCCAGTCCCGCGTCCCGTCGTGCGGCCGTGAATCGCCTGCGCATATTGCAGGTTCGGATTCATGCGGGTCTCCTGGTCGACAAACCATGCGCGCAGATGACCCGCCGCCGTAGTGGCGTATCGTTTTTCCCCTGTCAGATGCCATGCCGCCGCCAGCGTTGGGACGCGAAGACTCAATCCCATAAGCGCCTCGCGGTGCGCCACGAAGTTGTCCGGGTCGGTCATCCCGTCCCGCTGAATATAGGGTCCACCCGGGTTCGCTGGATCGGGCCACCAGTAATCGCCTTCGGAAAAGAAATCATGGACGCCGCCGGCGCTGCGTGGCGACCGTGACGCCGTTACGGTAACAGGCGCATCCCTCAGGTATCCGTTAGCTGCGCGGAGGACACGCTCGCGCTCCCATCCTGCAAGGTCGAAAGAACGGGCGCTTGCGAGCGAACCCGCCGAAAGGCATGCGCCCGCGGCCTGAAACAGGAACTCTCGTCGCCTCACAGGCGCCTATTGTAGACAATCTTTGCAGAGGCCAATCGACGGGTCGGCGCCAATTGTTCCCACGAGTTCCTCGAGGTAATCCGCCGATTGAACCTTCTCCAGACGGCCCCGAGCCACCTCTGATTCCGTCGCCGCCAGGTGCCGCTGCCATAACGCAATATCGCGCCGCTGCTTATGCCGCAGCCTTTCCGCGTACCAATCGCTGGCCAGCAGGCTTTCGCGTGTGAACATCGCCCGAATCTCCGGATGGTGAACGTCGCGTCCTTCGTAATCGCCGTACGCCATGATGTGCAGCAGCGCGCGTATTGGCGGACAGGCCGAGTCCACGCTTCCGTCGGCGAAATAGTTCAGCGCCACCGCCTTCTGCGCCTCGCAGATGGCGTCCACGCCCTCCGCGAATACATCCGGATCCTGAGTCTCCGGACGCAGAATCGCATTCGGAAATACAGCGGCCGGCATTTCGAAAATCCGCCCCAGAAAACGGTCTACGAAATCTTCCGTGATCCGGTAGCCCAGCCTGCTCGCCAGCACCTTTCGTCCCTCGTGCTCGAAATCGTGTACCGGTTCCAGATATCCGTTCTCGATGAGGAACTTCGGTTCGCGCTCGAACACCCGCATACGGCACCAAAGCTCTGGCACGAGCATGCTGTTGTCGTGATCCATACGATAACCCGGTCCGACATGTCCCGCCGCCGTTGTGAATCCGCCGTAGCCGGTCACAATCGCCGAGACGAGCGCGCTATTCACATCCACCACTGGCGGCAGCGCATTGAAAGGTCCCTTAGTCAGCGCCCCTTCACTTCCGAAGCCTGTTGTTGAAGGCGATTTTCCGGTCAGGCTGCAGATGAAATCCATGAACAGCTCAGGCAGTTCCTGGTAATGAATCGGGCTGTACACCGCCAGCGGCGGGATACCCGCCTTTCGATCCGGCGGATTGTTTCGCCGCCCCGCAAGCACCGCGTTTACCGGAAAGTGCACAGGTTTGTCCGGCGGAATCTCGCGCGCCAGCCGCGTCCCGATCTCCGCGATATACACATCGCGCGGAATCTTTCGATCCGGACGCCGCTGCAGGTAACGCGGATTTTTCGACGGGCTCCCATCCACCATGCGCGGATGCGCCGAAGACACCACATACCCGTCGCTGCCGGATTCCGCAAACTCCCGCAGCAGATTCTTCATCGGATCCGAGTACTGATCGAACTCCGCCTCCCGGTCAACGAGTTTCTGAGCGTCCGCCGCCGTCAGTGGCTCAAAGTTTGATATGAACGTACCGGGCGAAGCGAGATCCGCCTCGGCGTCCTTGTCGAATCCGCGATGAATCGCATCATCGGGGCGTTGGAACAGATACTCCTCGCAGTTCGTCAGCAGCTTGACGCTCGGATTCGAATAACCCTGTTCCAGATATTCGAGACTGCCCGCAGGCAGCGTCACCGAAGCCGAAATGTCGTCCTCGACCTGAACCTTGTCGGCGGGATTGAAATCCGGGCGCAGCTTGAAAATTCGCCACGAACCCTTCGGGTCGTAGCCGACCCGCAGATAGTTCCCCACCAGCTTCTGGTTATCGAACTTAAGCTCGTGGCCCGGGATACCATCGATGCGGTCAACGGTGAAGTGCTCCTTCCAGTTTGCGCTCCACTCCGGTCGGTAATATCGCTTTACGGTTACCAGCAGTTGCCGCACCGTCGGTGACAGCGAGCCGAGCCATTCATTGTGCTCGCGCGTATATTCCGCTGACGGCGTCAGCAGCTTAATCACAGAGCCGAGCGAGCGTTCGGGACTGAGTATCGGACGCTTGGTCCGTTTGGTGTCGTGACTCGTTTTGTAGATTCCCGAAAAATCCTTCTCGAGAATTCGCGCCACTTCCCCGATATCCCGGTCGTAATCGCTCACGAACACTGGCCCCTTGAGGATGATGCTCCCGAGCGACTTGGAAATCTCCGACTTCCCACCGCCCGAAACCGTGCACGGCTTGTGGCACAGAATCCCGTCTGCGCGCGACGCGATCAGGCGCCACGCCGATCCGCCCGGCTGCTTCTCCAGCCGGATCTTCGTGCCCCACGGCAACACATACGTCTCCGTCGGCCGCAGCACCAGCCTGTGTGCCCCACCATTCGGCAAAGGCCACCGAACGCATCCTTCGCGCACCAGGAAATCGGCGTTCTCCGGAACGTAGTAAATGTCCGAATACTTCCGGTCCACCCCAAACCTCTCCGGATGCAGTTCCACGCGACACCCAAGCAAATGCATCGCGTCTTCGTAAATCACGGGCTTGGTCAGCACCGTGCGTCCGGCATAGAATTCGCGCCCCAGGACGTAAGCCGGAAAAGCGATTGCGCCGCCCGCGTGCTCCTCTTCGCACATCCCGAAGAGGTTAGCCGCATAGCTGATCTGCGTCTTTACTTCTTTCTTGCAATAGCCGTAATAATTGTCGGCGATGATCGTGACGATCACGCCGCGTTCGTCCCGGCAGGTCAGCTTGAAGGCCTCGCCATCGTTGTAGCTTTCGTCCGGGTCCTTCCAGCACATGCCGTCGCGGCGCTGCAAGTCCGTCGCATCCTCATAACGGGGCAAGCCGACATCGCGCTTCTTTACCCCCGCCAAATGAGGCGCGAGGATAATGCAGCCCGTGTGCCCCGTCCAGCCCTCGATATCGAGAGCCGCATCATTTTCCGGCAGAAACGGATCGCCCGCATTGCCGAAGATCGTCTCGATGAAATCGAGATTGCTCACGAGGCTGGCGGGAACGAAGAAACGCGTCTCCATTGTTCGCGCCGGTTCATTGCCCGTCGCCGGACATACCGTTGGGCGCAGCATTAGAGTCACGAACAAGCGCACCTGCTCCGCCTGATTCGCGGTGAAGGGGAGCGCCAGCACGTCATCCGGCGGGTTCAGCGCCAGCCTCAGCATCGGGGCGAACGTCTGCTTCGGAACCCCGATCTTGTCCGCCGGGATCGGCAGCCCGCCCTCAACGATGTGGAAAATTCCCTTAGTGGTCCGCCGATCGCTCTTCGGATTGTGGAGAACCCCCTGCGCCACCCGGTACGACTTCAGGTAAGGCGACGTGTAATCCTTCTCGCCCGCCGGAAGCGACATGGCCCGCGCCAGCCCGGGGCGGTCGAGCACAAAACAAGCCGATGGCAAACGCTGCGCGCCCTCGGGGGCGACATCTTTCAGATAACAGTCGAGAAACCGCTGAATACGCGCATCGACCGGGCACAGCAGATTGCCCAGAAGCCGGTTCTTCTGGTGATGATTGCGAAGCAGCGGGCCTGCGAGGTCGAGAAAATATCGATCCGCGGTCTTTTCGCTGACGGGCTGACCCAGCGCCGCAAGTTTCAGGCTGATGTATCGAAAGAGTTCCTCGTCGCGCGCGGCGTCCGCAATACCCATATATAGCGATTGTCGTTTACCCCCTCGCGCGGGCAGGCTCCTCGTCAGCCCCCCGCGATCGCGCCGATGATGAGAAAAGGTTCCGCGCCGGACATCACCTTCTCCGGCAGCAGGTTATCAGTCGGATCATGCGAAAGATCCTGTTCGCACGCGAAGAAGCGCACGAATGCACGCCGCTTCTTCGTTACGTGATCCCGCAGCGCGCCGCACAACGGCGGATACTTCGCTTCGAGCGCGTCGAGCACCGATGCGATCGTCGCGGGACCCTCGACTTCGACCTCAACCTCGCTCCCCGTCTTGGCCAGCGTGCGCAGATGTGCGGGCAGCACAACGCGGATCATTGCAGGGTCTGCGCTTCAACCGAAAGCACAGCAGGCAGATCGCGTACGATCGGCGCCCACGAGTCGCCCGCGTCATGCGAACCGTAAACCTGCCCGCCAGTCGTGCCGAAATACACGCCGCATTTGTCGAGCGAATCGACCGCCATAGCGTCGCGCAGCACGTTCACATAGCAATCGCTCTGCGGCAGTCCCTTCGTCAGCGGCTCCCACTCTTCGCCGCCGGTGCGGCTGCGGTACACGCGCAGCTTGCCTTCGAGCGGAAAATGCTCGCCATCGCTCTTGATCGGCACCACATAAATGGTTTCAGGCTCATGCGCGTGAACGTCGATCACAAACCCGAAATCGGTCGGCAGATTCCCGCTCACCTCGCGCCAGTGGTCGCCGCTGTCGTCGGTGCGCATGACATCCCAGTGCTTCTGCATGAACAATGTATTCGGACGCGAGCGATGCATCGCCAACCGATGTACGCAATGCCCCACCTCGGCGTTCGGGTCGGGAATGTACTGCGAATGCAGGCCCTTATTAATCGGCTTCCAGGTTGCGCCGCCGTCGTCTGTGCGAAACGCCCCGGCTGCCGATATCGCCACGAAAATCCGCTGCGGGTCTTTGGGATCCAGCAGGATCGTATGCAGGCACATTCCACCGGCGCCCGGCTGCCATCCCGGACCAGTACCATGCTTTCGCAATCCCGAAAGCTCGGACCAGTTCTGTCCCCCGTCGGTAGATTTGAAGAGCGCCGCGTCTTCGATCCCCGCATATAACGTATCGGGATCGGTCAGCGACGGCTCCAGGTGCCATACGCGCTTGAACTCCCAGGGATGAGGCGTCCCGTCGTACCACTGATGCGTTCCCGGAACGCCGTCGTACACGAACTTGTTACCGACCGGATTCCACGTCGCGCCTCCATCGTCCGATCGTTGGATCTGCTGCCCGAACCAGCCCGAGCACTGCGATGCGTACAGCCGGTTCGGATCCGACGGCGATCCCTTCACGTGGTACATCTCCCATCCCGCGAAATGCGGGCCACTCACGTTCCATTTGTCGCGTTTTCCGTCCGCCGAAAGGATGAATGCGCCTTTGCGCGTCCCTACCAGCACTCTCACACCGCTCATTCGCTCTTTTCTCCTTTGTCTGCAAAGTGCGTTGATTCATCGGAACGGCGGAATCAGCGGCGTTAGGTCGCGTTTCCCCCAACGGCGCCAGGCTTCACCGATAATCTGTTCACGTCGCGCCTCCATTTGGTCCGCCACCGCCGGCGACGCCCCTGTTCGTTCATGCCGCGCGCCCCAGATCAGCAGATCCAGCAGCACCGGCGCCAAGTCCATCCCCTTTTCTGTCAGCCGGTAGTTCGACTTCCGGCCGTCCGATAGCTCTTCCTCCGTTTCGACAATTCCCGCTGCCGCCAGTCGTCTCAGCCGGTCCGAAAGTATGTTCGTCGCGATCCCTTCGCCGGCCTGTAAAAACTCGCGGAACGTCCGGCAGCCTCGTACCATCAAGTCCCGGATAATCAGCAGAGTCCAGCGGTCTCCCAGTATCTCCAGCGAAACGCTGACCGGACATCCGGATCTGCGCTTCGGCTTCAAGTGCCTTCGCACTCCGGGTACGTTAGCAGATTCACTTGCGAATCGCAATCGATGATCCGGTTTAGTTTGGAAACGCTCTCCGCGTGATCAGCATCTAGTTAGAAGATGTTCCTTGCGCGCGGATGCGCCTTCTTCGCCGCGTCCTCCTTCCTCACCGTCATGTCGACCGCCGCTTTCGGCGCCACCCTTACAGGGACGCAACGCAATATCGAATTCGCCAGGCCTGAAGGCACGCCGCTGTATCTCGACGCCTCCATTCCCTTCGGCGCCGGCCCCTTCCCGGCGGTCATAGTGGTCCATGGCGGCGCGTGGGTTCGCGGTGATCGTCGCACCGACGTTGCGCCGCTTTTCAAACCGCTTGAAGCCGCAGACATCGCCTGGTTTTCGATCGACTATCGGCTGTCGAACGACATCCTTCATTTCGGCGCCGCGATAGACGACGTCCGCGACGCCGTTCGGTTCGTTCGCGGACACGCATCCGAATATCGCATCGATCCCGATCGCATCGCGCTCGTCGGCGAATCGGCTGGCGGGCAGCTCGCCGCTATGGCCGCTCTCGATCCCACGCCCGATGCGCAGGTGAGGGCCGTCGTGGCCCTGTATACTCCAACCGATCTGGTCCAGCTTGCAGAGGAATCCACCTTCGTGCCGCAACAGATTCGCGATTCTCTGCGCGGCACGCCACTCGAGAATCTGCTCCTCGCGCGCCTCCGGCAGTTATCTCCTGTCGATAATGTAAAACCCGATTCGCCGCCCTTCCTGCTGATTCACGGAACCGACGATGCCCTCGTGCCGTTTGCGCAGTCACGGGCGATGTGCGACCGCATGAAGGCCGCCGGAGCAAGCTGCGAGCTCTTTCCCGTCGAGGGCGGGGGACACGGGATTCGCTGGTGGGAATCCGCCCGTCCGCGCGAAGCGCAGGCGTACAAGAACGAGATGGTCCGTTGGCTGAAGCGGGAACTCGCCGACTAACCGCGACTTATTCGGCCGGACCGTAGTAGCCGCGTCTCCAGGATGTCCGCAGGTGCGCGTCGGGAGCGGGTTGATTCAGTTCCACTCGCACCTTGCGGTATTTCCCGTCCTTCTGATCGTTGGAGGGCGAATATCCGAGGACGTATTCGCTGTGGATCTCGCGGCTGAGGTTAGCCGCCATGTCCGGAAGTTCGTCGATCTTCTTCACGCGGATCGCGCGCCCGCCAGTCTCCTCGCTGATATGGTCGAGCGGCGCTGCTCCGGTCTGAATCGCAATCGTAAATACGCGCAGATCGGCCTCCCGCAACATGCGTCGCGTTTCCCGTTCGGTGTAGCGGCTGTTGTTATCGTTCCCATCGGAGAGAACCAGCAGAACCCGACGATCGTGCTTCGCATGTTTCATACGGTTGATCCCGAGATAGATCGCATCGTAAAGCGCCGTCCACCCGCCCGGCTCGATCGACTGCACCCCTTTGTCGATTACTTCGCTTTCATTCGTAAATCCTGACACCTGCTCTGGGCGGTCACTGAAGCGGATGAGAAAGAATTCGTCGCCTGGGGTGCTCATGCGCAGGAATTCCGAAACCGCTTGCCGGGTTCGCTCGATCTTGTTCCTCATGCTGTTGCTCGCGTCGAAGATGATGCCGACGGAGACCGGGGTTTCGTCGCTGAAGAACTGCGTGATCTGCTGCTGAGTCTCGCCTTCGAACAGCCGGAAGCTGTCCCTCTTCAGCCCCTTCACCGGTCTTTGATAAATGTCGGTGACCAGAACCGGGATCAACACCAGGTTCACATCGAGCCTGAGCGCCGCCCTCGGTTTGAGCGCGGCCGGGCGTTTCGGCACGGTCGGAATGGCTACCTGCGCCGAATCGTCCGCTCCCCTGGCAGCAACCGTTCCGATTGCCGCGGCCAAGCTCAGAACAGCAATGACTTCAAGCGCCCGGGTCGTTGCCCGGCGCACCGCTCGTCCCCGCGGAACGGCGGCGGAACCATCCCTCATCACTCAACCTCCGATTGAGCTTCCGAATTTGGCCTCCAATACTACCACTGTGGGTGACCGCCAGGCGCGACCAAAAGTATGGGACGATACTGTACTTACAATTGCCTGAACTTCTGGATATTACCCAGAAAAGTTAATAAATCCTGCCGCATTTCCCTGAAAAGCTGAAACTCGGGAACGCTCGCTGAAACGCTGTTACAGATTGGCATTCGGAGATCAATTGGATAAAATACGAATCAGGCAGATGATCCGAATTGAATCCGCTGCGATTCCGTTCACGACCCCGCGGGTCGCCTTTCAGGCGGTCCAGGCGCTCGGCCGCGCCGACGCCATGGGGTTGTTACCCATCGAAGAGCGCATCGAGATCCTCGATCTTCCCTCATTCCGGAAAGCGGTTCGTCACATCCACCGCGCTGGCATCGCCCGTAATTTCCGGTTGGATCTCACCGGCCTTCCGGACTCCGACCTCCAGCGCGCGTTGGAGCGCCTCAATCTCGCGCTCGAAGAATCACCCGCGCCCGAGTTCGAATGGCAGCGCATGGGCGACGCCCTGGGGCTGGAACTTTTATCCAGGCTCCTCGGAGTGTCGGCCGTCAGCGTTCGGAGATACCGGGCGAACGGACGCGTTACGCCGGACGATGTCGCGGAGCGCCTGCACTTTTTGACTCTGATTGTCGGTGACCTCGCGGGAGCCTACAACGAATTCGGAATTCGTCAATGGTTTGCGCGGAAGCGCGCGCAGCTCGATGGCCGCGCTCCGATGGATCTGCTCAAGGGCCGCTGGAAACCTGCGGAGCCGGGACCCGTTCAGGTTCAGCAACTCGCTCGCGCCCTGGTCACTTCGCCAGCCGCATGATTCTCTATCGGCACGCCGACCCTCGTTTCCCGTTCCTTTGGGAAAGCGCCGATCAGCCCCCGGCGCGCTGGCATGGTTCCGGCGAAGGTCCTGTGCAGTACCTGGCAGATACGCCCGACGGCGCATGGGCGGAGTTTCTTCGCCACGAAGGCATTAGCGAGAAATCCGAATTAGTAAACGTGCGTCGCGCTTTGTGGGCGATTGAGGCGCCGGATGAACTACCCGCCGCTGCGCCGCAAATCTCCGAGGCGACATTAACCGGCGGACTCGCCACATATGAGGACTGCCGCAGGGAAGCGCGCCGCCTGCGCAACAATGGCGTCACGGTCCTCCGTGCGCCATCCGCGGCATTGCTTCCCGGAGGCGCCCACGGCTGGAAAGTCGATGGAGGAATGCGGCCAGCCGCCGAACGCGACGGAACTGTGTTGGCGGTCTTCGGAGCGCGCCCCGACTTTATTGGCTGGGTAGCTGCTTTCTCAGCCTGGCCCAGACCAGACTTGCTTTCACGCATCCGGCATCTCTGAGCGAAGCCCGAATTTAATCCGGATCGAGAATATCGAATCGCAAACCACTCGACCCCTCGCCGCGACCCGTCTGCCGCCGCCGAGCCGTCCAAAGCGTTGTGCGCCCGTCCTGCCACCGCGCGTAGCGATAGAGACGATCCACCAGAGTGCCCTCCCGCGGAACTTCTTCTTCAAACAGCCACAAGCGCCCGCCCGAATCGTTCGCCACAAGCAGCCGTCCCTTCGGCTCCGTGGCCTGCGGCGTGCCGCCCACATCCACTTCCATCGGAACCAGCCGCAGCCGAATCGACTTCTGATCCGCCAGTTGCTCGGGCGCAAGCGGAAGCCAGTAATCGGGCACGACCGTCTCCACCCGATACGCCGGCAGATCGCGTGTACCGGGCGGCAGTTTTCCCGGAGCCACCCAGGTTGAGCGACGATCGATGACCCTCTCCAGTCCATCCTGAACCTTTGTTTCCACGGCCCACGCCAGATCCGCCATTTCATCGCGCAGGAACTGAACGCTTTCAACGGGCGCGCTCTCACCCAGATATGCGGCGGAAGGCGGAAGAAAGAGGCCGTCCTGTGCCGGATGCGCCGCGCCGCGCGTGTCGAGCGAAAAGAGATTCCACTGCGGTTCGCCTTCTCCGGCGCGCATAACCAGCAGGTTGCGGCCGAAAACATCGGAGACAACCACACTGTCGAGCAGCGTCAGACTTCCCACCGGCAGCTTGATCGGCAGCACGTACCAGTCGTTCCCGTACACAGTAGCGAACTCAACCAGCAGCAGCCGTCCGATATCGTTCGGGGCCGCATCAACCGAGCCAAAATCGTAGCTGGAATCCTCCATCGCCCAGAAACGCGGCAGCGGCATTCCCCCATAGCGCACCGGCGTGGGGACCGCTTTGGCGCTCACAGGAGTCGACGTGCCGTCGGATCCGGCAGTGGCGCCGGGATCGATATCGAAGTCGAACCAATCGAGTCCGTCGCCGAGATACTGATCTGCCACCAAAACCGTTCCTCCCGCCCCGGGATTCGAGACGGCAAACCCGTACTCCATGCGATGTTCCTGCCAGGTAACGTCGGTTCCGCTATTCGGTGTGCTCGCAATCTCCTCCCCGTACCATGCAAGCCACGCGTTTGCGACCGCGACCACGCCGGCCAGATCGCTTGGATCGATTGCAACCGGCTGGGGCGCTCCGCCAGCCAAAGCGGTTGCAGTGTCATGCAGCGGCAAACCATCCGGAGTTCGTTTTGCGATTGCGGACAAAAGCGCATCTGCGGCGAAATCGGGCCCCGCGAGAACAGCGGGATCGAAAGCATGCGCGCTGACGAAAGCGGAGGCGAGGCTGCTGAACCCCGCGGCGTTCAGCAGGCGAAGGAAGTGAGCGCCGGCCTCCAGCCGCTCTCGCAGGTTGGGGCTCGATTCATCTTCCGGTTCCACCAGCGCATCCAGCGGATCAATGGTTCCGTCAAAGGGTGTCCAGTCCGTCTGCTGCGCGCCGCGCCACGCATTCACCGGTGTCGTCGCGCCGGCAACCGTTACGACCGCCGGCGTGCCGGCGTCCTGCGCACGAAACTCGCCCGTCTGCCACTGGCGCGCCAGCAACCACAGGGGATCATGAATGCGTGCGGCGAGCCCTTCTTCAATGCCCGTGCTCCGCGGAGTTGGCTCTAGTCTCCAGCTCACTGCGCTCCTCCCATCCCCTGAATCAGCAGCCCAACATTGAAGCCGCTGTGTACCACCGGGAAAACACGGCCCACCCGAGGCAGATCGCCCAGATCGACGGTTCGAATTTTGGCCAGGTCGAGGGTCTCCCTCACCGTGTCGAGAAGGATGTCCAGCGACCATCCCTGCGTTTGATCCGGTGCGATCGCCAGCAGAATCGATTGAGGCGCATAGGCATCGGGCGCGTCGACGGTGAATGCCATTCCTGTGACTTCGGCGGGATCATATTTTCGCGTCCCGCTCGCGATGGTGGTCAGGCCGGGTACCTGCTCGGTCCACGTGTCGCACACGAATCCGCAGAATGCGACGGCCGGATCAATGGCTGTCGGCGTTGAAAGCACGAGCCCAAGTTTTGCCGCCGGCGGAGTCGCCCCGGTAAACGGAAGCCCGACCCAGGGAACACCGCTCGCGCCCGGCAATTGAGCGACGGTCAGAGTCGCCGGCGTGCCCTGAAGAGCCTCCACTGCGAGAACGGTTTCATGCAGGGCAGCGGAGCCGGGGCGTATCCGCGCCACACGCCGAAGCCATGCCATCACCGTGGGCGCATCGCCTCCCGTCGGAGCGGCTCCGGGCGCGAAGGCTGCCGCGTAGTCCGAGTCCGCAGGCAGCAGAAACACCGGAACAAGCGGCATGCCGGCGCCGGTAATGCTCTGCGTGTATTCAGTAACCGCGCTGACCCATGCCGATATATCGGTAGAACTCGCGTTCGTGTCGGGCAGAGGCGGCCGCGCCGCGGCTGCCAGCGGCTGAACGGCTGTCAGAAGAGAACTGACCTGAGCGTTCAATGTATCGACCGTCTGCTGTGTGCTATCGGCGGGCGCCAACGGCCATGCAGCCGGTACGCCGTGATCCGCCAACCCGATCAGCGCCGACCGCACGTACAGGACAGCGTCCAGAACGGTATCGGGGTCGGCGCCCGCCGAGCTGTCGAGTGTCGACGCCGCATCGCCCAGCGTCTGAACCGCCGCCGAAAACGAGGCTTGGATCGCCGCCGCGCGCCCGTCGAACTCGGCCGTATCGAGTCCGTCGGTAGGCGAAGCATTGGCGCCCTGCAATTGTTGCGGCCCGATCGGTATAGCTTTCCCAAGAGCCGTTCGGATTCTCTGCGTCAGACTCGCCAGCTCGGCAAAACCTGTCGACCCATCTTCGCTCGGATCTTTCGCCACCGTGATCGTCGCGCCCGCCGGCTGGCTTGCGGAAACAAATTCCACGATCCGCATCTCGAGTTGCGAAGGATCGCCGGATGATTCGACAACAACGTCAAGCGCGCAGAGCCCCAGGGAATCCAGCGTCACGGTCTGAGTGGTGGTTCCCGCATCCGTTGTCACCGCGCACGAGAACTGCCAGGAACTCGCAGTCCCCAGCATCGTCGCCGCCCACGCGTTGATATGTGGCTCTACAATCGCGCGCGGCCGATCCGTACTCCAGCCCGGCGCGGCGGACGTAAAGCCCGCCGGCAGCAGCGCGCCGATCTGCCATGTGAGCGCGCGGCCGCTGCGTGGCGTCGTGACCACGTCAAAACGATCCGGTACAGGTTCTCCCCGTCCGACCGTATCGGCGGCCAAACCCGCGCGGAGCGGATTTCCGCCGACGAGGTGATGCACGCTCTCGGCCAGGAGCAGATCTCCGAATGCATCGACGGTATTCACCAGATCGTTCAGCAACGCGCTGATTGTCGCGGTGGCCTGAGCATCTAAATCGGGCCCGACCGTCGGGTCCGCCGCCAGAGTTGCCAGGACCGAGTCGCGGCTTCTGTAAAGAGCCAGGCCGTCGACAACATTGCGAGCTGCAATAGAGGTGCGAGCGACGCCTCCATTTATGTCCGCGTCGGGCCCGCTCGGAAGAGGCTGCGGGAAATTCGTGCGAAGCGGCGCAATAAGTACGTCCTGCGTCGCGTCGTGAAGTCCGCGCTCGAAACGATACCCGAGCAGCGCCCCCACCGTCTGACCATTGCGAACGCCTTCGGCAAGCCAGGTCGCGATGCGTACGCGGCTCGAGACCAGGTTCACCGCAAGGGCATCCGGATGCGCGTGCGAATCGTAGCCCGCGCGCAGAACCGCCGCAGTGGCCGCGTGATGTAGGGAGGGCGTATGAATATATTTCTGCTTCGGACTCGAAAACGCGCTGTCGAAACCAGCGGGTGGGGTCGCGACAGCGGTCAGATCGGTGCGCGGAGCCAGATCCTCCACCCATCCATACGCGCCGATCACCAGCCCGGAAGGCTTTGCCGCGCGCATACTGTCGAGGCGCCGCGCCGCAAGTGAAGTGATCCATGCATCGAGACGGTGTGAAAAGATATCCAGCAATTCACGCAGGCTGGTCTCGTATTGCGCCGGATCGACGGTGCAAAGGATGTCGAACTGAGCGGCGAACGCCTTCGCCAAAGGCAGGTTCGTTGCTACCGAAGCCAAAAAGTCCGGCTTAGTGGGGTCAAACAAAAATGCTGCGCACAAGATAAAGCCCGCGATCGAGCCAGCCGCGTTGAGATTGTTCTGCAGCAGCGGATCGGTAAACGAATCCTGCAGCAGGCTGATGAACAAATCGGGCGGCGGCGCTCCCGGGAATGTCGCTTTGGAATTCAGCAACGATTTGTATTGGGTCTTGTACTGATCCGGAGTCATTGTGGGGTCCTGCTGCATGACCCGAATACCGTCGTTGAACGCGCCCTGGAAATTCTTCAGTACAAGTAGGTCGCCTGCCTCATCGCTGATGACTTTGACGCCGAGGGGTTTGGCGGTATCGGCGGGGAAGCAAAGAAACAGCTCACTGTTTGTAGGCAGCCCCGGAATCTGAGCGGTCGGCAGCGGCTGGCCGTTGAAACTCTGCGAGGCGGGATCTCCGTCGTCGCGCACATTGATATCGACGGATACGGGAAGGCGGCCCAGCACGTTGACCACCGTGGTGTCCGCATTGGGGTCTGCGCCGGCGATCACTGCGGGAGCAGTTGCGACAGCGGCCAGCCAGTAATCGCGAAAAGTACGCAGCCACGTAACGAGAGTCGCAGTCGGGTCGGTCGCATCGAAGACCCAGTCGTCGAGAGACAACGCGGGAAGCAACCCGTAAGGCTGATTTCCAACCCGCATCACGGGCAGCTTGCCGCGGCTGCGCACCCAGCCCAGCGCATGGTCCTTGAGAGCCTGAGCCGCGGGCAGATTATTATGCAGGTTCCACGACCCCTGCGGTCCGCCGCCTGTAAGATCCCAGGTCGTGAAGAGCATTGACAGCGCCTTGTCCCCAAGCGCCGGCCAAAGCTGCTGCGCAATCGTCGTAACGGCAAACTGTTGGTCGGTGAGCCCGTCGGGCGCGATGCAAAGCACGTCGGATCCATCGACGCCCAGGGCCCTGGCCGCCACAGCCGCATTCTGATTGCTCGCCGCCTGATATCCGGCCTGCGCATTCTGAACATCCGTCGGCGAGGGCGGTTGTGGCGCGGCCTCCCAGGCGGATCGCGTCTTCGGGGTGTTGTTCGTGGGAGTACCGGGCGGCAGAAAGGCGAGGCCGTTCGTGAATTGATGCGCAACCAACGCGGATTCCAATCGGCCAACCGCGTCGTCCGGTGTCACCGAGGAACTAACCCCAAGAACAAAGAGCTGACTGACGCTCAAGTCAGGACCGGCGAGCGGAATTCGAACCGCCATTCCGGTCGCGATGGCGGCATCGAGGTCAACCAGCCACAGGCTTCCGGCGTCGAACGGCAGATCGGAGGCAGGTGCGCCGGTGCCGGGCGGCCCGAAGCTCACGTCCAGCGTGTCGGGGATCGGCGATCCGTCCACGTTGAACAACTCCTGTTCGCCGCGCAATCCCACGACATGCCAATGGTCGGGGAGGAGCGTTGTGCGTGGCGGCCGGTTGAACGTACTCGGACGCGTGGGAACCGAGGGCAGGGGCGGATCCGGTTGCGTCTGGTCGACGGGCGTTTCGTCCGTCGGCCGCGGGACAGAAGGCATAAGCGCCCGCACGGTCCATGCGGCTCGTTGCGGCTTCAGCTTCCCTAAAATAACCGCCCATGCGGCATCCAGCCGCGCCTGATTCGGACCCGAGCCCCAGACCGCCTGCCAGTAAGCCGTTCCCGCCGCAAGCTCCCCGGAAGTTAATTCAGGTTCGTGCGTGTCGACGTGAATGTCGTCGGGGTAAACGCGCACGACCAGGTCCGTTCCTCCGGCTACCGATGTCGAGGGCAGATACGCCGTCTCGATTCGCACGGGCAACAGCACGAGCGGCAGGCCTGGATCGGCGTTGTGCATGGGATCGGCCAATACGGCCGCCTGGTAGGCGGCTTGGGTATCGTTGAATGCCGATTTTGCCGCTTCGACGACTTGTTCCTGGACAAGAACCTGATGCCGAAGAAATGCAAGAAAGGGCGGAGGCGCACCCAGCGCGTTCCGGAGTTCCTGCAGGAACACCTGAAGCTGCGCTTCAGCAGTGGCGAGTGTCGCGCTTGCTGCGCGCATCGTGGTCCGTAGTTGGAAAATGTCCGCCATCTCAGGTGTTCGCCAGAAGCTCGTCCGCGTGATATCCGACGCGAAATGGTCGGGCAAAGGCGATACGCGCCGTATCGGCGGAGTCGTTGTTCCACCGCGGCGCTCCGGGGCCGGTTTCGCCGGGAGGCGGAGCGAGATCCAGTCCGGCGACAGCGAACCCGCGCGATTGCGGAACCGTTCCCCAGTCGAGGTCAGACCACAATTGCAAAGGAACGATGGGATCCGGCGAAAATCGGAATCGCGGCCCCGTTATCGGCTCCGAAAAAACGAAATAGTAGCCCGCATTGCCTGCCGGAATATTGCTTTGAATATCCGAGCGCTTGAGGGGATACGCAAACGCGGTCGTTCTGCCATCGAGCTTGATGAGGAATTGCGGTGGCGTCCAGTCCACGCCCGTGTTGAGACCCAACGCCCCATCGGCGATTACTCCGGGCGCCGCGTAGACGATCGTATTCGGATAACGATGCAACAGCTCGCCCCGCACCAGCAGCACCACCATATTCTCGACGTCGAGTCCATTGTTCGCGCCGTTCTGGCCTAGTGGAGTAGAAAGATTCCAAGAGGTGATGGGCGGGATATCGGGGTTGCGATCGGGACGCGGCCAGAAATAGCGGAAAGGCGTTCCGCGCTGGTCGGTGGGATACTCGCGCCAAAGCAACTCGCGATTCATCTCGTGATTCACGCCCGCCAGAAAAGCTTCGACGAATGCCCCATTCGTAAACACTACGGTTACTCGGTCATCAGGAAAGTTTCCGAGCCCCGGAAGCAGCCACTCTTTGTGCTTGCTGAGAAGAGCCATACCGAGCGGCGCAGTGAACTGCGGACACGCCATCACCTTGGTCGACCCGGAGTTGCCGCCCAGCGTATCGGGGATTTTGGCCCGTCCCCCAAAACGCCTCCGAATGCCGGCCGACGGCGTGAGCGCAAGAGTTAGAACGGCAGCAAGAGACGGAGGCGGAGCGGCATTGGTCGGCGGTGGGGCCGTTATGAAGATGGGAAGACCCGTCTGCAGTCCCAGACCCTTGACGGGTTTTGCCACCCCGCTGACAGCCTGACGAATCGGAATCAGGTTGCCGGGAGAAGGAATCGCCTGTTCGATCGTGGTCAGGCCTTGCCACCCGCGTGCGGCCATCAGGCCGGTTGCAGTCGTGGCCAGAACAGGGCTGGGTTTGATCGCCGCGAGGCCGTCGGGCGCCGCTGGCGTCGGCGTAACCTGCACTCTTCCCGCTATTCCGTTTTCGAGGACAGTCGGAGTCACGCTGTTGAACGCCCGGCTTCCCAGAGGTCCCAGCGGGCGCGAAAACCGGCTGAAGGCGACCGTCAAGGCCCCGGTTGGGAGCGGCGTCGCGTCAGCGGTTGCCTGAAGAGTGGATCCCTGGCTCATCAGAAGTCGCGTCCGCGTAGGCGCGGCGATCGAGAACAACTCGGAGGGACCCAGCGTCTGAAAGTGACGTTGATGCAACCGGTCCGCTACTTCGGCGGCAAGCTCCGCCAAAGCCTGCAGACGATTCGCCTCTTGCACTGCCCCGAGTTGATCCCAGGCCTGCGCCATCAGGAACTCCTGGTTCTCCTGCACGTATCGGGTTCCGAAAGCCGCCGCGATTCGGCGGCGCGGATCGAGGTTCAGCGTCTGGAGCCAGCCGGGATCCGTTGGAACAGTATTGACGCCCGCGTGACGGTTGCCGTAGATCGGCGGCGCGACAGCGGACACAGTTGAGTTGCCGCTTGAGGAGGCCGGGTCCAGTGTCGCCGGAAAATTGAGCAGCGTCGTAAGACGCGGCTGAAATGCGGTGGTGATCGCGTCAGCTACCGGAATGTCAACCCCGGTGGAAAGAGCCCCGTCGAGCTGAATTGTCGAGCCGTCGCCGATTTCCGGCGGGCTCTGCCACGGCGCTGACATATCGACAGGCTTTGTTCCAAAACCTTCTATGCTCGTCGCCGGAAATCCCTGGAGCCGCAGCACCAGCGACTTGAAATCCCCGTCGTCGCCGGTCGAAAACTTCCACGAATAATAAACCGGAAGTACGACATCCTGCCCGGCGCCAACTGTCCAGGCAGGCTCAATCGCGGGGCCCGCATCGAGCGGAAGACCCAATCCCGTTTGCTTGCCCATAAGCGTAGAGGGAACGAGGCAGGCGAGATAGGCGGTGTCCGGCGCCAGCCGTCGGGGGCAGAGGAATCGCGAGACGGCCGAACCGCCGGACGCCGGGGCGAGCGCCGCAGCGGCCGTCGCGGGATCGTCTACCGTAACCTGAACATGCGCCCACGCCCACGAATCGTTCAGATCGGGCAGTTCCGCGTCGTTCACGGTGATGCGCGGCAGAGGCTGACCGGGCTGCACCTGGGTTGTTGACGCATCGACAACGATCAACACCATCCATGGCCGCAACCGATTCTGATCGTTCTGTTTCGCCGGCGTGAACATCCACGGCAGATCCGGCCGCGAGAGTTCCATCTGGACCAGGTAATTGTCCTCGACGTTCCTTGCCGAGCGCGCCGGGTCTGTGCGAACCACAGACTTCGAGTTGATGCCGATTACCGCGCCGGGGCCAAGAAGCGTCAACTGCGGCCCGGTCATGGCGGGCTGCGGCGCGCCGTCGCGCGATAGCGTGATCGACGGCTGGAATGTCGCTGGTCCTGCGTACGCGCCGGCGGCGGGATCAGGCTGCAGGATTGCGCCGGCGGCGCCGCGGCGAACCCATGACGTGAACAATCGCTGACTCACGGCGCCACCACCTCCCAATGCTCGACGATTTGAACGGACGCGCCTTGCCCGACGCTGCCAAACTTCGCCTGGGCTGCCTGCAGCGTGGCCGTGAATCCTCCCGGCGTGGCAAAGACGGGCTGTTCGGTCATCGTGTCGGTGGTCGCCACAGTAACGGGATGATCGGCCAGGACTGTGATCTTTTCCAGGTTCGGAGGCGACCAAAGCGAGGTCATCGTATGCACATCGGCAATGCCCAGGAAACTCTCGGCCAACAGGTGCACGAAGAGGTTGTCGAGCACGCCGAGCTCAATGTCGGGGACCAGCTGAACCTCGAAATCGGTGTTAACCGGGCGCAGATCGGAATTGATAACATCCGCGGGAGTCATGGTCACGCCGGAGTTCATCTGCTCGAAAGCGGGCCGCGCAAGCTGTTCGTCTTGCGTAAGATCGAGAAACTGACCGGGAGCGAACTTGTCCTGGATTGCCGCGCCGAGGCTGGCCGGAACCGCCGACGCCAACTCCGCGCTGACAATCGACCAGGTCTGTGCGGGAATCGGCTTCTGCTGGAAACGCGAAATCTGGATATCGAAGGGGACAGTCCGCTCCCGAACCGCCACGCGCCCCAGCGGGTGCACGCTTTGCCCGCTGCTTTCCAGCTTCTTCGCGTCGGGTGAGAGGCTGACCATCGGCTGCTCGTCAGTGGGGGCCTTTCCGATCCAGGCCCCGGGCTTCGCGAGGGCGGCGGCCAGCACCGGCGCGAGGTCCGGCGCGGGGCCGAGCGGAGGCGGAGCGTCGCCCCATTTCACGTCGAAGTCGAATGACGCGCTGAACAGGAACAGATCCACGGAGCCGGTTCCGTGCACATGCCACGGAGACGGCCCTTCCAGCGTCAGGTCCATATTGACGCCCATCAGCGTTTCGCCGAACACCTGCACGGCTATGCCGGCGGAAGCATGAATCGAGAACGAAAAAACCGGATCCCACTGGAACAGCGCGTCGAAGCTGAACCAGCCATCAACCCCGCAGCCGCCAATCTCGTCGCAAAGTTCCAGCTTTGCGCCGAACTGCACGCTGTTGGTTGTGACCGCGAAATAAGCCTCGGACCGCAGGCCTGGAAAACCAGGCGGCGTAATGTCGAGCTGAAGCCGATGCAGTTTGGCGGGAACTCCCTGGGGCGGCTTGTACTTCGGATGGAAGCCTCCCGCGGTCAGCACAAACTCGGCGTCATCGCCTCCCTGCAGCAGGAAGAAGATGTCGCCGTTGAGAGGCATTCCGACAATGCTCGAACCGTCGAGACTGGCGAGCAGCGAAACGCTCTGCACCGGCGATATTTCGAACGCCCCGACGAAAGTCGCCTGAATCAGTACGAGCGGCACTGCAGGATCGGGCAACGCGAGCGTGATCCGCCCGATAATTACGAACTGCAGCGGGTTGGGCAGATCGACGACGACCGCGACAATCATCGAAAGGATGCGCCCGCCCCAGTCCACCTCGAGCATCGGGCCGACCACGACATGACCGTCAGCCGCCGGGAAGACCTTCCCCAGCGTTGCGATGATTGCGGGTCCGTGCGACGCGGGATCCACCGGGAACAGCAGACGTTTTGCGGAGCCGTCTACCACCGCGGCTTGCAGAGATGGAACATCCAGCCGGCGGTTAACTGCGACAATGCCCCCGACCCCGTTTAGCGAAAACCCGAATCCGAGTTCGATACCGGGCAGCGGAAATTCAACGGAAATGATCGCGACAAATGAGAGAGGTTTGCCGTTCTCGGGAAGCTGCAGCAGGCCGAACGCATCGATGCTCAGTTCGAGCAGGCTCAGATCGAGTACGCCGCCAAAGCCGCCGTCTCCTGTAGTCATCAGGAAACCGCCGCCGGAGACGACGGGAAGATCCAGATCGAGTCCGAAGCCTGAAGGAAGGACCGGGTGAGTTCCGGCGGGGTCGAGCCCCAGCCCAGTCGTTCCCGCAAGAATGGGGAAACCGGCCCCCAGTCCGTCCACGGTCATCGTGAGCGGGATTCCGGGGAGTCCGCCCGTGAATGTGATTCCGAAATCGAACTCGACGCGATCGCCGGTGGATGCGATGGCAAGATCGACGGCGCTGATATCGATACCGGGCAAGCTCACATTAACCGGTACAGAGGTGCGCACGCCGCCGCCCTGAATGTTGAATCCTTGCTCCGGGTCGGCCGAAAGATTCAGAGCGATCGGCATCGACAAACTGTTTCCCAGCAGGACGGCGAGGACATCGGTCACTAGAGCCAGATGCGCGTCCGGCAGCGAAATGGTGAATGTGACTTCCGGGTTTCCTGCGGAGTCCGATCCGGTCGTCGCGCCGACAGCGACGCTGGCGAAAGTAACCTGCGGCCCGCTGTCCGGACCGATTGCGATGGTCCCGCCACCGGAAGCGTGGCGAAGCGTAAGAGTCACGCTGATCGGCGCCAGACCATCAAGCACTGACGGCGTTCCGCCGCGTGGGAATTGAAGCCGCCCGCCGCCGCCGGCGTTGCCGCTGACATCAAGGGACCAGGAATTACTGAGCGGCAATGTTGCCGGGCCAAAGGCGCCCGCGCCGACCACCGCGAATTCGAAAGCCAGTCCTGTCGGTCCCGCTCCGGTAAGCGCGGCAACGAAAGTTGCGGCGGGCGCGGGTGTGACCATAACGGCGGCAAGTCCGCGCGCTTGCCCGGCTCCCGGATCGAATCCATGAAGCGTGACCGGCGGTCCTCCCGCAGGATCGGACAGGATCTGATGCAATCCGTGGATCAGGGCAGCGACGCCGGGATCGCCTGCGGCGACATCGTCCGGCTTAATGGCCTGTAGTAACCGCTGGTCGAGGACGGTGCCGCCGAATCCCGGTTCGGCAGCCAGGCCAGCCAGCACGCCTGCCGCTTGCGCACGATAACGCTCGAGCACATCCCACAGCCCGGTCGTGATGTCGTTGAAGAGTTGCTGCGACGCCGTGCCCAATCAGGTCCCCTCTCGAAACAACAAAGTCCGAGCCCCCGTCCCTGAGGGTTCACCAGTGTATGCCGAAGATCGGCGTCGATGTCAAGCGACTTGCGGGCGTTAAGACACCAGCTCGCGAGGTACTGTCTATTCGTCGCGCAGCGCGTCCATCGGCTGGAGGCGCGACGCTCTCCACGCGGGCGCGTAGCTTGCAATCAGCGCAACCGCCGCGAGCAATCCGACCGCGGCGATCATCGTAACCGGATCTCTCGGTTTCAAGCCGTAGACGAGAGACGCGGCCGCCTGACCGGCCCAGATCGCGCAGCCGGTTCCGATTGCCAGCCCGATGGTCAGCAGGATCACTGCCTCGCGAAGGACGAGTCGAATCACCTTCGGTCTGCTCGCCCCCAGCGCAATGCGCACGCCGATCTCATTCCGCCGGCGCGCGACCATGTAAGCGATCACTCCGTACAGCCCCAGGACCGCCAGGGCGCCCGCCAGAATTCCGAATGCGCCCGCCAGCGCCGCCATCAGGCGGTCGCGCTGCAGCGAGTCCTTAAGCTGTTGCGTCAGCATGGTGAACTGCACTGCCGCATCCGGATGGATTTCTGCTACCGCCGCTTCCGCGTTCCGATAGAATTCGCCGACCGGCGCGTTCGTTCGCAGCACGAAGGTCCCGCCGGGCCCCGGATCGTCATCCTGAGCCGCCGCCACAAAGGCGATCGGACGAAAGTCCTCGCGAAGCTCGTAATACTTGGTATTGCGCACGACTCCGACAACCTGCAGGATGGTGTCCGGCTTCGCCGCCGACTCTTCACGCCGGAATGAACGCCCGATCGGATTCGTTCCGTGGAAAACCTTCTTCACAAACTCCTCGTTCACGATCGCCACCTTGGGCGAGCTGAGGTTATCGTGGGCATCGAAGTCGCGCCCGGCCACGAACGAAATGCCCATTGTCTGGAAATAGCCGGGACCGGCGTTGTTGAACAGGCCATCTGTTTTCGGGCCGGAGCTTCCGTCCGCCCAGACGTTCTGATCCCAGCCGGAACCGCTGACCGGCGTCATGCCAATCTGTCCCGCGGCGATCGCGCCTGTTTTCGCACGGAGCTTCGCGAGCGTCTGCCTGCGGACTTCGAGGAATCGTTCTTTCGGGTAATGAGCGGCGCGGTAATCGACGCTGACTGCTACGATCCCTTCGGGACGGAAGCCGGGATCAACGGAAAGCAGTTTTTGCAGGCTGCGCACGAAGAGCAGCGCGCCTGCCAGCAGAACGAGAGACATTGCGACCTGCGCGACCACCAACGCCCGGCGAAGACTGAATCGCTCGCGGCCTGTCGTGAGCCCGCGCCCGGTGGCGCGCATCACCGAAGCCGGCGCGACGCGCGTGGCGCGAAGAGCGGGCACGAGGCCGAAGAGCACGCAGGTAAGAACGGCCACCGCCGCGGTGAATCCAAGCAGCCGCCAGTCGATCCCGAGGCCCACGAACATTCGGTTGTTCTCAGTCGTTAGGAAGGCGATCAATCCGCGGCTGAGAAGGGCCGCGAGACCCGCCCCCAACGCAGCGCCCAACAGCGCGAGCAGCATACTCTCGGAAAGGAGTTGCGTGATCAGCCGCCCGCGGGAGGCGCCGATGGCCTGACGCACTGCGATCTCCCGCTCGCGCACGCTTGCCCTCGCCAGTAACAAGTTCGCAAGATTGGCGCACGCAATCAGCAGGACGAGTCCCGTGGTCGCGAGCAGAATCCAGAGCGGATCTTCGTATCGTTGGCGCAGTTGCGAAACGCCGGTGGCGCCTGATGTGACCTTGAGCTTGTTCTTGAGGAATTTCTTCTGGCGTTCCGCCCGGTAGGATGGCGGCAGCGAGTCCTGCATGATGATTGGCGCGATGGTATCGATCTGCGCCTGCGCACGGTCCAGAGTCGTTCCTGGCTTCATTCGTCCCATGAACGAGAGCCACCACGCATCTCTGACCGGGGTGCGGTCTTTGCCTGGATCCCAGAACAGGGGGTCGGAGCAGAGCGGGATCGCCACGTCGTAACGATGGCCGATTTCGACTCCGAAGAATTCCGGAGCCGTGACGCCGATCACCGGAAACAGATGGCCGTCCAGTCGCACGCTGCGGGTCGTGACGGCGGGGTCTCCCGCGAATTCACTTTGCCAGAAAGGATAGCTGATCACGGCTCCCGCGGCGCCGCACCCGGGCCGATCGTCACTTGCCTGAAACACGCGCCCCACTAGGGCGGGCGCCCGCAGAACATTGAAAAAATCGCCGCTGACAAACAGTCCCTCGGCCATCCGTTGCTTGCCGCCCTGCGCCAGGTTGAAGCCCTGGGCGCTCCAGGCGATGAGTCCCGAGAAGGCCTGCTGATGTTTCTGGACGCTGTCCCATTGGGCGGACGTGAAAACCGCGCTTCGGGTGGACCACCACCCGCCGCGGCTGGAATCTTTCGCGAAATCGAGATAAGCCAGTTCCTGTGGGTTCGCGACGGGAAGCGTTCGCAAACGGATCGCGTCGATGAGTTGAAAAATGGCGGTATTCGCGCCGATTCCGAGTGCAAGGGACAGCACCGCCACGGCGGTGAACGTGGGGTTCAGGCGCAGTTGGCGGAGGCCGAAACGGATATCGCCGGTCGAGAGGGCCATGAGGGTCTGATGGTTATACTCCGCAGGAGCGGATTGGTTACGTTTTCTGCTCGATTTCGAAACTGCAGATCACCCGCCGGCCGCGCACCGACGTCATAGAAACGGCGAGCCATCGATATTTGGTTGAATCGTTACGGCTTCCCCCAAGCCTTGTACAACGCTTCAAGGCGTTCATGGGCCTCGCTAAGCGCCGGGCTACCGGAGACTTGTATGGTTTGAAGAATTTTCGAGCTATCCATCAGGAGCGGCTCCGCTTCCGAATATCGCTCCTGGGCTGCCAGGCACTCGCCTAAGGCCCCGGATGCGAAAGCTACATCCAGCCGGCGGGACTTCTGTTGCGCACTCGACAGCGCCGCCCGCAGCAAAGGCTCGGCTTCCTTGGCGGCCCCGGTTTTGCTTAAGATGAGGCCCAACGCTATGTATGCGCTCTGATGGTAGTGACTGCCCCCTGCGTGCTTTGCAACGATCTCATTCGCCCTTCGTGCATCCTTCTCGGCGAGATCGTATTTGCCCTGGTAGTATCGCGAAGTCGCCAGGCTGATCAATCCATAGGCGACGTTGGGGTGATCGCTGCCTTGCGCTTTCTCATACAGCTTCGTTCCTTCCTGCAGCGACGCATCCGCTTCCACATATCTACCTTGGAGTCTGCGGATGTTGCCCAAATCGATCAGGGCCTGAGCCAGTGAAGGCCGGTCCCGAACCCCTCGGAGCTCGCGTACGGCTTCCGATGCCAACGAATCCGCCTTACTGATCTCCCCTCGATCCACGTAGAGTTGCGCCAGAAAGGTTTTGATCGTCCCGGACACTGATGCCCGATTTGGGACCGAAACCCGAAGGTTATAGGCCAGCGCCTCACGCCACAAGGCTTCGGCTTCGTCGAGGCGCCCTACGGCTCTGGCGGCGAATGCCGCGTCGCTGAGGATCGCCGGCATCTGACGCATTTCAAAAGTCGCGTCATTGACATGCCTTCGGTAAACGGGCAGAGCCTTCTGAAACCACGCATTGGCGGCGGCATAATCGCCAAGGAGATAATCATCACCGGCGAGAGCATGCATGGCTGTAGCTGTCGGACGCGCGTCGGAACCATAAAGTTTAAGGTCTAGTTCGTAAGCTTTGCGCAAATATCGTTCTGCCATGTCATACTTCGCCTGACGCTGGTATGCCTCGCCGATTGTCAGCAGCATCTCGGCCTTGACTTCGGGCTGATCCGACAATTCCGTTTCGACACGCTGCTCCGCTTCGGCGAGCATATCCGCAACGGTAGCCTCCATACCCTTCTGGTTTGCAGTACGCCATGTCCCGGAGACCATATCCTGCAGAAACGAATTCATTCGGGCGGTTTTGACCTGCTCTGTCTGAGCGATGTGCGCCTGCCATAGGCTGGCCGCGATCCCGCCACTGAGAGAGAGGAATGTAATCGCCGCCATCGCAACCGCCGCCTTGTGGCGTTGTATGAACTTCGACGCTCGATACCTGCGCGTGTCCGGTCGCGCCATTACGGGAAGATTCGCCAGGTAGCGCCGGACGTCGTCCGAGAACCGCTCGACGGACGTGTAGCGACGCTGCGGATCCTTGCGTAAAGCCGTCAGAACGACCGCGCTCAGGTCGCGTGACAGGTCCGGTCTTACGGGTTCTTCTTCGCAGATAGCTCGCTCCATTTCGGCGACAGACGATGTTGCGGAACGATACGGACGGCGGCCGGTCAGCAACCGATAGAGCAGCACGCCTAAGGAGTAAATATCGCTGGCAGTAGTAATGGGACCGCCCTGCAATTGTTCGGGACTTGCGTATTCCGGGGTGAGTGGCCGGAAACTGATTTGCGTGATTTCCACCGGCGCACCCGGCGCAAGCAATTTGGCGATACCGAAGTCCAGCAGCCGCGGCGCGCCCTCTTTCGTGACGAGCACGTTGGCCGCCTTGATGTCTCGATGGACAATCAGGTTCCGGTGAGCGTAACTTACTGCGGCGCAAACATTCTGAAATAGCCTGAGTCGCTCCGTAGTGGACAGCTTCTGCGACTCACAGTATTTGTCGATCGGCTCGCCTTCGATGTATTCCATGACGAAGTACGGCAGACCGTCATCGGTGGTCCCGCCGTCGAGCAGGCGAGCAATGTTCGGGTGATCGAGGAGAGCGAGGATTCGGCGCTCATCCCGAAACCTCTGAACGAGATCGTCCACATCCATTCCGCGGCGGATGACCTTGATCGCAACCCGCTTCTCAAAGGCATCGTCAGCGCGCGATGCAAGATAGACATTACCCATGCCTCCGCGCCCGATCTCCCGCAGTACTCGGTAAGCTCCGATCTGATGGCCCCGGATCAAACCTGCATACTGCTTTTCCAGGACGTTCATCGCGTCAGGGAAACCCGATTCCGAAGTCAGGCTGCCTTCCTGATGAAACGCGAGCAGGGAGTCTATCTCGCGCCGCAGTCTCGTATCACTGCCACAGGCAGCGTCAAGAAACGCTGCTCTGTCCGCGGCAGGCTGGTCCATCGCTTGTTCGATAATTTCATCGATTTGCGGCCACCGATCAGCCAGCATATTGCGAGACATGAGCCAGCTCGCGGCGCAGCCAAAGTTTCGCTATTTTCCAGTCGCGCGCAATGGTAACTTCCGAGACCCGAAGCGCCTCTGCAACTTCTTCTACCGACATACCGCCGAAGTAACGCAGCTCGAATACTTTGCCTTTGCGCGGCTCGGACGCCGCGAGGTGATCGAGGGCGCGGTTTATCGCGATAATTTGATCGGCGCGATCGTCTGAAACTACAGCGACATCTTCCAACGGGAGGAGGGCCATACCCTCTCCTCGTTTCACCCGATTGCGCTCCCGGGCGTAATCGACCAGGACCCGCCGCATCACTTGGGCGGCAATGGCAAAGAATTCCGCGCGATTGTGGCAACTCACATCGTGCCGGCCCATTAGTCTGAGATAAGCCTCGTTGACCAATGCCGTGGTTTGGAGCAAATGGCCCGGCCGCTCACCCCGCATGTAAGACGAGGCCACCCGGCGTAATTCGTCGTAAACGAGGGGCGCCAATCTATCGAGAACCGACTGATCGCCGCCGCTCCATGCCGCAATCAGACCGGTAAGTTCCCCCCGTTCAGACATGCCGAATGTCCTATTCGAGCGGCCCAAGTATACCACCCCCTGTCGCGACAGGTCGGGACCGGAGCCGCCGCCTCTACAGACGTAAAATCGGCGCCTCCGGCCATTCCGGTTGGCCTCGACCCGAGCGAACAGGGAATGCCTGTGACAGGTTTTGCAGCCGAGTGTCGCCGAACACTATGGAGGTCCGGATGTCTCCGTTGAATCCGTCAGGGATCGGTTTCAGAATTCACGATTTGGTCCGCGATTCCGAGTGGAACTGGCGCTGGAGTCGGGTATTCAGACTGTCCTTTGCCATGCCAATCGCGCTTTTGGCGTACCCCCTAAACGCTCAGAGCATTGCGCCTTGTGGTATTGGCGGCACGGTTTACCCCTGCACGATCGGTGGAACCCTTCTGCTGCCAGGCGCGCCTACGGGAAATCTCTTCGGTGGTGGAGGCGGAGGGGGTGGCGGCGGAGGAGGCGGCGGCGGTGGAGCGAACGGCTGGTTTCTTACTGATCCCGCAAATCCCGGCTTTGCGCTTCAGGGAAGCAGAGGCGAACTCCTGATCGGCTCTGGGCCCGGACAACTCAATTTTCAGGAGATGATCCCTGAAAACTACATAAACGGCGCACGCGCTCAGGGCTTTAGCGGAGCCATGACCTGTGGCGTTACCGGAGCCGCGACGTTAAGTCTCACTCTGACTTCGCCGGCAGGTCCCCTCGTGCTGAATTGCCCGAAAGTTGCGTCGCTTACAGCTCTTCAGACCGTGACCAGCCAGATCAGCTTTACACCGGTGAGTTCATATACGCCAACCATCACCATCGCCGGCTCGGCCCCGACGGCCAACGATTCGGCGGCGCTCCTCGGGTTTTCGTTTCAGGTTTCCATGAGTGGAATCGTCTCCCAAATACCGCCAGGCGGCGTAGTCCCGATTGACAGTACAGTTCCCGTAGTCCAGGCGGGTTCCTGGATATCCATCTACGGGACCAATCTGGCTGCGACCACAAAGATCTGGAACGGAGACTTTCCAACATCTTTGGGTGGCGCCACGGTCGTCATCGATGGCAACCAGGCTTATCTTTCCTATGTCAGCCCAACCATGATTAACGCGCAGGTACCGGACGATACGCACACGGGCGCGGTAAATGTGATTGTCGACAGCACTACCGGGATCGCGCCCTCTACCGTGGTCCTTGGCGTGACCGGCCCTTCTCTCAATCTTTTCGACGCCAAATACCCGGCCGCCGTGATTGTGACGCCCAATGGCGGAGGCGCGTATGGCGGAGGCGCTTACGATTTACTTGGTCCGTCCGGCCATTTTGCATTCAACACGCGTCCCGCGAAACCGGGCGAGATTGTGGCCTTGTTCGGGGTGGGATTTGGACCTACGAACCCGTCGGTTCCCGCAGGGAAAGCCACGACTGCCGCCGCCCCAACGATATACCCGGTCTCCGTTTCCATCGGTGGCGTCCAGGCAACGGTTCTCTTTGCGGGCATAGTCGCCGCGGGTCAGTACCAGATAAACGTTCAGGTTCCAAACGTTCCCAGCGGAGATGAGGCTATGCAGGTCAGCGTAAACAATAACAGCGCGCCTGGCGTATTCATCCCGATTCAGTAAGCCGGGCGCCGAAGCTGCCGATAACGGACTCTTGAGCCTCGAACTCGCAGCCGGAATCGGCAGGATTTCGGAAGACAATGCGGGCAAACTCTCCGGCCTGCTGCCGGGGTTCTGCCCCGCGACCGTGGTCGTCGGCGCTGGTTATCAAATCGCCTGGACAACTCGACGGGTGGCCATATTGTGGCGGCGATTGGCTATTCGTCTTCTCGGCCTCGATCAGACTACAGTCATCCCGCCGTCAACTCCGCGGGCATTCTGGCTATGGTTTTCCCAAATCCCGCCGCCCGCAAGATCATCAAGGTCGGAGGTATCAAGTTCCTTCTCGGCTTCGACGGGATTGTTAGACGTTTCCCATGCGGAGCCGTGCAATTGCCCGCCGCACTCGTTACATACAAGGCGTGCGACTGCGCTGCGGCGACTACAGCTCCGCCTTGGTATGTGACGCCTCCGATAGCCCGCGGTCGGCCATTTTGGAACGAGCCGGTTTGGTTGCCATTGCCGCCTCCCGACTTGGGCGCTTTGGCAGGCTCGACGCGGCCGGCGTGTTGGCCGGATCAAGGTGAACGTTGGTTCGTGTGGCAGCCTGGGCGGCGGTCTGATCGCCGTGGCCTGGCTGAATACTGGTCTTCGCGTGCGCAAAGGCCATCAATACGACCGCAGCTGCAACCGGCGCATTTCTCAATTTGCTCTCCAATCGTCGGCCTCCGATCAGCGACGCGGTGAGCGCCACGGTTAAGTCCGAACTACTGGAACGCTCTTTGCAAAGGCCTCGGTTCTCAGCGCGGGTCCTGTTACGCCGTCAATTGCCAACCGCAAACAGAATGCCGTCGTTCTCGGTATAGATTCGGCCATCCGGCCCTAACGAAAGTGGCGTATACGCCGCGCCCAGGGCCTGGTTTAGGAACAGTTGGCCGACTAGGCCGCCTCCTTGTCCGATGACGTAGAGGTTCCCGTCTTCACTATTCGCGTAAACATTGCCGCGGATATCCACGGCTGGCGCGTTGATGCACCACTCAAAACCGTTGTCGTGATTCGGATCCATGGTGATGTTTTTGAACTGCCACTCGATCTGCATGGCCGGGCTGAGCTGCGTGATGTAGTAAGGACCTTTCGGCGCGTCAACGCAGACCGTATCGGATAACGGATCTCCGAGCGGTTCGCAGTACGCGCCGGCATCGTAATGATTGTCTTTAATGAGAATCGAATAAGTACCGTCGTGCGGGTAGATCGCCGGCGTCGAGTCCCACCCGAAATCGAACGCGCCGGCGAAATTTCCCTTGGCGTCGAAACGGAACATATGGCCGCGGGCGAAGTTGTACACGGTATAGGCTCCGTAGATTACCCCGCCGTCCGGCGTCACCACCGGCGAGGAAGAGGACTGATCGATGACCCGCCCGGCGGGCAACTCGTTAGTCGCGGGGTCGACGCCGAAGTTCGCGCCGTGACGGCATGAGTTTGCCGCCGGCGCGCTGGTTGGCGCGATCGGCACTATAACGCCGCAACCATCGTGCAGGCGATCACGCAGCGACGCGGTCCATTTCAGCGACAGGTCCGGGTTGAATGCCACGATATATGCGTATCGACTGGCGAACGGGTTGTGAGCTACCGTAACCGAATAAATGGTCCCGTCGGGAGCTATTGCAGGCGTGATGTTGACGCCCGGCCGCTGCGATAGACACGGAATCGTCCTCGGAGTGGCCGTCGGGCTCGGCGGCCAGGGTAGCGAGTCGATCGAGAATACCCCGTTACATGTCACAGGAGCGGCTGGTTGGAAAGTCAACGATTTGTAGCTGACTTTGCTGATCCTTCCGCCGCTTGAGATCTTGACGAGCCATGCGTTAGGGATGTCCACGACGCCGGTGCCGTCGAAATTGGGGCCGAAACTCCAGGGGTCGTTGGTGCTGGGATCGCTGCTAATGTTCAGCTGGAGCACGTTGTAATATACGTTTCCCTGACCATCCACGGTAATGGGGCTCGAAACAAACGTGCTCGAGTCGATGGTGGTCCCAAACGGATTGAGGCGCGTAATGAGGTGTCCTGATCCGCGGCTCAATTGGAACACGGTACCGCCGGCGCCGGGCACGTAAACGTAGTCCACCGTGAGCGCGGCGTGAAATACGGGCTGCCAGCCTCCCAGTTCTCCTCCCGCATCCGGCTCTGGCTTCCAGTCGCTTGCGAACGACCACTTTTCGACCAGTTGTCCCCCCTCCCAATGCAGGCGCCGCTCGTTCCAGACCTGGTTGAACCAGTTATCGTTACCACACGGAAACGGCGTGTAAGAACCCGGCGGATTGCAACTGAAATACGTTCCGGAGATAAACTCCATAAACACATCCTGGCCATCGGTAAGCGGCGCTTGGTAGTGCGCCAGTAATTCTCCGAAGTTCTCCCCTTGCTCCTGCGCGACAAACGGATCGTAAGTGGTGTGGGTCAGTTGCCGATTCGGACTCTGGCCTATGATCCCGATTGATCCGGAATGCTGAGGATTCTGCCCCCATTGGGGCCATCCTTGAGCCAGCGCCGGGACAGTGAGTGACGCCAGTCCCAGTGCCACAGACGCGAACTGAAAGCCCCCGTTCATAGTCGACTCCTCCATTCTCTGGATTACGCAGCCCGCACGAAGTCAAATGTCCCGCTCTTGTGCGGAAGCCGATCCGGTTGGGAGTATATACCGGAATCGGGATTTTTGATCCCGTGATTTCTCACATTAGTGAGTGACGTGTCAGTCACGTTGTGGCGTTTGTACCCCGTCCGCCATCGTGGTTCTCAACCTTATTCTGTAGTGGTTCTCAACCTCTTCTGTAGGCGCTGGCGTCGGATTATAGGCACGGCGAATCTGAGGCCTTTTGGTCCGACGGACAGGCATTGCATCCTGAAACCAACACGACCGACAGAAGAAAGGTCGGCAGCGCAAACCGCCGTTTCGATCAAATTCATTGGGGCCGATCAACTGCAGATTGACGTAAACCGTTCGGGCGCCGACAAAAAGTACGGCTGATGCTTGTTGGCCATACGAAACCGCGAGAACTTGCCGCATTCCGCGCTGGCATCGGCGGAACCACCATCGCGCAGGCGCTCGGCCGTTGAATCGCGTCATAGCGCCGTCGCAGATGGAGCAAGCGATGGCCTTGGAGATAAGACTCAACGAAAAGAGTGTCCCGTGTGCTTCAGCAGCGGTAAGTGCGGCGTGGGCGTGAGACATGGTTCAACAGCCGACGGGTCTTGCCCGCTTGGTACGCGGCCATAATCCAGTTGAGTTTGCTCTGCGAGAGCGGCGGAGTGGCTTGTGTCAGCAGTTTTGTCGTAATCAGCAGGCCGAAAGCAATTCCGCATTGGGCAGATGCCCGGATTTTTCTTGTTCAGTAGCGATCAAAACAGGCCACTTATCTGTTCCTCGCCCAGGAGTTGCAAAATCAGATGGCATGATCCTCCCGTGAGGAGGTATCCGAGGTGAAGTTGTTTCCGAGACATCGCCCTTCAGAGAATTCGATATCCGCAAAAGGCGCCTGAGCGCGAAAACAAAGAATCACAAAACAAACCCGAACTGGCGAAACATGAAATCCGAGAAACGAACCGAATTTCGCAAACACGAAAATCGCAAAACGAACCCGATCGCGTCTCTTGAATGGACTGTAGTGGACTGCTATAATGGACTGGCAATGGAAATCAGGCCAAGCCTCGATTCCAACTCCGGCGTGCCCCTCTACCGCCAATTAAGCGGCCATCTCCAGAATCTCATCGAATCCGGAACCCTGAACGCCGGCGACCGCCTCCCGCCAACCCGCGAATTGGCTGCCCAGCTTGGACTGAACCGGACCACCGTCTCCGCCGCCTACGACCTCCTCGAAGAAGCTGGCTTAATTAAAGGTTCGGTTGGCCGCGGCAGCTTCGTCAGCGGATCCAAACCCCAAGCCCCCGCGCTCGACTGGTCCAGAGCCCTCACATCGAGCTTCTCAACCTCCGCGCGCACGATGCGCCGCGCCGCCATCGATTTCTCCGCCTCGCGTCCGTCCGAGGCCCTCTTCCCGGTCGATGAATTTCGCCGCAACTGCGAAGAAGTCCTCGCCGAACCGAACCTTCGCTCTCTGCTCCAGTTGGGCTCACCCGCCGGCCTCGAACCGCTGCGCCAATACATCCTCCGCCGCTCCGGCATAGCGCGCGAAACCGACGACATTCTCATTACCAACGGCTGCCAACAGGCGGTCGATCTCCTGCGCCGCGCGCTGGTACGCCCGGGCATGAAAGTCGCCATCGAGGAACCCGTCTACCCCGGCCTGAAGAATCTCTTTGTCGAATCCGGAGCCGAACTCATCGGCATTACCGTCACCGCCGATGGCGCCGACCCGAACTCCGTCCGCCGCGCCGTCGAAGCCGGAGCGCGCGTCATCGTTCTCACACCGTCCTTTCAGAACCCCACCGGCGCCTCGATCCCCGCAGCGAATCGCGCCGCCATCGTGGAAATTGCGCGTGCCGCGGGCGCCATCATCATTGAGAACGACATTTACAGCGAACTCGCCTACCGCGACATCTCAGCCCCGCGCCTGAAATCGCTCGACCCCAACGTGATCTTTCTGGGAAGCTTCTCAAAGATCGCATTCCCGGGCCTCCGCTGCGGATGGATCATCGCGCCTCGGCCCGCCATCGCGAGGCTGACCGAACTGAAACAACTCGCCGACCTCCACACCGATCAGCTTTCCCAAGCATTTCTCTTGCGCTTCGCCGAATCAGGCCGCCTCGACGCCCACCAGCAGAAAATGATCGAAGCCGGCCGCGAACGCCTGCGCGCAGTCACCCAATCGTGTCGCGAATTCATTCCCGGTTGCCGCTTCACTCCGCCCGCCGGAGGAATGAATCTCTGGCTCGAACTGCCCGACGGCCTCGACGCCGCTGCGCTGCGCGGTCTTGCCCAACAAGCCGGAGTGGACTACCTGCCCGGCGGCTATTTTTCGATTTCCCGCCGCTTCGATAACGCCCTGCGGCTGAGCTTCGCCGGGGTCGACCCGCGCGAAATCCGCCGCGGCATCGAAATCCTCGGCGGCCTGATGTCCGAATTTCAGAGTTTTCGGGAAAATTTCGATGGCGCGTCCGCTAACGCGCCCGCATTGGTATAGGAGAAACACATGTTGCTACAGGACGAACAATTCCGCCTGAAAGTCGGGCTTGCCGAAATGCTCAAGGGCGGCGTCATCATGGACGTCGTCAACGCGGAACAGGCGCTCATCGCCGAAAAGGCGGGCGCATCCGCTGTCATGGCGCTCGAACGGGTACCGTCCGACATCCGCAAGGAAGGCGGCGTCGCCCGCATGTCTCCCGTGAGCAAAATCCGCGAGATCATGGAAGCCGTCACCATCCCCGTGATGGCGAAAGCCCGCATCGGCCACTTCATGGAAGCGCGCATCCTCGAAGCGCTCGGCGTCGATTACATCGATGAGAGCGAAGTACTCACCCCCGCCGACGAGGAGCACCATATCGCCAAGCGCGATTACAAGGTTCCTTTCGTCTGCGGAGCCCGCAACCTCGGCGAAGCGCTGCGCCGCATCGCGGAAGGCGCGGCCATGATCCGCACCAAGGGCGAAGCCGGTTCGGGAAACATCGTGGAAGCCGTCCGGCACATCCGCACCATCGTGAAGGAGATGAAACACCTCACCATCCTCGGCAAGGAAGAACTCGTGCACGAAGCCAAGAACCTCGGAGCGCCGCTCGACCTCGTCGAATGGGTCGCCGAGCACGGCAAGCTCCCGGTGCCGAACTTCTCCGCTGGCGGAATCGCGACCCCGGCCGACGCTGCTCTGGTCATGCAGTTGGGCGCTGAAGCTGTATTCGTTGGCTCCGGTATTTTCAAGAGCGAAGATCCCGAAACTCGCGCCAAAGCGATCGTCAAGGCCGCGACCTATTACAACGATCCGCAGAAACTTCTCGAAGCCAGCGAAGATCTCGGCATGGCGATGCCCGGTCTCGACATCTCCAAACTTCCCGAGAGCGAACTCATGGCCTCTCGCGGCTGGTAAGAAAGAACCTCGGTGAAAAAGAAGCGCGTCGGTGTCCTCGCCCTTCAGGGCGACTTCGAAGCCCATCAGAAAGCGCTCGAGCGCGCGGGCGCCGATGCGGTCCAGGTCCGTACGGCGAACCAACTCGCCGACGTTGACGGGCTGGTAATTCCCGGAGGCGAAAGCACCACCATGCTCAAGCTCATCGACTACATGGGCCTCAAACAGCCGCTCCGGGACTTCGCCGCCGAAAAGCCCGTGTTTGGAACGTGCGCCGGCGCCATCCTGCTTGCAACTGATGTTCAGAATCCTCCGCAGGAGAGCTTCGGAGTCGTGGATATGACGGTCGAACGCAATGCTTACGGTCGCCAGATCGATAGCCGCGTCGCCCGCATCGAGCCCGATGCCGAGTTTCAGACACGCGCCGGTGAGGGCGATGTCGAGGCCGTGTTCATTCGGGCTCCGATCGTTCGTCGTACCGGTCCCGCGGTAAAGGTGCTGGCGGAATATGATGGAGATCCGGTGTTACTCGAACAGGGAAGACACCTGATTGCAACATTTCATCCGGAACTGACCAACGACGCGAGGATACACAAGTTATTCCTGAGCAAACTCTGACAAGGGTCCACTTCGTTTGTATCGGCAATACCTGCCGAAGTCCGATGGCTGCGGCGCTGGCCAACCGCTATGGCGACGACGTTCTGATCGCGACCAGTTCGGGACTGTCGCCGGTTCCGGTCATCGTGCCGGAAACCATCGCCATTATGGAGGAAATCAACATCGATGTCTCGGGCCACGTGCCTTCCTGGTATCAGCCGCTCGCCGCATCGGACTATGACGTGGTCGTCAACATCTCCGGCCTGAGACTTCCAGGCGAGCCGCCAAAGCAACTTCTCGAGTGGAAGGTCGAGGATCCTTATCGCCGGCCGCGCGAGGTCTACGTCCGCGTCCGAGGGCAGTTGGAACAGCTCGTGATGCAGTTGATTCTGCGGCTGCGAAAGCGTCAGTAGTCGACGCTCACCCAGCGGCGCTCGCGCATCGACGTATAGCCCGCTTCGAGAACGCAGTTCACCGCGTAACCGTCTTCGTAGGTCTCGCGTGGAGTCGCGCCGTCCCGCACGCACTCCACGAAGTGCTTCATCTCGGCTTGATACCCATACGCGAACGCCTCCTCGGGCAGCGGACGCGTCCAGCCGAAGTCGATGTCGGCCTTCTCGACTACGTACCCGCTTGACTTCTTGGAGAAGGCCGAGATGGGCGTCTGCCGCGTGACGTCCGTGAACACTGAGCCCTCCGAGCCGTGGATCTCGTTCCGCAGATCAAGACCGCCGAGCGTGGTCCAGGACAATTCGCAATGCGCGATGCCGCCGCTGCGCATCTGGAGAACGAGCAGCGCGTTGTCCTCACCGCGGGTCCTGCTTTGATGCACCAGGTTCGAGCCCCACGCCATGACCTCCATCACCGGGTCGTCCTTGCCGAACAGGTAGCGCGCCGCCTCCACGGTATGGCACCCGAGATCCTGCAGCGCTCCGCCGCCGGTGTTCTCCACGTCCCAGAAGTGCGGGCTGTGCGGTCCGCTGTGTGACTCGCGCGAGCGCACCCACAGCAGCCGCCCCACGCCACCGTTGTCCACCGAGTCCTTCGCCCGCACCACCGCCGGAGCGAACACCTCCGTCTCGGCGTAGCCATGCATCGCCCCGGACCCCCGCGCCGCTTCGAGCATCTGGCGCGCCTCTTCGCGGTTACGGCCAAGCGGCTTGGTGCACACCTGGTTCCGCTTCGCGCCCGATAGCGCCAATGACACCGGCATGTGCTGATCGTTCGGCAGCGCGATGATAAACAGGTCGATGTCGTCCCGCAGTACCACCTGCGGACTGTTCGTGTACTCGGCGATCTTCCAGCGCTCCGCGAACACTCGGGCGCGATCAATGGATCGAGAGTAATTGAACACCACCTCCTGATCGCGAACGTTGGCCAGCCCCTGCATGTAGAAGTCGGCCACAAAGCCCGACCCGAGCATCCCGATTCGAACCGGATTCATTCTCCGCAAGGATACCGCGACCGCCGCGCTAGGCTGTTTCTAGAGCATGCCCATCGTTCGACTCGCGCTAACGGCGATGATCTCGTGTGGTCTGATTGCCCAGACTGCGCCGCCGCGCCGCAACAACTCCCTGATCAGCCGCCCCGTGCCCGGCCCCGCCGCGGTCGAACGCGGCAAGACGCTGTTCGTCGCCTCCTGCGGCTTCTGCCACGGCCCCAATGCGACAGGCGGTGAAGGACCGGACCTGGTCCGCTCAGCCGTCGCCTTGCGGGACGAGAACGGCGAAGAGATCGGCCCCGTGATCCACACCGGTCGCCCGGGCATGCCGGCGTTTCCTCAGATGACGGACGCGCAGATCAAGGACATCGCAGCCTTCCTGCGTTCCCGGCAGCAGGTCGCGATCGACCGCGGGAACTACGCGTTCAAGAACATCAATACCGGTGACCCGAAGCGTGGCGAGACCTACTTCACGGCGCACTGCGCCACCTGTCACTCGGTCTCCGGCGATCTGAAGGATATCGCTGCCCGCTATGAACCGACCGCGCTGATCACCCGCATTCTCTACCCCAAGGGCGCGAAGCCCACGGCTGCCGCTACCGATAACGGCCAGACGTTCTCCGGGACCGTCGAATATCTCGACGACTTCGAAGTGGGCCTCCGCGACGATGCGGGAGTCTATCGCGGCTTCACGCGTGGCCCAGCCCTGAAGCTCGTCATCAAAGACCCGCTCGAAGCGCATGAGAAGCAGCTGAAGACCTTCCGCGACGACGATCTTCACGACGTTCTTGCTTACCTGGAGACCTTGAAATGAGATCCATTGCTATCGCCTTCCTCGCCGCCTTGCACCTTGCCGGTCAGGGTCTCGATCCCGCGAAACTGCTGCAGCCTCCGACGGACACATGGCCGAGCTACAACGGCGACTACTCCGGCCAGCGCTTCAGCCCTCTCAAGCAGATCACCACAGCGAACATCGGCTCGCTGTCGCTCGCCTGGGTCGCACGCCTGAATGCAGGCGGCGGCGCATCGATGAAGGCCACGCCTCTGGAGGTGAACGGCGTCCTCTACTTCTCAGTACCCGATCATGTTTGGGCCGCCGACGCGCGCAACGGCCGCATTCTGTGGCACTACGAATGGCAGTCGCATGGCGGCATTCACATCGGCAGCCGCGGATTAGGCATGTACCGCGACTGGCTTTACTTTGAAACCCCCGACAACTATCTGGTTTGCCTCAACGCCAATGACGGCAAGGAGCGCTGGCGCGTTCAGATAGCCGACGTGCGGCTCGAGTATTTCTCGACGCCAGCGCCCATCGTCATCCGGAACCACGTGCTCGTCGGAATCGGCGGCGACTCGCTCGACGTGCCGGGTTACCTCGAGTCGCGCGATCCCGAAACGGGAGCGCTGCAGTGGCACTGGAACTCCACGCCGCGTCCCGGCGAACCCGGCGCCGAAACGTGGCCGAACAAGGACGCAATGGAACACGGCGGGGGCATGACCTGGATACCCGGCACATACGATCCCGAACTCAACCTCTATTACCTCGGCACGGGGAATCCGAACCCCGTCTTCGCAGGTCAGGGCAGGGAAGGCGATGACCTCTACACCTGCTCGATCGTCGCTCTGAACCCTGATACGGGCAAACTGGCTTGGTATTTCCAGGCTTCGCCGCACGATACCCACGACTGGGACGCGGTCCAGACGCCGGTTCTGTTCGATGGCGTAATCGACGGCAAGCCCCGCAAGCTCATTGCGCAAGCGAGCCGCAACGGCCTCTTCTTCGTCCTCGACAGGACCAATGGCGCCAGGATCGTGTCAAAGCCTTATCAGCCGGTGAACTGGATCAAGTCGTTCGATGCAAAGGGGCAGCCCGTGCGGAACCAAGACAAAGACCCGAAGCCGGACGGGAGACTCGTGATGCCCGCCGCCGCGGGAGCGACGAACTGGGCCCCTCCATCCTTCGACCCGCGGCTGGGCCTCTTCTTCGTGAGCGGCACGGAGAGCTACAGCATGATCTACCAAACCGACACCGATCCGCATCCCGAGGGCTTCGCGGGTAAGGAGATTGGCGTTTGGTCGAAGTGCTCGCTGAAGGCCATCGATTACAAGACCGGCGCGGTCCGCTGGACTCACGAGTACCCCGGACTCGGCAGCGGAAACTTCGGAGTGCTGACCACAGCCGGAGGCGTCCTCTTCACAGGCGATCAGTACGGAAACTTCATAGCGTTTGACCCCGCGAAGGGGAACATCCTCTGGCATTCGCGGCTGGGCGCGGCGGTGGCCAATGGGCCGATGGCTTACGAGTTGGATGGGCGCGAGTATGTCGTTGTCGGCGCAGGCGACGCGCTCTACGCCTTCGCTCTCCCGCGTTAATCGATCTTCGTACCTTTGAGCGCGCCGCGCACAGCGGTGTTCATCATGTTCTCGGCGAGGTTCTGCGTCGCGTCGCTGAGCGCTTCAATGTGGGCGCGGATCACGTTGTGATCGTCGGAGTTCACCGCGACGTGCAGGCGGTTGATGCCATCGGTGATGCGGCGTCGCTCCTCGTCGGATAACTCGTCCCACGCGGGATTCCGCCTGGCCTTCTCGATCGCAGCCAGAATTTCTTCGGATTTGACGCGCTGCTCCGCCACCTGCGCGGCGCGGTAATCGTCTTCGGCATGTTCGATAGACGCCACAATCATCGCCTCGACCTGCTCGTCCGTGAGCCCGTAGGAAGGCTTGACGTCGACCGACTGTTCGAGCCCCGTGCGCGCATCGCGCGCCGTCACGTTGAGAATGCCGTTAGCATCAATCAGGAAACGCACTTCAACCCGCGCCATACCTGCTGGCATCGGCGCGATGCCTTTCAGGTCGAACCGAGCCAAGCTTCGGCAATCCTTCGCAAGCTCCCGTTCGCCCTGCACTACGTGGATCAGCACATTGGTCTGCCCGTCCACGCCCGTCGTGAACGTCTCGCCTGCGCTGGCGGGAATCGTCGAGTTCCGGTGGATGATCTTCGAAACCACACCGCCATAGGTCTCGATGCCGAGCGACAGCGGTGTCACGTCGAGAAGAAGCTGATTCTCAACCGTGCCCGCGAGAATCCCGGCCTGCACAGCGGCGCCAAGCGCAACCACCTCGTCGGGATTCAACTCCGTATGCGGTCGAGCCCGAAACAGCACTTCCACCGCGCTCCGCACCAGAGGAATGCGCGTCGATCCGCCCACCAGCACGACTTCGTCGATCTGCTCCGGCGTCACGCCCGCGTCCTTGATGCAGTCGCGGCAAGGCCCCAGCGTCTTGTCGACGATGTCGCGGATCAGGTTCTCAAACAGCTCCCGCGTGATCTCGCGCTCATACCGCTTGCCGTGCCACTCGAATTGAATCGCCGCGGCAGGCGCAAACGAAAGAGCCTCTTTGGCTCGAATCACATCACGCCGTAGCGTCTGAACGGCCTCACCGGAATGTGAGAGATCCTCGCCCCATTCGGACTGAATGTCTTCGAGCGCAATCCGCAGCAGCCGGTTGTCGATGTCATCGCCGCCCAGGTGCGTGTCGCCGTTCGTCGCCAGAACCTCGAAGATGCCATCGTGCAGCTTGAGAATCGAGATATCGAACGTGCCGCCGCCCAGGTCGTAAACCGCGACGATACCTTCCTTGCGCTTGTCGAGCCCGTAAGCAAGTGCCGCAGCGGTCGGTTCATTCACCAGCCGCAGTACCTCGAGCCCTGCAATGCGCCCGGCATCGCGAGTCGCCTGCCGCTGCGCATCGTTGAAGTAAGCGGGCACCGTAATCACGGCCTTCGACACCGGCCGCCCCAGTTCCGCCTCAGCATTTTTCCGAAGCTGCCGCAGAATAAACGCCGAAACCTCGGGCGGAGTAAACGTCTTCTCCCCCAGCTTCACCCGAATAACCGATTCGCTACCCTCTGCGATACGGAAAGGGAACAGCTTCAGCTCATCCTGTACATCGGCCACCCCGCGGCCCATAAGCCGCTTCACGGAATAGATCGTCCGGTCCGGATGATCTATCAGTTCCTTCCGTGCCGCATTCCCGGCGATCACAGAACCGTCTTCGAGCACCGACACGATGCTCGGCACAAGCTTCTCGCCGTCCTCGCCCTCGATCACCTGAGGACGCCCAAGGTCCATCCACGCCACGAGGCTGTTCGTCGTCCCGAGATCAATCCCGACCACGGTATCCGACGCGTTATCAAACTCGATCTGAAACATTCGTCTTTTCGATCAGATTGGTGATGTACTTCCGGCGGTTCAGCAAACCGCGGATGGCATTCAGGGAATCGCGGCCGCCGCCCGCATCCCATTCGCCGAACTTACCCTGCAGTTGCGCGTCAATTTCACCGCGCATCGCTTCGAATCGCCGCCGTGAGGCCTCAAGCTGCGGAGCGTCGGACTCCTCGATCGCCATGTTCAGTTCGAACACTTCCTCGAGCAGTTCGGGCGGCACATCCTTCGAACCCTGCTCGCCGATGTCGAAGCCCTCGAGCTTCAGCAGATAGAGCGCGCGAGCGATGGGTTCGCGCAAAGTCCGGTACGCATCGTTAAGGGAAGCGCTGTCTTCGAGCGCGCGCTCCTGTTCCGCCACGCTCTTCCGCGCGAAGCGATCCGGATGCAGTTCCCGACTTAAAGAATAGAAGCGCTTTTCTAAATCGCTGGAATCGATCGAGAGCCACCGCGGCAGATCGAAGATCTGAAAATAATCACGCGGCAAACGACGTCCCGCAGCCGCAGCTCTTCTTCGCGTTTGGATTTTCGAACACGAAGCCGGACTGCATCAGCGTCTCTTTATAATCCAGCGTCATCCCGCGCAGGTACAGAATGCTCTTCGGATCGACGAAGATTTTCACGCCGTCGAAATCGAAGATGTGATCCTTCGGGCGCGGTTGAGTATCGAACTTGAACTGATAACTCAAGCCTGAGCATCCGCCGCCCAGAACGCCCAGACGCAACCCGCCCTGAACGCCCATCTTCTCGAAAGTCTGGCGGATCTTCTGGACCGCTTTCGGAGTGACGTCGATCTCCTGAGCTACTGCTTCCACGGACATTAAGCCACCGTCTGCTCAGCCGGCGCAGACGTTTTGGAAGACTGCTTCGCCCGATAGTCCCCGATCGCCGCCTTGATCGCGTCTTCCGCGAGCACGGAGCAATGGATCTTCACCGGCGGCAGGCTCAGCTCGTTCACGATGTCCGTGTTCTTGATCTGAAGCGCCTGGTCGACTGTCTTTCCCTTCAGCCATTCGGTCGCCAGCGACGAACTCGCGATGGCGCTGCCGCAGCCGAAGGTCTTGAATTTGGCGTCTTCAATGACGCCGCTTTCGTCATTGACCTGAATCTGAAGCTTCATCACGTCGCCGCACTCCGGCGCGCCGACCATGCCGGTTCCAACGTTCGAGGCGCTCTTATCCAGCGAGCCGACGTTGCGGGGGTGGTTGTAGTGATCGAGAACCTTATCGGAATATGCCATGTCAGATCTCCTTGAATATCGTTAATGAGCGGCCCACTGCACCTTGCTGAGGTCGACGCCTTCCTTCACCATCTCGTAGAGCGGCGAAAGCTCGCGCAGCTTCTTGACGACGTCGATTACCTTATCCGCCACGTAGTCGATTTCCTCTTCAGTGTTAAAACGGCCGATGCCGAACCGGATGGACGAATGCGCAAGATCGTCTCCGAGTCCGAGAGCCTTCAGAACATAACTGGGTTCGAGAGTCGCGGACGTGCAGGCGGAGCCGCTCGACACCGCCACGTCGTTGATGCCCATGAGCAGCGACTCGCCTTCCACATACAGGAAACTCATGTTGAGGTTCTGCGGCAGCCGATGCTCCATAGAGCCGTTGATGAAAACCTCATCCAGCCCGGCTTCAAGTTTTGACTTCAATTTGTCGCGCAAATACCTCATGCGCTTCATCTCTTCGGGCATCTCGCGCCGCGCGATGGCGCACGCTTCGCCCAATCCCACGATGGCCGGCACATTCAGCGTGCCCGACCGCATGCCGCGCTCGTGACCGCCGCCATCCATCTGAGCCGTAATCTGCACGCGGGGATTCCGGCGCCGCACATAGAGAGCGCCCACACCCTTCGGCCCGTACAGCTTATGGCCAGTGATCGACATGATGTCGATGTTGTCCTTATTTACATCGACCGGAACCTTGCCAATCGCCTGCACGCCGTCGGTGTGGAACAGAACGCCGCGTTCGCGGCACATCTTCCCAATTTCCGCGATGGGCTGGAGCACGCCGATCTCGTTGTTCGCGTACATGATCGTGACCAGAATCGTCTTGTCGGTGAACGATTCCCTCAGCATGTCGAGATCGATCAGCCCGTCGCCCTTCAGCGGCAGGTATGTGACGCGATATCCGTGTTTTTCCAGCTTCTTACAGGTATCAAGAACCGCTTTGTGTTCCGTGGCCGCGGTGATGATGTGATTGCCTTTCTCGGCATACATCTCGGCCACGCCCTTGATCGCCAGGTTGTCGGATTCGGTTGCGCCGCTCGTAAAGACGATTTCCTTGGCGGTAGCGCCGATCAGGTCCGCAATCTGTTTGCGCGCGTTATCGACGGCCTTCTCCGCTTCCCAGCCGAACTCATGATTCCGGCTGGCGGCGTTCCCAAACTTCTCGGTGAAGTAGGGCAGCATTGCTTCGAGAACGCGGGGGTCCATCCGCGTCGTGGCGTGATTATCGAGATAAATGGGCGTCTTCATTCGTTGTGCCTGTTTGCAGGAGGGTCGGCAGCTGCGTCAGCCGCATCGTCGGCGTCTCCAAATCCGTAATCGTGAACTTGTTGAGAAGTTCGAGTATTGCCTCATGTACTCGCCGTAACGGCTCACGAACAGTGCAGTTACTCGCCTGATCGCAGGTTCCGTGGTCGGTGAAGCAATGGGTCAGAATCACTGGTCCGTCAATCGCCCGAACTACTTCCAGCGCACTGATGCGGCGTGCCTCCCGGGCGAGGCGATAGCCGCCATTCGTCCCGGGAATCGATTGAAGAATACGAGCTTTGGTCAACCGTTGCAATACTTTAGCGAGCAGCGGCACCGGAAGGCGGTACGCTTCCGCGATATCCTTCGTGCTGGCGGTTCCACCCGGAACCGAAGCGAGATGCCGGAGCGCAATCAACCCGTAATCCGCTTTTTTGGTCAGCTTAAGCAATGGAATCCGGACCTTTTTCGTCCCATATTGAGCATACCTCTCTTCCGGCGCCTCGTCAATGCGGGTAAAATCGAGATCCATGCCGGTCGTCACCGAAATCCTGCGCCTCGACGGTTACCTGGACGGACTCACGCTGGAAGCGACCAGTTCCGGGCTTTGCGGCGTTCGGTTCGATGCGCGGCCACAGCCCGACAAACCCGGCCCACTGGTACTCGAAGCTGCCCGACAGCTTCGTGAATACTTTTCGGGCGAACGAGCCGTATTCGACCTTCCGCTCGCGCCGGAGGGCACCCCCTTTCAACTCGAAGTCTGGCGTGCTCTCACGAAGATCCCGTACGCGGAAACCGCCAGCTACCGTGACATCGCGATCGCGGTCAACCGCCCGAAAGGATTCCAGGCGATCGGTCAGGCGAACACGCGCAATCCGCTCCCCATCGTCGTCCCCTGCCACCGCGTCATCAATGCGGATGGGTCGATGGGAGGATACGGCGGCGGCGTGGACCGCAAGCGCATCCTCCTCGAACTCGAACAACGCCATGCTCACCGATTCAGACAAACGGCAGCTTGAAGAACGCGGCTATCTCACCCTTCCGTCATTCCTTTCCGAAACCGCGCTCGAGCGTTTCCGCGCCCGTGTCGACCAGCTTTTCCGAGAGGAAGGCGACCGCGCCGGAGGCGAATTCAAGCAGGAGCCCGGATCGCGCCGGTTAGCCAATCTGGTCAACAAAGGCGAAATGTTCGAAGAGGTCATCCAAACTCCCGAAGTTCTGGAATGCATCGAAGCCGTGCTCGGGCCGGAGTTCAAACTGAGCAGCCTGAACGTCCGTTCCGCCAGTCCGCACAGTGACAGCGAGCAGCCTCTGCACGTCGATGGCGGCGAACTCCCCGATGAGCGAGGGAACTCCGTCTGCAATTCCGTCTGGATGCTTGACGATTTCACGGAAAGCAACGGAGCCCTGCGAGTGGTGCCCGGATCTCACCTTTGGCATCGCGCGCCGCAACGCGGTGAAAAAGCAGAAGGCGAAGTTCTCGTCACCGGCAAGGCGGGCACAGTGGTCGTCATGAACGCCCACATGTGGCACGGCGGCACCGCGAATCGCACGGGCCGCGAGCGCCGCGCCATGCATGTCTACTACACCCGCTCAGACAAGCCCCAGCAGCAGTATCAAAAGCGGTGGGTTCGCCCCGAAGTCCAGGCGCGCCTGAGCCCGTTAGGCCGCCGCCTTCTCGCCCTCGACGACGCGCGCAACGACGAACTCTGCGCGACGGGCTCTGGCAAGAGCGGCTTCATGAAATAACCGGCCATAATCTGCGTTAAGCGAAATTCCCATTCGTCGGCGGGAATATTTCCCGATCAATCGGGGTAATAGAACGTAGCCGCGCGAAAGGCACCGACACATGCAGATTACAAGTCCGTTAGCATATTTTGTGCTTGCTCCCTGCCTGATCGGCGTTGCGGGGATACTCGCTCATTTTATTCCGCTGAATCGGGGAAGCTTGAACGTTCCTCTCGAGTCCCTGCGCGGCCTTCTTGCCATGAGCGTCCTGTTTTCTCATGCGGTGGTGAACTATTTCTATTTTCAAACCGGCGTCTGGGCTCCCCCGCGAACGCTGTTTTATGCTTTTCTCGGGCCAGGACCCGTCATCCTCTTCTTTTTCCTCAGCGGCTTTCTCTTCTGGTCAAAATGTCTCGTTCACGATGGAATAGGGAGCTATGGAAGCTTTCTGGCGGGACGCGTACGCAGGCTGGCGCCAGCCTACTACGTGTCTGTGGCCATGGTCATGTTCATCGTTTTGGCGAAAACGCGCTTCAAACTGGCTGTGCCCCTCACAACCTTTCTCAGTGAGCTTGGGCGATGGTTGATTTTTGTTCCTACCCGTGACGTCAATGGATTTCGGCGGGCAGATTTAATCAATGCCAGCGTAGTTTGGACGCTGATGTTTGAGATCGCCTTTTATCTGCTATTGCCGGTGATCTTCTTTCTCTTCAAGGGCTATCGCATCTGCATCTATATCGCGTTTGTCTGCGCTATGAGCTGGACGCTGGCGCAACATGGCGCCGTCGCATTCACTCCCGCTCTTGTTCGCGGAGGGCTGTTGAAGTTCATTGCCTTTGCGCTGAACTCAGTTTTTGGCTTCGGCTTCGGGATCGGCATGCTGGTCGCCTTTCTATATGCGCGCACCCCGAAGCGTTGGTGGCGGATATTGCGACAACGCCGTCTGACACTCATCCCGCTGTTCTGTCTGGCCGCCCCTGTCCTTTTCAAGGTTGGTTCGTACTCCCCGGCCGAGTTCTTTCTGTTGGGTGGAGTCTTCGTCTTCGTCGTCGCTGGAAACGACTTCTTCGGGCTGTTGTCTTCGAAAGCCGTCTTTCTGCTCGGCAACGTGAGCTACAGCTTTTACATCACCCACGGAATCGTACTCTTCATCGTCACCCACCTGTTCAATCGATGGGCGCCGATTCGAACCTTGCCCCCACTCGAATACTGGTTACTGATTGGCGCCGTCGGAGTGACTACGGTATGTTTCTCAACGCTTCTTCACCGGACCGTGGAGCGCCGCTTCATGAGGCGTTCCTCAGCGTGGTTACCGGCCGCGGCAGTGGACCCGGTTGTCCCTACACTCGAAACAAGACCTTTATCGGCGAGCTTCGGTACTCCAGCCTCTTACTGAGCTTCGCAAAATAAGGCGCTCCCTCACGATCACGGCCCAGTTTGCAAAACGAACTCGCCTCCGATGGAGGACCGCGCCGTTACCGTCGCGGCTCGGTTTGCAAAACGAACCGGGTATGGGCGGCCAGGCCGCGTTCTCGTGGTTTGTCTGGTGAGTAGATCTCGCCTCCCATCATGCGTGGTTACAAAACGAACTGCTTTCCGTCCGGGCGACGTGCGGGCGTCTCCGTGAATCGATCTCGTCATCCATTTTCATTAACGTGGTTGGCCACCGGCCATGCGTACTTGCAAAACGAACTCGCCTTCGATGGAAGACCGCGTCGTTAACGTCGCGGCTCGGTTTACAAAACGAACCGGGTATGGGCGGCCAGGCCGCGTTCTCGTGGTTTGTCTGGTGAGTAGATCTCGCCTCCCATCATGCGTGCTTACAAAAGAACTGCTTTCCGTCCGGCGACGTGCGGGCGGCCCTGTGAATCGATCTCGTCATCCATTTTCATTAACGTGGGTGGCCACCGGCCATACGTGCTTACAAAACGAACTCGCCTTCGATGGAAGACCGCGCGGTTACCGTCGCGGCTTGGTTTGCAAACCCCCGGCGGACATATTTATTCAGTTGTCTAAGATCCCGAGAGCCGAGCACCCGCGCGATGCGGAGGGTCATGCCTGCTCCCGATCGCGAGTTTGGCATGGGCTCGGGCAGGCGGTGGCAGAAGGCGATGGAAAGACAGGGGGAAGAACGCGTGACCTTACTCCGTCTCGAAGGCGCTGTTATCCGAAGAATATCGAGCAGACCGTTAACGCCTTCCATGCGCCGGGCAGGAACTTTGCGGCGAACCTTTTCCCGAACTGGTGATAGACTTCTTCCGGAACTCGCCGAAAGGACAGGAGAAAAGCCATGGCATCAAACAGAGGCGTTGAATACATGGGGACCGGGAAAGTCGAGGTCCATACGATTGACTTCCCGAAGCTGGCGCTGGGCAAACGGAAATGTGAGCACGGCGTCATCCTGAAGATCATATCCACCAACATCTGCGGCAGCGATCAGCACATGGTTCGCGGCCGCACGACCGCCCCGCTGGGACTCGTGCTCGGACACGAGATCACGGGCGAAGTCATCGAAGCCGGACGGGATGTGGAGTTCATAAAAAAAGGCGACATCTGCTCCGTTCCGTTCAACATCGCCTGCGGGCGATGCCGCAACTGCAAGGAAGGGAAAACCGGCATTTGTCTGAACGTGAATCCCGCCCGCCCTGGCGCTGCGTACGGCTACGTCGATATGGGCGGATGGGTGGGCGGCCAGGCAGAGTACGTGATGGTCCCTTACGCGGATTTCAATCTGTTGAAATTTCCCGATCGCGACCAGGCGATGGCGAAGATCCGAGACCTCACGCTGCTCTCCGACATTTTTCCGACCGGCTTCCACGGCGCCGTAACCGCGGGCGTCGGACCGGGTTCGACTGTATATGTCGCAGGCGCAGGCCCGGTGGGTCTTGCGTGCGCGGCGGGATGCCAACTACTGGGCGCCGCTGTGGTCATCGTTGGCGACATGATCCCGGAACGATTGAAGCAGGCGAAGAGCTTCGGTTGCGAACCGATCGACCTGCGCAAGGATGCTTCGCTCGGCGATCAGATTGCCCAGATCCTCGGCGTGCCTGAGGTCGATTCGGCCGTTGACTGCGTGGGCTTTGAGGCGCGCGGCCACGGCAAAGACGCATCCGTCGAGCAGCCCGCAACCGTGCTCAATTCGCTGATGACCGTAACTCGCGCCGGCGGCGGCCTCGGGATTCCGGGACTCTATGTAACTGATGACCCGGGCGGCGTGGACCAAAGCGCCAAAACGGGAACTCTCGGCATACGCATTGGCCTCGGTTGGGCGAAGTCACACACGTTCGCCACAGGGCAGTGCCCGGTGATGAAGTACAACCGCGCACTCATGATGGCGATCCTCCACGAAAGGACACGCCCGGCGAAGGCGGTGAACGTCACGACGATCTCGCTGGATGAAGCACCGAAGGGTTATAAGGACTTCGACAAGGGCGCGGCGAAGAAGTTCGTGATCGATCCGCACGGCCTGCTGAAAAAAGCTGCCTGACCGTCTATACTCGACAATCGGCATGAGCGCGATCGAGATCCGCAGCGTCACCAAGAGTTTTGGCTCGGTTCTGGCAGTGGCGGATCTCTCGCTCGATGTCCCGAAGGGGTCCATCTACGGATTTATCGGACCCAACGGCTCCGGCAAATCGACAACGATGCGGATGATCGTCGGCATCAGCCACCCCGATTGCGGCAGTATCCGCGTCTTCGGCGAAGAAATGTCGGGGCGGGCGCCCGATGGCCGAACCGGTTATCTGCCCGAAGAGCGCGGCGTGTACCGCAAAATGACGGTACGCGCCCTGCTCGAATTCCACGCTGCGCTCAGCGGCGCGCGCAATCCGGCGGCTTCGGCAGACAAATGGCTCCGCCGCATGAACCTGTCCGAATGGGGCCCGCGCCGCGTGGATGCCCTCAGCAAGGGCATGACCCAGAAGTTGCAGTTCATCGCGGCGGTGATTGCGGAACCGAAGCTCATCGTCCTCGACGAGCCGTTCAGCGGTCTCGATCCCGTCAGTGCGGAGTCGGTGCGAGAGGCTATTCTCGAACTGCGCGCCAGCGGCACAACCGTCGTTCTGAGCACGCACGACATGAACACAGCCGAGACGTTCTGCGACTCGATTCTCATGATTTTCCAGGGCCGCAAGGTTCTCGATGGATCGCTCGAATCGATTCAGGACGCCTATGGCGCCGACACGATCCGCGTGAGAGCGGAAGGCGGCGCGGCGCGCATGGATGCTTTGCCGGGAGTGGAAGCCGTTCGTGACCTCGGCCAGGTGCAGGAACTCCGCCTAGGTCGCGGCGCGGATCCCCAGATCGCGTTACGCGAACTCCTCGCCCGCACGTCAGTCGCGGAATTCTCTGTGACCCGCCCGTCTTTAGAAGACATCTTTGTCCGGATCGCGAAACCGGCGGAAATCGAGGAAACGGCTCATGCGTAAAATCCTGCTGATCGCGAAACGCGATTATCTGGCCGCGGTCCGTACCAAGGCGTTCGTCTTCGGTCTCATCATCGCTCCCGTACTCTTCGGATCGGGCTTTGTGGTGGTGGGTGTCATGCGCGCCCGGCCTGATATTGCAGACCGGCGGGTAGTCCTGTTGGATCATACGGGCGTAGCGGCGCCGTTGATTACAGACGCCGTGACGCGCGCGAACCAGGAGCAGCTCAGTGACAAATCCGGTCGCCAGGTGATGCCCAGATACACGCTGGAAACAGAGGCCGCGCGTCCCCCTGAGGTGGAAGAACAGCGCTTACAACTCTCGGATCAGGTGCGAACCCGAAAGCTTTTCGCGTTCATCGAGATCGGACCTGACGTTCTCACATCCGGCAGCGGACTGACCTGGTATTCGAACGAAGGAGGTCCCGCCGAAGGCCGTCAATGGTTATCCGCCATCATCGGAGACGCGATCGTACACTATCGACTCGCGCAGTCGGGCATGGATTCCGCCAGGATCGGCGCGGCGCTGAAAAAGGTCAGTCTGGACAGCATGAACCTGGTCCAGAAGGACCCGCGCACGGGGCACATCGAATCCTCAGGCCGCAAGAATGAAGCGGCGGCCTTTCTCGTTCCCTTCCTGCTCGCCTTCCTGCTTTTCATGGTAGTGATGGGCAGCGCAGCGCCGATGATGCCAGCGATCGCCGAAGACAAGATGCAGCGCGTATTCGAGATGCTGCTGGCCTCAGCTACCGCATTCGAACTGATTGCCGGAAAAGTCCTCGCCGCGGTCGCGGTGTCTCTGACGAGTTCTACCGTCTACATTCTGGCCGCGCTATTTGCGCTCAATGCGCTCAGCATGTTCGGAGTCGCGCCTCTGGCGATGATCCCCTGGTTCCTCCTCTACCTGATCGCCGAGGTGGTCGTTCTGGCATCGATTGCGACCGCGCTTGGAGCGGCCAGCGGGAGTCCTCAGGCCGCCCAGAGCCTGGGCATCATTCTCTTCGCCCCCGTCATCATTCCGATGATGATGCTGACGCCTGTGCTTCAGCGACCCGATGGCGCATTCGCGGCAACGGTCTCATTGATCCCCCCGTTCACCCCAATGCTGATGCTGACCCGGCAGGCGCTTCCCGCGGGCGTACCCGCATGGCAGATCTCCGTCGGGATCCTGGGCGTTGTGCTGTTCTCGGTTCTGACGGCCTGGGTTGCCGCTCGAATTTTCCGGGTCGCCCTGCTGGTTCAGGGTAAACCGCCGAATTTGCCTGAAATACTCCGCTGGGCTATTCGGGGTTGACGCGGCTCAGTTCGGACGCCGCGCCGCGCGAACGCGCCAGCCGGCCACAGCGAGACCTACGAGAATCAGACCGGTTGTTCCCGGCTCCGGGACGCCTTGATTCGACGAAATGGGTCCAACGGGCGTGTAGGACATCGAGACGAATGGCGTCAGCGACTGCGTGTACAGCAGCGGCGTTCCCCCCGCGACTTCCGAGGTGTAAGCGTACCAAAAATTGGAAACCCCCTGCGTAAGGGGACTGGCGGCAATCTGCGCGCCGGTGGCATTGTGAATACCGGGGTCGTCGAGAGCGGGTACGAGAGACATCGGGCTGCCGAGGTACGACAGGGCTGAATTGATATACGGCAGAGAATTGACCATATAATCGGCGTTCTCTGCGATGAAGAACACCGTGCCCCCCGCGCTCAACAGTGAACTCATGGCGGCAAGCTGACCGGCGGTATACGGCGCCGTCGGAATGATACTGACAAACAGGTCCACTCCAGTCAGAGAAGTGACGGAAGCGGCGTTTGTAAGTGAGGCGGTTATATTCGCGCCGGAATTGTAGTAATCGGCGATGTGAGATGCCTCGACATTTGCGGTGGCATCCTGGCTCTGGATCAGAACGTCGTCTCCCTGACCGAGGATGTCGGAAAAGAATGCCCCGTTCTGGTATCCATTCGTGAAGCTATTGTGGATATTGATAATATCGGCGATGTTGGAGTCGCCGGAGACGATGATCGTGCCCGCGCACAAATGCAGTGGCGCCGCGACTACCCCGATCACGGTCCACAGGAGCGCCTCCGATATCAAACGCCGCACCTGCAATGTTCCATTCTAGAACGCATAGGGGTAGTGATTCGCGCCTTTTTTGGTACACCTGGTACCTGTTACTGCAGAGCCCTTTTAAACTGCGGAGACTAACGCAAGCGCGCCATAAAGAATCGCATCGTCCCCACAAGCGGCGGGCTGGACGTCCACCCGCGCTCGGGACCACGGTGGCATCTGCCGGGCCAGTTCCTCCCGGAGCGGGCCGAAAAGCGCCTCTGCTGCCCTGGCGATGCCGCCGCCGATCACGATCCGTTGCGGGTTCAGCAACATGATTGCCGCTTTGATCCCGCGCGCCAGATCGACGACGTAAGCGGCGACAAACTCCGGCTTTTGCATCAGATCCTTTGCGGGAGCGCCGTAGTCCTCTTCAAGCCACAGGCCGCAGCACATTCGTTCCAGACAGCCGTTGGATCCGCAAAGGCAGTCAGGACCGTCCGGCCGAACGTTGATGTGGCCGATTTCGCCCGCCCATGAATCCGCGCCGCGCAGCGCTCGCCCGTCCACTAAAATGCCGCCGCCAATCCCGGTCGATACGGTCATATAGAAGAGCGGAGAGCAGCCCTGGCCAGCGCCGAAGACGTATTCGCCGAGTGCGCCGACATTCGCGTCGTTGTCCATGACGACCGGCATGCGCCCGATCTCGCTCTGCACCCAGCCGGGGAGATCGAAGTCTCCCCAGCCGCCCGCGTGGGTGGACTTGGCAACGATCTGACGGTCCCAGAGGACCGGTCCCCCAAACCCGATTCCACACCGGTCAAATCCCACATCATGGTTCCATTGCCGAATCGCCGGGCCGAGTTCCTCCAGCAGCCGGTCGCGTCCGCCGACGCGGTCGGTCGCAAAGGATTCGCGGCGGAGCAGGGAATTGCCTTCAAAGGCCGCGATCCGGAACCGCGTACCGCCGATATCGATCGCGAGCGTCTTCACCCGATTCCCGCAACCGTCGCGAGCAGCCCTGCCTCGAGGTAGTTGGGAATGATAAAGTCCGCGCCGGCGTCACGAAGCCAGCCGCGCTTTTTCGGGTCGACATCCACGCACGCGGGTTCGTCCGTCGCCACGCCGACGGCGATTCCGTCAATCGCGCGCGCGGCCTCGATCTCAACCCGACCGTCGCCGAAGGTGATGATCTCGGCAGGCGACAGCCCTTGGCGAATTAACTCCGCCAGCAGTTCCCGTTTGCCGAGCATTCCCGGAGCGGACCCGTGAATCGCCTCGAAATAACTAGCGATCCCAAGAAGTTCGGCTTCGTGAACCACTACGTCATGAGCTGTTCCGCTGGCGAGGAAAATGCGAACGCCAGCGCTTCTCAGTTCATTCAGCAGGACGCGAGCCCCAGGCACCATCACTCCGTCGGAAACCAGAGCCCCGGTGCGTACGGCGTCGAGCCTCTCTTGCGAAACGCCTCGGATGCGTCTCGCGAATTCGCGCTTGTATTCGACCGCGGCGAGCGGTGTTCCGCCGAGGGAATGCACGTGGTCGGCGAATGCCTGCATCTGGATGAGAGTATCGCGGCCCGTAAAGCGCGCCACGTATTCCTCCGCTTCAGCCCGCAGAACTTTCGCATCCGGTCCGAGCGGTCGAAGCGTCTCCATCATCATGTCCAGCATTACCGGCATCCAGCCAGCCCTGATCAGGACCAGAGTGCCATCGAAATCGAACACGGCGGCGCGGGCGCGGGCGTCCGTGCGTGTTCTCTCTCGCAACCGTTCGATCAACACCGTATTCTCACATGCGGCGTCTATGCCACACTGAGTCAGGATGCGGGGGCGAATTACTCGACGCGCCGCGCTCTCCCAGATGGGTTGGGCGTGCGTGTGGGCGCAGACCAGCGGCGCTCCGGGGCCGCAGGTCGCCGCGGCTGACAACGACCCCCTGCGCCAGTTGCGTCCGGCGCATCCGCGTCTCCTGCTGCCCGATTCCGAACTCGAAAGAATTCGGGCTGTGGCGCGCGATAACGCGCTCGCGCGGCGGATTTTCGGCGATCTTGAAAAAGAGTGTGACCGGCTGCTTTCGGTACCGCCGGTCGAGTACAAGCTCAACGGTAATCGTCTGCAGACGCAAACCCGCCGCGCGCTGGACCGCATCACGACGCTTGCCCTCATGTACCGGCTGACGAACCGGGACCCGTGGCTGCGCCGCGCCATTATGGAACTCAACGCCTGCGCGGCGTTTCGGGACTGGAACCCCACCCGTTTTGTCGATACCGCCGAGATGACGCACGCGTTCGCGATCGGCTATGACTGGCTCTACAATTCGCTCTCCGCCGATGAGCGCACTTGGGTCCGCGATGCGCTCGTAGCCAAGGGTCTCGATCAGGCTTTACCGATCTACCAACAAAAGGCCTGGTGGACGCGCGAGCATTTCAACTGGAACATCGTCTGCAATGCGGCGATGACAATGGGCGCGCTCGCGATTGGCGATTCGAGCGACGACGCGCTGCGCGAGAAGGCGAGCGAGGTCATGCGTGGCGCGCTCGAATCCATTCCGCATGGTCTCGGCAGCTACGGCGCCGACGGAGGCTGGCCGGAAGGCCCGGAATATGGCGAATACGCCACGCGATATGCCTGTCTGTTCCTGGCGTCGCTCGATACCGCGCTGGGCAACGACTACGGTCTCAGCGGCTTTCACGGTCTGGACAAAGCGGGGCGGTTTCGCGTGTATTCAATAGGCCCCGGCAGCCGCACGACCAGCTTCGGGGACGGTTCGGCCGACGCGGGGCTTGCGCCCGAAATGTTCTGGATGGCGCGGCGATTCAACAGTCCCGTTTACGGCTGGAGCGAGCAAAAGCAACTGGAGCGCAGTGCGCATCCGGAAGCCTACGATCTGGCCTGGTTCTTCCGTGATGCCAAACCGCCGCAGCCCCCCGCGTGGCCCCTGGACGCCGTGTTTCACGGGCAGTCGGTGGCCACGTTTCGATCGTCGTGGGAGGATCCGAACGCGTTGTTCCTCGCTGTGAAAGGGGGCGACAACAAGGCTCCCCATGCGCATCTCGATCTCGGCAGCTTCGTCCTGGATGCGGGAGGGGTCCGCTGGGCCCTTGATTACGAATTCGCCGAGGCGACCGTGCCCGCGGCCCAGCGCCCCGCGACATACGCGGTGAGGACGGAATCGCACAACACGATGCTCGTGGACGGTGAAAACCAGGATCCTCGCGCTGAGGCGCGCATCGTCCGCCAGGAATTCACCGCGGATCTGAGCTGGGTGCAGATCGACCTTTCGAAAGCTTATCCGCGCGTGAAGCAGTGGACACGACGTATCGGAATCGCGCAGCGCCAGGCTGTACTGATTGAAGATTCGCTTCACGGGGACCAGCCTGTGGAACCGATCTGGGGCATGCTGACGGACGCGGAGATTTCCACGAACGGCGGGGCCGCGACGCTGAAGAAGAACGGCTGGAGCCTCGCCGTGGAGATCCGGACGCCGCGGCATGCGGTGTTTGACGTGACGCCCGTCAAGTCGCCCGGGAATGCGAAATTGCAGAAGCTGATCGTGCGTGTTCCCGAAAAGGTCACGGATCTGGATCTTAATATCGCTTTGACGCCGTATCGCGATGGTCAGCCCAAGGCGAAAATCACCGGGCAGTTCCCGGTATGACAACGCGGCGTCAGGCGTTTGGCGTCCTGGCGGCGGCCGCGAATCTCTCGCGGACCGAAGAACATGATTTCGCGCGGCGAATCTTTTCCCGCATTAATGAGTTGAGGGAACTGCATGGATCTGCCGCGCTGCGGTAGTCTGACGCCGTGGCCTCCTGCGCACGAGAACAAAGCCTGCGCAAAGCGGAACTGCGGTTCGCCGGACACTCGGATCCTGAGCGCGGCGACGTGGCGGATCGACTGACGAGCGCGGGCATCCGATGGGGTCATTGCGGCGAGAACCTGTTTTTGGAAAAGGGCTGGGACGACCCTGTGAATTTCGCGGTGGTCTTCTGGTGGTACAGCACGGGGCATAAGGAGAATCTGCTGAACCCGATGTACACGCAGTCCGGAGTGGGACTGGCGCAGGGCGTGGACAGAGCGTGGTTCGTGACCCAGATTTTCGTCGCGCCGCGCCCGGGCCAGGCTGGTGTGGGAAGATAGTGAAGGTCCCCCGAACGCGGTGAGGTGCGAGAGCGGTTGAATCGGGCGGTCTCGAAAACCGTTGAACCTTCACGGGTTCCGTGGGTTCGAATCCCACCCTCACCGCCAGAATAAAATCAATAACTTAGCTCAGGCCACGGCCCAAACGTGAGCAAAAATGAGCAATGAGTTTTGGAAGTCGATGGTAGACTCGGGGCGACCTGATGGCCCTGAATCTCTACCGAAGACATCTTGCCTGCTGCGTTGGCGGTCGCGCCAGGAACGCAAGAACCTACGAATCCGACGAACAGCGCCGTGCGTGGAAACGGTGCTTCTGCCCCGTGTACGCATCGGGCACGTTGTCGGGCAAATTCCAGCGGAAGAACACCGAGCGCATCGACTGGGCCGAAGCAAAGTCCCTGGCCAACGGCTGGGAGGTAGACGCGTCTTGGGACGGCCCTGCGAAGGTCACCGCGCCAACCCCAGCGGTGCCGGCTCGACTCGATCGTCTCATCGACATGGGACATGAAGCTCCGCAGGGTGAAATAAAAAGCGCAACGATCTTCGGCTCCTTGATCCTGACAGTATTCGAATCGAATGAGACTCCCGTGATCCACGGCTGGTACCGTCTTTTCCACCGCGTGTACTGTATAACCGGGTTCAGAGGGTGAGCGGCTGCTCCGGATTAATCGTGCTAAAGCCCTCAATCATCGCGACGCGGCAGAGTTTCTTGTCGGCTGCTACGAACACAGATGCCAAACCGGCTCGTTTGAGTCCCAGCGCCACTGCCAACTGCAACGCATCCGGGCCGCGCAAGGCCTCAGTTCTCGCATGAGAGATGAGGAGCTGCCGCCCGACGCGAAGATGCTCGTCCTTCAGAGTGGCGACGAGGAGCCTTTTCTTGGCGAGATCTGCTTCCAGCCGTCGGCGGGCCATCAGGAGAGACTGCTCATCAATTTCACCCGTTCGGAATTTCAGCGCCAGGACCGATTCCATTTCAAGGATCGTGAATCGCGATATGAATCGATGTGACCCGGGCTCGGAAACGATTCTGTCGATGAAGTCGCTGCCCACCTCTTTCCGGTACACCTTTGCCAGAGCACTGGTGTCGACGAAATATCCTGACACTAACGTTCTCTGCGTTCGTCTATGATGGCTTCCGACAGTGATCCGCGAATCGTGGAAAGCGCACGCCTGACTTCCTCAAGACCGATCTCATCGGCGACGCCGCTGGCCCACTCGTCAGGTGAGACCAACAACGGATGGTCGCGGAGGATATTCCCTTCGTCAGAGATGGTGACCGTCACTTTCTGGTGATCTTGAAAAGGCACCGGCTCGAGAGGTCGCAGCACGCCGTGCTCATAGACAGCCTGGACTGTCATCTCCATGGTCATAGTGTACCGAGCACCCAGAGACTCGAGCTGCAATGCATTCGCTGCTGTTCGGATGGCGGACTCAGCGTTTCGGTTTTGTCTTGTCCCTAGCATCGGAGCTTTGACTAATCCCGCGGACCAGCTTCAGAGGTTCGTCCTCGTTGTAGACGAATACTTTTTCCTCGGTAGTTGTCGCAGATTGCTGTTGTTTGAGCTTCTGGATATTTTTCCAGGCATCGTCGCCAGTCAGCGCGCGCTCCCCTTCTGCAAGTTCGGTTGGTCGAGCAGTGTCAGTCGATCTCCCACCACCGTGCTCCTTGGGGCGCGTCCCTTTGTCAGCTTTCTCCCGTACGCGAACAAAGTTGTAGACGCTGTGAACAGCTGCAGTAACACCGCAACGATCGCGCAGGATATCGGTGATCTCCTGGTAACTTCGGCCACGCCGGCGCAACTCACGGATTAATTCCCGGTATGGCTCCAGTTTTGACCGGCTCGCCTTCGGAGGCAGGCTATCGAGAATGGTTTTGAGCGATTCGTCCATCTGAAAACGCTATGGCGGAATGTTAGCGCACGCCATGAACTACGGCAACATGCTGGAAAACTACTGGTATGAAACTGGACTGCTCGCTGGATTGCCAACTGGAATGAAGCTGGATTGAGACTGGCTCGCGATGCAACTCATCCGGCGGTGTGCCGCTCGCGTTACTTACCCGCGGACTCAGCCAGTTCGATGGCGCTGATCGGCGCGCACATCAGCGCGCAAGATGGATTCGGACCGCGTGTTAGCCTTGTTCATTCACCGACGAGATGGATCTCACCGCAGTCTTTTCGACTCTTTGCTCCACGCTGGCAGGCTGCGTGTTTCTGTTCACGGGATGCATTAAGGTTCTTGCGCCATCCTCGTCGGTTAGCTATCTGTTCAAGCTTGGCTTGAAGAGCTTTCCTCTCATACGGACCCTGGTCTGGATTTCCGCGGTTGCTGAATGCGTTCTCGGCACGGCTCTGATCCTGCGATTCTCCCCGGCATGGCTATTCCCCGGCGCCATTCTGCTGCTGATCGCCTTCTCTCTCCTCACGGCATGGAACGCGGCAAAGGGGGAAGACGACTGCGGCTGCTATGGCAAACTGCTCAGCGTCAGCCCTGCAAGGAGCATCTCGCTCAATGCCTGTTACGCAGCACTGGCGATAGTTGCCTGGCGGATTCCCGTGGCTCGCTTCCTGCCCGCCCCCGGAGAGATTGCGATCTTGGCAGCCTCGGCCGCTTTGTTTTCGGCTGTCACAACGTTTGCGCACCGGTACTTCGTAAAACAGGGCAAGGACTGGCTGGATCTCAATCCGCTGCAGGTTGGGCGAACATGGAATCCCGACTGGCTGCAGGGATTCGGAGATTTAGCGTCCGGCGATGCCCAACTGGTCGTTCTGATGAGTCCTACGTGTCCGCACTGCAAGACGTGGATGAAGCCGCTCAACAAGATTTCACGGCGCGCGGACATGCCACAGGTTATCGGGGGGATGGCTGCATCCGAAGAGGAGATCCGGGGCCTGGCTGCCGAATTCGGCATCACGTTCCCTGTACTGCAAGTGAGGCCTTCTGTGATGGACCGGATTGCGGCGGGGTACCCAGATGTGATCGTGCTGGAAAAAGGCGTGGTGCGCGAAAAAACTGGCGCGCGTCTGCCCGACGAACTTGTGCAGCGGCTGAGGAATTCAATCAAACCCGACGCCAGAGTTCAGACTGGCGCCGGTTGACGCAGCCGCGCCGTTACCTGCCCGCGGGCTTTGGGCGGACTGAAGTCCACCGCAGGTTAAAACCTGCCCCGCAGGTGATCGAGTGGCAGCTTCTCTATTAGCCGCCGCCCCCGATGAAACGCTGCTGGCACACGCCCCCTACGCAAATCCCATATTTCGGGCATTGAGCGGCGGTTTTGCAGGGATACCCGATGCCGCCGGATACGGTTGCCAGTTCCTCCGCGGAAAGCTCTTCGTTTTCGTCCATCTATACCTCCTTCCTTTTTGGGATAGCTCAGACAGCACCGACTCGTCAACAACCGGCAACATCTTTTTTTTGTGCGCCCGGCGCATCGTTTTGCGCACCGGCGGCCCGCAGCCCCAATTACAACGATCACCGCACTAACCGAGTACGCTTCGATCATGAGTTTGGTCTTAAGAGTAACCGCCACACGCGAAAACCAAAACGTTTCCGCCCCCGCGTGTGCGCCATGGAGTGTCAAAGGAAAAAGCCTGATCGGCGGCAACCGTCAGGCCTTTAGAGGTCGGAAACGCTATTGTTCATGCGGAACGCGGAAGTCTAAAGCTTACCGTGCTCTGTCCATTTCAGGATACCGCATCCGGACGCTTTTGTCCCGCAGGTGATCGAGCGATAGCTTCTTTTTAGTTGCCCATTCCGGCCGGGTGGCACACCCCTCCTATGCACCTGCCATGATTTTTCGCGAAGCAAGCAACAGGGTCGCAGCCACCGGTGCCGCCGGATACGGTTGCCAGTTCTTCCTCGGTAAGCTGTTCGGGACGCTCTTCGTTTTCGTTCATCTATACCTCCTATCCTCTCTTGGGCTAGCTCAGCATAGCACCGGCTCGTCAACAACCGGCAACATATTTTTTTTTGCGCCCGGCACATCGTTTTGCGCACCGGCGGCCCGCAGCCCCAATTACAACGATCACCGCACTAACCGAGTACGCTTCGATCACGAGTTTGGTCTTAAGAGTAACCGCCACACGCGAAAACCAAAACGTTTCCGCCCCCGCGTGTGCGCCATGGAGTGTCAAAGGAAAAGGCCTGATCGGCGGCAACCGTCAGGCCTTAGAGGTCGGAAACGCTATTGTTCGTGCGGAGCGCGGGAGCCTAAAGCTTACCGCGCTCTGTCCATTTCAGGATGCCGCATCTGGACGCTTTTGCCCCGCAGGTGATCGAGCGGCAGCTTTCTTTTACTTGCCCATTCCGGCGTGGCACACGCCTCCTATGCAGTAGCCATATTTCGCGCGGCAAGCAACAGGGTCGCAGCCACCGGTGCCGCCGGATACGGTTGCCAGTTCTTCCTCGGTAAGCTGTTCGGGACGCTCTTCGTTTTCGTTCATCTATACCTCCTATCCTTTCTTGGGATAGCTCAGACAGCACCGACTCGTCAACAACTGGCAACATCTTTGTTTTTATGCGCCCGGCGCATCGTTTTGCGCACCGGCGGCCCGCAGCCCCAATTACAAACGGTTACGCTTCTTCATGGCTCGCACTCCGGTTGTCCGTAGTAAGATGCCCGCGCAGGGATCCTCGTACTATGCTGTTAAGCGCTTGGGTACCCCAGCGTGGCGGCTTTGCAGGCTGTGCTTACAAAGTTTTCCGCGGGAACAAAAACAACGGTTTCAATCGAAGGAGAGTCACACAAATGAACGAACACAGCAAAATCGATACCAGAGACGAAGTTCTTCCATCGGTTCTGAAGAAGGAAACAGAGAAGCCCGAGGGCGAGGAAATCAGCCATGCAGATCTGGAAAAGATCGCCGGGGGTACGATAAAGCCGATAACAAAGTCTGTTCCCTAAGCGGATTTAAATCCCCGAATGGCTCCCGCGCTTTGGCGTCCGGGAGCCTCTCGTTTTTCGGGTGGACATATGCGATCGCCGAGGGAATCGCGCGGGCAGGTCTTTCCCCCGGTTTAGCGTGCGCCCCCAGCGATCGCTGCCCGTAGGGTTGCCAGTGACGGAGTTAAGACGAAATATCGCCAGGCTATCTTGTCGCGCGACCGGCCCATATGTCGAGAGACTTGAGACCCATCGATTCTTGTATCGATGGCAACCTGCCGCGCCATCTCGGCGATGACCGAAACTTCCCTTCCTGTAATCTTTTATGAGCGACTTGTGCGAAGGATTACGCTTTATTCCCTTGGGCGGGCCTCGTTCGGATTTAACCGTTTTGGGCCTATGATCATCGTTTTGCTGGCGCTTTGTTCGTCGGCTGCGGCGCAGACTCCAACTCGCGGCCTGAGTTTAGCCGATGCGATCGAGTCGACGCTGCGAGAGAATCCTCAACTCAAACTCCAGCAGGAACAGGTGGAGTTTAATCGCGGTTCGGTACTTCGCGCGCAGTCGCAGTTCGACCGGGTCATCGGAGCCGGAGCATCGTCAGGCCGCGTATATCAACCACTTGATGAGCTGCAGCGGACCGTCTACGGCCTAATCTCGACAACAACCAACACCACGTCGATTGATGCCGAAGCCTCCCAGCAATTGCGGAATGGCATCACCGTCACACCGATGCTGACCATAACCCGGCTCACCGACAATCTCGCGTCGCAGGACGGGCTGAATCAGGGCCATCTGGGCATTCAGGTGAATGTTCCACTCTTGCGCGGCCGTGGCCGCAGCGTCGTCACGGCGAACGAAACAGCCAGCGGCGTCGAGCTTGAAGCGAGTCTTCTCGATCTTAATCAGGCGATCTCGAACCTGCTCTTCAATACTGCAACGGCGTACTGGTCAGCGGTAGCCGCGGAGCGCACACTCGATGTCGCGAAAGAGGCGGAAGCACGCGGGAAGCTCCTCCTTGAAACCGTACAGACGCTGGTCGACGCCGATCGCAATCCTCGCAGCGATCTGAGCGATGTACAGGCGAATCTCGCCGACCGCACGGCAACACGTATCGGGGCTGAACAGCAACTGTTTCAGGCCAATCAACAACTGGCGCTCGCCATGGGATTGAGCGCCGATAAGGTCGCGGCAATTGCGAATCCGGCCGACCCACTACCGTCTGTCGCCAGAATCGAGATGATACCGTCAGACCCCCAGCTTGCCATCGCGCGTGCGTTCGAACGCAGGGCAGATTACCTCGCCGCGAAGAAACGTCAGGGTGAAGCCGATATCCTTGCATCCGCGGCAAAAAACCAGCTCAAGCCTCAGCTCGACCTGCAACTGAATACCGGTTTCTCAGGCTTGCGCGGAGGCCGGCGTCCGGACGAGTTTGTCATTTCACCGGTCAGCGGAGTGCATGGCGTCGATGCCACTGCCGGTCTGCGTTATCAGTTCCCGATCGAGAATCGCGCGGCGGAGGCGAACGTCGTCCAGACACGTTCGGCCGCAAGCGCCGCGGCCTACCGAATTCAGGACACTGCCCGAAGCATCTCCTCCTCCGTGCTCGTCGCGATGGAAGGCGTTCGCGCGGCGATCCAGCAACTCGCAATGGTGAATCGATCGGTTGAATACTCTCAGACCGCTCTTGAAAATCAGGCGGAGAAGTATCGTCTTGGTGTCGGGTCCCTCGTTGAGGTCCTCACGGTGGAGGACAGGCTGACGACCGCGCTCGGAAATCAGGTTCAGGCGGAACTGGGTTATGCGCTCGCGGTTGCCCGGCTGCGGCAGGCGACCGGCACTATTGTCGAGCCGGACAAGCCGGTACAGGCAATTGATCCATCCATATTCGTGCGGCCCCCGGAGCTGACCAAGTGAATTCCGCGATTTTTCGCAAGGTAGCGCTCGAGCGCCTCTCTTCGCCTGAGCGCCTCGATCAACCGATACGCGTCACTAAGGCCGGCGAGTGGATCGCACTTATCGGACTAATGGTCCTGCTCGGGGCAGCGGTTGTCTGGAGTTTCAAGGGCTCGCTGGCCACGAAAGTTTTGGCGCAGGGCATCATCATTCGCCGCGAAGGGGTAGTCAACATCGTCGGCACGGGAACCGGCCTCATTACGAAGCTAAATGTCAAAACCGGCGACACCGTCCAGGCGAATCAGATCATTGCGGAGGTCTCCGAACCGTCTCTGCTGGAGAAGATCAAGGTCACCGAAGCCGCACTTCAGGATCTGAAAGAGGAGCGGCAGCGCGTCCTGAAGGTCAAGACAGACAGCGCGAAACTACAACTCGAAGCGCTTGAACGCCAGAAATCAAACGCCGAGCGTGAAATCGAAAACCTGCGCGAGCAGATCCGCATCGTAGACGAGCAAATTCCGGTTGACGACCAACTCCTTGCCCGCGGTCTGATTACAAAGCAGCAAAGTCTGGCGAACCGCCAGAAGAAGGTTCAGTTGGAAGGACAGGTCAACGCCCAACAGGCAATCATCACGCAGGTAGAGGCGCAGCGCTTCACAACCGAGGATCAGCCCCGGGAAAACGACATCGACATGCAAGGGCGCGTCACCGATCTCGAACGGAACCTTGCGTCGTTACGCAAGGATCTGTCGACGGCGGCGAATGTCGTGAGCCCCTATTCCGGCCAGGTACTTGAAGTCAAGGTGTATCGCGGTAGCGCGGTTTCCGAAGGCACGCCGATTATCAGCATCCAGCCGGATTCCGATCAGCTGGAAGCACTGATCTACCTCAGTTCGCTTCAGGCGAAGGACGCGAAACCCGGCATGGAAGTGCAGCTTTCTCCCGGAACCGTGAGGCGCGAAGAGTTCGGCTACATGACAGGCCGGATTTCGTTCGTCGCATCCTACCCCGCGACGCAAGCCGCGATGATGAGCGTTCTGGGAAACGAGACTTTGATGCAATCCATCTCATCAGGTGGACCGGTCACTGAGGTGCGCGCCCGGCTCGATCGAGCCAACACGCCCAGTGGGTTCCGCTGGTCGTCGCGCGAGGGCCCGCCAATCCAGATCTCGAGCGGCACCCTTTGCACAGCTCAGATCGTAACGAAGAATTCACGCCCGATCAGCCTGGCGCTCCCCGTGTTTAAGGAGAAACTCGCCCTCAACTGATGCGGGTCCGCACTCCCACACTGCTGCAAATGGAAGCCGTGGAATGCGGCGCGGCATCGCTTGGCATCATCCTCTCGTATTTCGGCCGTTTTGCGCCTCTCGAGGAGTTGCGCGCGGCGTGCGGCGTATCGCGTGATGGCAGCAAAGCCAGCAATATTGTCAAAGCAGCGACACGCTACGGCCTCATAGGCAAGGGCTTCAAGAAAGAACTGGACACTGTTCGCGCGGCCCCGCTCCCATTTATCGCGTTCTGGAATTTCAATCACTTCGTCGTAGTCGAAGGCTTTGGAAAAAAGTGGGTCTATCTAAATGACCCCGCCTCGGGGCCACGTAAGGTTTCCAACGCCGAATTCGATCAATCGTTCACCGGCGCGATTCTGACCTTCACGAAAACGCCGGAATTCCGAAAGGGTGGTAAGAAGCCGGGGCTGCTGGGCGCGCTTGCCTCGCGATTGCGAGGGAACCGCATGAGCCTTGTGTTCGCAATCCTTGCAACGCTGGCTCTCGTTGTTCCGAACATCGCCGTCCCCGTATTCGGACGCGTGTATGTGGACCAGATTCTTGTCGGCGGACTGCATAACTGGCTGAACCCATTGCTGATCGTCATGTCTATTGCGGCGGTGGTCGCGGCGGCGCTTACCTGGCTGCAGCAATCGGCGTTGCTTCATATGGAAATGAATATGTCGCTCGTCGGATCGGCCCGTTTCTTCTGGCACATCCTCCGACTGCCGATGGAGTTCTTTTCCCAGCGCGACGCCGGCGATATCGGTAATCGCGTTGCGATCAACGACACGCTCGCCACCATTCTTTCAGGCGACCTCGCCACAAACACAGTGGGGCTGCTGCTGATCGGATTTTACGCGGCTCTGCTGTTTCAATACAGTGCGCCGCTGACCTCGATCGGACTCGCCATCGCGTTTCTGAACGTTATGGCGCTGCGTTATGTTTCGCGATCACGTACGGACGCGAACCGGCGCCTGCAGCAGGATCTCGGCAAGCTCATGGGCACCTCAATGGGCGGGTTGCACGCCATCGAAACCCTCAAAGCGAGCGGGTCGGATCACTTTTTTAGTCGATGGTCAGGTTTACAGGCGAAAGTCTTTAACGCGGAACAGGAGTTGAGCGCGTCGACCATGTCGCTCTCTTCGCTTCCGCCGCTGCTCTCCGCATTGAATGCGGCCGTCATCATTTGGATCGGAGGCCGAAATGTAATGGACGGCCTTCTTACGATGGGCATGCTGCTCTCCTTTCAGACGATGATGACCAGTCTGGAGGACCCCGTAAATCGGCTGCTCAATCTGGGGCAGCGCTTCCAGCAAGTCCAGGCCGACGGCGCCCGTTTAGATGACCTACTTCGCTACAAAGAAGATCCGGGCGTTGATTCCGAAGTATCGTTGTCGGACTCCGGCGCAATTCGAAAACTCGATGGCTACCTGGAGATGCGGGCCGTCACATTCGGCTACAGCCGCCTTGAGAAGCCGTTGCTCGAGGAGTTCTCCCTGGCCCTGAAGCCCGGCAGGCGCGTGGCGGTTGTAGGCGCATCCGGGAGCGGAAAGTCCACGGTTGCGAAGCTTGTCAGCGGCCTTTATCAGCCATGGGGCGGAGAGATTGTCTACGACGGATCCTTAAGAAAGAACATTCCGCGGCCGGTGTTGAATCAGTTCGTCGCCATGGTCGATCAGGACATTTTCCTGTTCGAAGGAACCATCCGCCAGAATCTGACGATCTGGGACGACAGCGTACCCGAAAAAGCCATCATCGAAGCCGCTCGCGACGCCTGCATTCACGACGACATCAACACCCGTCCTGGGGGTTACGACTATGTGGTGCGGGAAGCCGGCCGTAATTTCAGCGGCGGGCAGCGGCAGCGCCTCGAAATCGCTCGGGCGCTGGTTTCAGATCCCAAACTCCTGGTGCTTGACGAAGCGACAAGTGCGCTCGACGCCAGTACCGAAAAAGTGGTGATGGATAATCTGCGGCGGCGTGGCTGCGCCTGCCTGATCGTGGCTCATCGCCTGAGCACGATTCGCGACTGCGAAGAAATTATCGTTCTCTCACGAGGCCGCGTGGAGGAACGGGGAACCCACGAGGAACTGATGGCCCGCGATGGCGCCTATGCGAGACTCATCAACGCGGCTTAGTTCCGTCAGCGAACGGATGCGCATCGCCCGGGCCTTCGCGGTGTGCGGTCGCGATGCAGTCTGGATCGTCGAAGAGTGAAAGCTCGACCTGTTCCTGGCGCCGGTTCAGGATGGCCAGGCGGCGGGCGCGCTCACCCACGTGCTACGGATCGAATCGGGAGGCGCACTCTTCTCGCTTCCGTCGCCTCGCAGCGATTCATTTGGTTTCCTTGCCTCGCCCGCTGTCGAAACAACCGTTCGCGAGGTTCCGCTCGATTCTCTTTCACAGGCGGAAATCGACGAACTTTCCAGCCCGTGGGTTTCCGCCCTCGCCTCAGCGATGGGTGAGCCCCCATCTGAGCCCATTCGTCTTGCAGCATTTCACGAAGCCGCCGTCCAGCAACTCATAGACAGGAGGTTGAAAGAGGATCGCGCGGTCTCCAGCCGACTCGAAGCCAGAATCCAGGCGGACGAGAAACTCGTCGGCGCCGCGATCCGCCGGCTTGCGATTTCACGGGCGGGCGCGGCTGATTCTGTCGCTCCGATCGACGACTCCTCGAACATCCCCATCGCTCGGGCGTGTCAGGCGGCGGCGCAGGCGTTGGGTCTTGAAGTGCGAATCCCGCGGTCGGTTGTTCAGGGAATCGCCCGCAACCCGCTTCAGACGATCGCCCGCGCCTCATCGCTTCGTACGCGATCCCTTGTTCTTCTTGATGAATGGTGGACACACGACAGCGGCCCCATGGTCGCCTTGCTTGAAGCGGATCAGCAGCCGGTTGCGCTGCTTCCGCGCAAGGGCGGCGGCTACGAGCTGTTTGATCCTGTCCGGGAATCGACCGTCCGGGTTAACCGAAAGACCGCGGGGGTTCTCTCTGGAGCAGCCTGGATGTTTTACCGGCCCTTCCCCACGCGCCCGTTGACTGGCCTGGACATATTGTTCTACAGCCTGCGAGGGGCAGGGCGTGAAGTGCGAACGCTCGTCCTGTCGGCTCTTGCTGCGAGCCTGCTCGCCCTTGTGACGCCGTTCGCGATCGGCATCGTTTTTGATTCGATCATTCCATCCTCGGACCGCGGGCAACTGACGCAGACGGTTGTTCTGATCGCCGCCGCGTCAATCACCGCAGCCTTGATCTCACTCACACGAGGATACGCACTGCTTCGGCTGGAGGGGAAGATGGACTTCGCCACGCAGGCGGCGGTCTGGGACCGGTTGCTCAACCTGCCGGCCGCCTTCTTCCGCGATTATTCCGCGGGCGACCTCGCGAACCGGAGCATGGCAATCGGGCAGATCCGCGCTGGCCTGACCGGCGACACATTAACTTCTGTCCTCGCCGGAATCTTCTCACTCACAAACGTATTTCTGCTTTTCTATTACAGCCCGGCGATGGCAATGACGGCCATTGGGCTCGCCTGCATTGCATTCCTGGCTACGATCGCTGCGGGAACCGCGCAGTACCGGCTTCAGCGAAGGCTTGCCGACACCGCGGGAAAGATCTCTGGTATGGTGTTTGAGTTCATCAGGGGCGTTGCGAAGTTCCGGGTCTCAGGCACCGAAGGACGCGCCTTCGCGCGCTGGGCCGCTGCATTTGGCGCGCAACGGCAGATTTCCGCGTCGATCCGACGCGTTGCAAATACGCTTTCGGTATTCAACACGTGCTTTCCGGTGTTCGCGCTTTGCGTCGTGTTCACCGGTTTCGCCGGAAGAATCGGTCAGGGGCAGGGGGGTCTGAGCACCGGTACTTTTCTTGCCTTCAACGCGGCTTTCGCGCAGCTTACGGCATCGCTATTGGCGCTCGGCCTGGGCGCCGTAACCGTCCTCAAAACAATCCCGCTCTACAACCGGATCCGGCCTATTTTCGAAGCACAGCCTGAAGCTGGCGAAGATCGCGCCGACCCTGGCGAGATCAGCGGCGCGATCGAAGGCAGCCATCTTTCATTTCGCTACTCGAGTGACACGCTGATGGTTCTGCGGGAGGTATCGTTCTCGATCCGTCCCGGCGAGTTCGTTGCCTTCGTCGGCCCTTCGGGATCGGGCAAATCGACGTTATTCCGCATGCTACTCGGTTTCGAAAAGCCCGCTTCAGGCGCCGTCTACTACGATGGTCAGGACCTGTCCGGACTTGATCCGCAGGCAGTTCGGGAGCAGGTGGGTGTAGTTCTTCAAAATGGCGAACTCCTGCCTGGCGACATCCTGACCAACATCATCGGTTCGGCGCCGCTGACCGTTGATCAGGCCTGGGAAGCCGCGCGCATCGCAGGCATGGAAGAAGACATCAAGGCGTTTCCTATGGGCATGTACACGGTTGTAGCGGAAGGCGGACGCGGACTGTCTGGTGGCCAACGGCAGCGGCTCATGATTGCGCGCGCCGTGGTACGCAAACCGAAGATCGTTCTCTTCGATGAGGCCACAAGCGCGCTCGATAACCGCACGCAAGACATCGTCACCAGCGCTCTTGACGAAATGCGCGTCACGCGAATTGTGATTGCGCACCGGCTCAGCACGATCATGAAGGCCGATCGAATTTACGTGCTCGATCACGGCGCGATCGTTCAGAGCGGAACATTCGAGGAACTGACGGCAAAAGAAGGACTGTTTTCAGATCTGGCTCGCCGCCAGGTGGCATAAGGAGGAAACGAGGCTCGCAATGCGAAAAGCGCTATATGTAATGGGAATTCTGGATGATCAGGATGTGGAATGGATCGCCTCGCACGGGCGGAGGTTGAACGTGAGGCAAGACGAAGTATTGATCCGCGAAGGCCAGCCTGTCGACGCTCTCTTCATCGTGCTGGAGGGAAGTTTAAGGGTACGGTCGGGAACCAAACACGTCGCGACGCTGCTTTCCGGTGAGATCGTTGGCGAGATTTCGTTCGTGGACTCACGCCCTCCCGCGGCAAGCGTAACGGCCGATCAGTCCACGCGCGTGCTGGCGATCCCACGCGATCTGCTGAGCGCAAAAATGTCGACAGATCCCTGGTTTGCCTCCCGGTTTTTCCGCGCTCTCGCGACGTTCCTCGCGGACCGGCTCCGCACGACGACAGCGCGGCTCGGATATGGCGATGCCCCGCCGAACGATGCTCAGGATGGTGACGAACTCGCGCCGGATTTTATGGATTCTGTCTCGCTGGCGTCTGTTCGTTTCGACCGCCTGCTGAAACGGCTCCAGGTGGGGTAGATACTCCACTCGCGATAGGCCAACGCTCCGTATCTACAAAACTGGGTATGCGCTTGACTCACTGAACGACCGGTCTTCGGGGCGAGAGAAACCACTTCGTAACGTGGCACGGAAGTCTCCAGCAGGGCTTTATAGGCCATCGCCCTCACCGCCATTTCAAATTAGCCGAAATCCAGAGCTAAGGCAGTAGCTCGAACTCGATCTGACGCCCGATCTTAGAGCCTTTCTGAAGCGCAGTCACCTTCAAAGCGTACTGACCAGGAGCAAGATCTTCGAGCGGAAGCGTGAGACCGAACGGGACTGCCTTAAGCTCCGTCACCGAAGACGTGTTCACCTGCGTGGAGCCGAGATCCTTCGCGACCTTGCCGGATTTCGCATCGAGGAATTGCGCCTGAACTTCCGCAGGCGCAAGCGTTGGATCGTAGATTTCAGCGTACAAATAGGCCTTTTCCGATTTATGCAGGCGGTTGGTTCCGGTCGGAATGATTTGAACTCCATTGACCACGAGCGGAACTTTATCGCCGAACACGCTGGGTCCGAGGGAAAGGGAGCCGCCCGACGCCGGGCGCGCGGTTGTCGTGCTCAGCGCAAGCCCGCTGAGCCAGAACCGGCTGGGATCCCAGGGTTGAACCGCAAGCGGCAGATCAACCTTTCCGAAGCCTTCTCCCGCGCTGAAGGCAATCTTAAGGTTGTAATTACCGGAACCAATCGGAAACTGCTTCTCGTAGTGGTAGGGCTTAGAGGCGAATTCCTCCACTTGCTGCTTATCGTCAAAGCTGAATCTGACGTTATCGCTGAAACGAGCGCCTACGCTGCCATCCTCTAAGTAGGCTATGCCGACTACGTTCAGGTTCCCGGTGAATTTGCCCTTATCCTTTGTGAACCGCACGGCATTACCCGATACGTCGAGCGCAAGGTCGACCCTGACGGTGTTTTCGCCCGTATAGAAGAAAGGCGCCTGTACGGAAGCCTCGATAGTCGAGGATGTGTTCCCGGTAAGCCGCGATTCCAGATCGCGCTGGGTAGCTGTGCCAGCCAGAACATCCAGCGCCCTGGCTTCGCAATACTGCGAGCGCGCCCGGACGTTCATTCCGCCGCGATCGACTTTGACCTTAAGAGAATGGCAGGCCCCGGGGTCCGGTTCTTTCGTTGGCACATAGCCCAGAACGTAGTAAGAACCCTCTTCCTTTCCGATCCTGTCCATGCCGCCTTCCAGATCGCCGATGCGGGAAAGCAGGAAGCCGCCCGTGTTGCGGGCGAGGGCGTCGAGCGTTTCGTCAGGATTCGGCGTGACCGGATCGCCGATTCGTTCTGACCGGCCGGGAATGGCGCGGCCTCCATCCTGCGGACGCGTCGAAGACACGCCATTTGAAGGATCGAGATCGGCATTCACGTCCATTCCGGGAACCCCGATCGAAGTCGTGCCGCGAACGTCGACGGGATAGAGGGCGATGTTTGCCCTGTTGCACGCTTCGGTCACTAAGCGCATATCGTCAGACGAGGCGCGGAAGCCTTCTGAAAACAAGATGACCGTCTTGCGGCCAGGAAGTCCGGCCACCCGGTCCGCGAGTTCCAGGAAGCTTCTCATCAGACCGCGCGCGGAGTAACTGTTGTAGGCGGCACCCGGATCGTTCCGGTTGGCGGGGCCGTTGACGGTGGGCGCGGTCCTGGCCGGGCCAGCGGTATTCGTCCGGTTCAACGCCTGGCGAAGCCGGTCTTTGTCGTCCGTGAAGTTCTGCGATACCCGAAGATCGCCCGAGTACTCCACGACCGCAACCGTGCGCGAGGGGCTGGCGTTCGCCTCGACGAAACGATTGGCGGCATCCCGAGCGACGTGCTGGCGTGCCGGAGTTATGGTGGCGTCATCGAAGAAGAGGATTACGTTGTGTTTCTGCGAATTCGCCTCTTTCGAAAACGTGGTGAGGGTCTGTTCTTTCCCGTCCTCCCAGACCCGGAAGTCTTTCTGGGTCAGGTCGCCGGGATAGCCGCCCTTGCGGTCGGTGACCAGGGCATCGACCACGACGAGGCGGGATTCCGTGTGGATCATACTGTCCTTCTGGGCCGGACAAATCGCGGCTGAGACAGCGGCGAGCGCGAGTAGTTGCTTTTTCACGGAATCTCCACGGCTCCGTTGCGAGCCGCCATCGTCTGACCTTCCGAATCCCGGACGACGAGGCGAATGATGTAGGTTCCGGGCGCCACCTTGAAATCGTTATGGACGGTCAGGCCGTCCCCCACGCCGCGTTGCAGGGTCTCGTCCCGCAGGCGCATTTGGACGGTTTTCGAAAATGCCTGGATGTAATTGCCATTGTGGTCGAAGAGGGCGCAAACGACTTCGACATTATCGACATTCCGGCCGTCATCCTTCCGAAACTTCAGCTTTCCGACATCGACCTTCGAGAGAACGACCAGCTTGGCCTCGTCATCCCCGGTTTTGAAGAATTGGGTATTGAGGTCCACAGGGATGTCGCGGATTTCATCGCGCGAAAAGACCGCCTGGTTGATTTCTTCCTTCGCCTGTTCACCGGCGTCGGCGAGGTGACGCGGCGCGTAGTAGCCGAGGCGCGCTTTGACGGACAGGCCCGATGCATTCTTCAGACGGATCTTCAGGGCATGGAACGCGCCGTCCAGCTTCATATTCTGCGGAGAAAATCCAAGTAGATAGTAGACCTCCGGCGCGGCGCCGAGTTGCTTCAGGCCGGCGTTCAGGTCGTTGGTGTTCCGGATGAAAGTCCCACCCGTTCCTGCCGCTAGTTCGTCCAGGACACCGGATTGAAGGAACGCCGCCTGGCGATTCAGGCTCTGCTTTGAGCGTTCAGCCGCCAGCGTTATGGGTCGGTAGGAGGCGTCCGGCGAGTCCACGTAGAGCCCGCGCGCGTCGAGCGCATTAATAATGACGCCGGAGTGGATGGCAAGGTCGATGAGGGCCTCCTCGTCCGCAAGTTGCTCGTTCACGCGTAGGAAGCCGGGTGATGCGAGGACCAGGGTGCGCTGTCCGGGCATCACCGCCATCCCGCGGACCGCGTCCCGAATGGTGGAAAAGGCGATGGTGGTCTCGTGTTCACCGGCTTGCAGGACCTGCATCGCCTTCGACTGGGCAATCTGTCGGGCCGTAGCCATCGCATTAGGGGCGAGTTTCAGGCAGAAAATGACTTCCTGTGCGGCGGCGGCAAGGGCGGCGTCATCTTGCTGGTTGATGATCTGATCGGACTGGTAGAAACTGATGTCGGGGCAATCCTGGGTAGTGCTGCGGGCGATCGGGTGCGGTCTGAGTTTCAGGAGCGTCTGATTGAGTTGCTCCCGATCGTCCGTGAAGTTCAGCGCGGTTTGTCCGGAGGTCGTGAATATGGCGATCCGATCGGCGGGTTGGAGGGCGGTCGAGATCAGGCGTTGTGCGGCGGTTCGCGTACCGGAGAGTTCAGCGAAGCTGGAATGAATATCGTCGAAAAGCAGACCGACGAAATGATCGGGCGCGGTTACGGGCGGCACCCCGGGCTCGTTGGATGAAGCCGCGGTGGCCGGGACGGAAATTCTGGCGATCTCGGTTCCGCCGGTTTTCTCGATCGAGAACTTCGAGATGACCTGGGGTTTGCCGCGATCGAGAAGCTGGAAGTATTCCTGTTTCAGATTGCCGACGGTTTTGCCATGCTGGTCCCGCACCACGACCGGCACGACTACCAGATTGACTTTGGACTGGAAGGTTACGGCCTCGTCGGTGGAACTGACTTCGGGAGTCTGGCCGCAAGAGACAACGGCGCAGAGCGCGAAGAAGAGAAAACCCTTGAGCATCGGCTACGAGCAATATAACGCGGGGAACCGTCTCGCTAAGATGGCATGTTCCCTTTCGCGACCCCGCCCGATCCCGCCCTTGCGCAACCAGCCGGGTTCGCGCCTGGAAATCAAAACCAATAGCGGCGATGGCCACTCTTATACTGTCCACGTGGAGACCAATCGCCGAATCGCAATAGACACAGCCGACGTGCCGTGGGAGGAGCGCTGGAATGAGCATCTCGGGAAAATGCTCTACCGAAAGAATCTGATTGAAGATTCCGAGACGGGCGTTGAAATTCGACTCGTTCGTTACCCGGCAGGCGTAATCAACACCCGTCATATCCACACTTGTGCGCACGGTATGTACGTGCTCGACGGAACGCTCAGAACAGACGGTGGCGACTATGGTCCGGGCCATTTCGTTTGGTTTCCGGCGGGCATCGAGATGGAACACGGAGCCACGGCGGAGAAGGACGTCACCGTCCTGTTCATCACGAACCGCAGATTCGACATTCACTATCTACCCGCAGAGTAGCGGGGGCGGCTAGGACTTCGGTTTGAGAATAACGGGGTCGACCTTTGCGCCTTCGACTATCGCGTCGCCGGGATTGACGATCACGGTTTCGCCGACCTCAAGACCGCTCGTAATGTCCAGATGGTCGCCGTAATCTCGCTCGACCTGGATTCGCCTGAAATGGGTGACGTTGCCCGGTCCAACGAGGGCGACCTCAGAGCCGTTGTCACGCATGACGAGCGCACTCGCGGGAATCGTCATCGGCGGATCGAGACGCTGGGTGGCGAGGTCGACATCCGCGTACATGCCCGGGTCGAGGACTCCGGGATTCGCCAGTTGAACTTCGGTCAGCAGCGTTCGGGTCGAAGGATCAAGCGAGTTCGCCGTGCGGGCGACCTGCCCCCTGAACTGGCGCCCGGGCAAGTTCGAAACCGAAACGGTCGCGGTCTGTCCGACATGAACGGCGCTGGAGTAGCTCTGCGGAACATTGAGATAAATGCGGAGGTGGTCGGTCTGGGCGATTCGGTAGAGGAGAGTGTTGCCCGCATTCACCAGGGCGCCGATATCGATGTTACGCATCGTGATGACTCCGTCGAAGGGCGCGGTAACCAGACGGTATCCACGGAGCTTTTCGAGGCGCGCCAGGTTCGCGTCAGCGGCAGCGACGGCATTACGCTGTGCGCTGACGGCTTTTTCGAGCGCGTGGACGCCCGCGATTTTTGACCGGTACTGCGTTTGATATTGGTCGTTCTCCTGCTTCGATACAGCGCCGCGTCCCACGAGCGCATTCCATCGATCAGAACTGATCTTCGCCAGCGTAAGGTCGGATTGGCCCTGTTCGAGATTGGCCTCCGCCTCGTCGACCGAAGCGTGGGCCTGATCGAGATTGGCCTTTGCCTGGCGGACTTGCTCATCGATTTCGGGCACGTCGATTTCCGCGAGGGTTTGGCCCGTTTTGACGTGATCGCCGATATCAACCAGGCGGCGGAGGATGTAACCGTCGGCGCGCGCAAGGATCGGCGCTTCCGTGATGGCCTGGATATTACCCGGGAGTTTGAGACCGGTTTCGGACGTGGAACGAGCGACCTGCACGACATCCACGCGCGGCAGGGCGCGCGTTTGCTCGCGCGATTCCGCCATGATGGTCAGGTTTCGCTTCTGCCACGGTCCGTAGCCCGCGAGGAACGCGATGAAAAAGAGAACTACAATCCCGAGAACCAATGCCGTGATGGTGATACCGGACGGCTTCCAGACGTGTGGCGAAGCGGCGGGCGCATGGTGCGCCTCGGCTAACTGCCGCCTGAGCCGTTCGATCTCCTCGCGCAGTTGCGCGTCGGTGTTGGTGGTTTCAGACATGCTGCGGTTCCGGCGCGATTCCGGCTTCGCGTTCGCGTTCTTTCAGCCGGTATTCGTGGTCAACCGGTGGCTTCTTTCTCAGATATGTATAGATGACGGGGACGATGAAGAGCGTCGTTACAGTGGCGAGAAGCAATCCGCCGATGACGGCGCGGCCGAGGGGCGCGTTTTGTTCGCCGCCTTCACCGAGTCCGAGGGCCATGGGAAGCATTCCCAGCACCATGGCGGTTGCCGTCATTAAGACGGGGCGAACGCGCGCATAGCCCGCGGCGAGCATGGCCGCAAGAGCGGTGGAACCGTCTTCGCGGGAATCGTTGGCGAAGGTCACCATCAGAATGCTGTTTGCTGTCGCGACTCCGATGCACATAATGCTTCCCATGAGCGACGGCACGCTGAACGTGGTGCCGGTCACAAACAGCATCCAGAGAATTCCGGCCATGGCGCCGGGTAGCGCCGTAAGGATGATGAAGGGGTCGAGCCACGACTGGAAGTTGACGGCCATCACCAGATATACGAGCAGCACCGCGAAGACCATGCCCAGTTCGAGGCGGAAGAATGACGACTTCATCGTTTCGATCTGGCCGCGCAGGTCGAAGAACGTTCCGCGCGGCAGCCTCGGTTCCTCATCGCGCATGATCTTCTCGACTTCCGACCCGACGCCGCCGAGATCGCGCCGGTCAACATTCGCATAGACATCGAAAACCGGCCAGACGTTGTAGTGGTTGACGATGACGGGCGTGTAGCTGCGCTGAACGTCAACCAGATTCGAAAGAAGCTGGGTATTGCCGGCCATCGCGCCGGGATTCCCATAGGCCATAGAAGCCCCGTTCGGCGAGGCTCCGATCGCGGACGCGGCGGAAGGATTTCCCGAACTGATCGGGGTGTTGCCGGGCGCGACGGGCGTGCGGAGCAGAGCGTCGAGCGAGTCGACGCGGTATTGCGGCGTCTGCACCGCGACGTTGTAGTTCACGCCGTTGCTCCAGTTCAGCCAGAAGTTCGGCGCTACTGTGCCGCTGCCGGTGAGCGACATCAGCATATTGTTCGTGACGTCGCGCTGGGTAAGGCCGAGTTGGGAAGCTTTCACCCGATCGACGTTAAGCTGAATCGCTGGTTGGGCGACAACCTGGTGGACGTGAACATCGACCGCCCCGGGAATCGCCGCGATCCGCGCTGCCACGCGTTGGGCGACTTTGTAATTCTCTTCCGCGTCGCGCCCGACGATCTGAAGATCGATCGGGGCAGGGCGCCCGAAGTTCACGATCTGGGTGGTGATATTCGCGGGCTGAAAGAAGAACGTCATGTCAGGGAAACGCTCGCGCAGGCGCTTGCGGAGGAGTTGTTCGTATTCCTTCGTCGAACGGTGCTCCTCTTTGTTGAGCGAAATGAGGATTTCACCGTCGGCAGAGGATATGGTGGGGATGTCGCCTTGCGCGATGGCCGGCCAGCTGTTCGGGATGCCGATGTTGTCGATCATCATGTCGAGTTCACGGCGCGGGATGACGGAGCGGATTTCCTGTTCGAGTTCGCTGAATTTCGCCTCGGTCTCTTCGATGCGGAGTCCCGCGTGCCCGCGGGCGTGCAGGCGCATCTGCCCGGAATCGACGTCCGGAAAAAAGTCTTGCCCGACAAGGCGGGTGAGTGCGAGCGATGCCCCGGCGAACAGAATGAAGCCGGCGAGCACTGCTCCGCGATGGTGGAGGGCCCAGTTCAGAAGGCCCATGTAGCGATATCGCAGATGTTCGAACACAGTGTTGAAGAGGCCGTGCATCCGCTGCAGAGGACCTCGTCGGTTTCCTTCGCGATGCTGCTTCATTTCGGCGCCGAGCAGGAAAGACATCATCGTCGGAACCAGCGTGCGCGAAAGAAGATAGGATGCCATCATCGCGAAAACCACAGCCATCGCCATCGGCGTGAAGAGATAGCGCGCGGTGCCGGTCAATAGCAGGACCGGCACGAAGACAATGCAGATCGAGAGCGTGGCGACGAAAGTGGGGACGGCGATCTGCGACGCGCCATCGAGCACGGCGCGGACAAGGGGCTTTCCCATTCCGATGTTGCGGTGGGTATTTTCGATTTCGACGGTCGCGTCGTCGACAAGAATGCCGACGGCCAGCGCGAGTCCGCCCAAGGTCATCACGTTGATTGTTTGGCCCAGAAGGTTGAGGATGCAGAGCGAAGTGAAGATCGAGAGCGGAATCGAGATGCAGACGATGAAGGTGCTGCGCCAGCTCCCGAGGAAGAGGAGGATCATCGCGGCGGTGAGGCCGGCCGCGATCATGGCTTCGCGCAACACCCCCTGAATCGACGCGCGAACGAAGACCGATTGGTCGGCGAGCGCGGTCACCTTGAGTTCCGGCGGCACATTGGAAAGAATGCGCGGCAGCGCGGCTTTGACCGCATTCACGATCGCCAGCGTGGACGCTTTGCCGTTGCGCGTGATGGTGATGAGGACTCCGCGCGAACCGTTCGTGCGGACGATGTTGTTCTGTACTGAGAATCCGTCGCGGACCTGGGCGACGTCCTTGATGCAGACCGTTGCGCCATTGACGGTCCTGATGGGCAGATCGTTGAGCGCGGCGATCTGGAGCGGGCTGCTGTTCACCTTGACCTGGTACTCGGTATCGGCGATCTTGGCGGTTCCGGCGGGCAGAATCAGGTTCTGCAGATTCAGGGCATTCGAGACATCGGAGGGCGAAAGCTGTTTCGCATAGAGCTGATCCAGGTTCAGGTCGACCATGACAGAGCGCTGCTTGCCGCCAAAGGGATAGGACACGGATGCGCCTTGCACCGTGCCAAGCGGCGTACGGATGAAATTGTTGCCGAGGTCGAAGATTTCCTGCTCGGTGAGCGTCGGGCTGGAGAGACCCAGCTGAAGGATGGGAACGCTGGCTGCGTCGTATTTCAGGATATTCGCGGGGAACATCCCCGGCGGCATCTGACGCAGCGCCGTATTCATGGTGGCCGTGGTCTGAGCGACCGCCATGTCGATCTTCACGTTGGGGTGAAAGAAGATGCGGACCACCGCGTAGCCGCTGTACGACTGCGATTCGATGTGTTCGATGTCGTTGACGTTCGAGGTGAGGCTGCGTTCGAAGCCGGTGACGACCCGCTTCTCCATCTCTTCGGGAGCGAGACCGGAGTAAGCCCAAAGGACGCTGACGATGGGGATATCGATGTACGGGAAGATGTCGACGGCCATCGTCACGACCGAGGCGATCCCCAGGATCGCGATCAGGATCGACATCACTACGAAAGTGTATGGACGAGAGAGAGCAAGCCGGACGATCCACATAGAGGTCCCATTACCGGCCGGCGCGCGGCGGTCAGGTAGCAGTATATCGGAGCGCCTGCTTTAGCTTGCTCTCAGCGCGGTTACTTAAGGAACTTTCAATCCGTCGCGTCCTTGCCGTGAGCGGCCGAATCTCCTGAAGACGGGTTTCAATTTCGGGGGAGAAGAATGCGCCGTCTGCCCGCTCTAACTCTCGCGATACAAAGCCAAAGTCACCCCAATCACCACAAAGCATGCAGGCCAGACCAGACCCATCGCTGCTGACGCCTTGGGCAAGCGAATCTCCAGCCACCGCGCCCCCGCAGCGACCACGCCCAGAATCGCAATCGGCAGATGACTCATCTCCGCCAGCATTTCCTCTCGGATATTCACTAACGAATGCGTGTGCGTAAACAGCAGCCCGCCGCCCAGCATGCAAATCCCCGGAAAAATCAAAGGCTGCCACGACCGCGTGCTCTTGCCGACCGCCACGCGTCGCTCAAACAGCGCGAACACGGCGATCAGCGCGATGAATATGCGGTGCTGCATGACGTCGGGCGACGAGAAACTCTCCCAAAAACCACGCTCTCCCAACGGCCATGCTTCCGAATCCGCGCGAATCAGCAGAAACGCGCCCAACACCAGGAACACGAGCGGCCAGTTTCGCGCCCATTTTCCCCAGCGCGTGCGCGCAATCAGCGCGAACACTCCCATTGCGAACACAAACACGCCCGACCAGTGGTGGTTCGATTCGCTCCAGCCCACATCATCCTGCGGACTGGGCGTGTCCAGCCGCGGCCAGTGAGGCGTGAAGCGCTCGGCGATCTGAGTGGCAGTCACTCGTCCGTCCGAAAGATCGATCGCCGGGGGCTGCGAGGTCATCGATGCGGCCGCCAGAATCGTCGTAATTCCGATGGCGATCTCGACCTCCACCGACCTTCGCACCGCGAGCCGCGCAACGGCGCGAAGCCCGGCCTTGCCGCGCAGCAACAGGAAATTCGTACCGCCGAGCGCAAGCATCAGGCCCAGCATGATGATCTTCGCCACCAGCATGATGCCGTACGAAGTGCCGTACAGCCCGGACCAACTGCCGATGTACTGGGTACTCAGCGCGAAGCCTGATATGACTAACAAGGCCACGCTGGCCATCGCGATTTTCGAAAAACGCCGGGCAGCGCCGAGCGCTGCGTCTTCACCGCCGCGCGCGATCGTGATGAACAAATAGGGCAGGCCCCCGACCCAAGCGGACACTGCCAGATGATGCGCCCCCGTGCATGCCAGAAGCAGGGCCCGGTCGTCGAGGCGCGCATAGGCATGACTCGTCATCAGAGTCGCTCCGACCAGCGTGAGCGCAGCTGTGGCGCGCAGAATCCAACCGTCGCTCCGGCTTCGCAGCCCGATCGCCAGCGCTGTCGCAGCGACGAGCGCTTGCGCCTGAACGAACGATGCGCCCAGCGTCAGTCTCCAGTCAACATTCGGCGTTGTCTCGCTCAGAACGAAGGTCAGTAACGCCGCCGAGGAGATCGCCGTGCCGCACAAACTGAACGCGAACACTCTCAGCAGAGAGCGGCAGCGTGACAACGCTTCCGGATTCTCCGGCCTCATCGGCCGCGTCAGGAAAATAACCCCGCCTACCGTGAGGGCCTCAAGCGCGAGTATCAGCCCGCGCAACACGACCGCGGCGAACCCGTAAAGATCGATGATCCACGCCACTAGAAATTACCGCGCTGTGAAAGGAAACTCGCCGCGAGTAAGGTGCCCGTCGGTGGCCAGCACCTGCCATTGAACCTTGTAGGACCCTGGATGAATGCCGGATGCCTTACCAACCAAGGTGTCGGGTTGCGTCTGCGGACCGATTTCGACCGAGCGGCCCTGCTTGCCATCCGTCAATTCGATCCGGGAATGCGCCGCGTCGATCCGTGAATTAAAGCGCAACCGAATGGTAATTTCCGCTCCGGTGACCACCGCGTTCGGCGCGGGCGTCGATTCCTTCAGAATAGCGTGAGCATTTGCGCCAATTGGGCAAATCAGATATGTCACTGCGTAAATTAGATAACGACGTGAAAATCGCTTAATAGTCACGGGCGCTCCGTACCGGCGCAGTACGCTCCCCCACACCGCGCCATATCGCTTCGATGCGATGAGTATACAACGGATTCCCGATGTCGCCGCAATGTTCCCGCGGGCCGGAATGTATTAGAACGATTAACGCGCGCGAAGCGTCTATGTTGTGGGTCTATTCGGGCCGCTTTGGTAAAAGGCTCGTTGACAAATGGAGAAAAAATGAAGCTTGGCAGAATTTTATTAGCGTCCTTGCCGCTCCTTTGCGGTACGTCATTATTCGCGCAGGGAGAAAGGTGGAACCTATATGGGGATTACTCTTACATTCAGTTCAATCCCACCATATCAGGCGCCCAGTCGCGCGCATTCAACGGCGGCGGCGGCGGCATTCAGTACAATTTCGCGAAAATCCTCGGTATCCGAGCCGATTTTCAGGGTTACGGCAGCACCCAGTGGACTCTCACTGCGTCGTCTCCCATTGTGACGCCTCACGGCACGATTCCCGCCGGCACGTTCAAGAGCAACGGGAACATGTTTACCTACTTGTTCGGACCCGTCGTCCGGCTTCCGTTCGGCAGGCTGGTGGTGAATGGAGAGTTGTTGTTCGGCCAGTCCAATACGAACGGTTACGGCAGTCTTGAAACGGCGATCAACAACGCGGGCGGCAATGTCCAGGTTACCGGCACGCAGCATCCTTTCACGATGATGCTCGGGGGCGGGGTAGACGTAAGTCTCAATCACCACATCGCTCTCCGCCTCGCCGATCTCGATTATGTGCTGACTCGTTACACGAATCCGCTCACGAGCACCAACAATCAGAACAGCTTCCGCTATGTTGGCGGCATCATCTTCAAGTTCGGAGAACACTAAAGCGCCGTCGTAGTCCCTCATGTTACTTGCCGGGTCCGAGACCGAGCGTGGACTCAATCGCGGTCCACGCTCGCCAGAAATCGGCGGGCTGATGAATGTCATATAGCCCGCCTTTTCGGGCGTGAACCGTGTCGCGGATCGGATCGTTCCACAAATTCAAATTCGAGACGGGACCCGGCGCGTAGCGCAGATAAAACAGCGGCCGATCGGTCGGAACTCGCGAATCAACCCGTCGCGATCTGATCGAACGGCTCGCCTGCGATCCGAGAATGATCACCGCGTCCGGTTGTTGCGAATCGCCTCTCGCCAGGACGTCCCCGAGAAACGAACTCGCGCCGGCGGACTGCGCCATCAGCAGCGAATAATCGATGGTCCCGGGCTTCAGAGATCGTATTCCGTTCTCCAGCGCTTCTACTTCAAAATCTCCAGAGATGGATCGATCGAACAGGATCTTCTCCTGATCGAGATTGAAGGCGCACACGGAAATTAACTGAATTCCGCGATGGTAAGCGATGGCTCGCAGCATTGCCACGAGCGAGTCCACATCGCCGTGGTCCAACAACGCCGAGGAAGGATTGCGGGCCGCGATGTGCATCAGAACTGCGACTTTCCGGACCGCTTCGCCCTCGGTCCGTTCGGGCGAAGCCTCGGTTAGCTGTTCAAGCGAAAGAGGAGGCGCGGTAACAGGTCCTCTGCCCCAGGTGAGTCCCACGCCCACCGATGCGTGGAATTGCGCGGATGCGGCTCTCGTTCCGTTAATCGTGAGAAGGATGGCCGCAACGTGGCGTCTGCCCAGCATCGGAAGAGGTGGCCCGACGGAAGAGAACCGGCCGGCGGAAGTTTCGATGCGGCCTCATCTCTCAGCGGTTTAGAACTTCGGGCGCGTTCCGGTAGCTCTGGGGGCTCCGGAGGTATGCAAGTAATAAATCCACCCGCTTTACGCCGGAGTCCAAAGACCCGCTCATCAGGTCTGGAGTAACTATGCTTTACAAAAAATTTTCGGCTGAACTGATCGGTACCTTCTGGCTAGTATTCGGCGGCTGCGGCGCGGCCGTTCTGTCCGCGGCCGTTCCCGGTGTCGGCATCGGTTACGCTGGCGTTGCGCTTGCGTTTGGATTGACGGTGCTCACCATGGCGTACGCCATCGGCCACATTTCGGGCTGTCACCTGAACCCTGCTGTTTCGGTGGGTCTCGCGGTGGCCCGCAGATTTCCGGTCGCGGAACTTCCGGTTTACATCGCCGCCCAATTGATCGGCGGCGCGCTGGGCGCGGCTGTTCTTCTGCAAATCGCCTCGGGTAAACCAGGTTTCTCGTTAGACGGCGGATTTGCCTCAAACGGCTTTGGAGCGCATTCTCCAGGGGGCTATTCGGCGGGAGCATGCTTCCTCGCGGAGGTCGTGCTCACGTGTCTTTTCCTGGTGATCATCCTGGGGGCTACCGACCGCCGCGCGCCGGCTGGCTTCGCTCCGGTCGCGATCGGCCTGGGCCTCACACTGATTCACCTTATCGGAATTCCCGTTACCAACTTGTCCGTTAATCCCGCTCGTAGCACCGGACCCGCGATTTTTGTCGGTGGATGGGCTATCGAGCAACTCTGGATGTTCTGGCTGGCGCCGCTGGTTGGGGGCGTGCTGGGCGGCCTGATTTATCCGCTCGTCGCAGAGTCGTCTTCGCCGGCGGCTGCCCCCGATATCGCGCCGAGTGTGCGGCCCTCGGGCCGTCCCGCCTAGGTTCGTGTCTTTTCGACCCCGTCTCTGTTCCCACTGCCGGGATTCGGGCCGCGCCATCGTGCGATGCGTGCGGCCCTATCACTTCTCAGACCCACTGACTCGCCCGTCTCGGGCTTACCAGAAAGCGATCAGGAATCAACGAAATGGATTCGGAAAAAAAGAGACTGGAAGAGGCGCGCCAAGGCGCCCCCTGGAGCAAGTGGGGACCATACCTGAGCGAACGGCAATGGGGTACCGTCCGCGAAGACTACAGCCACAATGGCGACGCCTGGAATGCGTTTACTCACGATCAGTCGCGTTCGCGCGCCTACCGATGGGGAGAAGACGGACTCGCCGGCGTGTCGGACGACGGCCAGCACCTCTGCTTCGCGCTCGCCCTCTGGAACGGTCGCGATCCCATTCTCAAAGAGCGCCTGTTCGGCCTTACCAATAACGAGGGGAATCACGGCGAGGACTGCAAAGAGTATTACTTTTACCTCGACAATACTCCCACGCACTCGTACATGAAATATCTGTACAAATATCCGCAGACCGCATACCCGTATCTCGACCTCATTCAGACGAACCGCGCGCGAAGCCGGCAGGAGTTCGAATATGAACTTCTCGACACCGGCGTCTTCAATGAGGATCGCTACTTCGATGTATTCGTCGAGTACGCCAAAGAGTCGCAGGAAGACCTTCTGATCCGCATCACAATATGGAACCGCGGGCCTGAGCAGGCCGATCTTCACGTGCTTCCTACTTTGTGGTTTCGCAACACGTGGTCGTGGGGCCTCGATCCCACGAGACCGGCCATCGCGCGTGGACCCTTAGCGCACGACCTCAACGTCGTGACCGCGGAACACGTCGTTCTCGGCGAACGATATCTCTATTGCGCCGGAAACATGCGCTTTCTTTTTACGGAGAACGAGACCAACACCGAGCGCCTTTCGGGCCTGCCGAATGTGGGCCGCTACGTAAAGGACGGCATCGGGCGCTTTCTCGTCGACAACGAAGCCGAGGCCGTAAATCCGGATGGTAAGGGCACGAAGGTCGCCGCTGATTACACCGTCGCAGTTGTCGCCGGCGGATCCACGGTGATTCATCTGCGGCTGACGACGGTCGCTCCCGCCGCTCTCAAGCGTTCCTACCCGAACGGCAATCCTTTCGGCGAGCACTTCGACAAAGTTTTCCGGACGCGAGTGAGCGAAGCCAATGAGTTTTATGATTCAGCGCTTCCTCAGTTGCTCAACGAAGACGAGCGCATGGTCTGCAGGCAGGCGCTGTCCGGCATGCTCTGGAGCAAGCAGCATTACACCTACGACGTGGGTATCTGGCTGAGTGAGCATGGTCTCACTTCGGTGGATCGCACCGTGACCGTGCGCAACCGTGAGTGGGTCCACATGTACAACTCCGACATCATTTCCATGCCGGACAAATGGGAATACCCATGGTATGCCGCCTGGGATCTCGCGTTCCATACTCTGCCGCTCGCCATCGTCGATCCCGACTTCGCGAACGATCAGCTCTCTCTCATGATGCGGGAGCGATACCTGCACCCGAACGGTCAGATTCCGGCTTACGAGTGGAACTTCTCTGACGTAAATCCTCCGGTCCACGCCTGGGCCTGTATCTTCAATCATCGGCTTCGCAAAGAGATCCACGGTCACGTCAGCTATGAGTTCCTGAAACAGGCATTTCAGCGTTTGCTGGTGAACTTTACATGGTGGGTGAACCGCAAAGACCTGACCGGTACCAATGTGTTCGGCGGCGGCTTTCTGGGGCTCGACAACATCGGCGTGTTCGACCGAAGCCAGCCCCTTCCGACCGGCGGCTATCTTGAGCAGGCCGACGGTACGGCGTGGATGGCCCTGTTCGCCCAGAACATGCTGGAAATCGCGCTCGAGCTTTCCTCAGTCGATCTTGCGTACGAGGAAATGGCCAATCGCTTCCTCGAGCACTTCCTGTGGATCGCCTCGGCGATCAATCGTTCCGACAAAGGGATGTGGGACGAGGAAGACGGCTTCTTCTACGATCTGCTCCGCACTCCGGACGGTCGCGCGGAGCGTCTCAAAGTCCGCTCCCTGGTGGGCCTGTTGCCGCTGTGCGCCAGCACGGTATACGAAGGCAATCTGGCAGAGCGCGTTCCCCGCTTTACAGAGCGCGCCCGGTGGTTCGGTAAGCGCCATCCGGAGCTGCTCGCGGATATTCATAGTCCTGCCCAGTTGGGCGTTCATGGACGACACCTGCTGGCGACGGTGAAAGAAGAGAGAATGCGGCGGCTCCTTGCCATCATGCTCGATGAGAACGAGTTCCTGAGCGACTACGGCATTCGCTCCATTTCGCGTTACCACAAGGACCACCCTTATATCTTTCGCGCGGGCGGCCAGGAGTTTCGCGTCGACTACGAGCCCGCTGAGTCGAGCACCGGAGCTTTTGGCGGCAATTCCAACTGGCGTGGACCGATCTGGCTTCCGACCAACATCATCATCGTTCGCGCGTTGCTTCAGTATTACCGTTACTACGGCGACAGCTTCCGAATCGAATGCCCTACCGGCTCAGGTAATCAGATGAACCTGTTCGAGGTGGCAAGAGAGATATGCGCCCGTATCAGCCGGATCTATCTTCGGGATAATAGCGGTCGCCGCGCGGTCTATGGCGGAATCACGAAATTTCAGGAGGACCCGCACTGGCGCGACTGCCTCCTTTTCCACGAGTATTTCCATGGCGACGACGGGGCCGGTCTCGGCGCGAGCCACCAGACCGGGTGGAGCGGCCTTGTAGCGTCTGTTATCCACTTGCTGCGATCGATCGATCCCGCGTCGTTCCTGCACGATTCACCGCTCGCGGCCATCGTGCCCGCTCGCCGCGGTCGCCCCGCATCTTCCGGGCGGTAGCGCTTACCAGGTACCGAGCCGCAGTACGAGCGAGGTCGCTACCTGGAACCCCGCGTGGTGGATCGTGCTGTAGAGATAATCGACGCCCACCAATCGGAGCGCAAACGCGCTGTTGAGCTTCAGGTCAACTCCTGCGCCGACTTTAAATGCGAACTTGTTATTCGCGGAGTCGGACGTATATAAGGCGTGTTCCGCGTCGCCTGGCGTCTGTCCCGTTTCCTTGTATATCTGCGTGATCGCAGCCTTGGCCACGGGATCAAACGTCTCATAGGTGAGCTTCTGTCCGCCGGCCAACAGGTGAACGTATGGCGACCACCGGTCGGCCGGGGTCGGGGTCCATCGCGGTCCCGCGAGATAGGTGAGCGAGTCTCCCGAAACGTTTTCGTCGAGGCCGCTCATTTTGCATCCGGCAACCTGCAGCGCGATCTGCCACTGCGGACTCAGCCGATAGGCGATGTCAGCCCCGCCTCCGCCGCACGGGCCCGGCGCCGCTCCGCTCTGCTGCATCATTGCGATGAGCGAAAACTCCCATGGCGCGACGAGCGGATATTGCTCAGGCGTGGTTGGCCGCGCGCTGGTGTCCGTCTTGGCGTAAAGCGTGGTCGTGTTCTCCTTCTTGACAAAGCGTCCGCCAAAAACACCTGGGCGCGTATAACGCTGCCACGGTACTTCGCCCGCCAGGACATTCGCGAGGCTACGACTCGGGTTCAGCCCGCCTCGCAGAAGTAGCTTCAGATAGGGATTCCCCATCCGCTGCTCCAGGGACTTGATCACGTACTTGTCCAAGGAGTCTTCCGCGAGCATCCACGCCAGACCGATCGACGGCGTGACGATATGATCCACGAATCCCTGCTGCGGAAAAGAGGCTTGCGTCGCCCCTACTGTCGCTTCGCTCAGCGGACCGATCTCGGACATTTCGCTGTAAGCCCACGCAAACGCCGCGGCGCGCAGCCGGCTCTTCCAATACGCCCGGTTCTTCCCGAACTCGATCGACCGATAGCGCGTATCGTTCTGCACCCAGATGTATCCCGACACCGCGCCCTGCATGGGATGCCCGACGTAATTCACCAGAAACGGATCGCCGTCAGCCCATCCGTGGAGACTATCGATGGATTGCGCATAGCCCTCAAAGAAAGGTCTGTGAGTATGCCGCGCGCCCTTCTCAGTGAGAGTTCGAAAACCTTCCTCAAGGACCAGAAATCCTATCGATTGTCGAAACACGCCGGACCAGTTCACGCTTCCTTCGCTCGGTTGAGTTGTTGAAACGGGCTGTGTCGTAGCGGGCAGCGTGGGTGGTAGAACTTCAGGTCCTGACGCTGCAGGAACATCCGACAAAGGCTCTTCTACCGCACTCTGGGCGGACAGGAGGGCGCAGCTCACAATCGACAACGCTACTACACGAAAAAGGTTTCGATGCATACAAAACTGCGTGGGTTGGATGAGCAACCGTAGGGGCCTGTTGCAAGAGTTTCCGTCTGCGAAACGCGAAAGCGAGAGGACCGGAAACGATTGGCCTACGTGCGTTGAACGCTCATCATAACCAGCTTAGAGGAGAATCCTGAGGACCTGCCTGGCTAACTCGTCGACCGGCGTATTGATAATCACCAACGAAATGATAGGTACTACGCTCGGCATGACCCGCGAGAAATTATTGACGATGGACGATGAAGGGGGAGAAACGATCGGAGTCCGATGGCCGACCGAGAATAGGCCGGGTTCGGCCGTCTCCATGTATCACAACCCTTCGATAGCTTTGATCTGTCCTTTGGCAATGGCCGAAACGAGGCGCGCGTGGTCCTTTTCGGTTTGATCGCCGTAAGCCTCGGCCCAGTCGGCCAACGCCTGGTCCAGCGCGTCAGAGGCTCCGCAGTATCCCGCAAGCATTGCCGCGTCGCCGGTACGCGCATGCGCACGAGCCAGAATCGCCCCGCATCCTCGCGCGTAGAAATTGAAGGAAGGCCCTGTCAGCCATTCGACCGGAATCGATGCCTTCATGTTCTTCATCTGGCGCACATAGAAGGGGCGTTTGTCGATCGACGTCCATCCGAGCATCACGTCGCTGGACGCCTGCAGAGCCCTCTGTCCGGTAACAACGCGCTTCCCCTGATGCGCATATTCGTTTGGCAGGGCAGGCAAATAAGGCCCGGAGGCCGGAATCCCGGCTTCCTTCACCTGGAGGAACAACGCGTCGTCATCGCTGTTGCCAAACAGGAGGACCAGGTAGGCCCGCGTGCCAACGCTCCCCACACCCACCACCCGGTGGGCCACATCGACTATGTGGTAGCGGTTGAGCATATAGCGGCGTTCGCGCGTTAGCGTATCCGCGTATGCGTGCAGCGATTCAATTACCTTGTTCTTGATTTCGTCGCTCACCGGCGTCAGCACCGGCGGGTTATGCACCAAATGCCAGGAACCGTCCACCCTGCGTTCGGCTGTTTTCAGAAGCAGAGTGTTGTTGGTCTGTGTCTGGGCCAGCGCGAGCGTCTTTTTGAGCACTGCGCGCGACTTCGGATCGATCTTGATTAATGGATTGTCCCGTCCGGGGTAAGCATGCAGGTACCAGACGTCAAGCACTCCCATCGACTGCAACCGGTTCAGGTTAAATCGATATCCGTCAACGCAGCGCATGACGCTTGCGCGGCGCTCCTGTTTATTCAGGCCGTTCTCTCTGGCCGCTACGTTGACGCTGGCGGTCAGGCGCTTCAGATCCCACTCCCACGGTCCGATCGCCGCTTCATCGAAATCATTCAGATCGAACACCACGTCGCGTTGCGGCGTACCGTAGAAGCCGAAATTGTTGAGGTGAGCGTCACCGCAGATCACGACATCGATTCCGCTGCTTGGCGTTTTCGCGAGGTCCCAATCCATAACCCCGGCCGCGCCGCGCAGGAAAGCGAAAGGAGATTGGGCCATTCGGCCCATGCGCAGCGGAATCAGTTCCTTCTGGCGCCCCACGTTGCTCTGCTCGATGAGTTCGAGCGGATCGGGCCGATCTTTGGCGGGTTTCCAGCCAGCGTGAATCTCGCGCGGTGCGCGCTCCCGGAGCTCCTTGCCATTGGCTCTGCGGCGCATCCAGGAGTCGCCGGGGTTGCGTAGGTCGATCGGCTGAATCTGTGTGTCTTGGGATTTCTCGTGGATGCGCAAGTGACGCGGCGAAACGCGGCGCGAGGACTCTCGGGCTTCCCGTGCGGTGTGAGACATCGTACTGACCTCCGCTCAGGCGAAGTTGCCGTTTCGATGTTCGTAAACCGCTAACCTGCCAGCGCAGGTCCGATGCGTGGGACTGATCACGGATTTCTTTTTTGATTCCCGGACGTGCCGTCGCAAAAAATGCCCCCTGCTAAAGATTGAAGCGTCAAACCAAGCCGGAGGAGATGAATGATTCCGCTTCAGGTTCCAGGTTGGTTTCGTGCGAGCAGGACCGCTGCCGCGGTCATCGTGATCGCAGGATTCTTCGCGGCGCTGTGCGTCGGCAAAGTCAAATTCGACTACGACAGGCAGGCCAATTTCAGCTCATACAAAACCTATAAATGGCTTCCACCGCGCATTCTAAAGAAGAGCGGGATCGATGAGGGCGACGACGTGGTTGCGCCGTTTATCAAAGCGGCTGTGAATCGGGAATTGAACCGCCGAGGCCTCACCGAGGCTCCCGACGGTCAGATCGAGATTTCCGCATGGGCATTCGCGGATGCCGTGCCGAGTGTCGATGCGCTGCTTTACCCCGGCTACGGTGTGGGGCCAGGCGGCGTGCCGGCGATCAACATCGGCGCTGCGCCTACTACGATCGGACGTTATAACAAGAGCGGGACCGTGTTGGTCAACCTGATCGATGCGTCAACCAAAAAGTCGATATGGGGCGCGATCGGCAGCGGCGATCTTCCAAAGAAGAGTCAGCTTAAGGATAAGGTCGATAAAGCCGTGGGCGAGATGTTCGAAAAGTATCCCATCAAGCCGACGGGCGAAAAATAGTTACGGTTCGTTCTCGAGCCACCGGTAGTACGCGTTCTGCGGATCCGCCTTCATAACCATTCCGATATCGCGCGTCCACGCCGCGCGATCGCCGCGAAAAGCGTCGAGTTCTGCGCGATACAGCGTGCGCAGATTCTCCTGTTCGCGCGACATCTGGCTGCGGAAGGTCTCGTCCGCGCCAACCAGCGGCGCCGCGCCGATCAGCGAAATTACCTTCGGGAGCACGCGGGCGATTTCCCCGGGCCGCACCCATGTCGCGTATTCGATTGAGGGATGATCGTCTGTTACGACCTGCGCTCTTCCCGCGTAACGCTCCATTCCGTCTCTGCCCGTAACCCATGTAGCCAGCAGCGCGGCGGGCGAACTGACGCCTACTTCGTTGAGAGCCGAACTTACAGACGGCGTCGAGAATCGGGCCGCGATGCGCGGCGCGTCGAGTTTCACCGGCTGCTGCGATCCCAGTAAAAGAAGCTCGCGCACCTCTGTCGTCCATGCCGATGCATAAGGAAACGAGTCGAGAAAGCTGCGGACCAGTGAACGCGAATCCTCGTCATTCTGGGCAGGCAGCGGCAGCCATTGCGCGACGATGCCGTCGGGCTTCAGGCGCCGAGCGGCCAGCTTGTAAAAGTCCATCGAATACAGGTTCACGACGCTCGCGCTCGTCGGCGGAGGAGGCTCCAGCGTGATCACGTCGTACTGTTCCGGATTTTCCAGCAGTTCCCGCCGCCCGTCATGCGGGCGGACTTCAAGCCCGGGGGCCGCGCCCGCTCCCAGATTGCCCTGAAACAGCGAGGCCGCGTTGAGTACCTCGGGGACTAACTCGGCGCATACGCGGTGTTGGAGTCCCGGGTAGGCAAGCAGGGCCCCCGCCGTGATGCCGGTCCCGAAGCCGATAACGAGAGCTGATCGCGGTTCGCCATTGTGAACCAGCAGCGGCAAAAGTGACTGCAGACGCATGTATCGCATCGCCGTCACGGCATCGCCTGAGTTCGGAACGCCCTGAATGAAGAGCCGATGGACGCGGCGTCCTCCCGCGCGCTGTTCGACGACCTCCACGGTTCCATTCGCGCCGTCCTGATAAAAGATCACGTCCCCGCCGCCCTGCGCTCGCGAGAGGAGCCGCGCCAGTCGATCCTTGGGCACGTAGGCCACGAGAAGCGCCGTTAAGGCGGCTATGATCGCCACCGTCCAACGCGGGCCGCTTCCCGCGTTATCGATCACCGCATAGACGCCGACTGCTGCGGCCAGGGCCGCCAGCAGTTCCATGGCGCCGATGAGGCCCAGGACCGGGATAAACACAAAGCCCGTCAGCACGGCTCCAAGAATTCCGCCCGCTGTATTGAGCGCCACCACGAGTCCGATGTCGCGGCCCGTTATGCGCCCCGGTCCGGCTATCAGCCTCAGCACCGCCGGGAACGCCGCGCCAAGCAGCATCGTGGGCACAAAGACAAGTACAAATGCGGCCAGGGCGAAGCGTCCGCACATCGCTGCCAGTTCACTTCCCGTAATCGCGCGCATCAGCGCTTCCGCTCTGGCCTGCCACGTCAGGAGCCAGCCATCTACGCTCGCGAATTCGGCCAGAGCAACCAGGCCGGCCGCTCCGATCAGCAGGCCGAAAACGCCCCACGGGTCTCGCGACCGGTCCGCATGCCGCGCGAACCATGCGCTGCCCAGCGCAAGCCCGGCGAGGTATGCGGCCAACACGATGGACAGCGCAAACCCGCGCGTGCTCGCGAACTGCGGAAACGCCTGAGACCACACGACCTCGTATCCCAGCGCCGCTCCGCCCGCGATCATATACAACACGACCGCTATATGCGCGTCGGCTGGCCAGCGTAAGTTTTCTGAAGCAGGCCGCGTTTCCTCGTACGTTCCGTCCGAACGGCTGAGTCCCCAGGCTCCGGCCGCCGCGCCGAGGTTTAAGAGCGCGGCCGCGAGGGCTGTGCCTCTCACTCCGAATGCTGGAATCAACAGGAATGTGGACAAAAGGGCGCCGCAGATTGCGCCCGCGGTGCTTGCGCCATAAAAGCGGCCGAGCACGGACCCTAACTCGCTGGTCAACGGCTCCCGCGCTCGCGCGAGGACCGGAAGGGCGCCGCCGCTGAGGAAAGCCGGGATCCCGACCAGCGCAAAAGGAAACGCCCAGGCGGCAATACCGATGCGTGATTCAATCGCCGCGAACGGGCCTGCGGCGCGGCCGAGCGCGAAACTGGTTAGAATTGCCGCGCCCGCAGTTAGAAATTCAAGCTTCGCGTACAAGCGGGTCGGTGAAGGGGACCGGTCCGCCCGGCGGCCGAAGAAATATTCGCCTAAACCCAAACCCGCGAAGAACGCGCTGACCCCTGCTGTCACCGCGTAAACGTCGACGCCCGTGACGAGCGATAGCTGCTTGATCCAGACCACCTGATAGATCAGCGCCGCTGCGCCTGATAAGAACAGAAGGAGCGCCGGTGCCCCGGCGCTCCCTTGTACCCGCCCCCGGTTCATGTCGTGGTCTGGTTCGTCATGAAGTGGCGAGTGAGATCGGTCCGAAGGCGCCACAGTCGCTCTTGGTCACGCGCTTATAACGCCTTGTGGCCCGGACGGATTTTAAATTTTCGCTTAGGTTCCCCTCGCCTATGCGCCTAACGGACTCGCGTGAATCCGGGACCTCAGGCTTAAAGCGAGAGCGACCATGAGGAACCCCCGAAGAATCGCGACCGCGCCTATGGTTCCGATCACCGCCAGCGCTCCTTCCGCGGGCCTGGCGACCAGCGCGATTCCCAGAACGATCGAAACAGCTCCCGCAAGCCCGAGGAACCATTCGCGCCGCAGGACTCGCCGCAGTTCGATCGCGGCGGCGATCTCGGAGATTCCGTGCGCGATCGCCCATACCGCCATGACGAGCAGCAATGCGACCGCGGTTATTCCCGGGCGCGCAAGAGCTATCAGTCCAGCCGCAACGCTGATCGCGCCCATCGTCAGCATGCGCCGCCACAGCTTGCCTCCATCTCGAACGCTGGACGCCATAAGGGCCGTGACGCCGTCGATCAGACAATAGCAGCCATAGAGCATGATCGTCGCAACCATGGTTACTCCCGGCAGCGCCACGGCGAGAAGGCCGAAAATGATCGCGCCGATTCCATTGAGCACCAGCACCCACCATCTGCGAGAGAGTTCGGTGAGCATGACGGAAACGATTTCCTTTCGATGGTTTCAGACGCCTGTTTCGGTGGAAGGTTTCATCGCGCCCGAAAAAGTCGTCCTGATTAGAATAAACCAAAACGGATTTCCGCAAATCGCGTCGGATGTTCCTTAATAGCGGCTGTAAGCCGGTTCATTTCCTGGCTCATCCGCCGCAGGGAATCGCGAAGCTGGGGGTTGATCACGAACTGACCGACCGTGCCCTGGCCCGAATCAATCCGGGACAGGGTTTTGTCAAGATTCTGCGAAACCGCGCGCATCCGGTTCATCATGTCCGTGGTGCGATTTCCCGCGTTGAAACCCGCCGCGAGGCTTTTAGCCTCTTCGATCGTTGCGTTCGCCTGGGCGGTCAGCGTCGGCGAGTACGGATCGTTCAGGAACTTCCCCAGAGATCCTTGTCCGTGGTCCATGTCGGCTTTGAGGGAGTCCAGCCGCGCAAGGGGCTTCCGTACTTCATCCCGGATGGCATCAAGACGCGCAATCACGCCGCGCGCGTTCCTCACGTTGATCAACATCTGAGTCTTGTTGGCCGAAACGCCGTTCAGATGCGCCACGAATTCCGGGTTATTGATGAGCTTTCCCAGCGTCCCCTGTTGACCGTTCACCGCGTCCATGATTCGGTCCACGCGCGCAAGAATTCCGGTGATCTGATTCAGCGGAACGTTGGCTCGCGACAGCACGGTCCCAATGTCCTCGGTCGGCGTCGAGGGCAGTTCCGTCCCTGGCTTAATGTGCGCGTCATGCGTTCCGCGCGAGATGTTCAGATACTTGTCACCCAGCAGGTTCGCCGACGTGATGCCAGCCGTCGAATCCTCCGGGATGTCGGCGAGAAAGCGCCGCGGGAAGCGCATCAGGATTCGCACTGTCTTGTTCGGATCCGGCGAGCCGGACAAAGTGACCCGCACTACGTGACCGACATCAATGCCGTTCAGCATGACCGGAGAACTGGGGGCGAGACCCGCCGAATCGTCCACCAGCGTGGAAAGATCGAACTCCCGGCTCAGAAATACGCGGCGAGCGATCAGCGCGAACACCGCCAGGCCCACGATCACCAGCAGAGCCGTGAGCAGGATTCGCCGCCAGACCGATCCGCCCGAACCCTCCTGTTCCGGCTCCTTCGCCATCTTTGTGGATTGTATCGCCGTGAATCGTATTACCGTTAGCGGGACGCAACCCGTTCGTTACAATTGCAGTTACCGCCAACGGCAGCGATCCCCGTAAGCTCGGGCCGGCGCAGGATCGCTATGACCTCTGTTTATCCGGTACAGTCGCCCGAACGCTTCCTCTTCTCCGGTTACGACCCAGGTTCGTTTTATGACGAGTTGATCGCGCCAAACGGAGTCCCGCGTCCCTGCGCAGCCACGATCTACGAAAGCCTTGCGAAGATGCCCCTCGGCGACTTCGAGGAACGCCGCAAGCTTGCCGACCTCTCTTACCTCGTTCAGGGCATCACTTTTACCGTGTATAGCGATGGCCGGGGAACCGAGCGGCTCTTTCCCTTCGACCTCGTTCCCCGCATCATTCCGAACTCGGAATGGCAAGTGATCGAACGAGGGCTGGCCCAGCGCGTGACGGCGCTCAACCTCTATCTGAAGGACATCTACGGGGAGCAGCGTGTTCTCAAAGACAGAATCGTTCCCCGCTCGCTGGTCTATTCGTGCCGCCATTTCCGCCGGGAGATGGTGGGGGTTTCGGTACCGCGCGATATCTATGTCCACATCGCGGGTATCGATCTGGTTCGCGATTCCCGCTCAGGGCAGTATCTGGTTCTTGAGGACAACGCCCGATCGCCCAGCGGTATCTCGTACGTTCTCGAGAACCGGCTTGTCATGCGGCGCACTTTCCCGCGCGTCTTCGAGCTCTCGGACATTCTGCCCGTGGATCACTATCCCGCCGAACTGGTCGATATTCTGCGAAGCCTGTCACCGCGCTCCGCCGAACGCCCGGTCATCGTTCTTCTGACTCCCGGCCTCTATAACAGCGCGTATTTTGAACACTCGTTCCTCGCGCAGGAGATGGGCATTGAACTCGTCGAAGGCCGCGATCTCGTTGTGGTCGATGACGTCGTCTACATGAAGACCATCCGCGGTCTGACCCGCGTCGATGTCATCTACCGCCGCGTCGACGACGACTTCCTCGACCCTCTCGCCTTCCGCGCCGATTCGCTCGTCGGCGTTCCCGGACTGATGAACGCGTATCGGGCTGGCAACATCGCCCTTGCGAATGCTGTCGGAACCGGCGTCGCGGACGACAAGGCGATCTACGCTTACGTTCCGGCTTTCATCAGATACTATCTTGGGGAAGAACCTATCCTCCGTAACGTCGATACATATCTTTGCTCCGAGCCCGATCAGCTTTCCTATGTGCTGGATCATCTGCCCGAACTTGTAGTCAAGGCCGTCGGCGAGTCCGGCGGATATGGCATGCTGATGGGTCCATCCTCGGATCGCAGAACCATCCAGTCCTTCCGTGAGCGTCTCAGTGACGATCCGCGTAACTACATCGCGCAGCCGGTGATTCCCTTGTCGCGATGTCCGTCCTTCGACGCCGCCATAGGCGGGATGAGCGCGCGACACGTCGATCTCCGTCCCTATTGCCTGTACGATGGCGACCGCGTCCGCATCGTCCCCGGAGGACTCACGCGCGTGGCGTTGCAGAGAGGCTCGCTCGTAGTCAACTCGTCGCAGGGCGGCGGCAGCAAGGATACCTGGGTTCTGCGGAGCGACGCCTGATGATGCTCTCCCGGATTGCCGATTCGATCTTCTGGATCGGCCGCTACATGGAGCGCGCCGATAACACCGCGCGCATCCTCGATGTGAACTATCACATGCTCCTGGAACAGCCGGCCGACACCTATAAGCTGCGCTGGGATCCTCTGATCGCGATAACGGGCGAACGCGGCCGTTTTTACCGTAAATACTCTGAAGCCAACGCCCAGACGGCGTTTGACTTTCTCGGCTATTCCGAAGACAATCCCAACTCGATCAGTCAGTGCATCGTGCGCGCTCGCGAGAACGCCCGCACCATTCGCGACCGCATCTCCCGCGAACTGTGGGAAGACATCAACGGTCTCTATCACAAGATCAACCAGCTGCGCGATCACGGGGACGACCTCTCGCGCTTCTGCGACGCCGTCCGCCGCGGAGGCCATCGCTTCCATGGCGTCTGCGAGTCCACGCTGGCTCGCGATGAGGGATGGCACTTCATGCAGGCGGGCTGTGCCCTGGAGCGCACGGAGATGACCGCGCGAATCCTGGACGTGCACTACCATCAGCTCGTCGAGGGCCCGGAACTTCTGAACGAAGCCCGCAGCCATGCATGGATGGCCGTGCTTAAATCCGTTGCGGCATACGAATTTTACAAGCGCCGGTACACGCACATTGAGCCCGAGAAGGTCGCCGAGCTTCTGTTGCTCGACCCGCGCCATCCCCGGTCGGTACGATTCAACCTCGGCGTCCTGCAGAATTCGCTGTATGCGATCGGAGGTTCCGTGCCCGGCACCTATGCCAATCAGGCGGAACGCCTCACCAGCCGTGAGCACGAGCGGCTGACCTACGCCAGCACTGAGGAAATCTTTGCCGGCGGATTGCATAATTTTCTGGAGGAACTGCAGTTGACCTGCCGCACCATCGGAGCGCATATTTCGCAGACGTATCTGCACTACGCGGTGAGCGCGTGAATCGCTACAGCCTCGTACACGTTACGAATTTCGCTTACGATGGGCCGGTCTCGGAGAGTTATAACGAGCTACGGCTACGCCCGCGCCACGATGAGGGTCAATCCTGCCTTTCATTCCGCGTCACCACGAACCCGTCGGCTCGAGCCATCGGTCATCAGGACTACTACGGCAACTGGGTCCACGTATTCCACATCCTGCGCGAACACCGCACGCTGCGAGTGGAGAGCGAAGCTGTCGTTCTTGTGCATCCCCAACCGCGCGCGAAATCCGCCATCGCGATGGCGGATTTCGCCAGGCTGCAGGATACGCTGCTCGACGACCATTACGACTTCCTTTCTTCCTCTCAGTACTGCCCGTTCCTCCCGGAGGTTCGCGACCTCGCGGCCCAGGCCGAGGCTCGCGCCGGAAGGAGCGCGCGGGACTTCGCCCAATCGGCCAGCTCGCTGATTCACGAGACGTTCAGCTATCGCAAGGGGGCGACGCATGTTCACTCGTCGATCGCTGACTGCCTGGCCCTTAAATCGGGCGTGTGCCAGGACTTCTCGCACCTCCTGCTGGCTCTCCTGCGCATGCGCGGCTTTCCGGCGCGATATGTCTCCGGTTATCTTGTCCCAGGCGAGGGTGACGGTGAGCGCGCCGCCATGGAACGAGTAATCGGTGGTCTCGCTTCCCACGCCTGGGTCGAGGCGTTCATTCCGGATATCGGATGGTTCGGACTCGATCCCACTTCCGGCATTTTTTTCGAGCCCCAGCATATTCGCGTTGCCTACGGACGAGACTATGGCGACGTGCCGCCCGTTCGCGGCGTCTACAAAGGCCACGCCGGCCAAAGCCTCTCGGTGGATGTGCTCGTGCGCCCGGACGTCGACGCCGAGGGAACCGAAAATCTGCTGGAGACGGCCGCCGCGCCTCTGCCCGATCCGTCGCTGGACGAACAGCAGCAACAACAGCAACAGTAGGTTGATAATGGACCGATGTCCACCCGCAGCGTGTTCATCGCAGGTGGTACCGGTTACATCGGTTCGCGCCTGATCCCGGAGTTGCTCTCGCGGGGGCATCGCGTGACCGCCGTTGCCCGAAAGGGTTCTGAAGGGAAACTCCCGTCCGGCTGCCGCGCAGTTCCAGGCGATGTCCTCAACGGCGATACCTACGCCGCGAACGTCGCTCCGGGTGACACCTTTGTGCAGTTGGTCGGCGTGGCTCATCCGAGTCCGGCGAAAGCGAAGGAGTTCGTCTCCGTTGATCGCCGATCCGCCATGGAAGCAATTCGCGTCGCGTCAGGGCCTGGCATCGGTCATTTCGTTTATGTCAGCGTGGCTCATCCCGCGCCGGCGATGCTTACATCGCGGTACGCTCCGAATGCGAGGAAGCTCTTCGCGTCTCCGGGCTGCGCGCGACAATTCTCCGGCCCTGGTACGTCCTCGGCCCAGGCCATTACTGGCCTTACGCACTGAAGCCTCTCTATTGGATCGCCGAGCGAATTCCGCCCACAGCCGAAGGCGCGAAACGCCTTGGCCTGATTACCATCGATCAGATGATTTGCGCGCTTATAGGCGCGGTGGAGAATCCGCCCGAAGGCGCCAGGATACTGGATGTCCCTGCGATCCGCGTCTTAGGCCGACGCCTGGTTCAGTTTTTGGATCGAGTCTTTGCTGAGTTTCAGATTCGCAGCTTCGGCTAAGTCTGCGAGCTGGACTTCGTTTGTCGCGCTCGCAATGGGCGAGGTGATGCCGGGCTGCGCGATGAGCCAGGCAAGCGCCACGCGCGCCGGCGTGGAAGAGTGTTCTTTCGCTGCCGCATCCAACGCCGCCAGCACGGCGAATCCGCGGTCGTTGAGATATTTCCCTACCGCCCCGCCCCGCGCCTTGCCTTCGGCGTCTTTCGCGCTGCGGTACTTGCCGGAAAGGAAACCGGAAGCCAGCGCGAAATAGGGAACCACCCCCAAGCCATAGTCCGCCACGACCGGCGCGAGATCGGTCTCGTAGTCAGGGCGTTCCACGAGGTTATAGTGCGGCTGCAATACGGTGTAAATCGCCTTTGTCTTCATGGCTTCCCGCAGACGCGCGCCTTTATAATTCGAAGCCCCCACCGCCCGCACTTTACCTTCGCGAAGTAGTTTCTCGTGCGCCGTCAGGGTTTCACCGAGAGGCGTCTCCTGATCGTCGAGATGCGAGAAATAAAGATCAATCCGGTCTGTCTGAAGCCGACGAAGAGAAGCCTCGGCGCTCTGTGCGATGTGTTTAGCGCTCAGGCCCTTGCCCGCTTCGCCCATATCCATCCCGACCTTGGTCGCGATCGTCACGCGGTCGCGCTTACCGCTCTTCGCGAGCCATTTACCGATCAGGGTTTCCGATTCGCCCCCCTTATGGCCGGGAACCCAGCGAGAGTAGAGGTCTGCGGTGTCGATGAATGTAAGCCCGAGATCAACCGCGCGATCAAGCAGGCCAAACGTATCGGATTCGGAGACGGTCCACCCGAAAACGTTGCCGCCGAGCGTGATGACCGGAACCTCGAGTCCGCTCGAGCCGAGTTTGCGATGAGCAATCATGCTCATGCGATGTTACGCCTTCTTCGGAGGTTGCGCGATCTGAATGTGTAGTTCTTTCAACTGTTGCGGGCGCACAGTATTGGGCGCATTCATCATCAGGTCCTCCGCATTCTGGTTCATCGGGAACATGATGACTTCGCGAATGTTCGGCTCGTCCGCCAGCAGCATTACGATGCGGTCGATTCCGGGCGCGATGCCGCCGTGCGGCGGCGCCCCGAACTTCAGCGCGTTGATCAGCGCCTTAAATCTGCTGTTGACCTCGTCGCGCGTGTAGCCCGCAATCTCGAAGGCCCGGTACATGATCTCCGGCTGATGGTTGCGGATTGCGCCCGACGACAATTCATACCCGTTGCAGACGATGTCGTACTGAAACGCCTTGATGGTCAGCGGATCCTGCGTATTGAGAGCGTTGAGGCCACCCTGCGGCATCGAAAACGGATTGTGGCTGAATTCGATCTTCCCGGAATCCGGGTCGGCTTCGTACATCGGAAAGTCAACGATCCAGCAGAACTTGTAAACGTTCTCTTCAATTAACCCAAGCTGTTTTCCGAGCGAATCCCGCAACGTTCCCAGAATGCGGCAGATCTTCGCGACGTCAGTATCGGCGACGATAATGATCGCGTCACCGGTCTGCGATCCCGTCGAAGCAATGAGCTCCGCCGCGCTCTCCGCAGTCAGGAATTTTGCGACCGGGCCTTTCAGCGTCGCGCCGTCTTCCACAGTCAGCCACGCAAGCCCCGCGGCTCCCAGCGACTTCGCCTGCTCTTCCAGCTTGTCCCAGAAAGATCGGGACTTATCCGTAGTCTGCGGCAGCCGCATCGCGCGCACCGTTTTCCCGGCGAACGCGCGGAACGAAGATCCGGCAAAGAGCGCGCTGATATCGGTGATGACCAGCGGATTGCGCAGGTCCGGCTTATCGGACCCGTACTTCAGCATCGCCTCCGCCCACGGGATTCGCGGGAACGGAGCCGCGGTTACAGTGCGGGTCGGCGCGAACTCCGGGAACAATCCGGTAAACAGCGCTTCCATCGCGGCGAACACGTCGTCCTGCGTGACGAAGCTCATCTCGAGGTCGAGCTGATAAAACTCGCCGGGCGAGCGGTCCGCGCGCGCATCCTCATCGCGATAGCAGGGCGCGATCTGGAAATAGCGATCGAACCCCGAGACCATAATGATCTGCTTGAACATCTGCGGGGCCTGGGGCAGGGCATAGAACTTCCCGGGGTGCCTGCGGGCGGGTACCAGAAAATCGCGCGCGCCTTCGGGACTGGAGGCCGTCAGTGTTGGCGTCTGATATTCGGTGAACCCGAGTTCCACCATACGCCGCCGGATGCTCGCGATGATTTTTGACCGCAGCAGTATGTTCGCGTGCATCTTCGACTTTCGAAGATCGAGGAAGCGGTAGGTGAGCCGCATATCTTCCGGCACGGGCAGTTCAGGGAACACGCTGAACGGCAGCGGCTCGGTGGCGCCCAGCAACTCCGCATCGGTAATCCGCACTTCGATTTCGCCTGTCGCCATCGCCGGATTCACCGCATTGGCGTCGCGCGCCACGACCTGGCCGTCGATCCGAATCACGGTTTCTTTCGTGAACGAAGAGATCAGCTCATATACCGGCGAATCGGGCTCGGCGACCAACTGCGTCACGCCGTAATGATCGGCCAGATCGATGAAATAAACTCCACCATGATCGCGGCGATTTCGCAGCCACCCCGAAAGCCGGACCTCCTGTCCGGTGTGGGCGCTTCTCAGTTCGCCGCATGTGTGAGTTCGGTACTTGTGCAAAATTGCCTCGCTTTATTGAATTCGGCTGGAGAGTTCGTCGCGAAGTACGCGGATCTGCTCGCCGGACTGCATGTTCTTGAGTGAGTACTGTCCCGCGGCGATCTCGTCGTCGCCGAGGATCAGGGTGTAGCGCGCGCCGAGCTTATTTGCGAGCTCCATGGCGCGTTTCAGTTTGCCGCCCGCGAGAACTTCCACGGACTTGCCCTCCCGCCTTAGATCGCGTCCGATCAGCCCCGCGTGTCCGAGCGCCGCATCGCCCAGGGGCGCGATGAAGACGTCCAGCGTCGAATCGGAAGTCTGGTCCACGGTCATTACGAGCCGGTCCTCGCCGATGGAAAACCCGATGCCGGGCGCTCGCACCGGAGATCCTAGAGACTCCGCCAGCCCGTCATAGCGGCCGCCGCCGAGTACTGAATTCTGCGCGCCGAGATTTCCATGGACTACTTCGAATGTGGTCCGCATGTAGTAATCAAGGCCGCGAACCAGACGGGGGCGAATTTCGAAAGCGATCCCGCGCTCCGTCAGATAACGCTGCACCGCCGCAAAATGCGGCGCGCAGTTCTCGCAGAGGTTGTCGAGAATCGTAGGCAATTTGTCGATTGCCGGCTGATCTTCGGGAACCTTGCAGTCCAGAACGCGCAGAGGATTGGTCTGGGCCCGGCGTTGGCAATCGTCGCACAACGTCGGCGCCACCGGCTCGAGCGCCGCCCGCAACTTCTCGATATAGCGCGGCCGGCAATCCTGGCAACCAACCGAATTGATCAGCAGCGTAAAGCCAGTCAGCCCGGTGCGCGTCAACAGTTCAATGACGAGTTCGATGGATTCCGCATCGATGAATGGGGATTCCGAACCGATCGCTTCCGCGCCGATCTGAAAAAACTGCCGGTAACGTCCTTTTTGAGGCCGCTCGCGCCGGAACATCGGACCGATGTAATAGAGCTTCTGAACCCCCGGCCGCTGATCGAGCCTGTGTTCGATATACGCTCGCAGAACCGATGCCGTATTCTCCGGACGCAGCGTGAGCGAAGACCCGTCCCGGTCCTCGAACGTGTACATTTCCTTCGAAACGATGTCGGTTTCCTGGCCGACGCCGCGCGCGAAAAGCTGCGTCTCCTCGAGAATGGGAGTCCGGATCTCGTGGTAATTGTAGGCTTTAAATACCTCGCGTGAGATGCGCTCCACGCGGTTCCACACTGCGGTGTCGGGAGGCAGCAGGTCCCGCGTTCCTTTTACGGCTCGGATCATTAACTTACGGGGAATTTTTCATGCTAACACGCAGGAAAACCCGAACCGGGCGCGCATTGCAATGACGGGAACGCGCGCCCGGTGGCCCCCAACGAGGAGAGCGGCCCGGGGCCCAGACCGAGCCGCTTCCTGATCGCAAGTTAGTACGCTGATCCTCCTCTTTGCGGCGCTTTGCCGTTAAATAGCTGAAAACAAGCTGTCGATTTCAGGAAAAAATCTGAACGCCGGGTCCGATCCGCGTTAGAATCGTGCCGATGACGCGACGTCTCGCGGCGATTTTGGCTGCGATTCCTTTTGTATTCACCACCGCGACAAGCTCGGCGCAACTTTCCGAGGCCGCGAAGTCGGCTCTGTCACGTCAGATCTCGGAAGCCGTTGACCACGGCGATACGCCCGGCGTGGTCGAAATCGTCGTCAGCCCGGATCGCATTCTTTACGAACAAGCTGCCGGAAAGCTCGATGCCTCCCGGAATGTCCCAATGCCCGTGAACGCAATTTTTCAGATCGCATCCATGACAAAGCCCATTACTTCGGTTGCCGTCATGGTGCTCGTGGAAGAAGGAAAAATCGGGCTCGACGATCCGATCTCGAAATATCTACCCGGCTTCGACAATCCTCAGGTGATCACAAATTTCGATGAAAGAACCGCAAAATACGAGACGCGGCCCGCGAAGCGTCCGATCACAATTCGCCACCTGCTGACGAACACGTCCGGCCTGGGCTATGGATTCACCAATCCAGTTCTGAATCGTTTGACGAAGGCAACAGGGAAGTCAGAGATCCAACTGCCGCTGCTCAGCGATCCCGGGGAGAAGTGGAATTACAGCCCGGGTACGCGCGTTCTGGGTCAACTGATCGAAAAGCTCACCGGGCAGTCGCTCGAAGACTTTTTCCAGAGCCGGATTTTCAAACCGCTGGGCATGCCAGACACTTCGTATGCCGTACCTGCCAGCAAACAGTCACGCGTTCCCCGGCAATTCAGCCGCGCAAACGGCAGTTTGAAGGAGCAGCCGGAGAGACACCCGCCTGCGCAACCGAAGGCTCCTTTCGGCGGCGATGGCGGGCTTTATTCGACAGTCCAGGACTACGTGCGATTCGAACAGATGATTCTCAACAACGGCAAACTCGGCGCCGTTCGGATTCTGAGCGAGAAATCGGTGAAGCTGATGGCCGAAAATCAAATCGGATCGGTCCTGGTCGAACTGCAGCCCGACGCCGACAAGGAACGCACGAAACCATTTCCGCTCGGCGCCGGACACGACAAATTCGGCTTCGGATTCCAGATCGCGTCAGGCGATCCGTCCGGTTACCGCAGCGCGGGAAGCCTGAGTTGGGCCGGCATCTTCAACACGGAATTCTGGATCGATCCGGCGAAGAAGATCGCAGGAGTTCAGATGATGCAGCTTCTTCCCTTTTACGACGACGGCGCAATCCGAACCCTGCGCGGATTCGAACGACTGGTCTATCAGTCTCTGCGATAACGCGGTTCCGCGCTCATCGGATCCCGCGCGGACGTACTGCCTCTAACGCTACAAGCAGAGGCTTGCGCTTCTGGATCAAATCCGATAGCGTCCACCGATTGAGTTCTTCAAGAAACGCTTCTGAAGCCCGCTGCAGCGCCTTTCGAAGAACACAGGGTGAATAGATGACGCAGTCGCCTTCACCGGCGTGCATGCAGGGCGCGAGTTGAAAATCCGGTTCGGTAACCGCCACCACTTTGCCGATTTGGATTTCTTCCGGCGGAATGGCGAGGCGAATGCCTCCTGCGCGGCCGCGAACCGTCTCAATATATCCATGGGCGCTGAGCCCTTGCGCCACTTTCTGAAGATGCGCCGCCGACAATCCAAAAACTTCGGCGATTTCGGGAACCGTGGTAAGTTCGGGCTCGCGCAGAGCCGCATGAATCAGCATGCGCAAGGCGTAATCGGTGTGTTGTGCAAGGCGCATCGAATCCGGCTGATTTCAATTGACAGTTTACAGCGCTCCGTGGGATAACTGGTATTCAACATACCACTTTAATTCCACTGAAAATAAGGACAATTTCCAAAGAATGAAGACGACTCTATTCACTTGCCGGATTGCGCTCGTCGCGATGACGTTGCTTGGCGTGGCGCAGGCGGCGGATACGGATAAGACTCTTTACGAGCGCCTCGGCGGTCAGCCGGCGATTCAGGCTGTCGCCAGTGGCCTGGTGGACAGGATTCTTGCTGACTCCCGCGTGAATCCCTGGTTCGCGCATGCGGCATCCAGCCCGGCCAACACGGCCGCCTACAAGGCGAAACTCGCCGAATTCCTCTGCCAGAGCACGCAGGGACCCTGCAAATACGCGGGTCTGGATATGAGCGCCGCTCACAAGGGCCGTGGCGTCTCCAGCGCTGCTTTCGATGCCGTCGTGCAGGATCTCATCGCTGTAATGAATGAATTGAAAGTGCCGGAGAAGGAAAAGGGCGATGTGCTCGCTCTGCTTGGCCCCCTGAAGGGCGTAATCGTCCAGAAATAATTTGGCAACCAGGATCGGCGGCGGTGACGCCGCCGGACTCTGTTACTGTTCTTGCTTCCGGCCAGAGTTACCCTCTGCGACCAGCCTGGCCATCTCTTCGTTCGAATACTCGCGCCGAAGACCGTCCTGCACGCCCTGACGATCGGCGGCGGGCCGGTTTTGGCTCACCTTCCATTTACCCTCAATACTGGAAATGGGTATTTCGACGCCGATGATCGCCCCGATCTGGCCAGCAACGAACGATTCCGGCGCATCGCCAACCTTCCAGGGCGCCGGTCGCCGGCTCTCCTGCGATGACGTCAAAGCCTCGATCTGCGCTCGTATCCATGCGGGATCCTCAATAACGCGAGGCGTCCCTCGCGCCTGAACCATCACATAATCCCAGGTGGGAACGACCCTGCCATGATCGTTTTTCGAGACGTACCACGATGGCGTGATGTACGCCGCAGGTCCACGAAAAACCACCAGCGTTTCCGCTCCGGCTCTCAGCGCCTCTAACTGATCGTTCGCTTTAGCGACGTGAGCCCGAAGTGTCCCCTTATCGCCGAAGTCGACCAGGATGAACGGCACGAGGTTAGCGATAATGCCACCCGGCCCGGAAGTGATCAGAGTCGCCAGCGGATGAGCCCGGATCAGCCCATGCATCGTCTCGAGTCGTTCCTCACGAAATGCGGCTGGCGAATACATCGGATATCTCTCAGAATACCGATGGCGTAAAGCATGAAACCACGCCCTCTACCGCCCATCCAGAAACAAACGAACATTGACAAACTGATTCGGAAACAAAGCGCCATCCTGATTTTCAAATTCGGCTTTCATTTGAATGGTTCCCGTTTGCGTATCGATCTGGTTATCTATCGCTGTCAGGCGCCCGGCCGCAAGGCGTTTCGAGTTGTCCCGATTCCACGCTTCGACTCTCGGAGCTGAACCCTTGCGAAGCTGACTATGAGCCGGGGTCACATAATCCTCCGGCACGGTGAATCGCACGGCTATCGGCTGTAGTTGCGTGATGACGAACATCGGCTGATCGGGATGCACAAAATTCCCTCATCCACCTGACGCAATCCGATCATCCCGTCAGCTGGCGCGGTTATCTGCGCATACTTAACCAGCAGGTGCGCGCTCTCCGCCTTGGCCTGATCTGCGGCGATCTGCGCCGCCATATCGAGACGATTCGGCGCGGTCCGCAACTGCGCTTCGTCTGCCGCAAGCTGTGCGTCCGCCTGAGCCGCCGAAATTTCATAAGGCTTCGCATCCAGCGTCGCGAGAAGTTGCCCCGCATGAACCTGTTCCCCTTCGTGCGCCGAGATTGAAAGAAGCTGCCCTTCCACCCGCGGCTTCACCACGATCGTGTACGAAGCCGTGACGCTTCCCAGCGCCGCGATCCCACCCGTATTCGGTCTGGTGGGAGCCGCTGGCCGAGGCGGCTCCTGAGACGGACTTGGCGCTGGCCGAACCGCCGTCGTCTGCGCCACGGCTTCGGGAGGCGTCAAAGCATGGGCCGCCACGATCACATATTCGATTGGCGCGGCGCAAGCGAGAATCGCAGCCATCGCCCAGCGGCTGACGCCACGCGAAACAGCTACGCCATCGAGAATTCGATGAATCCGTTCGTCGGGAGGGCCGTACCGCGCCATCTGAATCCCGGTGGCTGGCTCGCCACCCGCATTCCGCCGCATGAAATCAAGGAGCAGTTCCGCGTAAAACGTCCGGCTGGGAGCGTCCGCCAGCGCCGCGTCGTCGCTCACCGCCTCGCTCAGACGCACGATCTGCCGGTGCAGATACCAGCTCAGGGGGCTCACCCACAGAAGACCGCGATGAAGCGCGGAGAAAAACTGAACCATGGGATCGAATCGCCGGATATGCGAACCTTCATGCGCCACGACCGCGCAATAAGTGGCCTCGCTCCACTGCCGCCAGTCCATCGGCAACACAATCTGCGGCCTCAGGATCCCCAGCGTGACCGGCGCGGCAACGCGGTCCGATTCGCGGATCTCGCCGCCACCCCACCTCTCTCCGGTCGGCACGCTCCGCCGCAGCGCGCGAAAGCTAAAAGCGGCCCCGATCGCGAGCCTCAGGAGCAGGAAAAAGCTCACGGCCACATAGCCGGCAGCCAACGCCAGGGCCCAGTCAAACGGTGCCCTCCCGGGAGATACCGCGGTCGGCCTGGTAATCGGGCCTGCAACGTCAAGAGCCGCCGGTATCGCGATTCCACTCGGCAATGCTGACAGGGGAAGAACGTGCCGGGCTCCCACCGGAGTCAGAAACGGCAGGGCAAGCGATGCCACCAGCATCGCCTCGCAGACCGCCAGCCGGGTCGCAGCATTCTTCACTCGTAGTACCCGGATAACCAACTCTCCGCAGCCAATCAGAACCGCCGAGCGAATCGCCCAGCTTCCGAAAAACGTAATCGCCGTCATGCTGTTCCTTCTTTCCGAGCCGAGATGCTCTCGGCGAGGCGCTGCAACTCCCTGGCATCCAGAACCTGGTTGTCCACCAGACCCACCACGAAATCCTCCACCGACCCGTTGCAAAACCGTTCGATCAGTTGCCGCGCCGCCTCGACGGCAGCATTCCGCTTGCTGTCCGCGGGGCGATAGACATAGGTCCGCCCCACTACCGAGTGGGTGGCGTAGCCCTTTTCCTCGAGTTTCCGCAGCACGGTGCGGATGGTCGAATCCTTAAGAACGCGATCCTTCGCGACGCCCTCCCGGCAAGCCTCTGCCGTGCAGTCTGGATGCGCCCACACGTAATCCATCACAAGCTGTTCGAGGGCGGTCAACGGTTTGTGATCCCGAGTGCGAAATATCATAACGTTAAAAAATATAACGGCAGTGGCGGCGGAAGTCAATCGAAAAAATCGCCGGAACCACCTGCGCGTGTACCCTTGGTCATCCATAAATCTTTTCAACTGCGGTACTTGCGGCTCCGTGATCCGCAAATAGATAATGCAAGTGTCGCTGGAAACGGTATCGGGGCTCGCCGCACTCACAAAACAGTGGTGTGTGTAAAACTCGATGATTCACCTCTGTTAATGGTCGGGACCACCATTTCGCACTACGATGTTCTGGAGAAACTCGGAGAGGGCGGGATGGGTGTCGTTTATAAGGCCCGAGACATCCAGCTTGGCCGTTTTGTCGCTATCAAAGTCCTGATCCCCTCACCGGGCGAGTCCTCCGATCGCCACGCCCGCTTCATCCAGGAAGCCCGCGCCGCGTCGTCGCTGAACCACCCGAGCATCATCACAATCTACGAAATCGTCCAGTCCGAGAATGGCGAATGCATCGTGATGGAGTTCGTCCGGGGTCATACGCTGGCGGACACTGTCTCCACCGGCAAACTTCCAGTCATCGACTGCCTGAAGATCTCCATGCAGATCGCGGACGCCCTGACCGCCGCCCACAGTATCGGCATCGTGCACCGCGACCTCAAGCCCGCCAACGTGATGGTCACGCCGGAGGGGCTTGCGAAGGTGCTCGATTTCGGTCTCGCCAAGCTCGGCCAGGCCGAAGGCGCGCTCGACCTCACCGGTTCGACGGAAACCACGATCTCCATCCACGTAGCGAAGAGCCGCCCTCGCACGGCCGAAGGCGCCATCATCGGAACCGTCGCCTATATGTCGCCCGAGCAGGCGGAAGGCCGCCGGGTCGACGCCCGGTCGGACATTTTCTCGTTTGGTTCTGTCCTCTATGAAATGATCTCGGGCGAGCGCGCTTTTCACGGGGACTCCGGTCTCGAGATCCTCGCCGCCGTGCTGCGCGACATGCCGCGCGACCTGGATCGCCCCGGCCTCGACGTTCCACCCGAACTCGGCGAAATCGTGATGCGCTGCCTCCGCAAGGACCCCGATCAGCGCTTCCAGTCCATGACCGACGTGCGGACGGCCCTCGAGCAGATCTACTTTGCCTCTCGCTCGGGTATTATGAGCATCTCGTCCGGCGTCTGGCGCAAACCCGCGCAGGCGAAGGCCCCGCCGTCTATCGCGGTGCTCCCGTTCCTGAATCTCAGCTCGGACAAAGAAAACGAATACTTCAGCGACGGCCTCGCTGAGGAAATCATCAACGCTCTCACGCATATTCCGAATCTGCGCGTCACGGCTCGCACGTCCGCGTTCGCCTTCCGCGGCACTCAGCAGGATGTCCGCAAAATCGGCGAAGCCCTCAACGTCGGGAGCGTCCTCGAGGGCAGCGTACGCAAATCCGGCAACCGCGTTCGCATCAGTGTCCAGCTAATCTCGGTGGCCGATGGCAACAATCTCTGGTCCGAGCGCTTCGACCGCGAAATGACGGATGTCTTCGAGATCCAGGACGAGATCTCACAGAACATCGTCGGCAAGCTCAAGGTCAAGCTCACCAGCCAGAGCGGATCGTCCGTCGAAGCGCTGGCCATCGCGGGCCTCGCCGTCAAACGCTACACCGAGAACCTCGAAGCCTACAACCTCTACTTGCGCGGGCGCTATGAGCTTCACAAAATGACCCATGACGGGCTCGAGACCAGCAAGCGCCTCTTTGAAGAAGCGATTCACCTCGATCCCAACTATGCACTGGCGCATGATGGTCTCGCGTACGTCTGGTATACGCAGGGCTTCCTCGGATTCATCGCTCCGAAAGAGGCCATGCCAAAGGCCAAATCCTCAGTTCGCCGCGCCATCGAACTCGACGAAAGCGTCGCCGAGGCTCACGCCACGCTCGGCGTGATCCTCGCTCTCTACGATTGGGACTGGATCGGCGCGGAGCGCGAACTGCTTCGCTCCATCGAACTGAACGGTTCCTCCCCCGGCGCGCGCGACCTCTACTCCTTCTACTTCCTGCGTCCCGTGAACCGCATAAACGAAGCCGTCACCGAAGTGCAGAACGCGCTTTCGCTCGACCCGTTATCGATTTTGTTCCGCGTTCATCTGGGCTTTCTCTACTATCTGCAGCACCAGTTCAATCATTCCATCGCGCAGTTCCGCAAGGTTCTTGAAATGAACCCGCAGTATTACCTGGCCCACGCCATGATGGGGCCGGTCTATTCGCAGATGGGCGATGTCGATAGAGCGCTCGAATGCTATTCCAGCGCGCGTGTAGCGGACGCCGACAGCAAGTTCGTCGATTCCCTGGAAGCTATGACCCTGGCTCTTGCCGGACGTCACGAGCAGGCCAGGGAGATGCTCGACTCCATCTCGCAGCGCGCGATGCGCGAATACATTTCGCCCGTCAGCATCGCATACATTTGCACCGCCCTTGGCGACAAGGACGCCGCCTTCGAAAATCTCGACCGCGCCGTGTTTGATCGCGATCCTAACGTCGTCGGCCTCAAATCCAACCCGATATTCGAGAGCCTGCGCGACGATGAACGATACAAAGCCCTTATTTCCAAGCTTCAGCTCGAGAATTAAACTGGGTATTACGCCGAAGGCAGGGCCTCACGAAACCGCCGTTTAGCGGGTTCCGTCAGGAAATTCAATAGTATGTCGTACGGGTGGATACGTCTGCGTTCTTTCGCACCTTTTTTGTCTGTGCTTGCTCTTGCTTGCCTGGCGTGGCCCGCTGCTGCGCAGAACCGCATTTTCCTGGGCGGGCACAGGCCACCTCAGGCGACCTCTGAAAACGATGTCGGCCGGGTATCTTCGGCGCTGACTCTCCAGAACGTCTCCCTGTTCCTCAAGCCATCCGCGGCCCAGCAGGCTGATCTGGACGCGCTGCTCGCGCGCCAGCAGGACCCGGCGTCGCCGGACTACCACAAGTGGCTCACGCCGGACCAGTATGCCGCCCGGTTCGGCGCCTCCCAGTCCGATATCGACAAAGTGGTCGGCTGGCTCTCATCCGAGAACATGCAGTCGATTTCCGTAGCCCGCGGTCGTAACATCATTTCGTTTTCCGGCTCCGCCCGCCAGATTGAGCACGCGTTCGGGACAGAACTACATCGCTATAACGTGCATGGCGAAATGCATTTCGCCAACGCGTCCGATCCGTCTGTTCCCGCCTCAATCGGCGGCCTGATTCTCACCGTGCGAGGTCTCAGCGATTTCCGTCTGAAGCCCTACGCACGCCTGAAGGGCCCGGTGCCGGCGCCGAGATACACGTCCGGCGCCAGCGGCAACATCTACGTCGCTCCGGACGACCTCGCCACGATTTACGATGTCAAGCCGCTCCTCACCAGCGGCATTGATGGAACCGGGCAGAAGATTGCCGTTGTCGGACAGACCAACATCGATATCACCGACATCGAGACTTACCGCAAATTCTTCAACCTTCCTGCCAACGACCCGCAACTGATTCTGGTCCCGAACTCCAAGGACCCCGGCATTTCCAGCAACGACCTCATCGAAGCCGATCTCGACATCGAACTGGCCGGCGCGATCGCGCGGAACGCTCAGATCCTCTACGTGTATTCCAACGACGTGGAAGTCTCGGTTCAATACGCTATTTCAAACCAGATCGCGCCCGTTGTCAGCATGAGTTACGGCCTCTGCGAAGCGCTCACGGGCAACAGCAGTCTGCTCTCGATGCGTGCGCTTGCTCAGCAGGCGAACGCGCAGGGCATGACCTGGGTCGCCGCAACCGGCGATAATGGCGGCGCCGATTGCTACACAGGCAACGGCCGCGGCGCCTCGGGCTCCCAGCTCGCGGTTGATGTTCCGGCAAGCATTCCGGAAGTCACGGGCGCGGGTGGTACCGAATTCAACGAGGGCTCTGGATCTTATTGGGCGACTGCCAATAACGCGAATCACGCCTCGGCGCTCTCCTATATCCCCGAAATGGTATGGAACGACAGTGCGATCGATGGCAGTCCCTCTGCCGGCGGAGGTGGAGTAAGCACCGTTTTTACCAAACCCACGTGGCAGACCGGCCCGGGTGTTCCTTCCGATGGCTTTCGCGACGTGCCGGACATCGCGCTGGCGTCTTCCGTGGACCACGAAGGCATTCTGGTCTACAGCGGGGGGAACCTGGAACTCGTCGGTGGTACATCGTGCGCGGCGCCGACCTTCGCGGGAATGACGAGTTTGCTGAATCATTACCTGATCGCTAACGGCGTTCAGTCCACCGCCGGCCTTGGTAACGTGAACCCGCGCCTTTACGCTCTCGCGTCCTCTGGTGGGATCTTTCACGACATTACCGTAGGCAATAACATCGTCGATGGCTGTGTCGGCGCGCGTGGCGTGTGCAATACGGGACCTGTCGGCTACAGCGCCGGTCCCGGCTATGACCAGGCCAGTGGCCTCGGGTCAGTGGACCTGTACAATCTCGTCACCTCATGGCAGCAATCGTCCGCGCTGGTCAAACAGACAGCGGCGGTAACTTTGACCAGCGGCGCTTCCGCGGTTCTCGCGACGGACTCGGTAATCCTGACCGCCACAGTCCACGCCAGCAGCGGAACCCCCACCGGCACGGTTACGTTCTATGGGGGCGGCAGCTCGCTCGGCTCCGCGCCCCTCAACAATCAGATTGCGGTCCTCACCGTTGCGGCCTCGAAACTCGCGGTCGGCCTTAATACCCTCAGCGCCAACTACTCGGGCGACTCGAATTTCGCGCCCTCCGCGGGCACTCTCAGCCTAACGGTCGCCTCTTCTTCGATGATGTCGATTCAGGGTATCGGCAACGCGGCCTCGGGACAGCAGGCGTTCTCACCGGGAACGATCATTTCGATTTTTGGTTCGCTTCTTGCTTCGGGTACAGCGACCGCGGCCTCGATTCCGCTACCAACCTCGCTCCTCGGGACTACAGTCAGTGTCAATGGCGTGGCAGCGCCGCTCTATTTCGTTTCATCGACTCAGATCAACGCGCAGATTCCCTATAGCGTCCCGGTCAGCACGGTAGCTACCGTGGCGGTCACATTCGGAACCAACACGGTCAGCGCCACGATTCCCATTTCAACCGCCTCCCCGGGCATCTTCATCGATCCGTCGACCAAGGCGCCAGCCGGGTATCCCACCGCGAGCCGTGGCCAGACGATCGCCCTTTTCGTCACAGGCGCGGGCGCGTTGATGCCAAACGTCTCTACCGGGACGACTCCAACAGGTTCAGCGGTACCGGTCCCTACCCAAAGCGTCATCGTATCGCTCGGAAACATCAGCACCACCACCTTCGCCTATCTCGGCGTTCCCGTCTGGGCCATCGGGCTGATTCAGATTAATTTCAAGATTCCACAGAACGCCCCCCTGGGCTCGCAACCGGTGCAGGTGTTCATCAACGGGACGGTGAGCGCCCCGGTGAACATCCTGATTACGAACTAAGCGGCTTCGAACGCGCGTTCCACCGCCGCGACGCCCTTGCCGAGTTCCACCGGATACCCATTGGCGCGCAGCACTAATTCGAGCCCCGCAATCACGCCGAACATATCGGTAAAGTCGAAATATCCCAGATGCGCGAGGCGGAAGATTTTCCCCTTCATGCTCCCCTGACCGTTCGTGATCACCGCGCCGAACTTATCGCGGAAGCCCTTCACGATTGCGCCCGAATCCATTCCCGCAGGCGCTTTCACCGCCGTGACCGAACTCGCTGGCCGTTTGGCAAACACCTCCAGCCCCAGTTCGCCGCAGGCGTCGCGCGTCGCACGCGCCAGCGCCTGCGCGTTCAAGATCAGATTCTCCATGCCCATTTCGCGGATGTACTTCAGCGCTTCCGCCAGGGCAAGCACGATCGCCGTCGCCGGAGTCCAGCTCGATTCGCCCCCGTCGCCGCTCTTCTTTTCCTTCCGAAGATCGAAATAATAGCGGGGCAGGGAAGCCGTCTTGTTTTTCTCCCAGGCCTTCTCGCTGACCGACAGAAACGCCAGGCCCGGCGGGATCATGAACGCCTTTTGCGACCCGCCGATCACCACATCGAGACCCCAGCCATCGATATCGAGCGGCATCGTGCCCAGGCCGGTGATCGCATCGACCACGAGAATCGCGTCAGTCTTCTTTACCAGTCCGGCGATCGCGCAGACATCGTGTTCCGCGCCCGTGGAGCTTTCCGAAGCCTGCAGGAACACGCCCTTCGTTGCGGGCTCGGCCTTGAGCGCCGCCTCTATGCGCTCCGGCGTCACCACGTCGCCGTACTCCGCTTCAAGCACTGTCGCGTCCAGGCCGTAGGCGCGCGTGATCTCCGCCCACCGCTCTCCGAACTTGCCCGCCGTGCACACAATCGCTTTATCGCCGCGTGAAAACAAATTCGAAACCGACGCTTCCATCGCGCCCGTCCCGGAAGCCGTGAAGCACAGCACATCGTTGCGGGTACCGTACACTGCTTTCAGGTCTGTCAGCGCGCCTTTGTAGATTGTGCGGAACTCGGCGGTGCGATGATGCAGATCCGAAGCCATCATGGCGCGCAATGCCGGTGGATAGAGAGGGGTCGGGCCGGGCGTCAGGAGGCGCTGCTTGCGGATATACATGACTAGGAAGTAGAGTTTGTAGGATATCAAAATGCCCTTATCGGACCAGTTGCAGAAGGACCTCGTGGCGGCTATGAAAGCCAGGGATGAAGGCCGTTTGAGCGCCATCCGAATGATCAAGACCGCCCTTCAGAAAGCTTCCGTGGCAGACCCCTCCAAGCCACTCACCGAAGCCGTCGAACAGCAGCTCCTGAAGAGCCTGGTGAAACAGCGCATCGAGGCCGCCGAGATGTTCCGCAAAGGCGGACGCCAGGAACTCGCTGAAAAGGAAGACGCCGAGCGCAGGATCATCGAGAGCTACCTGCCCGCAGCCGCGAGCGACGAAGAGATCGATAGCGCCATCGCCGCCGCAATCGCCGAAACGGGCGCTAAAGAAGCCAAACAGATGGGCGTAGTCATGAAAGCCGCGCAGGTGAAACTCGCGGGCAAGACCTTCGACGGCAAATCTCTCAGCGAGAAAGTGAAATCCCGACTCTCATGACCCCGGTCCGCGAGCACAAGCCCTTCGTTCCGCCCAACGTTCAGATGAAGGAGTTCACGCTCCGCGCGGTCCTGCTCGGTCTCGCGATGTGCGTGATTCTCGGCGCTGCCAACGCCTACCTCGGGTTGCGCGCCGGACAGACCATTGCCGCCACTTATCCCGCCGCTGTCATCGGCATGGCGGTATTGCGCGTCTTCAAGGGCTCGATCCTCGAAGAGAACATCGCCCGAACCGCCGGCTCGATCGGCGAATCCGTCGCGGCCGGCGCCATCTTTACCATTCCCGCTTTCGTCATTTCGCGGTCCTGGCTCGACTTCTCTCCCGGCACGGCTTACTGGAAGTCCACCGCGCTGATGATGATCGGCAGCGTGCTGGGCGTTCTCTTCGTCTCGCTCGTCCGCCGCGTACTCGTCGAAGACCCCGAGCTCCCGTTTCCCGAGTCTGTAGCCGCGTCTCAGATCCACAAGGCGGGCCAGATGGGCGCGCAGGCGGCGAAGTTTCTCTTCTACAACATGGCCTTCGGCGCCATTGTCTTTCTTGCCGGAGCCTTCAACGGCTTCGCGACTGATAAGGACTGGTTTTTCGGCATCGGCCGCATCGGATCGACGTCCCTTCGCCTCGGTGCGCCCGGCACGAAGAATACTCTCGCCACGGGCGGCGTGACAGTCTTCTCCGGCCCCACGATTAGCCCCGCCTATGTCGGGGTCGGATACGTCATCGGACCCGCTCTCGCCTCACTCAACTTCTCCGGCAGTATTCTCGCGTGGGGGCTCCTCATCCCGCTCCTCATGTACTTCCTCGGGCCGCAATTAAAAGACTTCCTTCCGCCTAATTCCACCGGTGACGACTCCTGGCTCGGCATCGCCAATGGCGTATGGCGCTTTATCGTGCGGCCTATTGCGGTCGGCGGCATGCTCACCGGCGCGGCGTACACGTTGTTCCGTATGCGCAAGGCGCTCGGCGCCGGACTCGCCCGCGCCTTCCACGAACTGAGAGTCGGCGCCGCGCCACATGAGACCACGGCCCGCACGGAACGCTACATGAGTTCGCGCGTCGTCCTGCTCGGCATTTTTATCGTGTTCGCCCTGATGGTCATTCTGTATGCCTACCTGTCCGGCGGCATTCTGGCTGGTTCTGTCGCAGCCATCGTGATGCTCATCGTCGGCTTCTGCTTTGCCACCGTTTCCGGCTACCTCGTCGGCGTGATCGGCTCTTCGAACAATCCCATCTCGGGCCTCACCCTTTCCACCGTCATCATTGCCGCGCTTCTCATGGTCGCCCTCGGCGTGCAGGGAACGGGCGGAATCATCGCGGTCCTTGGAGTCGCCGCCGTCGTCTGCGTATCGAGCGCGGTCGCGGGCGAACTTCTCCAGGATTTCAAAGTTGGCTACATCATAGGTGGGACCCCGCGCAGTATTCAGATTGTCGAACTCATCGCTGTTCTCGTTGCCAGCGCCGTTATGTACTTCCCGCTGCTCGTTCTCCATCAGGGCAATATCAACGCCGGCGGAATCGGCTTCGGCGACCGAGCGCTGCCTGCTCCTCAGGCTGGTCTGATGGCCTCTCTGTCGCAGGGGATCGTCGGCGGAGATATGGCCTGGCCGCTGATTATCGCGGGCATGCTCTTCGGTGTCGCCATGATCATGATTGGCGTTCGCAGTCCCATGCTCGTCGCCATCGGCATGTATCTGCCCCTCGGTACTACCTTCGCCATCTTCGTTGGTGGCCTGGTGCGCTGGGTGTCCGACGTCTTCGCGCGCCGCCGCGATATGAACGAAGCTCAGAAGATCCGTATCGAGAGCGTCGGCGTTCTCGCTGCCTCGGGGCTCATCGCCGGAGAAGCGCTCATGGGCCTTGTCACCGCCACTTTCAACTTCTTCGACATCAGGATCCCGGTCATCTTCAAGGAACCCTCATACATCGTCGGACTCGCCGTCCTGACGCTCATTGCGATCACGCTCATTCAGGTCCCGCTCGCCAACGCCGGAAGGCCGGAGGATCCGCCCCCGCCCGCGGCCATTGTTTAGCGTCAGTTAGCGCAGCTATTTTTCTGATATCGTACCCGGAATGAGCGCTCTTTCCGCGCGTAGCCGTTTCCGCGCTGGCTTGCTCTTGTTGTCATCGATGACCGCTCCGGCGCTGTTTGCCGGGACGATTATCGCACCCACTGCCACCCTGCCGCCGCCAACCGCGGTTTATGTGTTGGGCAATACCTGTATTACGGTCGTTTGTCTGGAAAAAATCACGATTTCGAATTTCGTCCTCACCAAAGCCTCGATTTCCGGCTCCGATGAGCTGACAACGTCGGACCTTACCTTGAACGCCGATGTGTTCACAAATCCACCGGTAGGCCCCGGGATGTTTATAAATCCGATCGTAATGGCCGGTACCGTGGACATCACTTATTTCGGACGAAAAACGCTCATCGCCCAGGGCACATTCCCGGCCGAGATCACTTCGCTCGATCTTTCGGGCACGTTCAACGGATTAGTTGGTCCCAACCCCCATTCAGTCGACGCCCAGCTGAACCCCGCCCAGACGAGCGATGGCGTTACCAGCGTGAATGAGATCGGCAGGAGCAAATTCCTCATCGGCAGCTTTTTCGATGTCTTCGCCGAACTGTCGATCGATGGCGGACCATTTGTCCCCGGACCGCCGCGAGTACTGGATTTGGGTACGCCCGAACCGTCGAGCGCCTCGCTGATTCTGGGAGGATGCCTCATGGGTGGCGCGCTGCTCACGCGTCGGCGCCTTCGTAAACGAGCCTAGCGTACCGCTTCGATCATCCCCTTCCACGCGTCCTCATCCTGGCCCGTGCTGAGCTTGTTGCCGGCGCGGACCAGAGGAAGCCGCAGCAGTTTCGGCTCACGCTCGATCTTCGCCAGCAGTTCCGAATCCGACATTTTCATGTATCCGAGGCCGGCGTCGGTCCATGCCTTGCCGTCGGTGTCGCACAGCGCCCGCAGCCCGAATTTGTCAATGAACCGCTTGATCTCGCCGGGCGACATCGGCTTTTGCTTCAGATCCACCACCTGAATGGGTACGCGCCGTTCTTTGAAAAACCGCTCCGCTGCACGGCTTGGCTGGGAGTTCTTCGTCCCGAAGATTTGAACGTTCACCCCAGCACCTTTCCTGGATTCAGAATCGCTTCGGGATCGAGCGCCCGCTTCAGGGTTCGCATCAGAGCCAATTCCTCCGGTGTGCGGCAGACCTTCAGATACGCGCGCTTCTCGAGCCCGATTCCGTGTTCTGCGGAAATCGACCCCTGCCGCCCTTGCAGTCCCCGGTAAACGATATCCTCCACAAGCGCCCGCGCATCAGCCCTATCCGGTCCCGCGTGAATGTTCAGATGCAGATTGCCGTCTCCCATGTGACCGAACACAAAGCAGCGATTGTTCGGAAATTTGCCGTCCAGTTTCGAACGCACCTCGGTCACGTATTCGTCCATATGACGAATCGGCAGGCTTACGTCGAACCCGAACCAGGGACGATACTGATGAAACTGATCCACGTCATCCCGCAGCGCCCAGATCCCCTGCCGTTCGGCCGCCGTGGTCGCCACCACGCAGTCCGCCGCGTACCCTTTCTCCACCGCGCCCAGCAACGCCTTCTCAAAGCGCGCGGAGTCGGGGTCCGGATCGGATCCCAGCGCGTCTGCGATCACGTAATAAGGAAATGTCTGCGGGAGAATTGGTCTTTGCTTCGCCGGCGGAGTCGTCACCAACCGGTAAAACTCGTTCCACATCACCTCGAAAGCGCTGAGCGATCCCCCCAGAGCGCCGCCCAGTTCCTTCAGCAGCAGGGGAAGCTGACGAAACTCCTTGAGTCCCAACAGCGCCGTGTTCTGGCTTCGCGGGCGCGGCATTAACCGCAGAATCGCCCGCGTCACGACGCCCAGCGTCCCCTCCGATCCGATAAACAAGTGCTTCAGGTCGTATCCCGAATTGTTCTTAAGCGCTGGATACAGCGAAGAAATGACCGTTCCATCTGCCAGTACGGCTTCGAGTCCAAGCACTAAACTCCGCGTCATGCCGTACCGAATCACGCGGTTCCCGCCGGCATTGGTCGAGATCAGCCCGCCGATCGTCGCCGATCCCCGCGCCCCGAGATCGAGTGGAAACAACAGCCCCGCTGCGTCGGCCTTCTGCTGAATCGCCTGCAGCACCACGCCTGACTGCACAGTCATCGTCAGCCCCGCCTCATCGACCTCTTCGATACGGTTCATCAGCTCGAGCGAAAGCGCGATCTCATGGGAATGCGTCCGCGCGCCCTCGACGAGTCCCGTGAGGCCGCCTTGAGGAGCGATCGGCTGCCGAGCCTCATGGCAAAGCGCGAGAACCCGCGAGACTTCACTCGTATCGCGCGGGCGGACGATCGCAGCGGCCTCCATGGGCTCGCGCGAAATCCAACCCGCGCTCCTGCCGCGAACCTCATCGCCCGTAAGCACGCCGCCCGGCCCGAGCAACACACTCAGCGTGGAAATCAGATCAGTCGTGGTCAAGCAATCATCTTATGCAAGCCGCCAGGATGCCGCTGGCCCACGAAGTATCATGAGTGCGGATGCGGCAGAGGAGTTCAATCGACGAAATCATCGAGCTATACAAGCCCGATGTCGATCTCACTCTGATCGACGAGTGCCTGAAGCGGACGGTCGAAGAGCGGCTGGTCGCGCTTCAGGAGGCAAGTGCCGCGCTGGAAGAGTTGCGGGCGCAAACGGCGAAAGCGATTGAAAAATCTCGGTGATCTGGCGAAGGTTCTCGCATCGGCGAACATCGATTTCATCCTTGTGGGGGGAATCGCGGCCGCCGCGCACGGATCGGCGCGTGTAAGCTCGTATCGGCGCTGGAAAGCGTCAAGCCGTACCTGAGAGGCGCTCCTCCGGTCTTCCTTTTCGTTTCGACGTTCCGACGCTTGCTTCGGGCCTGAATTTCGCCTTGATTACGGATCTCGGCCCTATCAACCTCCTGGGAGACATTCCGGGCGGCGGACGGTATGAAGATCTTGCTTCCCGCACCATAGAAGTTGATGTTTTCGGGATCAGATGCGAAGTCCTGGATCTGGAGACCTTAATAGTGACCAAACGCGCTGCCGGGCGGCCGAAAGACCTGGATTCTCTGGCAGAGCTGGAAGTGATCCTCGACGAAGGGCGAAGACGCAGCGAGTGAAGTCCGGGGCAAATCCTCCGATCTTTTCCCTAAAATCGACGTATAGTCCCGTATGCAAACGATCCGACTGCTCGGGCCGGCTGTCGTGGCCGGCATCGTCCTGGTCCCAGCGGTTTTTTCGGAGACCGGGCCTCAGTTTGAAGTCGCTTCGATTAAGTTAGCCCACCAGGCGCCCGAACAGGCGACCATCGGCGTCCACATCGATGGCGCCCGAATCACCTGCAACTACCTGAACATCAAGGATTACCTTCGGATGGCGTATCGCGTGAAGGATTATCAGATCGAAGGCCCGGAAGTGATCAGTTCTGAGCGATACGATATTGCCGCGACCCTGCCTGCGGGCGCGACGCGCGATCAGGTACCCGAGATGATCGGGAACCTGCTCGCCGACCGCTTCCATCTGAAACTCCACCACGAGAGCAAAGAGTTTCCGGTCTACGCTCTCGTCCAGGGCAAAGGACCGCTGAAGATCAAAGAGTCCCCGATCGAGGACGGCGACGCGAAGTCCCCGATCAATGTGACCGGCGGGGGCAGCCGTGACGGCGTGGCGATTAATCTCGGGCACGGGGCGTATTTCAACTTCTCGGACAACAAGCTCGAAGCGAAGAAGCTGACCATGGCTCAGGTCGCCGAAACTCTGGCGCGTTTCGTTGACAAACCCGTCGTCGACATGACCGGTCTGAACGGAACTTACGACATCCTGCTGAACTTCAGCGAAGAGGACTATCGTGCGATGCTGATCCGCTCTGCAATTTACGCGGGAATCGACCTGCCGCCCGCGGCCAGACGCGTGATGGAATCGGCGTCAGGAGATTCGATCTTCTCGGCGATCCAGTCGGTGGGGCTGAAGCTCGAATCCCGCAAGGCGCCGCTCGACGTCCTGGTGGTCGATCACGCGGACAAGGCGCCGACCGAAAACTGATATGGAGCGACCTTGTCAAGCCCGCGATTCTTCGGGGATGAAGCATGTTTTTCCTTTCGCTTTGATGTGCGGAGCAGTTTTGGTGGAGAGCGGGCTTTGTCAGGGACGCGCC